>Ga0183095_10320_pt1 | contig 196134 bp, 182 predicted proteins | sample BioMet4_FD_130346 | JGI IMG/M metagenome (GOLD analysis project Ga0183095, IMG submission 130346) | Microbial communities from bioreactor (seeded with sewage sludge) at LBNL, California, USA - Biofuel metagenome 4 (v2) (version 3) | ecosystem: Engineered > Bioreactor > Anaerobic > Unclassified ...
GCTTTACATACCGAAATACTTCTTCACTCACGCGGCGTCGCTGCATCAGGGTTTCCCCCATTGTGCAATATCCCCCACTGCTGCCTCCCGTAGGAGTTTGGGCCGTGTCTCAGTCCCAATGTGGCCGGTCGCCCTCTCAGGCCGGCTACGGATCATCGCTTTGGTGGGCCGTTACCCCGCCAACCGGCTAATCCGACGCGGACCCATCCCGCACCGATGAATCTTTCCGCCCTGTGCCATGCGGCACTGTGCGCATATGCGGTATTAACAGTCGTTTCCAGCTGTTATCCCCCAGTGCGGGGCAGGTTGTCCACGCGTTACTCACCCATCCGCCGCTCCCATATGCGGTGAACTCTGCCGAAGCTTCATTCGGTGCATATGGTCGCTCGACTTGCATGTGTTAGGCACGCCGCCAGCGTTCATCCTGAGCCAGGATCGAACTCTCTAAAGATGTTCTTTCCGGACCCGGTCAGAACGTGGTCTACTTCTAGACTAATCTGTCCGTGTATCCGTTTGATTCGTTTGAAAATGTAATAGGAATTTTCGAGTCGTATGTGTTTCACTGTTCGGTTGTCAAAGAGCTTTTTTTACAGTCTGCAAAAGGCCGTAAAAATTCCACCTCTTCGTATCGGGTGGAACCTTATAATAGCATCAGGGATTTACAAAGTCAAGGAAAATAAAAAGACTTTTTCAAAATATTTTCACCAGGATTTTCAGCAGCTTTTTCAACACCTGTTTCCGGTGCCGTCCGAAGCCTCTTTTCAGAGAATGCTTTCCAGCACATCCGGCAGAAACTGAACCAGAAGATTGTTTTCATACATCGGTTTGAGAAGCAGGCTTCCCCTGATCTGGGAAAGCAGTTCCGCCCCGGCCGGCGTCGACGGAAACAGTCCGATCACGGCGAAGATGATCCATGTAATCAGAAAGCATTTGCAGATGCCGAGCAGAAGTCCGAGGATCCGGTTGACGGTTCCGAGAACCGGAAGATTGGCGATCCGGTTCAGGATGGCTCCGATCACGGCAAGCACGATGGCAGACAGGATCAGCGTCAGCAGAAAGGCTGCCGCACCGATGGCTGCCGCCGCCATCTTCTCCGAAAGATAGGATCGGACGGTGTCAGACTGAAGAAGCAGCCGGATGATTTCTTCATTTCCCTGAGCAAGATTTTCCTTCAGGTTATCCGGCAGCGGAATGATGCTCAGCCAGGCATAGGCGGCAGCGTCCTGCGTCCCGTTTCCGCTGCTGTCCGCGTCGGCCTTGCTGTCGATGTAATTCCGGCACTGTTCTTCCGTCCACTCGCTGACGGTTTCATTTTCGGAAAGCGCTTTCTGAACATAGGGAGTCAGACTGACCGTACAGATGATGACCAGGATCAGAAAAATCATGGAAAAGAAAGTCTTCACGAATCCGCGCCGGAAACTTCGGAACACAATCAGAGCCCAGAGAAGAAGGGCCGCAAGCGTCAGCCAGTTCATGTCAGTTTAATCGTCTCCGTCTTGGTATCCGTCACAATCAGATATCGGTTCCAGCCGATCTTCAGCACGTAGGAAATATCCCCTTCGTCCAGCACGCCTGTAAACCGCTCAATGCCGTTCAGGGAAAAGACCGAAAGCTCGGTGGAGTTGCTGAAAAGCACCTGGTCGTCGCAGACTTTGACGGTATCGTAAATGACATCGACATAGGTCGTGGTCAGCAGCGCGCCGTTGATGCTGTAGATCTTCATCACATATTTATGATCAGCATCCTTGCTTTTGAAAATGAAACCCAGATGGCGGGAATCGCAGAACGTGCTGACGACCTCGTCTTCAAAGTCGACGCTCTGCGTCTTGGCAGGCGTGCTGCTTCCCTTGTAGATCGTAAAACCGTTTTCTCGGAAGGCGATGGCTTCTTCATTGCTGACGAAGGCGACCTCCGGAATAATCGTTCCGCTGTAATCTTCGGATGCCACCATATGGTCGGTCACATTCTTTCCGGCATCACCGAAATTATAGAAGGCAAGATGCGTCCCGACCGAACCTTCATTGACGGTCAGATAAGAAACGGCAAGGAACAGTCCGTCATCGGAAAGCGCAATGTCGGTGGGATATCCCGGGCTTTTGATGGTGGAACTGGCGGCCGCGATTTCCGAACCGCCGGACGTGTAGTACTTGATCCAGGTCGTATCCGAATCGCTCAGGACGGCTGCCACATTTCCGGCAGAAGAGACTTTTGCCTTCACGATCGGGAAGTCCGTCTGGAAATTTCCGATCTGGCCTTTTGCGTCATAGACAAAAACATTCGTTCCGTTCCGGTCGTAAATGACCAGGGTGGAACCGCACGAATCAACCTGCGGGGATTCCATCGTAAAAGCCACGTTCCATACGGTATCGAGATTCTCCTTCAAAAGTGCCGCACCGTCGCTGGAGTAGCGGAGGATCCTGCCGTTGACATACTGATATTCGGAAACATTGTCCGTCTTCTCAAGAGCGCTGACGACAGCATAGCCGTGATAGACGTGATGATCCGCCAGGGCCTTCACCAGAAAGACGAGCAGGACAAGGAGAACGACAAGAAAGGCCGTACGCACGTACATGGCCTTTCTGTGATTGCGGATCCGCACCTTGTAAGCTTCGACATCGTTATCCGGAATCTCTTCCTGGAATTCGATTTTTTTGCGGAAAGCCGTCCATTTCTCTTTGAAGTTTTCCCTGAACCGTCTGAACCTGTCGCTCATGCTGCTGTCCGGACTGTGCCGATCTCTCACAGTTCGGTTCTTCCCTCCAGTGCCCGAAGAAGCGTCACTTCATCAATGTTTTCCAGATCTCCTCCGACCGGTACGCCGGATGCGATCCGCGTCACCTTGATTCCCGTGGGCTTGATCAGTTTGCTGATATACATTGCCGTCGTCTCTCCTTCGAGAGAGCTGTTCGTCGCAATGATGACTTCGTTCACGTCGCCTTCCAGGCGGCGGATCAGTTCCTTGATCCGGATGTCGTCCGGTCCGATGCCGAGCATCGGGGAAATCGCCCCGTGCAGCACGTGATAGACGCCGCTGTATTTCCCGGTCTTCTCATAGGCTGCCAGGTCGCTCGGATTCTCGACGACCATGATTGTCTTATGGTCGCGCCGTTCATTCGCGCAGATCGGACACAGGTCCGTGTCCGTCAGCGTGAAGCATTCCCTGCAGAAATGAATATTGTCTTTTGCGTCGATCAGCGCGTTTGCCAGCCGTTCCACTTTTTCCCTCGGCTGGCCGATGATATAAAAGGCAAGCCGCTGCGCGGATTTTGCTCCGATGCCGGGAAGCAGCGTCAGCTGTTCGATCAGCGCGCTGATGTGCCCGCTAAAATAGTCCACCGCCGAGTCCTCCCGTTATGGAGTTGACCTGATTGGCCATTTCATCGTCGATTTTTTTCATGCATTCGTTAAAGGCAGCCACGATCAGATCCTGCAGGGTTTCCACATCCTCCGGATCCACCGCTTCTTTGGAAATGACGAGGCTTTTCACATCCCTTTTCCCCGTCATGGAAATCGTCACGGCTCCGCCGCCTGCTGCGGCAGTGAATTCCTTCTCCTCCAGCGCCTTCTGATTCTCCTGCATCTTCTGCTGCATTCTCTGTGCCTGTTTCATCAGGTTGTTCATGTTTCCGGGCATTCCTCCCTGGAAGCCTCCGTGCTTAGCCATCCTCTTCATCCTCCTCTGTTTCTTCGACCGGCATGTTGATTCTGCTGATGCCTGTACTGACATCTCCGATCGGTGCAAGGTTCGATTTATGATCCTTGGCCAGATGGAGTTCCAAGTCGACATGCCTGCCGTAAGTCTGTTCTATGATCTTCATCAGCGTGTCCCGCACTTCATCCGTGACGCAGAGTTCGCCGAGAGTATCCGGTACTTCTACATAAAGCTTGTTTTCCGCCGTTGAGGAATCATACTGCGGAACTGCCTCCCCGAGGATCTGCCGGTGGAGACGGTCTTTCAGTCTTCCGGTAATGCTCAGCCAGTCGGCTTTGATTTTCCGGAGATCTTCCGGCGCCGCAAGAGGCACGACTTCGGGATCCGGTTTTGCTTCCGCCGTTTTTCCGGAAGAGGCAGCTGCTTTCTCCGGTTTCGCATCTTCCGGCGCTGCATAGACAGCCGGACGCCTGGAAAGTTCTTCGACTTTCATTTCCAGACGGCGGATGCGGTCCGAAACGGCATCTTCCGTCTTCTCCATCTGCGGACGCGTCATGCGGATGAGGGCAATCTCAACCAGCACGCGGCGGTTCGATGCATAGCGGATCTGATTGGAAAGATCCGACAGGATCCGGATGTAGCGCATCAGCGTTTCCGCCTCCGCTACGGAAGAAATCTCACGGAGCTCCTGCATCTTTTCTGCCGAAGCATCGACCGCGTCGACATCTCCGTCCTTCGACGTCTTTACCAGAAGCAGGTCCCTTAAATACCAGGTAAAGTCACTGACGAACTGACCGATTTCCCTGCCGTTCGCGATGAGTTCCTCATAAAGCCGGATGCTCGCAGCGGCATTTCCGCGGATGATTTCCTTCAGCAGTTCTCCGAAGACTTCCGTGTCGACTGCCCCGAGCACGTCGAGGACTTTTTCATAAGTCAGCTTCTGGCCCATGTAAAAAGCCATGCACTGATCCAGAAGGGAAAGGGCGTCCCTCATCGAGCCGTCCGCCGAACGGGCAATGTAGCGCAGGGCTTTGTCCTCCGCTTCTGCTCCTTCCGCCGCCGTCAGTTCCTTCATGCGGTCCGTGAGGACATCGATACCGATGCGGTGGAAATCGTACCGTTGGCACCGGCTCAGAATCGTCAGCGGAATTTTCGCGGCCTCCGTCGTCGCCAGAATAAAGATCACGTATTCCGGAGGCTCTTCCAGTGTCTTCAAAAGGGCGTTGAACGCGCCCGTGGAAAGCATATGGACTTCATCGATGATGTAAACCTTGTATTTCCCCTGCGTGGGACGGTACTGGACTTCGTCGATGATTTCCCGGATGTTGTCGACGCCGTTGTTCGATGCCGCATCGATCTCGATGACATTCATCGACGTGCCGTTCTGGATCGACCGGCACATTTCGCACTCATTGCAGGGAGAGCCGTCGGAGGGATGCTCACAGTTCACGGCCTTTGCCAGAATCTTCGCGACAGAGGTTTTTCCGGTTCCCCTTGTGCCGCAGAAAAGATAGGCATGCTGCATGCGGCCTGCCTTGATCTGGTTTTTTAAAGTTGTCACAATATGGTCCTGTCCTTTGACTTCTTCGAAAGTCGTCGGACGGAACTTACGGTATAAGGCTACGTAAGACATGAACTCTCCGAAATGCTATTCTGAAAATGAATCAGTCACCGAAAGAAATGCCGATGCTCTTTGCCAGCTCGACCGTCTGGTCGTGCGGCGATACCGACTTGAGTTTTCCGGCGCAGTCCTCCAGCTTGACTTTCTTGATCTCATTGTTGACAAGGGCGACCATGTAGCCGTACTGCTCTTTCATGATGAGCTGTGCCGCATAGGCTCCCATCCTCGTGGAAAGGACGCGGTCGAACGCGCACGGCGTGCCGCCTCTCTGCGTATGGCCCGGAACCGTTACACGCACTTCGTATCCGGTCGCATTGGTAATGTCCTCAGCCAGTTTGTAGGAAACGGAAGGATATTTCTTCAGGAGTTTTTCCATGGCCTTCTCCCGTTCCTTCTTGTCAAGCTTGGCCGTCTCCTTGGAAATGGCGCCTTCCGCCACCGCCAGGATCGTAAATTTCTTGCCGCTCGTATGGCGTGCCTCGATGGCAGCGCAGACCTTCTTCGTATCATAGGGAATTTCCGGAAGCAGGATGATGTCCGCTCCGCCGGCAATTCCGGCATTCAGCGTCAGCCACCCGACTTTATGTCCCATGACTTCGACGATGAAAACACGTCCGTGGGAAGAAGCGGTCGTATGGATGCAGTCGATACAGTCCGTTGCGATGTTGATAGCCGTCTGGTAGCCGAAGGTCAGATCCGTGCCGTAAATATCGTTGTCAATCGTCTTCGGAAGATGGATGACATTCAGTCCTTCCTCATGAAGAAGGTTCGCGGTCTTCTGCGTTCCGTTCCCGCCGAGAATGACAATGCAGTCGAGGCGAAGCTTGTAGTAATTCTGCTTCATGGCCTCTACCTTATCAAGTCCGTTGGCATCCGGAACTCTCATCAGCTTGAACGGCTGGCGTGAAGATCCGATAATCGTGCCGCCGCGCGTCAGGATTCCTGAGAAATCCTTTGAAGACAGCAGACGGTAATCCCCGTAAATCATTCCTTTGTAGCCTTCTTCAAAACCGTAGATCTCCAGCTCAGGGATATTATGGCTCAGTCCTTTGACGACACCTCGCATGGTCGCATTCAGCGCCTGGCAGTCTCCGCCGCTTGTCAGCATACCGATTCGCTTCATTTCCGCACCTTCTTTCAAAATAAAATTCAGGTACAGTATAGCATGTCGTCTCAAAGTTGTCGAATTCCAATCCGCCGCTTTCCCGTATTTTTCTCCATCGTTTCCGATACTGTTTGACGAATGGCCTGACTTCTTGCTATAATAAAGGTCCGTGCAGCCGGGGAGTCAGCGGGGCCCTGTAACCTGCAGTCCGCTACAGCAGGGGTGATGCCGATCCGAGGGTCCGTTTTTGCGGAGCCGCCCTTTCAGGGCAGTGATGACGTTTGGGTCCTGCGCAATGGGAACCTGTGAAATGTGTCAGGGTGGGAACACAGCAGCACTAAGCAGGAGCTCTCGTGTGCCGCAGGAGTGCCTGGACCGAGCAGGCCGGGAAGGTACCGTCTGCGGGAACCGATTCGGAGTGAGGCGCACGGATCATAAAAAAAGACACGGCTTCCGGCTGATTTCTCAGTCCGGAAGCCGTATTTTTTCTGTCTGTCCTGACGCTGCCTTCTCCGTTTTATCCTGCTCTGTCTTCTGCCGCGCCGTCAATTCTGCTTTATCTGTCTGCCGCGTCATTCTTTGCGCTTTATCTCCTGCCGCGTCTGTTCCTTCTCCGTCTTCTGGCCGCCCGGATCCGTGCATTGCGGATCAGGACAAAAATCATCAGGGCCAGGACCGCACCCACGATGACCGCAAGAATGATCAGGATGATGCGAAGCGCTGAAATGCCTTTTCCGGATTTTCCGGAAGTACCCGAAGATGAGGAATTCGCCGAATCCGCTGCGGAAGCTGCAGGGACTGAAGTCGGCTCCGCTTTTTTTACTTCTGTTCCGGTTCCCACCGGAAGCTTCTCATAATAATAGCGGTAAATTGTATTTCCGCTGCCGTCGGTTCCTTTTTCCGCCGTCAGCTGATCGGAAGTGATGCCGGAGGGAAGCGTCACCGTTCCGGACGTTTCCGTTCCGTTTACCGAAACCGTCACGTTCTGCTCCGAGAAATTGCTGAAGCCGTATTCCAGAAGGCTCACGATGTCCGTGAAGTCCTGGTTGGTCGGCGCATACATCGTTACCGCCGTCAGAGTCTTCCCGTCTTTTTCCGCTGCCGCCACGAGCGTCCTCAGGGCATCATTCGTATAGCCCGTCTTTCCGCCGATGCAGTACTGATAATAAAAGCCGCTGTCCTTGATGATCAGTTTGTTGTGATTCTGATAGGTTCTTTCCGTCGCCGTTTTGTTTGTGGCCGGCACCGTATAAACCGTCGTCGAAACGATTTTGCGGAACGTTTCATTCTGGATGCAGGTGCTCATGATGAGAGCCATATCGCCCGCGGTCGTATAATGGTTTTCATCCGGCAGTCCGTTCGGATTCGTAAAATGCGTACCGGTGCAGCCCATTTCCGCTGCCCTCTTATTCATCAGCTCGGCAAAGGAAGCCGTGTCCCCGGAGACGGTATCCGCCAGGGAGACCGCGATGTCATTTGCCGATTTCAGCATCAGCATGTAGAGGCACTGCTCAACCGTGAACTGCTCGCCGAGGACCGGCACGATATTCGAGTTGCCTGCAATGGCGACGTCCATGGCGTCCTGCCCGATGGTCACGGTATCGGTCATCTTACAGTTTTCTATGACCAGAAGACAGGTCAGGATTTTCGTGATGGAAGCCGGGTAGCGTTTCACCTCCCGGTCGAGGGAATAAAGGATTGCTCCGTCCGAAGCATCCATGACCGCTGCAGAACCGCAGCTGATGTCCGTCATCTGCGGCCAGTTCGTCATATGGTTGGAAAGAGGATCGGAAGCCAGGACATCCTGAGCGCCCAGTCCGGACACCAGGAGAACCGCTGTCAGGACTGCCGCTGTCAATTGAGAGATTCTTTTCATCTTTTTCATGGGTGCTATTATACCATGAGTCCGTCCGCAAATGAAGCCCTCTTAAACGGTGCCGCCCGTCTGCATTCTCCTCAAGATTCCATTGATTTTCCGGACGGGATTCGTTATAATAACCGGGTATGAATGCCGATGAGAAATACATGCGCGCCGCGGTCAGGGAAGCCCGGAAGGCTTATGCCCTGAAAGAAGTCCCGATCGGATGCGTCATCGTGAAGGATGACCGGATCATCGCCCGGGGCTATAACCGCCGCAATACGGACGGAAGCACGCTCTCGCATGCGGAAATGACTGCCATACGGAAGGCCTGCCGGAAACTCGGCGACTGGCGCCTGGAGGACTGCATCATTTACATTACGCTGGAACCGTGCCCGATGTGTGCCGGGGCCATCGTACAGGCCCGTATCCGCGAAGCCGTCATCGGATGCATGAACCCGAAAGCCGGATGTGCCGGCTCCGTCATGAACCTGCTTCAGACGGACGGATTCAATCACCGGACGGAAATACGGACCGGTGTCCTGGAAGAAGAATGCAGCACGATGCTGAAGGATTTCTTTATGGAGATCCGGAAGGAAAAGGGCTGCTCGGGCAGAAAGCCCGGTGAAAATGTTTAGAACGGATTCGTCCTGTTTCGGAAAACGCTGAAGCGGACCATCCTGTTTTAATAAATGGAGAGGTATCGAAGTGGTCGTAACGAGCCGCACTCGAAATGCGGTCATCGGCTTGCCGGTGCATGGGTTCGAATCCCATCCTCTCCGCTATGGCCATACATGGATTCAATAAATTAACGCTCCTGGATTATCCGGGCAAATGTGCAGCCACCGTTTTTCTGGGGGGCTGCAATTTTCGCTGTCCCTTCTGCCAGAACTCGGAGCTGGTCATCAGCCCGATGAGCCAGCCTGTCATCAAACCGGAAGAAGTCCTGAAATATCTTGAAAAAAGAAAAGGCATTCTTGACGGAGTCTGCGTCACCGGCGGCGAACCCACGCTGGAGCCTGACCTGAAGCCCCTGCTGCAAGAAATCAAAAAGCTCGGCTATCTCATCAAACTCGACACGAACGGTTCCCATCCCGAAGTCATGGAAGACCTGGCCGCAGCCGGTCTCATCGACACCGTCGCGATGGATATCAAATCCTCTCCGGAGCATTACGCAAAGGCTGCCGGCGTCCCGGGCATCGATCTCATTCCGGTCGGCGACAGCGTGCAGTTCCTTCTGAAAGGGAAGCTTCCGTACGAATTCCGGACCACTGTCGTCCGCGAGCTTCATGAACGTGAGGATTTTATTTCCATCGGGAAATGGATCGCGGGTGCGCAGGCCTATTATCTTCAGGCCTTCCGCGACAGTGAGAACGTCATGAGCGACGGATTCAGTTCCTATACTTATGAAGAGCTGAATGAATTCCGGAAGCTGCTCGAAAAGACCATTCCGAAGGTCGGCATCCGCGGCATCAACGCCTGATCAGAAGCACATCCTTTTGACGCCGAGCCATTCGGCGCAGCCCGCCAGCGCGGTTCCGTAAAAAATCACTTCTTTATCCAGATTGAGATAATCGCAGAGCGTGCCGTCGCAGAGCACGCTTCCTTTGCAGAGCACGATGTCCGCCCAGTCGACGGCTTCTTTGGTTTCCGCCTCCGCAAGAGAGGTGCCGGCCGGCGCCTTCACTTCGAAATTCTTCTTCAGGCATTCCAGGATGTCTTCCTGCATGCCGATCAGCGCAATCTTCGGATTCCCGTAATTTTCACAGACGTAGCGCCGGATATTTTCCGCACAGAATTCCGGTTCTTTCCCCATGCAGTGCGCCGTCCGGGCCGCGTAGCCCAGTGCGCCCATGACGGCATTCAGGACTGCCGTGAAAATGCAGCGCTGCCTCTCATCCTCCAGATTCATTTCCGACGCTTCCCTGACCGTTCCCTCAAACGAAGACGGAACGGAGGATTCGGCCTGGCCGACTGCGCCTCTGAAGACGGCATTCATCTCGTTCCCGCTGCAGCTGACTTTCACGGTCTCGTCGGCAATCCCGCTGTCCTCGATGACCCGGTTGAATTTTGTTCTGAGAAATGAATACAGTTCCTGACAATCCATTTTTTCTCCGCCTCTTAAAGCCCTGCTTTAACATAGCTGATGATCTGCATGAACTTTCCGCCCGGAACCGGCATGGAATAAAGGAAGCCCTGGAAATGATGACAGCCGATGGAATCCATCAGGTCTGCCTGCTCCTGCGTTTCGATTCCTTCCGCCAGAGGTTCGATCTTCAGTTCATTGATCAGCATCGTGATAAACTTCAGCGTCAGAAGAGATTTCTCATTCCTCTGCGCCGCCCATACAATACTCTTGTCGATCTTGACGACCGAGTAATCATACGCCAGAAGATTCCCCGCGTTCGAGTAGCCTGTCCCGTAATCGTCAAGGGCAAAGCGGATGCCTTCGGACATCAGTTTTCCGATTAGTTCCCCGGTCTTGTCGGAAGAGACGGCCGCTACGGATTCCGTGATCTCAAAGGTGATCATGCTGTGCGGAATCTGGTTCGCATCGATGATGGAAATGAGGCGGTCCGCCATATGCTCCTGCATGCACTGGATTGCGGACAGGTTCACATTGACGGTCTCGATCCCGTAATCCTGGGGATGGGACATCGCGATGAAGCTGCACACCATCTGCAGCACCATTTCCCCGAGCTTCAGGATGTCGCCTTCCTGTTCGGCCAGCGGGATGAATTCTCCCGGGGCAATGTATCCGCCCTTGCCGTCGGGCAGGCGCGCCAGCGCTTCTGCCGACGTGTACCGTTTTTTTTCGGTGGAATAAATCGGCTGATAGAAAACTTCAATCGTACTCTCTTCGATTGCCTGCCGGAGCGTGCGGAGGACCGACTCGCTCCTTTTCAGCTTTTCGGAAAAGTCCCTGCCGTAGAAAACCCTGGATTCGGTTCTTCCCACTTCCACCTTCAGCGCGTAATCCATGCTCTGCGAAAGTTCGTCCATGGAATCGACGTCCTGCGGAAAACGGAGGCAGGTAATCACTGCCGTCAGCGGCACCTCCAGACGCTCAATCCGGAAGGGAGAATCAAACCGGCTGCGGACTGCCGCGACGGTCTCTGAGGGATCCCCCTCTCCTTTGAGAAGCATGGCAAACTTCGTGCCGATCAGGTGGAAGACATAGGCTTCCTTATTCAGGGAAAGCAGATAATTCGCCACGGTCTCGAGGACCTTGTCCCCGTTTTCACGTCCGATGGCCCCGCTGATCCCGGAAAATCCTTCCGGATGGATCGTGATGACGGAAAAAGCCCTGCCGTCCTCCATCAGGGATTTCGCAATGTCATGAAACGCCTTTTCATTTCCGGCCTTCGTATAGGGGTCGTGATAAGCCAGCGGATTCTGCAGCGTGACAAACATCAGCATGGCCGGCATGGCCGTTTCAAACATGGTCAGGATCCGGTCGCCGGTCAGGAAGGAATAGATCAGGGACATGGCCATGAGGAGCACGAAGAGGAAGGACGCCACTCTCTGAATCAGGTCCAGCTGACGGAAATACCGGATGGCAAAAACAAGACTCAGGGCCACATAGAGGAACCTTACCGTGAAGGTGATCCATGCCTGGGAGCAGAAGATCCGCACCGTTCCGTTTTCCTCAAGGACGGAATAGAATCCGCGTCCGAATATCAGGAGAACGAAACATGCGGCAAGGAACGGTCCGACGAGGATCCAGTACCACTGCCGCCGGAAAGCCTGTCTGGTCTGTGTCATGGAAATAAAATTCAGACAGAAGAAAAGCGTGACCGCCGTAATCATCAGCTCGTCCAGAACGATGAAAACCACAAGCACGCCCGTGTACGTTTTTCCCCAGGTCAGACAGGCATTGGAAAGGAAGATTTCCATCACGCAGGCAGCGATGCTGGCGATGATGGTTCTCCGGAAAATCCTGTCCTGCCAGGATATGCGGTTCCCTGTTGCAAAGAGGATGAAAAGCATGATGATAAAGATGACAAGAGCGGCAAGATTGAAATCGATGTTCCAGGCAAACGGCAGAAATGCTGTCATTTTCAATCTCCTCTCTCCTTCCGCAGGAAGATCCCGACACGCTTTCATTCTAGCATATTCATTGAAAATTCACAATCCGATGCTATAATCGAACCATGGACAATTTCAGTATTTACGGCAGTCACCTGCCTGAAATGCATAAGGTCATGGAAGAAATGCTCCGCAGGATCGATCAGTACCGGGATCACATGAAAAATGAGACCGGAACCGATCCGGTTGACCACACGCTCTCCCGCATCAAATCCGAAGAGAGCATGCGCGAGAAATGCCGCCGCCGGGGATTCCCGGAAACGACCGAATCCGCACTTTCGGAAATCCACGATGCCATCGGCATCCGCATCGTCTGTCCGTTCGTGAATGACGTCTACTCCGTCATCGGCTACCTGCATTCCTTCTCGGACTGCCGGGTGGCGGAGGAAAAAGATTATATCCGGCACGCCAAGCCGAACGGCTACCGCAGCTATCACATCATCCTTCTTGTCCGGGATAGCTATTTTGTGGAAGTGCAGCTGCGGACGGTCTCGATGGATACGTGGGCGGCGCTGGAGCACCAGCTGAAATACAAAAAAGAAGTACAGAATCAAAATCTCATCGAACAGGAACTGAAGCGCTGCGCCGACGAACTGGCATCGACAGACGCTTCCATGCAGACGATCCGGGACATGATCCGTGAAGAAGCAGGAAACATGGACATGAGCGAGGGCTACCAATGAAATTGCTTTTAGCAGAAGACACCATAGATCTTTCACGCGCCGAAGTCGCCGTGCTTTCCCACGAGGGCTATGAAGTCGATGCCGCCTATGACGGCGAGCAGGCACTTCAGCTGATTACGGCCGGCACGTACGACGGCATCATCCTGGATATCATGATGCCGAAAATGACCGGGCTCGAGGTTCTCACGGAAATCCGCAGCCGCGGCATCACCGCACCGGTGCTTCTTCTGACCGCCAAGGCGGAAATCGACGACCGCGTAACCGGACTGGATATGGGGGCAGACGACTACCTGACCAAGCCGTTCGCCATGAAAGAGCTTCTCGCCCGCGTCCGCTCCATGACGCGGAGGAAAACGGACTACAGCCTGAAGGACATGAAGATCGGCGACATCCGCCTGAATTCAGAAAGCTTCGAGCTGGCTTCGGAAAATACCGTGCGCCTTTCCATCAAGGAATTTGAGCTGATGCAGACGCTGATCCTGAACGCCGGGCATCCGCTGGCAACCGACTACCTGATTGCCAGGATCTGGGCAACGGAGCCGGATGCAAATTCCGATACGGTCTGGCTGTACATTTCCTACCTGAGGAAAAAACTGGATTCCATCGACTCGCATGTCCGGATTGCCGGCGACCGCGGAGGCAGCTTTACACTGAATGCATAGGGTAAGCTTATGAATATTGATTCTATCCGGAAACTGAGAAAAAAATTCATCTTCATCTCGATGGTTTCAATTGCCGTCGTCATGTTCGTGCTGGCCATTCTCATCAACGGCGTCAATTTCGCAAGCATCCGTTCGGAAATTTATGAAACGCTGGATTACATTTCCGACAACGGCGGCACGATTCCGCAGAGTACGCCGGCAACGATCACGCCCGGCAACGATTCTCCCGAATTCCGCTACCAGACAAGATATTTTTCCGTCGTTCTGGATTCCGAGGGAAATGAAACTTCCGCAAACACCGACAGCATTGCCGCCGTCGACGAGACCGAAGCCGTTCAGTATGCCCGCCTGGTCTACCGGCGCTTCTTTAACTTCGGCGCCTACGGCGACTATTATTATGAAGTCACCAAGCAGTCCGACGGAAGCTACCTCGTCGTGTTCCTGGACTGCGCGATCCGCATCCATTCCTACTACCGCCTGCTCTACGGCTCCCTCTTTATCTGCCTCGGCGGACTGCTGATTATTTTCCTGTTCATCTACTTTCTTTCGAACCGCATCATCCAGCCGGAAATCGAAAATGTCGAAAAGCAGAAGCAGTTCATTACGAATGCCAGCCATGAGCTGAAAACTCCCCTGGCCGTCATCCGTGCCAATACCGAAATCAGTGAAATGACGGCAGGAAAGACCGAATGGACAGAAAGCACGCTGAAGCAGGTCGACCGGCTCGATGAACTGGTGAAGAATCTCGTGACCCTTTCCCGCGCAAATGAACAGGCCGACACCGGCCTGATCACCGATCTCAACGTCTCAAAAGCCATCTCGGATGTCTGCGAGACCATGCGTCCCGTTGCCGAACAGCAGAAAAAGGAACTGGATAAAGAGGTTCAGGAAAATGTCATCATGCACACGGACGAGAATGCGATTCGCCAGCTGACGCGTCTCCTTCTCGACAATGCGATCAAGTACTGCGACGACGGAGGAAAGATCATCGTGGCCTTCTGGAAAAAGGGCAAGACCATGCATCTTGTCATCAGCAACTCCTATGCGGAAGGAAAAGATACGGATTTCTCACGTTTCTTCGAACGCTTCTACCGGAAGGACGAGTCCCATAATGTCAGCAAGGGCGGCTACGGCATCGGTCTTTCGATTGCCCAGAATATCGTCACGCGGTTCAGGGGAAAGATCAACGCTTCCTGGAAGAACGGATACATTTCCTTCACCTGCACCATGTACGGACTGTAGAAAGGATTTTTAAGGCGCGGTTCTTGCATTTGAAAATGGATTGGAATATAATACAGCTATCCCATTTGGAAGGGCTATGCTAGCGGTCCCCAATTGGTTATGTCCCTCGGCGCTTACCGTATAAAAGTGCCGAGGGGCATTTGTTTTTCAGAGATTGTATTTCACATCGTGACCCGTCGTAAAGGTCTTTCCGTCTTCGGAAATGAACAGGCCCTTCAGGCCGCGCTCCTTGACGAGCTTCGTCCCGTCCTTCATCCCGTAGAGAATCACCGTCGTGCAGAGGGCATCCAGCTCTTCCGCATTCCCGCCGATCAGCGTGACGGAAGCCAGATTCGTATGCGCCGGCTGTCCGGTCCTCGGATCCAGGATATGATGATAGCGGACACCGTCCTTCATGAAATAGCGTTCGTAGGTTCCGGAAGTCACGACGCATTCGTCTTTGACCGTCAGGTAGCCTGCCGTGCGGTCGGAAGCCAGAAGTCCTGCAAACGGATTGCGGATGCCGATTTTCCTCTCCCCGCCCCTGACGGCGACAGTGCCTCCGAAATTAATCGTATATTCTTTGATCTGATGCTTATTCAGAAAATCGGCTGCCGTATCCACCGCCCAGCCTTTGGCGATTCCGCCCAGGTCCACAGCCTGCCCTTTTCTTTTCAGGAAGGCCGAGTCTTTTTTCAGGACAATATCCCGGTAGTCAATCAGCGGAAGCACTCTTTTGATTTCATCCTCGGAAGGGATATACGTCCCGCGCTTCCCGATGCTCCAGAGGATGGAGAGCGGACGCGTCGTAATATCAAAGATTCCGTTCGTCAGCTCCGCATATTTCACGCTGTCCTTCAGGATCCGGATGGTGTCTTCCTGCACTTCGACCGCCCTGTTTCCGGCCGCCGCATTCAGTTCCGAAATTTCGCTGTCGGCCAGAAAGGCAGACCAGCGGCTGTTGACATCCTGCATCCTTTCCCGGATGTCCCGGAGCAGTTCCATGCCTTCTTCCGGATAGTCCGCCTGACCGGAAAGTGCCGGCATTTCTATGGAGTTTACCGTGCCGAGGGCACGAAATGAAATCGACAGTGTTTTCATATTCTTTTCCAATTCTGTACACGGATTGTACACAGTTCATCTGTTATACTTCATTCAACAAGGAAGTTCCTATTTGACTATACCACAAAAGGAGAATAATTACATGGAAACCAGAGGGAAAAGAATTCCAGTCATGCAGATTGTCCGGCACATCGTACAGATTGCTGCCTTTATCCTATATCCGGGGCTCTTCGCCACCGCATTTCTTTCACTTGGTTCAATCATCCAGGCTGCCGTCGCAGGGACCTTTACGCTGACAGCCATGCTTCCCGACCTCTTCATCGTCGCTGCACTTTTTGCCATCACCTTCCTGCTCGGCCGTTTCTTCTGCGGCTTCCTCTGCTCGTTCGGAGCGATGGGCGATCTTCTGTGGTTCATTTCCAAACACACGATCAAGCCGAAGTTCCGCATCAGGCGCAAGGCAGATTCCGCTTTGAAATATGTGAAGTATATCCTGCTGGCAGCCATCATCCTTCTCGACTGGGTCTTCGGTCTTTTCAGCTTCAGCGGATCCGCAAGTCCCTGGACAGCATTCGCGGTTCTTGCCGTTCCGACCTCCTGGAGCCTTCAGATCTTCTCCATGTTTATTCCGGGACTGATTCTTCTGGCGGCCATCATGATTGCTTCTCTCTTCGTGGAACGTTTCTTCTGCCGCTACCTCTGCCCGCTCGGAGCTTCCTTCTCCCTGATTTCGAAAGCACGCATTTTCCGGATCCGGAAGACCCGCCGCAACTGCGGGAACTGCAGCCTCTGCACGGCCAAATGCTCCATGGGCATTCCCCTCGGTGATGTAGACATCGTCCGTTCCGGCGAATGCATCGACTGCTTTATGTGCACGGACGTCTGCCCGAAGAAAAATGCCGTGACCGATCCCCAGCCGCTCGTGACAGCGACCCTCGCCGTTGCCGCAACCGCCGGCCTCGTCTATACAGGCGATGTCTTCGGAAACCTGCTGACCCAGACCACTGTTACTTCTGAAGCAGCCAGCAGCGATTCAACAGATTCCGCTGCTTCCGGCACCATCTCCGGCAGTTCTTCCGCATCCTCCGGCAGCACTTCTTCCTCTTCGGACAGTGCGTCCGCAGGAACTGCTGATTCCTCTTCCGCAGCTCAGGACTCTTCTTCCGCAGCGGATACATCTTCTGCATCCGGAAGTTCCTCTGATGCTTCGCAGTCTTCCGGCCAGTATACGGACGGAACCTACACGGGAACCGGCACCGGCCTCCGCGGCACGACAGAAGTTTCCGTGACCGTAGAGAACGGAGTCATTTCCTCCATCGAAGTCGTCTCCTATCAGGACGACAGCCAGTATTTCAACCGCGCCAAGAGCACCGTTATTTCCGAGATCCTTGATGCGCAGAGCGTGGACGTCTCCACCGTCTCCGGCGCGACCTTCTCCAGCAACGGCATCATTGAAGCTGTGGCAAATGCCCTCGGCGTCGATTTCACCAACCCCAATTCCAGCATGCAGGGCGGCGGACGCGGTCATTAAATCAGACACCGGCCGGAAATATCCGATCAATCTGCAGGGCTTTATCATTCAGCGGCTCCCGTACGGGGGCCGTTTTTTTATGCTATAATACTCCTGTCAAAGGAGAGGAAAATGAACCCGAAAATTGAAAAATTTGGAGCCTTCATCAGCAGCCGCCTGCCGGAACATCCTGAGCAGGCGAGAGGAATTCTCGAAACGGCCTATTCGGCGATTCATTTCCAGGCGGGACATTTTCCGTCAAAGAAATTCCTGTCTTCCCGTGAATATCTCCAGTCGGAAACCGCCGGCCTTCTTACGCGCACGCTGAAGGATCCGTCCGATGCCGCTGTCGTCAACATTTTCCTGCCGTGCGAAATCTTCCATGCCATGGGAATTCCGATCATGGCACCGGAAGTCCTTGCCTGCTACGCCGTCAATACCGCCGTCGACACGGTGCTGGCCGAAGCTGCCGAGGCAGCCGGAGCACCGCAGACCCTGTGCTCCTATCACAAAGTCCTGACCGGCCTTGAAGAAACCGGCATCCTGAAAAAGCCGATGATGATTGCCAATACGACCCTGGCCTGCGATGCCAACCAGCTCACCTTCCGGCATCTTTCCGAAAAATGGCAGGTGCCGCATATTGTGATCGACGTCCCTTATACCGTCGATGAAAGTGCCGTGGAGTACGTCGCCGGCCAGCTGCGTTCCCTGGCCGGAACCGCTGAGGAAATCTCCGGAAAAAAGCTGGAAGAAGACCGGCTGAAGGAAACGATCGCCCGCAGCATCCGGACGCAGAACAGCCTGATCCGCAGCCTGAAAATGAGACCGTCCCGTCATCTTCCCGAGACCCTGACGCCCGAACTTCTGAACCTCCTCTCCGACCATATCCTTCTCGGTTCCGGCGAGGCGGAGCAGTATGCAAAGATGCTTCTTGGCGACCTGAAAAAGGCACCGGCCCATACCTCCGAAAAAAGAATCCTCTGGATGCATGTCCTTCCGAACTGGCAGGAATCCCTCAAGGAAATCTTTCAGGGGCCTGACAATCACCGGGTCGAAATCATTGCCTCCGATATGTTCTATGACAGCTTTGTCCGGATGGATCCGGAAAAGCCTTTTGAAAGCATGGCCCGGCGGGCCGTCTGCGGCAGCTTCAACGGACCCGGAAAGCGCCGCATTGACAGGACGCTGGAAATGGCAGAAAAAATGCAGGCTGACGGCATTCTGATTTTCTGCCAGTGGGGCTGCAAGGAAACCCAGGGAATTTCCGTCGAGGCAAAGAAGGCCTTTGAAGAGGCAGGCTATCCTTCCCTGATCCTGGACGGGGACGGCTGCGACCGGCGCAACGGAGGCTCCGGACAGATCGTCACGCGCGCCATGGCTTTTGTGGAAGAACTGGAGGGCCGCTCATGATTACCTATGTCTGCAAGTACACGCCCGTCGAGCTGTTCTCCGCCTGCGGTGCGGAATTTGAAGTTCCGAATACGGAGGTCTCTGATTTCAGCTATGCCGAAACGCTGCTGCACAGCAGCCTGTGCTCCCATGCGAAACAGCTTCTGACCGCGTCCCGCGGTGCACAGGAAATGGTGCTGACGAACTGCTGCGATTCGGTCCGCCGCGTCTGCGATGTCATCAGCGGAGGGAAGGAGCATCCCGCTTTCTGTCAGATCATCGATCTTCCCCATACCGACAGCCTCTGCGCCGTCGCCGGCCTGAAGACGGAACTGTTCCGCGTGCTCCATCTCTATGAAGCATATTCCGGACATGCTTTCAGCCGGGAAAAATTCCTGAAGGCCTGGACGGAAAATTCCCATGAATGGAACGACCGTCAGCATGCGATGGCCGCCGGGCGCTTTGTCGCGCTGCTTGGCGCGCGCGCAGGAGACGGACTCATTTCCATGATCCGGAGCCGGCTGAGTCTGCCTGTCTTCGACCTGACCTGCGGCGGTTTCCGGAATCTTGCCGCGCCGCCTGAAAATGCCGCCGAACTTTCCGATGACGGACTGATGGAAGAATACGCCTCCGCCCTTCTTTCCCAGATGCCCTGCATGCGCATGACGGAAATCGGAACCCGGAGGGTGCTGACAGAAAACCCGAACCTGGCCGGCATCATTTACAACACGGTCAAGTTCTGCGACTACTACGAATACGAATATGCCGGACTCCGCGGCAGCGTCCAAGTCCCGCTCCTCAAGCTGGAAACCGATTACACGAAGACGACGGAGGGACAGCTGCTGACCAGGATTGAAGCTTTTGCCGAAAGGTTCCCGAAAGAAAGTGCTTCCGTTTCGCCACACGGGACCGGACAGACAAAGACTCTGAAAAATGAAGCCGATCCTCTTTACATCGGCATCGACAGCGGATCCACGACGACAAATGCAGTCGCGGTCGGAAAAGACGGAAAGATCCGCGCATGGACCGTGCTGCGCACCGGAGCCCGGGCGGCAGATTCGGCGGAACGGGCGCTCCGGGAAATCTGCGACGACACCGGACGGGAACCGGAAGATTTTGAAGCCGTCTGCGCGACAGGCTACGGACGCGAATACATTTCCTTCGCGGACATGACAAAAACCGAAATCACCTGCCATGCCTGCGGAGCCCATTTCATGAATCCGGAAGCCCGGACCATCATCGACATCGGCGGGCAGGACAGCAAGGTCATCTGCCTTGACGGTGACGGAAGCATCATCAATTTCATCATGAATGACAAATGCGCGGCCGGCACCGGCCGCTTTCTCGAGATGATGGCAGGGACGCTGGAACTGGATCTGAAGGAAATGGATGCCCTCTCCCGGCACTGGAAAAAGGATCTGACGATCTCCAGCACCTGCACGGTCTTTGCGGAATCCGAAGTGGTTTCCCTCATTGCCGAGAATCAGGATACCGCCGATATCATCCACGGCCTGAACAAGTCCGTGGCTTCCCGGACATACGGCATGGTGCGGCGCGCGCAGGGCACGGCACCGTTCATGATGACCGGAGGCGTTGCCTGCAATCCGGGCGTCGCGGAAGAACTGAGGAAGTTCCTCGGCGCCCCGCTGACGATCACGGAGCATCCGGATCTGACCGGAGCCGTCGGAGCGGCCTTATCCGCGGCCGGAATCATCTGAAATTTCTGTCTGATCAGGGAGAACTGCAAGGAGGCTGCAGAACATGTGCGGAAGATTTTACATTGACGACGACATCACGGAAAAGATCCTGCGGAGGATTCCTTCCCTGAATCCGTCGTCCGTACGCGGACTTTTTCAGAAGGGAGACATTCATCCGGGCGATGAGGCTCCTGCCGTCGTATCGGAAGGAACGAACCTGGCCGTCCGGAAACTGCGCTGGGGCCTTCCGGGTTTTCAGAAGAACAGCCTGGTCATTAATGCACGCGCCGAAACCGCCGGACAGAAAAGCACCTTCCGGAATTCCCTTGCCGCCTCGCGCTGCCTTTTGCCGGCATCCGGTTTTTATGAATGGAATCCCCGGAAAGATAAGTTCTTTTTCAGCAATGAGGAAGGACTCCTTTTCCTGGCCGGTTTCTTTGATCCTTCCGGACGTTTCGTGATCCTGACCGGAGCTGCCAATGATTCCATGCTGCCGGTTCATCCCCGCATGCCCCTGTTTTTTCAGCCGGAGGAAATCGCCGGCTATCTTCTGGACAGCAAAAAAACAGCGGCCTTCCTCCGTCAGGAAATGCCGCCGCTCCGGTCCGAAATTCTCGGCCAGACATCTTTTATATAACTGCCTGCCGTTTTCTTCTTTCCGCTTTCTTCTGTTATCTTCTGCCTGACGGATGCTTTCGCAGGCTTCGGCCTGACCGGCGCTTTCACCGGCTTCGGCCTGACCGGCGCTTTCACCGGCTTCGGCCTGACCAGTATTTTCGGAGGTATATGGCCGCCGGCTTCTTTTGCCTCTTTCTGTCCGGCCGGTACCTTCGAAGGCTTCTGTCTGACCAGTACGGACAGGGATTTCTGCGTTGTGCTTTTCTTTTCCGGTTTTTTCCGGACCCTGTCAGGGTCAATCTCTACCGCTTTCGTCTTGTCCCGTGCAAAGTCAAAATAATATCTCTGGATCTTCAGCCAGTTTTCCTCATAAAGATCGGCCGCCTGATACAGTTCCTTATAAAAGCCGAAAAGAATCTTCTTGACCTTTCCGTTTTCCTTCCGCACATTCTGAACTGAAGACAGGCTTCCCTTCTGCCGCATGTAGTAATACGTCGGATGCGGAATCACGCAGACGTTGCGGACATAGAGCAGGTACTCCAGATTGAACCTCAGGTCTTCGCACCAGTCCAGATCGCATGAAAAATTCAGCGACATTCCCTTCACGATTCCGGCAAGATACATCTTGTTCCACAAAACACCGTAATAGAAATTTGCCGGTGCCTCCATCATGCAGCCGACATACTCATTCCGTAAAATGAGACCGCCTTCCGCAATGTCTCCCTTGATCAGTTTCTTCCTGCCGACGATGCGGTAGTAATCGGAGACGGCCATTTCGCAGCCGCTTTCCGTACACGCCGTAACCAGCCGCTCCGTCGCATGCTCCTCGAGATAATCGTCGCTGTCGACAAACTGCAGGTATTTCCCCCGTGCCCTGGCAATGCCTTCGTTGCGCGTCTCCGAGACACCCATGTTGATTTTCCGGTTGATGAAAATGAACCGCCTGTCGTCCAGCGCAAAGCGTTCCGTCTCTTCCGCCGTGGCATCGGTGCTTCCGTCGTTGACGATGATGGCTTCAAACTGCGTATAAGTCTGGCGGCGGATGCTTTCGAGGCACCTGCCGATCGTCTTCTCCGCATTGTAGGCCGGTATGATAATGGAAACTCCGGGCTTTCTTCCAGCCATCGCTCCTCCGCTCAGTACCTTTCGATCTTGACGATGCTGCAGTCCAGGAAAGCCTTCCCGCTCACTTCTTTCACGCTTTCGGGAATATAGATTTCCCGGAGGTTCTTGCAGCCGCGGAAAGCCCATGCCAGGATTCTTTCGGCACCCGGTTCGATCGTGACCGACTCCAGTTTTTCGCATTCGTTGAAGGCATACATCGGAACCGTCTTCAGCGTTCCGGGCAGGACGATATGCTCGATCGCGCTTCTGGTGAAGCAGTACTGCCAGGCTTCCTCAACCGTCTGCGGCAGGATCAGGCTTTTCAGATTCTCACAGCCGTCAAACAGAAAGCCTCCGAGGATCCGTACCGAATCGGGAATCGTCACTTTCGTGATTTCCTTATGCCCTTTAAACAGATCATCGTTGAGCAGCGTGATGTTCTCGTCATCCGGAATGACGACTTCCGCATCATTTCCCTGATAGCTCATGGCGCCGGTCGTGCCGTCGTCGATTTCCTTCAGAATAAATTCTCCCATTTTCATCTCCCCAAAAAAAAGCCTTTCCCTGATTATATTTCGGAAAGGCTTTTTAAGCAAGTGCATGCGGTTTTCCCTGTGCTCTTTCAGTGCTGAAGCTTTGCCACGAAGAAGCTGCTGACCAGGTAAAGGATGAGACCGGCAACGGTAAGGACAAGTCCGGCAATCAGATAGACATTGCTGAATTTCGATGTCGTCCCGTAGATGTCCAGGACTCCCTTGAAGCAGGAGCCGACCGTCAGCGTGGCTATGCCGCAGTCGTAAAGATTCCTGTCCAGCCTGCCGGGATAATACGGATGCCCCGTAAAAGTCATGATGCCGAACGGGAGGGCTCCGCCGATCAGAGGGAAGAGGAACATCAGGGCCATGGAAGCAGAATACACATCATGACTGAAAAGTTCATAGATGAATCCGAAGACCCCGCAGAATGCCGATACGATGAGGTAGCGTCGGAAGGTGACCGCTGCAAGTTTCTTATTCTCCGATGTATACAATGTCGCTCACGCTCCTTTCTTTAATGGTGCTGCCGTTTGTCGTCGGCTGGTTCACGACCGTTCCTTCAAAGACCATCGTCGAAGAACCGCCTCCGTCCAGGTTATACGCTGTCTGTACTCCCAGTCCCTGCATGAACGATGCCAGCTGCGAGAGGGAAAGGCCTTCGCTTTCCGAAGTCCTGCCGTCGGATACGACAAATACGTAGTGCAGGCTGTCTATGATGCCGATGGCCGTTCTGGGATTCGATGCCATCGCCTTTCCGACTTCCTCGCTTGAGCTGACGGATACCTCTCCGTTTTCCACAAGCGCCGGGCCGAAGCTCAGGACCTGTACGGCTCCGTCCGCCAGAAGCTGTTCCGCCGTGATGTCGCCCTCTTTGATGATGCCGAAGGTTCCGTCGCTGTAAATGACAAGGTCTTCCTGGTCGCTTCCTGCGGATTCCGACCTCAAGAGCTGTCCGTCCCGGATGACATAACCTGTTTCCTGCGAACCGTAGAAGTCTCCGTTGATGGCCAGGATGGCATTGACTTCCGAGGCAATTGCCGAGGTCGTCTCTGTCACGTTGCGCCCGTACGTTCCCTGTGCCAGGGCCGTCTTCAGAAATTCCGCACTGCTCAGCGTCACATCCGCAACATAGACATTCGTATTCTCATAGCGCTCGGTCGTGATCGTGATGGAAATGTTTCCGTCGCTGTACGTCGTATCGGTAACGACCGGATCCGACGAGGCCGTGCTGCTCTCTTCTGATGAGCTGCTGCTTTCTGAAGAATCCGACGCAGAAGAAGCCGTCGCAGAAGAAGCATCCGATGCGGAAGAAGAAGATGAACTGTCAGAGGTCTTTGAGGAAGCCGTCACGGTCCCTCCGGAGACAGCCGTCGTGCTGACGGTCGATGCCTGGCTGCTGACAACCGCATAGGTTCTCGGGATCACGAAAGTATCCAGGAGAGCGTACGCCGTAAATGCCGTCAGGATGATGCCGTACAGAAGTCCGAATACGGGACCTCTTTTTTTCTTTTTCTTCATGTCCCTCACGCTTTCATGAATCTGAAGATGTTGGTGTAGATTCTCCAGGAATCCTTGATGGTATCAAAATGCGATGATCTGTTTCCTTTCTTATAAACGGTCACGATCGGCACCTCGATGATTTTCAGCCTGCGCTTTCCGTAATAGAGAAGCTGGTTCATTTCATATTCGTAACGCTCTCCGCTGATGCTGAGCATCCGTCCGATCATCTCGGAGGAAAAAGCCCTGAGTCCCGTCTGCGTATCGAAAATGGAAACTCCGGAAACCTTTCTGAAAACGAAGCGGGTAACCGTATTTCCGAACTGGCTTCTCAGCGGCACCTTTCCGGTAAAGCGCCGGCCCCCGATGACCAGGGCCTGGGGATTTTCTTCGGAGGCTTCCGCCACTTTCACGGCATCCTCCACGCGGTGCTGTCCGTCCGCATCCACGGTAACGACCGTCAGGATAAACGGAATGCTGTCACGGATGTAAGTGAGTCCTGTTTTGAGGGCTGCCCCTTTTCCGCGGTTTGTCTCATGCTTGAGGACGTAGGCACTGCGGGATACGGCTGTAAAAACTGCCCGGTAATCCGGACCGGATCCGTCGTCCACAACAACCGGGCAGAAGCCTGCTTCCGCAAGGCGTTCAACGAAATGCGGGAAATTGCGGTCAGGTTCATAAGCCGGAATCAGGGCGATTCTGATAGGGTGATTCATGGGCTGCCTCCTTTCGTGTATCCGTGTCTTTCTGCTTTTGATACCGTTATCTTAAACCGGAAGTGCGTTCATTTTTCGTCGAAAGGATGAAAAAAATGTGAAGGTTCCGGCTCAGGCGCGGCAGCTTTTTTCATCTGCTTTTTCCGGTGTCCTGCGGAAGATCACGAATTTCTGGACCAGGTAGCTGACAGAGAAGAAAACGCATTCCGTAAAGATTTTTGCAAGGAAACGGTTCCAGAGAAGTCCGTTCACCAGCCAGGTGACCAGTACCGTGTTTCCTGCCAGAATGCCGGATGCCAAAAGGAAATACTGGATGCCGGTCCTGACGGCACTGCCTTTGTGACGGAAGGTGATTTTTTTATTGAGGGTATAATTGACGGCTGCAGATACGAAGCGCGCCCCGATATTCGATACCGGAACACTGTACGCCCCGAATCCCTGCGTGGCCATGGAAAGAAGAAAGAACATTCCGTAGTCGACCAGGAAGCCGGCCAGCGAAGAAACGGTAAAACGGATGAATTCAAAAAAACCGGCGCATGTGCGGGCATCCTCCTTCCTTCAGGAATGATTCTGCTCTCATCATGAGCCGGTTTCTTGTTTTTTCTGTGTTTGAGATTTGTATTTTTAAAGTCCGGATTCAGTCTCCTGTTTCGGGAATGACCTCCTCCAGAATGTCGCAGGCATCTTCGATACACCCCTGACACGGACGCAGGACAGTTCCCGTCTCTATGCCCTTCAGTTCCCGGCAGACCGTTGCTCCGTTCTTCTCCCGGAACTTCCCGATAATCTGCCTGGAGAGCTCATAGGTCGACTGCTTGGAATCCGGTTTCTCCAGATTGGCCGAACTGTTCATCGCGCCGGCGACTGCCACTGCTCCGGAAATGGCACCGCAGGTGCCTTCCATTCCTCCCATTCCCCGTCCGAAGCCTTCCATGATGATGAACATGGTCTCCGGATCGACGCCTGCCTTTTCGCAGTAGGCGCAGGCAACTGACTGTGCGCAGTCGTAGCCCATGTCATGATACATCACTGCCCGTTCTTTTCCTGTCATCCTCTGTGTCCCTTTCTGTCCCGTCCTGATTCTCCCTGACTTCTGCCCGGCCGGATTTCCTGTTTATTTTTCCGGAATCATTTCCGCCAGCTCCGGGAAGATTCCCAGACTCCGCTTCAGGATTCCGTGCGTGTACGCAATGAAGGTTCCGTAATTCGTAATCGGCACTCCCTGGTCTTCCGCGCAGTGATAGCGGTACACCATTTCGCGCTCATTGAGCATGCATCCGCCGCAGTGGATAATGGCGGCATATTTCGTAAGATCGTCCGGGAAGCCTGTTCCGCTTGAAGTCTCCAGGACAAAATCCTTTCCCGTAAACTGCCGCAGCCAGTTCGGAATCTTGACCGTCCCGATATCGTTGCACTGGCGGTGATGCGTGCAGCCTTCGGAAATGAGGACGGTATCGCCGTCTTTCAGGTTCGCAATGGCGGCAACTCCGCAGACGGCCTGCTCCAGCGTTCCCTTGAACCTCGCCATCAGGATGGAGAAGGAAGTCAGCGGGACATCCTCCGGCGTAATCTTGCTGACCAGCCCGAATGCCTGGCTGTCTGTAATGACCAGGGCCGGTTTCTGATTCAGGTGCTTCAGGGTTTCCGCCAGGTTTGTTTCCTGCGTCACGACAGACACCGCGCCTGCATCGAGCACGTCGCGGATCATCGCCTGTTCGGGGAGAATGAGACGTCCCTTGGGGGCGGCCTTGTCGATCGGGATGACCAGCACGACAAGATCGCCCGGCCGGATCAGATCGGCAACCAGATGCCTGTCCTCTTCCGACGGGACGAGATGAGCCAGTTTTTCCTTCAGTTCATAGATGCCGTCTTTCGTTTCGGCACTGACATAGATTTCATTTTCCGAAGGTTCCGGATGCGTTTCCAGAAGATCGCTTTTATTCCAGACCGTCAGAGACGGAATTCCTTTTTCTTTAAAGAGCTCCTGCAGTTCCCGGTCGATTCCGCCAAGTCCCTTCCGGGCATCCACGACAAGGACGGCGATATCCGTCTTGTTCAGGACCTGCCTGGCCTTGCGGACTCTCATTTCCCCGAGTGTTCCTTCGTCATCGTACCCCGGCGTATCGATGATCATGACCGGTCCGAGCGGAAGAAGCTCCATGGATTTATAAACGGGATCCGTCGTCGTTCCCCTGACATCGGATACGACAGCGATGTCCTGCGCGGTGACCGCGTTGACGACGGAGCTTTTGCCTGCGTTGCGGATTCCGAAGAATCCGATGTGTGTTCTGTTGCCGGATGGTGTATCGTTCAAGCCCATAGCACAGCCTCCTGGATGTCTTTTGCTGAATGACGGACCGTGTCGCGGCGGTCTCCCGCCTGACGTTCCGCCGCCGGCCTTTTCCTGCCGGCTTCCTTAAATGCCGAAAATTTCTTCCGCCTTCTGCATGTTCCTAATGATTGCTACTTTGAACGGGCAGCGGCTTTCGCAGGCGCCGCACTGAATGCAGTCTGATCCGTGGTATTCCAGAGCCCTGTAGTGATCGGCGACGGTTTCCGGCACCATGCCCTCGGCCAGCGCCAGATTCAGGTATTTCGTCACGTCCCAGATGCGGATGCCCTTCGTGCACGGAGCACAGTGGCCGCAGTACATGCAGTGTCCTTCAATGGTATAGCTGGATGCCGCCGAAAGAACCGGGACATAATCCTTCTCTTCTTCCGACGCCTCCGAATAGGAAAGGGCTGTTTTCCACTCTTCCCTTGTTTTGCAGCCCGGGCATACCGAAACGGCAGCCGGCCGCGTCAGTGCATAGTGAAGGCACTGAACCGGCGTGAACGGTTTTCCGAACGGAGAAAGCTTTTCGCTCAGGATGTCCCCGCCGCCGTACGCTTTCATGATGTTGATGGCAATGCCGTTTCTCTCGCAGTATTCATAGAAATCGCGCCGTTCCCTGTTCTGCGCCTGAACGCCTCCCTTATAGGTATCGCCGTCCATCAGCGCATCGATTTCCGTCTCTCCGGAAATCATGTCGTAGCAGGGATTGACCGAGAACAGGATGACTTCGACTTCACCGGTTCTGGCTGCCTGCATCGCGGTCGTCGCACTGTGCGTGGAAAGACCGATGTGGCGGATTTTCCCTTCCTTCTTCATTTCCCGGACGTATTCCATGACCGGACCTTCGTAAATTTCCTTCCAGTCTTTTTCGCTGTCCGCGAAATGAATCATTCCGATGTCGACATAGTCCGTTCCCAGCTGCTCCAGCCGTTCCGGAAATGCCTTACGGATCAGTTCGATGTCCCGTGTCCTGAGGTATTCGCCGTTCTTCCAGACCGAGCCGATATGGGCCTGCAGGATGACTTTGTCCCTGCGGCCCCTGACTGCTTTTCCGACTGCCCGGTGAAATGCCGGGTCCGGGGTGTACATCTCAAAAAGATTGCAGCCCTGGTCCATCAGCCACTGAAGTTCGCTGATGACGTCCTCTTCCTTTCGTCCTAAAAAGCCTTCGCATCCGATTCCGATGACGCCTGCCCTCAGGCCGGTTCTTCCAAGTTCGCGGTATTCCATCGTTGTTCCTCCGTTCGACTCTGCTTACTGTTCCGTGCCTTTTCCGCCGTCAGCTGGTTGCCCAGAAATACTCTTCGTCATGGCTGTAGGCAATCTCCATGCCTCTCCTGCGGAAAAATGCCTTCAGCTTTTTCTTCAGGGCTTCATCCTGGTCCTCGCATCCGCCGCTCTCAAGGCGTTCGATGCGGCAGGTCTGCGCGCCGCAGGAATCCTGCAGATGGATCTTATAATCCAGTCCGTCTGCTTTCAGTTCTTTATTCAGTTCGACAATATCATTGATCCCGATAATTTTCATGCGACCATTATAGCATAAAACAGACCGCCGGCTATAAAAAACCGACGGCCTTAAACAGAGGAGGATCACAGGCCATCCCCATTTTCGGTTATGAGGACGCCTCCTTTCCGGCCAGGAAAGGCGTAAATTTTGCAAGGATCGAATCGCGGTCTTCGGCAGCTTTTTCGATGTCCAGATCGCAGAGATTCGACATCGGATCCGCGCTGTAGCCTTCCGGAACGTTCTTGACCGCTCCGGTTCCGATGATTCCGTATTCGGTTGCATACTCTGCCATGGCTTCATCGGAAATCGCCCAGTCAAGGAAGGTATAGGCTGCCGGGCTGATCGTGCTCTTGTTGACCAGGCAGTTCGCCTCGACATCCCAGCCGCAGCCTTCCGACGGGAATACGACCTGGACAGGATTCCCTTCCTGCAGAAGCTCCGCACAGCGGTATCCGAAGGAAATACCGATTGCGCATTCGCCTGCAGCAGCCATCTTGGCAGGCTTGGAGCCCGATGTCGTGTAGCTCATGATGTTGTCATTCAGCTTCGTCAGGTAATCCCAGCCTTTTGTATCTCCCATGATCTGAAGGATTCCGTTGACCGTCAGCGTACCGGTACCGGAAGAAGTCGGATCCGGCATGACGATCTGACCTTTGTACTCATCCTTCAGAAGATCCGCAAAGGATGTCGGAACATCCAGGCCGTCGGCCTTGCAGACATCCGTGTTGACCAGAAAAGCCGTCTCATAGGCATCATTTCCGACCCATTTCGCATCCGCATTCTTCGTATCCTTGAACTTGTCCAGAATGCGGTCGATGCCTTCCGGACTGTAGCCCTTGATCAGGTTGTATTTATCCAGCTGCAGCATGACCGAAGCGGAAGTTCCCCAGAAAACATCCGCAACCGGACTGTCCTTTTCCGCGATGGCCTTTGCCACGATCGTTCCGGTCGAATCCCGTACGACGTTCAGCTTGATATCCGGATATTCCTTGTAGAAAGATGCCAGATACTGCTGTACCTGGTCGTCCTCCAGAGCGGTGTACACGGTCAGCTCGCCGGATGTCGCAGAAGAATCCGTCCCCGATGACGCTGATGCGGCATTTCCCGATGCATCTGATGATGTCCCCGCCGATGCGGCAGTAGCAGATGCTGCAGCGGAGGCTGTCCCCGATGCCGCTGACGATGCTGCCGCGGAAGCCGTATCCGATGAACGCACCGCGCATCCTCCCAGCATGGACGCCGTCATGGCAGCAATCACCGCTCCTGCTATCATCCCTGCATATTTCTTTTTTCTCATAGCACTTACCTCCTTCATTTTGCAGCGTGCAACAACTGTGCCTTCCCTATTCAATTCCCGGCGGTTTTCCAGGCATCCAGCTTCTTTGACATTTTCGCGTTCAGCAGTTCATAAACTGCCCTGACGGCGATATTGATCAGAAGGATCAGGACGGACATCGCGGCCGCGGAAGCATAATCTCCATTGTCATCCATGTTGAGGATGGCGATGGCTGCCGGCTTGTTCTGCGGCGTATAAAGAAACACGATGGCGGAAACGGTCACCATGGAATTGACAAAGAAATACAGGAATATTTCCAGTACGGCATTAAGAGACATCGGCAGGGAAACCTTGAAGAAAATCTTCCAGAAAGGAATGCTCATGGAAGAGGCGGCATTCTCATATTCCCGGTCCAGCTTCTTCAGGGCTGTCACGCCTGTCACGAAGGTCACGGAAAACATATGGATGATGGTGCAGAACACCATGATGGCCATCGTTCCGTACAGTCCGCTGAAAGAATTCCCGATCTCGATTCCCAGAAACGGAATCTGAATCCATTGCTTGTTGAAGAACATGATATAGCCGAGACCGAGCACCAGGCCCGGAAGAGCCATCGGCATCATGGAAAGGAATCGGCAGAAGCTGCGCAGCTGCCGGAACGGCTTTGTTTTTTCAATGAGATAGGCAAACAGGAAAACAAAGACCGTCCCGAATGCCGCCGTTTCCAGCGACAGGCGGAAGCTGTTCAGAAAGCTGACTGCACCGCTGCCCACCAGTTTTTCACCGAAGTCAAAATGCCGGAGCGTGAACGACATGTCGTTCGGCCAGCGCTTGACGAAAGCGGACATCACGACCGACGCGATCATGGAAAACGTACAGAACAGCAGCGCGCTGCCGAAAACCTGATAAAAGACATCCCTTCCGGCAGAGCGGTCAACGCGGAGGGCTACCGCCTTCGAGGAAAGTTCATTCTGTTCATTCTTCTTTCTCAGTGCCAGATCGATCACGAAGGAAATGAAAGCCGGGATTGTCAGCACGACTCCTACGACAGCCCCCATGGACATCTTCTGCTGTCCGACGACCTGCCGGTAGATATCGGTTGCCAGAACGCTGTAATTCCCGCCGACCACTTCCGGCGCGCCGAAATCCGTAAAGCTCAGCGTGAAGCAGACGATGAAGCAGTTGATCAGTCCGTAACGGATGGAGGGAAGCGTGATCCGGAAAAAAGTCCGGGCAGGGGATACGTCCATGACCCTGGCCGCTTCATAGAGACGGTTGTCGGCATTGTTGAGAGCGACGGCAAGAATCATGAAAGCCTGCGGAAAAGTATAGAAGATTTCAGCCATGATGATGCCGTATTTCCCGTACAGGCCGATATCGATTCCCAGCACGTTCGTCACGAATCCTGTTTTCCCGAAAAGATAGACAAGGGCCATGCCGTGAACCATCGTGGGAATAAAAAGCGGAAGCAGCGCCGCATAGCGGTAAAAGACTTTCCCCCTCATGCATGTCCGGGTAATGCCGTAGGCATACAGAAGACCCAGGGCCGTTGAAATGAAGGCGGTCGAAAGGGAAACGGTCAGCGAGTGCACGATGGAACCGGTCAGCAGGGGATTGCTGAAATAGGAGCGGAAATTTTCCAGCCCTACCCAGTTGCCCAGGTCATCCGTAAAGACCTGTCCGAACATCATGACCATCGGCATCAGGAGAAAGATGACGAACCAGACAAGCATCAGGAGGATCATCAGCCTCTGCAGAAAAACGTTCAGGTCAAACCGCTGTGAAATTGGTGTTTTCGTCTTTGTTTTCAAAATAGTAAAGTTTTCCTCTCTTGAAACGGATTGAAATGATTTCGCCCCGGGCAATCGGTCTTCTCTCGTACTGCTCCGCAGGAAGATCGAAGGAAATGCAGTCTGTACCGGCCGCTTCTTTTCCGCTGTCGTTCAGTGCTGCCAGAAGACGGTAGCCATAGCCGTGAAATTCCACATTTACCACTTCCGCGCGGAACGAATTCAGCGAACCGTCCTGCACGATTTCGATATTCTCCGGACGGCAGGCCTTGAGCTTCGTGCTGTTCTGCTCCAGTTCTTCCCTCAGGGTGCGGTCGATTCCGACATTTGCATTTCCGAGAATATCCGAACGGAAGAAATTGATCGAACCGATGAAATCAGCTACGAAAGCTCCCTGCGGTTTTTCATAGACTTCAATCGGAGTTCCCTCCTGCATGATGCAGGCATTGTTCATGACGACGATCCGGTCCGCCATCGTCAGTGCCTCCTCCTGGTCATGCGTGACCATGATGGTCGTGATTCCGAGTTTCTGCTGAAGCGCGCGGATTTCTTTCCTGACCTTCTGCCGCACTTTCGCATCCAGAGCCGACAGCGGTTCATCCAGAAGCAGGAAATCCGGAGAAAGGGCAAGGGCACGGGCAAGAGCGATTCTCTGCTGCTGGCCTCCGGAAAGCTGGGAAGGATATTTCTTCTCCTGGTCCTCCAGATTCACGAGCTTCAGAACGTCCGCAATCTTACGGCTGATTTCTTCCCGGGAAAGATGCCTGCCTTTCAGTCCGAACGAAATATTCTGCCGGACCGTCATATTGGGAAACAAGGCATAGGACTGGAAGACAATTCCGAAGTTCCGTTTCCCCGGCTGCATTTTTGTTGCATCCTTTCCCTTCAGGAAAACCTTTCCTTCCGTAGGAGCCTCCAGTCCTGCAATGATCCGCAGGAGTGTCGTCTTCCCGCATCCGGAAGGCCCCAGCAGGCACACGAATTCACCTTGCTTCACCTTGAGGCTGATATCGTGCAGTGCGGTAAAGGAACCGTATTTCTTTCGGATATCCTTCAGTTCCAGAAAGATCTCATTCTCCATTTTTTCCTCCGAAAAAAAGAAGGCGTCCGGGAATCATCCCGAACGCCTTCGTTCAACTTTCTCATTTTCGATTGATTACCGTACACCTTATCCTGGTACCATGTCTGCGTCAAGTATTTTTTTCGAAACACGATGCAGAGCCGCCTTGACAGAAACCTGGTACCATGTTAAAGATGTTGAGCTATAAAGAAAGGCGCCCGAATGAAAACACAGAACCCCACCGAAGAAAACCGACGGAAAATCATTTCCTATATACGGCGCTATATCCAGAAACACCGCCTGCAGGAAAATGACCCCGTCCCTTCCGAGAATACCATTGCCGATCTGTACGGCGTCAGCCGCAACGTCGTCCGTTCTTCCTTCGCCGTCCTGACTGCGCAGGGCATCCTGTATTCCGAAAAAGGCCGCGGCTTTTTTGTTGCCAGACGTCCGCGTCCGATCGTCTTTGAGCACGACAATTCCCTCGGTTTTTCCGAAATCCTGAACAAAGGACACCGTACCTATAAAAGCCGCGTCATTGATATCCGTCTCGGCCGCTCCTCTTCCCGCGAAAGCAGTTTCCTCGGAATCGAAGAGGGCAGTCCCGTCTACCGTCTGGAGCATGTCCGCAGTCTCGGCGGAACCGATTTCGCCTTCTGTCTTTCCGTCATCCCGCAGAAGATCGCTCCGGATTTCGACAGCCATCTGGACGGATTCTTTTCCGTCAACAAGATCATGATGGACTGCTACGGATATTCTCATCCCATCTGCCGAAAGGTGGAACTGAGCGCATCGCTTCCCACGATGCAGGAAATCAGTATTCTCGGCATTCAGGAAAACATGCCGCTCCTCAGTCAGGAAAGCGTCTTCAATATTGAAGGAATCGGAAACGATGAATTCTTTGTCGTCAGGGCGCGGGGCGACATGTTCCGTTTCTCCATGACCTTCAAATAAGCGCAGGAAAGGACGATGCCGATGGTGCTGGCAGATTATCATCTTCATACGGATTATTCCTTCGACGGACACGAAAGCGTCGATGAGGTATGTGCCCGCGCTTTTGAAAACCATCTGAACGAAATCTCCATTACGGACCATCTGGATATTTACTCGGACCGCACCTATGAATCCGTGCTGGATCTGCACAGTCTTTTCCGGGATATCCGCAGGGCCAGATGGAAATACCGCGGCTCCCTGGAAATCGCCATGGGCGTCGAACTCGGCCAGCCGATGGTCAATCCCCCGGAATACAAACGCTTCATGCGGAATTATACCGATCTGGATTTCATCATCGGCTCCGTCCACAACATCGTGGACGATACCGATGTCGCCGACCTCGACCTGAATCTTTATTCCCCGCCCGACGTCTTTGAACGCTACTTCGGTCTTCTCATGGATTATGCCGCCCATTACGACTACGATGTCCTCGGCCATATCACGTACCCGCTGCGCTATTTTCAGCTTGCCGGAAAAGACTTTGACATCGCTCCTTATTACAGCCGGATCAAGGAACTCTTCTCCGTCGTCATTGCAAGAGGCAGAGGCATAGAACTCAATGTTTCAGGACTCAGGCAGAATCCGCCGTTCACCATGCCGCCGGCAGACCTGCTGCGGATCTATTATCTGATGGGAGGCCGGATACTGACCTTCGGAAGCGACGCCCATTACCTCAGGGATATCGGTCACGGCATCGAGGAAGGACACCGGATTGCAAAAGAGGCCGGTTTCACCTCTTATACGACATTCTGGAAACGTCATCCGATTTACCGGGATTTATGAACCATTTCACCGCTGAACCGCTCAACGAAACAAAAGGAGGAAACATCATGAAAAAACTGGAAATCATTTTCAGACCGGAAAAACTGGAAATCGTCAGGTCGATCCTTGACCGGAACGGAGTCTCCGGCATGAACATCGTCAGCGTCATGGGCTACGGGAGCCAGAACGGATATGTGGAATCCCGCTCCGGAAACAAATACAAAATCGGCTTCATCCCGAAGCTGAAAGTCGAAGTCTTCCTTGCCGACGAAAAAGTACAGACAACTGTCGACCAGATTGTGGAAGAAATCAATACCGGCAATTACGGGGACGGAAAGATTGCCGTCTACCCGATGGATGACGTCATCCGGATCCGCACCGGGGAGCACGGAGAAGCCGCACTGTAGTTTCCGGACTGCATTTTCCGATGCACTGCAGCTGCCGGACCGCGGCGCACTGCAGTTCTTCAGGCCGCTAAAACAGTTGCAGCACAGGTAAGCCGGAGGTATATTAAGGATATGACCGTGTATGCACTCCTTCTTGTACTGCTTTCCGCCGTGCTGCATTCCGTCTGGAATGTACTGCTGCGCGACTGCAGGGATACCGAAACAGCATCTTATCTCCAGATGCTGTTTTCGCTGCCGTTTCTTTTTATCGCTGCCTTCCTCAGCGGCCGTCTTCCGGCCGTCTCAACGATCCCGACGCTGATTTTTTCGTCCGTCATGCAGGCTGCCTACTACCTTCTGCTGTCCCGCTGCTACCGTTCCGCAAACCTTTCCGTCGTCTATCCGCTGACGCGCGGTTCGGCTCCGGTTTTCGTCTGTCTCTTCTCCGTGCTGCTCGGCACGGAACAGCTGACGCTGCCGGTCTTTTTTGCGCTGATGCTGATTGTCTTCGGGATTTATCTTGTCAATATGCCTTCTCTGAAGGTGAAGGACCTGCTGGCACCGTTCCGTACCCTGGCCTCGGATAAATCGACCCGCATCTCTTTCCTGATCGGGATTACCATTGCACTTTATACGATTTCCGATAAGCAGAACGTAAAAGCAGACGACCCCATGGTCGTCTGCCTGATCATCACTCTTCTGCCGTTTCTTATGCTTTCGCCGTTTCTCTTCCGTCCCGCAAAAATCCGGTCGGAACTCTCCGGAGCAGGATGGCTGCGCATCCTTGTCATCGCGGTCTGCACTTTCCTCGGCTATTTTCTGGTACTGGCCGCCATGCAGACCACAAATGCCAGCTACGTTTCCGCCATCCGCGAGGTTTCCGTCGTCATGGTCGCCGCTTACGTCGTCCTGCGCACGAAGGATAAAAACTTCCTCCCGAAGGTTGTCGGCGCCGTCATCATTTTCATCGGCATCCTGCTGGTTTCCATCCTGTCCTGAAGCCTGTTCCTTTATTTTCCGATTACGGCAAAGACCGGCTTCAGCGCCGGATAGATCAGCCTGTACTGCTGATAGCGCTCTTCGTATTTCGCAGCCAGTTCCGGATCCGGTTCTTCCGTACCCGTCACCCTGACGATCTTTTCCGCTGCTTCCTCGACCGATGCGTATTCGCCGCAGGCCACTGCTGCCAGCATCGCACCGCCCAGTCCCGGTCCTTCTTCGGACTCAATCGTATCGATCTTGATGTTCAGGACATTGGCAATGATTTTCCTCCACATCGGGCTCTTGGCGCCGCCGCCGCAGATTTTCGATCTCTCGATCGTGATCCCGAGCTTCTTCGCGATCTCATACATATCGCGCGTTGCAAATGCCACGCCTTCCAGGACCGCCTGCGTCATATCGGCTCTCGTCGTATCCATCGTGATTCCCGTAAAGGTTCCCCTTGCGTACGGATCGTTGATCGGCGACCGTTCGCCCATCAGATACGGCAGGAAATACACATGGTTCTCGCCGAGCTTCTCAATCTTCTTCTGCTCGCTTCCGTAATCCTTCGTCCCGATGATTTCCTCTTCCCACCATTTGTTGCAGGAAGCCGCCGAAAGCATACAGCCCATCAGATGGTAATGTCCGTCTGCATGGTCGAAGCTGTGGATGGCGCAGTTCGGATCCACGCCGAATTTGTTGCTGGAAATAAAGATGGTCCCGGACGTCCCCAGGGAAATGTTGCATTTCCCGTCGCCGACCGTTCCGGTTCCGACCGCGGCTGCCGCATTGTCTCCGGCTCCGGCCGCGATGACGCATTCCGGATTGATGCCGAGCGATTCCGCCAGTTCCGGCCTGATCTTCCCGACTGCCTCATAGCTCTCATAGAGCTTCGGAAGCATCTCTTCTTTGATGCCGCAGATTTCTATCATTTCCTGCGACCATTTCCGGTTCTTCACATCGAGCAGCAGCATGCCGGAAGCATCGGAATAGTCCGTGCAGTTCACGCCTGAAAGCATATAGGCAATATAGTCTTTCGGCAGCATGATCTTGCTGATCTTCGCAAAGTTTTCCGGCTCATTTTCCCTGACCCAGAGGATCTTCGGAGCCGTAAAGCCTGCAAAGGCAATGTTCGCCGTGCATTCGGAAAGCTTTGCTTTCCCGATTACGTTATTGAGGTAATCCGTTTCTTTCGTCGTGCGTCCGTCGTTCCAGAGAATGGCCGGGCGTATGACCCTGTCCTCCTGATCCAGGATGACAAGACCGTGCATCTGTCCGCCGAAGCTGATGCCGGCAACTTTCTTTCCTGCCTCTTCGGCGCTCTCGCCTTCAACTCCTCCGATCAGCTCCTTCAGCCCTGTCTGAACCGCGCTCCACCAGTCTTCCGGTTTCTGCTCGGACCAGCCCGGATGCGGGAAACTCAGCGGGTAATCTTTTGATACGATATTCCGGATTCTGCCGTCCGCTTCCATCAGAAGCAGCTTGACGGCTGACGTTCCCAGATCGACACCGATATAATACATTTGCATCCTCCTGCCTGTTGACACTTTAATTGTAAGGTACGGTTTCTCTGACAGAGAAACCGCCTGCATCCGCGGCAGTTTTTCCTTCCGCAGACCGGCGGTCCCCTGTGACTTCATCACGTCAATCAGAATTTATACGGATTCTCCGTCGGATAGAGATCTCCCTTGACTCTCGGGAATCCGAGATCATCCGATGCAACTCCCAGATACTTGAAGACTTCGAAAATGCTCTTGCCCCAGTGTCCGAAGGCAACGGCGCCGTGATGCGGGAATCCCTTCTCGATCAGGACATGGCGGTAGAACCTGCCCATTTCCGGAATCGCGAAGACGCCGATGGAACCGAAGGACTTCGTAGCGACCGGAAGCACTTCTCCGTTTGCCACATAAGCGCGAAGCTTGCTGTCCGCTGTAGACTGCAGACGATAGAAGGTGATCTTTCCCGGCTTGATGTCGCCTTCAAGCGTTCCGTTCGTGACTTCTCTCGGAAGCGAGCGGGCCATGATCATCTGATAGCTCATGTTCGGGCTGCAGAGAAGCTTGCTGCAGGTATTGCCGCAGTGGAAGCCCATGAAGGTATCCGTATGGGCATAATCAAACTTACCCTTGATGGACTCTTCATACATGTCATCCGGTACGGAGTTGTTGATATCCAGAAGCGTAACCATGTCGCCGGATACGCAGGTGCCGATGAATTCGGAAAGGGCTCCGTAGATATCGACTTCGCAGGAAACCGGGATACCCTGGCCTGTCAGGCGGCTGTTGACGTAGCAGGGAACGAAACCGAACTGCGTCTGGAAAGCAGGCCAGCATTTGCCGGCGATGGCAACATATTTGCGGTATCCCTTGTGATCCTTGACCCAGTCAAGAAGCGTGATCTCGTACTGGGCAAGCTTCGGAAGGATTTCCGGAATCTTGTTCCCCTGGCCGAGTTCTTTTGCCATATCTGCTGCAACCGTCTTGATTCTCTTGTCGTTTGCATGCTTGTTGAAGGACTCGAAAAGATCCAGCTCGGAATTTTCTTCGATTTCAACGCCCATGTTGTACAGCTGCTTGATCGGGGCATTGCATGCCAGGAAATTCATCGGTCTCGGTCCGAAGGAAATGATCTTCAGGTTGTGAAGTCCGTCAATCGCTCTTACGATCGGAAGGAAATCATGGATCATGTCCGCGCACTCTTCAGCAGTGCCCACCGGATACTCCGGGATATAAGCCTTGACGTTGCGGAGCTGCAGGTTGTAGCTGGCATTGAGCATGCCGCAGTAGGCATCGCCGCGTCCGCCCTTCAGGTCGTTCTGTGTCTCTTCTGCTGCTGCGCAGAACATGACCGGCTTGTCGCCCCAGTGCTTGGCAAGCAGCGTCTCGGAGATTTCCGGTCCGAAGTTTCCAAGGAAAACGCAGAGTCCATTGCATTCATTTGCATTGACATCGTCAAGAGCCTTGACCATATCTGTTTCGCTCTCGATGATCGTGATCGGGCATTCATAGATATCGGCTGCCTTGTATTTCTTTGCATAGGCATCGACCAGGGCTTTTCTTCTTGTCTTGGAAAGAGATGCCGGGAAACAGTCACGGCTGACGGCTACGATACCAACTTTTGCTTTCGGGATATTCTTCATTTTCTAAATCCTCCTTTTGGATTTTCGGCGGCGCGGGACATTCCCTGTCCTGCCCGCATTCATTTACAGGTTAATCAATGGAAAGGTTTTCACCCTTCAGTCCGTTCCAGGCTCCTTCAATTCCGGCATCCGGATGGGCAATGAGCCATTTGTTCCTGGCAAACAGGAGTCTGTCTTCCGGCGTGTCGCTGTGTCCGGTTTCGATCTCCGTGTTCGTTCCCTTCGGAAGGACCACGACGGCACGGAAGCCGCAGTCTTCGACGTTGCACGGTGCATAATGAAGCGTCGTCGCATAAACCTCGATCATGGTTCCCTTCGGTACAAGGAAAGCTTCCATCCTGGACGTATCATAGGTAAAATCCTTTGCGACATCCGCCAGCTGTCCGAGGATCAGGACCATGTCATTGCAGGCGATGTTCGTCTCGGAATCGCGGTGATATTCCGCAGCATTCAGTTTCTTGTTGTGTCCGTTGCAGTAGCCCACTTCAATCGGCATGCCGCCGTACACGGAATACTGAATCTTCTTCACGCTTTCGCAGGCCTCAATTTTAGGATCGGACGGAGTATACATCGTATCATCCGGACACGGCGTTTCCTTCATGGCTTCCAGGATATCGCTTACATCGATGCCCTTGATTACCTTGCCGTATTTCCGGAAAGCATCGTCATTTACATTCTGAATCTGCATTCCGCAAACTCTCCTTTCATTTTGCTTTTTATTTTTTTGTTAATTTGTTTACTCATTAAACTAATTGTGCTATACTTATCATATTACAAGGTATCAGGAACGTCAAGAGGAACTTCAAAAAGTTCACTTTTTGTTCAAAAGCAGGCGGAGGGCACCCTATGCAGACAGGCAGCAAGCAGCTCATGAGGGATATGAACACGACCCTGGTCGTGCGTTCCATCCTGAAGGCAGGAGAGATTTCCCGGGCAGACATCAGCAAGGAGCTCGGGCTGACCAAGGCGACAATTTCCGCCATTGTGCAGACCCTGATCGACCGGGGGATCGTCCTGGAGACCGGTCCGGCCGAAGCCTTAAAAGGCCGCAAGCCGATTCTTCTGACCCTGAACCGGAACTGCGGCTACATCATTTCCATCAACATTGATTTCATGTCGATTTCGGTCCTGGTGGCGGATATCACGGGCAGCAGCTGCGCGGTCCGCCTATTTCCGAATACCTATAATGAAAAACAGATCGTGCCCGCCATGAAGAAGCTCATCCGCGGCCTGATGGCCGAGCAGCCGGAAAGCCTCTTCGGTTTGATCGGAATCGTCTTCGGCATCAACGGCGTCACCCACAACGGGCAGATCGTCTTTACTCCGTACTACCACTATGCCTCAATCGACTTTGTCAGCATTTTCCGGAAGGCTTTCAATGTTCCCGTCATTCTGGAAAATGAATCCAATCTCTCCGCCATCGGGGAACATACCTACTGCTATCCGACGCGGGACATCATCAGTATATCCGTCCATACGGGAATCGGTCTCGGACTCATCCTGAACGGTCATCTCTATACGGGTCATTCCGGCTATGCCGGAGAATTCGGCCATACGATCGTCCACCCGGACGGACGGCCCTGCCCCTGCGGAAACAAAGGCTGCATCGAACAGTATGCTTCCGAACTGGCCATCCTTCGCGAGACAGCCGCGCGGATGAAAAAAGATTCCGTTTCCGCAGATGAATTCGCAAAGCTTTATGCCGAAGGCAATCCCATCGCCGTCGATGAAATGAATGTTTTCATCCGCTATATGGGAATCGGCATCAACAACATCATGAATTCCTTCAACCCGGAAATCATTGTCATCAACTCTTCCTTCACGATGAACTGTCCGGACGTCATCACCGCCATCGAAGGCGAACTGAAAAACCGGATGCGCCACACCTGCACCATTGCCGCTTCCACTCTTCAGGATATGGCAATCCTTCTGGGCGGCGTGGTTCTGGCAAGAAACCAGTTCCTCGGCATCTGACACCCGTTACCCGCAGCATACAAAAAGGGACCCGGTTTCCCGGGTCCCTCCCCTCTGTGAGAAGGAAAGAGTCTTATGAACTCTTTTTCTTGGATACGACGTCAAAGATAACAGCTGCAAGAAGAACGCCGCCCTTGACGACTTTCTGCCAGTTGGCATCAACGCCGGCAATTGTCATGCCCATGTTGATGACACCCATTAAAGTAGCACCGATGACCACGCCTGTTACGGTACCTGTGCCGCCGTATGCGGAAGCACCGCCGATGAAGCAGGAACCGATGGCATCCATTTCGTAACCGTCGCCTGCGGTCGGGTTAGCGGAATTCAGACGGGCAATCGTGATCATGGCTGCAATCGCTGAAAGGAATCCCATGTTGGCATAAGCGATGAAGTAGACTTTCTTGGTGTTGATACCGGAAAGCTCTGTAGCCTTCTCATTGCCGCCGACTGCGTAGAAATAACGGCCTGTCGTCGTGTTCGCGGTAATGTAACCGTAAATCAGGGTGATGACCAGTACCCATACCAGGTAAGCCGGGATACCTCTGAATCTGGAAAGCTGGAACATATAAACCAGGATCAGTGCGCTGATCAGGATAACTTTTGCAAGATCTCCGCCGAGCTTCGGAACTTCATATCCCTTCTTCTGCTTGGTCATTCTTCCTTTAGCCCAGAAGAAGACGAAAATCACGACTGCGATGGCTGCAATGATCATGCACATCACGTTGAAGCCTTTGATTCCGAACGGATCCGGAACATAGCTGTTGAACAGAAGGTTGTAGCCGTCCGGCATAGGAGAAATCGTCAGGCCGTTCAGAACGATGTTGGAAAGACCGCGGAACATCAGCATTCCGGCAAGGGTTGTAATGAATGGCGGAATCTTGATATAGGCGATCCAGAATGCCTGCCATGCACCGACTGCCGTTCCGATGATGATCATGGCGATAATGGCAACCGGAATCGGGAAATTCCATTCGCACATCATCTTGCCGCCGACAGCGCCGACGAAGCAGACCACGGAACCGACACTCAGGTCGATGTTGCCGCCGGTCAGGATGCAGAGCAGCATGCCGACTGCAAGCACGAACACGTAGGCGTTCTGTGCAATCAGGTTGCTGAGGTTCTGCGGAAGGATCAGCTTCCCGTTTGTAACAATACTGAAGAAAATGACGACAATCGCAAGCGCAAGTACCATCGTGTATTTCTGTACGAACGCCCGCACGTTGATTTTATTTTCCATAATTAACTATCCCTCCTCACGCATTTGCCTCAACCTTCGAATCTGAAGATTTTTCAATCTTCTTACCCGAAGATTTGAGGATGTAGGACATAATCAGCTCCTGTGTTGCTTCCTCGTGTGATACTTCACCGACGATTCTGCCTTCATTCATGACATAGATTCTGTCAGACATGCCGAGGAGTTCGGGAAGTTCCGAAGAAATCATGATAACCGATTTTCCTTCGGCTACCAGATTGTTCATGATGCAGTAGATTTCGTATTTTGCACCGACATCGATGCCTCGGGTCGGCTCATCCAGAATCAGGACATCCGGTTCCGCAAACATCCACTTTGCCAGAAGGACCTTCTGCATATTGCCGCCGGAAAGGTTTCCGACCAGCTGGCGGACCGACGGAGTCTTGGTCTTGAGCTTCTCTTTGTACTCAACGGCAGCGGCATATTCTTTATCGAAGTCGATGACGCCGAGCGGCTTGGTGCTGATGGCATCCAGATTCGCAAGAGTCGTATTGATGGAGATCGGGTTGGAAAGGATCAGTCCGTTTCCTTTCCGGTCTTCCGTTACGTACGCAAGCTTATGCCTGATGGCATCTCTCGGATTTTTCAGATCTACCTTCTGGCCGTTCAGGAAAAGCTCACCGCTGATATCCGTCCCGTAGGATTTTCCGAAGACGCTCATGGCAAGTTCCGTGCGTCCTGCTCCCTGCAGTCCGGCAATACCGACGATCTCGCCCTTGCGGACCTTGATGCTGACATTGTCATCCACCTTGCGTCCTGCATAGACCGGATGGTAAACCGTCCAGTTCTTGACTTCCATCTCCACATCGCCGATATGGGATTCCCTGCCCGGGAAACGGTCTGTCAGTTCACGGCCGACCATGCCCTGGATGATGTGATCTTCGGAGCAGTCATCTTTTTCCTTATCCAGCGTCTCGATGGTGGAGCCATCGCGGATGACCGTAATCCTGTCTGCAACGTAGGCGATTTCATTCAGTTTATGGGAAATGATGATGCAGGTCATTCCCTGTTTTTTAAATCCAAGCAAAAGATCCAGCAGATCTTTCGACTCATTTTCATTTAAGGAAGATGTCGGCTCGTCGAGAATCAGAAGGCGTGCATTCTTAGCCAGTGCCTTGGCGATTTCTACCAGCTGCTGCTTGCCTACGCCGATATTCTTGATCAGGGTGTGTGACGATTCCTTCAGTCCTACCTGACGGAGATATTTTTCAGATTCTCCGAAAGTGGATGTCCAGTCGATTGCGTAACCCTTGCCGCGTTCATTGCCCAGATACATGTTCTCGGCAATCGTCATATAGGGGACCAGAGCCAGCTCCTGATGGATAATGACGATACCCTTCTCTTCGCTGTCCTTGATCCTATGGAACTTGCAGACCTCGCCGTCATAAATAATGTCTCCGGAGTAGCTGCCGTACGGATAGATACCCGACAGGACGTTCATCAGCGTGGATTTGCCGGCTCCGTTTTCACCGACAAGCGCATGGATTTCGCCTTCTTCTACTTTCAGGTTGACATTATCAAGAGCCTTGACGCCGGGGAACTCCTTGGTGATATTCTTCATTTCCAGAAGTATTTTGGCCAATTGCATTCCCTCCTCTCACAGAATAGTGCACATTGATTTTTCAGAACGACAGGCGGACGATTGTCCGCCTGCCGGTAAATATTCAGTTCCTTTGGTTATATGAATCGGTAGGATTATTTCAGCTGATCTGCTGTGTAGTATCCGGAGTCGATCAGGAGTTTCTGATAGTTGGAAGCATCTGCGAATTCCGGTGTGCAAAGGTATGTCGGGACATCGATCTTGCCGTTGTTGTAAGCGCCGCCTTCGGTAACTTCGACCGTTGCGCCTGTAAGGATCTGGCCAACCATCTTAACAGTCTGTTCTGCAAGTTGGCGTGTATCCTTGAAGACTGACATGGACTGTTTGCCGGCGATCATGTTCTTGACATTGGCAACGTCGCAGTCCTGGCCTGTGATGATCGGCCAATTGGATCCTGCATAGTTCTGCTGCAGAGAGTTCTCAACACCGAGTGCTGTGGAGTCGTTGGAGCACATAACAGCATCCAGCTGTGATCCGTCAGCATAGTAAGAAGAAAGAAGGTCATCCATTCTGGACTGAGCGGTCTCTGTCTTCCATTCAGCTGTTGCGCAGGAAGCGAAATCTTTCTGGCCGGACTTCACAACAAGAACACCGCTGTCGATGTACTGCTGCAGAGTATCTGTGATGGCACCCTTCCAGAACAGCTGAGCGTTGTTGTCGCCCGGGTCGCCTGTGAAGAGTTCGATGTTGAAGGTCTTGCCGGAAGCATTCGTAAGATCCAGCTTGTCGACAATGTACTGGCCCTGAATCTGGCCGACTTTTTCGTTATCGAATGTCGCATAGTAGTCAACTGCTTCGGTATCTGTCAGCAGACGGTCATAAGCGATGATCGGGATTCCTGCTGCCTTTGCATCAGAAAGCGGTGTGGAAAGAGAAGATCCGTCGATGGAAGCGATGACCAAGCAGTCAACCGGTTCAGCGACCATGTTCTCAATCTGGGAAACCTGGGTATTGATGTCGTTGGAAGCATACTGGATATCAACCGTGTAGCCTGCAGCTTCGAGCTGTTTCTTCATGTTCTCGCCATCCTGGTTCCATCTCTGCAGATCCTTGGTAGGCATTGCAACACCGACGACCTTGCCGCCGCCTGCTGCTGTGGAAGTTGCTGTGGAAGCAGCCGTTGATGCAGCTGTGGATGCAGCCGTTGATGCAGCCGTTGATGCAGCTGTGGATGCAGCCGTTGATGCAGCTGTGGATGCAGCTGTTGATGTTGCCGTAGAAGCTGCTGAAGATCCGCAGCCAGCCAGCATGGAGCCAACCATGGCAGCCGTAAGGACAAGACCGATTAATTTCTTTTTCATTTCATATCCTCCTAAGATATAAGTGAAATTTTTACTACAGTGGTATCGTATCACCCGTCAAAGCGAAATGGTTTGCGAACTCCCGCACATTTTCGGGAAAATCAAAAAATCCCGTCCGGGGACAGGATTTTTTTGCCATCGAAAATCTGCTATTGACTTTTTGCGTTTTCTGCCGCCCCTGGCAGCATTTACAGGAAGGATGCCTTATTTCTTCGTATTGACGTACACTTCATCGGACGTATGGAAATTGTCGGCAATGATCGTGGCATCCATGTTCGCTTTTGTCACGGCTGTCGGCTCCAGTCCGATATACGGGACTTTATAAGTTCCGTCATCCATCACGGAGGCTTCCTGAACAGCAGAATCCGTACCGGACGAATCACCCTTGCACAGTTCAACCGCAACTTCCGCCGCTTTCTCCGCCAGTTCATCAACCGGCTTGTAAACCGTCATGGTCTGCGTGCCTTCCACGATTCTCTGGCAGGCTGCCAGGTCCGCATCCTGACCGGTCAGTGCGACCGACCCGGCCAGCCTCTTTTCCGAAAGAACGCTGAAGGCCTGTCCGGCCAGATCATCATTTCCGCACATGATTCCCTTGATGTCCGGATATTTCTGAAGCCCGTCCGTTGCAAAGGTAAATGCATGCTCCGCCAGCCAGGCATCACAGTTGTACTGCTGCACAACCCTGAGGCTGCTGCCTTTCAGGGTCTTGGCAAAGCCCTTGTCCACCAGGCTGACATTGTTGTCCGTGGTGGGGCCGTCGATTTCCAGGATGTCGCCCCCGTCCGGAATTGCCTCGATCAGGGCCTGCGCCATCAGCACTCCCACCTGTTCATTGTCGAAGGAAATGTAGAAGTCGACATTCGCATTCCGGATCAGACGGTCATACGCAATGACCTTGATGCCCGCCGCTTTGGCTTCGCTTACGGCATTGACCAGCTGGTCGCCGTCGGTCGCAATGATGACGATTGCGTCGACTCCCTTCTTAATAAAGTATTCAATCTGCTTGATCTGCTCCGCCGCATCGCCGTTTGCATTCTGGACGTTGACATCCGCATCCAGCTTGTTGGCCGTGGCGACAAATACGTCGCGGTCGCGCAGCCATCTCTCGATGACGAAGGTATCGAAAGTAAGTCCGATCTGGATTGAACGCTGGTTTGTCGAAGTCGTGACGCTCTCCGTCACCGGCGGCTGCGAGCATCCCGCCGTCATGGAAACTGTCAGAACCGCTGCAAGAATCAGCGCTGTCAGCCTTGTTTTCCTCATTGCATGTTCTCCCTGTATTCGCTGGGCGTCACGCCTTCAAATTTCTTGAAAATTCTTGAGAAATAATTCGGATCGCTGTATCCCGACATCGCACACACTTCCTTGATGCTGATGCCCGGATCCGCCAGAAGTTCCTTGGCCCCTCTGATGCGGGCTGCCGTCACATATTCGATAAAGTTTTCTCCCGTTTCTTCTTTAAAAAGTTTGCTGAAATAATACGGGCTGATGTTGACGATTTTCGACACCTCATCCAGTGAAAGATCTTTCCGGTAGTTCTCATCGATGTACTTCTTCGCTTTGGAAACAGCAGAATCCGTCATGGCCTTCGGCTTGACCGCGATATTCGTGCAGGCCTGCGTCAGCTTGCTGATGTACCATGCGCGCAGCGTTTCCAGATCCGGGGCCTCTGTGACGGCCTTTAGATAATCCTTGCGGTAAAGGAAGCTGTACTGCAGAACTCCTTTCGTAAAGACCTGCCTTTCCGCATGCATGACGAACTCAAGACACTTCAGGCGGATATCATCGATATGGCTGCCGTAAGTGGTGACCATCCAGTCAAAGAAGGCATTGCCTGCATTTTTAGTTCCGGTCATATCCGCTTTCTCAATGCAGCGGAACAGTTCATCCTCCACATCCTTCGGATAGTTCTCTTCATAATAAGGCTTGTTCGGGACATCCTGAAACTGGGCGACCCTCGCTCCGGCCCCTGCCAGGGATTTCAGCGCTTCTTCATAGGAATCCCGCAGTTCGACAAAAGGCTTGATGTCTCCGATACCCGCCTTGAACTTGACATCGATCCTGGAGTCCAGCTTATGCATCATGTTGCGGGATCTCTCCACGATCTGGGCTCTTTCATCATAGGTGAATTCGCTGTCTCCTGCCGGAACCAGCAGCACGATCTTATTTCCCATGATCGGTCCTACGATGCATTCGAAAAAGCCCTTGACGATTTCCCGGAATTCCGGATAGAAGGTCTGAGCCTTCACGCTCATGCCGACGGCATTTTCAAAGGTGCCGTCTTCGCTCCAGGGGCCGAATTCCACAATGATGACAAAGCCGTAATCCTGCCGGATTTCGAGAAGCGACTTGTATTCATTCGCGGTCTGGGGATCCTTTTCCTGAAAGAGCAGAGTGTTGACAAGACCGCTTTCAATCATCGGAACGACCGAATCGAACTTTTCCTTGATTTTCAGGTTCTCCGAACGTTTTTCCTTTTCCGCGTCGACCTGCCTCATGGCCTTGATCAGGACATCGATGATGGTTTTCTTGCTGACCGGCTTGGTCAGGTAATCCAGCACGCCGAGGGACAACGCATTTTTTGCATAATCGAATTTATCATAGGCCGTCACGACGATAAAAATTGCCGATGTATTGAACTTTTGTATTTCGCGGATGGCATCGATGCCGTTGATTCCCGGCATCTGGATGTCCATGAAAACAATATCCGGCCGGAATTCTTCCGCCTGCTCGATTACGGTCCGGCCGGTCTTGGCCGTCGCGATCATGCACTCATCCGCAAAGTTCGACAGGATGATCGTCTTCAGCGATTCCAGCATGATTCCTTCGTCATCAGCCAGCAGTATCCGATACATTTCCCGATTCCCCTTTCGTTTCCTGTTCTTCTTCCTGCAGAATGTCTTCTTCCGCCTCTGTCTTGTCCGGCAGGTTTTCATCCGGTCCGGCCTTTGTCAGCGGACTGTCATCCATCTCTGCCAGCGGACTGTCATCCGGCTCTGTAAGCGGACTGTCTTCCGGCTCTTTCAGCGGGCTGCCTTCCGGCTCATCGTCTGATTTCAGCGGCAGGATCAGTTCAACGGTCGTCCCCTGATTGATTCCCAGGCTGGAAATCGTCAGGAGTCCCGTTTCATTGTAATACAGTTCCAGGCGCTTGATGACGTTGTCCAGCCCCACGCCGGTAGAACCGGAATCCGATTGGCTGTCCGTGCCTCCGCCGGACATGACCCGCTCAATCTGCCCGGGCGTCATGCCGATTCCGTTGTCCGTCACCGTCACCAGCACGCCCCGTTCGGTATGCCGCGCCGTCAGTGAGATTTTCTTTTCCCACTCAATGTCACGGACTCCGTGGGTGACCGCATTTTCAACGATCGGCTGCAGGATCATGGAAGGGGAATTTTCCCTTCCGATTCCTTCTTCGACGAATTTCGAGAAATGCAGGTCTCCCGCAAACCGCACGTTCAGGATGTAAAGATAATTGTCGACCGCCTCTATTTCCTCGGCCAGCGTCGTGTCTTCCGACATCTTGCGCACATTGTACCGGAAGAAATCCGCCATCCGCTGCATGAAGGTATTCGTCTTTTCCGCATCTTCCATCATCGCCAGCTGGGCTCCCGCATTCAGGGAATTAAACAGGAAATGAGGATTGATCTGGGCCTGCAGATATTTCAGCTGGGCATCCTTCAGATGGGTTTCCATCAGGAGTTCTCTTTCTTTCATCTCCTGTTCTTTTTCCATCGATTCCTTCTGCTGAACGATGTAATTCCGTACGGAGCTTACCATTCCGTTGAAGGCGCCCTGCACGACGCCGACTTCATCCTGGACTTTCGGCTGTTCCAGCGGAACATCGAAATTTCCGCCGGAAACTTTGTCGGCTGTTCTGGCCAGCGCTGCCAGAGGCTTCGTCATGTTTCTCAGGAAGAGGGCCATGAGGGTAATGGAAACCAGGATCACGATGATGATGACGGCAACGCTCAAAAGTTCGATCGTATTCAGGGTGTTCTGCAGGATCCTGTAGCTTTTCGCATTATTGGCAAAAAGCAGATTGTTCAGTTTCATGATCATGGTGCTGATGTAGCCGTAGGTCTCCTCGGATTCCGCATAGGTTTCCTTGTACTGTTCAATAAAGCGGCCTCGCTTTGCCTGTATGGTCTCTTCTGCTTCTTTGATGTAGGTATGCGACATGTTGTAGATGTTTTTTTCCAGCAGGTCCTTCTCGCTGTCCGTCGTCGTCTGGTTCAGACCGCTCACCAGGTTCGTAAAATCCTGGTCGTATTTGTAGAACTGATTCAGGGAATCCGATCCGCGCGTATTGAGATAGCCCAGCATGTTGCTCCGCACGTTCTCCAGCGTACCGGAAATCTCATTGAGGGAAACATTGCTGGAATAAAGGGAATCGATCCGGCTGATCATGCTGTTGATCTGAGAAAACATCATCAGGTTGATTGCCAGGAAGACCAGCGATATTGCCGTGAACGCCAGAATCAGACGCGTATTGATGGATTTCTTCCAGTCAACCGCGTTTCTGTCACGGACATTCGTTTTCTTCCCTGCTGTTTTAGCCGGCACTGTCCGCACCCCCGCTTTCCGTCTTCAGCGAAGTGTCGTACTGGTCGACATTGTCCTTGTTGATGATTTCCAGCTCCACGCTGAAATAGTTGCTGACATAGCCCATCGTCTTGTATTCATTGACAGCATCCACGCATCTTCTGCCGAGGTCATCGGCATTGATGGAAACCGTGAAGGAAATGACATCGTTGCGGATGGCCGAAAAGATCGTGTCCGACTGATAATAGCCGACCAGTGCCGTCCGCCCGACGCGGTTGTAATCGATCAGAGCCTGATAGGCTGACTCCGTATTCGTGACGTCAAGACACACCAGCATCCCCGGTGCATCCTCGGAAGTGATGATGTTCCGGATATCCTCCTCTGCATCAAAGGTATTGGAAGTATCGATTGTTTCGGAATTGACATAGGCAACAGGCGGACTGCCCAGATTGGACATGATGGTTTCTTTCATCTGCGTAAACATCAGGGATATCTCTTCCTGGCTCCTGTTTTTATCCAGAAGCGTCAGGATGCTTTTTGTTTTGTCGGTGACCCTCTTGGCGACTTCCGTGCCGTATGTATTTCCCAGTTCATAATCATTGACGCCGACAAAACTGACCCGCTTGGAATCACTGCTGTCCTGCATCATCGTAATGACGGGAATGCCTGCATCATTTGCCGCATCGATCTCCTGCCGCATCTCGTCGGTGCCGTCGCCTTCCACAAGGATTCCGTCCACATTCGAGGCAATCGCGATCTTCATGAAGTCCACGGCTGTATAGGACCCGGTGCTGTCATTTTTGAGATATTCCAGATAGGCATCGTTTTTTGAGGCTTCCTTGGCTGCGCTCTCATAGACCGTCTGCCACAGGACGGAATTGGAATCCGAGGTGATCATCGCATAATGCCAGCGGTATTCCTTGGTCTCGACGCTGCTGCTGATGGCCGACTGCCCGAGCACATAATTATAGTAGCTCCAGCCTGCTATGGTAAGCACCAGGATCATGAGCATCACTATTCCGATTATCCGAACTGTTTTATTCATTGTTTTCCATTATACAATAGAATGATTTTCTTGACATCTTTTCTTTTCGGGTGTAATATGCTTTTCATAGCAAGGGCGCTAAGTCATCAGGACTTAGCGCTTTTCTTTTTACCGGCGGGTCAGCAGAACCCGCCGGACAGCCCGGCAAAGATGCTGACCCCATCTGAAGCCGGGCTTTTTTCATGCAGAACCGGCCTGTGCGAATAACCACGGCCCTTGAAACAGACATTCTCCTTTTATTGATTCTCCTATTGGAAAAGCCCGGTGCTTCGGCCCCGGGCTTTTTCTCCTCTTGATTGAAACTGTTTCTTTATTTTATCAGTCTCTTTATTTTATCTGTTTCTTTGCTTTATCTGTTTTCTTTACCTTATCCGTTTTCTTTATCTTATCTTTTTTCTTTGTCTGATCTGCTTCTGCCTTATCTTTTTTCTTTGCCTGATCCGCTTTCTTTGCCTTATCTGTCTTCTTTTCCGCTTTCTTTTCCTTGTCTGCTTTCTTTTCCGCGGTGCCGACAGCTGCGGCATCTTTTGCGTCCTTCTTTTCCTGCGGATCCTTTTTTTCTTTTTCTTTCTTCTGCTCTTTCTCTGCTTTTTCTTTCTTCTGTTCTTTCTCTGCTTTCTCTTTCTTCTGCTCTTTCCCGGCTTTCTCTTCTTTTACATTCTTCCTGCCATCCGCCGTCTTCCCGTTTCCGCCGGACTTTCTGCCTTTTACTTCGTTCATCCGGGCTTCGATGGCGTTCACGACGGCTTCCAGGACCTGGATCCTGGCTGTATATTTGTCATTGCCTGCCACGATGATCCACGGTGCCTTTTCCGTCGAAGTCTTGACGATCATCTCGTCGACCGCTTCCTCATACTGATCCCATTTTGCACGGTTGCGCCAGTCTTCGTCCGTGATCTTCCACTGTTTCTCCGGCGTATTCTGACGTTCCGTAAAACGGCGTTCCTGTTCATCCTTGTCGATCTGCATCCAGAATTTCAGGACGACATAGCCGTCGTTAGTCCAGCAGGATTCCATCTGGTTCATTTCCGCATAGGCTCTCTTCCATTCCTGCTCCGTGCAGAAACCCTCGATGCGCTCCACCATGACGCGTCCGTACCAGGTCCGGTCGAAAATGGCGAGGTGTCCGAACTTCGGGACTTTCTCCCAGAATCTCCAGAGATAATGATGCGCTTTCTCGATGTCATTCGGAGCCGCCGTCGGGCAGACTTCATAGCCCCTCGGGTCAATGGCTTCGGTAATCCGTTTGATGGCACCGCCTTTTCCGCCTGCGTCCCAGCCTTCAAAGGCAAGCACGACCGGAATCCGGTGCTGATACATTTCATTGTGGAGATACTTCATCCTCTTCTGAAGCGTCTCCAGTTTTTCCTTGTACTCTTTGCGGCTCAGCTTCTGCGTGAGATCCACGCCGGCCAGCACGCCGTTCCGGAAATCATTTTTTTCTTCTTTTGCCTTCTGTGCTTCCGGGGATTTATCTGCTGCTTTGGCCGCTTTGGCTGCCGCTTTCGCCGCATTGGCCGCTTCCTTTTTATCTGCTGCCGCCTCCATGGCCAGGACTGCCGTAGACAGGATCTTCGCCGCCGCATATTCCCGGTCCGTCGACTCCACGACCGTCCACGGCGCATACGCCTTGTCGGTTTCGATCAGCAGCTTGTCATAGCGCTGCACCCAGCTGTCGTAATCTTTATTCTGTTCCCGGTCCCGGTCGTTGACGCGCCACTGGGTCGCATCGAGCGATTCCAGCTTCTTGAACCTCCTGGCCTGTTCTTCTTTCGAGATGTGCAGGAAAAACTTGATGATCAGCGTTCCGCCGGTCGCAAGCTGTTCCTCAAAGTTCGTGATTTCGGCAATCGCATCCTTCTTGTCTTCAAAGAGAGCCCTCTCGTACCAGCTCTGGTCGAAAATATGAATCCGGCCGCTGGCCGGCGTCCTTGTCCAGAATCTCCACATGAAAGGCCGCATCGCTTCGTCTTCCGTCGGCTCCTGGATCGTGAAGACACGGAATCCGCGCGGGTCAAGAGGCTGTATCAGGCGATTGATCAGGGTTCCTTTTCCGGATGCGCCCCATCCTTCAAACAGGATGATGACCGGAATTCCCAGAGCTTTGCAGCGCCTCTCCGCGAGGGCGATACGCGGTTCCATTTCTTTCATCTGTTTCTTGAAATCTTCCTTGCTGATTTCCTTATTCAGATTAATCTGATCAAGCATCTGACCTCTCTCCTCTCATGACAGATCACCAAACGCTTCCGGGTCCGGACCTGCCGCCGGCTCCGGTGTATCTTTCCTGTTTATCTTACCACTCTCCCCGCAAAAAAGCATTGTATACTTGCGGAAGACCTTCCTTTCACGGGGAATCCGATGTAAAATCAAAGCATCACTTGCAGGAGGCTTTTTCAATGGAAAATGCAGCAATCGATCTCAACGAAGGATGGCTTTTTACCGGGGAATGGGACAGCCGCATGGCGGAGTCCGGTTTCGATTCCTCAGCGATGGAAACCGTCTCGATTCCCCATACAGTCATCGTCACTCCGTTCAACTGCTTCGACGAACACGTCTATCAGATGCTCAGCGGCTACCGGAAAATTCTGTCCGTTCCTTCAACCTGGAAAGGGAAGACGGTACTGCTGACGATCGACGGTGCCGCCCACGATGCACAGGTCTTTGTAAACGGAAAGGAAGCTGCACACCACAGCTGCGGCTATACCGCTTTTACGGCTGACATCACGTCCGCCCTGCAGATTCCCGAAGAAGGTGAGCAGGAAAATGTCCTCGCGATCCGCCTGGACAGCCGCGAAAGCCTGAATATCCCTCCCTTCGGAAATGTCATCGACTATATGACCTACGGCGGCATTACACGCAGCATCACCCTGAAGCTGCGCGAACCGGCCTATCTTGAAAACATCTTCGTGACGACGCCGGGGGCGGAAGATCCGTCAGCTTCCTCGGAAGTACAGAGCCTCATCACCCTGCATCTTCCGCATGGGAAGAAAGCGCATTCCGCCGGCACATCCGCTCCCTATGAAATCACGCAGACCCTGATCCATGAAAATGGAACCGTTCTCAAAACCGTCAGCGAGGAAGCCGCTCCCTCCGCAGGCGGAACGGTCACCGTCCGGTTCCCGGCAGGTCCGGTCGACCGCTGGGACATCCGCCGTCCTGTGCTCTACAGACTCCGCACGCGCCTTTCCTGCGGCGGAAAGCTGCTGGACGAACAGGATGTCCGGTTCGGCTTCCGCGGGGTGTCTTTCCGGGCGGACGGCTTTTATCTGAACGGAGAGAAGATCCGCCTGCGCGGCCTCAACCGTCATCAGTCCTATCCCTACGTCGGCTATGCCATGCCGGACCGTCTGCAGAGGGAAGATGCCGATATCCTGAAATACGAACTCGGCTGCAATGCCGTCCGTACCTCGCATTATCCGCAGGCCCAGTCTTTCATCGACCGCTGCGACGAGATCGGCCTTCTGGTCTTCACGGAGCTCCCCGGCTGGCAGCACATCGGCAATGAGAAATGGAAGAAGGCTGCCTGCACGAATCTCCGGGAAATGATCCTGCAGTACCGGAATCATCCGTCGATCTTTCTGTGGGGCGTCCGCATCAACGAGTCGCAGGACGACGATGCCTTCTATACGGAAACGAACCGGATCGCCCATGAGCTGGATCCTTCGCGTCCGACCGGAGGCGTCCGTTTCCTGCAGAAGTCCCATCTGCTGGAGGATGTCTATACCTACAACGATTTCCTGCACAACGGAAGCAATGCGGGCTGCCTGCCGAAAAAAGACGTGACGCCCGACATGTCCAAAGGCTATCTCATTTCCGAATACAACGGACACATGTTTCCGACGAAGTCTTTCGACTGCGAAGATCACCGGACCGAGCATGTGATGCGGCACCTCACGGTCCTGAACGCGGCTGCTTCGGAACCGGATATCGCCGGCTCTTTCGGATGGTGCATGTTCGACTACAATACGCACAGGGATTTCGGAGCGGGCGACCGTATCTGCTATCACGGCGTAATGGATATGTTCCGCAATCCCAAGACTGCAGCCGCTGTCTATGCCTCGCAGTCCGACGAAAGAGATGTCTTCGAACTGACTTCCACGATGGACATCGGAGAGCATCCGGGAGGAAACCTTCCGGAAGTGATTGCCCTGACCAATGCGGACAGCATCCGGCTGTACCGGAACGACGAATTCGTGAAAGAATTCTTCCCCGACAAAAAACGCTTCGGTGCCCTGCCTCACCCGCCGGTCTTCATCGATGACTTCGTCGGCGGACTGATTGCCAAGCATGAGAAATATACCGAAGCCCAGGCAGAGAAAATCAAGGAGGTGCTCAGCGCGATCGCGAAGTACGGCCAGAACGGCCTGCCTCTCCGCCACAAAGTGAAGATTGCCACCCTGATGGCTTTTCAGCATCTCACGATGGAAGACGGGCTGCGCCTCTATTACGGCTATGTCGGCAACTGGGGCGGAAAGGTCATTACCTACCGCTTTGACGCGATCCGCGGCGGGAAGGTAGTTGCCTCGCGGATCCGGACGCCTTCTTCGGCGGACCATCTGGAAATCCGGGTCGGAACGGGCAGTCCCGAAACTCCGGGACAGGAACCGTCTGCCGCCGTGCATGAGCTTGTCATCGGCCGCACCTACGATGCCGAGAGCCTGCGCTTCCGCATGCTGGACGGCAGCGGCAACCTGCTGCCTTATTATCAGGAATGCCTGCAGCTGCATGCGGAAGGAGCCGTCTCGCTGATCGGGACCTGCCTCATTTCCCTCAAGGGAGGAATGGGCGGAACCTATGTCCGCACGAACGGAAGCACGGGGGACGGCACGCTGAAAATCGAATGGGACGGTCATCAGGAAACGGTACATTTCCATGTGTCGGAGGACAAAGGAGGATAATCCATGATTCTTCAGAGCGGGAAGGTGTTTCTGCTTCAGACCGGAAACACATCCTATCTTTTTCAGATACTTCCTTCCGGACATCCGGAGCACCTGTATTACGGAGAACGTATTTTTCCGCAGGACTTCGGCAAAGAAGATCCTGCCGCACGCCTTTCCGAAGCAGCCGCGGCGCTGACGGAGAAAAAAGAATTCGCTCCCGGAGACTGCATCGTCTATTCCGGGGAATATCCGAGTCTTGCACTGGAAGACCTCTGCCTGGAAATGTCTTCCTACGGCAAGGGCGACATCCGGGAGCCGTTCCTCGAACTGACTCACGGCGACGGCGTCACCTCCTGCGACTTCCTTTTTGAGAAAGCGGAGATTTCTGACGGCAGCTGCGTATCCGACGGCCTGCCGTTTTCATACGGCGCTGCACAGACCCTGACGCTGACCCTGAAGGAAAAGGCCTATCCGGACCTGACGCTCCTTCTGAGGTATTCGGTCTATCCGGACTGCGATGTCATCACCCGGTCCGCAAAGCTTCTCCGCAGCGGTCACAGAAACATTGCCCAGATCCAGCGCCCTGTCATCATCCGGAAATTCATGAGCCTGCAGCTGGATTTCCAGGACCGCGGATACCGCATGGTGACCTTCAGCGGCCACTGGGCACGCGAGATGGACATGAATGAAACCGTCCTGAAAGCCGGCCGTCTGGTAAATGAGTCTGTCTGCGGCTTCTCTTCCAGCCGCTCCAATCCTTTCGTCATGATCGAGGATCCGGACTGCACCGAAGAGACCGGCCGCTGCTTCGGCTTCAACCTGGTTTACAGCGGGAACCATTACGAGAGTCTTTCCGTGAGCGGTTTCCGCAAAAGCCGCTTTGTCTCCGGAATCAACCCGGACGGTTTCTCCTGGAACCTGATGCCGGGCGATTCGTTCGAAACGCCGGAAGCCGTCATGACGTTTTCCGCGGAAGGGCGCGGCTGCATGAGCCGGCAGATGCATGCCTTTGTCCGGGAACACATCGTCCGCGGGAAATGGCAGCACCGCAGCCGCCCGGTCCTAATCAACAGCTGGGAGGCAAGCTATTTCAAATTCAACGAAGGCTCCCTGCTGCGTCTGGCAAAGGCGGCAAAAGAAACCGGCATCGAACTTTTCGTTCTGGATGACGGCTGGTTCGGTACGCGGAATGATGACCGGCAGTCCCTCGGCGACTGGACGGTCAATACAAAAAAGCTTCCGGACGGACTCAGAGGTCTCTCCTCGAAGATCAATGCCATGGGCATGATGTTCGGCATCTGGGTCGAACCGGAAATGGTAAATGAAAACAGCGATCTCTACCGTGCCCATCCCGAATGGGCTGTCGCGGCGCCTGACCGTGAGCAGTCTCTCGGCCGGCACCAGATGCTGCTCGACCTGACGCGTTCAGACGTCTGCGATTACATAGCCCAGGCGATGGAAAACGTCTTCCGCAGCGGCAGTATTTCCTATGTCAAATGGGACATGAACCGCGTCTTTTCCGATGCGTTCTCCCCGAAGCTCCCGCCTGACCGACAGGGAGAATTCTATCACCGCTATATCCTCGGGCTCTATTCGGTCATGAAAAAGCTGACGGAGGAATTCCCTGAGATTCTTTTTGAAGGCTGCGCCTCCGGAGGATGCCGTTTCGATCTGGGAATCCTTTCTTATTTCCCCCAGATCTGGGGGTCGGATGACACGGATGCCATCCGCCGTCTCTCTATCCAGCGCGGCTACAGCTATGGCTATCCGTCTTCCTGCCTGGGCGCGCATGTCTCCGGCTGCCCGAACCACCAGACGATGCGGACCGTGCCGCTGGAAACGCGGTTCGAAGTCGCCGCCTTCGGAGCCTTCGGCTACGAGCTCAATCTGACCGAGCTTTCCGACAGAGAAAAGAAGGAAATCTCGGAGCAGGTGGAATTCTATAAGAAATGGCGGAACGTCTTCCAGTACGGCAGCTATTACCGTCTCTCTGACGGAAAATGGATAGTCGTTTCCGAAGATCGTTCCATGGCTGCCGGCTGCCTGGTCTGCCGGGAAATGGAACCGAATACGTTCTTCGGGGAGTTCCGTACAAAGGGCCTTGACGAAGAGGCACTTTACCGCGTCACCAGCCGTGCCGCCGCCCACGACATCAAGGATTTCGGAAGCCTGATCAATTACATTGCCCCTGTCCATATCAGGCAGGACGGCATCGTGCACCATGCCATCGGACACTTCGTGAAGATCAATGCGGAGAAGGACGACAGCCTCATTTCCGGAAGCGTGCTGAACCGCGGCGGCCTGCGTCTGAAGATGGGATACGGTTCTACCGGCTTCAATGAAAACACCCGCATCATGAAGGATTTCGATTCACGGATGTACCTTTTCGAGAAGCAGTAAAACGCCGGAAATCACCCCAAAACAAGCCCTTTTCAGACAAAAAGAAAGATTTTGTCTGAAAAGGGTTTACTTTTGTTCAGAAATGAACTAGATTGTATTTAAGGGAAAACATTTTTTGTCCCGAACAAAAAATTTTAATAGGAGAAAGAGGGTCGAATAAGGTATGGACAAAACGTATAATCCTTATGACAACGTCGTTGCAATGATCACCAACGCCGCAAAGCTTCTAGGGTATACCAAGAGTCAGTATGAAGCCGTTACCTACCCTGAGCGGGAACTGAAAGTCAACTTTCCCGTAATCATGGATGACGGAAGCATTCGTATCTTCGAGGGCTTCCGCGTACAGCATTCCACTGTCCGCGGACCGGCAAAAGGCGGTATCCGTTACAGTCCTTTTGCAAACATCGATGAAGTCAAGGCGCTGTCCGCCTGGATGACCTTCAAATGTGCGACCGTCAACATTCCTTACGGCGGCGGCAAAGGCGCTGTCGTCTGCGATCCGAGCAAGCTTTCCGACGCGGAGCTTCGCCGCATCACCAGACGCTACACCGCAGCCATCGCTCCTCTGATCGGACCGGATCAGGATATCCCGGCTCCGGATATGGGAACGAACGCGGAAATGATGGGCTGGATCATGGATACCTACAGCATGCTCCAGGGCCACTGCGTACCGGGTGTCGTTACGGGCAAGCCGATTGAACTGGGCGGTGCCCTCGGGCGTACGCCGGCGACCGGCCGCGGCGTCGTGATCACCACTCTCAATACCATGGAAAAGCTCGGCCTCTCCGTAAAGGATTCTACCTTCGCAGTCCAGGGCCTCGGCAATGTCGGTTCCAACACAGTCCGTTTCCTGCATGAGCAGGGCGCCTGCATCGAAGCCGTCAGCGATATCAGCGGAGCCATTTATAAGAAGGGCGGCCTTCCGATCGAAGCAATCCTGAAACACGTCTCCGTCCGCGGAAATCTTCTTTCCGGCTTCAAGGACAAGACTGTCAAGCGCATAACAAATGAAGAACTGCTGGAGCTCCCGGTCACCGTTCTCATTCCGGCTGCCATGGAGAACCAGATCAACAAGAAGAACGCTTCCAAGATCAAGGCCAAACTGATCGTCGAAGCGGCTAACGGCCCGACAACCGTCGAAGCCGACGAGATTCTCAACAAGAAAGGCATCCCGGTCGTTCCGGATATTCTTGCCAATGCCGGCGGCGTCGTGGTCTCCTATTTTGAATGGGTCCAGAACATCCAGTCTCTCTACTGGAGTCTTGACGAAGCCAATGACAAGCTGAAGACCATCATGGACAAAGCGTTCGAAGGAGTCTGGGACATTTCCCAGGAGAAACATGTCTCCTTAAGAACAGGTGCTTACCTGATCGCGGTCAAGCGTGTCGTCGATGCGAAGATGATGAGAGGCATCTGGCCCTGATTTTTAAAAAGAATAGATTATCAAAGGCGGCGGAGCATCTGCTCTGCCGCCTTTATTGATTCCGTCACTGCTCTGCTTCTATTCTGTTCAGCTGCGCATCACAATCGGTGCAGCCTGCTCTTCAGCGCCCTGCCCGTATTTTCCAGGATCTCATCCGGAGAAGTTTCCAGAAGGGACGTGACGCCCTTGCCATCGTTCGGATGGTAAGCGGAATGAAGGGCATCGGCACCGAATACCGCCAGCAGGATCACGCACACGATCACCTGTGCCTTCTTCGGAATCCTCTGGATCAGCCAGTCGTCGATCCGCGGTGCCAAAAGGTAAATGAAAAGCATTCCCCCGACCCCGAAGGCAATTCCGCCCTTCAGGCAGATCCTTCCCTGGAGATTCAGGAACTCCGTCGAATAATCCCAGTATTTCTTGTGCCACATAACCCAGAGGACCAGCGCCGTGAAATATTCCACGGTCAGGCTGACCGTAACGATCAGGGCGAATGTGAGGACCGGCTTCTTCAGCCATTTCCGCAGGAAGAGCACCATGATGACTCCGCCGGTTCCGTAAATCGGAAGCCACGGTCCCGTCAGCACGCCGCGGTTTGCAAACTCACCCGTCTGCGCCATGCAGTAGCTGACTTCCCAGACCCATCCGACAAATGAAAACAGGAAAAACATCAGGATATAGGAGCTCACCGTATATTTCCGGTCCGCACGGATCGGCATCAGCAGCACCTTCTTGGCCTTCTCCGTCGGCTGAACAGGAGAAATCGCCATCGGATAGACATCTTCATTTCCGAAGACACGGATCTGCGCTCTCATGGCATTGGCCTGATCGCGGGTCAGCGTCGCGCCGTCGGCATTGAAGGCTTCCGTCAGATCCGCCACGACTCCGGAGCCGACTTTCTTTGCTCCTGTCGCCAGAAGCGAAGCCGCATTTTCAGCACCGACTTTGATTTCGGAAGCAACGGATTTCATGCCTCCGATGAAGCCTGCCTGCGCACTCTGCGGAACAAAGGAAGGACGCTCCGTCAGATAGAGATCGCACAGCTTCTCCGCACCCGGACCTGCATTGCGGATATAGCGTCCGCGAAGTTCAAAATACAGTTCCGTCCAGCTCCCTGTCTGATAGGGATTGAGGAAAAACAGCTGGACGAGGCCGAAGGTCAGGAATCCGAGGATCCACCATCCGATGAAAGAAAGATCCATCAGGAAGGCATGCCACTTATGGCCGCGCATCATTTCCTTCGACATCCTGAAGCAGGTCTTCCAGTCAATGTCGGGATTTTCTGCCAGAATATACGGAATCATGGAATATTCATAATACTTGATCGGCCCGCCGATAATGGTCAGCATCCACAGGATCTGGAAAATGTTTCTGAGCAGCATCGTAAGTGCCGAATTCCCGATCCGCCCGATCTGATACGGATAGAACAGACGGTAGATCTTCGTATCGTGGTACGTGCGTGTTTCCATGAAGAAACGCTTTTCCCCGATTCTGAGCATATTGAACAGGAAGATATCCAGCAGCACTCCCAGAACCATGAAGATAATAAAGATGGCGATGGTGATTCCGGCGTAGGCTTTTCCCGCCATGGCCAGACCGCGGAGCATCATGTTCCCGATCGTCGGGTTCGGGAAAAACATGGTGATGCCGGAACTGATAAAGGAAGCAACGCTGCTGCCGCTGAAGAATCCGCTGTTCCCGAACGTCTTTGAATAGTTATCCGAGATCTCTTTCAGCAGTTCTGCATTGGACTGCGAAGCATACGGGTCAAGTGCCTGATTCTCATCCGTCTGCTCATCATCTGCCGTCCCGCCGCTGAAGGTCCTGGCAATGTCCGGATAATCATCGATCAGCGCCGTCGTATTCGAGTACATTCCGCAGACGACAGCCATGATGAAGCATACCGCGATCATTCGCCAGTAGTCTTTTTTCAGGACTGCTTTCGTGCTGCGCTTAAAATTTCCGATTGACCATTTTTCCATGGAATCTCTCCTGCTGTCCGTTTATTCAGGTTACATCACTGCCTTGGCGCGTGCCTTGGCAAATTTCGGAGACAGTTTTTCAAGCTCGCCGTAAGACTCTTCCTGCGGCGGATTGGCAATCCCGGCCTGCATATAGTTGCGCAGGACTCCGACCAGAACGAACGGGCGGACAAAAACCGAATGAAGGATCGACCAGATGACAACGGCAATCAGGATGGAAGAAACAACAAGCGCCACCGTCGGATCTGAAACATCGATATCCTTGTAAGCTTCATGAATGGCCTTGCTGATTGCACTGACCGCTTCCGGGAACCTGCCGAGGATGTTATAGGCTCCGACCGCAAGGGCTCCGCCGATGATGATCAGGGAAACCAGTCCCAGGCCGAAAATTCTCCCCAGATTCTTCAGAAGCGCCTTCCAGTTTTTGAAGAACAGGACGGCTCCATCGCAGGTGCTCTTAAAGGCATTCTGCTGGCCGTGCTTGAAGAAGACGTAGCCGAGGCAGCACTCTTCCAGATAGCTGACGACGACCTGGATCACCGAACTGATGGTATCCGCGACTTCCGATCCGCCGCTGCCTCCCATTTTCCCCAGGGCATTGATGCCTCTGGTGATCTCGTGGAAGATTCCGCCGATGATTCCCGTAATCGCATAATAGGCGGCTACGGTAAGGAAATTCTCCTTGACTGCCTGTTTCCCTGCCTGGAAAACGTGTTCCGGAAGCTCATCTTCCGTCACGCCTTTCGTCATCATCGCAATCTGTCCGGCTTTCAGCAGATAGCCCAGGAAATGATTCAGGATAATCCAGATAATGATTCCGACCAGCGCCCCGATTCCGAGTCCGACAGCCTGCTGTCCCGAGACCAGAAATCCGACAGCCCCGGAAGCAAAAAGAATGACGAGACAGATGACCTGCAGCAGAAGCCTTGCCCATGAGAAGCAGAAGGTCCGCCGGTAGATTGCTCCGTTGGACAGTTTTGTTTTCTGATCAGCCATGATAAATCCCCCTTTTTAAGTCCTTAATCAAAAAGGACTAATGAATATTTTATTGCCTGACACGGATAAAGTCAATCCCGGAGCCTGCGGCCTTGCGTCCCTGTTTTCGATATGCTATTCTTGAAATCAGCTGCAGGGCACTGCCGGACAGGCAGTCACGAAATTTCCTCGGGAGGAAAACATGATTGAGATCAAAGATGTCAGCAAGACATACGGCAAAAACAAGAAGGCGGTCGACCATCTGACCTGGACTGTCCGCGACGGCTCCATCACCGGCTTCATCGGTCCGAACGGGGCCGGAAAGTCGACAACCCTGCACATGATTACCGGCGTGCTGAATCCTGACGAAGGACAGATTCTGATCAACGGCCTGGATATCCAGAAACAGCCTCTGGAAGCAAAGAAGCAGTTCGGCTTCGTCCCCGATGAGCCGGATATCTTTCTCCGCCTGACCGCCCTGGAATATCTCAATTTCATCGGGGACATCTACGGCGTTTCCACCGAAAAGCGCAAAAAATTCATCGACGAAACGGCTCCCCGCTTCGACATGCAGAATGAAATGGGACACCAGATCTTAAGCTTCAGCCACGGCATGCGGCAGAAAGTTATGGTCATGGGTGCACTGATTCACGAACCTTCCATCTGGATTCTGGATGAGCCGATGGTCGGCCTGGATCCCAAAGCCGCATTTACCGTAAAGGAAATGATGCATGAGCATGCCGCCAAAGGATACTCCGTCGTCTTCTCGACGCATGTCCTGGAAGTGGCCGAGAAACTCTGCGATCAGATCTGCATGATCAATCACGGCATGAAAATCTACGACGGCACGCTGGAGCAGCTTGAAGAAGAACACAAGGGGGAAAGCCTGGAAGACATCTTCCTGGCCATGACAAAATGAACAAATACCTTCCTCTCCTGAAGACGCTCTTCATCTGCGGCTCGAACATGACCGGTTCAGAAACGTCCGGCAGCAAATGGGGCGGGAAATATTCCGGCCTTTTGTCCGGTCTTTTGACGCTCGTCGTCTTTATTCCGATCCTGACGCCGATTGTCGCCTCAATGCGCCTGATGTATTCGCTTCTTGCCGCAAACGGTACGCAGGACACCATCCTGAGCCTGGCTATTTCCTTTGCGCTGCTGACCTGCATCATCACAGGTTTTTCAACCATCATCATTTACTTCTATACAACGACTGACCTGCCGACTCTCCTGGCGCTGCCGCTGACGCCTTCCGTCATCGTAGCCGCCAAGTTCACTCTCTGCCTGACTCAGACTTATCTCTACGCAGTCCTGACGGCAGCTCCGATGCTGATTGCCTACGGACTTTCTTCCGGAGGAAATTTCCTTTACTGGTTCATTGCCGTCATTGTCTTCCTGATTCTGCCGGTCATGCCCCTTTCCTACGCGGGCATCATCGCCATGGCGGTCATGCGCTTCTTCAGAAGCGTCCGCAACAAGAATGTCCTGACGATTCTCTGTTTCATCGTGTCTTACGGAATGTCGATCTTCATCATCCTTCTTCAGCAGGGTTCGATCACTAAAAGCGCCGAAGCCCTCACCTCGGCTTCCGGCCGCCTGCACGCACTCTTCCTGATTTTCCCGAATGCGATTTTTGCGCAGAAAGCCCTGGCCGGATCCGATCCGGTTCAGCTTCTGCTCTATCTTCTCGTAACCGCCGCGGCCGTCGCCGTCTTCCTGCTGGCTGCAAAGCTGCTTTATTTCAAAGGAGCTGTCGGCATGACGGAAACTTCTGCGGGACGCGACCTGACAAAAGAAGAAGCCTCCCGGCAGACCCGCCAGGGTTCCTTCCTGAAGACCTGCGCCGCCGGCGAGCGGAAAAAGATACTCCGGAACCCGACTGTCCTGGTATACGGAATGCAGATGGACATCATGCTTGTCATCGTTGCCGCCATCAGCCTCTTTACCGGGAATCAGTCTTCCGGTGAGGACGGAGTCCCCCTGAGTCAGAAGCTTCTGAATCTCCTGACCGTAAATGCCTCAAAACCGGCCTCTCTCGGCACGGTCTTCTTCATTTCCATACTGGTCATCCTGATCCTGGCTGCCGGGAATTATCTTCCGGCATCGGCAATTTCACGCGAAGGAAAAGGCTTCTTCGTCATGAAGACGATTCCGGTTTCCTACACCGACCAGATCAGGGCAAAAATCCGTGCAACGCTGCCGTTCGGTTTTCTTGCCGGTACGGCTCTTTCGCTGGTTCTCTGGATCATCTGCATCCTTCACGGCATGCCGCCGCTGATTCTTCTTTACAGTCTGGCTTTTGCAGTGCCCGGCGTCATCACGGTCGCTTATATCCAGATCTTCTTCGATCTGGCTTATCCGAAACTGATCTGGGAAACGGAAGCAAAGGCCATCAACGGCCTTCATCAGACAGCCGGCAGCGCAGTCGGCTTCCTGCCAGGACTGACCGTCGTCATCATCGGACAGATTCTGTATCACCTGCTGAAAATGAATTTCCACGCTGTCGTGCTCATCATGTTCCTGCTGATGACCGGAACGATGCTGCTGGTCAAAAAGCTGGTTTCCTCCTATGCAGAAAAACGCCTGCAGGTTCTCTCCTGAGCGTTCTCTCTGAGAGACTCCATTACAGGCCGTGCTGTCCGCCGTCTTCTTTGTATCCTGTCATGATGAAGGAAATCATCGTAATATCATCAAACTGCGGTGCTTCTCCCGCAAAGTCATCAATCTGTTTTTTCATGAAATCAAGCTGTTCTTTCGGTTCCAGTGTCCGGCAGCGGTTCAGTGCCTCCAGCATGCGGCCGGTGCCGTACAGTTCCAGCTGACTGTTCGCAGCCTCTGTCACGCCGTCTGTATAGACGAACAGCCTGTCGCCCGGTTTCAGTTCCATCGTATATTCGCTGCAGCTCGTTCCCGGCAGGCCGCCGAGGACCATTCCGTGCTTATCCTTCAGGAGCTCATAATCTCCGTCTTTCCTCATGACAGCCGGATACTCATGTCCCGCATTGGCGCACGTCATGACTCCTGTCGCAAGGTCCAGGATTCCGATCCAGGCCGTCACGAACATCTCTGCCTCATTTCCATCGCACAGCTCATTGTTCGCAGCCTTCAGGATTCCGGCCGGAGAGCGTCCTGTTTCCGCAAGATTCCTCAGAAGAGTCTTGCTCTTCATCATGAAGAGGGCTGCCGGGATTCCTTTCCCGGAAACGTCGGCAATAATCAGGACAAGATGCTTTTCATCCGGCAGGAAGAAGTCATAGAAATCTCCGCCGACTTCTTTCGCTGTTCCCATATAGGCAGACAGGCGGAATTCTTTTCTCACAGGCACCGCGGAAGGCAGGGCGGAGTACTGGATTTCCTTTGCAAATTCCAGCTCTGCATTGATCCGGTTCTCGGCTTCCGAAATATAGGTCTTCAGCGAAGTAACCGTCAGATTGATATCCTTTGAAAGTTTCGTGAATTCCCTGCTCTCTTCTGCCGTTACTTTTTCTTCCAGATTCCCGTCTGTGATCTTCTCCAGGGAATGATTGACTTTCCTGAGACTCCGGACAATCACGGAATCCATCAGGATATCCACGCCGATGAACAGGGCTGCAAACAGCAGGATGTCGTAGGCCAGATAAGACAGGATGCTGACGGTCATGTCATCCAGGATATCGGAGACCGGGATTCCCAGAAGGATCAGCCGCTTCCCGTAGTTCACGGCATAGCAGCGGCATTCTGTCGAATCCAGCTCAGCCGTGAAAAGGCTTTTATCTTCCGGCGTTTCCGCAAGTCCGATTTCCTGAAGCGTCGCACCGATTGGAACCGTCCCGGAATTCGTACTGACCGTCCTGCCGTTTTCCAGGATATAAATGGCTCCGTCGCTCCCCGCATGACGTTCCGCGGCAGCGTTCTGAAGCTCCTCCGGGTCGGACCCAATCCTGTCAAGCGCATCTTCCAGATCGCCGGCTGCGGCATACATCGAATTGTCAACCCTGTTCCTGGTGTAATAGTCCTCATTCAGAACGGTCAGGAACATGGTAAATACGAAAACTCCGGAAATGACGATCAGAAGTTTCTTCTTGAAGGTTGAAGCGATCGGCGTATCCGAAAGCGGCCGCTTACGGAACAGCTCTTTCAGCTTACCGTCACGAGCAGTAAAGAACAGCGAGATCAGTAACATTCCGGCAATGACCGGCAGGAATATCGGCAGGAGGGAACTCTGTATGAACTTTCCCGCTGCACCGGAATTCGAAAAAGTTTCCATCACGGAAAGGAAACAGAGCACCTCGCTGATGAGCCCGACAGCCATGCAGGAAAGCGGATTCGGAATTTCCCTGCGGAAGAGGAACTTCCCCAGAAAGAAGGAAACCAGGCCGGGAAGAAAAACACCCAGGGAAAGAGACAGGACATCCGGCCAGAATGCGTCATAGCTGATTTCCGTCACCATCCGGAAAAGAGCACTGACGGTTCCGGCAATCAGTCCGGAGAAAGGTTCAAAAAAAAGACCGGCCGCAAGCGGTGCCAGATCGCGGGCACTGACCAGGAGAGCGCCTTTGGAAACCTCTGCGTCCGCGGTCGGAAAGTCAATGGAAAAAGAAAGGAACAGGATTCCCATCAGTCCGTAAAGGATTCCGATGATTATGGTTCTGCGGCGGCCGGACTTCCCAAACCAAGCCCTGCGGTCCAGCTCATGCAGGCCCGCCGTCACGCCGACGGCCGCCAGCATCTGTATCCAAAGTCCCCCGATTCCTTCCGGCATTCATTTTCCTCCGTACTTCTGCCCTGCTGCAATGCCTGCCGGCTTGATTCCGTGCCTATTGGTTTTCTGCAGTTCCTGCTTCTTCCGTATTCATGCCGACCTGCTGGCGCGCCACCAGTTCGGAAAAGATTCCATGCTGTGCAGCCAGTTCTTCATATGTTCCCTGCTCTGCAATTTTCCCTTTGTCCAGGACCAGGATCCTGCTGCAGTTGCGGATGGTGGACAGCCGGTGCGCAATGATGAGCCTTGTGCATTTCAGCGAATCCAGGGACTGGGAAACCTGCTTCTGCGTCAGATTGTCAAGTGCCGAGGTCGCCTCGTCAAACATCAGGACCTTCGGCTTCGGCGCAATCGCCCTGGCGATCAGAAGCCTCTGCCGCTGTCCTCCGGAAATGCCGCCCGTCCCTTCGGAGATCAGGGTCTGCATGCCCATCGGCATATTCTCGATATCCTCTGCCATGCCGGACATCCGGGCAGCTTCCCAGGCGCCGTCCATCGTCAGATCCGGTGCAGAAATCGAAATATTCGAAAAAATATCCCCGTTGAATAATCTGCCGCTCTGAAGGACGACGCCGATTTTTTTCCGCAGGGATTTGATATCCACGGAATTGATATCCCTTCCGTCGTAATAGACCGCGCCTTTCTGTGGCTTCTCAAAACCCAGCAGTATTCTCATGAGCGTTGATTTTCCGCATCCGGTTCTTCCCACGATGGCGACGTATTCTCCCGGGCGGATCTTTAACGACAGATTGTCGATGACATTCGGCATGTCATCCGCATAGCGGAAAGAAACATTGTTCATTTCAATCGCTCCGCTGATTTTCTCAATCACGGGTTTCTCAACGGAAATCTCCGGTACGGCTTCCAGAATCGGCTTCGCCATCTCAAAAGCAGGGATGGCGAGCGAAATCTGCGCTGTTCCCGCAGCCAGTGCACTGAAGGCACCGCTTACGACACCGTAGGAAGCGACAAAGGCCATGTAGTTTTCCACGCTGACTCCGTCGCGTATTGCCAGCCAGTAAATCGCCAGCGTCCCGAAAAGCGTGACGGCAAGCGACAGTGCCGGACTCAGATACAGGAAAAGGCTTCTGTTGTAGCTGATGCCGGCAGTCCTGGAATACTGACCGGCCCATTTTGCAAATGCCCTTTTTTCAGCTCCCGCATTCTTGATTTTTTCTACGCCGCCGAACAATGAATAGACCATGCCGTATTCTTTGGCTGCTTCGGGCAGGTATTCCTTGTTTTCCTTCATTGCCCGAAACGAGGTGATAACCGTCAGGGCAAAGGTAATCAGGATGATAAGAAAAGCCGGCATGCTCAGCGACGGAGCATACGCGAAAATCTCGCCGATGTAAATCAGTGAGAAAACGGCCGTCAGTCCGCTCGAGACTGCCGTGTCGATCAGGATATCGCTCAGGCTGTCCAGCGCGGCGGCACGATTGGCCAGATCGCCGGAACTGTATTTTTTGAAGAAGTCGACCGGCAGTGCCAAAAGCCTCATCATGGCAGCCGCTTCTGCCGAAAGATGCACACGCAGCTTGAGCGTATCGATTGCCGATGTCCGGTAGACCGTCAGAAGAGCTGCCGAAAGTCCCGTCAGGAAAATGACCATGACTGCCGACATCAGAAGCATGCTGCTGCCTCCGGATACTTTGCTGTACAGATACTGCGTGGCAGCCGGCACCGCAAGTCCGATCACCGCGACAGCCGCTGCTCCTCCGATCAGGATAATCAGGTCGCTCCGGTGCATGGTTCCGAAAACATATTTTCCGAAATCATAAAAATTCATTTTCCGGACAGGCATCGGACGGTAGAAGCAGATGGCCTCCCGCTCAAAAAGATCTTCGCTATCTTTGCCGACAGCGGTCCTTTTCCCTGTTTCCGGATCATTGAAATAGTAGCCCGATAAATGTCCCGGTATCAGGGCTACCGCACGTCCGTCCCTGGTGGAAGCCAGCATGGCTCCGTAGGCATCCTTGTACCATTTTTCCGTCAGCCTGACCGTTCTCCGCATGACGCCCGACGGACGGAGCAGGAACTCGAGGGCTTCGTTCAGCTTTGTCACCGTATCCGGAAGTTCCCGGCTTTTAATATGATAAAATCTCAGGATTTCGGAAATAGCCTCCTGCGTATGGATTCTGTCGGAATCATATGCCTGGGAAAGCGGATGTCCCGTGATGGCGGAAGCCATTTTCTCATAGGCTTCCTGCATCATGTCTTCGTCATCCCGGATTCTTTCTCTTATCTGTTCATCAAACCATCCCATTGAAAGCTCCCGTCCTTTACGCGAAATCAAAAAGTTCTGCCGGCGCCGCCGCTACTCGCTGGTAATCAGTTCTTCATAGGCACCATGCTTCTGCATCAGCTCATTATGCGTCCCGCGTTCCAGAATTTTTCCCTTGTCCATGACAATAATCTCGTCGCAGTCGCGGATGGTGGAAAGACGGTGGGCAATCACGATGCAGGTAATGCCGCGGTCATGGACAGCCTTCACGACATCGTATTCCGTCTGCGCATCCAGGGCGGAGGTCGCTTCATCCATGATGATAATGGTCGGATCCTGTGCAAGCACCCTGGCGATTTCGATTCTCTGTCTCTGCCCGCCGGAGAAGTCTTTGCCGCCTTCCAGCATTTTGTAATTGTAGCCGCCGTCCCTCTGCATGATGTCTTCATGAATCGAGGCATCCCTGGCTGCCAGGATAACTTCGAAATCTTCAATAGAATGATCCCACATGCGGATATTGTTTCCGATCGTATCTTCGAAAAGCGTAATATCCTGATTGACGACCGCCAGCGAACCGGTGAAGACATTCCGGTCTATTTCCCCAAGCGGCTTTCCGTCAAATAAAATCTCCCCGCTCCACGGCTGATACAGTCCGGAGATCAGCCTCGCAAGCGTGCTCTTGCCGCAGCCTGAACTGCCGATGAAGGCTACTCTCTTTCCCGGCTCCACCGTCATGCTGAAATCTTCAATCAGCGCCGGCGCCAGCGGAGAATAGCCGAAAGTCACGTGCTTCAGCTCCACCTTTCCCTTCAGCTTGTCATAGACCGCGTCCTGGTTCTCTCCCGAATAATTCACGTCCGTCCGGTATTTCATGACATCGTCGATGCGCTCGGTATTGACGCGCATGGTGCGTATGGTATCCTGTGCAGTGATCATGCCGTTGACAGGTTCCTGAAGGGTTGTCAGAAGCGTCTGGAAAGCCAGAATCAGACCGATGCTGAACTGGCCCCGGATGGTGAACAGAATTCCCAGCGCCAGGATCAGGGCATCGACCGTCTGTGAAAGAAAGGTTGAAATGACAAGATAGAGGCTGTTCAGCTTCGTCAGTTCGCCGTTCTGCCTGTTGACGGAAGCCTGATAGCCGGCCCATTTGGCAAAAATGCCGTCCTCCGCTCCGCTGGCCTTGATGGTTTCCATCATGTCGATGGCCGAGATTGCCGTTCCCTGAAGCTTGGCTTCATCCCGCATCATGACACGGCTGAGATTCATCCTTTTATCGGAAATGAACCTGACCGTCAGCAGGTTCAGGGCAATTCCCCCAAGCCCGATCAGGGTCAGGATCCAGCTGTAGCGCAGCATGATGAAAACATACAGGATGACCATAAAGACATCCAGGATCAGCGGTGCGGCCGTCTCGACGAATTCCGAAGCAATCGTTTCACTGTTCTGCTTGCGCATCGCCACATCGCCGACCATCCGCTGGGAGAAGAAATCCACGGGCAGCCGCAGGACATGCCACATGTACCTGGCATTGGCCGAAACGGCAAGCTTGCCTTCGATCTTCACGGAATAATAGGAATTGATGATGCTGATGACGACCTGCACGAGAGAAAAAGCCGCCAGTATCAGGATGAACCCGTTGACAAGCCCCGGGTTTTCACCTGTCAGAAGATGATCCAGAAAGACCCGCGAAAAGACCGGGTTGATGATATTGATCGTCGCTGCGGCAACCGTAACGATGGTAAAGAAAAGAAAAGCCTTCTTTGTCTGGGACATTTCCCCGCGGAAGAAATCGAGGGTTCCTTTTTTCCGGCCTTCTTTCTGAAAACGCTCCGTCGGAGACATCATGATGCAGATGCCGGTAAAGGACTCGTCAAATTCTTCTTTCGTCACTTCAATCCTGCCCCTTGCCGGATCATTTAAAACGGCATGGTTCCCCTTAAAGCCGTCCAGGACGGTGAAGTGATTGAAGTTCCAGTGTATAATGCACGGGAAAGAGCCGGCCTCCCGCAGGGCATCCGGCTCATAACGATAGCCTTTGGCCTCCATGCCGTAATTCCTTGCGGCATAGAGAATATTTTTCGCCGATGAACCGTCTCTGGAGACTCCGCAGTCCTTCCGGACCTGCTCCAGGGAAATCCATTTTCCGTAATAAGCCAGGATCATACTGAGGCAGGCTGCACCGCATTCAAGTGCTTCGAGCTGAAGGATGACCGGCACGTTTGCAACTTTTCCGCCGCTGACCGGCTGTCTGAGTTTTTCCCCCATTCTTCCGTCCCCGCCTTACTGCATCAGAAACGAAACCGGAGTCACGCTCTCAACCGCTGCCTGACCGTCCGTAACCGTGCGCACATCGATTCTTCCCATGAACCCCCATACGACCGCAGCCGCGATCAGCAGGAGGATCACGATCAGCAGGATCCAGGTCTTCGGACGGACGACATGAATATAATCATCAATCTGTTCGGGTGAAGAAATTCTATCCAGACTTTTTTCTCTGAAAAGTTCTTTATTCTTCAAGTTTCCTGCCTCCGTCTGCGCTGCCTGTCTTTTCCGTTTCTCCGAACACTTCACGGATCAGGCTGTCGTATTCTTTCCAGGCCGGGTATTCTTTCAGCTCCGGCATGGCATCCGCAATCGCACGGTAATACCAGTGATGCTGTTCGGGATCCTTCTGGTTGAAATTCTGCCAGACCGCATCTCCCATTTGCAGCAGGTCATTCCGGATCGACCGCATGTTGGAAAGCTTGTCGCCCAGAAAAACCATCTTGACTTCGATATCCGAAGTCTGCCTGAGGAACTCCACCGACTCTTCCTTCCGGATTCTCCAGGTCTGCGCCGGTGGCAGATTCCGTCTTTTATCTTCTGTTTCAGACATGACCAGTTCTGCGGTACGCTCTCCGAAACGTTCCTTCAGTTCATCGCAGGACACGCCTGCATCTTCAATGACATCATGAAGAACTGCTGCCGAGATCACATCGCAGCTGTCCGTCATGCCCGAAACGATCACTGCCGCTTCCAGCGCATGCAGAACAGCCGGTTTCCTGCTGCATTTCCTTTTCTTTCCATCAAAGGCATCTGTCGAGAAATGAATCGCTTCGCTGATCTTCTCCATTTTCCCTGTCTTCCGAAAAGATTCAGTCCCCGGATCAGGACCCGGAGACTGAGATTTCATCTTAAGCCTGCTGCCGGGTTTCCGGATCTTTGGAGCCTTTGACCATGAAGGCAAACAGGATCATCAGAAGCGGAAGGACGGCAGTGAGGATGATTGAGGCAATCAGGATGCCCATGCCGTACGCTGAGGTTCCGAACATGAAAATACTGACTGCAGAAATAACGATGCTCAGGCAGCTGAGAATAATGATCGGGAGCATTTTCGAAGGAATGCTGTTATTCTTCACGGCAAGAATTCCGCAGATAATCTCAAGTACCGAGGTAAGAATGCCGAGTCCCATCGTATAGCCGAAAAATCCGGCTGACTGGACCGCTGTCGCTCCGAGCATGGTCGTAAACATAGCCGCTCCGGCAAACATGAACAGCTGGCTGATGACACTGAGAATTCCGAAAATGATAAACAGAATCCCGATGACTTTGACGCCTGTTGAACCCTTTCTTTTCATTAATGTTCCCTCCTGCATCAGAAAAAGTTTTCAGCATGTATCGGGAATATCATAGCATATTTCGCGGCACTGGTAAATTCTAACCTGCCTCCCGCCGGAAGATTCTGTACACCGTCAGGCCCAGGATTCCGCCCAGGGTATTGTCCAGGATATCGTCCGTTTCAAAAACCCCGATCCGTCCGAAAAGCTGGATCAGCTCGATGCCGCAGCTGAAAAACAGGAAAACAAGAATCATCTGCCAGACTTTCATTTTCCGGAAAACCGCCGGCAGCATGAAACCGAAAGGAATGTACAGAAGAATGTTCAGAAGAATTTCCTTTAAATAAAACGTCTTGCCTGCAAATGCCTTTCCGTATGACCAGAACGGAATCAGTTCAAAACGCATGGCATCCTGCTGCGAACGGAACAGAACGGTCTCATACAGAATGACGAACAGACACAGAAGTAGAAGGATGACCCGGATGAACAGGCGCACTCTTCCGAACCGTCCTTCGAGCAGCACGGATGCCGTCACAAAAGCCAGCATGAAAATCAGCAGCAGAATGGCGATGACAATGACATGGTCCATTTTTCAGATTCCTTCGGACAGTTCCTTCAGCAGGGATTCATAAGGATCCTCTTCCCAGGAAAGACGGGGAGAATTCTCGCCGCCTCCGTTCGTGCTCCGCTTCATGGCGGCATACATTTCTTCTCCCGCATCCACGATTTCGATGGGATAGATCTCAAAGCCGCACCGCCTGCAGATTCCGCAGAACGCCAGGCGGGGATCCGCTTCCTTTTCCGTCCCGAGGATTTCGGACTTCAGGGCCGGATCCGACGAAGCTTTCTTCTTCATTTCCTGCATAATTTCCTGAACATTCATTTTATGCACTCTCCGCTAAGATACTGTCAGTATACCATAAGAAAGCCGTTAAATCCGACGTTTCTTTTCTGCCTGCCTCAGGGAAAAATAGCATACCGGCGTAATGTACAGGGTTGCCGTAAGCCAGGCGGCCTGATCCGTCCAGCAGATTGCCTGGTATCCGAACATCGGGACAAAGATCATGGCGACCGCGCTTCTGGCAAGCATCTCGATTACGCCGGAAATCATGGCACGTCCGGCATAGCCGATTGCCTGCGTCACCATGCGCGTGACATTGAGAATGCCCAGCGCCCAGTAGAAAAATCCCATGCAGGCAAGATACTGCGCGGATGCCGTCAGGATCTCCGTCTGGTCCGGTTTGAGGAACAGGAGCGACATCTGCCTCCCGAAGAAGATCAGGACGAGGCCGATGCCGGCACCGTACAGGATTCCGATCAGGACGCCTTTCCTGACGCCGATCCTGATGCGGTCATTCCTGCCGGCTCCCAGGTTCTGGGCGCAGAAGGTCGAAACACCCGTTGCCAGCGCATCGAACGGACACATGGCGAACTGTTTGATTTTCATGCCGGCCGTAAAGCCGGATACATATATGGTGCCCAGTCCGTTGTTGGCGGCCTGCATGACCATGGAGCCGATTGCCGTAATGGAAAACTGAAGTCCCATCGGGACTCCCATCAGGATCAGGCGCCGGACGATGCGTGTTTCAATCCTGCGTTCATGCTTTTCAAATTTCAGGAATGTGAATTTCCGGATGATGACCGCGGCGCACAGAACGCCGCTGATGCCCTGTGAGACAACAGTCGCGATGGCCGCACCGGCAACGCCCCAGTGCAGGGTCAGGATGCAGAAAAGGTCAAGGAATACATTCAGTACCGTTGAAAGGGCCAGAAAATAGAACGGCGTCCGGGAATCGCCGATGGCTCTCAGTATTCCCGCACAGAGGTTATAGAGCAGCGTGCAGGGAATACCGAGGAAAATGACAAAGAGATAGGCATAGGCGCCGTCAAAAATCTCCTGCGGCGTCCTCAGCAGGGAAACGATCCAGCCGCACAGGACTGCGGTCAGAACTGTCAGGACCGCGCCGATCACGACTGTCAGGAAGATTCCGTTAAAGATGTATTTCCGCATGACCGAATAATCCCTGGCACCGAATTTCTGCGCCACCGGTATGCAGAATCCCACTGTTGTCCCGATACAGAAGCCCAGGACCAGGAACTGGATACTGGATGAAGCACCGACGCCGGCCAGGGCATCGGAACCGAGGAACTGTCCGACGATTGCCGCATCAACGATGTTATAGGTCTGCTGGAGAAGATTTCCAAGCAGGAGAGGCAGCGCAAAAGTCAGGATCAGCCTGACCGGACTCCCTTCCGTCATATCTTTCATAAGTTTTCTTCTTTCATCCGGATCACGGCTTCCTGAACGGGTTGTAGAATCTGCTCCCGTTCCTCCAGGTAATGACCAGTGAGACGGCAAGGAACGCCGCTGCAAAGACAATTACAAGAATGTCCCGTTTCCGGAGCGGTTTTGCCGAATACCAGGTACGTTTTTTCTTTTTTCCGAACCCGCGGAGTTCCATGGCCCGGCTGACGACATCAATCCGCTGCATGCTGGAAAAGAGCAGCGGAAAAATGATTGCGGAAATATTCCGGATGCGGTCCTTCAGCTTTGCCTTGGCGCTCATCTCAATGCCGCGGGCTTCCTGCGCATTCTTGATGCGGTGATAATCTTCCTGCACATCCGGAACGTAGCGGAGCGCGATGGCAATGGAATAGGCGAATTTGTAGCTGATGCCGATTCCGTTCATGGAGGCGGCAAACTCACTGGGGTCCGTCGTCACAAGGAACATGAAGACGGACGGAATAATCGTAAAGTATTTAATGACGACATTGAAAAGGTAAAAGAGCTGCTCCGAAGTCACGGAGTAATTGCCGGCAATGTGAAAGAGCACGGTCTTGGATCCGTAAATGTCACAGCCCTGATACGGCGAAAACAGAAAAATAAAAATAACGTTGAGAATCATGAAAAACATGACAGCCTTGAAAACCGTGCTGACCTGTTTCCATTCCGTCTTCGAAAAAATGAAAACGGCCGCGATAATCGCAATCATCGTCAGCAGGACGCGGGTGTCGTACGTCAGGGCACTCGTCAGGCACCACAGGATGAAAAAGACCAGCTTGGTGACGCCGCTCAGGGAATGGATCCAGGTATTTTTCTCCACGTAGGAAAGCATTTTCCGGTTACCCATCGGCTGCCTCCCTCTCAAAGGAAATAAACCTCTGGGCAAACTCCGCCGGACTGTCGATGCCGCACTTGACCGCAAGGTCAAAAAGCGACGTCTTCTTCAGATAAGCTCTCTCCGTGATTTCTTCGCTGCACAGGACATTGGCAGGCGTATCGTCGCAGATCAGCTGCCCTTCGGAAATTACGATGGCGCGGTTGGTATATTCCAGCATCAGATGCATGTCGTGCGTAATCATGATGACCGTGATGCCTGTCTCTTCATTCAGCTTCTTCAGGAATTCCATGAACTCCGTGTAATGACGGTAATCCTGTCCGGCCGTCGGCTCATCCAGGAAAATGATTTCCGGTTTCATGACCAGGATCGAGGCAATCGTCACGCGCTTCTTCTGTCCGAAGCTGAGCGCGGAAACCGGCCAGTTGCGGAACGGATAAAGACCGCAGATTTTGAGCGTCTCATAGACGCGCTCCTTCACTTCCTCTTCCGGGACATTTCTGACCGTAAGGCCGAGTGCTGTCTCGTCGAAGATCATCGGCTTGCTGATCATCTGATTCGGGTTCTGCATGACAAGTCCGATCTTCTCTCCTCTCTGCTTGATGGAAAGAGGCGAGATATCCTCTCCGTTCAGATAAATCGCTCCGGCATTCGGCACATGGAACCCGCAGATCAGGCCGGCCAGCGTCGACTTTCCTGCGCCGTTGCGGCCGACAATGCTGACCATCTCGCCGCGGCGGACGGAAAAGGAAATATCGGAAAGGACAGGTTCATTTTCCAGATAAGAGAAGGAAAGATTCTTTACTTCCAGAACCCTCTGCTGACTGTTTTCAGGATGATTCACAGGAACTTCCAGAAACCATTTCCGTACCTTTTCCTTATACGGTTCCAGATTCATGGTCTCAATGTGCTGCGGCCGGTCCTCTGCCTTGATCCGGCAGCCCGCATGGCGGATTGCCGAAAGATAGAGCGGTTCACGGATTCCGGATTCCCCTAAAAGATCTCCGGAGAGCAGATCGTCCGGTTTCTGATCGGCAAGGATTCTGCCTTCCCCGATCACGATGATGCGGTCGACGTCCCGGTACAGCACATCTTCCAGACGATGCTCGATAATCAAAACTGTGACATTTTCCCTGCGGCGGATCTCATCGATCAGCGCTATGGTGCGTTTACCCGTCGCCGGATCCAGATTCGCAAGCGGTTCATCAAACAGCAGGATGCTGACGTTGTCAATTAAAACGCCGCCCATCGAAACACGCTGCTTCTGTCCTCCGGAAAGTTCTCCCGGAGCGTGGTGCAGCAGATGATTCAGATCGACGACCCCGGCAATCTGACTGACGCGGCTGTGCATTTCCCCCTGGGAAACTGCATCATTTTCCAGAGCGAAAGCCAGATCCTCGGCAACCGTCAGGCCGATGAACTGTCCGTCGGTGTCCTGAAGGACAGTCCCGACTTTTTTGGACATGCCGAAAATCCCGAGCTGGCCGGGATCCTCTCCTTCGACTCTGCAGGTACCGGACGTCTCTCCCGTAAAGGAACACGGAATAAGACCGTTGATGCAGTGTGCAAGGGTCGATTTTCCGGAACCGGAAGGTCCGATAATCAGGACTTTCTCACCCGGCATGATTTTTAAATTGATATCCCGAAGGGAAGGTTCCTTCTGCGAACGATAGCGAAAAGAGAAATGACTGAATTCGATGGCCGGAACGTCAGACGTTTTCCGGCTTTTTTCTTCTTTCGCAGCGATTTGTGTCATAGAGGCATTTCCTTTACTGCATGATCAGTTCCGGGCAGGACCGAAGTCCTGCCCGGATGCTGCGTCAGTCTTCTTTGGAAAGGCTGGAAGATTTTCCGCCCAGCTTTGAATATCCTGCAAGCAGGATGGTACCGAGTATACAGATGATGATTGCGTTTCCGAGGAAAGCAAAAATTCCCTGGACAAAGACTTTATTGGCCGGTTCTGCATATACCAGGATATCCAGCACCGGAGCCACGAGAATCCATGCGACCGCATTGGCGATTATCTGGATGATATTGAACCAGATGATCTGCTTCTTATCGAAGCCGCCCTGCTGAACCGCGAATTTTGAAGCAAACAGGCCGATCGGAATCGCAACGACTGCCTCCGGGAAAACCCAGCTCCACCAGACGCTGCCGTAAAAAATCGCATCGCCCAGGGCATGTCCGACCAGACCGATAATGGCACCGACAACCGGGCCGAAAACCGCAGACATAAAAGCCAGGATGGCCATGCGCGGCTGTAAATAGGTATTGGGTATGCCGATTGGAATCTGGACCTGCGTGAGAACGATGAACAGCGCGGTTCCGATGCCGGCTGCCACTACTTCCTTGATGCCGAATTTCATTTTCATGATAATGCCCCCTTCTCCGGTGCCTGCCGCACCGTTTTTCATGCTCGATTATACGCTAAGCACCAATCCATGTCAAAAATCACTCCCCTGCCTTTTCCTCCGGACGCTCCGCCGTTTTTTCACCCGGACACTCCGCCATTTTTTCGCACGGACACCCCGACGTATTTTCACCCGGATTCCGGCTTTTTTTCCAGACAGCCCAGGCAAGAACGGCAATTCCTGCCGACACTGCGCAGATAAAGATTTCCACAGCGGCGATACTTGCGATATAACTGTTCAGAATGACTGCCGAGGCATCCAGCAGAAGATGCAGCAGGATGGCCAGCGGGAAAAGAAGCCTGCTCTTTCCGCCGTTCTTTACCGCAAACCATACGAGTACCGACATCCCGATCTGAGCCGTTATGGCCGCAAAGCGCTCCACCGGACTGACAAGGAACAGATACGGAGACGTATTCGTCAGCGACGTCAGTGCCGACTCGACGGCGGCTTTCGAAGCCTCCGGGAGATTGGCCGTCAGGGCAGATGCATTTCCCGCATTCAGCATCAGCGAATAGATCAGGTTGTTGATCATGCCGACAGACAGAAGCATGAACATCTCGAAGCCGCCGTGGCCTGCGCCGTACATCAGGGCATTGTGATCCTCCCCGCGCACATTTTTCAGCACCGTCTTAAAGGCGGCAAAACGTCCGGTCTCTTCGAAGATTCCCGCCATCAGGCCTCCGTAGATTCCGTAAAACCAGATATTGCCGGTAATGACCGGGCCGGTCGGCAGCACCTGCAGGAAAAGGATGTGCACCAGCTTTTCCAGCAAAAGGGCAAAAAGCAGGAAAACCACGCAGCCGGTGAAGAAGGCCTTTGGACTGCAGCGGTATTTTTTATAAAAGAACAGGAACAGGATGACCGGCACGGCAATGCCGATGACCAGATCCACGATCATGAAAATGATGCTGAGAGTCGGGACCGCTGCGTTCATTCTTCTTTCCCTCCTGCTTTCTCCAGTACTTTCCTATACGGCATGATGATTCCTTCCGTCATCCGGCTGCCCATTTTCTTTTTCAGCTTCGGACTGGCGTTCATGGCTCCGACCAGATACATCAGCAGAATTCTTCCTTTATGCTTCTGCGGAAAATCATAGAAACCGTGCTCTTTATAAAAGCGGTGATCGGCTTTCATCAGTCCCCTCATCTGATAGATCAGATCCCGGAAAATCTTGAGTCCGCCGACGCCGTAGAAAGTGTGCGGCTGTTCCAGATGATTCTGCAGAGCATAGGAAAGCACGGAGGACAGACGGTGGATCCCGTCTTCATCCTCCGCGATGCCCGCAAGGAAATTGCCGCCGACATCCGCCCGGGCTGTCAGGACCATCCTGAGGTTTTCTTCCTTTTCCATTGATCCGCTGACCAGATAGCCGGTCGGCTTCCCCATCGTGACTGTCCGGTGCCCGTTGCAGAACTGCCGGTCGTCATACATTTTAAAGAGGGCTCCCATGCTGTGATCCCGTACGGAAAATGCATAGACGACCGCCGGTGCCGTCTGGATTTCCTTCCTCAGAAACGAATCGAAACCATCCTGATAAATGCAGACGCCGTCTGAAGCGCAGTGGAAGCATCCCAGGCACCCGCCGGCAATCTTCATCTTTGCCAGGTCCACGACTTTCGTGCTTCCTCCGTAGTTCTTCCGGAAGCAGTCGATCATCTCCTGCAAACGGTCCGCATCCTGCGGCCGCAGCGGATTCCGTGACAGGTCCGCAACAATCACGGTCGCCGGTATTTCACCGGCGGCTTCCGGACTGCCCGTCTTCTGCCAGAGTACATAGCGGAAAAACTGCTCCGCTTCTTTTCTTCCTTTTTCCGAAAGCAGGTCCTCCATGTCTTCCGAAAGGCCGCCCAGATACTGAAGCTTCAGATCGCCGCAGTTTTCCCGGATATACCGCAGGGCCGTCACATCGTAAAAATGCTTGGAGGTTGTAATCTGCGCGGCTGCTTTTCCGCAGACGTGCAGCTGCCCTGCCTGCTCCGCCTCCTTCATCAGTTCAATGAACCGCTGCAGCTGGCTGGGGGCAAGAAAAGTATAGACCGGATAGCAGAACAGAAGCATTTCCGCGCGGTTCAGCGCCGCGGCTGCCTCCGTGAAATCCCGTTCATATTTTTTTATGACAGAACCTGCATGAAGAGTCTCCCACTCATGTCCCGGAAAACATTTCTGCAGATAGAGGACTGTCTGCAGGGTGATGCTGTTTTCACCGGCCGGGCTGCCGGAAATCACACAGATTTTCATTCATCTCTCCTTGAATGTGCGCACCTTTCAGTCGGAACGTCCTTCGATATCCGCACTGATCTCATCGCCGGTTTTCTTGGCATCCAGCGTTCCCCTGCTGCTGTCTCCGGAAAGGCAGGCATCCGTTTTAGAAACCGCCTTTGCTTTCTCCGAATAATCGATTGCCGTTGCATCTCCGACTCCGATGATTTCTCCGGCAACCCCCAGGTGCGTCAGCACATCGGACATATCCGAGGGAAGGAAAATCTTCGTTGCCCTTCCGTCAGCCACCTGCTTCAGGGCTTCAATGCCTTTCAGACGGATGACCGTGCTGTCGATTCCGGCTTCCTTGATGCGCCTTAAACCTTCCGCCTCCGCGGTATAGGTCAGTTCAATCGATTTTGCTTTTCCTTCAGCAAGACTGATCTGCGCCTGTTTCTCTGCTTCCGCCGACAGGATCTTCGCCTGCTTGTCGCCTTCTGCGCGGGAAACCACGGCTTCCTTATGGGCCTGGGCTTCAAGGACTGTCTGGCGTCTTTCGCGTTCTGCACGCATCTGCTTTGACATAACCTCGGCAATCTCCGCCGGCGGCTGGATGTTCTTGATCTCTACGCGGGTCACCTTGATTCCCCACGGATCCGTTGCCTCATCCAGAATCTTCAGCAGCTTGGCATTGATCTCTTCCCTAGACGTCAGAGTCTGATCAAGTTCCATATCGCCTACGACTGAACGAAGCGTCGTCGCCGATAATTTCTCAAGCGCATCGATCGGGTTCGTCACCCCGTAGGCATAAAGCTTCGAATCAAACACCTTGCAGAATACGACCGAATCGATCATCATCGTCACATTATCTTTCGTGATGACCGGCTGCGGTTCAAAGTCACAGCAGATTTCCTTCAGGGACACTTTTGCAGCCACCCTCTGGATAAAAGGAATCTTCACATGAAGACCTGCCTGCCAGGTTCCGGAATATTTTCCAAGCGTTTCCAGGACAAAAGCATTGGCCTGCGGAACAATGCGGATGTTGTTGATCAGCAGGGCGAGTACTGCAATCACTATCAGAATGGTAATAATTAAAGTGGTCATTTTCTCCTCCTTCTGTATCGTTAAAGAATGACAGCAGCATCAAGACATACTTTCAATGCCAGGGGGAAAGAATCCAGGCCCCAGTTCCTGTCCTCATGTGATTCGACATTTGCAAGAGTATCTGCCGTAAAAAGAATCTGTCCGAAAACCGCCTTCCGGAATTCCGCACAGGCAGCCAGGGAAGCGCATTCCATCTCCACGGTATCGAAGCCTTCCGATTTCCTGTACCCGACCATTTCTTTCGTTTCCCGGAAAAAGCCGTCAGTCGTCCAGGTTCTGCATCGTCTGCAGCGTATCCCGTTTTCCTTCAGTGCGGTTTCTATGGCTTCGACCGCCGCCGGGCTGACGGACACGGTCCTGGCCGGAGGAAGATAATGATACGAAGTTCCTTCGCACCGCAGCGCTTCGACGGGAACCAGGAATTCATTTTCCGGAAGATCCTTCAGCGTGCCGCAGCTTCCCGCCGAAATGATTTTCTTAACACCGTACCCGATCAGATAATCCATGATCTGGACAGCGGCCGAAGCACCGACCGGAGCCTGGCAGAGACAGATCTGCTTTCCCCGGAATTCCGTGACAAAGATCGGGTATATTTTCGTGGCACTGATGAACTCACCGATTTTCCGGCAGTGATTCTGTTCCGCGTATTTGTCGACTTCATCATACAGAAACGGAAAGACCGCCCTCTCGGGAAAAGATGACGTCCTGTCCCGGTCCGGCATAATGACCGCCGTCTGTTCATCATCGTATTCCAGTATCGGAATTTCATTTTTAATCAAAGTCATACAGGATCCTCTTCTGCCTCATCCGGGAAAATCTTTCTGCTTCATCAGCGGAAGATCAGCACGCGCTTGGAGATGTCTTCCTTCTCCTTTGCCTGCGGCTCCGATACAATTCCGCCGAAAGGCATCTGGGCAATCAGCTTCCAGCCTGCCGGCAGAGAAAAGAGCCTGCTGACGGTCTCATCAATAACCGGATTGTAATGCTGCAGGGAAGCGCCGATTCCCAGTTCCCTCAGACCGCTCCAGATTGAAATCTGCAGCATGCCGTTTGCCTGCTGTGCCCAGATTGGGAAATTGCCGGCATACGCCGGGAATTTTTCCTGCATCGATTGTACGGTATCCTGATCATAGAAATAGAGGATCGTGCCGGCACCGGCCCGGAAGGAATCAATCTTTTCCCTGGCCACTTTTCCTCCGAAAGCTTCATAAATACCGTCCCACAGCTTCCGGTGAGCATCACCGAATACTGCCGCCGCGCGGGCGCTCTTCATGTTGAAGGCATCCGGCACAAGTTTCGTAAGTGAGCTGACCAGTTCCTCTACCTGTTTTTCTTCAACCGGAAGCGTACTGTCAATTGAATAATAAGTTCTGCGATTCTGAAGAGATTCCTGTATTTTCATTTTTTTCCTTTCTGCGCTGATTCCGCATGTCCCGTTTTGAATATCCTGCCGGCATTTCTGATCATCCGTTTATGTCATTGATAGTCGACTTCATTTTTTAAGAAACTGCCGGATTCCAGATCCGAAAAAGCCTGATTCAGTTCTTCCTGTGTATTCATGACAATCGGTCCTCCCCAGCAGACGGGCTCCCTGAGTGCACGGCTGCTCATAAAGAGCACGCAGGCCGGACTGCTTCCGTTTTTCATGGTCAGGGAAGTTCCCTCCGTCAGATGCACTGCTGTTTTTTCAGGAATCCTTCTGCCCCCGACACTCACTTCTCCCTGAAGCGTAAAGAGCATGACCGAACTTTCCTGTTCCGTATCCATCCGGAATTCCGCCCCGGGGTCCAGATGGATGTCGTAATAATCAAGCGGAAGATGTGCCGGCTGATAGCCGGAAATCCCGTTATACGTTCCGGAAAGGATCCGGATCAGTCCTCCGCTGAAAGCCTTCTCCGGAATATTTTCCCGGCGGATGCTGCGGTAGGAAGACGGAATCATCTTCTCTTTGGCCGGCAGGTTCAGCCAGAGCTGAACGCCGAGCAGCCGCGGTGCTGCCGGAATCAATTCTTCGTGGAGAATGCCGGCTCCCGCGGTCATCCACTGTACTTCTCCGTCATGAATGTCATCTGTATTTCCCAGGCTGTCTTTGTGTCTCATCGTGCCGCTGACAACATAGCTGATTGTTTCAATTCCTCTGTGCGGATGCATCGGGAATCCGGCCGTATAATCATCCGGATTGCAGCTGTCAAAGGAATCCAGCATCAGAATCGGATCAAAGTCCTGAACCGTATCGCCGCCCAGCACACGGACAAGATGCACTCCTGCCCCGTCAACGGTCTGAAATCCCTGTACCGCTTTTGAAATGGTCCTGTCCATTCTTGATCCTCCTTATCACGGAAGAAACCTGTTCTATTTTTTCACGCAGTCAGTTCCTGCGTATGTATCTTCCGTCCCTGACCTCCAGAACCAGATCCGTTTCCGGACGGTCCTCCAGAACCAGGGATGCATTCCTGCCGTCAGAAAACTCATAAAAGTCTGCCGCATCTTTTTCTGAATGTCCGCTGGCCACCTTTCGCTCAATCAGGCGCTTTTTCAGCACGGCCGGGTCCGCATAAAGATAGATGCCGTAATCACAGAACTCCCGGGCGATTTCCTTCCACGGCCGGCAGTTCAGAAGCAGATAATTTCCTTCCACAATCAGGATTTTTTCCTTAATTTCGATAACATCTTCCAGTACATCGTGCTCTGTACGGCTGTACACCGGCCAGCAGAGTTTTTCACTGAGACTGGCTTCCCGAAGCTTTCCTGCAAGCTTCTCCGTGTCAAAAGTCTGCGGTGCCCCTTTGATGTCATCCAGCAGAATGGTTCTGCCGTCTCTTATATCCGTATGGCTTTTCAGATAAGCGGCCGTGTGATGAAAGCCGTCCATTCCTGCTGCCTGCACCGGTGTCAGCACTCCTTCTGCATCCGGTTCCCGCGACAGTTTCTCAAGGAACGCAGCCAGGGTTGATTTCCCGCAGCCGGGAGGCGCAGCCATGAAAATAAACATTCTCCGGCCGAGTTTTTTCTGGCGCTCTGTCCACAGCCGGAGCAGCGGCATGAAGATTTCACGGACATCCTGTTCGTGATAAACAGCGTCAACCGAAAGTCCGGTTACCGAAAATTCTTCTCTAATCCATTCTCCGCTGTTCATGTTCTTTTCATCCTTTTTTTCATTTTAACCGATTCCTTCTCCCGGGACAATAGGGTCCTCATTCTGCCCCGGAATGCCATTTTCTCACCAGGGCTATTTCCCGCCTATACCCATCGAGATCATTCGGTGTTTCCATGTAAAAAGGAAGATTCCGGATCAGGGGATGCGTCACGATTCTCTCAAGCGCTTCCGCACCGATGCATCCCTCACCGAGTTTTTCATGGCGGTCTTTATGGCTGCCGCAGGCATTTTTGCTGTCGTTCAGATGAACCGCCTTCAGGTACTCCATGCCTACGATCCGGTCAAATTCAGAAAAGACCCGGTCGGGATCATGGACAATATCATAGCCGGCATCATGCACATGGCAAGTATCGAGACAGACGCCGATATGCTCCCGCAGTCTGACTCCTTCCAGAATCTGCCGCAGTTCTTCAAACCGACCGCCGATTTCCGACCCTTTTCCAGCCATGGTTTCCAAAAGGACTGTGGTATGCATATCCGGGGTCAGAAGACGGTTCAGGATGTCCGTGATTTCCGCTATGCCTTTTTCAGTTCCCTGTCCGGTATGGCTGCCGGGATGGAAATTATACAGGTTCCCCGGAAGCATTTCCATGCGTGCAAGATCGTCACGCATCATTTCTTCCCCGAAAGTCCTGATTTCCGGATTTGATGAACACAGATTCATGGTATAGGGAGCGTGTGCCAGAAGAACGGGGAAAGAATGCTCCTGCATGATTTCCCGCAGGCCGGCCGCATCTTCCGGATCCGCTTCTTTCGCATTTCCTCCGCGCGGATTCCTCGTAAAGAACTGAAACGTGTCTGCCTTCAGGGAAAGAGCTTCCTCTCCCATATGCACAAAACCTTTTGAAGCTGACAGATGACATCCGACAGCAAACATTCCGCATGCTCCTTTCCCAGCCTGTTCTGAAAACATCTATTCTTTTGCGGCAGAAGATTCTTTGCGGTATCTCCCCGGTGACATTCCGTATTCATTTTTAAAAACTTTACCGAAATGTGCGCAGTTCCCGAGACCGGTCTCAAGGGCAACTTCCGTAATCTGATGATCCGTATCGGTCAGGATTTCACAGGCACGCTGAAGCCGGTAAGAAAGAAGATAATCAAAAGGCGTCCGGTCCAGATTCTTTTTGAAGCATCGGAGGCATTCCCGCTTGCTGACCCCGGCAGAAGAGGCAATCCCCTCAAGGGTAATGCTTTCCGGGTAATGCTGATGGATATAGGTCATCATGCTTAAAATCCGTTCTTTATCCTGTGAATCGACCGGGATGCCGGAGACTCCGTTTTCCTGGATTTCACGATAAAGAAGAAGCCAGATTTCGGAAAGGAGGCAGCGCGTTTCCATCTCCACGTGCTCCTTTTCCTGAAGACGGTTCAGGCACAGAAGTTTCTTAAGCATTTCTTTTCCGTAGGGAATGTCTTCCGTTATCACAATGCCTTCAATCTGGGGATTCCGGATAATCGGATTGATATAACGCGTTTCAAAAACACTGTGAAAGTGTCCGGACAGAAGAACCGGATGAAAAATATGCTCCGCTGAAACGGATGCCTTTTCCCCTTCTGTCCTGTATGAACAGGAAAGAACATTGCTGTTCAGGAAAAGACCTTCACCGGCATGGATCCGGTAAGTCGTATGGTTCGTGACAACATCGGAACAGCCCTTCATCTGATATTTCAGTTCCACGGCCTCATGCCAGTGCCAGGGGATCCTGATTCTGGCATAGTCCGTGACATGCATGGCATAAGGATATTCGTTCGTCAGTCCCCTGACCTTTTCAAGACGGTTCTCATCCAGATCAAGCTGCTTGACAACCGGCAGAATCATTTCCGAATTCCTCCCCGAAAGCAGATTTTAAAAACTGATTTTATATAAATGGCGTTTTTAGAATATTTTTAATCCAATTCAGTCGCTTACAGTTCATATTCAGGCGTTTACAGAGTATTATTGTCCCTTTTCCAAGCTTATAATAATCCCAGATTCAAATAAAAGCAAATGATTCTTGAAAAGGAGGAATCCAATATGATGATTTTAGAGCCGCTGGCAATTCTTGCTGCTGTGATCGGTATCAACTATCTCGAAGGATGTCTGAAAACATGGTCGGGGAAATCCGGACGCAGGGTACAGAAGATCAATAAACATCCGGAAACCGCCTACGGAAAATACGGATACGTCTGACTTAAAAAATCTGCGCCTGCAGATGACTGACGGGAATTTCTCAGTACAAAAAAAGAAGGTACCGGTCCTCCGGGGGTACGATTGAACTGTACCCGGAAGACCAGTACTTTTTTTAGAGCTTTCAGGAGTTCCCCTTTCCCGCTTTTTCTGTTTCCGCGAAATATTTCTTTGCGACTTTCATCTTCTGAACGCATTCCAGCGTACCGACATATTTTCCATCCTGATTTCTGACCGCCATATAGCGGACAAGAAGCGGACCGCCGCCTTTGGTCATCCATATATCCACGCTGTCCTGAACTCCGCTTTTCAGTTCGTCGATGATCTGTCTGGCCATCGCCGCATATTTCGGAGGATGGCAGAGAAACACTTGCCTGCCGATTGCTTCGTCCGGACGCTTGAATACTTTCTTCCCCGCATTGAAGAAACAGTTGATGTTATTCTCATCAATAAAAGTCAGCTCCATCGGAATCGTATTGAGAACGCATTCAATCTGTTCGGGCGTCATATGACCGCTTCCCAGCGATACCGGATTCTCTGCACCGGCTGCGGATCCGCCCTCTTTGGCCGAACCCGCTGTTCCCTGCCCATGGACTCGCTTCAGTTCTTCGCGTCTGCGTTCAGCCGCCTCCCAGACAGGCAGTCCGCCGGAAAGCGTATGCTCATAAGCAGAAAGTTCATAGTAGATCCGCATCCAGTCCTCATCGGTAAAATAATTCTTTCCGGATAGTCCGGCAGCAAATCACCGGCTTCAATCAGAAATTTAGTTTCAACTCTGATCTCGTCATCCACTGCCCACATCACATCCGCCGGGCCGGTTACACCGTATTTGCTTTTCAGAAGAGGATAGATCAGATCCCCTTTTTCAGCATAATGCACGGACGCAGCCCGAAAGGCCTTCAGTTTTTCCGATACAGCTGTCCGGCCGGCGCCGGCTGCCAGACATTCCCTGACTTCATAGATTTCCCGGGAAATGGCATCATTTTCGGCAGCAAAGATATTTACCGGATGTCCTGCTATCTCTGCACCGGTACTCTTCTCTTCCTGCACAGCGCCGTGAAATAAGGCTGAATGAACGTCGCAGAGCTTCTGCACCTTGGCAGGCGGCATGCCTCCTGAAATCAGATTCTGCTCCGCCTTCATGATTTCCGATGCATCCACGCTCTGAAATTTTGAAACAAAATCTTTTCTTACCGCTGCCAGGCTTTCTCCCTGACTCAGCCTGGTCACATATTCTTTCAGAAGAGCCTCACGGTTCTCTTCTGAACTGCCGTTCTTATCCATTCCTGTACCTCTTTTCATCATGCCGGCACAGCTGCAAAGTTTCTTCCGAATTCTCGCGCTTCCTCAGGAGTTCCGGCATAAACCTGTCATCTGAACAGGCTGCCGTCATACACGCCGGAGCTTTTCAAAGATTCCTCAATTCTCAGAAGCCTGTTGTATTTGGCTACCCGCTCTGTCCGGCAGGGAGCACCGGTCTTGATCTGCCCGGCATTCAGCGCTACGGCAAGGTCCGCAATCGTGGTGTCCTCCGTCTCACCGGAACGGTGTGAAATAATCGTGCGATAACCGGCACGCTGAGCCATCCGGACGGCGTCCATCGTCTCGGAAACCGAACCGATCTGATTCAGCTTGATCAGAATGGCATTGCCGCATTTCCTGCTGATACCTTTGGAAAGCCTCTCCGTATTGGTCACAAAAAGATCATCTCCGACAAGCTGAAGTTTCTTTCCGAGACGTTCCGTCATAGCTGACCAGCCGTCCCAGTCTTCCTCGTCCAGACCGTCTTCAATCGAAACAATCGGATACTTCGATGCAAGTTCTTCCCAATGACTGATCAGTTCTTCCGCTGTGAATTTCCGGCCGCTCTTCGGAAGCAGGTATTTTCCCCTGCCGTCACCTTTCCATTCACTGGAGGCGGCGTCCAGTGCAAGAACGAAATCCTTTCCGGCCTCGTATCCCGCTTCACGGACTGCTTTCAGGATATGCTCAATGACTTCCTCATCACTCTTCAGGTCCGGTGCAAAGCCGCCTTCGTCGCCGACGGACACGGCAAGCTTTTCCTTCTTCAGGATTCCCTGGAGACAATGATAGACTTCGGCCGACTGTCTCAGTCCTTCCCGGAAATTCGGCGCACCGACCGGCATGATCATAAACTCCTGGATATCCACTGTGTTGGAGGCATGCACGCCTCCGTTCAGGATATTCATCATCGGAACCGGCAGACGGTTTCCGTTCACACCGCCCAGGAACCGGTATACCGGTATTCCGAGACTTGCGGACGCAGCCCTCACGCCTGCAATGGAAACTGCAAGAATCGCGTTCGCTCCCAGATTTGACTTGTCCTTCGTACCGTCCGCTTCGATCATCAGACGGTCGATTTCATAAGTCTCCGATGCGTCATGTCCTTTGAGCTGCCGGTCGATTACCGTGCTGATATTTTCAACTGCCTTGCTGACTCCTTTTCCGCCGTATCTCCGTTCATCTCCGTCCCGGAGTTCCAGGGCTTCGAACTCTCCTGTAGACGCACCGCTCGGAGACATTCCCGTCCCTGTCGTTCCGTCTTCCAGGATCACCTCTGCTTCCACGGTCGGATTTCCTCTTGAGTCAAGAATCTCTCTTCCGTGGACCTCTGCTATATTCCGTCTGTTCATCATTTCTCCTTTCCGGTCTCCGGTTCAGGATTCCCACGAGATTGCAGATACCGGGCATCCGTCAATCGCTTCCTGGACCGCTTCTTTTTCATTTTCTTCCGGTTCTTTATAGGCTTCTGCCTTTCCGTCATCATTCATGCGGAAAACAGCCGGTGCTGTTCCCGTGCACAATCCGCATCCGATGCATTGTTCCTGATCTACTGCTGCTTTCATACTGAATTCCTCCTTATCGTGTGATAAATTTTCCGCGGATGTTTTTCAGACATCCATCCTGGTTCCTGTTAAAAAGTATCACAAAATGCGCAATTTTTATGTTGTTTTTACAACGTAAGACATCTTCTGCTCACACAAAAAAGCCCTGAAAGACATTGCTGACTTTCAGGGCTTTCTTAATCCTCTGCTGTTTAAATCATAGCTTCATCGTTTTTTCCAGCCGTGACACGGTATCCTTCAGGCAACCATCCTCAAACGGACTATTCAGCCCGACCTGCTTAAGAAGGCCTGTAAAGAAATCCGATGCGGATAATCTGCAGAGTTTCAGATAGCTTTCCCATGCCTGACGGTAATCCCGGTCCATCCATGCCTTATACTGAAGAGCATCCGTCTGGGCGATGACGTAGTCAATGTAATAAAGCGGGAAGGAATAGATGTGATGCTGATGCTGCCAGTAGCCGCCTTCCTGCAGATAATCGCAGCCTTCATAATTCAGATGCGGTTTATATTCCCGTTCCAGCTCGCGCCACGCGGCATTGCGCTCCTTCGGAGTCAGATTCGGATTCTCGTAGGCAATGTGCTGGAATTCATCCACCATGGTTCCGTACGGAATAAAGATCAGGGCATCTTCAAAATGCATGTCCCTGTATTCCTGTGCATGCTCTCCGAAGAACAGCTCCATCCAGGGTTCCGTGAAAAATTCCATGGACATCGAATGCGTCTCCGCAGTCTCCATCGTGATATCCTGATGTTCCAGAATCGGATCATCCGCAATGACGAATCCCTGGAACGCATGCCCGCATTCATGCGTGATGACATCCGTGTCCGAACTAGTCCCGTTGAAATTCGCGAAAATAAACGGCGACTTATAATCCGGAATGTAAGTCATGTACCCGCCTGTTCTCTTATCCTTTCTGCCGAATACATCGAACAGTTCGTTATCGCACATGAAATTCATGAACTTTGCCGTCTCGGGCGACAGTTCTTTGTACATCTGTCTTCCGGCTTCCAGAATCTGCTGAGGCGTACCGACCGGTTTCGGATTGCCGTTCTTTGAGAACACACCCTCATCAATGAAAGACAATTCTCCGATGCCTAACCTCTGTCTTCTTCTGTCCGCGATTTTTTCGGCAAACGGGACAATATCCTGCTTTACCTGTTTCCGGAACTCTGCCACCATATTCCTGTCGTAGCAGTTGCGGTTCATCCGGTAATAGCCGAGCGTCAGGTAATCGTCATAGCCCATTTGCCGGGCCTGGGCCGTTCTGTTATGCACCAGCTGATCATACAGGTCATCCAGTTCTTCCGCATTTTCTTCAAAAAATGCGGCGTATTTTTTCCATGCCTCCGCACGGATTCCGCGGTCTGAGCTGCGGAGATACGGATTCATCAGAGACAGGTTCAGCTTTTCCCCGTTCCAGTCGATCTTTGCCGATGCCAGCAGGTCTTCATATTTCGTAACCAGCACATTTTCTTCCTGCATCAGAGGAATCAGCCTGTCGTCCATTGCCTTTGCGGCAATCTCCATATTCCTGAAGGCGACTTTTCCGATCCTTGCTTCCAGCTCCGGACGGAATTCCGTCTGCATCAGTTTGTTCTGATAAGCGACGACCAGGCTCTGGAGCACAGGTGCATTGGCATCATAGAAATCTTTCTCCGCTTTATAGAATTCGTCTGCCGTATTTCCGTCATGCCGGATGTCCGCGATGGTCATCATGGACTTTGCATGACTGATGATTTTATAATATCTTTCATGTACCCTGAACTGCTCCGCCCCGCTTCCGGCCTTGTCAAAGTCCGCCGTCAGCTGTGCGAAGTCTTTCTTCAGTTCTTCAAAATCCACTCTTTCATAAGGCATTTCACTGAACTTCATCTTCGTACCCTCCTGCCCCTATTCTATACGCTTTACTCCTTTTATGATATTGTTTTTTGCAGGCAATGGAAGGTTTCGCTTTCATCCAAGCTTCCACTTCTGTGCAGACGTTCCGTTCTTCGTCCAGCACTGAATATTCGTTCCTTCTTTCGTGCTGCCGCTGCGTCAATGACATATCAATGCCTTACAGCCGTTTTACGGTTCGTACCGCATCCGGATTGATCTCATCCTTAATCTTCCGGGATTCTGCTCTCTTCCGGGGTTCCTTTTCCTTCCGCAGTTCCTCTCTCTTCTGCGATTCCTCTCTTCGATCATTCATGTTTTTCCGTTCCGGCAGGGAACCAGGCCTGCGTCCTGTTAGCAATCTTCACGAGCGTCAGCATGACCGGTACTTCCGTCAGGACTCCGACCGTCGTGGCAAGGGCTGCCGGACTGGTCGTCCCGAAAAGCGCGACGGCTACCGCAACTGACAGTTCAAAGAAATTCGATGCCCCGATCATGCCGGCAGGAGCCGCGATATCGTAAGGCAGTTTCAGAATGCGGCAGGCAGAATAGGCAATGAAGAAAATCAGATAGGTCTGCAGAATCAGCGGCACTGCAATCAGAAGGATATGAAGCGGATTCTTTAAGATCACTTCGCTCTGGAACATGAATACCATCACCAGGGTAAGAAGCAGACCAATCGTGGTCACGCTGTCGAATTTATGGACGAATTTCTTTTCAAAATACTCAGCACCGCGCCGCCGGATGACCAGTACACGTGTCAGGATTCCGGCTGTCAGAGGCACCACCACAAAAAGCACGACGCTGAGAATCAGCGTACTGTAAGGGACGCTGACGTTGGATACGCCCAGCAGGAACTTTACGATAGGGACAAATGCAAACAGGATGATGAGATCGTTGGTCGCCACCTGAACGACAGTATAGGCCGGGTTGCCTTTTGTCAGCGTGCTCCAGACGAATACCATCGCCGTGCAGGGCGCCGCGCCGAGCAGCACCGCCCCGGCCAGATACTGCGTTGCAAGTTCCGGCGCAATCAGACCCTTGAAGATGACAAAAAAGAACAGCACGGCGATGCCGTACATCGTAAACGGCTTGATGAGCCAGTTGGTAATCCATGTGATGTAGAGTCCCTTGGGATTCTTCCTGACGTTCTGCACACTCTTGAAATCGACCTTCATCATCATCGGATAGATCATGATCCAGATCAGAATGGCCATGGGAATGGAAACCTTGTAATACTCAAACTGATTCAGAAACGTGCCGACAGCCGGAAACCAGTGTCCCAGAAGGACACCGATCACCATGCAGAGAATTACCCATACAGACAGATACTTCTGAAAAAAACTGATTCCTTCATTTTTACTCTTCGCCATATTCTCCTCCCATCATTTCATATCGAATATTTTCGACCTCTGCCGAACACTGATACGGACAGCTTCATCCTACAAGGAACGGCTGAAGCACATTGAAAAGATAACCGACGATAATGATTCCCACGGTGCAGATTGCGATGAACAGTCCCAGCAGCTTCGGTTTGACAGCCTTCCGGAGCATGATGAGCGAAGGAAGCGAAAGCGTCGTGACCGCCATCATGAAGGACAGTACGGTCCCAAGCTGTGCGCCTTTGCCAAGCAGGGCTTCCGCAATGGGAATGGTGCCGAAAATATCCGCATACATCGGTACGCCGATCAGCGTAGCCAGCACGACGCCGAACGGATTATTGCCTCCGAGAACGGCTTCCACAACACTTTCCGGAATCCAGTTATGAATAACGGCACCGATGCCGACACCGATCAGAATATACGGGAAAACCTTCTTGAAGGTGCTGACAACCTGATCCTTTGCATAAACCAGACGGTCGCGTACAGTGAGTTCCGGAGATTCAACGTCGATTCCGCCGGCATTTTTTATGAAATCCTCCACATAGCGCTCCATGTGAAGCTTCTCAATAATCGTACCGCCGACAACGGCTATGATCAGACCGAATATGACATAGACAACGGCTACCTTCGCGCCGAAAATGCTCATCAGCAGCACAAGGCTGCCGAGGTCGACCATAGGCGAAGAGATCAGGAACGAAAACGTAACGCCCACCGGAAGTCCCGCACTGGTGAATCCGATAAAAAGCGGAATGGAGGAACAGGAGCAGAACGGCGTCACCGTACCAAGCAGTGCCGCAATGGAATTAGCCCCTATCCCGTGGAAGCGTCCGAGAATCTTCTTGCTTCGCTCCGGCGGGAAAAAGCTCTGGATGTAGCTGATGATAAAGATCAGCAGGCAGAGCAGGAAGGTGATCTTCAGCACGTCATACAGGAAAAACTGTATGCTCCCGCCCAGACGGGAGGTAATATCCAAGCCTAAAGCAGAAAGTGCAGAACCGATGATTTCATTTAGCCATTTCAGGCCCAGAACCTGATTCTGAATAAAATCCCATACACCCATAAAAAACCTCTTCTCTTATTTTATCAAATCAATATTTTTCGATGTTTTTTTCAAAAGGAAAGCCATCCGGAAAGATGGCTGCTGCCTTCACATCAAATCAATTTCTACTGATGTGACAACAGTACTCCCCAGATCAAGATTTGTCAATATGATATTTCCGTACCTTTCAAAAAAAGACGCCGCAGATCACTCTGCGACGCCTCGGTCAACTTCACTGGAAAATATCCGAGTTCTTTTTCGAAAAACCTGCAAGTGCATGATTGCAAAGCATTGTCTCTTAAATGAGCATTTCAACAGTCGTCCGGTTGGTTTGGTATGACTACATCAGGACTGGTCCCGCCGCCGCCTGCCACAGAATTCAGTTCTTCATCCTGCAGTTCGTTCCCCTTAAAAAACTCAAGTGCTTTAATGGTTTCCTCCTGTGTCAGCTCCAGGCCGTTTTCTTTCGCAAGATTTTGAATCTCTTCCACGTCTGAACATGCTTTGAACTTTTCTACCAGTTTCCGGTTGGCCAGAAGTTTTTTTATGCTCTGTTGGTTCATCGGATTTGTCCCTTTCTAATCGTATGTTTCGTGAATTCGATCATGATTATTCTATCACAGTCAATCTGTCTTGTCCTCAGCATCTGCATCAGCTGCATGGCCTGCCCTGCACCTGTTCAAGCTGAGAATCCTTCAGCTGCGCCCGCTTTACGCGTTTGCCCGAATTTTCCTCTTCAGAATTCATCTGTTTCAACTCATTTCGCCTTTTAAACGTAACTTTTTCGGAATACGGCCCGGACATTCTGGCAGAGCCATCAAACTCTTTAAGATGGCATATATGCATGAAATATGGTATAAATTATTTATGATAATATCAGGATCCTCTATGAAACGGAGGCTTATCTTTTGACTGAATATTCAATAAACCTTTCGCAGGCGGGAATCTGGCAGAACGAGATCGTCAGCCGGCACAGCGCGATCAATGTCATTTCCGTGAAAATGAAGATCGACGGCTTTCAGACAGATGCGGTCAGACAGGCAGCCGACAAAGTCCTGCTTTCCGCCGACATCTTCCGCGCATCCCTGAAGACCGACGGAAGTCGGGCTTCCTTTAACCTGAATGACGCACCGGTTTCCCTGACAAATATCCTGGGTGAAATGACAGCCGATGACATTTCCGTCTACACCGGCCGAATGGATAAGACTCCGTTTGCCGAAGGCGAGCTGTACCGCATCGAAGCGATTCCTGTTTCAGGAGGCGGCGTCATGCTTTATGCCCGTTTCCATCACCTGATCATTGACGGATACGGCATGAGCCTTTTCTGCCAGCGTATCATCGATGCACTGGAAGGGAAGGAACTTCCGGAATCTTCATTTTTCACCGATGAGAAAAACTCCGTACCGGAAAATGATAAAGACTTCTGGCTTGAATATTTTGAAAATGCCGATTTCCGGCCTGCCCTGTTTTCGGGGGAATCCTCAGCAGAAAAAACCGAATATGCCTATACGCCGGATCAGGACCTGAATTCCGCCGTTGAAAAATTCTCTGCGGAAAACGGCCTGAATCCTGCCTATGTCTTCCTCGGTGCACTGGCTCTCTACATGGCAAAAGCTGCCGGAAAAAATGATGCCGTCATCCTGATGCCGCGACTGAACCGTACCATTTCACAGAGGCAGACCCTCGGATGCTATACGCTGCTGATTCCCGTACGGGTCCATGTTTCAGGCTGCCGCGATTTTACCGGTCTGTGCCTGAGTGCACAGTCATCGGCACGCAGCGCGGCGCTTCATAAGCAGTACGGTTTCGACGAAATCCTGAATCTGTGCCGCGAAGAAGACCTGACGGAAGACAGCTTTTCGGAATATGTCCTGAACTATTACAGCTGCAGGCTTGAGGGAAATGTCCGCGCCGCCGTCGATGTAAGCGTCGCCGGTGAAATGCGCAATCACCTGACCTGGAATATTTTCAACTTTGACGGCACTGCCCGCTTCTCCTTTGACCTGAATAACGGTTTTTATGATCAGGAACGCATTCACTTCTTCATCGACAGCATCCTCGGCATCATAAAAGACGGCCTGTCCGGAAAGCCTCTCCCGGAAATCCCGATTGTCGGCGCCAAAGAGAAGGAGCGCCTTTATTCCGTAAAAGGAAAGACTGTTCCGTTCAGCCAAAAAGACACGATTGTTTCTATTTTCCGGAAAGCGGTCAGGGAAAATGCCGACAGGCCGGCCGTTTATGCGGGAAATGAAACCCTCACTTTTTCCAATCTTGATGAACTCTCCGACCGGATTGCCGGCGGACTGGAAAGTCACGGCGTCAGATGCGGCGATGTCGTCGCGTTCATTCTGCACCGGAACCTCTATATGATTCCGACGATCTTCGGTATACTGAAAACCGGCGCGGCCTTTGTCCCGATTGATTCCCAGTACCCGACAGAACGCATCGAAAATATCCTTTCCGACAGCGGGGCAAAATTCCTGATTTCCTCGGACGATGTGGAAAATGCACCCGCCGGCTTTCTGGAAATAAAAGAGCTGGCCGGATCCGAACCGCAGGCAGCGCAGCCGGACATCGATCCGCGCTCTCCGGCCTATATGATCTATACATCCGGCAGCACGGGCAAGCCGAAGGGCGTCATTCTTCCGCACACCGGCATCGTCAGCATTGTCCTGCCTGACAGCAATCCGTTCAACCGCGCCATTACGGGCCTGGACGGCAGCGCTCCCTGCCATGGCATAACCGCCGTGGGATCTATCGGCTTCGATATTTCCCTCTACGAGATTTTCGTGCCGCTGATGAACGGCATGTTCGTCGAGCTGACTCCGGAAAATGCCCTGACCGATCCTGCTGCCCTGGCGAAAATCATATCCGCTCATCACGCCGACATCCTGCACTGCACGCCGTCAAGACTGGCTTCCTATCTGAAGCTTCCCGCTTTTACGGAAGTCTTCGGCGGCATACGCGCCGTCCTTTCCGCAGGGGAAGTCCTGCTCGGCAGTTTCGTAAATGAACTGAAAAAGAATTACGGCACAAGGATTTTCAACGGCTACGGGCCAACGGAAACGACCATCGGCGCCACCATAACAGAAGACGGGGACAACCGTTCGATCGGCCGGCCGATCGCGAATACGGGCCTCCTGATCCTGAACAGGAATTCCGAGCTGATCCCGTACGGAGCCTCCGGCGAAATCTGCATCTATGGAGCAGGCGTCGGACTCGGATACAAAAACCTTCCGGAAATCACGGAGAAGAAATTCTGCATTCTTAACGGTCTTTCCATTTACCATACGGGAGATCTGGGGTATCTCGATAAAGACGGCTGCCTGATCTACCAGGGACGTAACGACCGCCTGATCAAGCTCCGCGGCCTGCGCATCGAGCTTCCTGAAATAGAGAACGCGGTCGGTCAGTATCCGGGCGTCCTTTCCGATGCCTGCATTGTCCGCAAGTCCGGAAAATCCGAATACCTCGTCTGCTTCTATACCTCGGAAGAATCGGCGGAAATAAAAGAAGATGATCTGAAAAAACATCTGCGCGGCCAGCTGCCGCCCTACATGGTCCCGAACGCGCTTGTCCGCCTGGAGGAAATGCCGCACACGATCAGCGGAAAAACAGACCTCCGTGCCCTTGCGGATTATCCGGTCGAATTCAGTCAGAACTATACGCCGCCATCAAACGACAGCGAAAAATTCATCTGCGAAAAAATGCAGGCTGTCCTGAAATGCGACCGCATCGGCGCCGCTGATAATTTCTTCGAGATGGGCGGCACTTCGCTCGATACCGTCATGCTGATGATGGAGCTGGAAACCCGTTTCGGCGAAGGCAGCCTGAATGTGCGCATGATTTACGAAGCGCCGACTCCCGCCGCCCTTGCAGCAAAGCTTGCAGACAAGGCTCCGGAAAATGACGAAGCCGGACTTGGAAACCTGGATTACGAAGGCATCCCTTCCGTACTGAACTATCATCCGGAAATCCTTCCGGAAAAAGAATTCCTCGGAACAGTTCTTCTGAGCGGAGCAACCGGATATCTCGGCGTGCACATCCTTCTTGAGCTGATGAAACATCCGGACAGGTTCAATAAAGTTTTCTGTCTGGCCCGCTCGGACGGAAAACGCGCGCCTGAAACAAGAGTCCGCACGGCCCTGTTCTATTACGGTGAAAACGACTTTGACGATCTGTACGGGACAAAATGGGAAGTCATCGAGGGCGATCTGTCAAACCCCGGCATCTTTGCCGCCCCCTTCACGGAAAAGATCGACACGGTCATCAATTCGGCTGCCATCGTCGCGCATTTCTCGCACGACAGCACGCTTTCCGAAACCAATACGGAAGGCGCCAGAAGGCTGATTGATTTCTGTATGGAGAAAAACGCCCGCCTGTGTCAGGTATCGACCATCAGCGTCGGCGGCTCTTTCCCGGCTGACGGTAAAAAACACATCCTGACCGAGCAGGATCTCTACATCGGACAGGATATCCGCAACCAGTATATCCTTTCAAAATACATGGCTGAATATTCCATCCTGAAAGCGGCTGCCGGACGCGGCCTCAAAGCCTCGATCATGAGGGTCGGAAACCTGCAGGGCCGTATCCGCGACGGTGAGTTCCAGATGAACATGAAGACCAATGCTTTCACGCGCCAGATGTCTTCCTACGTGCGCATGGGGGCAGCTCCGGAGTCCGTCTGCCGCTCCGCGGCCAATTTCTCGCCGGTCGACGACGTAGCCCGCATGATTGTCGAACTGTGCGGTATCCGATGCGGCCTGACCGCTTTCCATGTATATCCGCCGGAAGAGATTCCGTATGCGGAAATGTTCAGGACCCTGAATGACCTGGGCATCCCGGTCAGAACCGTGGACGATGCGGCATTTGAAGAGATGCTCCGGGACTACAGGAAGACCGAAGAAGGAAAGAAAATCATCGAAGGGCTTTTGATGGAACGTCCCGACATCCACTGGAAAATGACCGATACCGACAATTCGCTGACGCTGGAAGTCCTGCACCAATGCCATCAGGAATGGACGCCTGCTTCGGAAGCTTATCTGAAACAATATTTCAGCATCCTGCGTGATATGGAAATGTTCTGAGGAGGGAAAACATGTCGACCGTCATACTGCTTTGGAGCCTTGCTGTTTTTCTTGCATCCGTATTTGCCGCCATCCTGACAGGAGTCACGCTGACGAGAAAGCACAATGTCATCATTACTTCCGCTGTCTGGGCAGCCGCAGCCGCGGCCGGCTATGTCCTGACCGTCCTTTCTTACAGCGCCAACCTGACCAATGATTTCTTCGGCATCCTGGGACTTTCAGCCATCATCTGCGCGGTGTCCCAGTTCCTGTATCAGGGCTCCTGGTCATCCAAGCTTTTCATTTCACTGACGTCCTGCCTCATTGCCAACGTGTCGACCTTCATGTTCTGCGGAACGACCGACACCCTTCTGGCCGGCCGCCTCGGACTCATCAAAGAAAGTCCGTATGAGACGCCGAACCTGATTTTCTTCATCGGAGTCAAGCTGATCGTCTATACCATCATTTTCATTCTGTACTGGAGGGCACTCCGCCTGAAATTCAGGGAAATGATCAAAGTCCTGAACGGCAGGATGGATGCTTATATCGCGGCGCCCCTGGTTTCCGTCGTCGGTTTCTACGTCATCAATCTTGTAACCAACTCCCTGAGCATTTTTCCGGGCTCTGTCTGGTTCCTTCCCCTGTACGCGACGATCTGCGTCATTTTCCTCATCGAGTTCTGGCTTCTGATTTCCTCCGTCCTGCAGAACGCGCGCGCCATGAAGAACGCTGCCGAGCTGAACGTTGCGACAAATATCCAGAAGTCCATGCTTCCGGGCATCTTCCCGGCTTTCCCGGACAGAAAAGAATTCGACATCTACGCAGCCATGCGTCCGGCCAAGGAAGTCGGCGGCGATTTCTATGATTTCTTTCTGGTCGATGACGACCATCTGGCCCTGGTCATCGCGGACGTTTCCGGCAAGGGAGTCCCGGCAGCCCTGTTCATGATGATTGCCAAAACGCTGCTCAAGAATGCTGCCCAATCCGGCCTGTCCCCGAAAGAAGTCCTGGGAAGGGTCAACTACCGGCTCCTGGAAAATAACAGCGCCGAAATGTTCGTGACCGTATGGCTCGGCATCCTGGAAATCTCCACCGGAAAAATGATCTGCTCCAATGCCGGGCACGAGAACCCGATGATCAAACGCAAAGGCGAACCCTTTGAGATGTTCAAAGACCCCCATGGCTTCGTGCTGGCCGGCATGGAAACATCCAAGTATAAAGAGTATGAACTGCAGCTGAACCCGGGTGACATCCTTTTCGTCTATACGGACGGCGTAACCGAGGCGACAACGAAAGACCTGCGGCTTTTCGGCACAGATGGCATTCTCAAGTCCCTGAACAGCCGCGACGGCATTCCGGTCAAAGAACGCATTATCGCCGCCTATCAGGACATCGACGCCTTTGTCGGCAGTGCTCCGCAGTTTGACGACATTACCATGCTCGCCCTGGAAATCAAAGAGAATCGCAGCCATCAGAGGAAAATGACCTATCCGCCCGCCGTCGAATCCATCGAACCCGCCACGCAGTTCGTGGACAGCGTCCTGACGGCAGCCGGTGCACCGCAGAAGGTCCTGACACAGGTTGACGTCGCGATCGACGAGCTGCTTTCCAACATCGTCTATTACAGCACGGCTGACAAGATGACCCTCGGCTGTGAAGTCTCCGGCAGTTCCGCAACCATCCGCTTCGCCGACAACGGCGTCCGCTATGATCCTACGCAGAAGAAGGATCCGGATATCACGCTTCCGCTGGAAAAGCGCCAGGCCGGAGGTCTGGGAATCTATATCGTAAAGAAGACAATGGACAGCGTCAAATACACATTCGAAGGCGGCTGGAATGTCGTGACCATCATCAAGTCATGGTAATCCTGAAATTCAGCATGGCCTTGAACAGATCCACGTCGGTGTCAGGGAAGCTTTTTCGCCGTCAAGTTTTACACATTCGTCCGCCCCGGCGGTCAGTCCCATCACCTTGTCATTGTCCTCGCTTTTTGCCGTCAGGAGGATGACCGGGACATTGCTGTTCTCCCGTATTTTTACCATGACGGAAATGCCGTCCATCTCCGGCATCATGATGTCCATCAGGATAAACTGAATCTTCTCGTACTGCATGACCTCCAGGGCTTCTTCTCCCGAATAAGCCTCGAAAATGTCATACTGCGGATCCGAAAGATAAATTCTCAGTGCATTGACGATGTCGCGATCATCGTCGCAGATCAGGATGTTGTACATTTTCCGCCTCCTCATGGAACCATCATACCCGAAAAAAGATGAAGAATAAACTATGCAGGACCTTAAGATTTCCTTAAGACGCATACAAAAAAAGACTTTCCGGAGCATCCGGAAAGCCTCAGAATTTCTGAACATCAAATAACTGCAGATTTGAGTCCTATGCCCATTCTATTACAGGTCAGGATCAACTCTTATTTGTTTTTTCCCAAATTGCGTTATATATGGAAAAGCAATACTGAACAATATCAAGAAATGTAAAAGGCGGCTGTCAAACTTGACAGCCGTCTTAAATTCATTCAATGGCACACCATTTTAAACACTTTATTCTGCCTCAGGCTGTATGCTGCTCCTTCCCAGAAGTCTGTCCATTAATTTTGTCATTGGCCTGCCGATTGGTTTGGAAAGCAGCCCCACGAACATCGCCGCCGCAACTGTTCCTTCCCTTACCCCGAGCACTTTGCCTCTGGTGAAAATACCGATTAAGACAGCAATCGCTACTAACATGCAGTCGAAGCAAACCTTCATGCTGCTGAATTTCACAGGTGCGACTTTACAGACTGCTAAAACAAGTCCCTCACCTGCCAGAGTTACCACATTTGCCGTAACCTCCATACTGACACCTGCTGCAACCATTACAATGCCGACAATACAAAAGAGCCATTGCATAAGATAGGAAGAGTAATGTATCCCGTCTAAAAGCCATACTGCAAAGTCAATCATAAATCCAAAGGCAATGGCAACGGGAAGCTGCATCAGCTGGACCGGCTGGTACTTCTTTCCTAAAATCAAAACCTGTAAAAGAATAAATATACAATGCATGGCTATGGTGATTTTCCCTACTGTTATCGGCACAACAAGACTTAATACATAGGGTACGCTTGAGATAGGCGATGTACCAAGATCTGCCTTAATGGAAAAAGCAACCCCAACAGCCATAGCAAATAAACCCGTAAAAAAAAACAGGTATTTTTTAACATATTCAGTTTTCATGAACGCTTTCTGTCCTTTCAAATTATTCTGTTATTTTGAAAGGATGGAAACCATCTCCCTTATTTCTGGGAAGATTTGGTATTTCCCAGACCCAAATAACTATACTTTCCAAATCACACCTTTTTCAGCCGCCTGTTTACCCGATATGCCATTCACATTCCTCGCTGTCTCGGCATATTTTTATTGTCGCCGTTTATTTACATACAGGATACCATCCACTCCCATATAAAACCGATTTTTCTTTTCTGCGGTGACAAAGAGAAAAGACGCTGTCATTTCAATCTGATTGTTAATCAGCCGGCCTGAAGGCGCCAAGCATCTTTTCCTGGTCTGAAAGGCTCATGTTGAAATAGCGAATGCCCTTGTCCAGTGCCCGTATACGGTTCATTTCCTCCTCCGTCAGCGCAAAGTCAAAGATGTCGAAGTTGGCACGGATATGTTCCGGATTCGTGGATTTCGGGAAGATGATATTGCCTTCCTGGATATGCCAGCGCAGGATGATCTGGACGTTGCTCTTTCCGTATTTTTTCCCAAGTTCCGCAAAGACCGGTTCGCCGATCAGCCCCTGATCCCCATGGCCGATGGGATACCAGCACTCGATGGCAGTGCCGTAAGCTGCGACGCGCTTCTTCAGCGCCGTCTGCTGGTAATAGGGATGGCACTCCACCTGGAGCACGGCCGGCTTGATTTCAGATGCAGAAAGCACTTCCTCCAGACGTCCCGACTCAAAATTGGAAAGTCCGATGCTCCGCACTTTCCCCTCCGCCACGGCCTTTTCCATGTCGCGCCATGCACCGAGATAATCGCCGAACTGCTGATGCAGCAGAAGAAGATCGATATAATCCGTTCCCAGTCGGGAGAGCATTCTGTCAATTCCGGCCATGGTCCTGCCCTCGCCGTATTCGCTGGGCCAGAGCTTGGAGGTGATCCAGATCTCCTCACGGGGTATGCCGCTTTCCTTTACGGCCGCGCCGACGCCGCGCTCGTTCTGGTAGGCATGCGCCGTGTCGATATGGCGGTAGCCCCTCTTCAGGGCATCAAGACATGCCTGTTTCGCGGCATCATCGCCTGCAATCATATAGACGCCGAGTCCGAACTGCGGGATTTTCTCATTGTTGTTCAGCGTGATATAAGTCTGTTCCATTTCATGTTCCTCCTTTTTTCGATTTCATATCTCACGGATCACCTTCGCCGGATTTCCTACAGCAATGCTGTTATCCGGAATATCTTTCGTCACGACACTGCCTGTGCCGATGATTGCGTTTTCACCGATTGTGACCCCAGGGAGGATGCTGACGCGTGCTCCGATCCACGCATTCCTTTTAATGCGGATCTTCTTCGTCATGACGACCCGGATGTTCTTCGGTTCATAATTCACGGTAAGCATGGCAGACTCCGGACCGATCATGACGCCGTCTTCTATCTCGATGCCGCCGAGGGCCATCATGTCTGCATTGTGGTTGATATAGACATTGCTTCCGAGCCTGACCTGACTTGCGCAGTCGATATTGAAGGGTGGCGTCAGGAAGGTCCCTTCTCCCTGCGTGCCGAGGAACAGTTCCTTCTCGAGTCCGATGATTGTTTCCGTTTCCAGAGGATCGGTCTGCCGGATCTTCCAGCAGATATGGTCGCAGCGGCTGATCTCACCGTGGACCTCTTTCTGGTATTCCGGCTCCCGGATGTCACAGGCTTTTCCGCCCTGCAGCTCATCAAATATACTCATGACGCACCTCCGCTCTTTCCCGGCTGCAAAGGGCCGTAATAGTAAGAAGCCGTTGCCCCTCCGTCTGCCAGGAACGTGGAGCCCGTAATAAATGCACCTTTATCAGACATCAGGAGTTCCGCTATATTTGCCATTTCATCCGCCGTACCCGGTCTTCCCGCCGGACATTTTGCAAACATGTTCTTATAGAAATCACCGCGTATGCCGTTGAACTCATCAATCGCCAGCGGGGTCACGATGATACCGGGAGCGATATCATTGATCCGTGCTCCTCTTCCGCCCCATCGGACCGCCTCATACATCACGCGCTTTTCATTGGCGCGCTTCGACAGCTGATAGGCGTAAAGCGTATCCTTCACATTTTCCGGGCGAAGGAAATCAAGGGAAAGCAGTTCTTCCGTCGGGGTCATGGCCAGCGCACGGTCCTGCTCCGGGGTAAGAGAGGGCATCCTGAAACCGGACTGGCTGGAAATCTGGATTCCCGCCCCTCCCTCGGCGATGACCTTTCCGACCTCTTCCATCAGAACGGCGCTTCCATACAGATCAACCTTCAGGATTGCTTCTATGGACGCCTGGCTCGGCGACATGCCGGCAGCATTGATGAGGTATTTGATTTCCCCATACTCCTGTCCTTTTTTTATCATGAAGTCAATGGATGCCCTGGAGGAAAGATCCATCCCGACGGGTTCCGCATCAAACCCGGCATTCTTCATGATCTCCGCGGTTCCTTCTGCATTCTTCTCATTCTTATCTCCGACCAGAATCTTCTTCCCATATCCGACACGGCGGGCGATTGCCATTCCGATCTGTCCGGCACCTGTCAAAAGCATGACTTCCTTTTTACGCATGCGCATTCTTCCTTTCAGTTATTCTCTCTGTTACCCTCTCTGTTTTTCTTTTCGATTTCATCTTATCTGTGTCTGCTCTTCGGAGCAATTCGATTTTGGCCCCTTTTCAATAAGATAAACTTATCGTTTACCCCTGACCGTTTTTCTGCTATGCTTACGTTGAAGGAAGGAAATATACATGATCCGACAGATTAAATATTTCCATGCAGTCATCCGGTGCGGCAGTTTCGCAGAAGCCGCTGAGGAATGCTGCATCTCGGAATCGGCCATATCCCAGCAGATCAAGGCTTTGGAAAAGAACCTGGGCGTACAGCTCCTGAAGAGGCAGAACCGGTCTTTTATCATGACACCGGCCGGGGAATACTTTTATGAGAAGACGCAGAAACTGCTGACTGACTTTGACAGGATCTGCACGGAAACTTCCCGCATCGACCACGATAACCGGGCCGTGATCAAGATCGGATACCTGAAATGCTACGGAGGACTGGAATTCCAGCAGGCACTGGCTGCATTTTCCGAAAAATATCCGAAGGTAGATGTCCAGATCAGCTACGGCAATCATGAAGAGCTTTATGATGGTCTGCGGAACGGTCTGATCGATCTGGCCTTAAACGACCTGCGCAGGAATCCGTCCGACCTGTACGTCAACTTCCATCTGGTTGATGCCGCCTGCCGGATCGAGATCTCCAGCCGGAATCCCCTTGCAGTGAAAAAGCATCTTGAGATCAGCGATCTTCAGGATCTCACCTGCGTCCTTGTCGCATCGCCGGACCAGAAACGCGAAGAGGAGAATTTCTACCGCAAGGATCTCGGGTTTGACGGAAGCGTCCGGTTCGCCGACACCATAGAAAATGCCAGGATGCTCCTGCTCTCCGGCAATGCCTTCCTTCCCATGGAAGGCGGCAGCGAGCCGGTGCAGTACGTCGGCGCCATCCGCAGGATTCCCCTCTTCCGCAATAAGAAGCAGGTGACACGGAGCTACTATGCCTTCTGGAAGGCAGACAACTCTGGGTACTATATCGAAGAATTCGCCGACATCCTCAAATCTTTTTTCAAATAAATCCTGCTATCTGCCTGCAGCCTTATTCACCGCAGCAATCGCATTCAGGCTTCCCGGATACCCGATGTAGGGCACGCACTGGGATATCACATCGATCAGGAACTCCCGGCTGTTCCCTATGCCCATATTTCCGCTGGCATGCGCTGTCAGCTGTGCCTCGCAGCCGCCCAGACCGGACAGGAAACAGAAGGTAATCATTTCCCGTTCTCTGATGTCCAGCCCGCTCCTGGTGTAATAGTCCCCGAAGCAGTTGTCCGTAAGCCACCGGTTGATATGTCTTGTCTCTGTGGGCCCGGAATGGGAAAATCCCTTCATCCCTTTTCCAAAGACAGCTATCTGGATCTGCTCTCCCTTTTCCATCCTGTTTTTCATGGTCGTCTGCGACTGCGCTTCAAGCGGAAGCTTCACGCCGATTTTTTCAAATACCTCATTGGCTGCTTTCAGGAACGGGAAGACCCTGCCGATTCCCAGATAGGCTGCAGCCTGATAAACGATCTCCTTTGCCTCGACCGGGGTGACTCCCATGTTCAGGGCAGCCGGAAGCATGACACGGAACTCATCAAGTCCCTGACAGCCCACAAGAACTGCAAGGATTGCCATGAATCTTGTCCTGTCATCCAGGCTGCTCTCACGGATCACTTCATCAAATGCAAAATTGTCGAACCGTTCGATGAACTCCGGATCCGTCGTTTTGAAAAAAGACCTGTATTCCGGGAACATACGGGCATGGTACTCTGCCGCTTTTTCTGAAACAGACATTTTCCTTCTCCCCTCATCCGGTACATTTCCCGGCCCACGCAGCAATCTTTTCCTCACTGCGCGCTGTCGCCGTCCCCTGTACCTCAAGCCCTGCCCCTAATACCGCTCCCCTGCAGCTGTTCCGGATATCCTTCTCACAGCTTCCGAGACCGCTTCCTTCATGAGACATGAACGGGAATACCTTCTTCCCCGTGAAGTCCAGTCTTTCAAGCTGCGTAAACACCGGCATCGGGCATGTCCCCCACCAGCACGGGGCCATGACGAATACATTGTCATACGCGGAAATATCATCCAGATATTTCTTAAGTTCCGGTCTGGCTTTTGATCTCAGTTCTTCCTTTGCCTCCCTCGTGCAGGTCATGTAATCCCCTGAGTAGTTATAGACCGGCTCGATTTCAAAAAGATCGCCGCCGACAGCCTTCTGCACATACTTCGCCGCAGTCTCGACATTTCCGACCGGCAGGTTCCGGATGCTGCCATCCGCATAATTCTGGCCTCTTCTGGAATAATAAATGATCAGATTCTTTGACATCTCTGAATGCCTCCTCTTTTCGTTTATGGCAACACTTTACCCGAGGAGGCGAAACGAATCAATTTTGTTTTCCGGCATTTTTGATAAGAAATTCTTATAGAAGGTTGAAAGTTCTATGAGGCATAACGGAAGCAAAAAAAAGAGCCCTTCAAAGCGAAGGACTCTTTCCTGTCAATATTCCTGTTGAAGATAAAGATTCGTTTTTTCACCGGTCTCTTCCGGGTTCTCCTAAGAAGACGCAGGATTTCTGAAGATAAAACTTTTAATGCATGACAGACCCGCCGTTTGAATCGCGGAAGCGGTACATCCGTGCCTCATCCTTCAGGCGGTCTGCTTCCGTATAGGCATCCTTCGATGAAGTATCCGGGACATGCTCATCTGCTTTCATTTCCCGGATCGGCTTCTTCCCCGTCACCTGACGCCTGAAATCTCTTTTCCGTATGAAGATGCCCACGACCGGTGCAAGAATGACGATGGCGATGATGATAATGGCAATCAGCAATGATTCATTCATTTTCACGGCCTCCTTGTATGATTCAGTATATGCGCCTGATATGTACAGATTATTGCCCAGCTGTAAACAATTACTCTTCTGAAGATATTTTCTGAGGAAATGAAAATCGGGGAATTCCGATAATCCGCAGAACGCCTCCAAGAAACAGGCAGACATAGGGGCACAGGAAGCTGACATAAGCAAGCATCAGCATGCCGGGGAAATAAACTTCAGTGATATGAAAAACAGCCTGAAACAGGATAACGATATTCGGCAGATTCAGGATGACGCAGAAAAACAATATAATATCGATCATATATCCCCTGTACGGATACCCTTTAGTAATCGTATCAGTGGTGGCATGATGGCATTCGCCGACTTGTGTCAGGATAAGTCAACACATATTTTTCGCCATATTTTTGATAGCTGGAATTACTTTCTCAGATTGTTCTCTTTATTGAAAAAAGCTGCTTTCAACTTAGCATATTCTGCCGGGGAGCATACTTCTTTGCACTGTTCCTGCGAACATGCAGATCTTCGGAGCATCTCCCGAAGTTTGTCACATTGGAACTCAGGACACTGATTGCATTTCTCAACTCCATGAGCATTGGTACATTCTGTCAAACCATACCCGCATTGCTTTCCCGGATAACAGCCGCTGCACCTGATCTCATCATTGGAAACGACATGATTCCGATATCCTGCACGATACCACAGTTCAGCAACTCTTTGAAGTTCCTCATCACTTTTCGCAAGATATCTGGGACATTTGAAGCAATCATCTCCGCACAATGAAATTTTCATGTCTAGACTCTTCTCAAGAACCACCATGTCGGTCAGTTGTTTCCCGGCCTCGAATATAGGATGATCATAATTGTCCGTGAAAAAGTTCCTGATCCTTGATGTCTCACGGAAACCGCACTTTTCATAAAAGGGTATTGTCTGCAGGCTGTCCCCGGTTCCGACTCGCAAAACATGATAATCATTCCGTCCGGAATAGGTCTTCTCCACATAGGATATCAGTTTTCTTCCATATCCGTATTTCTGTAATTCCGGCAATACTGCTATATTCTTTACCTCAAGAATTCCATCACCTTCATCTGTAACAACACATTCTCCCCGAACACTTTCATCTTCCTCCAGGATATACATCGTTCCTCTTTCAAGGTAACGATCTACCATATCCTCCTGCTCATCAGCAAGAAGCAGCAGATTAAGATAATTCTTTTTATTTTGTTTTACCTCTTTGATCTGATACGATGTGCTGTCAGTCTTCCTCATGTTTGAAGCCCCACTTCATGATTTCATAGAAAATCGGCATCAGGTCTTCTCCCTTCTGCGTAAAAGAATATTCCACATGGGGCGGGATTTCATTGAATTGGACACGCTTGATGAACCCGTCTTCCTCCAGCTCCCGCAGAGCACCCGTCAGCACTGTATTGGTAATACCGGGAAGATCTTTTTTGATCTGACCAAACCGCGCAGGATTCAGAATGCACAGTTCATACAGAATCTGGCTTTTCCATTTCCCCTGCAGTTTCTGAAGAAGCGGTGTGACCGGACAGTTTCCCTGATCGGTAACGATTCCTTTTTTTACATCCACGAGATATTGTTCATAAGACATGATTGTTTTCATTTTCACGCTCTCCCTGCTAAGTCCGGTTTCTTATGCGTATATTGTATCAAAATCGTACCATAGAAACAATAAGACTTCCGCATGGAACCGGTCTTTCAATGTGTCAGAATCCAGCGGTATCCCTTTGCCATACGCAGGACCATATCCCGGTAATGATTGCCCGGATTCAGTGCAAACACAGAGGCAGTCCCACCGTGCCGCTCATTTGGTGCCTCCGTCATCCAGTTTCAGGTAATTCTTCATCGGAATGAATCCAAGCCCTTCATACAGACTTCTTGCACTGTCAGAGGACTCCAGATAGATCTTCGTGATTCCCTTCGCCCTGGCCTTTTCCACCAGCCAGGTGACAATCTTCCTTCCCACGCCGGAGCCCCTGCAGGATGGCCTCGTATAGATATTCATCAGGTAAGCGCACCGGCCGCAAGGATTGTCGGGCGAGGGCATCTCACGAAAAAGGCAGACACCGCCGCAGCCGACGGCTGTTCCGTTCTGCTCAGCGAAACAGGCGATATGGCTTCCATCCGCCAAAGCGGTGTGGTAATACTCTTCGTTTGCCTTGCGCAGTGCAGCCAGCGGATCTTTATCCGGGATGTCGAACACCGCATGGAGGACCTCCATCCGCCACTGCATGAGGGTTTTCATTTCCGATGCGTCTGCCTGCCGGATGCTTATCTCCTCCTTCATGCGGCAGATCCCTCCTTCAGGATGATGGGGAGTGATCGCGAATCGATCTTTCCGTTTGCATTCAGCGGCAGATCCTGCAGCCAGATAAAGAACTCGGGAATCATGTAGGCAGGAAGGAACCGAGCCATCTCCTTCTTGATTGTGGAAAGTGCCGCCTGCGGTTCCTTCGTGACGATATAAGCCACCAGATAGGAAAGATGCTGTTCATCCGTGTAAGCCTTTACCGCTGCCTTCTCAATCTCCGGGCATCTGCAGAGGACACTTTCGACTTCCGTCGTTTCCACGCGCCTGCCGAGGATCATGACCTGCGTGTCCCTGCGGTGCAGGAAAGCAAGATTGCCGTCGGGCAGCACATAGCCGAGGTCTCCGCTCCGGTAAATGATGCTGCCATCGGCCCGGTGCACAAAGGCCCGGTTTTCAATTTTACGGTCACCGGTATATCCAGCCGAGACACCGCCGCCGGTAATGCACAGCTCTCCCGTACTGCCGTCCGGAACCGGATTCAACTTTTCATCCAGGATCACAATATCGGAGTTAAGCACTGGCCTGCCTACCGGATAGGTGCCGTCTGCGAGAAAATTCGTCCCGCTGCACCGGAAATAGGAAGCGCAGACCGTGGTCTCCGAGGGACCGTAGGTATTGTAGACGGCAGTCCTGCCCACCAGATGATCGACATAGGATGCCCGCAGCACATCGCCGCCGCTGATGAGCAGGCGCAGGCTGTCAGGGAGTTCCTTCAAATGATTCATTTCCAGAAGAAGATACGGGAAGCCGCTGATTTCCGTGACATGATGCTTCTTTACGAAGGCCATCAGATTTTTGATGTTCTTCCTGTCTTCCTCGGAAGGAATCGCCAATACAGCACCGTTCAGGATGGTGGTGAAGACTTCCTCCACGAAAATGTCGAAAGAGCACACGGAATACTGCAGCATGGTGTCATTTTCATCCGGATGGAATTCGTGCTCAAAGGCACGGACATAGTGGCAGACATTCCGGTTCATGACGGAGACACCTTTGGGCGCGCCCGTGGAACCCGAAGTATAGAGGATATAGGCAAGGTCATCTTCCGCGGCACGGCTTTTCGTCTGAACACCGGACACGGGAAGTCCGGCATCCACGATGATCCGCCGGAAACCTTCCAGACGGCCGGCATACTCCGTATTGGTGATCACGGCGTCGGCTCCGCTGTCCTCCAGCATGAAGCGGATCCGGTCGTCCGGGAAGAACGGCTCGGCCGGAACATAGGCTGCGCCGGATTTCAGGACGGCAAAGATGGCCGCGATCATCTCGACGCCATGGTTCATCACGATACCGACCCGTTTTGTTCCCGCAGGGATCTGCAGGGCAATGGTATCGGCCAGTGCATCCAGCCCCTTCCTGGTAAGAAAGCGGTTCCCATCATAGACCGCGGAAGCTGAAGGGTTCTCCCGGATTTTATCTTCGAACATTTCGTAAATAACATGATTCATGATATTCATCTCCTGTAAGATCTTTAACTGTGCTTTATTTTTCTTTTCGCGGATGGAATGATCTCCTCATGGAAGAAGTAGTTGACCACCGCCGGCGGCGCCGAGAACGGCCGCTTCATGGAATCATCGTCCCGGACATAAGGAAGGCCTTCTTTCGCTGTAAATTCACGCATTTCAGCATCCAGCTGCGACCAGAAGCTGCGGTCTTTTTTCTCATAGATATCCTGATACAGCGTAAGCAGTTCCGGATGATTCTCTTTCATCCAGTTCATGATCACGCCCTTGTACGCATCGCGCAGGTTCAGGTTTTCCAGCCACACCAGATTGCACTGATCCATCGTGCGCCGTATGATTTCCTCCGGATCGGTGATGCCCGGAAAGATCGGGGAAATGAAGCAGGTCGTACGTACACCGGCATCATGGAATATTTTCATGGCTGCGATCCGTCTTTCGATGCTTACGGCGCAATCCATCTGAGCGCGGAATCCTTCATCCAGCGTATTGATGCTCCAGGATACACGGGCTCCGGGAAATGTTTTGATAAGGTCAAGATCACGCACCACGAGATCCGATTTTGTGGCAATGCTGATTCTGCAGCCCGACCCCTGCATCTCTTCCAGAAGCTTTCTGGTCCTCCTGCAGGTTTCTTCCAGCGGCTGATAAGGGTCTGTGACAGAGCCGATGAACAGCTCCTTCCCCGCGCAGCGTTTTGGATTTTTGATTTCCGGCCAATGCTTCACATCCACGAATTCACCCCAGGGCTCCGGGTGATTGGCGAAGCGTTTCATGAATGAGGCATAGCAGTATTTGCATCCATGAGCACACCCTACATAGGGATTGACTGAATAGTCTGCAACCGGGAGATTCGATTTTGTAAGAATACCGCTTGCATCAATATCTCTTATCAGCAGTTTCATCTGATATTCCTCCGTACCATTTCCTCTTGGTACGACTATCATATCAGAGCCGTAATGTATATCAAGTACGCAGAATTAAGTGACATAGTATACAAAAGCATACCATTTAAGCTGAAACTGACTTCCCAAATTCAACTGCTGTTCTGAACAGGTTTAACATTAAAAAGACGCCGCAGATCTCTCTGCGACGCCCTGATCATCCTCATTGGAAAACATATAGAAGGTCTATGTTCTCCTTTCCTCGATATTTTTAGTGTTAGTCAGCGTTAGTCAAAATCCGCTGCCTGTTTTTCAGTTTTAATTCTCGATAAAGCCGTTATTTGCAATAAAAAATCGATGCGACTGGATTCGAACCAGCGGCCTCTGCGTCCCGAAGGGGTGGAACGCCGCAAACAATCGATAACATTTAAGAACATGAAGTAACGAATGTTGCGTAAACAAAGCATTATTTCAAGTGAAAAGTTCATTTAGTATGCGTTTTAGTAACGGATTGAAACAGGTGTTTTTTAGATTATTTTTTAGATTCTCAAAAACACCGTTTCACCTCCTCGGATCATGTCAACACGCTTTTCTGCAAATTCTTTCTAATTAAATAAATGCTGCCAGAACTCGAACTGAGTACCATATCTGAAATCATTGAAAAATCGGAGGACTATAAGCATCGTCCTGCCAGTATAATCATGTTGCAACCAACGAATTTTATCCATATCGCAGAAGATTTTAATATATATTACGCTTATTACCATGTCTTGTACTAGAAGCCGAATTACAATTACTATTTAATAATGTACTTCCTTGTGCGCCATTTTCCACTAAAATAGTAAATGCTACCAATGAGTAACGGTGTAAATCCTGCCACAGCATCACCATATAGGAATCCAATCCATCCCATTCCCATAGCCAGACCAAATAATAATCCGAAGCCGATTCTATTAATGATTCCATCAAATAACGCAACGACTATATTCAGTTTAAAGTTCCCGCTTCCATCAATTAGCCCATTATTTGGCGAACGTACCGCACTTCCCATAAAGATCAAAACAATCAAAGGAATCATCAGCATACATGCGTTTATCACTTCGTTGTCAGATGTGAATATACCAAATAACATTTTCGGGAAGAAAATAACAATAAAAGATAACATCAGCGCTATCGTAAAAACAATTGCAAATGCCGATTTCATGATCTTAGGTACTCTGTCATACTTTTCTGCTCCAACATTCTGACCAATCATAGTACTGCATGCCATATTAATTGCATTTGCAAAAAGATTGCTAATAACATTCATTTTGCTCTCTATGCCGGATGCACTGGATGCAACAACGCCATATGAATTTATCCACGAATCAACAAACAATTTCGAGAAAGTGACAGATGCCGATTTTATAGCCATCGGGAATCCAAGTTTCATAAGCATCCCAAGTATAATACGGTCAGGAATAAAGCTGTTCAAACTCATAGAAAGCCCCATTTCCCGACGTTTACAGATAAGGAAAGCAAGACCCCATATAAAACTTATCCCCTGCCCAATAACCGTTGCCAGTGCAACCCCAAAGACCGCCATATGGAAATTAATAACGAAAACAAGGTCAAGAACAAGGTTTATAATGGCTGCTGTCGCTATAAACATGAAAGGGTGCCTGGAATCACCCATACCTCTCAGAACTGCACTGACTACATTATATCCATAGATAAAAACAAGACCCAGGATACATGTCGTTACATAGTCAAGTGCGTAATTCCATACTTCGTCCGGAGTATTCATCCATAAAAGGATAGAATTTCTCATATTAAAGCATACGATGCTCATAATAAGAGCGCCCGCAATAAGGAAAGTAAATAAGTTTGCTACAATTTTTCCAATTTTTGCCTGTCTTCCCGCCCCTAAATGCTGAGCAATGATGATTTGGCCGGCATTGGAAAATCCCATGGCAAGAAACGTCAGAAGGTTAAGAACATCACCTCCGATTGACACTGCAGAGAGTCCTGTTTTTCCTACGAACTGACCGATAACAATCATGTCAACCATGTTATAAACTGCCTGTAAAAGGTTAGAAAAAAACAGAGGGACTGCAAATTTCATCATTTGCTTTCTAATGTTTCCCTCTGTAAAATCAGTCGTTATTTTAGCATTCATCTACTCGCCAATCTTTCTTATTCAAGTCCTATCCATTTTGAGCTTTCTTCATATAACCTCTGCAATGTTTCAGGTTTATCAGCACCTGCCCATTTTTCGGAATTTTTCATGCCACCAAGAAAGACTCCTCTTCGTACAGCCATGTTCCAATTAATTGGTCTGAACTGAAAAAGTTCTTCTCTCGGAATTTTAAAAGTGCTGTCCTGAAAAACAGGATCCATTCGATCTTTTTCATAAATACCTTCAAAATAGCATATTTTCCATACCCCATCTCTTTTTTCCACACGATAATGCATGCGGCACCAGCACTGCGTATCCATCCATTCCCATGCCAGTTTATTCCGGAAGCTGAGAATGCATAGCATTTCTGCAATGGCACGGCTCTCTTTCAGCCAAACGACCGTATTATTAATCCGATGGCCATGTGCCTCTCTGGGCCCATCTGCAGGAGCCGGTTTGGGTGCAACTGTCGGATTGCCTATATAATCACTGATACTGCCATTAAACCATGTTGTAAACAGCTTGCCGTCTTCCCACCAAAGATTTCTCTCCTCCTCTTTATGGCCATAATCACAGCAATATCGATCAAATTCAACAAGTTCACGAATACGCATTTTCTCTATCATTTCTGCATTCGATAAATTTGCCATTGGAAGTTCATAAAACATTCTCACGCTAATTCTCCTTTTTTAATGCATTCGCATTATATGGAACGACTGCCGTACCTGTTCTATGGCACCACATGTCATAAGTGAATTCTTCAGGATCCATTAATTCTTTCGGCAAAAAATCAAACGCTAACGTAAAATGCTCATCGCCCTGCGTTCTGCCTTCTATAATTTCTTTAAATGCCTGCTTTATATACAGAAGTCTTGAAATGCCTTCTGTATTTGTTCCGTGTCCGCTGTATAAAACAACGTCATATGGCAAAACTGATATAAAATAATTGTATGCGTCAAAACTTTCCTGATAATCCTTACATCTCCCAAAACTGCTTGTTGTCAATATTGCATCTCCGACAATTGCATAGTTTTCCTCTCTATTGAAAAAGGCCAATGACCCGGGAGTATGTCCAGGAAGTTTATAGACTTCAAATTTCATATTCCCAAGATCGATTGTATCCCCATTATTAATGTCTCTGACATTCTTTTCAAAATCTTCTTTATGGACATAATTTTCGTGTATAAAGGACATAATGTTCGGATCATTCCCACAGAATTTTCCGGTTTCTGCAAAAAGTCTTTCCGGGTTCAAATGGTACTTCAATTGCGGATAGTCGCGATGATTCAGATAATATGAATCAAACAAAACTGCACTTCCAATATGATCAATGTCTCCATGTGTTAAGTAGCATTCTATTGGATGATGAACTGCAATATTTCTTTCTATATAATTTCGAAGATCACTTGTGAATCCCATACCGGCATCAAAAGCCACACTTTTCCTGCTGCCTGTGGCAACGAATATGTTATAGCAATTGCAGCCTATTTTTTCATGAATAACATATAGTCTGCTATTTAGTTTTTCATATGAGTAAAAATCAAACCCGTTCATAAATATAATCCAAGTCCTCCTGCGTCAGAGTGATCTCCATACCCTTTATTGTTTCCTTCAGCTGTGCCTCACTTGAACATCCGATAATCGGAACAGTAAAAAAGTCCCCTCGCTGAACCAGTGCAGCAATTGCAATTTGTGTAATTGAAGCCCCTTTTTCCTGTGCAATCTTTTGAAGCCTGAAGCACATTGCGGCATTATAATCATTCAGATATTCTGATTTTAGACCATCTGCGAGAGCATCTTCTCCTCCTGATGCATACTTTGCAAAAAAACCATGAGCCTGTGAAGCATATGCAAAAACCGTAAGATCCTGTTCTTCATAATAGGCATACTCTTCATGTGTCATAGCAACACCCTGTTTATCATAACGGTTTTCCATATTAATCTGCGCAACACTGTAAAGAATCTGACTTGCAATAATCGGTGCAAACGAATGAGATTTCATGTAATTTAATGATAAATCCATTCTATCTGCCGCCATATTGGAAATTCCAATAAATCTGGCTTTCCCGCTCTTAACGATTTCATTCATTCCATCGAGGACTTCGTCAACAGGCTTTGTCGGGTCATCTTTGTGTATCCAATATAAATCCACATAATCCGTTTTCAAGTTTTTCAGACTCTGATCTATATCTTTAAATAGATCCTTCTTTGAAAAACGCGGCAGATTCTCATCCCAGTAACGCGGATGGCACCCTTTTGTGGCTAAAACGACATGATTTCGATTTCCTAGCTTTGACATCCACTCACCGATAATTTTTTCACTACGGCTTTCATCACTGATGGAAGAAGAATAAGCAAGGGCCGTATCTATTAAATTCCCACCTGCATCAACATAGGCATCAAGAAAGTGAAAAGACTGCTGCTTGTCATATTTATTGCCAAACTGTGCAGTTCCAAATGCAAGTGGGCTGATCAGTAAATCTGTATGCTTCAGAAGTATATTGTTCATATATCCTCCGTATAACTGCTTTATTCTGCATCCTTGTCGTAAATCAATTCAGGATTCCATCCAAGATAATTCTTGCCTTTGCAGATCATTGTAACATCAGGTCTGCCAGACCACGGTCCCCAAAAGCTCTTTACCGTTACCGGGCTGTATGTTCCGTCAAGGAGCTGATGACAAAGATCAATAACATTGTCCAGACAATCTTCACCAAGAGGCGCGCCAAGCGGTCTGAAATCATGGTGCCCATTCCAGATTCCATCATACTGATTTTTCATATCCTTGATTTTTTCCAAATAACGGACATCTGTTTCAATCGGCTCCTGCCTTAGCTGCAAATTATAATTGAGTGCATCCCCTGCAAAAAGCATGCGATCCGTAGCATCTAAGAAAACCATTTCTCCCTTTGTATGCCCAGGGCATTCATATGCCCTGATAATCCGATCTCCTAAATCGAACTCCTGACCATCTGTCAAATCATGAATAACCGGAACAGGCTCTGTCGGTTCGCGAAGATCCGTATCAATATCGTATGGATAATTACCTCCCTGGCGCAGGGCAACACACCATGTATCTTCCCTTCTTCTTTTCAATTCAAAAGGTATCGAATCATTTTTGTCTTTTGGATTCATCCATATTTCTCTGAATTGACGTGCGTTGCCTGTGTGATCGGGGTGGGAGTGAGAAATAACAACCGTAAGCGGTTTATCCGTAAGCATTTCAACTGCACCTTTAAGATCACCAACACCCATCCCGCAGTCAATCATCATAGCTCTCTCACTGCCAATAATCAGAAAAATACTTGCAAGATCAAACTCATCTATTTCCCATATATTTTTTTTTATCTGAACCATTGGAAATAATTTCGTGAGCATCTATGCCTCCTTCTTTTCAATCTTCCCTGCGCAGTCTTTCTTCAAACATTTCCATTAATGCTTCCGTAGAAACCTCTTCAGTCATTGCGTCTCTTACGCCATTGCGGTAATAGGATGGAGTATGATGTTCATATCCCCATTTATCGACAAGATATGGTGCACCTTCAATGCTCTTATCTGCACAGGTAATAATCATGAGATTCTTAAGTGGTGACTTCTCTTTGATTCGGAGTCCGCTTTCACACATAAACTCGAAATTGACACCAAATAGTGCAATATCATCCAATGTAATCAGTTTCAGCCGCAGATTATAGATCTTATCATCATCTACATTATGGATTTTGCTCTCATCGATATTTCTATCATCACAAAGCTGTTCAAATCCAAATCCCTCAACCTTTGTCCCTGGAACCTGCAGCTGACGATCAACCACTTCAATTTTCATATCATCATGGGTCTTCGTCATGCCGCTCATAATTTTTAAAGCATCCATTCCCTGTTTCTGTGCAAGATGCTCACAGAGTTTCCACATATACGTTCCGGAATAATGATTATATCTCTCATCCGGAACATATGTCCCATCCGGATGATATTCATGAAAGAATTCCAGAATAGCTGTCTGATTTCCAGCGGCTGCAATCGTCCATGCCACAACCGCATTGTCTTTGCTATATGCTTCCTCCATGAATTCACATATATCGCCGGCGAGATCACCTGAAACACACATATTTCCATTTTCATCTTTTACACGAAAGCACATGGTGGCATGCACTGCATAATTCATCAATGCTGCAATCAAATGTCCTTCCATATCTTCAAATTTCAGTATGGCTAATGTCTTATCACTTGGACGTTCAAAATTTCTTCCAAATATCCACCGTCCATTATTTAATTCCTCGTCACGATTGCAGTTGATATAACTGTTTCCCGTGGCATATGCATAACGGGCAGGCTGCATGTTTTGAAAAGCTTCATTTGCACACTGAATTTCCAGATCCATGACATATTTGCTGTATTTAAAGACGACTTCAGGTACGTCATGATCCCAGTCAGTATTGTGATAATCAAGATCCAGCGTATTTGTTGCTGAATGGTTATGACTATTGCACATAAATACATTTTCTTCCGGAATATTATTCTTTTTCGCTACTTCTTTACGTATGGTCAGCACATTCGCATTGTTTGTTTCCGTCACAATAAAAACCAGTTTTTTCTTTCCATTATCAATTGCAATGGCTCTGACATAGATGTCCTTGCGTACCCAGGTATACTGCGCATCGCCGTTCAATACAGCCTGCGGAGACGGCAGCATATCCTCTTTTGGAGATATACACTTCTTTGAAGCACCGACTTTCAGATTTCCCATTTTTTCTCCTTCTACATACAGTTCTGATCATATACAACTTTAATGTCTCCGACAAAATGCATCATATTTTTTTTCTTATCGTGCGTCATTTTGAATCGGCTAGGTCTAGGGACGTCCTTCTCAAGGTTTCTTCCGCTAATTACATCATCAAGCCCCTGCAGCATCCATTTCGGTACATCCATTGTATGAATCAAAGCATCATGCCCACTTCCGATCTGCAAATCAGCCGGCATTGATTCTATAAATTTGTTCAGCTGCAGATAGTATTCTTTAAGGGCATCTATTCCACCGCTGTATGAATTCAATATCTGAAGACAGTCGCCGCTCAAAATGTAATTTTCCTTTTCGTTATAATACCCGACCGAACCATGCGTATGCCCCGGTATTCTAATTACTTTCAGGCTAATTTCACCTAAATCAATCCTTTCTCCATCTTCTATCAGATTAATTCTTTCTTCAGTAAGACGAGGAACACAATGCACTTTGCAGAATGTCTGAACATCCTCTCTGTAATCCGCGAAAAGTTCAAGATCGCTCAAACGCCGTTCTATATTTGTATTCCATTCCAGATCCCACAGTTCTCCCGGATGCATGAATATTCTTTCAAAAAGCATTGAACCGCCTACATGATCCGGATGTGCATGCGTTAAATAACATTCGATTGGTTTGTTTTCAATCGGAAGATTCTTTTCTATATATTTGCGCAGACCGTCCACTGCTCCGAGTCCTGCATCAATAACGGCAATTTTATCCATACCGATTACAACATATATATTGAAACGGCTACCATTCCCTAAACCGGGATCCGTGCATGGTGCATAGCTTTCTACTATTTGATATAGATTTTCGTTTATTTTTGTATGAGAATAGAAATCCAGTTCGTTCATCCTTATGCCTTCTTCTCCGTCAAATCATTTAATTCTTCTGCCCTGCAGCAGGAGACGAAGTGGTTTGGCAATATCTCTTTCAGTTCCTGATGCTTATGGCAAGCCTCTTTCACATAAGGACAGCGTGCTGCAAATCTGCATCCTTCACCCGGATTGATCGGAGATGTTATCTCTCCCTTCAATGTAATTCGTTTATTCTGATTATGAATATCAATAGAAGGAATAGCTGACAGTAATGCCTTTGTATATGGATGAATGGGATGCTTAAACAATTCCTTTGACGGACTGGTCTCGACAAGCTGTCCCAAGTACATAACGCAGATATCATCTGAAATATGTTTTACGACAGAAAGATTATGTGTTATAAATACAAAAGTATATCCATATTTCTGCTGCAATTCTTTCAAAAGATTTAATACCTGAGCCTGAATTGATACATCCAGAGCTGAAACCGGCTCATCACAGACAATAAATTTGGGATTAAGTGCAAGTGCACGTCCTATTCCTACGCGCTGTCTCCGGCCACCATCTAATTCATGCGGATAAGCAAGGCGAAGTCTTGCTTCAATACCGACAACATCCATAATCCGCTGTGTTTCACTGCTCAATTCTTCCTTGCTTAACTTTTTAGAGCGTTTTAATGGTTCCTGAATTACATTCTCTACTGTCATGCGAGGATTCAAAGAAGAATACGGATCCTGAAAAACAATCTGCATCTGTTCTCTGAGTTTCTTTAATTCACTGTTCTTTACCTTGGTGATATCTCTGCCTTGAAAAAAGATCTGTCCATCCGTTGATTCAAGTAAATGTATCAGCGTTCTTCCAAGAGTTGATTTTCCGCATCCGGATTCACCAACTATCCCCATTGTTTTTCCTTCCTGAATTGAAAACGAGACATCGTCTACTGCATGAAGTGAACCGGAAGAAACATCAAAATATTTCTTTAAGTGCTTAACTTCAATTAATGCAGACATATTAATTCTCCTTTTCTTTCAGGCAGCGGCAAAAATGTCCGGGCGCAATTTCTTTCAATTGAACATGATCTCCTTTGCAGGCATCTGTCGCATACGGACAGCGAGGATTGAAACAGCAACCATGCGGCAGATTTGTCGGATCCGGAGGAAGTCCTTTAATCGGATCCAGCCACTCAACATCTTTATTAATATTGGGAAGTGCCTTAAACAGCCCGACTGTATACGGATGCTGCGGATGATCAAAAATATCCTCCAACGTGCCTTCTTCAACTATCTCGCCTGCATAGACAACTGCTACGTTATCACACATTTCTGCAACAACTCCGAGGTCATGCGTAATCAAAATCATAGAAGTACCGATTTTAGTCTTCAAATTGTTAATCATTTCCAAAACCTGCGCCTGAATAGTAACATCCAGGGCAGTTGTAGGCTCATCTGCAAGAAGCAGCTGAGGATTGCATGCCAGTGCCATTGCAATAACAACCCGCTGCTTCATTCCTCCGGAAAATTGATGCGGATATTCACCATAACGGCTTCCGGGAATACCAACCATTTCAAGCATCTCTTTTCCTCGCTTGACTGATTCTGCTGCGGTCATCTTGTCATCATGCAGAGAAAGCACTTCCGAAATCTGTTTTCCGACCGTCATTACAGGATTCAGCGATGTCATAGGATCCTGAAAGATCATCGATATTTCCTGTCCGCGGATGCTATGCATCTCAAGTTCATTTAAAGTAAGCAGATCTTTTCCGTTCAGCTGAATTTCGCCTGCTTCTACAGAAGCCGAAAACTTTGGCAGTATACGAAGAATAGATTTCGCAATCGTCGTTTTCCCGGCGCCGGTCTCTCCTACAAGGCCCAGTGTTTTACCCTTCTCCAACTGAAAAGAAACATTGTTTACCGCATGAATAATCTGTCCTTCGGACGTATATTCTACCGTCAGATTTCTGACCTTTAAAAATGGAGTTTCATTGTTTGCATTTCCCATCTTAAAGCTCCTTTTTACTTCTTCAGTCTCGGGTCTAGTGCATCACGCATCCCATCGCCAATCATATTGAGACACAGAACCGCAATGATAATCGCAATGCCTGGAATTAATATAGTAAGAGGTGCTTTTGTAATATATTCCTTTGCTGAATTCAGCATTGCACCCCATTCAGGGGTTGGCGGCTGTATGCCCAGTCCAATATATGCAAGTGAAGAAGTTGCAATAATCTGTCCCGGAAACTGCATGGTCATTTGAACAATAAGCGGTGCCATTGCGTTCGGAATGACATAACCCATAAGTATCCGCGGTACACTGCAGTTCGTTGCAACGGCCGCTTCGATATATTCCATCTTCCTGATACTGAGGATTTGTGCTCTTAGAACCCTTGCGTAACCAGGAATAGCAACAACTGCCAGTGCGAGCACCAGATTGAATGCATTATTTCCCAAGACAATCGCTACGACGATAGAAAGGAGAATGCCCGGAATCGATTGGATTACATCGAAGATCCGCATAATGATATTATCTGCCATTCCCCCGAAATAACCAGCTATAGAGCCAAAAACCATTCCAATGAAAAGAGCAATAACCGTTGACAGTGAAGCAATTCCCAGTGAATATCTTGCTCCGAAGATAATGCGTGTATACATATCCCGTCCTAATTCATCTGTCCCGAGTATATGTGAAAATGAAGGCAGAGCAAATGAATGGAGTAAATCAGGAGTTGCATAATCATACGGTGTAAGAAGAGGTGCAAAAACAGCTGCAAGCACCATAATTACAAATACGATAATACCAAACCGGGCACCCGGTGCATTCCAAACTCTTGACCATACGACTGAAGCGGCAGATTTATGCTTCTGTTTCTTATTATGCATGGGCCTTCTTCACCACCTTTGCCTTAACAAACTGTGCCTTGATTCTCGGATCCAGATACGCATAAATAATATCGATTGCGAGAATAATAAGACTGAATGTAATCGCAATGACAATAACCGCGCCTTGTACCGCATAGTAATCACGATAGCCAATTGCATTCACCACATACTGTCCGAGTCCCGGGATGGAAAATACATTTTCAATAATGACCGTACCACCCATCTGAGCTGCAAAACCAGTTCCCAAAGCAGTGACAACTGGAATCATCGTATTCGGAAAAATATGTTTCCAAAGGACTCCTTTTTCTGTTACACCTTTTGCTCTGGCAGTCGTAACATAATCAGCCTGAACAACTTCAAGTACTGCCGAACGTGTCTGCCGTGCCTGTGTTGCAATACCCATACAGGCATTCGTGATGCCCGGCAAAATAAAATACTGCCATCCGCCTATGCCTGAAGAAGGAAGCCATCCAAGTGTGACCGAAAACAGAAGGACCAGCATTAGGCCAAGCCAGAAGCCAGGCATTGAAACTCCAAGCAATGCGAAAAACATTGAAACATTGTCCTGCCATTTCCCATTATGCAGAGCTGCTGCGATTCCAAGAGGAATGCCAATGATTATCGAAAGAATCATTGCAATCATGGCAAGCAGGAAAGTATATGGAAAGCGTGACAGTAGTGCTTTTGTAATTGATGTCCCATCTTTCAGCGATTTTCCAAAGTCAAAACGGAGAAAGACATCATACAGATATTTGCCGAGCCGAACGATGTATGGCTGGTCAAGACCCAATTCAGCCCTTTTCGCTTCAAGTGCCGCCTGTGATGCATTGTTTCCAAGCATTATCTTTGCAATATCACCCGGCACAAAATACATGATGGTAAAGATAATGACAGCAACTGCAAGAGTTATGGGAATAATCCATAAAAGTCTTTTAATAATGTATTTTGTCATTGCTTCTACTCCTTGGCAATCCGTACAGCACTGCTTTGTGCTGTACGGATCGTAAGTAACTTATGAATTCCACGTAAAGGTGCAGGCATTCGGTACAATATAAGGCACATCACTGAATTTAATTCCCGTTACCTTGCTGTCGCCAAGAGCATAAGAATATGCATTCCAGATTCCATATGCATAACATTTTTCTTTCAGATATTCATGGAAAGCCGTCATGCTGTCATCATTGTGCTTATCCGGATCAAGGCATGTCTCCAGAAGGGACTGAAGCTGATCATCAACGGCAAAGTTTGCTGTATGGCCATCACGCATACGTGCATCAAATGTCCAGCGCCACATACTTGCAAGGTAATCACCGGCACCGCGATATCCCATAAACATGTCCCATGCGGAAGCATCTTCGCAGGTTGATTCAAACAATGCGGTTTCATAACTCTGAATGTTTACTGTAAGACCTATCTGAGAAAGGTATGCCTGAATAATCTCGCACGCACGCGTCTTATTCGGATCAGTTTCGCAGATAATCGTCAGTGCTCTTGATGTATCATAACCGGAAGATGCAAGAAGCTGTTTTGCTTTATCAAGATCCTGCTTATAATAATCTTCATCTTCCCACGCCTTTACGAAATCCGGGAAGCATTCACCGCCTACTGTTGAACATGCGATTCCTTTACCGCCTAAAACACCGTCTACAATCGCCTGTGTGTCAATAGCGTATGCAATAGCCTGACGGAAATCCTGATTATTAACCGGACTCGAAGAATCGCAGTTGAAGAAAAGAATATTGGTTGCAGCACTTAAAATCGGCTGTACATAATACCCATCTTTTGCATTATTGCTGTCATCCACAAAATCAGAGATATTGGTTGCAGAAACGCTGTTTGCCATATCAATTTCACCGGACTTTAAAGCATTTGCCATCTGTGTTGCATCCGCAATCAGTTTAAATGTAATATTATCTGCATTTGCCTGGCTTGACTGAGGAATCTTGGTTGTATCTGTCTGCCAATAATCATCCCTTTTTTCCATTGTAATCGATGAGCCTGAAACATATTGTGTAACTTTATACGGACCTGTTGTTACAGGATCTTCAACCATCTGATCAGCACTTGCTTCATAAGCTTTCTGTGACACAATGGGGAAATCGACCATAACTGTCGCTAGAGAGCCAAGCTCAATATTCTTGAATTTCCAATCCGTCGTATAGTCATCAATAACTGTAACTGAGTCAACATTTTCAAAATTTGCATCATTTCCGGTTGCCTTATAAGCATCAAAGCCCCATTTAATATCAGCAGATGTAATATGATTGCCTGCTGAATCATATACATTATCAAAAATCTTAATACGATAAGTATTGTCATCCGTCTGTTCGTATGATTCGCCGACATTCGGCTGTAATTCTCCGCCCTGTTCATTCATTGTAAAAAGGTATTCGTAAAGAGTAGGATATACTTCATGCATCCCTGTGCTTGAAACGACATAAGGCGCAAGGCTTCCCGGATCCGCATCAATACCAACAGTAACTGATTTATCACTTGCATCAGTAGATGTCGATTGTACCGTCGCGGCAGCTGTTGATCCTGCCACCGATGCAGTACTTGTAGATGTCGCTGTACTGGCAGCACTTCCAGACTGTCCACACCCAGTAAATAAAGATACCATCATGGCTGCACTCAATACCATGGCTATAACTCTTTGTTTCATTTCCTTTTTCCTCCGACCTTTTGACTTTTGTTAGTTACCTTTCTATTTCGGTCTGGGCTGCAGCAACCAGAATAAAATACTTGAATTGACATTTATTAAAAAAAGAAATACAGTTATTTAAAAGATTTTTTTCGAGGATATATTATGCGAATCGAATTATTGAAAGAATTTTTAGTGTTGACTTCTTCCAGCAATTATGCGGAAGCTTCTGAGCAATTATTCTTATCACAATCTTCATTATCAGCACATATAAAAAGCCTGGAAAACGAGTTAGGTGTAAATTTATTTGTACCTAATTCTCACACTAATGAGCTCACACAATATGGAAAAATTCTCATTCCTTACGCCTCAGAGATCGTCAGCTCCTACAACAGTTGTCTGATACATATTCAGTCGGAGCTTAAAATGGATAAACGCATTTTCATTGCAACAATTCCGAATCTTGCAGCCTATCATCTGACGCAACTTTTTTCAGCTTTTCGTTCTCAAAATCCCGAAATTTCTTTAGACATCAAAGATCAAAAAGTAAATGATGTTGAAAAGCTGTTATTCTCAGGCCAGATAGATTTTGCATTTATGGCCCGGGAAGCCATTCCAGGCCATATGGCATCCGATATGATTTGTACCCCGATTTGCACCGATTATCTTGTTGCTGTCATACCTGAACCAAATCCTTTATCCGACAGATCTTTTGTAGAATTGAGCCAGCTTGCATCTGAAGACAAAATTCTTTTAGCTGAAGATAGTCTGGCTTATGGCTGGTATTCCCATTTTATAAAAGGTCATGATATAAATCCGGAAAATATCAGCTTGCTTGAACGCGAACAGTCTATTATTTCTCTTTCTTCTAAAGAAAATACAATTGCATTAATGCCAAAGATTCCCGCTTTATATTTCCTTCAAAAAAATCAAAAAATTGTTCCCTTATACCCTGAAGTGCCTGTTACAATCAGTCTTGTTTATAGAAAAAGTAAGAAACTAAATTCTGAGGACATCTCATTTATGAAATTTATTCTAAATCAGTTAAGAACTTCTCTCTGAATGCTATTATAACAATTCACTTTTTTCTTTATCAACTGAGGTTTTCAAAAGTATTATGTCATTTCTGCATAAAGCATTTATTTCGAAACATCAATAATTACTTTCATGGCTTTTTCTCTGTTTTCATCAATAAATTCATATGCTTTCAAATAATCCGTAAAATCAAAATGTTTTGAAATTAGGGGTCTTAATTTAATTTTTTCTTCATTTACAAGACGTATTGCATCCGCATAGTCTTCTCTTAGATACATCATTGTTGTATTTAGGTCTAACTCATGATCATTTAAGATTGCGAGGTCAATTTTTGCTATGCCAGCATATACCGCAACCAAGATAATCGTACTTCCTTTTCGTGCATTCCTTATCGCCTGCCCCATGGTAATATCATTACCAGCGCAATCATAAATCACATCTGCCTTATCCGTTCCAAAGCAGGAAACCATAGCTTCTCCAAAATCCTGCACCGATGTATTAACTATATAATCTGCTCCGCATTCTTTAGCTTTATTCAGTCTCCAGCTGCTTATATCTGTAATCATTACTTTTTCAGCTCCAAGACCCTTAACACTTTGAGCGACAAGATTTCCAATAGGGCCTGCGCCGATAACAGCAACCTTCGCTCCATCAAGATTCGGAAATCGCTTTGCAGCATGTACGGCAACAGCAAGCGGCTCAATCATAGCACCCTCATCATAGCTCATATCATCAGGTAGCGTCATGGCCTTGGCAGCATCAATCGCAAACAATTCTGAAGCAGCTCCAGTAGTCTGAAAACCCATAACTTTCAAATTCTCACATATATTATATTTTCCATGTGTACAAGGATAACAATTTCCACAAACTACCTGTGGCTGAAAAGTCACCTTTTGACCAATCTGGAAACCGGTTACATTTTCTCCTACAGACAAAACCTTTCCTGAAACTTCATGTCCTTGTGTTACCGGATAAGATGTAAATGGATGAGTTCCGTGATAAACATGAATATCCGACCCGCATATTCCAATACGCATGACTCTAATCAGAATCTGTCCAGATCCAGCAGCAGCATCTAACAAGACGCTATCTTTGATACAATGTGCTTTTTCCGAATATGTAGTCCGATGCCCGTAGAAATCGCTATTCTGCGGGCTTTTCCGGCTTTCTGCTGCTCGGACACAGTGTGAAAAAGAGGCACAGGTAGCCCTCGCTGCTGTTGCTGTCATGGCTGTCTGCACCTCCTTCCGAAACCCTTAACAGGGTAAAATTAAAATGTTTACAATCCTTAAAATGTATAGGAAACCTTAAAAGGTTTACTGGGCTTGACTTACGGTTGCTTCCACTTTTGCTGTTTTTTCTACATAGTCCAATATTCCTTCAAGAGTGTCATAGTAGATAATCTCAGTATCATCGGTCTTCTTTGCTATATATACATAACCAACATCGGCCTTCTTCTTATACACAACAAGTACTCGTTCGCCCTGCTTATTATCATAGTAAGCATATTTTTCAGCGCTATCTGTATATTCAGCGTGGTATTTAACGCTTAGGCCTTTCTTCCGAGCCTCAATGTAGAGCACATAGGAATACAATTCACGATTAATCGAATTCGTTTGTGTTCTCGACAGAAGCAGAATGTCATCATTATTGTTTCTACGAATGAACCGCTGAGGAATGGCAAATACCCAATGACCATCAGGATCTTTCTTATTGACATCGTTTGCTATGCAGTCGAGTATTTCTGGCATCTTAATGAAATACTTCTTCCATCGTTCGTCTTCGTCAAACGTCTTCCTATCAATAATTTCCTGAAGCTGATCTACTACTGGCCTGTCAAGAACAATGTCATCCATAAGCATTTTTAAATAGACACGTTTGCCAGAATTTTCATCTCGCAGTAATCTCTTAAAACCGTAGTCACGATCTGTATTGTCCAAAAAACTCTGACGTGCCTTTGCCGGAGGCAACATATAACTATACTTGCCACCGTAACATAATAGCGCCCTTCTGAATAATGCCTGATCCTCGATTTCACTGCGCACGCCATCTGTATCAAACAGCAAAACGAATTTCTTAAGATAGGTAATAAACGCTGTATAATAGTCACTGCTACTGTCGGTTCCTGCAAGAATCTGAGCGCCCTCGGGCAGTACGACTGCATCTTTATTCTGTTCTTCGAATTCCGAAATCTGTCTACCGTATTCCTCTGTAAGTCCAGAAAATGAAAGCAGTGCTCCGGTCTGTCCATCCATGAAAGTATTTTCTGATTCAGCCACAGCCTTTTTCCACTCGGGATCTATACTCATTAGAATCGACTTTATTGATTCCTCAACAACCTGCGTTTCAGTAAACACTGACATTGCGCTCTGTCTATAATTGCGACGAAGAAGTCTGCTCATATAATCATCGCATTTCAGAGCTTCTCCTTCTTCTATCAACCGGTTTACAGATCGAATCATATTGAAGAATATATCCAGCTGCAGGTTCAGCGTAGGCTTTACAAGATTTGAAACCAAACGAAGCCACCTATTCAGTTCAACTTCTTTAGTAAAAGTATCATCATCATTTGCGTACTTAATCAGAAAGGCATACTCAGCATACAGGACAACCTGTTCCTCGTTAGTAAGGGCGCGGGCATCAGAAGTTCCAATCAATCGAAGGAAGGATCGCGTCTCTTCAAGATAAGTTTTATCGTATTCATCACCAGTAGCAAATGAGATTGAACCTGTCTGTTCTTGGCGTTTTGAAAGGACATTAAGAAGTTTATTAAGCTTTCTAAATGCATCTATGCTCAATACTGATTTTTCAGAATCTATTCCATACACATGTTGGAAACCATCCTTAAGAGAATACTAATGCATAAACATAAATTTCATGCATGGAGAGAAATCATCCTTCCACAAGCTGATGACGGATAATGCGCATTGGGTGTGAATTGACCAATGACTGATGGATGCAAGCAGGGATAAGTGTCGTATTAACCAAGTTTGCTTTTTTCTCTGCTTTAAATGCCCCCAAATAAAACTAAGGAGTTATAAAAATGAACATGAAAAGAATTATCGGTATGCCGGCGGTTGTTTCTGCAAGGCACCGGATTGTGATAGACAAGAGTTTTCGCAAACTTTTTAGCATACGGGAGAATGACAAAGTGCTGATGCAGCGTGAAAAGTCCCTGCTGCGCATCATGCCGGCAGACGCTTCGTCCTTACTTGCAGTCAAAGAGATCAGCATGGGTCGCTTCAATCTGCCCACTGATTGGGCGACGGAAAACAAGGTAAGCATCGGCGATTACGTTTATCTTTTGGCAACGACAGAGGGAATCCTTATTTGCCCTAAAAACATGGAATTTTTTTGCTTTGAGGAGGTACAGCCAAAATGAGAATCTTAGGCAGTCCACTTAAAATATCATCTATGAAAAGCATTTACTTTCCAAGACTTTACTTAGAGCAATTTGGAATCAACACCAGTAATGACGTTGTAATTCGGGAAAATCACGAGGATTATTTCATCTATCGGCCATATATGGAACGACCATTGGCAGACAATGAAGAAAAAATAGTTGTCCGGGCTTGCAGCACTTACATACCTACCGATTTCATTCACAGAAATCAGCTTGCTTCCGGACAAGATTCGTTATATCTTATGGCTCTATAATAAATGTTGGGGTGCAGAATAAAGCTTTAATAAAGATACAAAATAGAGCATATTCGATGAAAAAACCTTAAAATGGAAATTGTCACACAACCATTTTAAGAGGTCACCGATATGCTCTATACTCATTTTAGCGAAGAACTGCTTGGATTAAAAGAGGTAATCGTAAAAAATGTTAAGCAAATGCCCGAAATCACAGAAATTCATTTAGAAATGAGGGCAGGCCACATATCTGTCCGTGTTGTGGGAAGAAAAGCGACCATGTTCACGACTACCGAGAACAGCAGATAAAAGATATTCCTGCATTTGGCAAGTACATCACTTTATTGATCCTGCCCGTAAGGCTCTTTCTGATTGGGTTACGGCAGCTCAGAACAGCAATCTTCCTAAATTCATCTCTTGTGGAAACACAACGGTACGCTGGTACAAAGGAATTCTGAATTCTTTTGATTGTCCATATACCAATGGATTCCCTGAAGGTGCCAACAACAAAATTAAAGTGCTCAAACGTAACGCTCATGGTTGCCGTAATTTTCGGCGCTTTCGTAACCGCATCCTGCTTATGTTTACCAATTTAGCGCAAATTGGGGCGGCCTAACGCCGCCCCACATATTCTTTTCTTTTTGTGGGTTACCCCAACTATTGACAAAGAGCCCTTAGTTTATCTAAATATATAAGCATTTGATAATAGGGGAAAAGGTCTCCCTCTTCCCCTATTATCGTTTTGGTGAACCATCGGAGATTCGAACTCCGGACACCTTGATTAAAAGTCAAGTGCTCTACCGACTGAGCTAATGATTCATGACAACCAATATATTATATCAGCATTTGACGCCGATGTCAACAAATAAATGCCTGCCCATGATTTAAAGCCCATGGACAGGCGTTCGACTTGGCTGGGCTGGCAGGATTTGAACCTACGGAATGACGGAGTCAAAGTCCGTTGCCTTACCGCTTGGCTACAGCCCAATATCAAGCGCGGAACAACAGCTTTGCTCCGCACCCAATTTTTATGGGGTGGAAGATGGGATTCGAACCCACGATCTCCAGTGCCACAAACTGGCGCTTTAACCGACTAAGCTACATCCACCAAATTTGGCGCGCCAAAAGGGACTCGAACCCCTGACCTACTGCTTAGAAGGCAGTTGCTCTATCCAGCTGAGCTATTGGCGCAATTATACCAATGGAGCGAGTGATGGGAATCGAACCCACACGACCAGCTTGGAAGGCTGGAGTTCTACCACTGAACTACACTCGCATTTTAGCGACGGCTATCATTATAGCATAATCCAGTGGCAAATGTCAACACCTTATTGTCTGTCCTCCAGCTTAAATAAAAATATATTTATTTTAGAATGTCCAGTTTAATTCCATCTTTTTCATCAGCAGTAACAGAAATTCCCGTAATCGTTTCACCGTAATTTTCTACGATCAAAGATGCAATTTTATCTTCCACCTGACGGCGAATGAGGTTGCGCAAGTCCCTTGCACCGCTCTTGCCGCCAATTGCGTGTTCGGCAAGGTAACGGGTTGCCTGATCGTCATAAACCAACCTAATGCCGCGTTCTTTCAGCGAACCGACATATTCATCAAGCATCAAGTGTGAAACGGCCTCAAAATCGTCTGTGTTGAGCGAACGGAACACAATGATCTCATCTACCCGGCTTAAGAATTCGGGGCGCAGGAACTCTGCAAGAGCCTTCATTGCTTTTTCACGAGTAACATCTGTTTCGTTTTTGGCAAAGCCCAAAGTGCCTTCCTTTTTCTCGCTGCCTGCGTTGGAAGTCATTACAAGAACGGTATTCTCGAAATTGACCGTGCGGCCGTGTGCGTCGGTGATGCGGCCTTCATCCAGAATTTGCAGCAAAATATTCATTACGTCAGGATGTGCTTTTTCGATTTCATCAAAAAGTAATACGGAGTACGGACGGCGGCGAACCTTCTCGGTAACCTGACCGGCTTCATCGTAGCCGACGTAGCCTGGGGGTGAACCGATGATGCGTGACACCGAATGTTTTTCCATGAATTCGGACATATCAAGCCGTATCAGCGTTTCAGGCGTATCGAAAAGTTCTTTTGAAAGAACTTTTACCAACTCTGTTTTTCCAACGCCGGTCGGGCCGACAAAAATAAAGGATGCCGGTCTGCGGCGCGGGCTGATTTGTACCCTGCTGCGGCGAATTGCTGCCGAAACCGCTTTAACGGCCTCTGCCTGACCAATCACCTTAGAATTTAAAGTATTCTCAATATCGGCGAGCTTCCTCAGTTCGTTTTCCTGTATTCTGCTCGCGGGGATTCCAGTCCAAAGCTCAATTACCTTGGCGATATCTTTTTCTTCAACCGGAGCTCCAAGCGCCAAAGGTGCCAATTCCTTCGTCTTTTTCTCTAATCTTGAAATTTCAGTCCGGACTTCAGCCAGCTTTTCATAGTCCGGCTCTATTCCATCCGCAGTAAGTTCTTCTTCCTGGTTCTTGCGTTCTTCAAGTTCAAAATTCACACTGTCATAGTCCGCCATGGAGATATTGCGCAGTGCGGCGCAGGCACAGGATTCGTCGAGTAAATCAATTGCTTTATCAGGAAGAAAACGGTCATTGATGTAGCGCTCGGAAAGTACCACGGCCTTTTTTACAATTTCTTCCGGAACACGAACGCGATGATAGGATTCATAGTATGACTTGATACCCATCAGAACATCGATTGTTTCATCAATCGACGGTTCGGCAATCGTTACTGGCTGAAAACGCCTTTCAAGCGCGGCGTCCTTTTCAATATATTTACGGTATTCCACGAAAGTAGTTGCGCCGATTACCTGAATTTCACCCCTTGAGAGCGCTGGTTTTAGAATGTTGGCAGCGTTCATGGAGCCTTCTGCATCACCCGTGCCGACAAGGTTATGAACCTCATCGATAAACAGGATAATATTCCCCTCGGCTTTTACCTCATCCACAAGTCCCTTAATGCGGCTTTCAAACTGACCGCGAAACTGTGTTCCGGCAACCAAAGCGGTTAAATCAAGCAGGTGGATTTCCTTTTTCATTAGTCTTGCGGGCACGGAACCGTTCGCAATACGCAAGGCAAGGCCCTCCGCCACAGCGGTTTTACCCACACCAGGTTCACCGATTAAGCACGGGTTATTTTTCGTACGGCGGCTTAAAATCTGAATCACCCGTGAAATTTCTTTGTCACGGCCGATGATATTGTCGATTTCTCCCTGCTTGGCCTTGGCTGTCAGGTTGGTACAGTAAGCGTCAAGGTGCTTGCGCTTTGTTTTGCGCCTCTCTTTTTTATCCCTTTTCGCAGTGTCGTTGTTCTGCACCTGTTCCGGAATATTTTCACCACCGGAAAAGATGTTTTGCAGGAACGGGAATGTCGCGGCGCCTCCCGGCACAAAACCGTCTTCTCCGCCGTCCTCTTCATCATTGCTTTCTTCCGAATTTGCAGTCATCAGTTCATTGAGCTCTGCCTCCATTGCCTCCATTTGCTCTTCAGTAATGCCCATTTTTTCCATTAAATCATTGACGGGCTTAATGCCAAGTTCTTTTGCGCAAACAAGGCAAAGACCCTGGCTTTCTTTTGAATCGACCGTTGGTGAGATAAATACAACCGCAGGCCTTTTATGACATCTTGAACACAACATAGGTAAAATCACTTCTTCTCTTTCAAAAATTATATATCAATACTTATCTTATTTTCTAATTGATTTTTTGTCCATCAGCTCGTTGATATTGATGGCATACTGAGGGTCGTCGGAATGAAGAATCGCCGTATATATTTTAACATACTGTACAAAAGCGTAAATCATCAACGCGGCAGTGATGGACAGGAGGATAACGGTAACCGTGAGGTTTTCAATTCCCCAAATTCCCTTTAGCGCCACTATGACAGTAAAGGAAACATAAAACAGAATCGTGGCGACTTTGCCATACCATTTTGAACCGCTCGGTTTTTTATTCTTCTTGATCAGCATGCATGCGGCAGCTACCATTAAAATCTCTTTTAATACAAAGATTGCCAAAAGCGGGATTAAAACCGGCTGTTCAACCGCAAGGCAAACTGCAACTGCGCCTTGCGTAAGCTTGTCGGAAAGCGGGTCAAGCATCTGTCCCAGCTCTGTGAACTGGTTGAACCGGCGGGCAATCATACCATCAAGCATATCCGTAAGGCCGGAAACAATCAGTACAATTCCGGCGGGTATAATCTGATTGTGCATAAAATAGATCACAAACGGAACGATCAGAATGATACGTAAAATAGATAATGCATTTGGTATATTAATATTCTTATTCCTGTTTTTCATTCGTAATTACCCCATTCTAAATTTCCGTTTGATACAGTAAATATACCGGGTTATGAACATATAAATACTTGTAAATATTGGAGTGGCCGATGTCTTGATCCGAATTCGGATACTTTGCAGTAATGACCGGAAGCGCAAGCTGCAAAACTGCGCAAATCAAGAACACCACCAAAGCGCCCTTCAGCAGCCCGAAAACCCCGCCAAGCAGAGAATTGACCTGATGCAGAACCGGCAGTTTAAACACTGTATCCAATGCACGGGAAACGATTTGAACCAAAAGCTGGAGCACCACAAAGATGATAACCATAGATATCGTTTTTATAATAATATGATTCAGCGCTGTCAAAGGAGTCAGCTTAGTCAAATACGTACCAACGATAACAGCAAGACGATCCGAAAGCGTAACCGCTGCAATAATCGCAAATATGTAGCCGATTAGCTCGACAAGCGAACGAACAAGTCCTATTTTAAAACCTGAAATGACAAAACACAGAACAAGTACGCATAATAGTATATCAAGTATTGTTCCCACTTTTTGCCTCCTGTTTAGCCCATTAGTTGATACATAAGAAATAATATATCACAAAATATAATTTTGTACAAGTCACTTACCGGCTATTGGCGAGCCGGATCTCAGAAATTCCCAATATGTAAACCGAACTTTCATCATGTAATGCAATGGCCTTTGCATCACTGCCTGCGTCACAACTCCCCGAAGAAATGCCCGTTGTCGCGGAGTAGAAATACACTCGGCCGTCTGTTAGCGCAGCAACTGTGTCACCGTAAAGCGAAACCGACTTGACATTTTGTTTGAAATTAACGGAGACTGTCGTTTTCCCTGTTTTATCAAGTATGACGAGCTTACTGCTTGCGGAATCCTTATAAGGAGAAAGGCTCAGCGCCGTTCTGGATGCATCCACACAATATGCGTCGAGCTGAAGTCCCTGATAGTCAAAATTGGTTTTTGTGCGTTGATTTGCATTGATCACCGCAGTCAGCTTATCGCCGACAGCCACAACAGTGCCATCATCACAATAGTTGACATCGAGCATGATATTTTCGGTGTAAACGGCAAACGGATCAACCGTCTTTCCGCTGTTGAGGTCAAGAAGATAAACGGCAGAGGTCAGTCCCCCATCCTTGGCGGAAACTCCCGTTACCGCAGCCTTTGTACCGTCCTGATTGAGCGCGGCGGCGGTCGGGTAGTATTCGGAAAACCAATAGTGGGACTGAGGGGTATTCTCCGTAGTGTAGGCTGTCAGCTGACCGAAATAGCCGTCGGCCTCCGTGATAAGCGCGTAGCGCCCGTTAGCTGCGAGTGCACCCGCAAGAATATTTTGCTGTCCATTTTCTTTTGCAAGCGTACCGCTTTGACTTTCAAGCTGATATCCCTTGCCGCCTAAATTGTAGATCAACGCTCTGGAACCGTTCATTTTCATGACCGGCTGCGAAAAACTGTGCTGACGGCTGATCACTTCTTTGGCTGTAGAGTTCAGTACAGTCAGCGCGGTATCACTGACGACGACGGCTTGCTTGTTCACGGATTTAAAGTTTCCTACCGAAACCGAGTTGCCGGCAATCTTTACAGGGTAACCGTCACCGATTCCCATGCCCACAACGCTGTTCTGTACCCATTCCAGCACATTGGAGGGAGTAAGGTTCCCGCGGTTAAACCAAATCAGCATTCCCAATACGCAGAGAATCAAAATGAGAATAATTTTATAAACCCAGTGTGGAATACGGCTTTCACGGTGCGTCCGCTTTTTTCTGCGCCTTTCCTCCCGCGGCCTGACTGCGTCTATTTCGGTTGTGTCATAACGCTGTCCGCTGTCACTCATACTGATTTCACATCCTCATAAAAAACACGATTTAAATACAATCCGTAGGGTGGAGCGGTCGGACCGGCGGCTTTGCGGCTTTTTGCCTTAATGATAGCCGCAACATCCTGCGGCTCGAACTTTCCCTGTGCAACACGCAGAAGCGTCCCCACCATAATCCGAACCATGTTGTACAAAAATCCGTCCGCCGCAACCGTAAAGGTCACAAGATTGCCTTCTCTTTTCACTTCCGCCCTTGTCACCGTACGCGTCATATTACCGCGCTCCCGTGCGTCCAGCGTACAGAAGGAGGTAAAGTCATGCGCACCCAAAAAACAGGCGGCGGCCTCGTTCAGCCGTTCAACATCAAGTTCGTACCAATAATGCAGCGCACGGTGGTTTAGAAACGGGTTGCGAATTTGACTGTTCCATATTTGATAAACATATTCTTTCCCGGTACAGGAATAGCGCGCATGGAAATCGGGTGCGGCTTCACAACAGCTCAGCACCGCCATATCCTCCGGAAGAAAATGATTCAGCGCCCCCATGAGGCGCTCACATGGAATTTCATGCCCGGTTTTCAGGCTGATGCAATACTCCCTTGCGTGTACAAATGAATCTGTACGGCTGCACCCTTTGATGTCCGGCTTTTCCCCAAGCACCTTAAGGAGCGCTTCCTGAAAAACCTGCTGTACAGATACAGCGTTTTGCTGTATCTGCCAGCCATGGTAATTCGAGCCGTCATAACAGATTTTCAGCATCAAATTTCTCATAGCGTCCCTTTCGGCATGGCGCGGCGCGCCGGATTGTAATTTTATCGTATTGCCGGTGGAAAGTACACGCTGCAAAATACAATCACAGCACAGACCAGCAAGGAAAAGGCAACCGCCGCCGCGTCCCTTTTGGTCGCATGCAGCACTTTCATTTTCGTGCGGCCCTCGCCGCCGTGATAGCATCGGCATTCCATCGCCATCGCAAGGTCATAGGCACGGCGGAAGGACGAAACAAACAGCGGAATCAAGATTGGAATCAGCGCCTTGATTCTCTGGACAAGCCCGCCGCTTTCCATATCGGCTCCCCTCGCCTTTTGCGCACTCATGATTTTATCGGTTTCTTCAAGCAGAGTCGGCACAAAGCGAAGAGCAATTGTCATCATCATCGCGATTTCATGTACTTTAATGTGCAATACTTTCAGCGGCTTCATAATACGTTCAAGCGCGTCCGTCAGTTCCGTCGGTGAAGTGGTAAAGGTCAGAACTGAGCTGAACAGAATCAAGCTGACAATACGAATCGTGATAAAAATCGCATTGGAAACGCCGCCGGTGGTAATCCGGACATAGCCCCAGCTCCACAGCGTTTCTCCCCCGCCATAAAACAGGTTTAGCACCGATGTAAAGATCACAACGAAAAAAATCGCCTTTAAGCTCTTAAAATACTGCTTCAGTGGCACACCCGACAAAAGCAGGATTCCAAAAATCAGCGCCGCCATCACAAGCAGACCCTCAAAATTGGAAGCAACAAAAATAAAAATGATAAATACAAAGGTCAGGATAATTTTAACACGCGAATCAAGGCGGTGAATCAGCGATTTCCCCGGAAAATACTGTCCTAACGTAATATCTCTAACCATTTTTCCGGCCTCCTTTATCCAAAAGCGGCATCAGCTGCTTTAACGCCTGCTCGATTGTCAGTACGGTTGTAACAGGATAGCCCTTCCCCTTTAAAACAGACATGATTTTGGTAATTTGCGGCACACGCAGGCCGATTTTTTCCAGCTCGCTATCGCGTGCGAACACTTTTTCGGCAGTATCAAACATTTCAATCTCGCCCGCGTTCATGACAAGCACGCGGCTTGCCATGCGCGCAACGTCCTCCATACTGTGCGATACCAAAATAATGGTATTGTGTCTGGAAGCATGATAATTCGCAATTTGGCTTAAAAGCACATCGCGGCCACGGGGGTCAAGTCCCGCGGTAGGCTCATCCAAAATCAGTACATCCGGGTCCATTGCAATCACACCGGCAATGGCGGCACGGCGCTTTTCGCCGCCTGAAAGCTCAAAGGGGCTTTTTTCCAACAGGTCATCGCTTAAGCCGACGAACTCTGCGGCGGAATGGGCGCGCTTTAAGATTTCATCCTTATCCAAGCCCATGTTGCCCGGTCCGAACGCAATATCTTTCAGTACGGTTTCTTCAAAAAGCTGGTGCTCGGGGTACTGGAATACCATGCCCACTTGAAAGCGCACGGCGCGGATTTTTTTCGGTTCCGCCCAGATGTCTTTCCCATTTAACAGCACGGTGCCTCCGGTTGGGCGAAGCAGACCGTTCAGCTGCTGAATGAATGTAGATTTCCCCGAACCGGTGTGGCCAATCAGGCCGATAAACTCGCCCTGTTCGATGGAAACATTCACATGGCTGACTGCCGTTTTGCAAAACGGAGTTCCCTCGCCGTAAGTGTATGTCAAATCTTTTGTCTCAATGATAGGCATATGCTTCTCCTAATTATGCTTTATTTAAAAGCGGCTCGAGTGCCGCGACACACTCGTCTATATTCAGCGCACAGTCCGGCAAATCAAATCCGCCTGCTTTCAGCCGATAAATCAGCTCGGTGGCCTGCGGCACGTCCAGCTGATGTTTTTTCAGCAGTTCAACCTGCGAAAACACCTCCCTGGGTGAACCTTCGGTCAGGATACTGCCGTTGTCCATCACGATAATACGGTCGGCCTGAACAGCCTCGTCCATATAATGCGTAATTAAAACAATCGTAATCCCTTTTTCCTCATTCAGCCTGTGAATCGTATCGAGTACTTCCGTGCGGCCGCGCGGGTCGAGCATTGCGGTGGGCTCGTCCAGCACGATACAGTCCGGCTGCATGGCGATGATCCCCGCAATGGCGATACGCTGTTTTTGCCCGCCGGAAAGCTTGTACGGCGCATTCAGGCGGTAATCGTACATCTCGACCGCTTTTAACGCGTCATCAACCCTTTGACGGATTTCCTCGGACGGCACGCCCAGATTTTCGGGACCGAACGCCACATCCTCCTCGACCACGCTCGCAACAAGCTGGTTATCGGGGTTTTGCAGCACAAGGCCAACCCGGCGGCGTATTTCGTAAAGAACGCTTTCGTCGAGCGTATCCATATTATCCACATACACCTTGCCGCCGCTTGGCAGCAGCATGGCGTTGAAGGTTTTTGCAATGGTGGATTTTCCGGAGCCGTTATGCCCCAAAAGCGCCACGAATTCCCCTTTTTTAATGCTGAGCGTAACGCCGGAAAGCACCTCGTGCTGCTCTTCGGTCTCCGGTTCATCATAGCTAAAGGATATATTGTCTGCTTTAATATAATCCATTTCTGTACCTACCTGTTTATTGTTTATGAAACTAATTCCTGTTTAAAAGGCCGTATATGATTTTTGTGGATATTTTTCGCTTTGCAAGGCTGGCGCCTGCATAGGAGAAAAACGCAGCAAAGCGGAAAATAGACCGAAAAGAATAGGCATTTTAGACAGGATTTAGTATCTGCTCTCCCAAATTGCGGTACTGCCGCAGGGCAGAACAAGGCCGCTTTGGGTAACCGGCAGCCCGATTTCACTGGAGGAAACCACACCGCCGAATTTTTTTTGAATGAGTATGTTCAAGAGATACTCCATGACCGCCGGGGACAGGCCTGTGGTGTACGAATTTAGAATAAAGAACAACGGATTTTGGGAAAGAATCGGCACACACATTTCAACCAACGGGTAAAGCTGTTCCTCCAACTTCCAGATTTCGCCGTTCGGGCCGCGGCCATACGACGGCGGGTCCATGATAATCCCGTCATAGGTGTTTCCACGGCGCTGTTCGCGCTGCACAAACTTAATGCAGTCGTCCACCAGCCAGCGCACCGGTCGGTCGCCAAGGTTTGATGCGGCAGCGTTTTCTTTCGCCCAAGCAACCATCCCTTTAGAGGCATCCACATGGCAAACCTCCGCGCCCGCCTTTAAACAGGCAAGGGTTGCCGCGCCGGTGTAGCCGAACAAGTTCAGCACTTTCACGGGCCTTCCGCTTGCCTGAATCTTTTTCATGGCAAAATCCCAGTTAACGGCCTGTTCGGGGAAAATACCCGTGTGCTTAAATCCCATGGTTTTGAGCTGAAAAGTCAGCTCGCCATAGTTGATTTTCCACATTGACGGCACTTTCTTCAGTTCCTGCCAGTTGCCGCCGCCCGTCTGGGAACGCAGATAGCGCGCGTTGGCCTCGCGCCACATCGGGTTGCTTTTAGGCGTATCCCAGATAATCTGCGGGTCGGGGCGGATGAGAATCACATTCCCCCAGCGCTCCAGCCTTTCCCCCGCAGATGTATCGATCAGTTCATAGTCCTTCCAGTTTGCAGTTCTCAAAATCTTACCTCTTACCTCTTTATAAATGAAGAATAAACTATCAATATTTCATGAATAATATGAAAATTAGGGGCTTATGACAGCCTCTCCCTCACGACATCGGCGACAGAGTTCGCCAGTACGCTGATATATTCCGTATCTTCGCCCTCTATCATAACGCGGAGCAAAGGCTCCGTACCGGACGGACGTACAAGAACGCGGCCCTTTCCGGCCAATTTCAGCTTTGCCTTTTCAATTGCTTCCTTGACTTTGTCGTCGGTGTAAAAACGCAGTTTTCCTTCGGCACTGACATCCACGTTGACCATCACCTGCGGGTAACGTGTCATCAGCGTTGCAAGGCTGGACAGCTTTGCTCCCCTGCGGTGCACAATGCTCATCAGCTGTGCTGCGGTCAGCTCGCCGTCACCTGTGGTTGCGAAGTCGAGAAAAATAATATGCCCGCTCTGCTCGCCGCCGAAGTTATAGCCCTCAAGCAGCATTTCTTCCAGCACATAGCGGTCGCCGACCTTGGTGGCGGCGAATTTAATCCCGTTATCTTCACAGAAACGGTTAAAGCCCATATTGGTCATAATGGTACCGACCGCGGCGTTTTTGTTGAGCTTGCCGCGGCTTTTCAGGTCGGCCGCGCAGATTGCCATCAGGAAGTCGCCGTCGACCAGCTGGCCTTTCTCGTCAACCGCAAGACAGCGGTCCGCATCGCCGTCGAACGCAATACCCGCGTCCAGTTTATTCTCTTTTACAAAGGACATCAAGTTTTCCATATGAGTGGAACCACAGTTGTCGTTTACGTTCACACCGTTGGGATTATCCGAAAGCATGTGGCAGGTGGCACCCAATTCCGTAAACAGCTTCTCCGCTGTGCGGCAGGCCGCACCGTTGGCGCAGTCGATTCCGATATTCATACCGTCAAGCGAAAAGGCAACGGTACTTTTGATATGATCGATATAATCACGCACGGTATTTTGCGCACCGGAAACACTTCCCACATCGCCGCCGGTCGGGCAGGACGGCTTTTGCGCGTGGTCGAGCACGATTGCTTCAATTTGCTCCTCCAGCGCGTCCGGCAGCTTGTAGCCGTCGCCGCTGAATATTTTAATACCGTTAAACTCGCAGGGATTGTGGCTCGCGGTCAGCATAACGCCCGCGTCAGCCTTATACTTGCCGACCAGATATGCGACTGCCGGAGTTGGCACAACGCCAAGCTGAACCACATTCGCACCGACCGAGCAAAGACCCGCTGTCAGGGCATTTTCGAGCATATCTGAGGAAAGGCGCGTGTCCTTTCCGATCAGGATTTTGGGGTGGCGGTGGTTGCCGTCTGTCAGCACCATGGCTGCCGCACGGCCGATATTCATTGCCATTTCGCAGGTCAACTCGCTGTTTGCAATTCCTCTGACGCCGTCTGTTCCAAAAAGTCTTCCCATAAATATGAACAACTCCTAATATTATTTTTATATTATACTAAAATAGCGCTAATTAAAAACATTAGCCCAACTAAAGCAATAATTGGCTGCATTGTTTTTTGTACGGTCAAATACCAATCGCTCGGCTGAGGGTCTTCCACCTCGATGCCGTGCCTTATTGAAAATAACGCAAGCGGGAACAGCATATCAAATATGTCAAGCAGAAATAGAAGTACTGCGATTGTTAGAAGCACCGGATTGCCCCGAATCGTATCGTATTGATACAGTGCCATACCGGTTATTTCCGTTGCGTTCAGTGTATCGCCGCCGTAGAAATATTGTGCGCCTGTTGAAGTAATGCGATCATCAAACACAAGCTCACCGTTCTTATTAAATAATTGCCCGCGAAGCAGATTTCCGTCAAACAGCTCTTTGCCATTTTCATCCGTAATATGAATAGGGTAATTTGTGTTGGAATCATATATTGATTTATCCAAAGTAACAAGATAAGTCTTTTTCGAACCGTCCTGTACCTGATAAGTAACCGTCGTCACACTGTTGTGTGGAGCAGAAACGGAGATATTCGTTTTACTCTGGTTCAGTAAACCAATATAAAACGCAGTGCCGTTCTCAACAGATTTAGTAAAAAAAGATTCGCCAAACCGCATCCCTACGGAGAAAAAGAAGATAAAATAAAACACAAAAAAGATTGCAACAACAACACCTGCAATTGAGGACTGCTTTTTATGCAGACGGACAAAATCTTTGAGGTTCATTATTTTATTCCCCTTTCGCCATCGAATCAAAACAATTTTTGCTGATTGTTTTCCTCCGTGTTCGGCGGGGTCAGACCCAAGTGCAGGTAGGCGGCGCGAGTGGCGCAGCGTCCGCGCGGGGTACGGCTCAAAAAGCCGATTTGCATCAGGAACGGTTCATAGATATCCTCAAGGGTTACAGCTTCTTCACCGATGGCGGCAGCGAGCGTTTCAAGCCCGACTGGGCCGCCGTTATAAAAATTAATCAGTGTTTTCAACATTCTGCGGTCATTCGCGTCAAGACCGGTTTCGTCAATTTCGAGCCGGTCGAGGCCGATTTTAGCGGATTGATACGTAATAACGCCATCGCTGATGACCTGTGCAAAATCGCGCACACGCTTCAGCAGGCGGTTTGCGATACGCGGGGTGCCGCGCGAACGCGAAGCAATTTCCAGCGCGCCGTCCGCTTCAATGTCGATATCGAGTATTCTCGCACTGCGGGTGACAATCTGGGCCAGCTCCTGTGGAGAGTACATCTCAAGCCGGAGCACGACGCCAAAACGGTCGCGCAAAGGCGCGCTGAGCTGCCCCGCGCGGGTAGTTGCGCCGACCAGTGTGAACCTTGGCAGCGGCAGGTGATAGGATGCTGCCATTTGGCCTTTGCCGGTGATAATATCGAGTGCGAAATCTTCCATCGCGGGGTAAAGAATTTCTTCCACGCTGCGCGACAGACGGTGTATCTCGTCAATGAACAGTACGTCGCCCGGGTTCAGGTTGGTCAGCAGTGCCGCCAGATCACCTGGCTTTTCAATCGCAGGGCCGGAGGTGATACGCAGATTGACGTTCAGCTCATTTGCAATAATGCCCGCAAGGGTTGTTTTACCAAGCCCCGGGGGGCCGTAGAGCAGCACATGGTCGAGTGACTCCTTACGCAGCTTTGCCGCTTCAATAAAAACCGAAAGGTTTTCCTTGACCTTATCCTGCCCAATATATTCCGAAAGCACCTTCGGGCGCAGTGGATTTTCGACCTCCGAGTCCTCCGGAACATATTCCGGAGCAACCACACGGTTTTCAAAATCATAGTCATTTTCATAGTCCATCTATATTCACCACCATTTTATTTAACCCCAAATTTACAGTATGAACAAATTCTTTATTTCAGAGGTCCGCCCATGGATTTGAGCGAAAGCCGGATCAATTCCTCAACCGGCAGCGTACTGTCAAACCGGGCCACAAGCGCGGCGGCATCCGTCGGCGAATAGCCGAGCACCGTCAGCGCGTTTACCGCCGCACCGGCGTTTGTTGAGGCAGAAACAATTCCTGCGGTTTCAAACCCCGAAGCGCTGGTTTCCATTCCCTTTACCTTATCCCTCAATTCAAGCGTAATACGCTGCGCAAGTTTGCTGCCCACGCCGCTTGCCCTTGTAAGAGTTTTGCTGTCGCCGGTTGCCACCGCCATAGCCACCTGCTCCGGTGCCAATTCAGAAAGAATTGCAAGGCCGACCTTGGGGCCGACACCGCTGACGCCCGTGAGCATTTTATAGCAGTTAAGCTCGCTCATGGTCGCAAATCCGAACAAATCAAGCGCATCCTCACGCACATTCAGATGTGTGTAAAGTGTGACCTGCTCGCCAATTTGCGGCAACGCGCGCTGTGTGCTGAGCGTTGTAAAGCATTTAAAGCCCACGCCGCCGCATTCCACCACGGCAAAAGCCGGCTCCGTATGTGTTAAAATTCCTTTTACACTATAAAACATCTTGTCGCTCCCGCATCCAATTTATTATTTATACTTAATGACTGATTAATCTGCGCCGAAAAGCGGAGCCTGCCGCCTGCCCGTGGCAAATTGCCATCGCAAGCGCATCGGCGGTATCGTCTGGCTTTGGCACTTCTTTTAAACACAGCAGCCTGCGCGTCATCTCCATGACCTGTGGCTTGTGTGCCTGGCCATAACCGGTAACCGCCATTTTAACCTGAAGCGGCGTATACTCAAATATCTCAAGTCCCGCTTTCTGTGCAGCCAAAAGAATCACTCCTCTGGCCTCAGCCACGCCAATTGCTGTTTTTTGGTTGTTTTGAAAAAATAACTTTTCAATGGACACCGCATCCGGCTTGTAATGTTCCATCACTGTGGTTAACGAATCATAGATAATCTCAAGCCTGCGGTTAAAGTCATCATCAGCCTTAGTGACAATCGCACCGTGCTCAAGCGGCTGATACCGTCCGCAGTCCGCGCGGATTACGCCGTAGCCCACAATGGCGTAGCCGGGGTCTATTCCGAGAATAATCATCTTAATAATCCGCTCCCACATTGCATTGATTGGATTGCCGGACTGCCGCCGGCCGAGCCCAAGACACAACAACCCATAATATCCGTTTTATTATATCACAGATGCGGTCAATAGTGAATACCAACTCTTTACTTTACGAAGTGGTGTTGATCAATATTATTATCAAGCAATTGTTTCATTTGGGAGAAAAATGGTATATACTAATGACTAATGGAAAGTTTAGTGGTATGTGCGCTTCCCGCTGATGATCAAAATTCTGGAGGTGTTCTTATGCTGGAAAAAATCGATTTAAAAGAATCAATATCCAAAGATGCATTTAAAAAGCAATCCAAGGAACTGAAGACCGAACTTGCGGCTTTGCAGCAGCCAATCAAGCAGCAAAAACTGCCGGTCATTATTTTGTTTGAAGGCTGGGGTGCCGCCGGAAAGGGCAGCTTAATCGCCAGCCTGATTGCAAACTTTGACCCGCGCGGATTTAAGGTACATTCGATCGTACCGCCGACAGCGCTCGAACAACGAGAGCCGTTTTTGTGGCGGCACTGGCTGGACATTCCCGAGCAGGGCGTCCTGTCCGTGCTCGACCGAAGCTGGTACGAAGAGGTCACCGTTTCCCGGTTGGAAAACAATGTGGATGACAACGTGAACCTGCATCGTATGAACGATATCAATGAGTTTGAACGTACGTTAACCGACAACGGTTACCTGATTCTCAAATTCTTCTTACACATCAGCAAAAAGGAGCAAAAAAAGCGGTTTGAGCTTCTTTCAGATTCAAAAAGCACCGAATGGCGTGTAACAGAGCTGGATTGGAAACGCAACAAACACTACGAGAACTATTGCCGGGCGTTTGACGATATGCTAAAGCACACCTCCACCGCCTGTGCTCCGTGGCATATGATTTCAAGCATGGACAGGGACGCCGCAACGCTTGATGTTTACCGCATTGTCGTCGACCGTATCACTGACGCCTTGAAGCAAAAAACTGAAAAAGAAACGGGCAGTGCGCTTGCTTCCGAGATAATGAAGCCCCGCAGTTTCTCCCTTGTATCGATGCCAAAGCTGAGCGACATTGAACTGAATCAAACAATCAGCGACAAAAGATATAAGCAGCAGCTTGAAAAGCTGCAAAGTCAGCTCAGTGAGCTGCACGGTAAGCTGTATGCAAAAAAAATACCGGTGGTCATCGCTTACGAGGGCTGGGATGCCGCGGGCAAGGGTGGGAATATCCACCGTGTTTCTGAAGCACTCGACCCACGCGGTTACGAGGTGGTCCCCATCGCTTCACCAAGCAGGGAAGAAATTTCGCGCCATTATTTGTGGCGCTTCTGGCGCAATCTTCCAAGGGATGGCCATATTGCAATTTTCGACCGTTCGTGGTACGGCCGCGTGATGGTGGAACGCGTAGAAGGCTTTTGCACCGAAGAAGACTGGCAGCGTGCATACCAGGAAATCAATGAGTTTGAGCGCCAGCTCTGCGACTGGGGTGCGATTGTGATTAAATTTTGGCTTCACATTGACAAAGCTGAGCAGCTGAAGCGATTTAACGACCGGCAAAGCACGCCGTCCAAGCAGTGGAAAATCACGGACGAAGACTGGCGCAACCGCAGTAAATGGGATGAATACGAGGTTGCCGTAAACGATATGCTGCAAAACACCTCAACGGACTTTGCTCCGTGGCACATCATCGAGTCACAGGACAAAAAATTCGGACGTATTCAAACACTCAAAATTATTACAGATACCATCCAAAATCAGCTAAAATAGTCACAGCACAAAATGGGCTGTAACAAACGCGCGCGGGAAATCCGCCTGTTTGTTACAGCCTTTCTATGATTTATTTTCCGTTGTGGTCATTATGTGCCAAAGGCGGACAATGGACGAAACGAGCAGGGTTCCCATTGCGAGCGCGCCGGCAATGCCAAGCGTGTGCAGCCCTGTTTCGATAAACATGGTGTTGTTGCCGATAACACAGTACTCCATGGTATAGTAAATACCGCCCCCCGGAACCATGGGAAGCATTGCAACAAGCAAATATCCGGTAACCGGCATCTTAAATATTCTCGCCATCACTTCCGCATACACTGAGATTGCAATGGTGGCAATAAAGAATTGCATAATGTCGTTTTGCAGCGGACTGCTCAGCAGGTAGAAAAGCCAGCCGATCGCGCCGCCAAGTGAGGAAAAGAACAGCGTTTTTCCGTGCAGATTCATCACCGCGCCAAAAGCGGCGCACGCACAGAAGGCCCAAAAGCAAGGCATAAAATTCATATGCGTCACACCCCCCATATCATACGGGTCATCGTCAGCGCAATGCCCGCGCCGATTGCGATGGCGGTCGCAACAAGCACGCTTTCGGTAAGCCGGATAATTCCCGCCATTAAATCCCCCGCAATAATGTCACGCATAAAGCTGGTAATCGCAATACCGGGCACCAGGTTCATCAGGGCACCGATAATAATTTTGTCGGTGCTGAGCGTGATGTTGAACTGTGCGGCAATCAGTGCAATCGCCGCGGCGGCAAAGCTTGCAATAATGTTCACAAAAAACGAATTGGCGTGAAATCGGTTCATGTTATGGCAAATAACCTTAATCGCAGCGCCGCAGAACAACGCGCAGACTCCGTCGGCGAAACTTCCGCCGTAAAAAAGTGTAAACGTAAACGCAACCAACGCGAATGCCAGTACTTGAAACCCCAAACCGTAAACCGGACGGTGCTCAATCACAGCAAGCTCGCGGCGAATTGCTTTGAACTCGGGAGTGCTGCGGCAGATTCGGCGGCAGAGGTCATTTCCTCTTTCCACCTTGTCAAGGTTGGTTCCCCGCGTCGGAATACGTTTAATAATTGTAACCGGGCGCCCATCCGGTGTTGTAATGGTAACGTTAATACAGGTGGGAATGGCGAAAACCTCACCGGTTTTCACTCCGTAGGCATAGAAGATTCGCTGCATGGATTCTTCCACGCGATAAATTTCCGCTCCGTTCGCCAACAGCAGGCATCCCACATCGGTGGTAATGGTAATCAGTTCGTCATAGTTCATTCGCAACACCTTTTGTAAAAATTACACAGCAAATCTGAGCAAGTAAAATTTGCTCAAAATGCACTGATGATAAAGCACTGTGCATATTCCGTGTTGATTGGAAATACTGTGCGCTGTTTGATTGCAAAGCACATATCAATTTAATATTAATTCTATCATACTTTTATGCTGCAAACAATTGGGTTGAATTCTTTTTTCAGCAGCATGAATATCAGATTTTTTATAAAATATGAGCTGTACCCGTCGAAACCGTTCCAATACGCGTTAGACTGCATATTATAAAATTAGGAATGCTAAATTTCACAGTGAACTGCAAGAGCTCACCTAATCGTTGTGGAACCTTTCTCGATTCATACCGTGGATAAATCGAATTCGCCGACAGAGTCCGGCTCTATCACAATAACCAAATTATACTCGAAAGGCTGCGGAAAATTTCCGCAGCCTTTCGTCCAACATCAGATGTTTGACTAATGATTCTTCAACGATTTCATTGCTTTAATCCATGCTAATTTTGTATTTTCAAAATCTTTATAGTGCTGTTCCACATGATTGTTATAGAATTCCAACTCCGTCAAAATCCGTTTAAAATCGTTATTACCAAAATAGTCGCAAAGTTTTGGGACCACAATTGTCAGGTTTTCTCTTATTTTATTAATTTCTTCATGATAGTTTTCATGATTGGTGATAAAAATCAGCAGCGGCTTATAGCGAATCCAGCCGATGGATGCTTTCAAAAATCTTTTTACAACATCACCGTCTTGCGTCGTTATTTCCTTTAATTCAATGGGAAGCACACCCCTGAGTAACGACTGATAATAGGAAAATCCATCATGAAAGGCATAGCAAGGTATTTTTGTGACATCACAGTCACTAATGCATGTGCTTAAAAACGTGTCTTCTCCTCTTGCACCCGGAGGATTGTAAAAAGGAAACAGCCTCTCGCTGTTTTTTAAATTGAAACCAAGGTTGGAGCCGGAAATAAACTTCATCCCATTTATTTCGGGAACTTCTTTACACTTTTCACCGTCAATAATAGAAAGATCGGCATAGGTTACCCCACCGTCATCCATTTTACCTTTAATGGAGTCCCAATTAATGATGTCATTACTGATTGACTCAATAAACATTTTAAAGTCATCTTCCGAAAGCTGACTGTTCCATTGAATTTGCGGAATCGGCGATACATAGCCGCAGTGATAGCCATGTGTAATATCGGAGCTGCGCAGGTACTTCATATGTGTCGCAATGACCTGCTGTCCCTTCCAGAAAAGAGTGTCTCCTATTTTCACCGTGGCAACAGGGTATTCATCGTCATCAAGAAAAATCAAATAATCCATGTTCAGCTTCATTGCAAGATACAAAATGGCATTTCTTTTCATCCCATAGCCCTGTCCAAAAACAAGCTTTGCTTCTTTATTATTCAGAACTTTGTTTTTGACCAAATTTTGTGCTTCCAATTCAATTGAGGTATCACTCATATAATGGGCTGAATCCACCATTTCAAGAATTTCTTCATCCGTAATTGTGTAATCGCCCACTTTGGTGTTTGAATACTTCAAGTCATATGCAACAAATAAATGAAGTGCCATTGTTTCATCATTCATCAAATTGGATTCTTTCCAATTATCAACATATGTTTTTACAACGTTTTTAAAATTCTTTCTTCCGGTTACAAACCCAATGCCTACATTTATTTTCTTTTTCTTCATTTCAGCCTCACTTTTTCTTTACGGGAATACTGTTACTTCAGCTTTTACTTCTCATAATAGGCTTCCCTATTTCTAATTGGAAATAATAACATTAAATAATCGTTATTATATTTTTTATTATACCATTATTTGTAAAAATAGTCACCTTTAACCAAAATGTTAAAAGGTGACTAACTGCTATTTCATATTTTTATTCAGTCCAGCCAGACTGTGTTGCTTAATTTGCAACCGCCAGAACACTCAGTACAGCGTTGTTGACAGAGGCTCCCGGTGTAACATCAATAATGGAGTTCGTCGACAGCTCCACGGAGTAAGTGTAGAAACCGGGCTCCACGTTGGAATCCATAAATTGGAAGTTGAAGGCCTCCGCCTCCAAAACATCTACAAGAGTCGAGAAGGTGTAAGTGGCACCTACACCAACAGTTCCGCCTTCACTGGAAGTACGGCGGATTTGGAAGTTTAAGGTTACGGAAATTCCGAGAGGAAGATTAATAATACTGCTAAAATGGAGCAGATTGTTTGTGTTTTCCATTTCACGGGTATCAATCGTGGTAGATACGACGTTGATCGGTTCCGCAAACAATGTGGTGATAATCGGCAAAGGGCCTACGCCACCGCTCGAAGCGTTTAAAGCTACTTGTTTTTTCACTCTGCGCTCCTCATGATGGTCGTCGTCTCCTCCACTGCAACGATTGTTCTCTGGAAAAAATGACTGCGCTAAGGCATTACTATACTGAAAATTATTCATAAAATCCACCTAACATAATTTTTCAAGAACGTTCTCTGCTTCATACTATGCGGTCTTTTTCCAGTATGTACATCCCTTTGGACGCCTTTATCATTTTTATAACAGACGCAGTCAGTTTAATGATTTCTTCATATTTTCCCTTCATTTTTACTTCTTATTACAAAAACAGCCGCCCAAAAGGGCGGCTGAATGAAGTCTTTACCTGAAGTGCGCAAACAGGAATAAACGAGTCAATTCACTTTTAAATGTTTTGCAGTTATCTTCTCCACCGTAAGTTTAAGGACCGTGACTGCCCGCAGCATTCTTTCATCAAACTCAAAAGTCTTTTCTTTAGAATAGTTCTTCATGATTGCAGTCAGCGCCTTTTCCTTGTTTGCATTCACAATTTCGATTGTACCGTTTCCGACAACGCTTTCATATTCCATGGTACAGTCACACGGGCGTTCACCGGAAATCAGTTTGTGTGAACAATCCATTTCAAAACTCACTTTATGATTTTTTTGAATAAGCTCTAACTTTTTCCCTTCATTTGCGCAGTGAAAATAAAGATCAATCTGTGAATCATTGCAATCCCATCCAAAATTCATTGGAACAATGTAAGGATATTCGTCATCAAATAAAGCCAATGTGCAAACATCACACTTTTGAATAATCTGAATCATTTCACCTATATCCAAAATTTCTCTGTCTTTTCTTCTCATTTCAATTCTCCGTTCTATTCAATAGATAATTCTATTATAAATTGCAAGGACTGTAGCAAAATCCGGTAAACCCGGTGTTTTGCCACAGCCCTTTTTCAATTATATCGTTTACTTTGCTTTTTCAGTTACAGACGGCGCATCGTTTTCTTTCTTTGCGCTGGCTGTATCCGCTTTGTCGGAATCCTTTTTTGCAGAATCAGCTGCTTTCACACCGGTTACCGCCTCAATGGCCTGTGCCGTTGTGGAAGGCTCGGAAATGTGTTGTAATGAAACGCCTAATTTATCCAATGTAATAAATTTCAAAAGTGTATCCATGATGGTACTGCTATTGTTATTATTGCTGTTCCCGCCGTCCTGGCTTGTGCTGCCCATATTGACCACTGTTTTCGGCACAATATCGACCTTGGAATTTTTAATTGCATCGGTCAGCTTATCCACAACTTCCTGAATTACGCGATATTCCGCTCCGCCGTAGGCCTTAACCTGTGCGTCGATGGCCTGTGCCTTCGCCAAACCGACATTGGTTTCCATGGAAGCCTGCGCTTCACCTTCCAGCCTGATTTTGGCTGAATTCGCCTTTGCCAGCGCAATAATCTGGTTCGCTTCCTGCTCTGCTTTGCTCGCAAGCGCGGCACCGCTGTTGCCCTCAATCTCAATCTGAATCTTGGACTTTGTGAGGTAACTTTGCTGCTCTGCGGTGGCTTGTGCTTCACGCAGGGATTTTTCGCTTTCCGCTGCCGACTGCTGCTTTTGGTAGGTAACCTTTTTCTCTTCGGCAATCTGACGTTCACGCAGCTGCATGAGAATATTTTCGATTTGAACATCACCAACCGGCGTTTTCGGGGTACCGATCAGTACTTCTTCCAACTGCAAATTGTACTTTTGGAACTTTTCTTTCATTTCGGTAACCGCTCTTTCGCGGATTTCGCTGCGCTCCTGAATCAATTCAATCAAGGTCTTGGTTTGCGCCACATCTTTAAAATAAGCGCTGACCAGCGGGTCTAAGGATTGGTTGACAAGCATGTTGATGTCGCCGAACCGCTGTATTACCCACGGCGCCTGCTTATAATCAATATGCATGACCACCGACAGCGGCAAGGACGGTTCAAATGCATCCTTTGTAATAATATCGACCTCTGTCAGGTTTTCATCGTATTTATGGTCCCCTGTTTCACATTTGTTCCACTTTAAAATAATATTGGTCGTAGGAACCAAGACCACTTTTCCGGCATCTGTGTTAAAGGCGTATTTGCCCGGCATTAGAGGCTTTTCGAGCACGCCCTTGCAGCCGTCCGCCACAAGCTCGCCATGTTTGTAGTCAATCCCTGTGGTATCCACACCCTCTGCGCCGAAGAAAGATACTACAACGCCCACAAAACCAATCGGCACGACCGTTTTCGGCCTGTATTCCACGGTGGCGAAAAGGCGGTTGATATAATAGGTACCGTCTGTCAATACTTGAATCTGCTTGCCTCGTCTGCCGCCGGCTTCCAAAAACTTTTCCGGGTCCTGAAAGCTTGCATGTATTTCGCCGACACTGGGCGCGATAATCTCTCCTTGTGCAAGCGGAAGGCCGTCATGTACCGTAACAATTCCCATCACGTCGCTTGCTTCATTGCTGTTGCCCATAATCACAACCGGGCTGAACGCGCCTCTTGCCGCCAGCGTCTGCTGCATGCTGATAAGTTCTGAGCGTTCCTGCTTGGAGCCGTTAAAGATGGCTTTCAGGTCGTTGGGCGTAATCACAATGAACTGTGCCAGATTAATCGCATAGGTACCTTCTCTTAAAATCCCTCTTTGCGGACCCCTTTGTCCGCCGTTTTGCAAAAATCCGTGCACACTCTGAAAGTTATTAGCCTCCGGAACGACTTTGCCCAAAGTCTGCGTGGGCGCCAGCGGCATTCCGTCGCGGGCAAAGATATATGCAATCTGCCCCTGTGGAATCGTAATGAGCGGATATTTATGTATTTTATACATTAATACAGATTTGAAATGGATACCTCCACGCAGTAAGTCGGGTGAGTAACCGGCTTCACCGTGCAGTGCGATAATAGAGTCCTTCAAGGACCCTTTCATGCTCCACCATTTTTCGATTACGGCAACTTCATTCGAATCAATTACCCTTAATCCCAGAATTTTGAAAATCAACAGGTAAAGCCCCAGGAGTATACAGATAATCGTCACGATTACAGTAGCTAACGTATTCACAGCCATCATCTCCTCTTCAATTTATGAAATATCATTCTTTTATAACAATACTATATTTATATTAGGATAGCAAGCGATTTCATTCTTTTATTAATGGGAATTTATTTCCTTATCCAAATTATTTTAAATGTTGCAGGAACATAGTTCCTTGTGAACTTCCTGTAAAAAATGCTCAATTGTTTTACGGTCATCAGGAGTACCGTGCATATTACAAGATAACGTGCAGACGTCATTATAAGTAGAAACCGATATCTGAAAATAGGGTGTGTATTTGATTGCGCCAGTGATAAAACAATCCAAAATGGTACTACCGTCAAATTGCAGAAGACTTTGATTGATGATGCCTAAATTTGTATAAGAGAGCACAGGAATCGTAAAAAGCTTTCGAAATAGTTTACTGAGAACTTTTTCAGGCAGCGCATGAAAAGCAAAATTCAGCAGGATAGGATCTTTTAAGCAGAGTACGCTTGACTTCTGCCGTTGCATTTGAAGTGATATATTTTTCAGCGTTTGTTCAAATTGTTCATCCGGTCTTAGTTCAACGTTACAAATCAAATTGCTCGTCAAATTACATATTCCGATTTTCTCATCCGGCGAAATATACTTTCTTAAATCCACCGGACATGGAATAGAAATATTGCGCTCCCCTGTTTCTTGACTTAATGTGCGAATGTAGGCAGTTAAAATCATGTCGTTTAACGTGGCGCTCCGTTTTTTTGCGGCTGCTTTTATTGCCTGGAATTGATCTTTCGGAATACAACGGGTTACAATAAAAGGGCTCTCTTTATCACCTTGCAGCGGATAAGTCAGACTCCTGTGTTTATTGGAAACATCAGGCTTGGAAAAGAGGATGGCTATCTTTTCTGCGAAAGTAAAACGAGCAAGGAGCGGCTTCATACTCCTTACGCTTGCTTGAAGCTCACATTCGGTATTCAAACCCTTACGGCACTTGGAATATAAATTGCTCAAAAGGTATAAATACTCTTTAAATCCGGCACCGTCACAGATCATATGGTTCATAATGAAGCAAATCGTATCAGATTTTTGCCCTCTGATCAAAAATATTTTAAGCTGCGGTTCACTAAAAATATCAATCGACGAAACGAGATATTTTCCTGCGTCACATATCGTATCGGAATTCACGGTCACAACAGAAACAATTTCTTCTGCGGTAAAGTTTTGCTGACGCCAGCAGTGTTCTGCAATATCAAAACTGCATCCGATCAGCGGAATCCTTCTTTTTGATAAATCGACCGCTGTTTTTAAGCAGTCCTCATCGAGATGGCTGCAGCGTATTTGGCAATGAATAAACGGTTCATGAGCGGATCGATAATAGTACTGCATGATATCAAACGCTTCGGCATGAATCTTTTCTAAGTGCTCCAAAATATTCGCCTCAATCTGTAAATTGGTTTATATTGTAAACTGTTTTAATACTATCATTTGCACTGATAGCTGCTCGAAAGGGAAACTTTTGAATCAACTGGACATCAGTAAAATATCTTTTGGAAGAATTTTAAGAAAGACAGATTCCTGTTTTTCTTCTAATTCCTGATAGGATTGCTTACTCAGTTCCCATCGGATAGACGAATTGGCGCTCCGCGCGCCCTCGCATTGAACCGTCACGATCATGGAAAACGGATCCTCTGTCACACGCGTAATTTTTCCTCTGATAATATTGTCCTCATTCTGATTTTCATAAGGAATAAAGTAATGTGCGCGAACGCCTATATATTGCAAATCATCCGAAATTTTTTGTTCCGTCGTCAGAACTGTGTTCCAATCCAAGGCTTTTAGTGTGTGATCCGTAAGCTTTTGCGCCTTGGATATATTTTTACAGCCGGTCAGCAAGGTCGCGGCAAGCGTTTTGGGATCTTCAAACAGTGCGCGCTTTTCACTGACCACGTCTATTTTCCCGTCCGACAGTATGGCAATACGGTCACAGAGGCGATAAACTTCGTCGCGGTTATGGGAAACAAAAAGCGTCGTTCCTTTAAATTTTTCAAGCACGCCGCTCATTTCCTGCTCCATCTGCCACCGCAGGTAGCTGTCAAGTGCTGAAAAAGGCTCGTCGAGCATCAAGATTTCCGGTTCCGAAGCAAGAATCCTCGCGAGTGCAACGCGCTGCTGCTGCCCCCCGGAAATTTGAGATGGGTAATGCTTTTCCAAACCATTCAGATAAAATGCCTTTATCTTTTCCTGAATGATTGCTTCTTTTTCCCGTTTCGGCGCGCGAATTCCGGTCGCAATGTTTTCCTCCACCGTCATGTTGGGGAACAGCGCATAATGTTGAAAAAGGTAGCCGGTTTTTCTTTTTTGCGGAGAAAGATTGATTTTTTCTTCCGAATCAAACAGCACCCGTCCACCCAAAACGATTCTGCCCGCATCCGGCTTTTCTACTCCGGCAATACACTTAAGCGTCATGCTCTTCCCGCTGCCGGAAGCGCCCAGCAGAGCAAGAATTTCATTCTGCGCTTCAAATTTCACATTTAATTGAAAACTCCCTAAGGTTTTTATGATATCAACAGAAATTGACATTGCACTTCCTCATTTCTTAAGCAGTCAGAGGCTTGTCCCGGCCCAACCTGTTTTTGCTTCATAGTACTTATTTTTATATTATAGCATGACTATACAAAGAACAAAACTTAATTTATACTATAATCCATTAAAAACATGAAGTCACGTTTTTATAGCGAGAAGCGCGTTGGATTTTGCAAGAGACGGGTTTTGCGCTTAAAATAAACACAAAACATTATTCTCATTCAAACCGGTAAAAAAAGGAACGGCACCCATGAACCGTAATTCGGTCCTTGGGTGCCGTTCTTTTCGGTATACTTCACTGGCAACCTGATTTTGTGTAAAAATCAAACAGCAGTAAAACCGCCATCCACAAAAACGGTCTGTGCAGTGACGTAGCTTGATGCATCACTGGAGAGATAAAGGATTGTGCCGTTTAATTCTCCACGCTGACCCGGTCTGGACGCGGGGCAGAGCATATTGTACATCTGCATGAATTTTTCTTCTTTAAACAGTGTGTCCGCAGTCATTTCAGATTCAAAAAGGCCGGGGCCGACAGCGTTGACTGTAATGCCGTATTGCATCAGAGAAGTAGCCATACCAACAGTCAAACCTCTCACCGCTCCCTTGGAAGCGTTGTAAACGTGACGTACCAGCGCGGGGGTCTTATCACCTACAATTGCATTGACAGAAGCGACATTTACAATTTTACCGTATTTTCTTTCCTTCATTTGCGGCACAATGTATTTGCTCATCAGAAAAATCCCTTTTACATTGGTGTCCATCGCCTTGTCCCAATCTTCCACGCTCATATCTTCAACGGAACCGGCGTAAGCAACTCCTGCGTTATTGAGCAAGATATCAATTTTACCGAATTTGTTCAGGACTTCCTGAACTGCGTTTTTTACGCTTTCTTCATCGGCTACATCGCACTGAACTGCAAGGGCTTTTCTTCCGGTAGCTTCAATTTCTTTAGCGACGTCAGCAAGCTTCTCTTTTCTGCGTGCCAAAAGTGCAACATCGGCACCCTGTGCCGCATAACCCCTTGCCGCGTCGGCTCCCAGTCCGCCGGAAGCACCGGTTATAACCGCTACTTTTCCTGTAAGATCAAACATATTATTCATCATTTAAAACTTCCTTTCATGATTGTATTCAATAGATTGTTATAATTATAACATACTCTGCAGTCGGGCGACAAGCGCCCGGTACGCCTTGTTATAAAATTAACAAATTGGAAACATTTACCGCTGTCTGCTTTGCTGCCTGTCAATCACAAGCCGCTTACAGGCGAATTACAATTCATTCGCACCGCTGTTGCAATGTGCCTTGAACAAAATAACGCCGCTTGAAACGAAAGCAAAAGCTTCCTCAGCGACGTTATTCCTATAAATTGCCTATAGAAATTCAGCAGATTCGCGGACTTTTTCAAGCTACTTACAAAGGTTTGCTTCCTCATTTATAAGGAGGACAAAAGCTTTATAAGATTTTATTCTGATTATTTATCGTTTTTGAAGCCCTGATCCTTTATGACCGGGTATACCTTTGGATAATATACATACTGGTAAACATTTGACGTATACTTGCTCCAGTTTCCCTCTTGCTCACGCCCAATTTCTTTCAAATACTGTTCCATTTCCTGATCGTATTCATCAATCTGCTTTTTCAACCCTTCCACATGATATTTTTCATCATGTTTAAAAGTATCAAACGGCAGTCTGGGCTTTTTATGGGAAGGATCTTTTGGATAACCCAGTGCCAGCCCGGCGACCGGAAACGTATACTCAGGCAGGTCAAGCAGTTTTATCACTTCATCCGGATTTTTTCTCACGCCGCCAATTGGCACAATTCCAAGTCCAAGCGATTCTGCCGCAATAATTGCCGCACCCATATTCAGTCCGACATCCACTGCGCCGACCATCGTACCTTCCACGCTTTCATGAATAACCTGTTTCAGGCCATTTTTCTGCGCGGCCAAATTGGTTTTATAAAAATCAGCAATAAAAACCAAAAATACCGGAGCGCTATCAATCCAGTTTTGACCGCCGGTCAATTCCGCAAGTTTAGCCTTTGACGCTTTATTTCTGATTACGATGACAGAGGTCTGCTGTCCATTAATTGAATTCGGCATGGCCTGTGACGCCATGAGGATTTCATCAACTGTTGCATCATCAATTTCTTTATCAAGAAAGTTTCTGATAGACCTGTGGTCTTGTATTTTCTGAATTGTTTCATTCATCATTATTTCTCCTAACTAACAATTAATATCAATCATTTTCATTGCGTGTTCAATGTTTATTGCAAACCAAAAACTTTTGGAAGCCTTTTATTTCGTAAGCATTAAAACAATGAAAACTAAAATTGCAGGCAGCGCCTGCTTAAAAAATATGGACTTGGATGATGTTGCAGCACCATAAATTCCTGCAACAATTACGCGGATACCCATGAAAACAGGTAGTGCGTATGATCTGGAACAGGGACGCCGAACTCTGGCAGTTTTTTAAATTCTCCTGCCAAATCTTTCTCCAATGCAGCCATATGAAAGTGACAGAAAGCAATTCCAACATCCGCTTTTTGAATATCATAAGGAGCCTTGTCGCCGTAACCCGGTGTTTTCACCTCGTAGAAGTGAAAGGCGTTGCCCGACTTGAGAACTTTCCATGGCTGCTTATTGGAAGCAGAAGGTGCGAGACGCAGCATCTCCAAAGGAAATGCGTATTCTCTTGCATCGCTTTTATCAAGTGGTGTTGTGAAATCGTTCTTAAAAAACAACTCGTTCCACGCTTTGCGCTGATCAGCTTTTGCAATTTTTCGGGCAAAATTCTCAATCATCCGCTTTTTCGTTCCCGGATGGCCCACAGGAGAAACGACAGGGAAAAGTTCATTCTCTTTCAGACTCATGGCAGCCGCAAATGCGCTGCGTTTGAAGATTCCTCCGAGCCAGCAGGTTCCCAACCCCAAATAGGTTAAATATAGAATCAGCTTTTCAAACGTATAGCCAAGCGCCTCCATGGCTGATTCACCGTTAGGCACCGCAGCGCCGATAAAATTTTCGGCGCCCTTAATCACGCCATACGTACCGAGCTTTTCCGTGCCCGTACCCGCTTTCGCTTCAAGAAGACGCAGCGTGACATCATCAGAAAAAGGGGAAGAAGCTTTTTGCAATTCCGCGATATAGGCATTGATTTTTTCTTTTTCACCCTCGGAGAGGGGCTGTTCCTCGTAAGTTCTTACGCTGTAACGGGAACGAACAGTTTGTTCAACAGGAAAATCTAATTTCAATTTTACAGACCTCCTTACGCGAGCTTTTGATAAAGATTTATTTCACCGGGTTTTTCCATAAAATCTTTAAACGTAACAGCAGCCTCTTTAAAATGCTTTGCTGCCATATGCTGTGCAAGCATCTCCTTGTTTTCCCATTCCTCAATAATGGTCAAGAGCTGTGGATTTGAAAGATCCTGATACAGCTCATAATGAACGCAGCCTGCGTCGTTTTGCTTGGTTTCCTGCACAAGCTTTTTTGCCTGTGTTATAAATTCATCCACTTTATCCGTTTTTATAAAATTTTTAGCTACTACTTTAATCATTGTAATTTCTCCCTTTGGCTTAAAGCCATTTTTCGTAATGAACTTTTTCTGGTTTGTAACGATCTGTAAACTCATTCTTTTGCCCGTCAGGATAGCCCACGGAAATCAATGCGAAAGGTTTAATGCCGGCGGGTAAGTTAAATAGTTTGCGTACATTTTCCACTACAGCATCCGACGTTGCAACTCCGAACCATACTCCGCCAAGCTCAAGGTGAACTGCTTCCAGTAAAAGATTTTGCGCAGCCGCACCCATATCTTCTTCCCATGCTGTCGGTATTTTTAGTGCGTCACCATTAGCGAGAAGGACAAAGGTAACAGCTGAATTTGCAACCGGCTTCGCATAAGGAGATACTTGAGAAAGGCTTTCCAAGGTTTCTTTTTCTTTCACAACAATAAACTCCCATGGCTGCTGATTCCCTGCTGAAGGGGCCTGCATAGCTGCCCTTAACAATCGGTCAATTTTTTCCGGCTCTACGGCTTGATCTTTGAATTTCCGAATACTTCTGCGGTTAAATATTTCTTTCATGGCAAATACCTCCAAATGTGTTTTAAAATTTCACGTAATAAATCTAATCTTTTTGTTTTTCCAATTTTTTCAGTAACTTTCTGCTGATTTCGATAAACTGTCGTGTCTCATCCTCAGTCAGAATATCCTCATACACGGCGTGCAGGTCATTCCACGCTATTATAATTTCAGATTGTAAAAGCAGTCCCTTTTCCGTAGTGCAGATATAAACATTCTTTCCATTTGTTTTTCGAGAAACCAGCCGTTTCCCTTCCAATTTTTCCACAAAACGTGTAATTGTAGAAGGTGTCAGATGCAGCCGCTCACCAATTTCTTTCTGATGAATCTCACCATTCTGATTGACAAGATATAAAAGCAGCGCGTGACTTGGAGAAAGTCCGGTCTTGCTAAAGGCGTCATCCGCTGTTTTCCCTAACACACGCGCCAGTTTCGCGCAAGAAAAAAACAAACAGTCATTTAGCCTGCAATCATTCTTATCAATATTATATTCTTGATTCATTTTTATCTCCTCGTTACATTGTTTGTTTGTACATACAACTATATCACTGCACGATCATGATGTCAATCTATTTTTTCAGTAGTTGCTATTATTTTTTTATTTTTAGAAATCCAGCGTCTATTCCATTCCTTAGCGGTGAATTTATAGGTTATTTCCTATTATCATAAAAGTCAAAAGGCATCGAGATTTCTCATCTCGATGCCTTTTGCTTTCTAATATGCAAGTTCATCTATCAGAATTCACATTTGTGGAAGCTCACCTTTTGCGGCTGGATTTGTTCAAGGCAACGGCAGCGCGGATTAACTCCTTAAGTGCCTCCTCGTCCACCTCGTCTCCCTCGTGGAAGTCGATGGCCCTCCTAACGTTCCCATCCAGGCTTGAGTTGAAAACATGAGAAGGATCCTCCAGTGATGCACCTTTTGCGAAAGTCAGCTTCACGGCGTTCTTGTACGTCTCCCCGGTACATATCATCCCGTCGTGAGACCACACAGGCGTCCCCCTCCACTTCCATTCCTCGACTACCTCCGTGTCGGCCTGCTTAATCAGGCTTCGCACCTTTGAGAGCACCTGGCCCCGCCAGTCGCCCAGTTCCTCAATTCTCCCGTCGATTAACTGGGATGGAGATTTCGCGTCTTCCGTAGGCTGCTTTTCCATCGTAAAACCTTCCTTCAATAGATTTTTGAATGCAGCTCATTATTTCGTGTATTTCCATAGCAACCTGATTTTAAAAACATCAGGTAACTGTTTTTGCGTTGTAACAGGACAATGGATTCTACGTGCCTTGAACGGTCAAAAAAGATGCCGCTTGAACCAGCCAGACCTTGACGCAAAATTTTGCTGTCCATTTGGATTTTGCACCACGCTTAACCGAACCAACGGCATAAATTCATATCGACACGACCATCAGGCAAAAATATCACCCCTTCGGTTTCAAGGGTGGCTCTGCGCATATCCGCATAAATACCTCCCGCAATCGTACCATCCTTCATGACCACCCTCTGCCAAGGTAAACCATCAGGGCAGCACCGCATGGCCCACCCAATCTCTCGCGCCGCATGGGGCCGTCCCAGCATGTGCGCAATCTGACCATATGAAGCCACCATCCCATAAGGTATCTGCTCTACAAGGTCATATACCTGTTTAAAGAACTGATTCATGTTATATCTTCTCCTGGACTGAATGTTGAAGTAGACAGATACATTCTGTGTGATTTGTGTGCGGAAACATATCCACAGGCTGGATTCGTTCCGTGTGGTAACCGTGAGATGTCAGATACAACAGGTCGCGCTCCTGTGTCTCCGGATTGCACGAAATGTACACTACCTTCTTTGGCGACAGCTTCACCAAAGATGCGAGAAATTTTTCATCACTGCCCGCGCGCGGAGGGTCCATAAATACAACGTCCGCAGTTTCCCCTTCTTTCGCCATATCACTCATAAACTCCCCGGCGTCCGCAGTATAAAAGTACACATTCTTGATTCCGTTGCGGCGCGCATTCACAATGGCATCCCGTACCGCATCCTGATTCACTTCCACACCAATCACATTTTTCGCATGGCCGCTCACGGTCAGCCCTATTGTTCCAATTCCGCAGTAGGCGTCAATTACCGTTTCCACACCTGTCAATGCCGCGTATTCCATTGCTTTTCCGTAAAGCAATTCCGTTTGCACCGGGTTGATTTGGTAAAATGACTTTGCCGATATCCGAAACGTATACCCGCAAAGTTTGTCCTCAATAAATCCCGGCCCGTACAGTACCTTCTCCGTATTCCCTAATACTACGCTCGTATACCGGCTGTTCACGTTCTGCACCACGGTCGTAATTTCAGGATGCGCTTCCCTTAGCGCGCGGATAAAATTGTTTTTATCCGGTAATATCGGCGAGGCCGTCACCAGCACCACCATCACTTCTCCTGTGGAAAATCCGCGTCTTACCAACACGTGGCGTAAAAGCCCGCGCCTTGATACTTCATCATACGGTTCAATTTTAAAGCTTTTTATCAATCGCCGGATGGTTACAATAATTCTGTCTGCCGTTTCGTCCTCAATCAAGCACGAATCCACAGGCACAATCTTATGTGTGCTCGGCTGGTATATTCCGGATATGATCTGCTTGTTCCTGTCGGATGCAAACGCCGCCTGTACCTTATTGCGGTAATGATAAGGATGCTCCATTCCGATGATTGGTTCCATCCGTTGAAACTTCCCTAACAAGCGCTCCACATTCGCCTGCTTCCACTGCAGCTGTCTCGGATAGCTCATATTCTGTAACTGGCAGCCCCCGCACTTGCGGTATAACGGGCATGGTTCCGGATTGCTTGCTGATACGGTCGGTACCGGAGGTACGGATTTTTTGGATTCGTTTATCGACTGCGTCATGTGGCTCGCTCCGTTCTCATTTTTATGGTTTGTCTTTTTTCTGTATTATATCATATATTTTTTACAAATGGATTAGGCACTTCGCTCTGTATCGACAAAAAATAACATTTTACTTATTTCTTTTTAACTTATTGATATTCTTCATAATAGATAGTATAATTAATTAGTTTTGCTCAAATTAATCAATTGGCGAGTGCGCCGGCTGATTAACGGACCACAAAATAAAAGATTGAGGTGTCACCCATGCAGAGAGAAATTATTCAGGTAGAAGAAAAAGTTCCCATTCTAAAAAGTATTCCGCTCAGCCTGCAGCATATGTTCGCCATGTTCGGCGCGTCTGTTATTGTTCCACTTACATTCCACATTAATCCCGCTATCGTACTGCTGATGAACGGTATCGGCACATTAATTTTTATTCTGATTACCAAAGGCAAAGCACCTGCCTATTTAGGCTCAAGCTTCGCTTTCATTTCCCCTGTTTTGCTGATTATTGGCAGTAAGTCCATGAATTATCAATATGCATTAGGCGGCTTTATCGTGTCAGGCGCCATTTTCTGTATTGTAGCCTTTTTTATTCGATTTTTCGGCATCAAATGGATTGATGTTCTACTGCCTCCCGCCGCGATGGGCGCAGTTGTCGCATTGATTGGACTGGAACTTGCTGGTACCGCTGCTCAGAGCGGCGGCATTGTGATTTCAGATACCTATAAGAGTATCAATCCAAAATTTGTTGCTGTCTTTTTGGTCACCTTGCTGGTTGCAGTGTTCGGGTCCGTGCTGTTTCGCAAATTTTTTGCAGTCATTCCCTTGCTGATTGCCATTATTGCCGGATATGCACTGTCTTGCGTACTTGGGCTTGTGGATTTCGCACCGGTTGAACAGGCGACATGGTTCGCATTGCCCAATTTTTCATCCCCGGTTTTTGATTTGAACGCAATTACTATTATCATACCGGCTTCACTTGTGGTCATTTCAGAACATATTGGGCATCAGATCGTGACAAGCAAGATTGTTGGCCGCGACCTTGTCAAAAATCCCGGGCTGCACAGAACTCTGTTGGCCGATGGTGTTTCCACAATGCTTTCCGGCTTTTGCGGTTCCGTTCCCACTACGACGTATGGAGAAAATATCGGTGTCATGGCAATCACCAGAGTGTACAGTGTACAGGTGATTGGTGGCGCGGCCATTATATCGATCATCGTTGCTTTTGTTGGAAAGATGACTGCGCTAATTCAAACCATCCCCGGCCCCGTAATCGGCGGCGTAAGCTTCCTTCTTTACGGCATGATTGCAGCCTCCGGTATCAGACTGCTTGTCGAATCCAAGGTAGATTACAGCCGTTCCCGCAATTTGGCGCTGACCTCAATCGTGTTTATCACCGGCCTGAGCGGCGTCTGTATCCCCGTTGGCCCCACTGGGGCTGTTCAGCTCAAGGGCATGGCCCTCGCGACCATCGTAGGAATGATTTTGAGCCTGCTCTTTTATGTGATTGATTATTTTCACCTTGCCAACGATTACGAATAAGTTGTTTCATATCTCTTATATTTAACATTCTTTGCGTATAAAAATGCACCCCTTTTGTTAGTTTCAGTATGCCCTTACTGTCTAACATTTGAGGTGCATTTCTAATATTTTCTGAAGAAGCTGAGGATATACTGCCATGAAAACAGGGACTCACAAATTTTCTGTAAGCCCCTGTTCCCAGAAGAAAGATTTATAAACACTATGAAAAAGTTATAAACAAGATCATTGATCCCATTTGGAGTCATTTAAGCAAATGGATTTTCTCCTTTGTAGGGCATGCTTTTCGGCTGATTAAAAGCAATGTCTTCAACGCCGAGGTAATCAAAAACAGTGTACAGTGTTTTGCCGATATGCCCGAACGCAACCGCACCGTGGTGAGGATAGCGTTTTGCAATCAGAACATGACGGTAGAAGCGACCCATTTCAGGGATTGCGAAGATACCGATGCCGCCGAAAGAACGGGTTGCAACCGGCAAAACTTCACCCTGTGCAATGTAGGAAGTAAGCTTTGTATCGGCTGTGCTCTGTAAGCGGAAGAAAGTGATTTGGCCGGCATCGATGTCGCCCTCCAGAGTACCTCTGGTAAAGTCAGGCGTACCGCCGTTTTCAAGCAGCCTGTTCTGAATGAGCTGGTATTTGATAACGCCCTTGGCAAGCTTGCAAATCGGGGTGTTGCCGCAATGGAAGCCCATAAAGGTATCCTTTAATGTGTAGTCGAATTTACCTTTAATATCCTGATCATACATGTCCTTCGGAACGCTGTTGTTAATATCCAGCAGGGTGACTGTGTCACCGCTTGCGCACATACCGATATACTCACTGAGTGCACCGTAAATGTCGACCTCACAGGCAACCGGAATCCCTTTTGAAACAAGACGGCTGTTTACATAGCAAGGCTCAAATCCAAACTCTTTCGGGAAGGCAGGCCAGCATTTATCCGCAAAAGCAACATATTCACACGCGCCCTTGTTCTGTTCCGCCCAATCAAGCAGGGTGACTTCAAACTGTGCCATACGCGGCAGCAGGTCCGGATACTGGTTGCCCTCAATGCCGAGCTCAGCCGCCATATCGTCTGCCACTTCCTGTATTCTCGGGTCATTTGCATGTGCTTTATAGGAAACCAGCAGGTCAAGTTCAGAATTCTCCTGAATCTCAACGCCGATATCATAGAGTGCCTTGATTGGCGCGTTACAGGCGAAAAAGTCCTGCGGACGGGGGCCGAACGTAATGATCTTCAGCGAACTCAAACCGATGATGGTACGCGCAACAGGTACAAAATCCGCAATCATTTCTGCAATGTCATCCGCTGTGCCGACGGGATACTCCGGAATAATTGCTTTCAGATGACGCAGCCCAAGGTTGTAGGAACAATTCAGCATACCACAGTAGGCGTCGCCGCGGCCGTTAATCAAATCCTCGCCGGTTTCTTCCGCCGCTGCAACATACATGACAGGGCCGTCAAAGTTCTTGGCAATCAATGTTTCCGGTGTTTCCGGACCGAAGTTGCCCAAGAAAACAACCAAAGCGTTGCAATCCGCGGCTTTTACTTCTTCCATTGCCTTGAACATATCCACTTCGTTTTCCACTGTAGTCTGCGCCTCAAAAATAGACCCGCCCATTTTTGTAAAGCTTTCGACGATTGCCTTTCTGCGTTTTTCCGACAGGGAAATGATGAAGCAGTCACGGCTGACAGCGACAATGCCAAGTTTTACGTTTGGAATATTTTTACTCATAGTTACGCCTCCATATATTTTTATAATAAAATTAACTTCTGTGTTATCGCTTGTAGCTCCATTTCAGAGCATCATAATATTTGCCGTATCTTTGGTATTGTTCGGCATAAACCGGCACATTCTCAGCGATTGGCAAGGTCTCGCTTTCGGGTTTAATCAGTTCAACCGTTGCTGCAAGATCCGGCCAAATGCCGCCTGTTACTCCGGCGACCAAAGCTGCACCGAATGCGCCGCCCTCCGAGCTGCCGTAAACGGTGCGAACGGGAAGATTAAATGTATCCGCAAAAATCTGGCGCCAGATGGCGCTGCCTGCACCGCCGCCGGCCAAAACAATTTCGGTTGAATGCACGTTTGGATTGACACTCATAATTAAATCATAGACCTGTTTCAGGGAGAAGGCTACACCCTCCATTACTGCGCGGGCAAAATGTCCTTTTGTGTGACGCGCGGTAATCCCTAAAAAAGCTCCTGTTGCGTCAGGGTCGTTGATAGGGGCGCGCTCACCCGTTAAATACGGCAGAAACACAAGACCGTCCGCACCCGCGGGCGTGGTTTTTGCCTTGTCGTCCAGAAGAGCAAATGCGTTTTTATGCGCCGCTTTTGCTTCACTCGCTTCGAACTCGCCGAGTGCATTGCGGAACCATTGATAGGAACCGGCGGCAGAAAGCGTTACACCCATTGCGTGATAAGTTTCGGGCGCATTATTGCAGGAAACCTGTAACAGACCGTTAGGGTTTTCCATATATGCCGGCAGTCCCATTGCCACAACCCCCGAGGTACCAAGTGTTACGCCAACCCTGCCCGGCTTAATCAGGCCAAGCCCGGTTGTGGAGATAACCGCATCTCCGCCCCCACCGGAAATAACCGTTCCCTGCGGGATTCCGGTCAGCTTCGCCGTTTGGGCACTCACTGTCCCCGCTGCATCGGTTGATTCGACCACCTTCGGGAACAGACTTTGCTTCAATCCGATTTTTGCAATCAATTCTTCTGCCCATTTGCGTTCTTTTACATTAAAAAGTCCGGTACCGGAAGCATCCGAAACCTCTGTCGCAAACTCTCCGGAAAGCCTGAAGCGAATGTAATCCTTCGGATTTAAAATAATTCTTGTATTATCATAATTTTCAGGCTCGTTTTCTTTCATCCACAGGATTTTCCCCCCGGTAAAACCGGTAAGCATCCGATTGTTGGTGCTGGAAAGCAGCCCGTCAAGCCCGCCGGCCATGGCTGTGATTTCGTCGCATTGTTTTCCGGTGCGCTGATCGTTCCATAAAATGGCGCGGCGAACCACTTCATTGTTTTCATTTAAAGCAACCATTCCGTGCATTTGGCCGGAAAGGCCGATTGCGCAAACCTGCAAGCCGTCAAGCTTGATCATGATTTTTTGAATTCCGGTGACAACGCCGTTCCACCAGTCCTCGGGGTCTTGCTCCGACCAACCTGCTTTGGGCGCATAGATCGGATATTCCTCAACAACAGAGCCGAGAATATTGCCTGATTCATCAAGAGCAAGAATTTTACATCCCGAGGTTCCAACGTCAATTCCGATTACACATTTTTTCAACAAGCGGTTATCCCCTTTCATTTATTATTTGATATACTGTGCGATATTTATATTTTCACCTGTCAGGCCAACATAAGCGCCCTGCTTTGCCTCTGAGGAATCCGCGTGGGCAAGGAGCCATTTGTTGCGGGCTGTCAACAGGTTATCCTCATGACATTGCGGGGTAAAAGCAGGTTTTTCCGTATTGGTTCCGCGCGGCAAAACAATTGCGACACGAAAGCCGCCGCCCTGCTTTGCATCACATGGCGCGTAATGCAGTGTGGTTGCATAAATCTCGACTACTGTGCCTGCCGGAGCACGAAACGCTTTTACCTTTGCGGTGTTGAGTGTTGTTCCTTCCATATCCTCCATACGGGCAAGCAATAGAATAACATCATCGGCCGGAATGTTGATTTCACTATCGCGATGATACTCCAAGCAGTTGAGCATGGTGTTGGTTCCGTTGCAGTAACCAATTTGGATTGGCATTCCTCCGTAGCAGCGGCTGCTCAATTCCGCAAAAATCGGAAGCTCTTCCAATTTGGAATCGCTCGGAACATAAACCGTCCCCGCTTCCGGTTTTGGGGTTGTTTTATTTAATTGATCAGTCAGTTGTTTAACCTCATAGTGTTCCGCAATTTTTCCATATGGTTTAAACTCCGGATCAAATACTGTTTTTAGCTCAAAATTCATTGCAAACTTCCCCTTTACAGATAAATGTGCACGTGCACTATTTGTTAGTGTTATTATATATTAAATATTGACCCAATGCAAGATGTATATTACTGCTAAAATTGCTAAATAATTCAGTAAACTATTGACAAATCGGCTAAAGCGTATTATAGTACAAGCAAAATAATTGTTCACGTGAACGATCAGGAGGCAAAATGGCGGTAACATCAAAACAGATTGCGGAAATGGTGAAAGTGTCCAGAGGAACCGTAGACAGAGTGTTGAACAACCGGGGCGGCGTTAAAAAGGAAACGGAAAAAAAGATCAGAGAGATTGCAGATCTGCTTGGGTATGTCCCAAATCGTGCCGGCAAAGCGCTTTCAAGTTCAAGACGTCCGATTTTGCTTGGTTTGATACTCAACTGCGAAGGCAACCCTTTTTATAAAGAAATCTTGAGTGGGATTGAAAGCTGCAAAAATTCGTATCCTGATTTTATCATCGAGTTTAAAATCAAAAAATTGCGGGGCTATGACGTTGAAGAGCAGCTAAAAGCAATTGGCGAACTGCAGGTCTTAGGGGTGATGGCGCTGATTATTACCCCCGTGAATGACGCATTAATTGGGGAAAAAATAAATGAAGTGGCAACGGAAATTCCGGTTGTCACATTAAATACAGATATTGAGCACACGGGCAGGCTTCTGCACGTCGGCTGCAACTACGCTGCCAGCGGCAGAACCGCAGCAGGGCTAATCGGTTTGCTCACGGGCGGCTGCGCTTCGGTCGCAATTGTAACGGGGTCCATGAGCATCCTTGGGCACAATCAACGTGTGCAGGGTTTTTTGTCCGATATAAAGGACGATTATCCAAACGTACACTATGTGGGCGTAGTCGAAAATAATGACGACGATATTAAGTCTTATGCTGTGGTAAAAAAGCTGATGAAAGCATCCCCCGAAATAACGGCAGTCTATTTTGCGGCAGCCGGCGTTTACGGCGGAATTCAAGCAATTGAAGAATGCCGCGCGGATAACATGCCGATCATCATTACGTGCGACGATGTGGAACAGACAAAACAGCTTGTAAAAAGCGGAAAAATTGAAGCAACGGTTTGTCAGCAGCCGCACCGTCAGGGATTCGAGGCGGTCCACCTTGTGCTGGAATACTTGATCAGTGGAAAAAAGCCTGTGAGTGATGTACTCTACATGGAAAATCAAATTAAAATCGCCCAAAATATTGACTAAATTGTAATAAAAGATACTTTATTTTCGCTCCAATTAACATTTTTATGCAGTTGATTTCATGTTTGCATTCGCGTATCGTATGTGATAAGCTGTTTTCGTGAAAATGATTCTTTTTGTGAATTGGGGTTAATGAAATGGAAATAAAAGAACCGGGCAAAGCATATGAAAAAGTAATTGAGTATATTAAAGCGGAAATTCTGCACGGTGATTTAAAGCAGGGGCAAAAGCTTCCTCCGGAGCGTGAATTGGCCGAGCAGCTCGGCGTCAGCCGCAACTCTGTGCGGGAAGCTCTGCGCACTTTGGATGTTATCGGGATCATCACCAGCACACAGGGTGCGGGAAACTGTGTTTCCTGTAATTTTGAAAAAAGCCTGGTCGAAGCAATGTCCATGATGTTCCTGATGCAAAAAACAGATTATGTACAATTGAGCGAGCTGCGCCGAGGGCTGGAAGAGCAGGCGATTATGCTCGCGGCAGACAGAATTACAGCAGAACAAATTCACCAGCTTGAGGAATTAGTGAAAAAACTGTCCCTAAACGAGAATGAAACGGCTAACGTCATTCTCGATAAAAAGCTGCATTATACCATCGCCCAGGCTTCCGGAAATGAGCTGATCATTTCAATTCTGCAAGCCCTTTCCGACGTAATGGATTTGTTCATCAGCGACCTGCGCAAAAAAATTCTGTATAAGGACAGGGATGGAAACAGACTGCAAGGCATTCATGAGCGCATGGTAGAGTGCCTTAAAACCAGAGACAAGCAAGGAGCCTATGAGGCAATGTCCAGCCATTTTAGGATTATCGATGAAAATATAGGCACACTCATTGAAAACAGTTAAGTTATATAGAATCATTATATTTTTTAAGTTAAATTTATAACAATTGTAGACAAATGAAAAAAACAGGTGTACAATCCAAATTAGAACAAATTGGTACGACCAATTTGTTTGATTCACACTGTACACAAATGCAGTAATTCTTTTGCAAAAATTGGTACTACCAATTTAATAAGTAAAATTATTTTTTGTTCGCGACGGTCAATCGTATTCCGTATTTTGGCAGGAGAGGAATGTTTTATCATGAATATTTTAGTTTGTATTAAGCAGGTTCCCGGAACCAACAAGGTTGAGGTTGACCCGGTAACCGGCGTGCTGAACCGAAACGGCGTGGACAGCAAAATGAATCCATACGACCTTTACGCGATAGAAGCCGCGTTGAAGCTCCGGGAGGAAAACGGCGGAAAAGTGAGTGTGATCAGCATGGGTCCTCCACAGGCTCAGGCCGTGATTTATGAAGCATACTCCATGGGTGCAGATGAAGGCGCGTTGATTTCCGATCGCAGGTTCGGCGGTGCGGATGTACTGGCGACCAGTTACACCATCTCACAGGGAATTCAAAAATTCGGCAGCTTCGACCTGATACTCTGCGGCAAACAGACGACCGATGGCGACACCGCGCAGGTGGGGCCGGAAATATCGGAATGGCTTGGTATTCCATGCGTTTCCAATGTCCGCAAGATTGTAGAAGTCAATGAAAATGCAATCGTAGTAGAGATGGATATGCCCAATGATGTTGAAATTTCCCGTGTGCAGTTTCCCTGCCTGCTGACGGTGGAAAAAGATATTTTTCAGCCAAGGCTCCCATCCTACGTGAAGAAGATGGATACAAAAAACCGGGCTGTTCAGATGTTTTCACTCAATGACTTTGAAGACAAAGACGAGAAAAAATACGGGTTAAACGGTTCCCCCACACAGGTTCAGCGTATTTTTCCTCCCGAATCAAATAACCGGCGTGAACTGTGGAGCGAATCGGGAGATGTACTCGCCGACAGACTCTATGAAAAAGTCAGAGAACTAAAGTTTATTTAAGGGAGGAAGCACGATGGCTAAGTTGATTGTTCATCAGGATAAAATAGAAAATATTCAGGAATTGATCAATATCTGTCCGTTTGGCGCATTGCAGGAAACAGATGGAAAAGTTGAAATTACCGCCGCCTGCAAAATGTGCAAGCTTTGCGTTAAAAAAGGGCCAAAGGGCGCAGTGGAATTTGTTGAGGAAGCTGTGCAAACCATTGACAAAAGCAAATGGAAGGGCATAGCTGTTTATGTTGACCACACCGAGGGAGAAATTCACCCCGTTACATATGAACTGATTGGTAAAGCGCGTGAACTTGCGCAGAAAATCCATCAGCCGGTATATGCGATTTTTATGGGCAGCGGTATTACAGATAAAAGCCATGAACTTTTACACTATAATGTAGATGAAGTATATGTATATGATCATCCGGCGCTCGACCGATTTAAAATTGAGGCCTATGCCTCTGTTTTCGCGGACTTTATCAATCAGGTTCAGCCTGCGGCCATTTTGGTGGGCGCAACAACCGTCGGCCGTCAGCTTGCCCCGCGTGTGGCAGCACGTTTCCGCACCGGCCTTACCGCCGACTGCACGGTGCTCGATATTTGTGAAAATACTGACCTGATACAAATTCGCCCGGCATTCGGCGGCAATATTATGGCGCAGATTTTAACCCCGAATAACCGCCCGCAAATGGCCACCGTTCGTTACAAAGTGATGAACGCACCGGAACGCATGAAAGAAGAAACCGGAAAAGTCATCAGCTGCACCATAGCGCCGGAAAAACTGAAATGCCATGTTGAGGTCATCGACGTTGTACCGAAGGAAAAAGAAAAAACGATTGAAAGCTCCGATGTGCTTGTAGTAGCCGGCCGCGGCGTTAAAAAAGAAGAGGATTTGGCTATGATACGCGAACTTGCCTACCTTTTGGGCGGGGAACTCGCCTGTACCAGACCGCTGGCGGAATCCGGCTGGGTGGATGCAAAACGGCAGGTTGGCCTGAGCGGAAGAACCGTGCGCCCAAAGCTGATTGTAACCTGCGGCGTTTCGGGAGCAATTCAATTTGTAGCCGGCATGAACAATTCCGACCATATTATTGCAATCAACAGCGACCCCAAGGCGTCCATTTTCAAGACGGCAAATTACGGACTTGTTGGGGATTTGTATGAAATCGTCCCGAAGCTGATACAAAAAATCAAAGCCGGCAAGGAGGCATAATCATGAGCTATAAAAAATTCGATAAAGATGATTTGAAGTTTATACAGTCCGTGATTCAAGACAATGACCGTATCCTCTGCGCGGAACAAATTAACGAAGAATACAGCCATGATGAGCTCAGCGGAACGGAAAGCTACCCGGACATCGTTGTAAAAGTCCTCACTGCCGAAGAAGTTTCCAAAATCATGCAATACGCAAATGCCAATTGCATCCCGGTAACGCCGCGCGGTGCCGGAACCGGGCTGGTGGGTGCGTCCGTCGCGATGGAAAAAGGGATCATGATCGACATGAGCCTGATGAACCATTTCCTTGAGCTGGATGAGGACAATTTAACACTGACAGTCGAGCCGGGCGTTTTGCTGATGGAGCTATCCGCCTATGTTGAGGAAAAAGGCTTTTTCTATCCCCCCGACCCGGGCGAAAAATCCGCGACCATCGGCGGCAATATCAGCACGAATGCCGGCGGGATGAGAGCGGTTAAATACGGAGTTACCCGTGACTTTGTGCGCGGTTTGGAAGTCGTTTTGCCCAGCGGCAGCATTGTGAACTTCGGCGGAAAAATCGTTAAAAACAGTTCGGGCTACGCCATGAAAGATTTGATTATCGGTTCCGAGGGCACGCTTGGCATTGTTACAAAAGCAATTTTGAAGCTTCTGCCCTTGCCTCAAAAAGCAATCAGTCTTCTGGTTCCTTTCCCGACTCTGGAACAGGCTATCCGCACGGTTCCGGTCATTATGAAGTCCAAAGTGATTCCCACAGCTGTAGAATTCATGGAAAAGGAAGTCATCATCGACTCCGAAGAATATTTGGGCAAAAAATTTCCAGATAATCAGGCGGACGCTTATTTGCTGCTGAAATTTGACGGAAACTCCACCGAAGAAATTGAAGGGTATTATGACAGTGTGGCAAAAATCTGCTTGGAGCAAGGCGCGGTCGATGTTTTGATTTCCGATACCGATGAGCGCAACGACTCCATTTGGAAAGCAAGGGGAGCATTCCTCGAAGCGATCAAAGGCTCTACCACATACATGGATGAAGCGGATATTGTCGTTCCCCGCAACCGCATCAACGATTTGGTTGAATACACCCATTCCCTCCAAAAAGAAATCGGCGTGCGGATTAAAAGCTTCGGTCACGCCGGCGACGGCAACCTGCACGCATACATCCTTAAGGACGATTTGAGTGAGGAAGTTTGGAAGGAACGCCTAAGCTTGGCAATGGAAAAAATGTACGCCAAAGCACGCGAACTGCATGGTTTGGTTTCAGGTGAGCACGGAATCGGATTTGCAAAAAGGCCGTATCTGAAAGAATCTACCGATCCCGAAGTAATCGGACTGATGTGCGGAATTAAAAAAGTGTTCGATCCGAACGATATTCTGAATCCCCATAAGGTTTGCGAAAATTGATTGATGCATCTTCAATCCGATATAAAAAGCAGCACTAAGACTGATCTGCCTTAGTGCTGTTTTATTTTTGCAAGCGCAATGATACGATAATTTTAAAACTCAGTATGACCGCTGTCGTGGCTTGCCCTTTCGTTAGTCGATTGGCAGCCCCATACTAACGGAGTCGTAAAACACTCCGTTTATACACATATCCCTCGTAAGAATACCCTCTTTTTTGAACCCGTATTTTTCATACAGTTTCATTGCCTTTTCATTATCGGCACGAGTCAACAAATCCATTTTTCTGATGACTTGCGTTCCTTTGGCCCATTCAATAATCACTTTTAGCAACAGGCTTCCGATTCCTAATCCCCAATACTTTTTTCTAACGGATATCCCCATTTCTCCGGCGTGCCTCTTTCTGATTTTGGCCCCGCCTTTAAAAGTGACAAAGCCAGCAATTTCATTATCAATTAATGCTATTATGATGACGGAGTTATTTGTTGTATTTTCCGCCTGAATAATTCTGTGCTCCGTTTCAGCGGTTATTTCAATCTCATTTTCTCCGAACGATAGAAAATCAGACTCTCTGCTGATATGCATTTTAAACTGCGCCATTTGTTCAGCATCTTCTTCAGTCGCTTTTCTGATCAGAAGTTCCGACCCATTTTTTAATGTCACTTTTTTCATGGGATATCCACTCATTCCTATTCCAAATTTTAGCGTTTCCGGTTACACAGGCTCAACTTTTTTACCTAACACCGTAAAACTCGGAAGACTTTTCGTCTGTGCCATACTATTACTTGTTGTCTTGCAGCTATTATTATAACATGAAAATTTTCCCGAGGTCCAGTTTAAATTATTTTTAGGAAGCCATCGTCTTTGGGGGACAAATTCACCGTAGAATTCAAGTCCGGCGTGACGATGGATGTAGAAGCTTGTTATACCAAATCACCGAGTAGCTGTTGGCTTGAAATTTTACTTTTTATCATTGATTTATGTTGAAATCAGGGATTGCCTGATGCAATAAAAATCCCATAGCCGTCATAAGTCTCAAACAATATCATTTGGCAGTATTTCATAGTCTTTATTCTTTCTGTGTTTATGGTATTGACAATAGGTTAAAACGGCATTATACTTGTGGCATATAATTCTGAAAGGTGGAGTATTGATGTCGGTTCTGTCTGTTATGGTGGTCCTCAACTGAATATAGTTGCAAAAGGTGCGACTTTACGGGGAAAATCCCCTTTTATTGTGTTGCCCTTTTGAAAAACATACCGAACAGATTGCTTCAATCCTTTCAATAATTGATGCGTAACAAGGTGTGCTTGTTGCGCTATTTTTATATATTGAAATTTTTGCCCGCAGGGAGCATTCTGCACTTTTTAAAGTGTGGTATGTTTTTTGCGGGCTTTTATTTTTTATAAGGAGATCTAAATGAATCATTATACAACTCTTGAATTTGATAAAATACTTGAGCAGCTTGCGGATAATGCACAGTCTGCTGCTGTTAAAACCCGCTGTCTTGCACTTGTTCCATCATTAAATGAGGCAGAAGTAAAAAGACGGATGAATGAAACGACACAGGCAAAACGTATTATTGAGCAGATTGGTACGCCGCCGCTTCCATCAATGGCAGAGCTTCGGAAAGTCATTGACCTGATTGCCATAGACGCAATGCTGATACCCGATCAAATAGCGCATGTGTCATCCTTTCTTGTATCCTGCCGGAGAATGAAATCATACCTCAAAAAAGCCGAGGCAACAGATACGAATATTGCGTGGTTCGGAGGATCCATAAACGAGTTGACAGAGCTTGAATGTGAGATTGAGCAATGTATAAGGAACGGCATTGTGGATGATAAAGCTTCGAATCAGCTTGCCAATATTCGTCGAAAAACTGTTTTCACCACTGATCAGATTAAGGCAAAACTTGACGCGCTTCTAAGAAAAAATAAAGCCTTGTTTTCAGAAAGCTTTGTTTCAGTCAGAAACGACCACTATACCCTACCGGTAAAACGCGAGCACAAGAACGATGTCGCAGGCACGGTGATCGACATGTCGCAAACCGGAGGAACCTGTTTTATTGAGCCTGCATCTGTGAGCAAGCTGCGGTCTGAGCTTTATGCCCTACAAATTGAAGAAGACAGCGAAGTAAGGCGTATTCTGTATTCCCTAACGGCCCTTATCAGCGATAATCTTCCGTCCATTAAGCTTAATATAGAGACAATGGAAACACTTGATTTCCTATTTGCCAAAGGGAAACTGAGTCTTGCTATGAAAGCATCGCCCGTTGGCATCAATACCGATGGGAAAATTCTTATGATTAACGCAAGACATCCGTTGCTAAATCCCAATTCCATCGTACCTTTGAATTTTGAAGCCGGCGGTAAAACTACGGGAGTGGTTATTACGGGTCCAAATACCGGCGGAAAAACCGTAGCACTAAAAACCGTAGGTCTTCTTTCCCTAATGGCGCAAAGCGGATTGCATGTTCCTGCCGATAAAAGCAGCAGTTTTTGTATGTGCAACCTTATTCTGTGCGACATTGGAGACGGACAGAGCATCGCAGAAAATCTGTCCACATTTTCATCGCACATGAAGAACATTATTGAAATATTAAAGCAGGTGAATCACGAATCACTTGTCCTGCTTGACGAACTCGGTTCCGGAACAGATCCCGCCGAAGGAATGGGAATTGCAATTGCGGTTTTGGATGAGCTTTGCGCCAAAAACTGCCTGTTTGTCGTGACAACACATTATCCGGAGATAAAAGAATATGCGGCAAATAAGCCCGAACTTGTAAACGCACGCATGGCATTTGATAAAGAAAGCCTTATGCCCCTCTATCGTCTTGAAATTGGGGAGGCTGGGGAAAGCTGTGCCCTGTATATTGCAGAAAGGCTGGGTATGCCTCAGAAAATGCTAAAACGCGCACACGAAGCCGCATATGCAAATTCAGCCGAAGAACATGTGCTTTCCATACAGCGATGCAGCCCTGTACCCGATAAAACCATCACGGTTCCGCAGATTGTCAGGCAAAAAGAGCAAAAGCCGGAAGCACCGTCTCACAGTAAGAAATTCAGCATTGGAGACAGCGTAATTGTGTATCCACAGAAAGAAATCGGCATTGTTTACGCATGTTCGAATAATAAGGGAGAAATCGGTGTCCAGATAAAGGAAAAGAAAATGTTGATAAACCACAAACGTATAAAATTGCATGTGGCTGCCAGCGAACTGTATCCTGACGATTATGATTTTTCTATCATCTTTGACAGTGTAGAAAACCGAAAATCAAGGCACATCTTAGAAAAACGGCATCAAGAAGGAAATGTAGTAATTATTGAAAAAGGAGAAAATGAAAGATGAATATAATAATCCGGTTAGAAAACCAGAACGATTATGAAGAGGTTGAGGATCTAACAAGAGAAGCTTTTTGGGATATTTATCATCCCGGATGCGAAGAGCATTTTGTTGTCCACAAACTCAGAAAGGTTTCCGCTTTTATTCCCGAACTGGATTTTGTAGCCGTGCAGGATGATCAGATTGTAGGGAATATTATTTATTCAAAGTCAAAAGTGGTTGACAGAAGCAATAATGAGCATGAGGTGCTAACCTTTGGCCCAATCAGCGTTTTACCGTCTCTTCAGAAACAGGGAATCGGCTCTGCACTGATTGAGCATACAAAAAAGCTGGCTGAAACTATGGGATATAAGGCTATCATCATATTCGGCAATCCCGCCTACTATCATCGGTTTGGTTTTAAAAGTGCGGAGAGTTTTGGAATTACTACCGCTGAAGGAGAAAGCTTCGATGCATTTATGGCATTAGAGCTATATAAAGGCGGTCTGCAAGGCATAGCCGGAAAGTTCTATGAAGATTCATGCTTTCATGTAGAGAAAAAAGAGCTGGAAGCTTTTGAAAAGAAATTCCAATACAAAGAAAAACATGTTACCGATACACAGTTCAAATAAGCACAGTGTTGGTTCTCGAAAGCAGCGGGCATTTCAGCTTGCTGCTTTCTTCATGTGAACATGTCTTTTTCTATTGCTGTCGTCAACCATAACGATCAGATTTATTATCGTCTCGGAGTCCTTATCCAACGAAATGTGTTTCCGCCAATGAAGTGATCAGTGTTATTTCAAGCACAGACCATTCAATTCTTGAATAAAAACGGCAATTGTGGTAACCCGTCACATTATTGGGCGCGAAGCCGGAAAATGGCCGGGTGGCTTGACGGTCGAGTGCCTAAATCCCTCATTTTTATTGACTTACCGGGCCAAAACACATATAACAAATAGAGCGGATATTGAAATGGAGGGCATCATTACGGAAGAAAAAATAGCTTTTGGAAAATTCATCTCTGCCAAGCGCAAAGAAAATGGACTGACACAGGCAGAACTGGCTCAGCGACTTTATGTGACGGAATCGGCTGTCTCAAAATGGGAACGTGGAATTTCCTATCCGGATATCACGCTGGTTACCGCCATCTGCTCTGCTTTGGAAATCAGCGAACATGAGCTGATTACGGCAAGCGACGACATACACCAACGGCAAGTGGAACTGCAGGCGAGAAAGTACCTTCGTTTGCGAAAAGGGTATCTATGGACATTCAATGGTATTTACGGCTTAACGCTGTTGACATGCCTTATTTGTAATCTGGTATTCACACATACACTGACATGGTTTTTTATTGCTGTTGCGTCCTGCATGATGGCGTTTTCCCTGACGTCCCTGCCAGCACTTGTCAGCAAGAAAAAAGGGCTTATCACGCTCGGCTCATTTTTTTTCACACTGAACCTGCTTTTGCTGACATGCTGCATCTACACCTCCGGACATTGGTTTTTCGTATCGTTTGCATCGCTTGCACTTGCCTTTTCTATCGTATTCGCACCGATTGTTTTGAGGAATATCGTGTTGCCGAAGGAACTTTGTGAGCACAAGGCTCTGCTTTCCTTGGCAGCGGATACGCTGCTGCTGTTTCTATTGCAAACAATAGTTTGCGTGGATGAGAACCAATTATATAATCTTCTTAATCCAATTGGGATACTTACACTTTATCTGCTGATTCTGCCGTGGGCGTTTCTCATCATAATCCGATACATAAAAATCAGCGCATTGTTCCGAACTTCCCTTTGCCTTATTGTCAGCGGACTGTATATCCTGACGGTCAACGGCATGTCGGATGTCATCACTGATCATAAACCATTCGTACTGTCGGCAACGAATCTGGGCAATTGGAGCAACTACTATGTGAATGGCAATGTGATCGCTTTAATTACAATCACCTGCTTTGCTGCGGCTCTGCTGTTCGCCTGCAGAGGGATGGTTTCTGCAAAAAGGCATTTCTCTAAAACAGGAACAGCGAAGACAAAATAAGAACCATGCTTTCGTAAAATTAATTCAATCATAACGGTAACGATAGAAAAGAGGATTTGCATGAACCTTGAAATTCGGTCTTTGTCCATGAATTATGGAAAAATGCAGGCTCTATCAGACGTGACGCTCACGCTCCGGAGTGGTGGTCTGATCGGCCTTGTAGGGCCAAACGGAGCGGGAAAATCCACTCTTATAAAAATTCTCGCCACGCTTCTGCGGCCGTCGCAGGGCGAAATTCTTCTCGATGGCAAGGACGTCCGGAAAAAGCCGGACGCCATGCGGAATGTCCTCGGGTATCTACCGCAGGACGTCCCGGTTTACGACGGACTGAACGCGTGGGAGTTCCTTTCATTTATGGCATCGGTCAAGAAGCTGGAGCCTGCGGCGGCAAAGGAGCAAATCGAAACTCTGATGAAGACGCTGCACCTTTCGGATGTCGGTAAAAAGCCACTTTCCGGATTTTCCGGCGGCATGAGGCAGCGCGTCGGAATCGCCTGTGCGCTGCTCGGCGACCCGAAAGTAATCATTGCCGACGAGCCGACGACCGGACTCGACCCGCAGGAGCGCGTCACGCTGCGCAGCCTGCTTTCCGGCCTTGCTCGGAACCGGATTGTTCTGCTTTCCACTCATATTGTTTCCGATGTGGAAGCCGTAGCATCCGACCTCGTCGTGCTGAAAAAAGGCAAGGTGCTTTTCCACGGCGCGCCGGAGGAGTTGACCATCCGTGCGGACGGTCATGTATGGGAATATACCATACTGGATTTTTCACAGATTCCGGCGGGTTCGGCCGTCAGTTCCGCTGTGCAGGAGGCTGGGGGCATCCGCGTCAAGACGGTCGGGGCGCGGCCTTCCGCAGGAAACACGCGCAACGCATCCCCCACACTGGAGGACGCCTGCCTGTATATGATGGGGGGCGAGTCGCTGTGAAAACAGCACGTGCCGTCTGGGGCGTTGCAAGAGCGGATTTTCTGGAGCACGTGAGGCAATTTTCCTTTATTGCATTTTGCGCCTTGGTCGTATTTTTTACATTCTGGTTTGTTCCCCGCCCCACCGGTTTCACCGCTCTGGTGATCGAACCCGGAGTGTTTCTTCAAGGCTCCGACCCTTCGTGGGTGCCGATGTCCGCGGCGATGTGCGGCGGCATAATGCTGTGCCTGTTCGGATTTGCCTACATAATTAATTCGGTTCAATACGACCAAAAAAGCGGCGTCCTGTCCCTGCTGCGGACTTCCCCGACGAAACGGGCCGCATACCTGTTTGGCAAGCTGATTTCCGACACCTTGCTCCTGCTCTGCCTGCTTGCCGCGATGATGGCGGGGTCGTTTCTGATCATGGAAGTCCGGTTCCCGGGGCAATTCCTTTCCCTCTGGGACTTTTTCTCGCCGTTTCTGTGCGTCGTCCCCGGGCTGGTCTTCGTTTCCGCCTTTGCGCTCCTGATGGAGTGCGCCCCGCTGTTCCGTCGGAGAAGCGGCCTTTCCATCGCGCTGTTTCTCTGTCTGTCAGTGACCATCCTCACGCTTGCCGCAATGGACATCAATCCGTACCGTCTGATCTCTGTCTTTGATTTCAGCGGATATCTGTGGATGCGGGACAGCATTTCGGCGGCAGCCTGCTCGGTGACGGGACGGTCACTGACGAAGATCAGCCTTTTTACAAATTTCCATGCTGCGGATACGAGTCTGAAGGTTCTGGCATTTCATGGCCTCACGCCATCCGTTTCGTATCTAATCGACAAACTGGCTCTGCTGGCAGCGAGCGCATTGGTTACCCTTCTGGCGTCCTGCCTGCTGCCGAAAACGGAAAAGGTATTTTTAGTTTCAAATTTCTCACCGGTTTCGTCCAAAACAAAAGTTTCTTCCCCTCCGGCAGTCCCTATGTACCGTCTCGGGTTATTCCGTACCGAGCTTCGCAAGGCGCTTGGCCCGCAGCCGGTCTTTTGGTGGGTCTGCGCTGCCGGGCTGTGGATTGCGTGCCTGTTTTCTCCCATGGATACCGTGCGAAACACCTTGTTTGTGCTGGTATTCGCCTGGCTGATACCGGTCTTTTCCCGGATGGGCTGCATGGAGCATCAAAGTGGAATGATGGCGATTCTCCGCCCCGTTCCCAGTGCCATGGTTCGTCAGGCGGTTGCTTGCTGGCAGGCGGGGGCTGTAATTTCGCTCATCGCCGTACTTCCGGCGCTTGTCCGTCTTCTCTTTCTGGCAGACGGAGCCGGGTTCCTGTCCGCATTGATTTTTGCGCTGTTTGTCCCATCCATGGCGTTTTTTCTCGGCGAATGGTCCGCGTCGAACCGCGCCTTTGAAATTCTGCTGCTAATCCTATGTTTTCTTGCGTTGAACGCCCCCGCGCTCCTCATTGCGAACCAGTTTTCCATTTCTTCCGGCATGCGGATGATCGTTACAATCCTTTTGGCGGGAGTTATGCTGTTCCTTTCTTTCTGCAAAAGGCTGACCGAGCAAAGAGCGCATGTCTGACCGGTTTCGACACCGAATGGAAAAGCTCTTATTGGGGCAGAGTTTTTTGCCGAGGACCGATTTATTAAATTGTATTTTAACTTATATAAAAACAGAGGCATCAAGATTTTTATCTCAACGCCTCTGTTTTTTTATTCCACAATATATGATCTGCTGATTATCTACCGGGCACATCTTGAACAAATTTAATTGGTACATCCATCCTGTTGGCAGTTTCTTCCACAGTAAGTCCACTATCTAAAAATCGCTTGCATACTATTTTAAGATTTTCGCCGACTTCAATGATATGTTTATCCAAATCGTAAAACCGAACAACCCGTTGTCCCCATCTGTGTTCAAAAACCGAATGGACATAATCAATATTTTCTATCGAGTTTAATTTTTCAATGAAACTGTCAAACTCATCTTCCTCAAAGTAAAGTTCTGCATCGTTTCCGCGAAAATTAATTTCATCTGTTCCTTTATGAATAAACTCTGCCCACGTTTCTGCTGTCTGTAAGGAAACACCACCTGTAAGAGTAACATTTGCACCAAAATCCATAATCGTGCGTAAGCCCAATACTTCTTTATAAAATTCTTTTGCCTTTTCAATATCCGTAACAACCAACATCGGATTTTTAAATTTCATTCTGATACCTCTCCATATGCATATTTTCAACGCCACTTTTTGTCCAAAATTTGGTTTTAGGCCACTGCCTCTTGTGGTTATATCGGCCTATTTATCGCTTTTACTACAGTTTGTCATCAGAACCACAGTTTCAAGGGCAGGTTGAGTGCTTTGTCATCAACTGTCTATATAAATGGATAATGTGAATCCCTCTTCTCGCCTCCATATAATTAAATTATTTAATCATGATACGCAATCACAAATAAACGTTCAAATGGGAACAAAATCCTATTATCAGACTGAACCGGGTGTCCGCTTTGATTCCTTCGAAAACATCATTTAAAAAGTCTGAATATAGTTCAGTTAAAAACCAACTTGAATTATGAGGGATAAAGCGATGGTGTAAGTACAAACAAGATATGATTAGCTTGATCTCCCTTATTCAGAAATCTATGTTTTACATTAGGAGGAATACGAACAACATCTCCCTCCTCCAGAAAATATTCAACTCCTTCTAATTCAACATAGGTCTCGCCCTTCATGACAACCGCAATTTCTTCCTTGTCCATATGAGAATAGTGACTTTCTGTCGTATTGGCATGAGCATTCAAATCCATCATTAAAAGTTCAATATGCGCCTTCATAAAATCTGGGGTTAACACGTCATAAACAATATGATCACTGTTTTCTCTGTAAACTTTCTTTCGATTTTTTTTTTTAGAAATTAAGGATTTTGTATCAATTTCATTGATAAAAAGTGTATAAAGCGGTACATTAAGGGCTTGTGCAATAAGTTCCAATACGCTCAGTGACGGATTGGCCTGTCCTCGCTCAATCTGGCTTATGAGGGATGTACTTATTCCAGCAAAATCTGCAAACTCACGAATTGTCATTCCTTTTTTCTTCCTGTAATTTAAAACTGTTTGCCCCAGACGATTATAATTCATAGTAATCTCCCATCCATAATAATAAGTTTTTTCTTTCATTTGTATTAACATAATGTATATAGCCAATAGAGCTTTAATTAACAATGAAAATAGACTATAATAGCTTTATACATTATAGTGTACCACGTATTTTATATTTAACAAGAGTGAGGAGGTATCTGATGCCCTGATGCAGTCAAGAACTATTCAATATTTTTCTTTAATTTTAGGAGTTTTTGCTTTATCCACCTCAGCTATATTTGTAAAATTAGCTGAGGCTCCTTCTTCTATCACTGCTTTTTACCGACTTTTCTTTGCAGCATTGATACTCTTGCCACTCTTATTATTCAAAAAAGAAAATCGGCAAGCTCTGCTCTCGTTGTCTAAGAAGCAGTTGGGATTAGGACTATTATCAGGGTTATTTCTAGCAATACACTATGTTTTATGGTTTGAATCCCTGAACTACACATCTGTCGCAAGTTCAACCGTTATTGTCACATTACAGCCTCTTTTTTCATTTGTTGGAGGACATTTCTTATTTAAGGAACGCTTCGGCAAGGGAGCAATCGCCAGCTGTTTTGTATCCTTAATTGGTTGTTTCATCATTGGCTGGGGAGACTTTGAAGTCAGTTATCAAGCTTTATTCGGCGATGTGCTTGCCTTTATAGCTGCTGGTGTCATAACTGCCTATTTTTTTATTGGGCAGCACATGCGAAAAAAATTGTCTGTCATACCTTATTCAATATTAGGGTATTCAAGCAGTGCATTTTTTTTAGCGATATATACGTTTAGCCAGCATGTATCTTTCATTGACTATCCTCTATACACATGGAAATCCTTTATCGGATTAGCCTTAATTGCTACGATTTTGGGGCAAATGATTTTTAATTGGCTGCTTAAATGGTTGAGCGCATCAGCCATATCAATGAGTATTTTAGGTGAAACAGTCGGAACTTGTATCCTTGCTTATTTCATTTTGGGCGAAGTTATCTCATTGCAACAGGGGGCAGGTATAACAATCACATTAGTTGGACTCGCCTTGTTTTTATTTCACCAAAATGACGCTCGCGCAGAATGCTAACTTGGAGAATTATATATGATTATCCCATTTAACAATTAACTTGTGTTCGTTTAACGAAATGATTTATTTACTATTCACGTCATATCATATTTAAAAATCGGAGGTATTTAAAATGGAAAAAATTAATATTGAAGAAAAACTTAGCCTTTTTAATGAATATTGGAGTCCCAAAATTATAGGTGAAGTTAACGAGTCCTATGTGAAATTAGCCAAACTGAAAGGTGATTTTATATGGCATACTCATGAAAATGAGGATGAAATGTTTTATGTACTGAAAGGCGTATTAACCATTAAGTTTAGAGAAAAAGATGTACAACTCAATGAAGGTGAATGTATTGTAATCCCTAGAGGAATCGAGCATATGCCTGTTGCTGAGGAGGAAGTTCATGTAATGCTTGTAGAATCGAAGACTACTTTAAATACAGGCAATGTTGTAAATGAAAGAACAGTAGAAAACCTAAAAAAAATCTAAAAAAAGAGGTTATGTTTTTCAAAGCGAAGAACATAACCTCTTAAGTTTTTTATTTTTTACACTTTTAGACTTTGAATTCACTTTTCGAACTACCAAAAAAGCTCCACACTCTGATTTATATTAACTTCTTATAGCCACTCCAATCAGGATTCAAGCAATACCCTTTTCCATCAGGAATTAAATGAATATAAACGATCTTCCCATCTGCAAATTTCAAATGATTCTCAACCTTAAAAATACTGTCAACATGACTATCATTCATATTTTTTAGTAACTCTTTTTTTGCTTTCTCTTTTGCTTCTTTTTCCGTTTCTGCGACTAAAAATCCATACTCATGTTGTTCTCCAAACGTTTCCTTTAAGTAACCACCCATATTCACAAAAAACAGATTAAGTTCTGTATTTTGCGGATAATCTTCAATCTGAATAGCGTACCCATCTGCACCTGTAAGTACTTTAAATTCATCTAGGTGCAAATGTTCTCCATACCAGCCTTCTTTAAGAAGCTCATACGTATTTTCTATACAGTCTGCTATAACCAGTTGAACATCATGTACTTCAATATTCGCTTTGCTAATACTTCCACCAATCCCAATCACAAATAACTTTTTCATATATTCCTCCTTCTATTACGCTTTAGTAAACTCAAACTTTACTTCATCATTTTACTATAACTTTAATTTTCTCCAAGGGTTTTGTTCGTAAATTCCTTTGCCTTAACTGCTCGATACTGTTTAAACTTTTTACCCGGAATGATTACTGCATTAACTGGGCAAAAACTCAGACATCGCATGCATAACTCGCACGAGTCGTGCCATTCTGGATACTCTTTCATATCAATATTATTCACGGGACACAGCTTTGAACATAGACCGCATTTAATACATTTGTCCTTATCCACGGTAATTTTTCGCCCTTCAGCCAGAGCCATCCGGTTCATCACAAAATCATTACAACAGATATTATAAAAACCCTTTGAAAGAAAGGGAATACGCCCCCAAGAGGTATTACCCTCAATAAGATTTTCTGTATATTCTCTGGCTTTTCTAAGACCATTATTTATTTTTTTCTCATTCTCTTCCTCATTGATCTGCTTGGGAAGCCAGTTATTAGGCATCACAATCTCACAGGCACCAATACAGTTATATCCCTTTTCTATTAGAACTTTTTTCAATGGTCCCACGATAGCACCGGAGAAAGCCATCATGGTATCCACCATAAAGACAGGTGTTTTCTCAGCCCTTGGAAGTGCTTTTAGGAAATTCCATACAAATGGCAATGTAGATTGGAAAGCAACCGGAAAGGCAATCCCGAAAGGGTTAGAGATGTCTATTTTCTTTGGATCAGTATCTTCAATTTTATAGAGCTTAACCTGTATTCCTTTTGTGGAAAAGGTTTTTATCATTTCTTTCACTACCAACAACGTATTTCCGGTTCCTGAATAGTAATAAAAGTTGATGTGTGTTCCTAACATAATTTATTCCCTCCTGTTCTATGAATACGATAAGAAGCATATCCAGCATCTGGCATCTTTACATTAAACCTTAATCATGTACCAAAGATTTTGAGCAATGCTCTTTCCATTCATAATAAGTGATGATTCGGTGCCAGTAACTGCACAAGCAAACATAAGCCCTTCCACAAGTATGGCAATCTGAAGTGCGAAAGAATGCGAATCAATATCTTTTTTTACTTCTCCCTTTTCTTGTGCTTCCTTAAATTTTTCTTCGATTAATGGAATATTGCCGAAAATATAGTCAGACACCTTTGTTTTAAATTCGGGATTTTTTTAATAGAATCAATTAAAACAAGATAAGTATCACTGTTAATATTGTCATAATATTTGCTATAGGTGAAATAATCAAAGGAGTTTTGTATCAATTCCTTCATGTTTTTTGAAGAAAGATTTTTCTCATCCGTCCACTTTTTAATTTCCTCCATTATTACTTCAATTGCTTGGATAAAAATCTCATCCTTACTTTTAAAATGATGGTAAAAAGCGCCTTTAGTAATATTACAGGCATTTGTTATATCATTAATGCTTGTGTTATCGTAGCCATTAGCTATAAACATTTTCAACTTCATTAAACAATAATGCTACTTATGACAATTGCATTTTCTCTACTTCAATCATTTTATTTCTCCTATTTTCGCAATTCGAAGTACATTAAGAAATTTATATTATTGTTTTAACGTAGGCGTTATATGCCTTATTTAATACTTCCCACGCAATCTCAATATCTTTTTCTTCTGTCCTCCAATTACTGATAGCTGCACGCATTCCAGGTTTTCCTTTATATATGGTTTGCGTAAAAAATGCGCGACCATCTTCATTCACTATATTCAAAAATTGCTGTATATTCTCTAATGTCATCGTATGTTCATTAAAATGAATGGTAAAACAGACAACATTTAATCTGGTAGTTGATAGTAATTTGAAATTCTTCGATTCATTGATTTTTCTACTTAGCAATTGAGCTAATTCGCAATTCCTCTCAATGATCTCCTCATATCCGTTTTTCCCATATGCCTTTATTGTAAACCATACTGGAAGAGCTCTTAACCTCCTTGAATTCTCTGGAACTAAATGGACAAAGTCAGGTGTTTCGGAAATATCGCCTAAGTATGCGGCATTATTTTGAAAAACCTGAAGCTGAAGCTTTGGATGTTTTGTGAATTGCATGGCACTATCATAGGGAACATTGAGCCATTTGTGCGCATCTATCGTAATGGAATCTGCTTCTTCCATTCCTTCTACAAAGTGATTATATTTTGTGGAACAAGAAGCAAAACCCCCAAAGGCTCCATCAACATGGAGAAAGAAATTATATTTTTTCTTTAGCTCTCCAATCTGTTTTAAATCATCAAAATCAACCGTATTTACTGTTCCTGCATTTGCTACAACAATACATGGTTGACCATTCAATTGCTTTAAGTGATTTTCTAATGCTTCGATATCGATAGCCTCTCTTCCAGCGATTGTTGGAATGTAATGCATATGATTTCTTCCCATACCCAGCATAGACATCACTTTTAAAACACTCGAATGAGGCGTGGCACTCACAATCTGAATCGGTGGGATTGAATACAGTCCATCTAAGGATAGATGAATGCCTAACTGATTGGCTACCCACTGCCTGCCAATTGCCAATCCTACAAAATTAGCCATGGTAGCTCCTGTTACAAATGCTCCTGAAAATTGTTCTGGTAATCCGAAAAGCTGCTTTAATAAATTTATGGTTTCTTCTTCAATTTTTGCTGCACTTGAATGATCACACGCGGTAGCATTTTGATCAAATGTGCTCACTAACCAGTCTCCCATTAAAGCCGCCGGAGTTGCCCCTCCCGTTACAAAACCAAAATACCTTGATCCCCCACTTGAAACAAGTCCTTTATAAAATCTTTGCATAAACTCTTCTAATGTGTTTTCACCGCCTAATCCATTTTTGTTTAATTGTGAAGGCGAATAAACATTGGTGCTATCTGCAAAAGCTGGTATTTTGTTAATGTTTTCTAGGAAATCAAATGAGTAGTTTTTTACTTTTTCCAATAAAATATTAATATTAGTTAAATCATTTTCTAAGTTTTTATCCATTGATATGCTCCTTTCAAATTTTCATGCTTGACATTGTTATAGTGTGTTATAATATAATTACTACATAACTTATATAACAGTCAACATCGAACTATAACACTTAGGGAGTGCAAGATGGAAATTAAAATAGATTTAAACAGAAATACGAATATATCTTTATCTATGTGAGTAATACAGCCCGGTCCTTCAATCTCACCTAACGTGATGCTTTCACCAGCAGGTATTTCCCAGTAGTCTTGATTCTGCCCTCTCTGATCCCAAGAAGCCAGCCTGCCATTTCTGGCATCCTTTATCTTAGTTAAATCTTGGAACATTCCTGAAATTTCACTCATGTTTTTATTCTCCTCGTTCAACATATTTTATTAATTAATTAGCCTTTCACCGCGCCTGCCGTTATACCTTCAACAATGTTTTTTTGGAAGATACCATAAAAGATCAGCTGTGGAATGATGATGAATACACTGGAAGCAATAATACCTGCATAGTCAATATTGTATTTTCCTTTAAAGAACGAAGCGCCCAGTGATAACGTGTAGTGGGAAGCGTCGTGCAGCATAATGGACGCAAACGGAAACTCGTTCCACACATAAAGCACATTAAAAATGACAACCGTTGCAATGACCGGCCTAGCCATTGGCACAATAACCTTCAACAGCAATTGCCACAAGCTGCAACCGTCAATAATGGCTGCCTCGTCCACTTCGCCCGGCAAGGTTCTTATATGCGCCACAAATAGCAGCGTATTAAACGAAATCGAAGTCGCCACATATGGTAAGATAAGGCCCAACTGTTCCTTGAGCCCCAAAATAGAATTAATTTGATAGACAGGAAACAAAAGAATAAAGGGTGAAATTGTTAGACCTAATATTAAATAAGTATAAATCATAGAACGGTGTCTCGCTTTTTTGAACGTCATTTTAGCCAAGACAAACGAACTGGAAAATGTAATGACTAATTCAATTACCATGGTCACGACAACAATAAAAATTGTATTGCTGTAGAGTTGCCCGAGGTTCAGCGTGTTCAACACTCTCTGATAGTTTTCTAAGTTAAAGCTTGTCGGAAGGCTGATTGGATTGTTAAAAATTTCCGCATTTGTTTTAAAAGAGAGCATTAGCATCCATATAAAGGGAAGAACCACCAAAATAGTAATAATCCCTAATAAAAAGTACATACCAACCTTTGGTTTTGACTTCATATTACCCATAATCATCCCTCCTTAAGCCTGTTTTTCTTTGGTCAGTAGAGAATATATTCCTGTAATAATGAGCGAAATTGCAAATGTTACTGTTGCCAGCGCCATTCCGTACCCATATTCGCCATTTGAGAACGTGGTGGAGTAGCTGTAAGTAATAAGCGTTTCAGACATATGATTGGGGCCGCCATTTGTCAGCTGCTGCACGATTTCAAAAATCTTAAAAGTGCCTGTAATGACAAGCAGAGCTACTGTGGAAATTGTTGATTTCATCATTGGAATCGTTACATACCAAAGCTTCTGCCATGAGGAAGCTCCGTCGATCTGCGACGCTTCCATCACATCTCCGGGAATCATTTTCAGCCCCGCCAAGTAGATTGTTGCCAAATAACCCAATTGCTGCCAGAAGTAAATAAAAGAAATGGAATATGGCGTCAATGTCTTCCCGCCAATCCAATCCGGCCCCTGACCAAGCCCTAACATCTGAATTACCGAGTTAATAAGGCCGATCTTCGGATCCAGGATAAAAATCCAAATAATCCCGACAATAATTGGTGCAATAACAGCTGGTGAAAAAATCAAGGCTTTCGCGGTACCGTTATACTTTAATTTCTGATTCAGGAGTAACGATACGGCGAACGCCCCGATCATCAGCAAAACGAACGCCACAGCAAAAATGATAAATGTGTTTTTCAGAGAGACCCAAAATATTTCATCTTGGAACAGACGGATATAATTTTTGTAACCGGTAAATTTCGCGTTGCCGATACCGGTATATTTCGTGAAGCTGTAACCGACTGCAATTGCGATTGGAGCGATCATATAAATAGTATAAACCAATAAAGTCGGTATGAGCATAATCACTATATTTCTTTTCTTGCTTAACCAATGCATTCCGGGTCTCTCCTTTACAAACTACTGTTGCTGTTGAACTTTATCCAGTTTATCTAAGGCTTCCTTTGGTGTATATGTGCCTAACATGGTTCCATACATAGAATCATACAGCTGAGCTTGAACGGCCTCTGACAACACCAGATCAGGCTGTGCTTTCGGGCTGACCCATGATCTGTCCTGCAATGCATCCACTACGGCCTTAAAAGCCGGTTTGCTGTCCAGATTGACATCTATTTTATAATTGGTTGCCGGAATAATTGAACCCTCATAAGAAATTTTGGCTGCATCCTTTCCATAATAAAAGGCAAGAAATTTGTATACCGCATTTTTCTTTGCTTCGTTGTCTCCTACTGCCTTGCTCACGCAGAGCGGTGCGGAGGAAGCATCCATGGAAACTGTTTGCTTTGCGCTGGAATCCGAGAAAGTTGGGCCCCACCAGAAGCCGATGTTGGTACCGATGGTTTTATCCAATGCGCCGGCATCCCACACACCGGAATCAAACATCGCAGCTTTGGAGGCATTGAACTGCTCCTTTGCCTGAAAATACGTGCTGGTTGCGCAATTGCTTGGGAATGCCTTTGCTCTTCCAAGGGCACTCATCTTTTCAAAATATTTAACAAAATCGGGGTTATTAAATTTCTCTTTTCCTGCCAGAATATTGTCAATTTTATTAAAATAGCCATACCTCTCAAGGCCGATTAAGAAAGCCCAGACACTATAAGTATCTTTTGCTCCTTGCGCAATCGGTGTAATCCCTTTTGCATTCAGCGCTTTCACCATTGACATTAGTTCATCATAGGTGGTTCCATTCTTTGGAGCATCGATTCCTGCTTTTTTAAATAAATCTTTATTGTACCAAATGCCGGTTACCAGTGCCTGGTAAGGAAGACCATACTGTTTTCCTCCCGCTTGGCTGGCCACTTTCATATTGTCCGAAAGCCCTGCGTTGATGTCCGGATTCTGTTTCAGGAATTCCGAAAGGTCCAACAGCTTGCCAGCCTCGTTCAACTGTGGTGCGACACTGGAATCCATCCAAAAAATATCCGGCAGCTCATTAGACTGTGCGGCCAGCTTCATCTTCTTAACATGTTCATCCTTATCATTGCCCTGTACTTCCACCGTAATATCAGGATTGGCTTTTTCAAAAGCTTTAACAATCTGGCCGGTAACCGGTTCCTGAGCATCAACATTTGCAACATGCATTCCAAGCGTAATCGTTGTTTTTCCGGTGCCAGCTGCAGAACCGGCTGCAGAGCCGACCGTTGAAGCGGCCGCAGAACCGGCCACTGAACTATTGTTGGTGCCTGCTGCACATCCTGCTAATGAGAATGCCAAGGCAGCACACAACCCGAGTGCTGTAGTTCTTTTCAATACTTTTCTCATTTCTCTTCTCCTTTATATTTGTTTGCAAGGCAGATATCAATGAGCCGCTCCGGTTCATAATGAAAATTCAAGTTAGCATAGCCCTTGCTCGCTCTGCCAACAGGATTTAGAAATTTAGACTTACATGAATTAATTGCAAAAAGTCTAAATTTCGATAAACCTTTTGTACCATTTAAAATTGTGTGACTAAGTAACTATAATTACCTTTTATATGGTATTCATCCTCTAAAGCCAACTTTTTTGTCATTCGCTCATCTTGTTTTTCGGGAAAGTCAATCTAAATTTCTATTCTTTAACGATAGTTCACTGTTTGTGTAACCCGTTCCACAATTGCATTATATCATACCGCTATAAAATGTCAATCCTCATTTTAATATTTGTAATTTCCTATAAATATTTCATATATTTTCAGTAATATTACTAGTTTTATTTTTAAATTAAAAATCATGTTAGCATTATTTCCTTTTGACAAAGAAAAGCGCGCATAAGATGCGCGCTAAGAAATTTATATTTTCTTTTAAGTAACGCGTTCCATATATTGCTTGGCGCATGAATGCAGCGATTTCCGATTAGTCCCCATGACGGAAGATTGCTCATGTGCGCAGTGCGGTCATTAAAATCGCGATTACCGCGGAGCAACGGGCTATCGTTTTTAGCCGCATTTCATTTCCGCAGTAATCGCGTCGTTATGGCTTCTTTATCATAAATTACGAAAACGTCGTGCTCCCTTGGCGCAATTCCACATCCAACAGGATCTGATCTGTTTCCAGCGTTTGGCCGCCGATCAATTTCAACACAGCGTCCGCGGCAGTTTTCCCCAGCTCGGCCATAGGCTGCACAATTGTAGTAAGCGAAGGGGAGCAGCTTTCGGCGTAGGAGGTTCCGTCATACCCCACAATCCGCACTTCTTCCGGAATACTCCTGCCGCGCTCTAAAAGCAGCTTGATAAACGCCATAGCCACCATATCAGTGGCAAAAATGCCGTCAACGTCCGGCATATCATCCAAGGTCTTCCGCGCTACATTTATATATTCCTGAAAATCAAACAGGTTCCATGCCAGCTCAACTGAGTTTACCTGAACCCCATGCGACTTCATGACTTCGCTGAAAATAATATGCCGTTGTTCTGAATAGGACTGAACCTTGCGATAGCCCATAACCTGCACCACATTGCGGCAGCCAGAGTGCAACAGAGCCTCTGCTGCCAAACGTCCGCCCTTACAGTGATCCACACAAATGTTTGGCAAGCCCTCGATGATACGGTCCAAGGCTACAACAGGAAGATTCAGGTTGCGGTATTTTTCAATTTCCAGAGAATGCGCACCCATAATAATACCATCGACGATATGGCGGCGAAGCATATCCACGAATTCCTTTTCGCGGTCACTCTTTTCAACCGTATTACAAAGTACCACCTTGTAGCCATGGTGGTACAGTTCCTTCTCAATATACTTAATCACGGTCGCATAAAACGGATGTGCAATGTCCGGCACCATCACTCCAATAAAATTTGTGCGGTTATAAAAAAGGTTGCGTGCGACTTCATTTGGCATATAATCCAGTTCCTCCATTGTATGAAGAACCTTTTGCCGGGTGTCCGCCGCAACATATCCGTTATTGTTCAAGACTCTGGAAACCGTACTTACCGCGACACCGGCTTTTTGAGCTACATCTCGAATGCTTGCCATACTGTATGCTCCTCAATAAATAATTTTCTATAACTATAACATAGTTTACGAAAAGCTACAACCGCAAATATGTAACAGTTACACTTATTTGTGGAACAGACTCGTTACGGGCTATTATTTGCGAAATAAGTGATTTATAATCTATATAAAATAATTATAATTAATTATTTTTACCCCACATCTTGCATCTTTTAGAAAAATACTATAAGATGATTATTATGTAACGCGTTCCATTATAAACATTTTCGAATTAAGAAAGGAACGGTATGGATGAATTTAGATGTAACTGCTATGGGAGAGCTTTTAATTGACTTTACACAAAACGGAAAATCCGAGTCGGGAAATGATCTATTCGAGGCAAACCCAGGCGGTGCCCCTTGCAATGTACTTGCAATGCTCACAAAACTCGGAAAACAAACTGCCTTTATTGGTAAAGTTGGTGACGACCACTTCGGCCACCTTTTGTTAGAAGTAATCACAGCTGTCGGTATTGACAGCCGCGGACTGATAATTGACCCTGCAGAACACACAACTCTCGCTTTTGTTCACAATACGCCGGACGGAGACCGGGATTTCTCCTTTTACCGAAATCCTGGCGCAGATCAGCAGATCACTGCAGCCGAAGTCCAAACAGAACTTATCCAAAATTCTAAAATTTTTCATTTTGGTTCCCTCTCCCTTACGCATTCGCCTGCCCGTGAAGCAACTCAGGCTGCTGTAGCTACCGCAAAAAAGGCAAACGTCACCGTTTCATTTGACCCCAATCTTCGTCCTCCGCTTTGGTCCTCAATGGAAGAGGCACGGCAGCAGATCGCTTGGGGCTGCGACCAATGTGATGTCCTGAAAATTTCGGAAGAGGAGCTATTTTTCCTCACAGATCAGCAAGACATTTCCAGTGGTGTTATTCTACTGCGGCGGCAATATCCTAATATTCAATTAATCATGGTCACCAAAGGCAAAAATGGTGCCGAAGCATTCCTAAAAAACCTTCACGTTTCCGCACCATCTTTTCTAGAAGTTAAAACGATCGACACAACAGGAGCTGGCGACACCTTCTGTGGCAACTGCCTTGCTTATCTTCTGGATCACGATATTCATACGCTCACAGAAAATCAGCTCTCCGAAATGCTCACCTTTGCGAATGCAGCGGCCTCGCTTGTCACAACGAAGAAGGGCGCAATTCGATCCATGCCTACACAATCAGAAATAAAAAGTCTATTGCATTATCAATAATAAAACATCGGTTAGGAAGAGCAGAGAAAAGCAAGCGACTACTTTATTCTAATTGCTTGAGCAAACCACTATATTGGGGCGGTTTTCGTTGTCAATCTCCAAAATTGTAAATAACGCAATTTGAGAATCTATGTGTGCCCATCTACTTGACTAGTGGTGATGCCATCCTCGTCGATAATCATTTGGGCGTTACTGGACACAAAGTCAAAACCTCCGGCTAAGCCGGAGGCATGATTAAGCCCTATAAGGGCATTTAACAAACAATACCCCTAAAGGGGCTCCGAAAAGGTCTGCCAACTGTATTGCTTTTTCGGGCAACCCCTAAAGGG
>Ga0183095_10122_pt3 | contig 195982 bp, 144 predicted proteins | sample BioMet4_FD_130346 | JGI IMG/M metagenome (GOLD analysis project Ga0183095, IMG submission 130346) | Microbial communities from bioreactor (seeded with sewage sludge) at LBNL, California, USA - Biofuel metagenome 4 (v2) (version 3) | ecosystem: Engineered > Bioreactor > Anaerobic > Unclassified ...
TGCATATAAGTTGTGCATACGTTGGTTGTATATTAAAAGTTTTGTCACCTCTAATATACTAATAATCAATGACATGTGCAACTTTTTAAACATAAAATATCTCAAATTTTAATTCCGCCAACGGGTATTATTTCTTTTTTATCACCTCTATCATCAATTTTTGATGGGAAAGGTTACCCTTCAAGTCTTTTGCGATTGGATACGCTGTTTGCATTCGTCTGCTTATATCATAAATAAGTCAGAATTGAAAAAATACTTGAATCATTTCGACTTATTGCACCTGTGGCAGATGTTCGGTTGCATTGCTGTCGATATGTTGAAACTGCCTGAGAAGGAATTTCCCTTTTATGATGGTAAATACAATGATAAGGCCGAAATAATGATGAACGACATATTGCACCACCAGAGTTCAAATCAGACCTACATCTTGTCTCTTTATAATTTACTCCCTTTGTTCAGAGCGTAGCTTTCGGATACTTCTTCTATGCGACACCTCTCTTGGCAGTTGGCTGCATTTTTTAATGCTAGCGACTGTAATTTATAATGATAACTTGATTATCTTTGCCCCGATTAATTATCAGAGCAATGGAGATAGAAAGATTCATCAATAGTCCTGTTTCATCAAATTGTTATATGCTGGAAGAGAAGGGTCATGCTGTTGTTATCGACCCTGGTACTTATGGCAGCAAAGAGATATTGAAGACGATTGATGAGCGTCACCTCTTAGTGGATGATATTATACTGACACACGAACACTTCGACCATTGTGCAGGAACCGAAAGTCTGCGCAGATGTACTAAGGCTTCCTTACTTTGCACCTCTATCTGCAATGAACTGATTCAAGATGCCCGTAAAAATTATTCTGCTTATTGGACGGAAGGAGAGCCTTTTTCTATCTATCCTGCCGAAAGAACTGTGGGTGATGGGGATGTTTTGCAATGGCAAGGACATACATTCTATTTTTATCATACTCCTGGACATAGCTTGGCTTGTCTTACCATACGTGTAGATGATACAGCTTTGTTTACAGGCGATAACTTTATTCCTTTGATGCGTACTTACACAAATCTCAACGGCGGTTCGAAAGATGATCTACGTCGTACGCTTGTTCGTCTGCATTCTTTAAAGCAGTTCACCCATCTGATTGTTTATCCTGGTCATAACGATTCGATACCTATCGGAGAAGCTCATTTCAATGAAGCTTTGAGAGGTTTTTCAGAGCAGCAGCTAAAGAATTGTTTGCTTTAAACAATCAATGTTATTTAAATACTGTCTAAATAGTTTGTGAGATAATGCCGATATGACTATCTTTGCAGTGAATTAAAACGATTTCATTATGCGTCTGTCGGAACTGAAAACTGGAGAAAAAGGAGTTGTCGTAAAAGTATTAGGCCACGGTGGTTTTCGAAAGCGGATTGTCGAGATGGGCTTTATCAAGGGAAAGATTGTAAAAGTCTTGCTGAACGCTCCACTGAAGGATCCTGTAAAATACCGTATTATGGGATACGAGATTTCGCTTCGACATGAGGAGGCAGAGATGATAGAGGTCATCAGTACTGCTGAGGCTGAAAGATTGGAAGCACAGGAGAAGGGCATAGCTTTGCCAGATTCACATGGATTGGTCGATGAGGATGAAACACTCTCGGAGGAAGAATTAAAACGTTTGGCTTTAGGCAAACGTCGTACTATCAATGTAGCATTAGTTGGAAATCCCAATTGCGGCAAGACATCGTTATTCAATATAGCCTCAGGCGGTCACGAACACGTAGGTAATTATAGCGGTGTAACAGTGGATGCCAAGGAAGGACACTTCAAGTTTGAAGGATACGACTTCTGTATTGTCGATTTGCCAGGCACTTATTCTCTTTCGGCTTACAGCCTGGAAGAATTGTATGTTCGCAGGCAGATTATTGATAAAACACCGGATGTGATAGTTAATGTGGTCGATGCTTCCAATCTGGAACGCAATCTGTATCTTACCACGCAACTCATCGACATGAATCTTCGTATGGTAGTTGCTCTCAATATGTATGATGAACTGGAACAGAGTGGCAACAAACTGGATTATCAACTGCTCGGACAGCTGTTCGGTGTGCCGATGATTCCAACGGTTTGTCGTAATGGCACCGGCATTGATTTACTGTTCCATATCATTATTAATATGTATGAGGGGGCCGACTTCCTGGATAAGAAAGGAAATATCAATCCCGAAGTGGCGAAGGAATTGCAGGACTGGCACAAACAGTATCATGGCAATGAACAGCCCGGTGAACCGCACGTTGAAGACTTTGCTCATGGGGAGCGCCCGCATAGCAATGTGTTCCGCCATATTCATATTAATCATGGTTATGACATAGAACAAGGCATTGATGCTATCAAGGTCGAATTGGAGAAAGATGAATATATCCGGCACAAATATTCTTTGCGCTATTTGTCTATCAAGTTATTGGAACACGACCGTTCGGCGGATGATTTCGCTAAATCTTTGCCTAATGGCAAAGAGGTGATGGCTATACGTGATGAAGAAAGTGACAGGATTCAGGATTCGCTGAAAGAAGACAGCGAGACGGCTATCATGAATGCCAAATATGGCTTTATTTCGGGAGCATTGCACGAAGCCTATACCGACGTACACAGGAAAGATACCCGACAGTTTACCAAGGTGCTCGATTCTTTGGTAACGAACAAGATAATAGGTTATCCAATCTTCTTCATTTTCCTTTGGCTGATGTTCGAAGCGACATTCGCCTTGGGACAGTATCCGATGGATTGGATTAACAGCGGCGTTAACTTATTGAGCAATCTGGTGAAGACAACCATGAGCGACGGTCCGCTGAAGGATTTACTGAGCGATGGTATCTTGGGGGGTGTGGGGGCTGTCATTGTATTCCTTCCTCAGATATTGATATTGTATTTCTTCATTTCCTTGATGGAAGAAACAGGATATATGTCGCGTGCCGCTTTTATCATGGATAAGATTATGCATAAGATGGGATTACACGGCAAATCGTTTATTCCTCTGATTATGGGTTTCGGGTGTAATGTGCCTGCTGTAATGGCAACGAGGACGATAGAGAGCCGAAAGAGTCGGCTTATCACGATGCTCGTTCTGCCGTTGATGAGCTGTAGTGCGAGGTTGCCTATCTATATTATTCTTACAGGTGTCTTTTTTGCCCATTATCAGGGTTTGATTATCCTGTTGTTGTATGCATTGGGAATCATTTTTTCAGTTATTATGGCCCGTCTGTTTTCTGCCTTTCTGATAAAGGGAGACAATACTCCTTTCGTGATGGAATTACCACCTTATCGGATGCCGACAGCCAAAGCCATTCTTCGCCATACATGGGAAAAGGGACGGCAATATCTGAAGAAAATGGGCGGTATTATTCTGACTGCTTCCATCATTATCTGGTTTCTGGGATATTATCCGAATCATAAAGCTTATAATACTCCTCGCGAACAGCAAGAACATTCTTATTTGGGAATGATAGGAAAAGCGATGGAGCCTGCAATACGTCCTTGCGGTTTCGACTGGAAAATGGGTGTGGGGCTCATATCTGGAGCAGGTGCGAAAGAGCTGGTGGCAAGTACAATTGGCATCTTGTACGGTAATAATCAGGATGCAGACAGTACACAGCTCTCAGCAAGCATTCGTGCCGATGGTATCTCTCCTCTAGGAGGTTTCTGTTATCTGCTGTTCGTCTTGCTCTATTTCCCTTGCATAGCTACTATCACGGCTATCAGACATGAGTCGGGGCATTGGAAGTGGGCACTCTTTACGGCTGTATATACTACTGTGCTCGCATGGTTCGTATCGTTTGCTGTATATCAAATAGGAGGAATGTTGATATGAATGCACAGGAAATAGCTGTTTTCGCTCTAGTATTGCTATGTTTGTGCTACGTGCTGTATCGGATATTCGGAAAGAAGAAGAAGGGAGGAAGTCCTTGCGATAACTGTTCTACCGGCTGTGAGCTGCACAACATGATGCTGAAAAAGCGGGAAGAATGTGAGAAGCAGAAGAAAAATAAATAAAAGTTTGAGGGAATTATTGGTAATTACAAAAATTGCATTACCTTTGCACCGCAAATGAAAGTATAGGGTACCTTGACCGAGTGGCTAGGTGGCGGTCTGCAAAACCGTATACGGCAGTTCGAATCTGCCAGGTACCTCATCTATGATACTAAATACAATCAGACAATTTATTGAAAGGCAACAACTGTTATCGTTAGGCGATAAGGTGTTGGTTGCGTTAAGCGGCGGAAGTGATTCGGTTGCTTTATTGCTTATTTTACTTAAGTTGGGTTACGATTGTATTGCTGCACATTGCAATTTCCAGTTGCGTGGAGAAGAGTCTGAACGAGATGAGACGTTTGTACGCGACTTATGTCGTATTCATCAGGTTCCTCTGCAAGTCGTTCGGTTCGATACAAAACAATATGCGGCGCTTCATCACCTCTCTATTGAGATGGCTGCGCGCGATCTTCGATATGGTTGGTTTGAAACCGTGCGGAAGGAGTGTGGAGCGAATGTCATTGCCGTTGCTCATCATCAAGATGACAGTGCTGAAACAATATTGCTGAATCTGATACGTGGAACAGGCATTCATGGTTTGTGCGGTATCCGTCCTCGCAATGGCTATATCATCCGTCCGCTGTTATGTATCTCACGACAAGAAATACTGGATTATCTACATAGTTTGAATCAGACGTATGTAACCGACAGCACTAATCTGCAGGATGAGTATACGCGTAATAAGATTAGATTGCGATTATTGCCTCTGATGGAGGAAATTAATCCCTCGGTAAAAGGAAGTCTGCAGAAGACAGGATTTTATCTCAGTGAGGTGGATAAGGTGTATGGTAAGGTTATTGAAGAGGGGAAGAAGAAAGTGATGCAAGGAGATGAAATCCTCATCTCGGCTCTCCTTAAGGAACCTTCGCCTTTTGCGCTGTTATTTGAGATTCTTCATCCGAAGGGTTTCAATTCATCGCAGATAATGGAGATATATCAAGCTGTGGATGGACAGTCGGGGAAGGTCTTTACAACACCCGATTATCGTGTCGTAAAAGATAGGGACAGGTTCATTGTACAACCGATGTCAGCGGAGGATAATAAACCTCCTTTTGAGTTGACATATCATGATAATGACTATACTCCTGATTTTGTCATTCCTCGTGAGTCGAGGTTTGCGTGTTTGGATCGGGATAAACTGCCTGGAAAGCTTGTACTCCGCAAATGGAAAGAAGGTGACAGTTTTGTACCTTTCGGCATGAAAGGGCGAAAGCTGGTGAGTGATTTCCTTACCGATTTGAAATTGTCGGTTATTCAAAAAGAACAACAATGGCTGTTATGTTCTGATGAACAGATAGTATGGGTCGTTGGAAAACGTATTGACAATCGTTTCCGGGTGGACGGATCTACGAAGAAGATCGTTCTTGTAGAAATGATTGAAAAAAAAATCATATAGTTTAGGAAGTTGATAAAAATTAGTTTATCTTTGTGCCGTTAAAATTAAACATATTGTCATTCCCCTTTAGTTAGACTTTGGAATACAATCAATAATAATTATAATCATATTTTTTCAGATTTGAGACTTGATATTCAATGATATCATAAGTGTTTATTTGTAGTCTAGTCCCAAATAAGTAAGAACAGAATAAAAACTCATTACACATTTTTGTATGTATAACATTATGCAATTAAACGACAAGAATTTGTCGGAACTACTTGCAATTGCCCAAACATTGGGCATCAAGAAGGCTGAATCATTTAAGAAAGAAGAATTAGTTTATAGAATCTTGGACGAACAAGCAATTGCCGAAGCTCCTCGCTTGGCTGCTGCCGCTCGTTCGGAAAAGAAAGACGAACAACGCAGAAAACGCCAACGTGTTTCTATGAAGAAAGATGCTGATAGAATATTTTCTGCCAATAAAAATGGCGAACTGACCAAAACCGAAAAAGAGGCGAAAGCAAATGCTGATGCGAAACAGAAAACTAAGGGTGATTCCAAAATATCGACTTTGTTTGACGGCGTGAAACCTTTAACTCCTGATAATAAGGTTGAAAAAGCAGCAACTGCCACAGTGAATCAACCCGTTGTCAAATCGGAGGTTAAGAAGGATAATCCGACACCTGCGAATGCACCGGCTAAAATGGATAAACCGGCAGAAGAAAAGAAAAACGTTACAGACACTGCTAAAGAGGCTGCTTCAAAAAGAAGAGGCCGTCCACGGAAGACAAAGAAATCGGTTGAAGCTCCTGTCGTTGCTGAAGCAAAAGCAAGTGCCACTGTTAATGCTAACGCTAATGAACCTGCTAAAAAAGAATCTAATGAACCTAAGCCTCAGGTAAAGCAAGATAATCAGGGTGCCAAAAAAATCGTTGATGAAGAGAGTGAGATTTTATCCGCTGTCGAAGATGATTTCATCCCTATAGAAGAGTTACCTTCCGAAAAAGTTACTTTACCTACTGAATTGATTACCAAATTTGACCAATCGAAAGAGACATTGGTACCTCCACGTCCTGTGGTTCCCAATAATCAGCAATTGCAAAAACAACGTCAGCGTATCAGCTCCATCAATAAGGCAAATATCAACAATCCTAATAATCCAAATTATATTCCTCATAACCAGCAAGGACAAAATGCTCCTCGTCAGCAACAACCGCAACAGAACGGCTTTGCTCCCGAAGTGAATTATCCTGAAAATCGTCAGGTTGAGAAAGAAAAGCTTTATGATTTCGAAGATATCCTTATTGGTAGTGGTGTCTTGGAGATCATGCAAGATGGTTATGGCTTCCTTCGTTCGTCGGATTATAATTATCTTTCGTCGCCGGATGATATCTATGTATCACAGTCGCAAATCAAACTTTTCGGTTTGAAAACCGGTGATGTTGTCGAAGGTTCTATTCGTCCTCCTCGCGAAGGTGAAAAATATTTTCCACTTATCAAAGTAAATAAGATTGATGGTCGTGATCCTGCTATCGTTCGTGATAGAGTTCCTTTCGAACATCTGACTCCTTTATTCCCTGATGAGAAATTCACACTTTGTCGTCAAGACGGCACAGACAATACATCTGTACGAATTGTCGATTTGTTTTCACCGATAGGGAAGGGGCAGCGTGGTCTAATCGTTGCACAGCCAAAGACTGGTAAGACTATTCTTTTGAAAGATATTGCTAATGCGATTGCTGCTAATCATCCCGAAGCTTACCTGATTGTACTGCTCATCGATGAACGTCCTGAAGAGGTTACCGATATGGCTCGCAGTGTAAATGCAGAGGTGATAGCTTCTACATTCGATGAACCTGCCGAACGACATGTGAAAATCGCAGGAATCGTATTGGAGAAAGCTAAGAGAATGGTGGAATGTGGACATGATGTCGTTATCTTCCTGGATTCTATCACTCGTCTGGCACGAGCTTATAATACTGTTTCTCCTGCTTCTGGAAAGGTCCTTTCGGGTGGTGTTGATGCGAATGCACTGCATAAACCGAAACGTTTCTTCGGTGCAGCTCGTAATATAGAGAACGGTGGTTCGCTTACTATTTTGGCTACTGCTCTTATCGATACCGGTTCTAAGATGGATGAAGTTATCTTCGAGGAATTCAAGGGAACAGGTAACATGGAACTGCAGTTGGATCGCTCACTTTCTAATAAGAGAATATTCCCTGCTGTTAATATCGTAGCTTCGAGTACACGCCGTGACGACTTGCTGTTGGATAAAACTACACTCGATAGAATGTGGATCCTTCGTAAGTATCTGGCTGATATGAATCCTATTGAAGCTATGGATTTTGTTAAAAGCAGATTGGAGCTTACCAAAAATAATGAAGAATTCCTGTTAAGTATGAATAGTTAGTGAAAGGTTATTAATATGTTCGATAATTTATCAGAGAGACTGGAGAGGTCTTTCAAAATTCTAAAGGGTGAAGGAAAGATCAGTGAGATCAACGTTGCAGAAACGCTGAAAGATGTCAGAAAGGCATTGCTCGATGCTGATGTTAATTATAAAGTAGCTAAATCGTTTACAGATACGGTGAAGGAGAAAGCCATTGGACAAAATGTGCTTACCTCTTTGAAACCGAATCAGTTGATGGTGAAAATCGTTCACGATGAACTGGTGACTCTGATGGGTGGTGAAGCGGCTGATTTCAATGTAAAAGGTCAGCCAGCCGTTATCTTAATGTCTGGTCTGCAAGGTTCAGGTAAAACTACATTCTCTGCTAAGCTTGCCAATTTGTTGAAGACGAAGAAGAGTCATCGCCCCATGTTGGCTGCTTGCGACGTTTATCGTCCTGCTGCTATCGACCAGTTGAAGGTATTGGGTGAACAAATCGGTGTACCTGTTTATAGTGAACCCGACAGTAAGGAACCGGTAAAAATTGCTCAGAATGCTGTTAAAGAGGCTCGGGCTACCGGATATGATGTAGTAATTATCGATACCGCAGGTCGTCTGGCTGTCGATGAGGAGATGATGAATGAGATTAGCGCTATCAAGATGGCGGTCAATCCGAATGAAACACTCTTCGTTGTCGACTCCATGACTGGTCAGGATGCTGTGAATACAGCGAAGGAGTTTAATGAACGGTTAGACTTTAACGGTGTCATTTTGACGAAGTTGGACGGTGATACTCGTGGTGGTGCTGCTATCTCTATTCTTTCAGTTGTACATAAACCTATTAAGTTTATCGGTACAGGTGAGAAAATGGATGCTATCGATATGTTCCATCCTGATCGTATGGCTGATCGTATCTTGGGTATGGGTGATATCGTATCGTTGGTTGAACGTGCTCAAGAACAATATGATGAGGCTGAAGCTAAGAAACTGCAGCGGAAGATTCAGAAGAATCAATTCGACTTTAACGATTTCCTTGCTCAGATTGCACAAATTAAGAAGATGGGTAATATCAAAGAACTTGCTTCAATGATTCCTGGTGTAGGTAAGGCTGTGAAGGATATGGATATTGATGATAATGCTTTTAAGAGTGTAGAAGCCATCATTCATTCAATGACACCCGTTGAACGTACTCACCCCGATATCCTTAACGGGCAACGGAGAATGCGTATCGCTAAAGGTAGTGGTACAGATATCCAGGAGGTTAATCGCTTACTGAAACAATTCGATCAGACTCGTAAGATGATGAAAGCGGTAACAAATACGAAGATGGGCAAGATGATGCCTCATGCAGGTAAAAATAGAAAATAAAATAGTTATGACATTAATAGATGGAAAAGCCGTATCGGCTCAGATTAAACAAGAAATAGCAGAACAAGTAGCTGAGTTAGTGAAGAAAGGCGGTAAACGTCCGCATCTGGCCGCTATACTAGTCGGTCATGATGGTGGCAGTGAGACGTACGTTGCTAACAAAATCAAGGCTTGTGAAGTGTGCGGATTTAAATCAACTCTAATCCGTTTTGAAGATAATGTTTCTGAAGACGAATTATTGGCTGCCGTTCGTAAGCTCAATGCTGATGATGATGTGGATGGCTTTATCGTACAACTTCCTTTGCCGAAGCATATCTCTGAACAAAAGGTGATAGAGACAATCGATTATCGCAAGGATGTGGATGGATTTCATCCTATCAATGTAGGACGTATGGCTATTGGTTTGCCTTGCTATATTTCGGCTACTCCAAATGGTATTCTCGAACTTTTGAGACGTTATCATATAGAGACTTCAGGAAAGAAATGTGTAGTCCTCGGAAGAAGTAATATCGTCGGCAAGCCTATGGCTCAATTGATGATGCAAAAACATATTGGTGATGCTACTGTCACAGTGTGTCACAGTCATACTAAGAATATTGCTGATGAATGTCGCAATGCTGATATCATTATTGCAGCGCTGGGCCAACCTAATTTTGTTACAGCCGATATGGTGAAAGAGGGTGCTGTCGTTATTGATGTAGGTACAACTCGCGTTCCTGATGCAACAAAGAAAAGTGGTTTCCGCTTGAATGGTGATGTTAAATTTGATGAGGTTTCTGAGAAATGTTCGTTTATTACTCCTGTGCCGGGAGGAGTCGGCCCTATGACAATTGCTTCTTTGCTTAAGAATACGTTATTGGCTGGAACAAAGGCTATTTATAAATAATACTATAATGAAACATCTCCTTTATCTCTCTGTCTTGGCATGTACATTGCTTATGACCGATATATGTCATGTGGTTGCGCAAACGAAGCTTACGACAAGTGATATAAAATGCCGTGATCCGTTTGTGACGGTCGACGTTAAGAACAAATGCTATTATTTGATTGTATCAAAGAAAAAAGACGGGCGGGGTGGACTTTTTGCTTATAAGAGTAAAGATCTGAAAGAATGGGATACAGTGGGATATGTTTACAACGCTCCTCAGGATTATATAGGATCTAGCGATTGGTGGGCTCCTGATTTCTATCGTTATAAGGGTAATTATTATTGCTTTGTCACTGTCTCAAATCCTCAAAAGGGTATTTTGAGAGGAACTACCATCCTTAAATCCAAGAATATCACGGGACCATATTCTCCAGTATTGCCTCCTACTAAAATGGCTATGACGCCCGTTAATATGCAATGTCTAGACGGTTCCTTTTTCGTAGATAATCAAAAGAATCCGTGGATTATCTTTAGTGTGGAATGGACTGGCCCTAACGTTACAAATAAAGACGGTGAAATCTGGGCGCAAAGACTTAATAAGAACCTAACAGCTACCATCGGTGCTCCTCATAAACTTTTTAAAGCTTCTGATGCTCCTTGGGTAAAGTTCGTTGGGGGGTATGTTACAGATGCTCCTTTTATTTGGAAAGATCAGAAAACGGGACATCTGCTGATGCTGTGGTCTAGTTTTTCGCCTTATTATACTATCGGACAAGCTATATCTAAAAATGGTAATGTACTGGGGCCATGGGAACAGGATCCAAAACCCATCTTTACACATGACGGTGGACACCAGATGGTATTTAAAGATCTTCACGGCAACTTGAAATTATCTTTTCATACTCCTAATGGAGGATCAGGGAAAGAAACTTTCACTCTTAGGGATATTACTATTAAAGGAGGTAAGTTCTTACCTGTAAAAGAAAGCGAGTAGCAGAGACTTTTGTCTTTATTTCAACCAATTCGCTTGTTCCATCATCGCATAAATCTTATCGGCTGTAGCAATACGGTCGATATCGTCGCGGTTGGAGAAGAACATCACCAAAATATCTTTTGACGGGATTTTACCTGCATAAATGGTGAAGCCGCCGTTGTCGCCAAGATGGTACACTATCTTTGGCTTGTTTGGTTTCTGCTGTATAAAGAAGCCAAAGCCGTAACCCGTATCTTCGTTATATCCATACTCTGCATTTTTGGGAATCATTATTTTGGGCGTGTAAGCCATCTTCTTGGATTTTGCTGTCCATACTAAATTATTTCGCAAGGCCATTTCCCATTTTGCGAAGTCGGTAATAGAAGTATATAGTCCACCGTCAGCTTTAGAAGCAAAGAAGTTGGCTTCTCCGTAGTCGTATTCTACATAATTATTTTTTGTCTTGTCGAAAGTATACCCATGTGCCATGTTGGGAATATTACGGTCTGGCTCAAAATACATGGTATTGTTCATCCCTGCCACATCAAAAATATGTTGTTTCATATAGCTGTCGAAATCGATTCCCGTAACTCTCGGAATAATCTGATAAACTAGTTGGAAAGTAGTATTGATATATTCATATTGCGTTCCAGGCTTGAAATTCAATTTATTCAGATTGATGAGGTATTGGCACGATTCTACATCTGTCGAGTACAGCACGAAATGTCTGTCTGTACGAGGACGACTATCAGGGATTCCTGAAGTATGACTAAGAATATGACGGAGCTTGATTTGTTTGTAGAAGTCTGCCTGGTATTCAGGAAAGAACTTTTTCAGGTTATCGTTTAATGACAACTTCTTCTTCTCTGCAAGCTGGAGAATTGCTACAGCAGAAAACTGCTTTGATACTGATGCAATACAGAAATTAGTATGGGGCGTAATAGGCGCCTTCGTCTGTATGTCTGCAACTCCATAACACTTTTCGAAGATAGTATCATTCCCTTTCATCACTAGAACGGCAGCTCCTGGTTCTTGTGGGTTGGAATAGATAGATGAAAACAAAGCATCTATTTGATTTCTGAAAATCTCTTTTTTGTCTTGAGAGTACGACATAGACACTAGTAAAATGAACAAAGTGAAGATACTTATCCTTCTCATTTGATGATTAGCTTTGAATAAAGGTCCTTTATTATATGAAAACAAAAATACAAAAAATCAGGAGATAATTTGCAGCATAGAATATATTTTCTTAATTTTGCACCGCGTTTGAGAGATAACGCAAGATGGTGGCTGTAGTTCAGTTGGTTAGAGCGTCAGATTGTGGTTCTGAATGTCGTGGGTTCGAGTCCCACCAGCCACCCAGGAGCTAAGTATCTGTAAAATAGATATTTAGCTTTTTTCTTTTCATCGTCTTTCTCATTTCTTCTACAAAGTTACTATATTGGTTATGTTCACGGTTAAAGATAAGCCTTTTCAATAATCACGACTGAAACGGCATAAACAATAAATAAGCATCCGCTTATTTTCCTCAAAAATACAATCTCTTTTTATTTGATAAAATATCAAGTCCAATAGCAAGTTTCAATTTGTCTTTATAATTTTTATTAGTATCTTCGTTATCAGAAGACAAGTTATAATTAACGGCATTGCCAACTGAATTTCCGCCTAAAAGTTTGAGGATAAGGCCACCCTCTTTAATAATTTGTCTTTTTGTTTTAATTGCCCACTTCCAAGATAATTCCATTTTACAACTCCTGCATTATTTTTATTTATCTCTAAGACGCCTATTGAATTACTAGCTGAATATTTTTGTTGTTTCTCTTGTCTTTCAGATTCTATTATTTATCTTTGCTGGTAGAAACAGTGTTTTCGGGAGTAGCTGTGTCATTTCCGTTGCCCTTTTGGGTCTTAACAGTATCTGTCGTATTGTCGAGAGCACTGTTTCCTTTTCATAAGCTGTAGTAACCATTTGCCTCTCGGTTTTCCCTTATATTCTTTACTTATTACTGCGAAATATGTATCTGATTCTAATTTAATTCTATTTTCGCTTCCCTCTTTTATATCGTCTGGTGCTACAAGTATATAAGGAGCAAGCTTTATATCTTCTTTCGTTAGAGGTATTGAATTTTCATTTAATTTTAACCCATTTTCTCCACGATTATTATAAGCATGGTTTAATCCTCTTATATCAATATTTTCTTACTATTTCCTTAGAAACGTACTTGTCGCCTTTCCAATCTGTTCTTTCCTTTTTGTAAGTGATGCAGATCTTACCTTCTTCTATTTTAATAGGTCTATTACTGATACTATCTGGATATTCAGTAGCTATGGTATATTTCTTTCTCCATGCAGGTACACCTTCGCTATCTTCGCTTATATTGTGTTTGATTCCTAAATCTTTGAAAGCGCTGCCAATCTTCTCACATGAATCAGTAAATACGTTTCCAGTACTTTCTGCTGATTTTTCTGCCGCTACTTTTCAATCTGCTGTGAATCATCCTGCTGTTTTTGTGGTTCTATATTAGATTTTTCTTCTAATTCTTTGGTATTTAAAGTCTTATTTTTATCTTTGTATAAAGAATTGGTAGTAGACTTAGTGTCGGGCGTTGTGCCAAAACCATTCTTATAAACTGCTTTTCCTTTATTAATAAGGTCTAGCAGTTTTCCTTTTTCTATATAAGATAGATTATGGTCATAATATCTATCTCCATTTCTATCGACTGCAATAATCGAATGGACTGTATAGTCTATATTCCCAATTTTTAATCCGCAAACAAAATGTTGATACATAGAAACATTTTTATTCTTTTCCAAGTCATTATTAGGTTCATTTTCAATAAATACAGATTGGTTTATTATTTGCGGTATTGCGGCTATGCTCTGTAAATGTTCTTTATCTTTGTAATTATGATGCAGAACTTCATTAATACCACTATTCTTTCTACCTCTTTGAAGTTGTATTTCTTCTCCCGTATCAGCATTAATATATAATCCCTGCAATTTTTTGCCATACTCAAATGCGTTCTTCTTATACTCTTTTATGTCTTTACTTGGAGTTATTTCTTCTCCAATTATTATAATAGGTTTGCTATTTCTAAGTTTTTTTTTATTCGTAAAAGTTTCTCCCAGTCTCCGAACCAACTCTTAAATCTTTTAGTCCTAACTGTCACCCATTGTTCTGGATTCAATTTAGAATCTTTTCCGTTAGGTGCTTTAAGGTAAGTTCCGTTTTCTTTTGATTTAGATATTATTTCTTCTAATTCTCTGGTGTTTAAAGTTTCATTTGTATCTTTACCAACGGAAAGATTGGGAGTGACAGCACCTGCTTCCACATCTGGCTGTTCGGGGGTGTCTTTGGCGACAGCGTCTTTCCTTTTCAGTTTTTCACCTTTCGGTTCTTCTTGCAGTTCATCCTTTGACTTTGAACTTTCTTCTTCTGCTGATTTAGATTCTATACTTTTCTGTCCTTCTGCCTGCTTGATATAACCGTCACGTGCCTTTATTAAATTATCAAGTTCTCTTTGTGCTGCATTGATTTTAGCCTGGAAAGGTTCTAATACTTTCCGTTGGTTTGTTTCTGAAAAATCTGACGTATCACCGAACATGGAAGTTCCGTCATACTGCGTGTCACCGAACAGTCCGTTTCCGTTTGCAATTTTTGTTTGCTGTTTTGTATAAGCATCTCTCGCTAGAGACAAATTCTTTTTTGCTTCTTCTATCTTGGAATCAATTTCCTTCTGTGCTTTGATTCCAGATTCAGTAGAAGGTGTATATTTTACTTCTCCTGCGGATTTTCCTTTTGATACAGCACTACCATCAGGTGCATTATCATTGACGTCGAGTTTTTCATTACTGCCGTTCTCCCCATTCTTATCGCTTCGTTGAGTTGGTCTTGTGTCCTGAATCCGTCTTTCAGTGCCTGCTCTTTCGCTTTCTGCATCAACTCCTGAAACCCTTCCTTCGTGTCCGCCTTGTTCTCCTTCTTGTACTGTTCTGTGAACTCCTTCAGTTTTTGTATATTCATCTTGATTGTTATTTTGGTTTATTAAATTCTCTTGTTCTGCTGCATCAGCAAAGATAGAAAATAATTATTTCTTCTGCGGGTGTTGGATTATCGAAATCTTTTCTTATTTTGCTGCGTCATCCCTGCTAATGATAACGCCTTGGACGTGGTACACAGGGGACGTTCTTTTAGAACGGGCATCTGTGACATTAGAAGATTTTACAGCCCACATGGTTATATCCATATCATTAGGGCTGTTTTTTTGTTCTTTCTCTACAACGAGAATTTTTCATTTTTTTGTAGGATTTTTCAGTTCTCTTTTAGTAAATTTGTTACCGTAATAGAGTTGTTAGAATTGCGGGAGGAGGGTTCTGTATTAACAGCGGCTTCCTCATGTTGACCAGCTAACAGCTCTATTTTTGTTGTTTCGTAGTTATAAGCTTTATGTGGATAATTAGGGTCGTTCACATTCTCTTTTACGGTAATCTTCGCACGATAATTCTTCTCGTCAATATCTACTGCACCATAAAGTCTATGAATAGTGACATTCTTGTTGATTTCATTTTTTGGGACTACGTTCTCCGCTCTTATCCTTCAGATAATCAGGATGCTGCTCAGCGTCTATATTTTCACGTATAACATTTGGAAGAACCCTTTAAATTGACAAATGAACATCTTTATTGTCGCTTTTTACAATATTAGGGCTGTTTTTTTGTTTTTTCTCTACAACGAGAATTTTTCATTTTTTTTGTAGGATTTTTCAACTCCTTTCAGTAAATTTGTAATCTGGATTGGTGCATCAGTGCTGGTCGAGCTCATAGCGGCTTCTAAGTTTTCTTGTTTCACCCGCTTGTCGGGCAAGACGAAAGCCACGTCAGCGTGATTGGTATGCTGTTGGTCAAGAAAACTTTTATCTATATAGAAATGAAAAGTCCTGCAAGTTTAATACTTGCAGGACTTTTTGTAATATAGTTTTGGGTTAGGTGTTTTATAATATACCTTGAGCCATCATTGCTTTAGCAACTTTTATAAAACCGGCAACATTCGCACCTTTTACATAGTTGATATAGCCGTCTGCTTCTGTACCATACTTAACACAATTCTGATGAATGTTTTTCATGATATTCTTCAGCATAGTATCTACTTGTTCAGAAGTCCAACTGAGGCGTTCGCTGTTTTGGCTCATCTCCAATCCCGAAACAGAAACACCACCAGCATTGGCAGCCTTACCAGGAGCATACATGATCTTAGCATCTTGGAATACTTTTATAGCTTCTGGAGTACTTGGCATATTGGCACCCTCTGAAACTGCAATGATGCCATTGGCAACTAATGCCTTGGCTGCATCACCGTTAATTTCATTTTGAGTTGCTGATGGAAGAGCGATGTCGGCTTTCTCATTCCAAGGTTTAGCACCAGGAACATATTTCAGACCATATTCTTCAGCAAATTCACTGATACGCCCACGATATAGATTCTTCAGTTCCATGATGTAATCCAATTTTTTGCGATCGATACCATCAGGATCGTATACATATCCATCCGAATCAGACATGGTAAGTACTTTTCCGCCTAATTCTAATACTTTTTCTGCGGTATATTGAGCAACATTACCCGAACCTGAAATCAACACTGTCTTACCTTTCAAATCCATACCCTTCATCTTCAGCATTTCTATGAGGAAATATACATTTCCATAACCGGTTGCTTCTGGGCGTATAAGAGAACCACCGAAGTCTAAGCCTTTACCTGTCAGTACACCACTCCATTCGTGAGTAAGCTTCTTGTACATTCCAAACATATAACCTACTTCTCTGCCACCAACACCGATATCACCTGCAGGAACATCAACATCAGGACCGATGTGACGAGTCAACTCAAGCATGAATGCTTGGCAGAAACGCATTACTTCAGCATTGCTCTTGCCACGCGGAGAAAAATCAGAACCACCTTTAGCTCCTCCCATTGGCAATGTTGTCAAGGAGTTTTTGAAAGTCTGCTCGAAAGCAAGGAACTTAAGAATTCCCAAATTTACAGAAGCATGAAAACGAATACCTCCTTTATACGGTCCGATGGCATTGTTGTGCTGAACACGATATCCCATGTTTGTGCGGATATTACCTTTATCATCTTGCCACGATACTCTAAAAGAGACAATACGGTCAGGAATGCAAAGACGTTCAATCAAGTTTGCTTTATCAAACTCTGGATGTTTGTTATACTCTTCCTCGATAGTGCCGAGGACTTGCGAAACTGCCTGAATGTATTCAGGTTCATTAGGGAAGCGTCTTGTTAGCTCTTCCACTGTCTGAATTGCTTTCATAAGTTGGTTGTTTTAAGTCTAAAATTTATAAATATATTATTTTCGCTTACAAAATTACATGTTTATACTGATATAGCAAACAAAAATGAAATAAAATACGCAAATAAATTTTATTTTGTATTATTATTAGGTTTTCTTATAGAATTTTGCTCATAGAAGTTTCTATTTGAAATGATGAACAATATAATTCATCTATCATTATTTCGGAAGAAATACGAATAATATGATGAAGGTTGTAAAATAAATGATTAATTTTGTCTTATATAATAATAGACAAAATTACGAATTAGGGGGATTCGGTTATTTGGTATGTAACTTAAAGAATCACTATGTTTTCTATCCTCGTTTATATACTATTTTACATCAATTAATAATTACGTAAGATGGAAAAAAAGAATGATAATAAAGAAAGGACAGATTTACAAAGATACTTAGAATTAGCATCTGCGACACAAACGGGATGGTGGGAATCTGATAGATCTCAGCAAATATTTACTTGTTCCGACAATATCGGCCGTTTATTGGGAATGGGGAACGACAATATCATTTCTTTTACGGATTTTTTCAATCTTGTTCGTAAGGATTATCGGGACCTGATTATCCAGGATTTTTCTATAAAGCGTTCTTATTATAATCGTTCTTTTCCTATCGTGACTAATCGGGGAGAAGTATGGTTGAAAATAGTATTTTGTTATGATTTAACTAAGGATGGAGTTGATGGTGCTTTTGGTACCATTCAGATTGTACCTTCGGAAGAGTATGATAAAAAATTGTCTGCTGTCGGTAGAATAAATCATTTGCTGAAGCATATAGATAAGATAACTCATCTTTTTTCTGAACTGTTAATTAATAGACAGGAAAAACTTATAGTTCACGATGTATTGAAGAATATCTTGAATTTCTATAATGCCAGCAATGCTTATTTATTTGAGTTCTCGCCCGATAAGAAGTTTCAGAAGTGTACTTATGAAGTGATGACGGATGAAGTTCCGGCTGTCGAAAGTCAATTCCAAAACTTAAGTGTAGAGGATTTACCTTGGTTTAGCAATCAGATACTTTCAAAGCAATCTGTTGTTGTCGAAATGTTAAGTCAATTGCCGCCTGAGGCTTCAAAGGATTATCAGTTATTTAATTCAATTGGGCTAAAATCTATTATGGCTATTCCTTTGATCGATGAGGATAATGTTTGGGGATATATAGGAATAGATAGTTTCGACAAATGCCGGCATTGCAGCAATGAGGATTATTTGTGGATGATATCGATGTGCGGTTTACTCGGTATTTGCATAACTTTGAATAGGACGAAAGAGAGAAATGAACGTGGACAGCTTAATAAATATAGTTTGCTCAAAAATATGCCCATTGGATATGGGCATCTATCACTGGTTCGTTCTGCTGATGGTAATATTACAGATTATCGTCTTTTGGAATCAAATGAGTATGCGTTAAACTTATTTGGTTTTTCTCATAGTCAAATAGGTCTTTATGGATCTGAATTACATGATGCTGATTTCATGGAAAAGAATCTTAAATTCCTTCAGAGTATTGTGGAAGGCTCTTATTATCGGGAGATAGACAAGACTTTCCCAGGTAATCGAAATATCCATATTATTGCTTACTCTATAGGTAAAAATGAGGTCGTCGAATTATTTGTAGATACGACAGAAAAGGTAAAAGCAAGTATTGCAGCTCGTCGCAGTGACAAGCTGTTTACAGACATATTTATTAATATTCCTATTGGGGAGGCTATTTATGATACCGAAGGTAGGGTGACGGATATGAATAACAGTTTCATGGAAATATTCGGTTTGACCTCGCTAAATGATGCAAAAGGATATTTCTTGTTCGATGAGTCTAATTTATCGGAAGAGAAAAAGTTGGAATTAATCAATAACGATGTTTTCACCTATACGTTGGATTATTCTTTTGATAAAGTTGACAATTACCGCACAATTCGTCGGGGAACAGCGCATCTGAATTGTAAGGTGATGAAGCTATATGATGATAACGGCAGGCATTTCGGTTTCCTATTAATCGTTATTGAAGATTCTGATCGTCTGATAGCTTCTAATAAAATTCGTGACTTTGAAAACTTCTTCTCATTAATATCTGATTACGCTAAGATAGGATATGCGAAAGTGAATCTCTTAACTAATGAGGGTTATGCCTTACCTCAATGGTATAAAAATATGGGTGAAGAAGTCAATACTCCTTTTGATGAAATTTGTGGTCAATATAGACATATGCATCCTACAGATAAAAAAAGATTAATGACTTTTATAAAAGATCTTAAGGTGGGGAAGAACAACGGGTTTTCTGAGGAGTTAAGAATATTAAAAGAAGGTACGACAAATCAATGGAATTGGATTTATAAGAACATGTTGTTGACAAAATATGCTCCTGAAGATGGTATTATAGAAGTTATCAGCGTTAATTATGATATTAACAAATTTAAGGAAGTAGAAAATAAATTGGTTGAATCCCGTGAGAAAGCGATAGCTATGGACAAGTTAAAGAGTGCTTTTTTAGCTAATATGAGTCATGAAATACGTACACCCTTAAATGCTATAATAGGCTTCTCTGATTTGCTTGTCGACACTGAAGATAAAGATGAGCGCAATCAATATATTGATATTCTTCATGAAAACAACGAATTATTGTTGAGACTTATTAACGACATACTTGATTTGTCTAGACTAGAAGCAGGTATGGTAGAATTGGATTATTCTAATGTGGATATTAATCTTCTTTGTGATGACATTGTTCGTTCTATGAGATTGAAAGTTAAAAATAATGTCGATATTATTTTTGATACTCATGAACCTGTTTGTTATTTATATATTGATTCGGCACGACTTACGCAGGTCATCACTAATTTCATTAATAATGCTATTAAGTTCACTTCTAATGGGAGCATTAAATTGGGATATGAATGGATTGACAATGGGCATGTACGTTTTCACGTCATTGATACAGGCGTGGGTATCAGCAAAGAAAGATTGAAAAATGTATTCGATCGTTTTGTCAAACTCGATAACTTTGTGCAAGGCACAGGCTTGGGACTCTCTATCTGTCGTAATATCATTGAGCAGATGGGAGGAAAGATTGGAGTGGATTCTGAGTTAGGGAAAGGCTCGAACTTCTGGTTTATCCTTTCTGCTGATAAAGAAAAATCTGAAGTCCGTGTGTGATAATCGAATTAAAAAATAAGTTGGACCTCTTTGCTGCCACTGTAAGTATTGTGTAAATCAGTTTATTATAGAGTTGTATTATAGTGGTAAAATGCATTGAAGAATAAGGTGGTGTAAGTTTTTTTTTGCTTGGAAAGATTACTTTGCAGGTAAGTGAGACTCAGTATTCTTGAATCTTTTTATGTTGATGAAGTCATATAATATTCAAAAGATAATGTATTATTTCTCTTTTCACGAAGGTGAACAACATCTTTCACTGAGGTGAACAGCATGTTTCACCTAGGTGAAACATGAACTTCATAAGGAACATAATATGAAATGATAGTTACATTAACAGGAAATCATCACTACGTTATGATTTGTTGAGCCTGAGCATCGAGAGTTATAGTACTATCGATGGCAGGTCACGGAAGTGATATTACTATGTGCGTAAACTAGGAAAGGGGATTGCCGACTTCGTATTTGCCTTTGTTCCAACGGTAGATGATGTTTTTTCTGGCAAACAGTCTTATCTTATCGGCAGAATCTTTGTCTGCAAAATCAGGAGTGGTAAATGTGACAGTAAGCGAATAATCATCTTTGCTGAAGTTGGCAGAATAGAACAAAATATCGGCCAGCAGACGGGCTTCTTGATATTTGTTGAGAATAGAATCGTTTGTAGTGGTGGGGGCAGTAAAGAAATTATCCATAGAAGGCAATTTGATAAATTGTTCTGCAGGTATCTCTTTCCATTTACTGTTGAAGAAACGGATATGACTGTCGGCAACCGGTCCGCTGACGGTCGTTATCAAACAGATAACCTTTGTACTGTCGTTCACGGGGAGCACCTTCATCTTCCATTCACTCTCTTCCGACATGCGGATGCTGATATAGTCGTTGGTCAGGTCGGTCATTTCAGACTTCTTCTGAAATACATTTTTAACTTCAGCTTTCATCTTGCTTTTTAAGAAGTCGATGAAATCGGCTTTATTGTCTGCAGTAAGCAGCGGCGTTAATGAATCTGGAGCACTGAGGAATAATGTCTTTGCATCTTGTGCAGAAACCTGTAGCACTGTAAAGATTAAAAAAAGAGCAGTTATAATGTATTTCTTCATAAATCTATCGATATTGTCTGCCACGTTAGGTATAATCATCTTGCGAAAGTACAGATTATTTTGCTATCTTGTGCCTATATAAAGGAAAATCATACTTAACAGAACTAAAATTAAATCGATTGCTTTGCTTTTCAGATTCTTTTCTTTGAAGACAAAGGCTCCGAACAGGAAAGATACCACAACACTGCTGCGACGAATCATTGATACGATAGAAATCATGGAACCGTCCATATTCAGCGCGCAGAAATATATAAAGTCGGCAGTGCTCAAGAAGATTGATATCAGCACGATGGTCCATTTCCAATGGAAAGGGGTTGTCTTTTTACGGGTAGGATACCATAACAGCAAAAGGATAATGCACATGAATAACATCTGATAGATGTAATACCACGACTGTATGATCATCGGGTCGAAACGTTTCATCAGATATTTATCGTAGAGTGCGCTGACTGCTCCCAATAGGGCTGATAAAATAACAAAGACAATCCATTTGTTATGTTCGAAATTGATGCCTTCCTTCTTGCCCGACCGACTTAGCAAGAAGAAACCGAAGATAGCCAGCGAAACTCCTATCCATTGATAACCATTCAGGTGTTCTCCAAACAATAAGAGTGCACCGATAAGTACCATTACGGGTCGTGTAGCATTGATAGGTCCGACAATAGTGAGGGGCAGGTTCTTCATTCCGAAATAGCCGAATATCCATGATGAAAGTACGATACACGATTTGATGAGGATGAACTTATGAGTTTCCCAACCTGCTGTCGTTACATGAAAGATGGTATTGTCTAATACATTCGTGTAGGAGGAAAGAACGATGAATGGGATGAAGATGAGTGAAGAAAATACCGTATTTAGGAAGAGTACAGGCAGTACGGCATTGTCCTTTAAGGATTCTTTTTTGAAGACATCGTAAAATCCGAGTAGTGCTGCAGAGATGAAAGCAAGTAAGAACCACATGATTAATGCTGATTAGTAGAGAAGATATCTTCGGGGTATTCTATGTCATATAGGAATAGTCCTTCTGCGGGTGCCGAACTGCCGGCCTTGCACCTGTCTTTACGAGAGATAATATCTTTGAAATCCGATTCATTGAGTTTGCCTCTGCCTATATCCAATAAGGTACCTACGATAGCTCGAACCATATTGCGCAGGAAACGGTCCGCTTTTATGGTGAATACCCATCTGTTTTCATCACACTGAGTCCATTCAGCAAGAGTCACATGACAGATGTTTGTTTTTGAGTTACTGTGAAGTTTGCAGAAACTGGTAAAATCGGAAGTTTGTAACAGAAAAGAAGCTGCTCGATTCATTAATTGAAAGTCGACAGGATAAGGTATTCGACATTCATAATGAAAGTGAAAAGGATCTTTTACTGTTGTCAGGTAGTATTTATAGGTACGCGAAATAGCCGAGAAACGGGCATGTGCTTCATCGGATACGGGCAAAATCTTATATATGGAAATATCCGAAGGAAGAAGTGCATTCAGCTTATCGGCAAGTAATTTACAATCGATGTTGATTTCGCTTTCAAAATGAGCAACCATCATCCGGGCGTGAACACCAGTATCTGTTCGTCCCGCTCCTGTAATCTGTATGTCTGAACGCAGAATGAGTTGCAGAGCATCAGTAATGCATTGTTGAACGCTACTACCATTGGGCTGGACCTGCCAACCATGATAATTCGTGCCGTCGTAGGCTAAATAGATGAAATAGCGTTGCATTATACTTCCGTTTTTGGTGTTGCAAAGTTAGCGTTTTATTTGTTTCGAACGTTGGATAGAGGCTTTGTTATTAAATGAACTAACAGTTTTTGATGTTTTTCGTAAAAAATAAAGGTTTATTAGCAAAAAATAATACTTATGTCTGCGGATAGACTATTAAATTTGAAAAACTTTTCAAAAGAGAGAAAATATATGAAATTAGCAATTGATTTAGGTGGCACTAATTTGAGAATTGGTCAAGTAGACGATGGAAAGATTATTTCTTTGAAATCTGTACCGTGTCCTGCACATGGTAGTGAGTCTGAAGTTATCGATTTAATGAAATCGCTTGTTAAGGATATGATGACTCCATCTGTAGATGGAATTGGCATTGGAGTTCCTTCTGTTGTGGATGCCGATAAGGGCATTGTTTACGATGTAATAAATATCCCTTCTTGGAAGGAAGTCCACTTGAAAGATATCCTTGAGTCTGCATTTGGTGTTAGAGCATGTGTTGATAATGATGTCAATTGCTTCGTACTTGGTGAAAAGTATTTTGGTGCGGGGAAAGACTTCAATGATATTGTTGGCATTACCCTTGGAACAGGCGTCGGGGCTGGCATTATTATCGATGGGAAACTCTATAGGGGAGCTAATACGGGAGCTGGTGAAGTGGGTTCTCTTCCTTATCTGCAGAGTGATTATGAGCATTACTGTAGCAGTTCTTTTATAAGCAGTTGCAGTGACAAGACCGGTAAGGAACTGACTGATTTAGCTTCGCAAGGTGATAAAAATGCTTTGGAAATATGGAATAAGCTGGGATTTCATTTAGGCAGACTGCTGCAGGCCTTATTGTTTACTTACGACCCCCAAGCTGTTATTATAGGTGGCGGAATTGCAAAAGCTGCTCCTTATTTTACTAAGTCTATGATTGAATCAATGAATGAATTTATATATAGTCGTACAATTAAAAATATACAAGTTAGATTTTCGACCTTGGCAAATAGCAATTTGTTAGGAGCTTCGAAACTTTAAATATTTAGCATTATGAAAAAATTACTTGGAAGTTTACTGCTTTTATTTCTATTAATGTTGCCAAATTTGGCATATTCACAAACTCGTGTCTTAAAAGATGGCTGGAAAGTGCAGGTTGGGAACAGAACGTTTTTTACTTCTATTCCTGCCACGGCTATGGGTATTTTAATGAGCAATGGTGTATATAACGAAAAAATATTGAACGGACTGGAATATAAAAAGCTGGACAAGTCACGCTTTTCTCGTCCTTGGATATTTCGCAATGCTTTTAAGTTGCCTGAACTAAAGCCGAATCAACATGTCTTTCTGAAGTTGGATGGTATCAGTTTTTCTGCTAATGTGCTATTAAATGAGAAACTGATTGCCTCGCGGGATTCTATAAAAGGTCCTTTCCGTCAGTTTACACTTGATGTCACCAAATGGGTTCGTTCTGAAAATGAATTGGTTATTCAGGTGTTCGCTGCAAAGCCAGGCGACTTTAATATCGGTTATGTCGATTGGAATCCTCGTCCTGCAGATGAAAGCATGGGTATCTTTCGTGAAGTTAGTGTCAATATTGTCGGTGATGTGATGATCTCTAATCCTGTTGTTCATTCTAAAGTGAATACAACTACATTGAAGGAGGCTTGGCTTACACTAGAAACTGAACTGACGAACTGCACGAATCATTCTGTTAAAGGTTCATTGGTCGGTAAATTCGGCTCTGATTATATCTTCTATCCTGTAAAGTTGAAAGCCAATGAGAAGAAGATGGTCAAGATTACTCCTGCACAGGTAGCAAAACTTCATGTGGATAATCCTCGCTTGTGGTGGTGCCATAACTTGGGCAATGCCGATATGTATACCATGGATTTGGAATTCGATGTGGAGAACCATGTATCCGATAAGTGTTCTTTTATGTTCGGTATTCGTGAGGTTAAGGATTATCTTACTCCTGAAGGGTATAAAGGATTTATATTGAATGGCAAGAAGGTGTTGATACGTGGTGCAGGCTGGACAGATGACATCTTCTTGCGCGATACACCTGAGACCTATGAGAAGCAAATCAATTTAGTGAAGGACATGAATCTGAATACGATTCGCCTGGAAGGTTTCTGGGGCAATACTGAAGATTTGTATAACTTGTGCGATAAGAATGGTATTATGGTAATGCCGGGCTGGAGCTGTCATTGGGAATGGAAACATCAGAATGGCTCTGATTATGAAGATAATTATGGCTGCGTCAAGTCTGAAGCAGATATGAACCTTGTCGCAAATGAATTCCGTGATCAGGTATTATGGCTTCGTAACCACCCGAGTATTATCGCTTGGTTTGTAGGCAGCGACAAGTTACCGCGTCCCGAATTAGAAACTCGATATCGTCACATCCTTTCGGTTATTGATGACAGACCATATATAGGTTCTGCAGGTAGCAGTGTCAGTCAGTTGTCGGGCCCGACGGGTATGAAGATGAATGGTCCTTACGAATATGTAGGTCCTAAATATTGGTTCGAAGATACTAAACATGGTGGCGCTTTCGGCTTCAATACCGAGACGGGCATCGGTGCTCAGCTTCCAATAAAGGAGTCTATACAGAAGATGATACCTGCAGATAAACTTTGGCCGGTAAATAATGAATACTACGGTTATCACTGCGCTTTTAATAATAATATGGATAGCTTGGGTGTACTTACCAATGTCATTAATCAAAAATTTGGTGGAGCAACCGATTTGGACGATTATCTGAAGAAGGCTGATTTGTTGAACTATGATGGTACTCGTTCAATGTACGAAGCTTTCAGAGTCAATATGCCTCATAGTACAGGTATTATTCAATGGATGCTCAATTCTGCATGGCCTTGTCTGTATTGGCAATTGTACGATTATTATGGTATTCCTACAGCAGCATATTATTCTGTTAAAGCAGGTAATGCCAAAGAACAACTGATATACAATTATAAAGATAATTCGGTATATCTGGTAAACGAAGGCTTTTATCCGCAGGAATATACTGCGGACATGAAGTTGTATGATTTGAATTCAAAGATGATACAGCAGGAAGAGAAGACATTGAAGGCTTCTCCATCTGTGCCTGTGAAAGTATTCACGCTGAATTCGTTGAAGGATAATGGCTTCCTGTTCTTGCAACTGAAAGGACAAGATAAGAAGGTAATTGCCAATAATAGCTACTGCTTAACTGCCAAAGAAGATGTTTACGATTGGGAAAACTCCAAATGGTTTTATACTCCTTTGAAGGAGGCTGCCGATTATAAATCATTAGCAACGTTGCCGATCACAAATTTAGAGATTACACCTAAACTTAACTATCGTACTGTAAATGTCACCTTAAAGAATACATCTGAAAAGATTTCTTTCTTCAACAGACTGACATTAAAAGATGCTTCAGGTAATGTCTTACCTTATGTATGGTGGACAAATAACTATGTTACTTTACAGCCTGGCGAGACGATGGATTTGCATTGCGATTTGGACAATACATATAGTAATCTGACATTGACTGTGTCGGGTTGGAATATGAAGGAACAAGTAGTAAAGGTGCCATAAGGTGGAATAAGACTTATATGAAAAGGGACTGCTAAAACGAAACAGTCTCTTTTCTTGTTTTTAAACAAAAGTATAACTCAAAATGTAACAGCTAAAATATTGTGCTAAAATCGAAAAAATAAAAATAATGTTATATATTTGTATAGCGGTTCTCATATAATAGGCACGATATATATGTGGAAGAATATATTGATTATATTTTTTGTTCTCAATATTCTCTATGTTGGCGACAATAAAACGGTAAAAGGGCCTGTTCGTCCTTCTAAAGCTTATGTCGATACGCTGTTTGCGAAATTAAAAAGTAGAATGTTTACCGAATCAACTGTTCCTTTGTTAGATAGTATCATCAACGAGGGTAAGTTGGTTCATTATTATAAGCGGGTAAAGGATGTTTATGAACTTCGAAACAGGTACTATTGGCAGAATTTGGATGCGATGAATGAAAAGAAAATGATTTCTGCAGCTCATGAGATGATGAATTTTGGAGAATCGATTCATGATAACTACACTTATTTCGAAGGTTGGAATGGTCTCATTAATTATTATATCGGACACGAACTTTTTGTAAAGGGTATTCTTGAGATAGAAAAATTCAAGCAGGAGACAATTCGGCGGAAACTTCCTCTTTATGAAGCCTATTGTTACAAAAATTTGGGCAATCTCTTTTATATGCAAGCTGATTATGAGACAGCTATTCAAAATTATATGATAGGCATTGAGCTGAGTAAGAAGGCGAACGACATGAACAATGTGGCTTATAACTACCTTCAATCTGGCATTGCATACGTATGGATGAAAAAATACAAGGAAGCGATTAATTGTTATAATAAGTCTGTTGAATCGGCTGTTGGCCCTGGAAAGGAGAATACTATAATTATGACGAAGATTCTCATCGGACTTTGCCGTTATTATCTAGGTGAATACGATGAGATGAGTAAACTATACAATGACATTAAGAAGTATCGTTTTCTTGATCAGTTCTTACTCAGTTCTGTCAGAGAATTGAAAGCTTACAATTGTATCGTAAATAAAGAATATGACAAGGCCTTGCTCTGCGCTGATTCTATAGCTTATACGCTGAATCAATGTTTAGTAAGGACATCTGTTTATGCTTTAAGAGGTGAAAAGAAGAAACAGGCTGACACGCTTTGCAAGATGGTACAGGCTCAGGTCTATGTATTCCCTTCTGATGATAAGACACGTAAGCAGTTAAAGAAAAGTCTTTATGAAATAACAAAGATAGGGCAGGATTCTCTTTTACTTAAGAAGGAAAATGAACATCTTCGATTGCGTAATGAATTGCTTAATAGTACGCTGCAAAAAAATCATTGGATGGCAACAGCTACTCGGAAAGATATGGAAATCAATGCATCAAAGTCACATATTTCCCAGATAAAGCTACAAGCTCGCTTAGAAGCTATTCACCATTCTGCTTTGATGGATAAATTAGCAAATCAGCAGCAGAGTTATAAGATAAAACAGCTGTCTTACATCTTTATCTTATCAGTGGCTTGTTTCTTTATCTGTTGGTTGGTTTATTTGTCTCATATTAATAAAAGGCATAACCTAAAACTCAAAGCGGAAAGAGATGCAATCATCTCCTTAAAGAAAACGGATGATGAACTGAATGAGATGGCACAAAAAGCGAAACTTGAGGCAGAAGATTCTGATCGTTTGAAGAATCAATTCATTGAACATATTAGTCATGCGATCCGAACTCCATTGAATGCTATTGTAGGTTTTTCTGATATGTTGACGAATGAAGAAATTGAAGGTGATGAGGAGGAAAAACAGAGATTAAAGAATATTATTGAGCTAAATTCTCAGCAATTGTCGGGTGTGGTCAACAGTGTCCTTGATCTTACGAATATACAGAAAGGTAAATACAAGATGATTTATAGTCCTACTACTACTGAAGAACTATGTTCTATTACCTTTCTTGCTGAAAAGAAGAATTTAGCTAAAGAAGTGGATATGACTTACGTTGTCGCAGATAACTGTAAGAATATGACTCTTTATACTGATGTTCATAGAGTTTCACAAGCATTACGTTGTTTGATTAATAATGCATGTAAGTTTACTGAAAAGGGTACTATTTGTATGTTTTGCGATCAATTGGTTGAAAATGATGTTCCGTCTATTCGTTTCATTGTTACAGATACAGGTATTGGTATTCCGAAAGAAAAGATGAAAGACATATTCAGTCCCTTTATTAAGTTAGATGAATTCTCAAAAGGGTATGGATTGGGACTTTCTTTCTGTGCAGAAATTGCTCGTCGTCTGAATGGTGATTGTTGGATAGATACAGAATACAAATCAGGTTCATGTTTCATTTTTACTATTCCTCTCTTGTTGGAGGAGCCTGTCAAGGAAGGAGGTAATGTATGAAACGTTTTTTAGTCATCATCTGTTTTATATCATTTTGTTTGCCTATAAGTATATTGGCTAAAGATGAAATACGTACTGATTCGACCTTTGAGATTTTGAAACAAAGAATACAATATTCTGATTTACTTATTAGTCATAAGCGTTATGATGAGGCAATAGGCTATTTGAACAAGACAGAAGAAATGGTATTGAATGCTTTTAAGACAGTGAATCAAGAACAAATGAAGAGTATTCTTCTGCAGGTTGAATTAGAAAAGAAAAAGCAGCACATGAATTTATTGCGGTGGAGAAATGATAGTCTGTCTATTCACAATAAAATCATGGAGGAGCAAAGTCGTAAGGGACAATTGCAGAAAATTGCTGCCGAAAAGGAACTCTTGGTCCAAAAGGTAAAATTGGAATACTTGCAGGCAAGGCAAAAGAAAGATATAGCAGCTGCGATGAATGAAAATACTTCGTCATATTTGAAGCATAAAGAACAAACCGACAGCATGCGAATACTAATAGTGCGTATTTTTATTATCACAGCATTGTTGGTATTACTGATGATTGGTATTACATTATATATGAGGAAACGACAGGCTCGTCTATTGCGACAAGAAAAAGAAAAAGCACAGGCTGCACGTGAAGAAGTGCTACAGATGAGGGAAAAAGCGCTCGAGGCAAGGAAAGAAGCCGATGAAGCAAGTGCGATGAAGATGGTCTTCATTCAAAATATGAGTCATGAGATACGTACACCTTTAAATGCTATTGTCGGTTTTAGTGAGATTCTGGCTAATTCGAATACAACATTGGATGAAGACAGCAGAAAGCAATTCTCTGAACTGATATCCAGCAGTTCTGATTTAATGACTACACTCATTAACGATATTCTCGACCTTTCCAATCTCACCAGTGGTCAGTATAAGATGAAGTATTCACTAACAACGGCTCAGAAGATTTGTAATACTGCTTATACTACAGTCAAACATCGTACTCCCAATAATGTAACAATGAGTTTCGATCTGCCGGAGGATAAGAAGGATATTGTGCTATGGACTGATAATAGCAGAGTAGAACAGGTGCTCATTAACTATTTGACCAACGCTTGTAAATATACTGTTGAAGGGAGTATACTTCTAACTTATTCCATCGTCCATAAATCCCAACAACAGTCTGATAGTGTCTTATTTTCTGTTACAGATACGGGTACGGGCATACCACCCGAAAAGGGGGAAAGTGTATTTAAACGATTTGAGAAGTTAGATGATTTTAAACAAGGCAATGGATTGGGGTTAAATATATGTCGTACCATAGCTGAGCGTTTGAACGCCAGTTGTTGGTTGGATACGACATACCACTCCGGTGCTAGGTTCTTCTTCGAATTGCCTATATTGTCAGAAGCACCGGAGAAAGAGTGATTATTCTATTACTTTCTTGAAATTATCTACCATCTTTGAAATACGCTTCATCTGTGTTGGTATCTTGATACGTTGTGGACATTTAGATAAGCACTGATTACACGTCTTGCAATTCATTGCCTGCTGTTCAGGTTTCACTGCTTTATTATACCCATCGAGGAATTTACGTACCAATTCTTTGTAGTTCGAAGCATTCGGGTCGACAGGCATAGTACCTTCGTTTACACACTTATTGTAGTAAGCAAAGTTACCAGGAATGTCAAGTCCAAACGGACAAGGCATACAGTAACGGCACCCGGTACATGGTATCATCGGATAGCTGCAGAACTCTTTGGCTACACTATCAAGGAGAGTGAGTTCAGAGCTGGTGCATGGATCAAGAGGTGAATAAGTTTTTAGGTTTTCTTGCAGATGATTCATGTATGTCATTCCGCTCAGTACTGTGAGTACATTAGGGAGAGAACCTGCGAAACGGAAGGCCCAAGTTGCGGGACTGTCATTCGGACGTACAGCTTTCAATTCAGAAACGAGATGATTGTTCAGATTGGCAAGTCTGCCACCCAATAACGGTTCCATGATAATAGCTTGTATATTGCGCTTTTCCAACTCTGTATACAAATACTCTGCCTTATAATTGTTAGGATTCAGTTCTGTGGCATGTATCCAATCTACGTAGTTCAGTTCAATTTGGACGAAGTCCCACTTGATATCTTGCTTTAGAAGGTAATCGAATACAGCGATATCGCCGTGATATGAAAAACCTAAGTTGCGGATACGACCTTCTTTGCGCTCTTTTAGTAAGAAGTCGAGCATACCGTTATCAATAAAACGGGCTTTTAAAACATCCATACCTCCACCGCCTACAGCATGTAGCAGATAATAGTCGAAATAGTCTACTTGCAATCTCCTTTTAGAAGCATTATACATCGCGAGAGAATTCTCATGAGATTGGGTGTCGGGTGAGAAGTTCGACATTTTCGTTGCGATATAGAGAGACTTACGCGGATACTTCTTTATAGCTATGCCCAATGCTGTTTCAACAGCACCATTGCCATATCCAGCAGCAGTATCGAAATAGTTTACTCCATGAGCAATGGCGTAATCAACCAGTTCATTGATTTTTTCCTGGTCTAATTCATGAGTGTTGGGCTTGCTAGGCCAACGCATACACCCATAACCTAATAAAGATACCTTATCACCCGTATGTCGGTTGATGCGATAGGTCATACCACTAGCCGTGATGCCATTCACCAGATTACCATAATTATTTTTCTTGATTTCATCGTCAGTAACAAAGCCCATTAACGGACCAGCTGTCATGGCGGCGGCTGTCGAGACTGCTCCTATACCTAGTTTCTTTAGGAAGTCTCTGCGCTTCATTCTATTCTTACCCATCTTGTGTTATCTTTAATTGTTGATTCGTAGATTATTCAGTAGCAAAAATAGCATTTTAATTTATTCTACTAACAAGATTAACGATATTTTAGAAAATAGAAGTGAAATATGAATTATATGTGCATTTAGATTTAGTTGACGGATAATAGAGCATAAAATAATAATGAAAAATTTGTTTTATCAATTTATTCGACTAATTTTGAAAATGACTAAGAAATGGTCGCTGATGAAAAGATTGCTTCTTATTATTTTTTGTTCATTTATTACACTATCTTCTTCGGCAGATGTGTATGAAAATTCATTATGGCGCCATGCTAATGATGCTATGCGGCAAGAGAAATATGAAGAAGCCTATAAATTATATAATGCACTCTCTTTACATCAAGATACTGTTTATAAGCAGATATATTTCAAAGATATTGCTGACTTGCATAATCGTTATCGTTTCAATGATTTAAAGTTAGAAAATGAAAAACGCTCCGTTAAGGATCGGAAGTTGCTTATCGGTACGATATTCTTGGTAACTTTTCTCACGTTGGGCAGTATTATTCTGCTGTATTGGCATAGTCAGAAGCTGGTAGTGATGCGTAAAAAGTTGGAAGAGGAAAAGAACTTGGCAGAAGAGTCTGTACGACACAAAAGTTTGTTCCTTTCAACCATGAGTCATGAAATCCGTACTCCTCTAAATGCTTTAGCAGGCTTTTCTGAAGTGCTGAGTATGGATGGCATCGATGATGATACTGTGAAGCAAAGCAATGAAGCGATACAGATGAATTCAGAACTTCTTATGAAGCTGATTCACGATGTCGCTGATTTGTCGATGATGGATACGGAGCACATGAAATTCAACTTGGCACCATGTGATGCCGTCACTATCTGCCATGGTGTGACTGAGACGATGAAAAAGATTAAGCATACACCTGCCGACATCCTTTTCAAATCCGATTTGGATACTCTTATCGTCAATACCGACAGTCAGCGTGTACAACAGGTATTGATTAATCTCATCGTCAATGCTTCCAAGTATACGAAGGAAGGTTCTATCACTATCGGATTAGAAAGGAAAGAAGATGCCGTATATTTTTCTGTCACCGACACAGGATGTGGCATTGCACTCGATCAGCAACAAAAGATTTTCAATCGTTTTGAGAAGTTGAATGAGAATGTGCAAGGTACTGGCTTAGGACTTTCAATATGTAAAATCATTGTGACCGAACTGGGTGGAGATATTTGGATAGACCCGTCATACACTGATGGGTCGAGATTCGTATTTAGTCTTCCTATGAATGAAAGGGGACAAGCATGAAACGGATTACGATTATATTGTTGTTTATCTCAGCATTCTTCTCCATCGATGCTTACTCGTCTACAAAATCCGACAAGGCACTCTTTGACAGCATCCTTTGCGAATACAATAAATTGCCACAAAATAGGAAGCGCTTTGATTTCATGGAGAATATAATCCAAATATATAGTTTCAATGGTCTCAACTATTTGATTAAAAAGTCTATTATTGACGCACGACATCAAGGTGATGAGAATAACGAAATATATATGCTTTATTGTTTATTCTGTTACTATTACAATAAAGGGGATAATATAAATATGGGTAATACTTTTCAGGAGATACGAAATGCATCGTATGCATATCAAAAATACGATAATTATTTCAATTCTTGGTATTATCAATTGCTGTGTTATTGTGGTAACGGGCAAGTTGAATATGTCATTCAACAGGCCAAACAAATGGAGAAGGAGGCCAAAACACTTAAGGATGAAACTGGAATGAATTATTCTCAAGTGATATTAGGAAGTGCCTACCTTTTTACTTCATGTTATCAAGAATCTATCAAGCATTATCTCCTAGTATTGAAAAATAATATTAATATTGATTTGCGGTTATTGATCTATATCCAAATTGCAGATGCCTATACAAATAATTTGCAATATAACTTGGCTTTACATTATATCGCTGCTGAAAGGAAGTTATTATATTATCATATCAATAAAGATAAGATAAAATACGAATCATGGAAAAGTCGTTTGATGGATAATGAACGGCGGTGTGCATATATTTATCTGAAACTTGGCAATTTATCGCAGGCTAAGATTCATCTCGACAAAACTGATAAATTGCGTCCTACCGAATACTTTGCTCCTTATGAGCAGTTATATCATTCTACTTGGGCCGAATATTACTGTGATGTGAAGGATTGGAAATCGTGTATACGAGAAATCAATCAGGCTTTATCAATAGATAATTCTGATGATATCTGGGGACAACAGTCGATCCGTTTATCTAAGGTAAAGTATCTTTGGAAATCTGGAAATAAGAGAGCGGCGATGGATGTTTTTGCAGTTGCATTACAAAAAGGAGATACCATTATTAATAATATTAGGGTCAAGCAAGCGGAAGTCGTCAAGCAGAACTTCTTGATAAAGGAAGAGTTACTTAGGAAGGTGACGATGGACAGAAGTAAACAATTGCGTATCTTGATTTTCTCTTTATTGATATTGTGCATTGTCATCGTCGTATCTTACCGCATCATCCATGCACATTGGCTGTTAGTGAAAGATAAGCAGAAAACATTGGCAGCTAACGAGATGGCAATCAAAGCGAAGAACATGAAGGAGATTTTTATCAAAAATGTAATCAATGATATCAATGCTCCGCTCGACAATGTTGTAGCTTTATCGAAGGAACTGTCTCTTCACAGGGGCGAACTGTCGGTGGAGAAAAAAGAAGAGTATGCACATAATATCAAGGATAATTCTGATCACCTGATAGTATTGGTTACGAGTGTACTCGATTTATCTCGTTTGGAATCGGGGATGATGAAGTTTAATCTCTCAAGTGTGGATGTCGTACAATTGTTCCGTGATGCAATCAGTAAAAAGGGACTCTATGGCGAAGAACAAAATATCATTTTCGAAACAAAAATTGAATCCTCGCTGATCGAGATAGACCAAAGTCGTCTGTTGGAACTTTTCTCTTCACTTCTTGTTCCCTTGGTAGGTGCTGAATTGATCTGCGAGATGCGAGGAGAACAGAACGGGGGAAAGATAATCATAGAGGTAATCGGCAGTTCCTTGTCGGGCGCGAATTTGACGCGCTTGCAGGAAATCCGAAATCAGATAAATTCGTTGTTCTTAAAAGTCTTTAATGGCAGCTATCTCATATATAACGGAATGATTACGATTTCCCTTTGTCCTTATATTCCTATTCCGAAAAATGAGAGCAATCATCAAAGATAAACAGAAAAATACATAAGATTAAATACATAAGATGAAATACGCAGAAGACTATAACAGATTAAAAGCTATCGAAAACTATACAGACGATTGTATTGAGTTTGGCGATAAACTCGTGCTCCGAAATTTTGATTTTCATTCCAGGTATAGTCAGATTTTACCGGGAGGTGCTGAGAATAATGACAATTTCGAGTATCTTCCTCAATATCCTGAAGAATACGAACCTGACGTTATTGCACAGATGCTGCAAAAGAATGATGCCGAAATTGAAGAGAACATCGACTTTCGATATCATGTTATTATGCCAAAAAATGAGAAACGTTCGAAACAGGTGATTTTCATGTTTCACGGCTTTAATGAGAAGTACTGGGACAAATACCTTACGTGGGTAAAGTATATCTCCGAGAACACGGGGAAGTCGATCATTATGTTTCCCATTGCTTTCCACATGAATCGTGCACCTTTGGCATGGAGTGATTCTCATGGCATGTATAATGTGAGTCAGCAACGTAAAGAGCGTCATCCCGATGTCATGTGTTCAAGTCTGTCAAATGTAGCCATCAGCACCCGCCTGCATAATAAGCCCCAGCGCTTTGTCTGGTCGGGGTTGCAGACTTATTATGATGTACTCGACTTGGTGAAGATTATAAAAGATGGAATGCATCCGGCTATTGATCCGAATGCTGCTATCGACTTCTTCTCTTATTCTATAGGAACTCTCCTTGGTGAGATTCTGATGATGACCAATGAGAACGGTTATTTTTCCGATTCACGCTATGCCACTATTTGTGGAGGGCCGGTTTTCAATCGTCTGACACCTGTTTCTAAATTCATTCTCGACAGTGAGGCTGATGTCAGTTTGTATTCGTATGTGGTGGAGCATCTCGAGAGTCATATGAATCATACCCCTTTCCTCAAACATCATCTGGCCGATTTCCCTGTCGGAACGAATTTCCGATGCATGCTCAACTATAGAACGCTCACCTCTTATCGTGAACAGAAATTCCGCGAGATGAGCAATCGTTATTATGCTTTGGCGCTGACAAAAGATGCGGTTGTCCCTCCTTATGAGGTCATGAACACAATGCAAGGGGCTTTGCACGATGTACCAATTAAGGTGGACGTGCTCGACTTCCCCTACAAGTATACCCATGAAAATCCGTTCCCTGTGTCGAATAAGTTTGACGACGCGGTGAGTGAACAGTTCCTTCTCGTTTTCGATAAGATTTGCAACTTCCTGGGATAGAATTTTTTCGTGGTTATGTTATGCTCGCGACATAACTATGATTTCAGATTTTCATAACTATGTTCTTTCGAGAACATAACTATGAAAGTTGGATAACATAACTATGAAAATTTCGTAACATAACTACGAAAATCGGGTGGTATAGAGATGGCCTTCTCGGGGGATTCTACAAATTGAGAGGAATGGGCTTATTCTCTTCTCTCAAGTCACGACCTTCATATTTGCACATGGCACTTACCCATTCTGGAGTAAGGTCCATCGACTCATGTTTCTCAAGATCGAATGTCACCATCACTGATGTGCAGACACATTTTACCTCTTGGGTATCTACGTCGATGACTTGCTGAACCAGATGGAAACTCTTTTTTCCCACCTTTGAAACTGCCGTTTGCACAGCGATATGGTCGCTTCCTTTTATCTGTGAGATGAAGTTGGCCTCGATGTGTACAACAACGATTGCCTCTTTTTCCCAATCTACATTAGGACATACATCGGCAAAGTATTCTGTCTTTCCAGTATCGTAAAACTGGAAGTAGACAGTGTTGTTTACATGACCGAATTTATCTACGTCGTTAAAGCGAATTTGTACGGGAAGTGTGTGGTGAAAAATAATTTTTTCCATTGTCTTTATATAAACTGCTGCAAAAATACTATTTTTGTGGTTAAAACGTGCTAATATGAAACAAGATTTCAATGAGGATATAAAAAAAGCTTGTGAAGTGATGATGAGGGGAGGAGTAATCTTATATCCTACCGATACGATATGGGGAATAGGCTGTGATGCCACCGACCCGGAAGCAGTGAAGAAAGTGTATGAACTAAAACAACGTTCCGACACCAAAGCTATGCTGGTGCTGGTAGACTCTTTTGTAAAGGTGAACTACTATGTTACCGACTTGCCCGAAATGGCTTACGATTTGGTGGATATGTCGACTAAACCGCTGACCATCATTTATTCGAAAGCTCGTAATTTGGCTTCTAATCTGATTGCACAAGATGGAAGTGTGGGCATTCGTGTGACGAATGAGGATTTCTCTCAAGCACTGTGTCGTCAATTCCGTAAAGCAATCGTATCAACCAGTGCCAATGAAAGCGGTCAACCTTCACCTGCTTGTTTTGCTGATATCAGTGAAGAGGTTAAATCGAAGGTGGACTATATCGTCGGATATCGTCAGAATGAGAAGGCAGGTGCCAAACCTTCTAGCATTATCAAACTGGGCACTAACGGTGAGATAGAGATAATAAGAAAGTAAGATATGGAAGATAAAGGCTTCATACAGCGAATGATTATATGGCGCGAAAACCATATCAAGGAGAAACATTTCATCTTGGTACTGAGTTTCTTCGTAGGAGCCTTTTCTGCTGTTGCCGCTCTCGTGCTGAAATTCCTGATTAGTTTTATTCAGAAGCTATTGATGAACGGCTTCCATCATGCTGATATGAACTACCAGTATCTGATATATCCTGTTATCGGTATTATTTTAACGGGTTGGTTTGTCCGCCATGTGGTAAAGGATGATATTAGTCATGGTGTTACTAAGATCCTTTATGCCATTTCACGCAGACAAGGAAGAATTAAACACCACAATATGTGGTCGAGTGTATTGGCTAGTGCTATCACCATCGGTTTTGGTGGATCTGTCGGTGCCGAGTCGCCTGTAGTTCTTACAGGTTCAGCTATTGGTTCTAATCTGGGTGGCTTGTTTAAGATGGATCATCATGTCTTGATGTTGCTGGTAGGGTGCGGTGCTGCAGGAGCAATATCGGGCATCTTTAAAGCACCAATAGCTGGTCTCGTCTTCACACTTGAGGTATTAATGATCGATTTGACAATGACATCATTGCTTCCGCTACTGATATCCTCTGTTACGGCTGCAACAGTGACCTTTCTTGTTACAGGACAGCAAGCGATGTTCCGCTTCAATATGGACCAGCCTTTTCTTTTGGACAGAATACCTTTCGTTATTCTCCTGGGACTTCTTTGTGGACTTGTTTCATTGTATTTTACAAGAGCAATGAATGCTTTTGAGGGAGTCTTTGGCAAGTTGAATAAGCAATACCAGAAGGTGATTTTGGGCGGTATTGTGCTGAGTGCTCTGATTTTCCTTTTCCCTCCACTATATGGCGAGGGCTATAATACGATAGAAGTGCTGATAAATGGCTCGTCAACTGTCGACTGGAACTCGGTGATGGACAATTCTTTCTTCCAGGGTTCGAATAATTTGATACTATATCTGTCGTTAATCGTCTTATTGAAGGTCTTCGCCTCAGTAGCAACCAATGGTGGCGGTGGTTGTGGTGGACTTTTTGCACCTACACTATATCTGGGCTGCCTTACGGGTTTTATTTACTCGTATTTCTGCAATACGCACGGCTTGTCGACTTTCCTCCCCGAAAAGAATTTCGCATTGATGGGTATGGCCGGTATGATGAGCGGCGTGATGCATGCTCCGCTGACTGGTGTCTTCCTTATTGCTGAACTGACAGGTGGGTACGATTTGTTCTTGCCGCTTTTGATTGTATCGGTATGCTCGTATCTTACAATCAACGTGTTCGAACCGAATAGTATTTATGCCATTCGCCTCGCTAAGAAGGGTGAATTGCTGACTCATCATAAAGATAAAGCGGTACTGACGTTGCTCAAGATGGATAATTTTGTGGAGTCAGACTTTATTGTGGTACATCCTCAAATGGATTTAGGTGAACTGGTTCGTGCTATCTCTGCTTCACACCGAAATGTCTTCCCTGTGACGGATGATGACGGCAAGTTGCTGGGTATTGTCAATCTGGATGATATTCGCAATATCATGTTCCGCCAAGAGTTATATCATCGCTTTACTGTGAGCAAATTTATGAATTCTGCCCCTGCAAGGCTGCTCAATACCGATAGTATGGAGGATGTAATGCGCACTTTCGACGATACCAAAGCATGGAACCTGCCGGTTGTGGATGTGGATGGCAAATATCTCGGCTTTATATCTAAGTCGAAGGTATTTAATTCGTATCGGCAAGTACTGGTGCATTTCTCGGATGAGTAGTGATTATTGTGTTTTTATTAATTGTAATGTGAATGGATAAGAAAGATCTGCGAATAGTATATATGGGCACTCCTGAGTTTGCTGTTGAATCTTTACAACGGTTAGTGGAGGAAAATTACAATGTAGTCGGTGTGATTACAATACCCGATAAACCAATGGGGAGGGGACATCACGTGCAATATTCTCCCGTGAAGACGTATGCGCTTAGCAAAGGTCTGCCGCTGCTGCAACCAGAAAAGTTGAAAGATGAAACTTTCATCGCCTCGTTGAAAGAGTGGAAAGCCGACCTGCAGATTGTAGTGGCGTTCCGTATGTTGCCCGAGATAGTGTGGTCGATGCCGCGTTTGGGTACCTTTAACTTGCATGCTTCTTTATTGCCTCAATATAGGGGTGCGGCTCCTATAAACTGGGCAATTATCAATGGTGAGAAGGAAACGGGCATATCGACTTTCTTCTTGCGCCAAGAGATAGATACAGGCAAAATCATTCAACAGGTTCATATTCCCATTGCCGAGACAGATAATGCAGGTATTGTTCATGATAAGCTAATGAAATTGGGTGGCGATTTGGTGATTGAGACGGTAAATAATATTATTCAAGATACTGTTACGGCAGTTTCACAAGAGGATATAAAGGTGGAAGGGGAACTACATCCTGCTCCTAAAATATTCAAAGAGACTTGCCGTATAGATTGGAACAATTCGGCTGAACAGATTTATAACTTGATTCGCGGACTGTCTCCTTATCCTGCTGCTTGGTGCGAACTGAAAAATGCTGACGGTGCTGTCGCGGTGATGAAGGTTTTTGAGGCCAAGAAGATGCCGAATGTGTCAAAATTAAAAGTGGGCGAGATTGATACGGATGATAAACATTATATCCGCGTTGCAACAGGTAACGGACTTATCGACATCCTCGAACTTCAAATTCCTGGTAAGAAACGGATGTCTACCGAAGATTTTCTTCGGGGACATGATATTATTGGTTCTTCATTTATAACTTATAATTCTTAATTATTATGCTTCTTTCTCCTTCTTTATTATCTGCCGATTTCGGTAATCTGGGACGCGATATTGACATGCTCAATCGCAGTGAGGCTGATTGGCTGCATATCGATGTAATGGATGGCGTATTTGTTCCTAACATTTCTTTTGGATTTCCTGTATTGAAATATGTGGCTCAACTAAGTGATATACCCCTCGATGTGCACCTGATGATCGTACAACCTGAGAAATTCGTCAATGAGGTGAAGAAATTGGGCGCCAAGGTTATGAATGTGCATTATGAAGCATGTCCTCATTTGCATCGCGTGATACAACAAATTCGCGATGCTGGAATGGAACCTGCAGTAACACTGAATCCTGCTACTCCTGTTTCGATGTTGGAGGATATCATCGGCGATGTATATATGGTATTGCTGATGAGTGTGAATCCTGGATTCGGAGGACAAAAGTTTATCCAACATACAGTGAAGAAGGTGGTAGCATTACGTAAACTTATCGACGAGAGCGGTTCGAAAGCGTTGATAGAAGTAGATGGTGGTGTGAATTTGCAGACAGGGGCACTGCTAAAGACTGCCGGTGCTGATGTGCTTGTTGCTGGCAATGCTGTATTTTCTGCTCCTGAACCCGCTACGATGATTCATGAGTTGAAATCATTGTAACAGGATTCTTTTCAATTATTGTATCTCTATTAAAAAACGTATTCTTTGTCTTTATCTAATCTTCATCGTTATCCCTTTGTGCGCCTTTTTATACCCTTAGCTATTGGTATTTGGTGCGGCGATCTGCTTTTCTTTCGTCTTATAAGCAGTAGCGGACCTATTTGGTTCGCTAATATATGCCTTTTCCTTATTATATGCATGTGTGGCTTTATCTTCCGCCGTTATACCATGAAGTGGCTGTTCGGCGTGTTAGTGTCGGCATTGTTATTCTTCTGCGGCATCTTTGTAGTGGAGGGTTATCTGCAGAACGTATATACCACTTACCCTGTACGTGAGTCAGTTTATAGGATTATGGTAACTAGTCCACCAATTATTAAAAAACACTCGGTTCAAGTAGGCTCGCGTGTAGTGGAAATAATAGACAACGGACATTCTCGTGCAATCGAAGGACAAGCAATACTTTATTTTCCAAAGGAGATACTTGCTTCTAGATGGGAGCGGGGAGATGTTGTTCTTGTTTCCACTCGACTTGCTCCACCTGTGAACAGTGGAAATCCCGATGCTTTCGATTATCATCGTTTTCTTTTTCGGAAGGGTATAGGTGCAATGGGTTATGTCGGGAGTGGAAGGTGGAAGAAAATCGGTCATATAGTTGACGATTCCTTTGCCAATCGTGCTTTACAATATCGCGAGAAGGTTCTCTCTATTTATCGAAGTTTTCATTGGGAAGAAGATGTATTTAGCGTTGTATCGGCATTAACAGTCGGGTATAAGGATGAGTTGAGCACTGATATCAGAGAAACTTATTCGGTGGCTGGGGCAAGTCATGTACTTGCTCTTTCCGGATTGCATATAGGTTTTCTCTATATGTTGTTGCTGTTCTTGATGAAACCTATGGAATGTACTCCGACGACAAGGATGATTCGCAGCGCTATCATCGTGATATTGCTGTGGGGCTTTGCCTTCTTCACGGGTCTGTCTGCTTCGGTGGTACGCTCGGTCATCATGTTCTCACTATTTGCTGTTGCTCATGCATTAAAAAGAGAAAGCTTTTCTTTGAACACACTTGCCGCAGCAGCGTTCTTCATGTTATTGATATTTCCCGAATGGCTCTTTGATGTCGGATTTCAACTGTCCTTTTGCGCTGTTGCTTCCTTATTGCTTTTTGAACCTTATTTGCGGCAGATAATAAAAACAAGAACATGGGTAGGGAAGAAGTTGTGGCAACTCATCACTGTCACCTTGGCTGCTCAAATAGGGGTTGCTCCATTAGTACTGTTTTATTTCTCTCGTTTTTCGGTTTATTTCATCTTGTCGGGTTTAGTAGTTATCCCTCTTGTCTCGGTCATTATGTATGTCGCCGTGGGGTTGCTAGCGTGTACATTCTTCGTTCCGCTTCAAAATATTGTCGCGATTGCATTGCAATGGATGGTGAGAATGTTGAATGATTTTCTGAGATGGGTGGAACATCTGCCTTGGGCATCTTGGGATAATGCTTATGTCTTTTTACCCGAACTGATTTTTTCGTACTTGCTTTTATCCATTTTGTTTATGTTTCTTTCTTCTAGAAACATAAAACATCTTTATGTATTTTTGGCCGGTTTTGTCTTCATGATAGGAATTCATACTTATTATTATCATAGCAACATGCCTCGTAATAGCATTGATTTTTATAACATCAGAACTTGTCCTGCGGTACATTGTATCTCTTCTGAAAAGAAATCATGGCTTGTAATTGCCAATTCGAGAAGTGATTCCTCAGATATAGGGAAGATAATGAGCGCACATTGGAACCGCCTGCATCTACAAAATCCGATATTGCTGAAGGAAGAATATGCCAACGACAAGCTATTGTTGCAGAACAGTATATTAACATATGGCGGGGTGCGTATCGGCATTGTCGGTGATAACCGATGGCGTTATCAACGGGCAAGCCACCCGTTGAAAATGGACTTCCTATATATTTGTCATGGTTTCACCGGAAAAGTAGAAGAACTCCTCTCGGTATTTGACGTGCATAAGGTTATTATCGACAGTTCTATTTCGGATTGGCGATTACAACATCTCGTGGCAGAGTGCCGTAATCGTCATATCTCTGTTATATCATTACGCAAAGGAGCTTTCAGCATATCTCTTTAGACTTTCTCGGCAGGTGCTCCAATGAAACGGTTGTTTGCAGGTAATGTTTCGTTCTTCATCAATACCGATAACGGCTCGAGAATGGCATCTTTCTCCATCTTCGAATCGTAGAGTACAACCGACATTCCTCCGACGCTGCAATTCTCTCCGAGAGTGATATACGACATCTTCATTACGCGGTCTTCAAATAGGTGAGTCTGCATAGTGCAATTGTCGTTCAATGCTGAGTAATCGCCGACTTTTATCAAGTCGAATTCGGTAATTTGGGTAGTGTATATGCACGACCTCCTGCCTATTTTACATCCTAGAAGTCGTAATGGGTATTTGATAAATGCTGTTCCTGTCAGGACATTTAAGAAGAATAGCACGAGGAAGTTCTCGTAAATACCGGTTATCAGTTCGCTGCGCCATACGAAACCGCTCCACAATGGTTTATTCTGTGGTTTGTATCGGCCAATTATCACCCATTTTAGAAAGGCTGTGAGTAGTGTACCTAAGAAAGAGGCTCCTATATAAAGGAATGGGAATACCAAGAGAAGTTCACCTAAGTCCTTTTCAACTTGTAGATAGGATACAACTTCAGTGATAAGACCTGCGAAAAAGATGAAGAAGGTGGATGGCAGTACTACTCGGAAGAATTCTATGAGATAACGGTAGCAGAATAGCTTTTTTGAGGGTTTGTATGTACGACTGAGCGAGAAGTCGTGATTGATGTCGCGCTGAGGAAGGAATACTGCTGGCGAACCGAACCATGATGTACCATTCTTAACAGGAAGATCTTCTTTTTTCATTTTTGATAAGACACCGACAAGGACATCATCACCTAACTTATCGTTCGGACTGAGTACAGCACTGTTTCCCACGAAAGTACGGTTGCCGATGTAGGTCTTTGCTATCTCTATATAACCGTTACGGACATACGAAGCACCTACCGACACAGAATCGGCGAGGAAACATTCATCTCCAGTGACAAGTAAATCAGGAGATATGAATTCTACTGTTGATATCTCTACTCGTTTACCCATCTTTACTCCGAGGAGTTTGAACCATAACTGGAGATAAAGGGTAGTATAGAGCGTACCGATAACTTGCAGACTTAGTTTCATCAATTGGTCGAAGAACCACTTCTTATAATAGAAATAACTCTTGATTGGGTATTTCCCTTCTTTGATGTTGCCTAACAACAGCCATTTGATGGCAGCAATGATAAGGGTTAATAATAAGACAAAAGAAACACCGATGAATAGAGTTACCCAAGCAAAATTCCATATGTCAGACATGTAATTGATATGAGCTACTAACATCATACCTGGGAAGAATGCAATCATCGTAATTAATGGTATGAGGAAAGTGCATATCAAGGAAAGTATAGTAAACTTTTTTGTCCAAAGAGGAATGCCGCTTTCTTGTTTATTTGTTCCAATTTTTGAAGCTGGCGAACCACCCCATTTTTCATTTGCAGGGATTGTCCCGCCAGTAGGTAGAAGAGATAAATCTTCGAGAGAACTATTCTTCTCCATCTTTGAATCATATGATAAGCAGCAACGGGTGCCAACGAAAGCGTGATCTTCCAAAACAATGGAGCCAATCTTCAGATATCCGTCTTCAATAGTGTATCCTCGCAGATGCGTATCGGTGCAGATGCTGACATTATTTCCTATCTTCAGTAAATCGTATATGCCTATTGCTGATGTGTTGATATAACAGTCTTTCCCTATTTTTGCTCCCATCAATCTTAAGAAAATATTCATTATGTTCGTACCTGTAAAATAGATGACAGGGCAAATGGCAATGACTTTATCGACTAACCAAAAACGAAAATAATATGCTCCCCACAATTTATATGTACCCGGCTTTATCCTACCTAAAATAAGCCATTTGAATCCTATAGCAAAGATACTGAGTATAGGTAATATCATGAAATAGGCAAATAAACTCATGAAAAGAGAGTATGCGACGTTTCCGTCTACTTCATAATAATAAGAATAGACAAAGAAGGGTCCTAACCATTCCATACCGAATAGCAGAACGAGGAATATGAGTGCTATACCTTGGAAAAAGGTGCATGTATAATATTTAAGACGAGAGGGCTTATAGATTTTTCTGACTATTTCTTTCTCGTCTGCTTTCGGACGTTTTTTCTCCAACTCTTTGGCAAGATCGGAGAGAACAGGATATTTATATACGTCGGCAACAGACATATTCTCGAACATTTTAAGTTCACGCATTTCCGATACGACAATGGCTGCCAATAATGAATGTCCTCCTAGATCGTTGAAGAAATGATCATCCATAGAAATGTCATCGCGGTTGATGTTTTTAGCGATTATCTTGACCATAGCCTTCTCAAGAGGGGTTGAAGGTGGTATAATCTTCTTATCAGAAGTAAAACTCAACGGAATCTTTGGGGTAGGCAATCGTTTGCGGTCAATCTTCTGACTTGTTGTCATTGGCAGTTCGTCGATGACGTCCAATGTAGATGGTATCATATAATAAGGTAGGAGCCGACGGAATTGTTTTGCAATGGCGTCACGGTCGATATCTTTCCCTTGACGGAGAACGACAAAGGCTGCAAGTTGCTGTGTGTTGTTGTCGAGTGTAACTGCTGCTGCCTGAACGGCTTCGTCTTTCATGAGCAAGCCTTCAATTTCGGCAAGCTCTACTCGGAAACCTCTGACCTTAACTTGAGCGTCTGCTCTTCCGATGAAAACTAAATCTTTATCTGCATTATATTTGGCTAGGTCGCCCGTACGGTAATATCGCTTCATCTTACCGCAATATTTATCAGTCTCTATGAATTTGCGAGCAGTTAAATCTTCTCTATTCAGATAACCACGAGCAATGCTTTCACCTCCTATCAGAATTTCACCTTCCTTATCGATATCAGTAATAGGCTGTAAATTGTCATCTATTAGTAATACCTCATATCCGTCAAGCGCCTTGCCGATAGTCACTTCTTCACAAGGTCTCAATATGGAATAGGTGGCAATGACAGTTGCTTCAGTAGGACCATAAGTATTGTAAACTGTCCTTCCAGGCTTACACCATCGGGTTGCTATATCTTTTGAACAGACTTCACCACCAAAAATTAGAATCTTCAGACAAGGAATGTCTTCTTTGACCATCGAAAGCAGAGTAGGAGCGCACGACAGGAAAGTAATGTCCAATTTGTTTAGTATCGATGAGAAACGGTCGCCGGAGCGCATAATGTCGAATGTACCGATAACCAAAGTTGCACCTACAGACAGTGGAACCCAGATTTCTTCTACAGATGCATCAAATGAAACCGAGAAGCCCTGAAGAGCGCGATCTGTATGTTCGATAGGATATATTTTTTGTGCACCTTTTACATAGGTCACAGCATTCTTGTGTTCTAATAGAACCCCTTTAGGCTTGCCCGTTGTGCCGGAGGTATAAATCATATAGCATAGGTCATCAGGACTTCGATCCTCATCAATTGGCTTTGTTTCGGGATATTTTTCTAATTCGGAAAGGGAATGATCTATATTGAATATCGGGAAGTTATTCAGTTGATTGCCTATTCGCTCCATTATCTCATCGGACGTGATAAGTATCTTCGCTTTGGCATCATCCATAATGAAATTAACTCTTTCGGCTGGAATTTCAGGATCTAAAGGAATATATGCTGCACTTGCTTTAAGTACGCCCAACATGACAATGGGAACCTCAGCTCTTCTAGGAAGCAGAATTGTGATTTTGTCGTCCGACTTAATTTCAAGTTCTTTCAGATAGTTGGCTAATTTGTTAGCAGTTCTTTCGGCTTCACTATAAGTATACTTTTTATCTCCTTGTTCAATAGCTATATTCTCGGGATATAGACGAAACGAATTCTCAAAAAATTCTTCTAAAAACATCCTGTTAATTCATTAAAAGTTTATTTGCTACAAGAACATCAATACTTGGTTGTTCTAAGTGCCAAAGGTAGCTGTTTTTATAATGAATTAAAGATAGAGAAGTATTAGAAAAAGATTAGAAAAGGATTAGATTTTAATGAGCGCGTTCCCTAAATTCAGAAGGAGTAATTCCTTCTTTTCGCTTGAAAAAAGTGGAAAATTGTCCGCTACAGTCGAAATTCAATTTATATGCTATCTCAGATATATTCATGTTGGTTGTAGTAAGCAACTCTTTAGCATGCATTATCTGTTGTTGAATCTGGTATTGAGCAGGAGAAGTTCCTGTGTATTCCTTGAACATCTTACGGAACCAAGTATAGCCAAGTCCGATACGTTCTGCTATTTCTTCTGCCGATGGAGGATTCTCTACATTCTCTTTCATGATGATACGCGCTTCGTTTATCTTCTCAGTGATAAAAGTGTTTTTGAATGAATTGTTTCGTTCATAATAAAATACAGAACCTAAAATATGAAGCACAATACTTGAAATCATTTCTTGATAGCCTGTTTTTTCAATAGTTGCTAAATCCATGATGTTTTCGTATAGCTCGATGATGGAAGCGTTAAGTCCTATCTTGTGCAACGGTTCATCCTTAGAAAAGAAACCATGTTTTACTCTATTATCTATATGGACACCACGGAATCCTACCCAATATTCTTGCCATCCTGTTTCATTGTCCGGATAATAGCTGTGCCATTCACCGGGGAAAAGCAGAATCATTGTCCCCGCAGATATCTTTTTTGTTTTGCAAGATTGAGAAGAAAAGTAGCCACTTCCGCGAGTGATGTATACTAATTGATACTCGTTGAGTATACGACCTTGCTGTGGTTTAAACTGATAATTGTTTGGATGGTTTTCTGGTGGATAAGGGACTTTTGGGCGGATAGACTGGCATCCAACGGTTGTAACAACAATGCCCCATTCTTCATCTCGACTGTTAATAGTCAGATAATACAGCTGGTCTTTCCCTTCTTCAATCATAATTATAAATATATCAAAAATGAAAGTTTTTTTATCACTATTAAAAGCAAAGTTAGTAAAAGAGTTGATATTTTTGTATCAATAAAAAACCATATTTCTTTATTAATACTTAAATAACCATGAGAAAATATAATTTTCTTGCTTTTGATGTAGGTGCAACAAGTGGACGTGCTGTATTAGCAACGCTCGAAGGTGTCAAATTTGAAATGAAAGAGATATATCGCTTTCCTAACGCAATTTACGAACTTAACGGTAAATTCTATTGGAATGTCTACAGTATTTTTGATCATTTCAAAAAGGCAATGGCCCAATGCGCTCAACAACATGTAGCAATTGATTCGATTGGAATTGATACTTGGGGCGTTGATTTCGGATATCTTGCTGAAGATGGTTCGATACTTGGGATGCCTCGTTCTTATAGAGATCCGTACACAGTCGGAGCTCCTGAAAAACTTTTTAAGAAAATCCCGAGAAAAGAAGTATATGAAGCAACAGGTATCCAAATTATGAATTTTAATTCTTTGTTCCAGCTATTTGCTGCCAAAGAAGAAAACTTCGCTCCTGCTAAATATGCTAAAGAGATACTTTTCATGCCCGACTTGTTATCGTATATGTGTACAGGTAATAAGGTATGTGAGTATACCGAAGCATCTACTTCTCAGATTCTAAATCCTAATACTCGTGATTTTGAAAGGTCATTATTACAGAAACTTGATATAAATCCTGCTATCTTGCGTGATTTGGTTCAACCAGGCACTAAAGTTGGTATGCTTACAAAGGCTGTTGCTGAAGAAACAGGTTTAGGAGAGGTTCCTGTGGTTGCTGTTGCAGGACATGATACTGCTTCGGCTATTGTTGCCGTTCCTGCTTCCGATCGTAACTTCGCTTATTTAAGTAGCGGCACATGGAGTTTAATGGGAATAGAAACAGAACAACCTATTATTTCTGAAGCTTCTTTCAATAATAACTTCACAAACGAAGGTGGTATCGAAGGGACAACCCGTTTCTTAAAGAACATCACAGGTATGTGGCTGTTAGAGCAATGCCGTAAGAAATGGAGTAAAGAGGGTAGAGATTACACTTATCCGCAGATTGAAGAGATGGCACGTAATGCCATGAACTTCCCTTCTATTGTTAATCCTGATGATCCTAGCTTTGCTAATCCTGAAGATATGGTTCAAAGCATTAAGGATTTCTGCAAGAAGACAAATCAAAAGGTTCCTGAAACAGATGGCGAAATGATCAGCTGCATCTATCATAGCTTGGCTAATAGATATAAGGAAGTACTGGGCTTACTGAAAGAGATGGCTCCGTTCGAAATAAAGAAACTGCATGTTATCGGTGGAGGTTCTCAGAATAACATGATGAGTCAACTTACTGCTGATGCTGTCGGTATTCCTGTTGTCGCAGGTCCTTCTGAAGCTACTGCTATAGGTAATGCAATGATTCAGGCTAAGGCGATGGGACTTTTGAAAGATCGTTGGGAAATCCGTAAGATTATAGCTGATGCATTCAGCGTTAAAACATATTATCCACAAAAATAGAACTTATTCATTTTATAAAAAAATATATATTTACCATGAAAGAAGAATTAGTAAATAAAGCTTATGCTATCGCTAAAGAGCGTTATGCAGCCATTGGTGTTGATACTGATAAAGCTATCGAAGCTTTACAGAATATTCATTTGTCACTTCATTGCTGGCAAGCCGACGATGTAACTGGTTTTGAGAATCCTGACGGAGAACTTACTGGTGGTATTGCTGCTACAGGTAATTATCCTGGAAAGTCTCGTAATATGGAAGAATTGCGTGCTGATATTTTGGAAGCAGCTTCTTTTATTCCGGGTACACATCGTTTGAATTTACATGCTACTTATGGTGATTTTGGTGGCAAGTTCGTAGATCGTGATCAAATTGAACCGAAACATTTCCAGAGCTGGATTGATTGGGGAAAAGAACATAATATGAAATTGGATTTCAATTCAACTTCTTTCTCTCATCCTAAGAGCGGTATGCTGTCATTGGCTAATCCTGACAAGGCTATACGTGATTTTTGGATTGAGCATACAGTACGTTGCCGTGCTATTTCCGAAGCAATGGGTGTTGCTCAGAATGATCCTTGTATCATGAACTTATGGATTCATGATGGAAGTAAGGATATGACTGTTAACCGTAAGTATTATCGTGAATTGCTGTCCGACTCTTTGGATAAGATCTTCGCTAAGAAGTATAACAATATGAAGGATTGTATCGAGGCTAAGTTGTTTGGTATCGGTGCAGAGAGTTATACAGTTGGTAGCTATGATTTCTATCTTGGCTATGGCGTTAAGAATCAGAAAATCGTTACATTGGATACAGGTCACTTCCATTTGACAGAGAGTATTGCTGATAAGATTTCTTGTCTGCTGCTCTTCACTCCAGAGATCATGTTGCATGTTAGCCGTCCTGTACGTTGGGATTCTGACCACGTAACAATTATGAACGACGATACACTCGACCTTTGTAAAGAGATCGTTCGTTGCAATGCTTTGAATCGTGTTCATATCGGTTTGGACTATTTCGATGCAAGTATCAACCGTATCGGTGCTTATGTTATCGGTTCTCGCGCTACTCAGAAATGTTTGATCCAAGCTCTTTTGGAGCCTATCGAAACATTGCGTAAATATGAACTTAATGATCAGTTGTTCGAACGTCTGGCTCTTCTTGAAGAAGGAAAGAACTTACCATGGAACGCTGTTTACGACATGTTCTGCTTGAAGAACAATGTTCCTGTTGGTGAAGACTTCATCAAAGGAATTGAAAAATACGAAGCTGACGTCACTTCTAAGAGATAAGGTATGGAGATTGTTATTGGATTATTAATTATTGCAATCGGCGCATTCTGCCAATCGAGCAGTTATGTGCCGATCAATAAGATTAAGTCTTGGAGCTGGGAGTCTTTCTGGATTGTCCAAGGTTTATTTGCTTGGTTGATATTCCCGTTGTTGGGAGCCCTCCTTGCTGTTCCTTCTGGTCATAGTCTTTGCGAGATTTATGCTCAAGATCCTGCAGGCGCATTATGGTCTATCTTCTTCGGTATTCTTTGGGGTATCGGCGGATTGACTTTCGGATTGTCTATGCGCTACTTGGGTGTTGCTCTCGGTCAGTCTATCGCTCTTGGAACATGTGCCGCATTAGGTACTATCCTGACTCCTATCTTCACAGGCAATACAGGTGACTTAACAGCTCCTGTTATTGTTGGCGTCATCGTTACTTTGGTTGGTATCGCCATTATCGGTATTGCCGGTGCTATGAAATCGTCTAGCTTGAGCGAAGAGGAAAAGAAGAAAGCAGTGAAGGATTTCAACTTCACGAAAGGACTCCTTGTTGCTCTGTTGGCCGGCTTTATGAGTGCTTGCTTTGCTATCGGCCTCGGCTTCGGTTCCAAACTTTCTTTACCTGGAACTCAGGATATCTTTAAGTCGTTGCCTGCTACTTTTATGGTAACACTTGGCGGATTTATCACCAATGCCGTTTATTGTTTCTATCAGAACTCTAAGAACAAGACTTGGGGCGACTATAAGAAGACCAGTTTGTATTGGAACAATATTATGTTCTGTGCACTTGCCGGTGTTCTGTGGTACAGTCAGTTCTTCGGATTAAGTTTAGGCAAGGGCTTCTTGAAAGATTCAGCCGTATTGCTCGCTTTCTCTTGGTGTATTCTGATGGCACTCAATGTCACTTTCTCCAATGTTTGGGGAATTATTCTAAAGGAATGGAAGGGATGTACGCATAAGACTATCGTAGTGCTGCTCGTCGGTATCGTTATTCTTATAGTTTCTTCTTTCTTACCGCAATTGTTGAAATAAATAAAATATGAAATCAATATTAGAAAATCGTCCTGCACTGGCTAAAGAAATAAACAAGGCTGCCGAAGTAGCCGGTTATCTTTGGCAAAAAGGTTGGGCGGAACGTAATGGAGGTAATATAACTCTTAATATAACTGAGTTAGTCGATGATGAGATTAAATCATTGCCGGCTATCGGTCCGAAAACATCTTTCGGTATTAAGCTTCCTTATTTGAAGGGTACTTACTTCTTCTGTAAGGGAACAAACAGGCGTATGCGCGATTTAGCACGTTGGCCAATGGAGAACGGTTCTGTTATTCGTATTCTTGACGACTGCGAACATTATGAGATGATAGCCGACAATCCGGTGAAACCTACTTCAGAACTTTCTTCTCACCTCAATATGCACAACTATTTGTTGAGCATAGGTTCTAATTATCGTGCTGCTATTCACACACATCCTATTGATTTAGTGGCAATGTCGCACAACAAAAACTTCTTGAAGAAAGATGTTCTTACTAATTTGTTGTGGTCGATGATTCCAGAGACACGTGCTTTTTGTCCTAAGGGCTTAGGCATTATACCTTATACTATTCCTGGTAGTGTTGAACTTGCTCAAGCTACAGTAAAGGAACTTGATAAGTATGATGTTGTCATGTGGGAGAAACATGGTGTTTGTGCTGTTGGTCCAGACGTATTAGAGGCTTTCGATCAGATAGACGTACTTTCTAAGGCTGCACAGATTTATCTGCAGGCAAAGAGTATGGGATTTGAACCCGAAGGCATCTCTTCAAAAGATCTGAAAGAATTAAAAGATGCTTTTAATCTTCCAGGGTAAATAATAGATAGATTATTAATTAGTTGCAAGTAGGAATTCTTCTTTAGAAGGTTCCTACTTGTTTTTTATGACAGTTCGAGACCGAACTTTTTCTGCAGTTCAATGAGGTTAGGATTCTTTTCAGCCATATACATGAATCTTTCCTTTCGTCCTATCGGCTTTTTGCTTTCATTTGTTGCACTGACTCTAACCGAAAGGCTCAACTGTGAATTATTCAGCTCTTTGCAAAGGAAGTGCTGCAGGTCGACAAGAATTTCTCCTAATTCGTTCGCAGCAAAATCGTTGTCCACTACGAACTCAAATTGCGTCGGAGCATTCATCATCAAGGTAAACTCAGGCAGCTGTATGGATAAAGCCTTTTGTTCTATGGGCAGCGAGGCGGCAAAACGACGTATCTTCTGACGCAGCTGGATGTCGTTGATGGGTTCATTTCCTGTTACAACCTCTTGCTCTTTCACATTCTCGGAAACGTTCTCGGTACTGTCATTATTTGAATGTATTGAGATTCCAAGTTCATTCATGTTCACTACTTGAACGTCGTTCGATTTCTGTGACTTTATCTTCAGAAAATCACTCATTGTCTGTTTCCCTGCTGTATCTTCAGCGGCAGCATTATCCGGAACTTGATGAACAGGTGGAACGCTCTTTATTTCGGGAGCAGCACTCGGTTGGCTCTGTTGCGGAAGATTATTCTTAATATCTATCGGTTTGATAGGAGGAATAACACGAGGTTCGGGCAGTGTATTGGTGTCAGTAATTTGAGCCAGCTCGATGAGGGTGAGTTCCACTAGCAAACGTTTGTTCTGGCTCGTTCTATAATTGATATCGCAATCGTTGCACAATCTGATGGCCCGATATAAGAATTTTACGGTACACTGCTGAGATTGTGCAATATATCGTTGGCGGATATTATCGCTTACCTCCAACAACTGTACGGTTTCTTCATCTTTTGATACCAGCAGATTGCGAAAATGAGAAGCTAATCCACCGATGAAACGATTGCCTTCGAAACCTTTATTCAGAATCTCATTGAAGAGCAGCAAAGATCCGCTGACGTCGTTCTTTAAGAAAAGGTCTGTAAGTCGGAAGTAATAGTCGTAATCGAGTACGTTCAGATTCTCGATGATATTCTGATAAGTGATGTTACCGCCTGTAAAACTGACTGCCTGGTCGAATATAGACAAAGAATCTCTCATTCCTCCATCTGCTTTCATGGCGATGATGTTCAGCGCATCTCTATCCGCTTTGATATGTTCCTGCTCGGCAACATACGCAAGGTGGTCGACGATATCTTTTACACTGATGCGGCTGAAGTCGTATATCTGGCAACGTGATAAGATTGTGGGCAATACTTTATGCTTTTCGGTAGTAGCCAAAATGAATATGACATAATGGGGCGGTTCTTCCAATGTCTTCAAAAAGGCATTGAATGCTGCAGTCGAAAGCATGTGGACCTCATCGATGATATATACTTTATATTTACCTTGCTGAGGCGGTATTCTAACTTGTTCAATAAGCGTACGTATATCTTCTACCGAATTGTTCGAGGCAGCATCCAGTTCATAGATATTGAGTGAGCGCTGTTCGTTGAATGAACGGCACGATTCACATTCGTTGCACGCTTCACCTTCAGCATTGAGATTCGTACAGTTGATTGTCTTAGCAAATATTCGGGCACAAGTAGTTTTACCCACGCCTCTCGGTCCGCAAAACAGATAAGCATGTGCCAATTTGTTAGAAAGGATGGCATTCTTCAATGTAGTAGTAAGAGCTTTCTGTCCTATTACCGATTGAAAAGTAGTCGGCCGGTACTTCAGTGCGGAAACGATATAATTGTCCATATCTGATGAAATAAGTCAATAAGTTATTAGTGCAAACTTAGAAAAAATATCCCAATATAACAGATTTTTCGTCACAAAAATGCGAATGAATATATAACGAATGTTTGAAAATTGTATATTTGCAGAAAGAATGATAAATTATCTCTGAATAATCGCACAATGAAGAATGTTTTTAAAAATAAAGCATTTGTATCTAGACTGAAGTACATCGTTACATTGACGGTGTTCGGAGTGATAATAATCTTCTTTGATCAGAACAATTTGATAAAGCGTTATCGGTATGCTCGTCAGATTAGAGAGATGGAAACAGAAATACAAGAATGCAAGTCGAATTATAACTCAAATACGATGCGGTTGCGAATGTTGCAGACAAATCCTCGTTATATCGAAAGGATAGCTCGTGAAAAATATTTGATGAAGAAACCGGATGAGGATGTATTTGTAATTGAAAAAGAATGAAGAAAATAGCCCCTTTTATTTTTGAGATAGGAGCAGTGGTGGCATTGGCCGGTGTTGTCTTGTTTATTACCCGTTCGCATATCGCTCCTTATTTATATATTGTTGGTGCAGCAATGGTACTGATAGGTCAGATACTGACACCTTTTCACGGCGACAACTTGGTAATCCGCCGACTTCATGCGCAGTATGTGCTGGGTGGAGTATTTCTATTCGTCTCTTCTATCCTGATGTATCTCTTGCATGGCAACGAGTGGATAATTTGCTTGGCTATAGCCTGTGTCTTTTTTCTCTATTCCATCTTCCGTATGTCGTACGAAGAAAAGAAAGAGGAAAAGTAAGTCTCCCCATTTTGTGTGCAGCAAAGATTGCCAATGATTCAGAAATTCAGAATGAAATGACGGGATCGTCGACAGAACTTTCCTATGGAATGGAAATGATTATCGTTATCATTCTGCTATTTCACACGTGTGGTTTAGTAAAATCACATCTGTGGTCTGTTTAATTCACATTTGTGGTTTAATAAAATCACACGGGTGAACTGTTGACTTTATCACTGTGATAACGCCGTTTCCCGCTTATCCTTTTGCAGAATTACCCACCAATTGTTTGCAGATGTTCCGGATTTTTGCGAATATTGCACAAAAGATTTATTCGGAAAATTATTTTGTTCTGCTGATTCGTATTAATATATAGGAAACATGAAACGTATTAAAAATCCTTGGGTAGGGAAGAAAGACTATTATTGCTTCGGGTGCTGCCCTCATAATCCTTCTGGTGTGAAGATGAAATTCTATGTAGATGGCGACGACATTGTCTGCCCGTGGAAGCCCGAAAAACAGTTCCAAGGATGGATAGATACGCTGCATGGCGGCATACAGTCGGTTTTGCTCGATGAGATTTGTGCTTGGGCGGTGATGTGGAAGATGCAAACCACGGGTGTCACCGCTAAGATGGAAACCCGTTATAAGCACAGCATCTCTACGAACGATTCTTTATTGTTGCTGCGTGCCCACGTTGTGGAAATACATAGGAATATAGCTATCGTTGAAGCGACGTTATCGGATAGCGCCGGTCAGGTATGCACAGAAGCAACCTGCACCTATTTCACTTTCACGAAGGAGAAGTCGAAAGAGATGGGTTTCAACGGCTGCCTGACAGAAGACGACGATTAAGTTATTACAACGGCCAATTCGGGTCGTCGACATGCGATTTCTGCATGATTCCTTTTAGTTCGGCCACTTTCTCGGGATGTTCTGCTGCAACGTCGTATTTTTCTGACGGGTCGGCCTCGATATTATAGAGTTCGTAACGAGGATTCTTCCCGTGGATATCCATGTGTATCAGTTTCCATGGTCCCTTACGAACAGCTTGTCTGCCGTTCATCTCCTGGAACTCGAAGTACAGATATTCGTGTTGCCGCTGTCCTTTCTTATTTTCCAATAAGGGCAGCAGACTGATGCCATCCATCTTGTCGATATTCGTTTTGGGCTGCAGCAACTGACGGAACGTGGGCATCATATCCCAGAAAGAACACATCAGATTGGTTTCTGTGCCGGCAATGACATGGTCTTTCCACGACACAATCATCGGCACGCGGATTCCACCCTCGTACAAATCCCGCTTATAACCACGCCAGATGCCGTTGCTATTGAAGAAGTCGGGATCGGCTCCTCCCTCTTGGTGAGGACCGTTATCACTGGAGAAGATGATGATTGTATTTTCGTACAGTCCGAGGTCTTTTAGTTTTTGAATAATCTGACCGACATAGACATCTAATCGGTAAATCATTGCTGCAAAAGTAGCATGGGGATAGAGTTGTGTGCAGTAACCTCCATGGCGGAAAGCGGGATTGCCAGGTTCGCATCCCCGATATGCATTCTCGGGATACCTGCCGCGGAATTTCTTGATGATACTGTCTTCGGGGACAATCAGTTCGGCATGAGGAATTGTCGTTGGGTACCACATGAAAAAAGGTTGGTCCTTATGTTGTGCCATCTTATCCAGGAAAGCTAAGGCTTTGCGATGAATCAGCTCAGGAGCATATTCACCTTTTCCGTATTGCACATTGAGATTGTTCTCTTTCAGTTCTACCCGCTGGTCGTTATCCCACAGATGATCGGGATAGTAGCTGTGAGCCAGCAATTGACAGTTAAAGCCATAAAACTCATCGATGCCTTGTTGTTTCGGATCTCCTGTCGAACCGATATACCCCAATCCCCATTTTCCGAAGGCTGCCGTGCGGTAACCTGCGCGTTGGAAATCGCGGAAGATGGTTTGCGAATTCTCGGGCAACGGGAACTGTCCTTCGGGAGCTAACTCTTTATTCCCCCTGATGGCGGTATGTCCACTGTGCGTACCTGTGATGAGACAAGAACGGGAAGGAGCGCTGACTGTCGTTCCGGAGTAGCATTGAGTAAAGCGGATGCCGTTCAGAGCAAGGCGGTCTATGTTCGGTGTATTAAACTTCTCTTGTCCGTAACAGCTTAAGTCTCCATAACCTAAGTCGTCGGCGAGGATAAACACGATATTGGGTCGGTCGGATTTTATCTCCTTCTTATTTTGTGCGGCAACTGGTGCAAGATTTGTGATGCCGAGGAGCAAGGTACTGCCTATTAATAATCTTTTGTCTGTCATCATGTTTATTGGAGTTAATTGTCTTTTGCAATTTCGAAAGGAGCCCGAACTGAAACGCCGCATTTAATCAGATCGAGCAAATTAGGATACAATCGTTGTCGGAAAGAGTTCCAGTTGCGATGTTCCATGTCAGTCCATCCTGCTTCCGACAAAGCAAAAGCACGAGGATAAGTCATATACAGTGCACGGTTGATATCAATGATGGCCTCGCCCCATAGCGTACCCATTACACCGTCGACATGGTTATATCTGTCTGCAGGAAGTCCGTAACCCGGATCAAATTCATAACTCTTTTTGAGCGTGGTAATAGGCATGCCCCAGTTATTGTATTCGGGCAAATCTCCTTTCATCTGAGGATAATCAAAATAAGCATATTCACCGGGAGCCAAGATCAACGTGTTGCCGTAACGCTTTGTAATATCAATGCAGGTAGGAGTAAGTCCGTTACGCCAGCTGACGAGCATCACATCTTTAGGATAGGGGAAGAGATAATCATCGGCAGGGGCATAAATATTGTTCAGCTCACACCAAAGTATGGCTTTCTTACCGGCATCGCGGACATAACTGAGAATCTTATCAAAAAAAGGAATCATCAACTGAGCAGGATTGGAATAACCCTTCTCTTTCATCAACGCCTGGCACCTTTCACACTTTGCCCAGTTCTTGCTAATAGCTGCTTCGTCGCCACCCAGATGAATGTATGGAGAAGGGAAGAGGGCACATACTTGCGAAATGATTACCTTATAAAAGCTGTAAACCTCTTGTTGAGAACAGCACAACATCATATCGGTAGTCGTTCCGATAATTTTGGGTATCGTGTCGTTCACTGTACAAGCTAATTCAGGATAAGCCGACAGAATAGAGACTGTATGTCCGGGAACGTCCAACTCTGGAATAATTTCTACATTTCTTAAAGCAGCATAATTGCACAGGTCTTTCAGTTCCTCCTGAGTATAGAAAGGACCGCCTGCTGTGAGTTTAGGATAACCTTTAATCTCTACCCGCCATCCTTGGTCGTCGGTGAGATGTAATTGCAGTGCATTAAATTTATATTTAATCATCTGGTCGATATAAAACTTAATGTCCTTGACAGATAAGAAATGCCGTGCGGGGTCGAGCATCAGTATACGACGGGCAAAACGGGGCTTATCGGAGATAGTAATGGGAGCAATCTGATGACGGGATGAGGCAAATGCATCACCCAACAGTAGCTGGTCGGTTGTCATAATGCCATCTTGTATGGCAATGGAAGAGCTGCCATAGATGGTTAACCCATGTGCGGTTACAGTCAGCTTATATGTTTCATTTCCTTTGATAGTAGGATCAATTATGAGTCTGATAGTAGCATCAGCCGAAGGAGAATGTGTGACAGGAAGCTGAATGTTCATCCTCTTCTTAAAGACCTGTTGCAATAAAGAAGCCGTAAAGTCCAGCTGCTTATTACTCGTATATATCTTAGTAAGGTTGTTTACAGCAAAAGATTTGCCTTGCCCGATTTTATATTGGTTAGGCATAGGTATCAATGCTGATAAATTATTTTGTGCTGATAAGCAAAATGCCGAGAGAATGAAACAAAATAGCGTAATATACTTTCTCATGGTATTATGTAGTGTAATGTTTCTGTCAACTTTTCATATAACGATACCTACAGGACAGTGGTCGGAACCTTCAATTTCCTTTAGAATAAAAGCTTCTTTCAACTGCGGGAGCAATGATTGGCTAATGAGAAAGTAATCGATGCGCCACCCTATATTTTTGGCCTTCGCACCGAAACGATAGCTCCACCAAGAGTAAGCTTCCTTCTTATCAGGATAGAAATGACGGAAGGTATCAACAAAACCGCCTTGTAAAAAACGGTCCATGCCGTCGATTTCCTTTTGCGTATATCCCGCTGCCTTGTTGTAATTTTCCTTTGGGCGGGCTATATCGATGGGTTCGTGGGCAACATTGAAATCGCCGCAGATGATGACAGGTTTGTGCTGTTCCATCTTTTTGAGATAATCGTATAAGTCTTTATCCCAGTTCTGCCGATAATCTAACCTGGCTAATTCCGCTCCTGAGTTGGGTACATATACATCAATAATATAAAAATCGGGGAACTCAGTGGCAATGATTCTTCCTTCCATGTCGTGTTCCTCGATACCCATACCTGTCGTTATGCTTATCGGCTGTTGTTTGGTTAATATCGCTGTTCCCGAATAACCTTTGCGGATGGCCGACGACGAATAGAGGTGATAATCGGTAACAGGCAATAAAGCTTCCTGTACTTGGTCGTCTTGTGCTTTCGTTTCTTGGAAGCAATAGACATCTGCATCAATTGATTTCAGAAGAGGAAAGAATTCTTTTTTGGTAACAGCCCTCAGACCGTTTACATTCCAGGATATTATTTTCATGATGATATGTTTTGTTATTTGTAGGTTAACAGTAAATTAATTCATATTACGAAGTCTCACCTCTATATTCCATGACTTCAATTTGTCGGCAATGCCGCTCATATCCGTGTCACTGTAATGATAAGGATAGAGAATGCTTGGGTGAATGATTTTGGCTGCTTCTATGAGCTGGTCGGTTGTCATCGTATAGGGTTGGTTGCATGGCAAGAACGCGATATCAATGTGTCCCAGTTGTTGCATATCGGGAATGATTTCTGTATCTCCTGCTATATAGATTCTTAGATTTTCAATACTGATGATATAGCCGTTGTCTCTGCCTTTCGGATGATACTGTAGATGCGTGGGCGTAGTGTTATAGGCAGGAACGGCTTTAACAGATACACCGAAAGGGAGTTGTAATGAGTCGCCGTTTGCCATAATCTTGCCTTTTTCTAATTTGGCTTCACAATTCTTCGTGAGAATGATGGCGGTATTCTCATTGCTTAGCGTTTTAATTGCCTTCATGTCGAAATGATCGAAATGTTCGTGGGTAATCAGGATGCAATCAGCTCTCTTTTTGTCATCATATCTTATGCCATGCATAACATCTGTTACAGGATCAATCTGGATGGAATGACCGTTGTAGTCGATGTTCAGACTGGCATGTCGATAGCAGTCGATGGTGACTTGTTTTCCACTTTTTGTTTTGAAAGTATCGCTTTGTGAGATACTGCTTGCGGAATGACATGAGAACAATGCTATGCTCATAATCAGAAAGACACTTTTATTCATGGTAATTGTATTATCAATCAACAAATATATAAAGAAAGATGAAGTAATCAAAAGAATCAATCTTATTTTGTTTTGGGGTATTATTCAGTGAAAAATCGGATGTTGGGATTTATTTTTGGAAAAAATAACATATTAATTTGATTTTTTGTCAATTTTTGTTTTCAATTTATATAAAATACCTATCTTTGCACCCAAACGACAAAATTAGTAGCCAAACGACAAAATTTACAACTACATTATGAAAAAAATTATTGATTTATCAATTATCTGTGCTTGTTTCTTGCTCCTCTTATTATGTTTTGAATCTTGTGCAAAGGACAAAGATTTGTTTGATCCCGAAGCATATAATGAAGAATTACAGGATAAATTCCCTGTTAAGAATATCGGTTCGAATCAGACTTGGCAAACTATAGGCTCTGTCTCTGCGAATGTTACTGTTAACGAAGACAAGGGTGAATCTTATACTGTAAAGTTCTACAGTGAGAATCCTATTAATAATGATTCGGCTGTTCTATTAGCTAAACAAACAATTGCTAGCGGAAGCACATGGACAGGCAGCATAGATTATGCTTTATCCGACAGTACGCTGTATGTGACATGCGTGGATAAACGGGCTCGTCGCGAAGTGATGCCTGTAAAAATCAATAATGGCACTATCTCTGCTTGTTTCGGTTCACCTCTTGCATCTACTAAGTCGAGGGCGATATCACGGGCGAGCGGTGACCAATATCCGATAACGACGATGGAAGCTCCTTATTCTGAATCTGACATCGAGAGTATGCTGCAGAAAGCATCCGAAATAAATAGTGTGAAAGATTATGATATAATGAATAATGGTAAAAATATTAGCAATTATTATAAGATTAACGGTAATTTTAATGGTGCAATTCTCGATGATAGTCCTGTCGCAGGAACGAAGCTAATTGTCTGTGGTACGTGGACTCTCCCTGCTAATTTCAGCATTCAGAAAGGTCTTGAGGTGATAATTGCTGACGGTGGTTCTATTGTTATTCCTTCAGGGGTAATACTCTATTCGCATTCATCTTCCGGTTCGCTGACGGTTCTGAAAGGAGGCACACTCTCAGGAAAAGGAACTGCAAATATTGATTCTGGTGGTTTGCTCTATAACGGAGGTACAACTGAATTGACAAAATTGATATTTGATTCGAAATCTGTGTTATATAACGCTGATGGGGCTACTTTGAATGTCGGTACATTAACGTTGAATTCAGCTACTAAGCTTATTAATAGAAGCAGCAACTGTACGATAGATTTGGTAGATAATTATAACTCTGTAGTGTATAATGCTTGTAAGATGTCGGTTAATACATTGAATACGAATGAGATGATAATTGGTTCTAGCGCTTCTATTCAATGCAAAGACTTAATTATGACAGGTACTGCCAAACTAAACCCGAATGCATTACTATCAGTAACAAACTCTACTAAATTGAATGGCGTGTCGCTGTCGGGTCCTACCGACGGAACAAACTATGCTGTTTGCTCTTTTGGCAATATCATATCAGGTTATGCTTCTACGATTTCTAATTATCTGTACGTTGAGGCCATTTCTTATCCTAAGACTGCTTGGTGGTGGACAACGGGCAATGTATGGAGTAATTCAGCTGTATTAGTCGACTCAGGTTGTGCTAAACTGAATGTTGACTCGTCGGATTGTACAATCGGATATACATCGAGTGCAACAGGTGGCGACAAGACCGATACCAAGAATTTCTCCACTTCTTATGCCTTTGAAGATAACTATCCTAGAACGGGTGATTATGACTTTAATGACTTGGTGTTGAAGATAGCAAGAACCGCTGATGAGAATGTTGTAGTCTTGAAAGTTACTATTGCTGCTATTGGGGCTACACGACAATTGGGTGCGGGTATTCGTCTTTATGGAATCACTTCTAAAGATATTACTTCTATCTCTACTGATAACGCTTTCAATGCTACATTCGGGAGTTTAATGCCGCGTGCCAATAACGGATATCTAAATAGTATAGACACATATAAATCTGTTGTTATACCACTGTTTGATGATGCCCATTATGCACTTTCTGGTTCTAAAGATAGAGTGTTCTATAATACGAACAGATCTTCATCGATAGCTACTAAGACATTGACTGTTACAATAACGGCAAGGTCGGCTGATGTGGCATCGAAAATTGAAGCATCTTCAATTGATCCGTTTATTACTTATGGTGGCGAGATAGAAGTCCATACGTATGCATGGAAGAGTATTGCCGCTTTGGGAAGTATTGTTAATGCGGATACGAAGAAATATATTTGGGCTATCGCTGTACCTGATTTTAATTATCCACTTGAAGGAGTTCCTATTACTACAGCTTATCCTAAGTTTGAAAGTTGGGCTGCTGATATGACAACGAATACGGATTGGTATAAGAGTCCGGTAAGTGGAGATATTTATTAATCAATATAATGTCAAAAAAAATTGGCGGCTCTCAACGAGCAACCAATTCTATAAATAACCTTAATCTAATACTATGAAAAACACATTGCAAATATAGTAAGTTTCTAGAGTTTAGCTAGTTAATTTAATTAAAACAATGTATCTAAACATTTAATTATGTTTTGAAAATATAAAATGGAGTAAAAAATGAATATTATTAGTATGTTTGTAGTGGAACAGCAAATGTAACCATGAATAAATGTATTAGTAATATTATATTGATTGTTTTTATTCTATTTTCTTGTAACGCAGCCTTGGCTCAACGGAAGAAAGTGGGACTAGTTCTCGGTGGTGGTGGAGCCAAGGGGGCTGCGGAAGTGGGTGTCTTAAAAGTTCTTGAAGAAGCTAATATCCCTATCGATTATATTGTCGGCACAAGTATAGGTTCTCTTGTTGGTGGTTTGTATGCGATAGGATATGACGCTAAGCAGTTGGACAGTCTATATACAAATCAGAATTGGAAATTCTTGTTGAGCGATGAGGTGAAAAGGGAAGATGTTTCGTCATTGTCACGCGATGAGAAAGAAAAGTATGTTTTGCACATTCCTCTTTCATTGAAAGATAAAACACCATTGACTGCCGGTTTAATAACGGGACAGAATATCTATAATCTGTTGTCTCATTTGACAGTTGGTTATCATCATGTCAATTCATTCATGAATCTGCCTATTCCCTATGCTTCTATTGCTGTAGATATAGTTTCTGGCAAAGAAATTGATTTGATGTCGGGCTCTTTGCCTTTGGCGATGCGAGCGAGTATGTCGATACCAGGTTTCTTTACTCCGGTAGAGATGGGCGACATGTTATTGGTGGATGGCGGTTCGATTAATAATTTCCCCATAGATGTGGCAAAGAAAATGGGAGCGGACATAGTGATTGGAGTGGATCTGAGTTCGGGACCTAAGAAGAAGGATGAATTGAACTCTATGTCGAATGTGGTTACTCAGTTAATTTACATCATGGGCGAAAATAAGTATGTTCAAAACAAGAAGCTGGTCGACTTTTATATTAATCCCGATTTGAAGGGTTTTAATATGATGAGCTTTCAAAGTGGTGCAATCGATAGTATGATAGTGCGTGGCGAACAGTCTGTCCGTAATAAATGGCCGGAACTGATGGAATTGAAGAAGCAAATATTTGCGAACTGTAACGATTCCGATGTAAGGCAAGTGAATAGGAAAATATTAAATCATGATTATTTTGAGATTAATAATATCTTGTTCAAGGGTATCAATAAGGAGGATGAAGATTGGATACGAGGCAGGATAAAGCTGAAAGAATATTCTTCGATCTCTTTCAAAGATATCGATAAAGCGATATCCGAACTTCAAGGTTTAGATTTGTTCTCTACAGTTGAATATCAGCTGACGAATGAAGCTCCCCATGATTTGATATTCATCTTGAAAGAGAAAGACTATAGGATTATCAATGTCGGTGCCCATATCGATAGTGAGGAAATTGCAGGTTTACTCCTTAATATGTCTAACAATAAAAAGTTGACTACAAAGCATCACTATGAGGTTACTGCCCGTCTTTCAAAGAATCCTTATCTGAAACTGGAATATGATTATGGTAATTACTTTAATCATCGTTTCGGCGTATCTTACCAGATTCAATATAACGACTTCAAATTATTGTCTCATTCCGGTGAGGCAGATATTATTAATTTCCTAAATCAGTCGTTTGTCGCTTATTATGCTAAAAATAAATCTAACTTTTTGTTTCAAATAGGTTCTCGTCTTGACTTTTTCAATATAGGTGATCAGTTATATGATGTCGATTATAATCCTGTGGACTTTAATAACGAGAAATACATTAATTATTTTACTCATCTGAAATTCGACTCTTTCGATAATCGATATTTTCCAAAGAAAGGTGGTAAGGTAGAAGTACAGGGTTCATTGTATACAGATAATGGCTTAAAGTATAATGGCGATACACCATTTTCTGATCTTTCTTTTAATGCGGGTACGACATTGAAACTGTTCTCTAAGTTTTATTTATTGCCTTCCATCAAAGGACGTTTTATTTATGGCAGACACATTCCTTGTATCTATCTGAATTACGTTGGAGGTTTATATAATTCCCGCTATTTGTCTCAACAGATATCATGGGAAAGTGCTCAGCATACTTATTTAGTAGATCGCCATTTTATTGGAAGTTCAATGGAAATGCGTTATGAGTTTCAAAGAAAATTGTATTTTACTGCTATCGGTGAATATGCGAAAGATAGTCATGACTTTAAGTCGATATTAAGAGGACATGAATATTGGGGATATGCTATGAGAGCATCCCTCGATTTCCTTGCAGGCCCTATCGGTATACAAGTCAATTACTCCAATATCTATAAGAATGTTGGAGTGTATCTATATGCAGGACTCTACTTCTGACCTTTCTTTAGAATACCTTTAATGTAGGATTTTGGTGTAATGCCTGTTTCATTCTTAAAATACTTCCCAAATGTGGATTGTGAGGGGAAATTTAATTGATAGGCTATTTCCTGGATATTCATTCCCGAGAACTTTAACAGTGTCTTAGCTTCTAGTATAACATATTCTGTTATCCATTCGGATGCTGTCTTCTTGCTGTATTCTTTAACTATCCCCGATAAATAGTTGGGAGTTAGATTCATTTTATTGGCATAGAACTTCACACTTCTTTCTTGTGAATGATAAATGGATAATAAGGACATGAATTTCTCGAAAGCTTGTTGTATACTCGACTTATTCGCAATTTTATTTATGGCATGCTTTTGATAAGTATTGATGAAGGATATTATTTTAAAAATAAATGACAAGGCCAGTCCTCTAATAATATTGTCACTTTCTTGACGATTGTTTTCAATAGTATCTTTCATGAGATAATAGTAATATTTTAGACATGATATCTCATCAAAAGGAACATAGGTAAGAGGTTGTTCTTTTAGATTCATGTATGAATCCAGTTTTTGTTTTATGTCTATCTGCATTTCCTTAAGATAAGCAGAGGAGATTACCATTGCATAAGCTTCAAAATTGGTAGCTCTCTCTATCTGGATTATATTCTCCGGGACGTTTACAATAATACAGTTCTCCTTAATTTTATATTCCTTCAGGTTCATACTTATATCAATCTCACCATCCAGACAGACTAATATGGTAATACCGTCAATTCGGCAAGGATATTTGAATTGTTCTGCAAATTCGATATGGTTGGTGATGATTAGATCATCATTGAAACAAGTAGCTGCCTTTAGCCCCTCTTGTTTGAACTTAGCTATTGAAATAGTATTGAGTTGCATTTTTTTTTTCAAAGTTAATGCTTTTCATTTAAAATAATATTCGATATCCGTTGTTTATACCAATTTACGCTTTATTTTAATCTTTATTCTTTCCCCTATTATTCTGAATTTTGCATCCGATAATAACGGATAGTAATATTTTGATTTATGAAAAAAGATAAGCAGTATAGATGGATTCTCTCTGCAGCATTTATTTCTCTGGCATTCATCGTCATCTTTATTATTGTAGGGCTATTGGAGCCTGAAGAAGTTGAACCGATTGAAGGACAAGTGGAATTGACGGATTATCGCATTTCCAGTAAGGTTCCAAGTAGAGTTGCAAAATTATATGTACAGGAAGGACAGAAAATACATAAAGGGGATACATTAGTTGTCTTGCAGGCTCCCGAAATTTATGCTAAATTAGAGCAGGCGAAATCAGTACGTTCAGCAGCAGTAGCCGTTGAGGAAAAAGCAAATAATGGAACTAGATATGAACAAGTTCAAACGGCTCTTGAAGTATGGCAAACGGCAAAGGCAGGATTACAAATAGCAGATAAAACATATCGTCGTGTCAGTCGATTGTTCTCAGAGGGCGTCGTCCCAGCACAGAAGAGAGATGAGGCATTGGCTCAATTACAAGCAATGGAGGCATCTGAAAAAGCAGCAAAATCACAATATGAGATGGCTTTAAATGGAGCCAGAGTAGAAGATAAAGCTATGGCAAAGGCTCAGGTTAATCAAGCTCAAGGCGTTGTATCAGAAGTCGATTCATATGTAAAAGAAACTGTATTTACTTCTCCTGTTGACGGTGACGTAACTGAGATATTCCCGGAGATAGGAGAATTGGTTGGTACTGGAGCACCTATCATGAATGTTGAAGATGCAAATGATGTGTGGTTTACATTTAATATTCGGGAAGATCATCTTCCGGGAATATTTATCGGGAAAAATATGAAGGTCTTTGTCTCTGCGCTTAACCGCACTATTCCTGTCAGAATAAGTCTTATGAAAGATATCGGCAGTTTTGCCGTTTGGAAAGCGACCAAGTCTACTGGTCAGTTTGATTTGAAAACGTTCGAAGTACAAGCCCGACCGCTGCATCCTGTGTCGGGTTTGCAATCGGGCATGAGTGGTATATTAAAATAGTTAAAGGAATGAAGATGGATTTTTTACATCGGATTGGAGCAATATCTAAAAGAGAATTAGGAATATTTGCTCATAGACCTTTATTCCTTTTTTGTATGATAATAGCACCTGTTGTCTGTATTATCTTCTTCACGACTCTTATGGGTAATGGACTTCCAACAGGGCTGCCTACAGGATTGGTAGATGAGGATAATACACATATAACACGTATTTTATATAGAATTGTAGATTCTTTTCAAGAAACGAAAATTGTCGCTCGATATCCTAATTTTGCTGAAGCGCGGCATGCTATGCAGGAAGGTAAGATTTATGCTTTCTTCTACATACCGAAAAATACAACAGTAAAGGCTTTAAACAATAAACAGCCTAAAGTGTCATTTTATACAAATGAGGCCTATTATGTACCTGGTACATTGTTGATGAAAGATTTACGAACGGGCTCAGAATTAACAGGGTTGGCTTTGACTCGTGAAACGTTGTATGCTAAAGGTGCTAATGAACGAACCGCATTGGGAATTATACGTCCCATTGTTATTGAAGGACATCCGTTGAATAATCCAATACTGAATTATTCAGTGTATCTGACGAATATTCTTCTTCCTGGAATCTTGATTTTATTGATATTAATTACTACAACCTATACTATAGGGTTAGAATGGAAGTTAAAAACACAGAAAAAGTGGTTCAGTATGGCTAACTATTCTGTTACCACAGCTTTGACAGGGAAATTACTACCGCAGACGTTACTCTTTTCCGTTATAATTATTTTTTATGATGTCTACTTGTATAAATTTCTACAGTTTCCCTGTCACTGTGGTATTTTAATGATGATTGCTATTGGAGTGTTGACTGTGTTAGCATCACAATCATTTGGCATATTTCTATTCGGATTATTCAGTGGCTTTATGCGATTGGCTATGTGTCTTTGTTGCTTGTGGGGTATTCTGTCTTTTTCATTGGCAGGCTTTACTTATCCTGTCACAGGAATGGATCCAGTATTGAGAGTACTAGCTTATTTATTTCCTTTACGACATTATTATCTGATATATGTCAATCAAGCGTTAGACGGGTATCCTATTGGCTATGTATGGTCTTCTGTTGTGGCCCTATTACTTTTTATGTGTTTACCATTTTTGGTTGTACACCGATTTCACATAGCCTTCGATAGATATAATTACATTCCTTAATGAAGATTTAGATGAAAGTAGTATACAATATATTGCATGTGTGGTATGAAGAGTTAGTAGAAGTCTTTAAAGATAGAGGGATACTTATATTCATAATCTTCGTACCTATCTTTTATCCTTTGCTCTATTCGTATGTTTATACGAATGAGGTCGTAAGAGAAGTCCCGACAGCTGTGGTTGATGAGAGTGATACTGGGTTGAGTCGGGAGTTCTTACGAAAGGTTGATTCAAGCCCAGATGTGAAGATTATTGCTTATTGCTCTGATATGGAAGAGGCAAGAGATATGGTAAGAAAGCAGGAGGTATATGGAGTGATCCGTATTCCTTGTACTTTTTCAGAAGATATTTCTAGAGGTGACCAGACCAGTATCGGTGTATACTGTGATATGAGTAGTATGCTATATTATAAAGCTATACTCTTGACGACAACGAATGTGTCGTTGGCTATGAATAGAGATATTAAGGTCGAAAGATATATTCCGAGTACCACCAACCATCAGGATGAAGTTGATAAAATGCCTATAGATTTTGCATATATTCCTTTGTTTAATCCTCAGAGCGGCTTTGCAAGTTTTCTTATCCCTCCAGTCTTGATGCTGATTATTCAGCAGACATTACTGTTAGGTATCGGAATGGCAACTGGACGTTTTAGAGAAAGAAATATGGGTTGTGTTATTCCTTTTAGCAAATATTATAAGAACCCTATCATTATTGTCATAGGTAAAATGCTCGTCTTCTTTTTGCTATATCTTGTCCTGTCCGTATATATGTTTACTTACGTCAATAAAGCTTTCGCTCTGCCTCATATCGGTCAGTATGTTACTTTAATGGCATTTATAGTGCCGTTCTTGTTGTCATGCATATTCTTTGCAATGGTCTTGTCTGCTTTCGTCTATCGGAGAGAAGATTGTATAATGTTGTTCGTCTTCATATCAGTTCCATTGCTTTTCTTGTCAGGTGTATCATGGCCAGGTTCTGCAATACCGACATTTTGGAAGTACTTCTCTTATATCTTTCCTTCAACATTTGGCATGAACGGTTATGTTAGAATTAATAGCATGGGTAGTACACTCCATGATGTTGCTTTCGAATATCATAGTCTATGGATACAAACAGGACTCTATTTCTTATTAGCTTGTTTGCTATATCAAATTCAAATCAAAAAATTGTTAAAGCGCTTTTCTAGTATATCCAGTAATTGATATTGTTCTTGAGAGAATAGGTAACATTTTTGCTGTTGTTGCTACAGGGGCACAACCACCAACTGATATTTTTACTTTACCAGTAGAAAGAGTGCGAAGTCCCTTTTCATTGACATAAGCTAAATCTATAGGATTGATGGTAAATTCTACTTGTTTGGATTCTCCAACTTTTAGATAGATACGTTGAAAACCTTTCAATGCAGCAATAGGCGTGATGATCTTCTTATTGAGAAGGGAGACATAGAGTTGAACAACCTCTTCACCGTTTTTCTTACCATCGTTAGTAACAGTCACTTTAACTTTTATAGGTTTTGAGCCAATACTATATGTCATTGGAAGTTGTAATGATGAATAAGTGAAATGGGTAAAACTTAATCCATATCCGAAGGGATAAAGAGCTTTGCCTCTGAAATACCTATAAGTTCTTCCTTCCATATTATATGACTCGAATGGTGGTAAATCGCTGTCACTGGCATAGAAAGTAACAGGTAATCTGCCTGCAGGATTATAATCGCCAAATAGTACATCCGATATTGCATTTCCGCCATATTGTCCACCATACCATGCATTGATGATAGCGGGAATATGAGTCGCTTCCCATGGAATAGCTAAAGCACTACCTGTCATAGTAACCAAAACAACAGGAATACCTTTTGCTACAAACTCTTTCATAATAGAAGTTTGTGCGGCAGGTAGTTTAATAGATGTACGATCACCTCCATAGAAACCTTCCTTACTAATTCTCAATTCTTCACCTTCCAATTGGGGATTGATGCCTCCGATAAACACAGCAACATCTGCGCCTTCAGCTTGTGACAGCCATTTACTGATAGTATCAACATTTAGAGGATCGGTATAATCAGCGCCTTTCAGGTAAATAAGTTTTGCATTGTTTCCTATTCGTTTTTGAATGGCTTGCAGAGGAGTAGGCATTGAAGTAGGTGTACCGTTATAGTTACCTAAGAGAGTAGTGCTATTATCAGCATTTGGACCGACGATGACTATCTTCTTGATTAATTTAGGGCTCAATGGCAAGAAATTGTTTTCGTTGCGCAGCAGCACAACCGATTCTCTCGACATTTGTTTTGCTAGTTGCTGATGATTATTACACTCTAATGTATCGAGTGTGATTTTCGAATATGGGACCTTCTCTTCAGGGTCTAAAAGTCCTAAGCGAAGACGAATAGCAAATAGACGTTTCAGAGAGACATCCAACTGCTTCTCTGGAATAGTACCTTCTTTCACTGCTTGAACCAATGTTACATATGCGTCATTGCCACATTCAACATCTGTGCCATGAAATACTGCGTCGATAGCTGCTGCTTTAGCATTCGGGTGTGTCTTATGAAAATTATAGAAATCTTCTACTGCGCCACAGTCAGATGTTACGTATCCTTTGAAGTGCCATTTGTTTCGTAAGATGGATTGCATGAGTAAATCGTTGCCGCAACAAGGCTGGGTGCGAAAAGCATTATACGCACACATAACACCAGCAACTTTAGCATCAACGACTAAATCTCTGAAGGCTGGCAGATAAGTATCCCATAAATCATACGTACTGATATCTAAATCGAAGCTGTGGCGTGTCTTTTCGGGACCGCTGTGCACGGCAAAATGTTTAGCACATGCTGCAGCTTTTAAATAATGCAAGTCATTGCCCTGCAGGCCTCTTACAAAAGCTTTGCCCATTGCTCCTGTTAGAAAAGGATCTTCTCCGTAAGTTTCTTGTCCACGTCCCCAACGAGGATCACGAAATATATTGATATTCGGAGTCCAATAGGTCAAGCCGTGGTATATACTATAATTTCCTTTTCGGTGAGCATCATTATAAATAGCTCGTCCTTCATCGCTGATAGACGAAGCTACTTTTTGCAATAATGGAGCATCCCAAGAGGCAGCCATACCTATTGCTTGGGGATAAACAGTGACATGATATTCTGTACGAGCTACTCCATGTAGGCATTCGTTCCACCAATCATAGGGTGGAATGCCCAATCGTTTAATAGCTGGAGCGTCATTCATCATCTGTGCGACCTTCTCTTCTAAAGTTAGTCGTGAAACAATATCGGTTGCGCGCTGGTCAACAGACAGTCGAAGATCTCTAAATGGATATTGCTCTTGTGCAAAGACAGAAGTGCTTAGAGCAATCAAGGTCGCGAAGATGAAGAATAAACGTTTCATAATGATTATTATTTATCGATTTTGAAAGAATAACTACCTGAACCGATCTTGACGATAGTATAGTTCGCCTCATTTTGGACAGAACCATTATACAGAACCTTTACAGGAATACCTCCTTCAGTAATCTTATTCACATCGGTAGTAGGAAGATAGATGGAAGCATCGCTGTTTGCAGGGATTTGAACATTTAATGTAAATGATTGATCATTATCTTTCCATTCTGAAACGATGTTACCATAAGGAGAATGATATGATGCTTCAGCAGAGTGAACATCACCTACAATATTTGGTTTGATGACGATATGTTTGAAGCCTATAGAGTTATCAGCTTGACGGATACCAGCAAGACCACCATAGAACCATTCCATGAGATGTCCTAAACAGAGATGATTATTAGATAAGAAACGATAAGCTTGCCATGATTCAGTGAGTGCAGTTGCGCCTTGAGCTAATTGCCATCCATAACCCATTCTGTCGTATCTGCTGTTCATGTCATAAATGATATCAGAATTATGGTGCATATCCAGTTCACGTAACATGTAACTGTAACCGACTTCACCAGTTGTCAATGAATTGTCGTGTTTGCGGATATCGTCAACGAGGTTCTTATAAACCTGCGCTTCATTGTCCTCTGTCGTCAATCCCATATATAGTGCAATGGCATTTGCAGTCTGACTATTACGGTCGTATTGTTTCGTCGTTGGGTTCCAGAAGGTCTTGTTGAAAGCTGTTTTAATCTCACTTGCGAGATCTTCATATTTTTTAGCATCATCTGTCTTTCCCAACAGTTTTGCAATTTTCTCCATGATAGTCACGTTATAATAATAAATTGCAGTAGCAGTGACTCCATTAGAGGTAAGTTGTGAATATCCAGGTTCGCTAGGACCGATATCCAACCAGTCTCCCAATCCATAAGCTACGATGTGATTCTTTGCTTTTGATGAAAGATAATCGATGTATCGTTGCATATCGGGATAATAATTTTCTACCAATCTGCTGTCGCCATACCATTGATAGATATTCCAAGGGCTAATGATGAAAGTGCTTCCCCATTCAGGAGTATCTCTAAACCCTCCTTCGAAATGAACAATTTCAGGAGCTATAGTTGGAACCATGCCATCACTATCCTGTGTGGATTGGATATCGCCCATAATCTTCGCATAAAGTCTGTCTAGATTATAGCGGTACATCATTGAATTCTGCATCAGATGGTTTTGTTCTAGCCAACCCAGTTTCTCACGATGAGGACAGTCTGTCAGAACACTAGACATATTGCTTCGGATAGCCCAGTCGATTAATGAAAAGATTTGATTGAACAAAGGTTTTGAGCAATGGAAATCTCCTGCTTCGGCTGCTGAATTGCAAGTATGCAAACCTTTTAATTCCACTACTTCAGGTAATCCTTGCGGATTGGGCTGTCCAGCAGGAACTGCACCATAGACTTCAGCGTACCTGAATCCATAATAGGAAAATTGTGGTTGCCAATCTTCAATTCCATTCCCTTTTGCAGTGTAAGAAAGGATATATGGCCATCCAGAAGAACCTTGATAAACAGTACTATCCTTATTAATTAATTCACCTGGGATAAATTTAATTGCCTGCGATTTATTACCTTTTACTGTGAGGTGAATAATTCCAGAAAAGTTCTGTCCAAAATCATATACCCAGTTTCCTTTTATATTCTTATATATTCTGACGGGCATCAACGTCTCTCTTACCTTCAGCGGTTCTGAACGTTGCGACACGAGCTTAGTCGTCCAACCGGTACGAAGTGCTTTTTGCCAAGAATGGTCATCAAAGTTTGGCTTTGTCCATCCTTCTTGTTCTTTCGTTGCATCATAATCCTCACCGCCATAAATACTGCTGTAGGTTACAGGGCTTTCCGTTACCTTCCAGTCACTTCCGGTAGTAACGATTTGTTGTGTGCCGTCTGTATAATCAATCTGTATCTTCATGATAAGACGAGGTGCACCATAAGAAGCAAGTAGTTTGAAATATCTTTCACGAGGAATATTAAAGAATCCATTGCCAAGCATTACACCAACTGCGTTCTTACCCTGTTGTAGTAGCTTTGAAATGTCGAAAGACATATACAGCGCTAATTTATCATATTTGGTCCAACCTGGATCGAGGAAGTCGTTACTGACTTTCGAACCGTTCATAAACAAATCGAATTGTCCTAATCCCGATACGTAAGCCACAGCACGTTTGATATCTTTCTTTACCGTAAACTCTTTGCGGAATTGTGGCATGTGGTACATCCCAGTCTTCCTCCCATTAGGGAAATGACTATCTATAAGACTCGGAATAGCATGTAAGCCGATAGTAAGAATCTCGTCTTTCTTATCTTTTTCTAGAGCTATCCATTGAGCGCCATTCCAATCTTTCACTGTCAGAAGTCCCATGCTGAAACTATTGACCATACTGTATGGAGAAAGAGAACCATTTTTGTCCCATGTTCTGACTTTCCAATAATATTTCTCACCGGCTTTCAATTCTTTTCCTTGGAAAGGAACAAATACTGATGAGGATGAAGAAACTTTTCCACTGTCCCAAATATTACCGTTGTCCGATTGTAGCTTTTCAGGAGAGTCGGATACCAATATTTGCCAAGCAGATTGTTCATAGTTTTTTTCTTGTGCATAAGTCTGCCAACTGAAACGTGGTTGAAGGGTTGTTATGCCGACAGGATTTACTTCTTGTTCGCAAAATAGGTTATAAACTGAATGCGTAATATTTTCTACGGGAGCATTCACTTGTTTTGCAAGAGTGTTTTGCACATTGAACACTTGTAAAGCAATGATAAATACCATTGCCAGAAACGACTTATTAATGTTGATCATAATTTATATATTTGTCTATTTTACATAATCTCTTGGGAAAACAGTGTTTTCTTGAACCTCTCCGTTAGATAGACGAATCCAAGTATGAATGGTACGTTGTCCCTCTTTTAGTTCAATTACTCTTGAACCGTTGCATCTTAAATGATTATATTCAGTATTACCGCCCGAGAATCTTCCGTAGGCGAGCAGTACATTATAATAATTTACGGCATAGTCGTTGTCATGGTCGTGTCCGCAGAAGACACCCATTATATCTTGTTGTTCTTTTATAGCAGTGAAAAGTCCGCTGTTCAGAATCGGGCTGGCTACACCTTCACGTCTACTACCATACAATGATGCATCTTGATTATGAATAGCCTCTCCATATTCAGGAATAGGAATATGGAAGAAAGCAATTGAAGGCAATGGTTTGTTTCCGTTCTGTTCCGTATAACGTTTGCTTGTATTAACGTACCAGTCTATTTGGTCGCGGTGTATATAGTCGTATCCTTTAATGCCGTCTTTACCAAAATGAGAATAGTCGTGTGAGTCGATACAGTAAATCACCGATTCGATACTTTTGCCGTCTTTCGAGTAGATGGGCAAGTCGAAGTTACAATCTCCTGAGACACCTGGAGCAGTAGTCGATAGATTATACGGCACATTCTTCACACAATTGAGGAGTACACTGTCTGTTACACCTTGCTCATGGTCATGATTACCGAAAACAAATCCGAAAGGTATTTTATATGAAGCGACATAATTAATGATCTTTTTGAAGTTGTCTATGGCTGGCTGGCTATAGATAATATCTCCCGTAAGGATAATAAAATCAGGTTTCTCTGCTCTGATAACATGGTCGATACATGCATAAGCTGTATCCGAACGATTATCTTGCCACTTGAGGTGCGTATCAGTAAACTGGACTATCTTAAATGTACTGTCATTCCTGAAATGAAGCTTTTTATTATGTTGAGCTACTATATCTCCTGAATATCCAATCATCACAAGAGATATTAAAATAAAGAAAATAAAACGATAATTTTTCATGATAATTATTTGTTGTCTGTTCTGTTAACATTGATCAATCCGCCAGTGACAGGGTCGAACTCTACGCTAACCGTCGATTTTTTATTAAAGAGGGTAGGAGCCAGATATTCTAAGGTACCGAATTGAGTAACCGGGTACTCGATATTAATTAAGGTTTTGTTGCCGTCGGATAAAGTTATCTGGGCTCTTCCTGGCATATTATAGGCAATTCCTTTAAGTTTGTCCTTGACTTCCACATGAGTATCAATACTCTTCAGGTCTTTAAGAGACAAGAAAAAAGGACGGCCACTCAAGTCGTCTTTATCTACTACTCCTTCTGCGGCTGAAAAACGGAAACATACGCTGTTGTCCATTTCTTTTATTTCTAGCGGGACGGTAATGGTCTTCTCCTCATATTGATATGTTCCGGTAAACAGAGAGGTAAGTGCTCTCTCGTGAGCATCTAAATTATCAAGCATCAATTTCAATTGAGCACCATCTTTTGGAAGGTTATCAGCTTGTCCGCGGACTAGCTCACTGCGACTATCTCGGATGCTATATATTTCTTTTGCCACCAGTTCAGCCATTTTAGCTGTTGAGCCTGCCATCAATATCTCTTCAGTAAGCAAAGAATGCGGGTCAATTGCCTTGGCATCCTTAACCGCAGGTTTAGGAGTATCAGTTTTTATCTCTGTAGTGGCAGAAGGAAGAGGCATATTGATAGATTTAATGATACCGTCAGGAGTAAGATTCATTAAAGGAGCAATGGTCTTTTCATTCATTCCGACAAAAAATACCTTGTCGCTATCGGGTGTTGCAGTGAGGAAAATCTTTGCGTTAACAAAGTCCCAACGCGCACTGGCATCAGGTTGAACATTTGATAACTTAAGGAAGCGTTCGGCATATTGACAAAACTCACCAGGAGAATAAACGGTCTTCTTCTCATTAATCTGTATAGAGATATGTGTCTTAGGAAGCATATACTGAATGCCAAATTCCTTTTTGTTCAATCCTTTATCAAGTTTCGTTTGAGCGAAAAGTGATGATGAAACGATAAACAGCCCTGCTAAGAATATAGTTTCTTTTTTTATCATGGTTGTAATTATATATTAAGTTTATTGATTAGTAAGTTTTTTCCAAGCCAAAGGAAGAGCATCAACGATGTTCATGGCAGTCATGCCAATTATTCCCCATTGTTTCGCTGCGATATCACCGGCCATGCCATGTACGTATGTTCCGATGATGGAAGATTCAGCAGTAGAGTAGCCTTGAGCAAGCAATCCCAAGATGATGCCGGTTAGTACATCTCCGCTGCCACCCGTTGCCATGCCGGGGTTGCCCGTCGGATTAAATATACACGAGCCTTCGGGTGAGATGATAGCCGAATATGCACCTTTCAATACGATGGTTACATGGATAGTAGCGGCAAGTTGAATAGCTTTCTGCAGTCGTTCGTAAGAGTTAGTGCATCTGCCGATAAGACGTTCCAGTTCTTTCGGATGCGGAGTCAGTATCGTCTCTGTTGGAAGATTCTGCAGATATTCCTTATGATGAGACAAAATATTCAGAGCATCAGCATCCATAACAAGAGGAGACTGGATATGTTTTATCTGTTGCAGCAATGCTATTTGAGTCTCTTCCTTTTGGCCGAGTCCTGGGCCAATGCCAATAGCTTGATAGTTTTCTACGTCTACTACATTTGCAAAAGCAAATTCATCAAAATCTGCTTCTGTCATAGCTTCAGGAACTGAAGTCTGTAATATTGGCATATTATACAAAGGAGTATGAACAGTCAGAAGTCCGACACCAGAACGTAAACAGGCCCTTGCTGATAAGATAGAAGCGCCTGCCATACCATACGAGCCGGCAATGAGCAAGGCATGTCCGAAATCACCTTTATGAGCAAATTTATTGCGTGTTTTGATAAGAGCCTTCACTTGTTCTTCTTCAAGAATCGAATAGTCGGAATCGATAGACTCCATACCCTCTTTGCTCAAGCCAATGTCGAGAACAGACCATTCTCCGACAACATCTTCGTTCTCGGCAAAGAAGAAGGCTAATTTCGGAAGTTGCAGGCTGAATGTATAATTTGCTTTGACAAAGATATTCGGGAATACATCAAAGCGATTTCCATCACCGTTTAGTCCCGATGGAATATCGATAGAAATAACTTTGGCAGGAGCGGCATTTATATATTTTGCCAGATTTGCAAAGCCACCGGAAAGAGGATTGTTGAGGCCCGACCCGAAGAGTCCGTCAATGATGATATGCCGGTCAGTCAAGGTAGGAGGAGTAAACTGCTTCGTTACCTCATTGAAAGAGATATTGTCCATTGTTGTCAGTCTATCCCGATTCGCAGTACAATCATCGGATAATTTATTAGAAGTATTGAATAAGAAAACTTCCACGTTGTACCATTTATCAGCGAGCAGACGAGCAACGGCCAATGCATCGCCGCCATTATTGCCAGGTCCGGCAAAAACTACAAATGGAGTATTGTTATCCCAACGCTTCATAATTTCAGTAGCGATGGCAGTAGCTGCTCTTTCCATCAGTTCAATAGAAGTGATAGGCTCATGCTCTATCGTGTACTGATCCAATTCCTTTATTTTCCTACATTGAAAAAGTTTCATGATGCTAAATTCATTCTTTTCGCAAAGTTAATGCAAGCCGAGTGGAATAGCAAAAAGAAATGAAATTTATTTTTGCATTTCCGAGGCGCAGCCCAACTTGGACACGGTCAAAGTTAAGTCGAGTGGAATAGCAAAAAGAAATGAAATTTATTTTTGCATTACCGAGGCGCAGCCCAACTTGGATTCGGTCAAAGTCATTTTTATCCAATGCAATCGTTTGCATACAGTTTTTAGACAAAAACAATTAAAGAAAGTTACTACGAGCCGTAGAACAGTATATGTTTGCACGATTTATTGACCTTAATTGTAAAAGACATTATACCATGAGCGGACCAATAACTATAAAAGATATTGCTCGTGCATTAAATACATCAGTATCTACTGTATCTCGAGCACTAAAGGACAGCCCAAGTATTAGTCTTGATGTACGGAAACGTATCAAGGAATACGCTTTAATGCATAATTATCAACCTAATACTGCTGCAGCAAATTTACGTACCAGACGTTCTAAAATCATTGGAGTTATTCTTCCTGAGTTTGTGCACTTTTTCTTCTCGAGTGTTTTGAGTGGAATAGAAGAAGTCGCTCGTAAACGAGGTTATAGCATTATGCTAGCCCGTAGTGATGATAAATATCAGAACGAAGTCGATTCCGTTAATTCCTTCCTCGAAAATCGTGTTTGTGGTGTGATTGCGTCATTGGCAAAAGAAACCCAATTATTCGACCATTATCAGAAATTGTTGGATAACCATATACCTGTTGTCTTTTTCGACCGTATATGCACGGAGATACAAACGGAGCGGGTAGTCGTAGACGATTATGCCGGTTCGTATGCGGCAGTAGAGTATTTGATTAAGACAGGATGCAAACGTATCTTTCTATATAATTCCCCTCTCAATCTGGAAATTTCGAAAAACCGTCGGAATGGTTATCTGGATGCCATGAAGAAGAATCATATCCCTGTTGACAATGAGATGATGCGCATCTGTGATTCCCGAGAAGATGCATTGGCTATTACTCCTGAGATATTGAAGATGGACAACCGTCCAGATGCTTTCTTTGCTGTCAACGATGAAACGGCAGCGGGTATATTGACCGCTTGCAAAGAGGCAAATATAAAGGTACCAGATGAAATCTCCATCTGTGGATTTACAAATGGTGCTGTTGCAATATCTACTGATCCGAAGCTTACTACTGTCGAGCAAAAAGGAGTAGAGGTTGGCGAGTGTGCAATTAAAATATTATTGGATAAATTAGAAGGTGACCCGAATATGCCGAGGAAGAATAGGATTGTCCGTACTTGTCTGGTGGTTCGCGGTACGACAAAAAAATTATAAAAGATAAATAAGATGAAGACGAAACCCGATTTGAGTTTTTGGAAATTATGGAATATTAGCTTCGGCTTTTTCGGCGTGCAAATCGCCTATGCACTACAAAGTGCCAATATCAGCAGGATATTCTCAACTTTAGGTGCTGATCCGCACAATTTGAGTTACTTTTGGATATTGCCCCCTTTAATGGGAATTATCGTTCAACCGATAGTGGGCTATTTCAGTGATAAGACGTGGACCCGCTTTGGCCGTCGTATTCCATATCTGTTTATCGGTGCTACACTCGCTGTCCTAATTATGTGCATGTTGCCTAACGCCGGCAGTTTCGGAATGAGTGTCAGTGCAGCCATGATATTCGGCCTTATATTTCTCATGTTGTTGGATACTTCTATCAACATGGCGATGCAGCCGTTCAAGATGTTGGTTGGCGACATGGTGAATGAAAAACAAAAGGGACTGGCCTATTCTATTCAAAGCTTTTTGTGTAACGCAGGCAGCCTGGTGGGTTTCTTGTTCCCATTTATCTTAGCTTTCGTGGGAATCAGCAATACTGCTCGTAAGGGTGTGGTTCCTAATTCTGTTATCTATTCTTTCTATATCGGTGCAGCTATCCTCATTCTTTGTGTGATATATACGTCGATAAAGGTGAAGGAGATGCCTCCTAAAGAGTATGCCGAGTATCACGGACTAAGCGAAGAGAAGGAAAAAGAGAAGGTCAATATGCTGAAACTGCTCGGCAAAGCACCGAAAGTGTTCTGGACAATCGGCTTGGTGCAATTCTTCTGCTGGGGCGCTTATATGTATATGTGGACCTATACCAATGGAACTGTAGCCTATCATTTCTTTAACACACCGGTTATTGATACTGTTGTCAATGGTGTGCATAAGATGGTACTTGATACACAATCGGTACAATATCAAAATGCAGGTAATTGGGTAGGTGTCGCTTATGCGGTACAAGCTATTGGTGCTGTCATTTGGGCACTGGTCATCCCTTTGTTCAAGCATCGCAAGTTGGTCTATTCACTCAGTCTTCTGATAGGAGCTCTCGGCTTTATCTTGATGTCTTTTTCAACACAACTATATATGCTGTTCATCGCATTTGCACTTATAGGATGTGCTTGGGCTGCTACTTTAGCTTTGCCTTTCACTATACTTACCAATGCATTGAACGGTTCGCACATGGGTACTTATCTAGGACTTTTCAACGGTACGATATGTGTACCTCAGATAGTTGCCGCTACGCTTGGTGGAACCATCCTTTCGTTGATGTCGACTAAAGGGGCGTTACCTTCCGAATGGTTGATGATGCTCGTTGCAGGAATTATGCTTATTCTGGGTGCCTGCTGTGTTTGGATCATTAAAGAGAAATATGGAGAGGCTTCTGCTGTGAGAGAGTAAAATTTTCATAGTTATGTTGTGTTCACGACATAACTATGTTTTCAAATTTTCATAACTATGTTCTTGGACTTTCATAGTTATGTTATCAGATTTTCATAGTTATGTTACGCTAGTGACATAACTATGATTATTCATTGGCTTAACTTGTTGAATTGTACAGCCTAATTAATGACTATAATTTTATCTCATCTTGTAGTCTGATATCCCTAGAAGAAGCTCCTACCAGAATATCGAACTTGCCTTTTTCGAATACCCAAGCTTTCTGCGCTTCATTGTAATATTGGAAATCATCCATCGATAATTCCATTTCTATTTTCTTACTTTCTTTAGGCATAAACCATTCTTTCTCGAAGTTCTTCAACTCCTTGTAAGGACGTTCTTCTTTCGGTGCAAGTTGATGGACATAGAGCTCAATGATTTCAGATCCGGGGTAGTCGCTCGTATTCTTTACTGTGAGCGATACTTTCACTCTGCCTTCCTTCTTGTCTACAACCTTCGCTTTCAAATTGGAGTATTCGAAAGTAGAATAGGAGAGTCCGTAACCAAATGGGAATAAGGGTTCGATGTTCTTTCTCTCGTATCCTCTATATCCTGTAAATACACCTTCGCGGTAATACACCTTTTTGGAAGCTCTTGTCTCGTCGTAATTGCCGCATGCGGGAGAATCTTTCCAGCTTTTCTCGATGGTGAAAGGCAATTTTGCCGATGGGTTCTCTTCGCCCGACAGAAGACGGGCAATGGCTGTACCACCTTCCTGACCGGGATAAAGGGCATGGAAAACGGCAGATACGTTATTTATCCATTTTGTCATATCTACACCACCGCCTGCATGCAATACAACAATGGTCTTTGGATTAATCTTCGCTAAACGGTTGATAAGAATATCTTGTCCGAAAGGCAGTTCGAAAGGACGGTCACGACCTTCCAACTCGAGGCTGCCATCCAATCCTCCACAGAAAATGACGACATTGGCTTTTGCCGCAAGTCGTTCGGCTTCGGAGAAATCGATATCCGATTGATAGGCATAACCCAATCTGATTTCGGCAGGTTCTGAACGACGGTTATAATATTCTAGCTTTACAGCCTTTTTCTGTCCTTGTTGCGCGGCAATAGCAATCTGACGATTATCGAATGATTGAGATGTCGAAGCGTCGAAGATGAGCTGATTATCTATCCATAATCTGTAAGCACCCTGTGAATGTACAAAGAAATAGATGGAATCAGTCTTTTGTGGAGTCATATACCCTTCCCATTCTACTTTATATTCATCACCCAGCTTCTGTTCGTTAAATGGTCTGCCTCCCCATTCAAAATTAATTTTTGAATCAGTACGTGTCATTACCAAATTCAAATTGATAATCTGCTTATTGACGTTCGGTGTAATAGCAAAATATTTGCCGGTAAGTCCGCTGTGCCCATCGTTGGTCGAGAAAGTACTGCGTTCGAACAAATGTTTGACAAACTGGTTTGAAATACCTTCTGTGTAAAGAACAGTAGACTTAGGAAATTCTTGTTTTATGCCTTGTAAATCGTTGGTGACATACCAAGGGTTGACTTTTGAACTACCACCTCCGCCATACACTATTCCCATTACATTGAATGCATTGTCGGTTACAACAGTCGGATTAGCATTAGGACCGATGACAGCAATAACCTTTGGGTTAGCAAGCGGGAGAATATGATGTTGGTTTTTTAATAAAATGATACCTTCGGTCGCTTCTTGTAAGGCTGCTTCATTGGCTTTTGGATTATAGGTGGGTACAGATGTGTCAAGTTGTGACCTGTCAAAGAATCCCATTTCCATGCAAGCGCCATAGATGTGTCGTACCTTTTGGTTTATTAATTCTTCACTAATTTTTCCCTCTTTAATTAAAGGCATCAATTTGTTGTAAGTAAACCAGTCATTGCTTCCCATCTCCATATCTAGTCCGTTTAGAGCTGACTCAAGAGTTGAATGGGTGGCACCCCAATCAGACATTACCATTCCCTTGAATCCCCAATTTCTTTCTAATATATCTTTCAAAAGGTGTTTGTTCTCCGAGCAATAAGTTCCATTAACAAGGTTATAACCGGTCATTAGTGCTTTTACGCCTGCTTTTTGTACAGCAGCTTTGAATGGAGGAAGATAGATTTCTTGTAACGCTCTTTCAGAGACTTCTGTACTTACCGTATAGCGGTCAAATTCTTGATCATTTGCAGCGAAATGTTTGATAGTGGCTAGTACACCTCCATCTTGAACACCTTTAATAAAAGGAACGACAATAGCAGAAGCCAGATATGGGTCTTCTCCAAAATACTCGAAATTACGGGCATCTTTTGATGCCCGATAATTATTAACGCCGGGAGCTAGCATTATGTGGATTCCTCTTGCCCGCCATTCTTGTGCGTACATATTCCCTATACGATCGGCAAGTTCTCTGTTCCAAGATGCTGCCAACGACAAAGCTGAAGGGAAGGCTGTCGCGCGACCATTCCATCCCCATGATGCTATCCCCAAAGGGCCGTCAGCCATTTTGAATGCTGGAACTCCCAATCTTTCACATGGGTGAATGAAAAAGCCGTTGTAACCAGATAATACATCGATCTTTTCTTCGAGAGTCATGCGGTTAAGTAAGTCATTCATTCGTTGCTCTACAGGCAACGACTTATCCTGAAAAGGATAAGTCGTTTGTCCATATATCAGATTAGAGCAGCTGAATATAATTGCTATGAGGACATATTGAAGAAGCGTAATCTTTTTCATCAGAAATACATTATTAATATTAAGCCGTCAAAGTTAGCGCTTTTAGGCGGCTTTCTCTTGTTTTCTATTTTATTTCTTTAATAGAATTTTGTTGTCGCTTCTTTTTTTAGTCAGGAATCAGTATTTCTTTGCTCTTTTCTACAGTAATTGTCTTTTTGATACGAATATCGTCCGAGGCATCTCCTATCTGTAACTCGAAAGCACCCGGCTCAACAACTCTTTCCATCTTCTCGTTGTATAGGGCTAAATCGGATACGGGGAATGCTATTTTCACTTGTGCAGTGTCACCTTTCTTGATGAGCACTTTCGAGAAACCTCTCAATTCTTGTACAGGAGTAGCGACACTCGATACGATGTCGCGTACATATACTTGTGGTGCCACCATACCATCACAGCTTCCTGTATTTTTGATATTGATTGTCACTTCTATACTATCGTTGAAAGAGTAATCATCCTTTTGAGTAGTAGCCGACAGATAGTCGAAAGTTGTGTAACTCAGTCCGTGGCCGAAAGCCCAAAGAGATTTGGTGTCAGCAAATACGTAGTCTTGTTTCGGATTATTCTTACTGCCTGGGTTGTGGTAGATGCCTTTATCACTTGGAAGATAGTCGAAGAAACATGGCAGATGTCCCGTGCTTTGAGGAAACGAGAAATTCAATTTTCCCGATGGATTAATCTTGCCGAACAACATTTCAGCCAATGCATCACCTCCTCGTTCACCTGGGTACCATTGAACGATAATTCCTGGTACATGTTCTTTTATCCAAGGAATAGCGAAAGGCTTTCCTGCTATCAATACAACAATGGTCGGTTTTTTCTGCTGACAGACAGCTTCTACCAACTCTTCTTGGACACCGCTCAATGAAATGTCATTCAAATCGTGCCCTTCACCGCATATAGCTTTATCGCCAAAACTGCAGGAGCCTACTATTACAATTGAAAGGTCACTCTTTTGTGCAGCTTCGATGGCACCTTGGAAGTTCGATTTGTAGTCTGTGGTAATATCACATCCTTCTGCATAGTTAATCGCAACTTTGTCTTTGCACATTGCTTGCAGTGCAGCGAGCGGAGTGATGCCGACACTATTATCATTCATATAAGTATAATCTCCATATTGTACATGATCGGCATTAGGTCCGATGACAGCTATCGAATGGAGCTTACTCATATCCAGCGGGAGGATATTGTTCTCATTCTTCATCAATATAATCGACTCCTCTGCTATCTTCTTCGCTACGGCAATATGAGCAGGAGTGTGTACATGCTTGTTGTAGTCAGCTTTATTCGGTAATTTATAGTCGAATAGTCCCATCGCAAACTTGGCTGTCAGTATACGACTTACTGCTTGGTCTATATCTTGTATCTTCATGATTCCCTTATCGATCAGGTTTATCATTTTAGGATAGCAAGCATCTGATGCTTCAACATCCAATCCTGCTTGTACAGCTTTCATGGCACAGTCAGCTCCGTTCTGAGCAGTGTGATGGAATGAACATAACATTCCTATTGCACCCCAATCAGAATAAACATATCCTTTGAATCCCCATTGATTACGAAGAATATCGGTCATGAGATAATGAGAGGAAGAATTTGGAATTCCGTTCCATGAATCGTAGGAGGACATGACTGCCCAAGGGTGCGTAGCCTTAATGATAGATTCAAAAGGCTGAAGATAGATGGAAAGCAAGTCTCGTTCACCGCACGCTACAGATGCCAGATTGATTCCACCTTGAGGAGTTCCGTGTGCACCATAGTGTTTTAGCATAGGAGAGATATGATTTTCCAGATAACCTTTTACTTCTTCAATGCCGAATTTTGAGATGAGGAATGGAGCTTCTCCTAGACATTCTTCTACGCGACCCCATCTTAAATCACGACAGACATCTACATCCGGAGCCAATACTTGGGTGATGTTCTGTGCTGCAAGTTCCTCAGAGATACATGTGGTCATTTCTTTAGCTAAACTTGGATTGAATGTACTGCCTAAGGCAATTGCTTGCGGGAAGATGGTTGATCCCGGCTGGATGGAACCGTGAAGAGATTCGGAAACAGTGAAAGCCGGGATACCGAGGCGTGTGTTTTGGCGCATATATTGCTGGGCACTGTTCATATAAGCAAGACATTCTTCACCTTTATAAGGGAAACATTCGATGAATCCAGTGCATTTCTTATCTTGTATCAGTTGAGCAAACTTTGCTTTGTCGAGCTTTCCATTCATCCAGAAAGAATCACGATGAATATGTCCCATTTGGCATATCTTTTCTTCAAGTGTCATACGACTTAACAAATCCTGTACTCTTACTTGGACAGGCTGTTTTGGATCTTTGTACTTTGGTTTGTTTTGGGCCTGCATACAACAAAATGCAGACATCGAAAACAATACAATAGCTAGAAGGTATTTTTTCATTTTTAATTTGTTTTGGTAATATTGTATTAGTTCACAGTTATTTATCTCATTTATCTCTTAGATATTTTACTTTATTCAGTTACTCCAATCTCAGTCTAAACGAATCTCGCGACTAATGAAAATCGCATTCAGAATATATTGTAAGCCGCTTTTTTATGTTGTCTATTGTAAAGAATATAGAAAACTTTCAGGTAATCTCTTCATTTATAATGACTTCATGCGTATACCCTCAGTGACAAGAGTCGGTATGATAAAATTAGTGCAAGCGTTGCTCCCTGTAAATTGGAATATCATTCTCATGTTATTTATTTTGCAAAAGCATATTTGAATCCTTTTATTTTATTCCATGCACCACGGGTGAAGTCGGGTATCTCGACAGGAACAGAATGATGTTCAATAGAGATACGTGATAATTCACCAATACAGCACCATTCTGCCATGTCATATACATCCATATCTAACGGCAGACCATTGCGAAGGCAGTAGATAAGTCGGTAGTTCAAAATATAATCCATTCCTCCATGACCGCCAACCTTTTTAGCTGTAGCCTCTAATTCTTTGATAAAATCAGGTTCATATTTTTGTAGCAAGTTATCTCGTACGCTATCGGGTATGGCTACATGCATCTCCAAGTTTTGGTAGTTGACTTTTGATTTCAGTGAACCAACGCGGAAACAGAATTGTTCTGATGGGTATTTGCTAGCATAACCATCTGTACCTACTACTTGGTACATACGACTATAGGGGCGGGGAGTCATTACATCGTGTTCTATAAGTATGGTTTTCCCTTTTTGGGTACGAATCAAAGTAGAGGTTTCATCGCCATTCTGAAAATCATTCGTTTCTTTGCCCGTTAATTCTTTCACATGTTTATAACCATTTACCGACTTAGTGTCCATAGATACAAGGTAGTCCATTTTGTCACCCCGATGAATGTCCAATAACTGACAGTCGGGACCTATGCCGTGAGTCGGATAAACATCTCCACGGTATCTTTGGTTAAAGTCTAACCGCCAATTGTTCCAGTATAGAGGCCATACTTCATCCAAGTTATGGCAATATGAACCTTCAACGTGCAACACTTCTCCAAATAGTCCATGTTGTGCCATATTTAGAGTTGTCGCTTCAAAGAAATCGTATACGCAGTTTTCAAGCATCATGCAATGTTTGCGAGTCTTTTCAGAGGTATTAATCAGCTGCCATATCTCATTCAATGACGTTGCTGCAGGTACTTCGATGGCCACATTTTTGCCATGTTCCATTGCGTAGACAGCAATAGGAGTATGATGTATCCAATCAGTGATGACGTATACTAAGTCTATATCGCTGCGTTCGCATAGTTTTTTGTACGCATATTCACCTACATAAGATGCGGCTTGGGGGAGACCTGCTCTTTGAAGTGTTTTTTGAGCGGAGGCGATGCTGTCAGCGTGTAAGTCGCAAAGGGCGACAATTTTAATGCCCGGAACATGGGAGATAACTTCGAGTGTTGTTGATCCCCTCATTCCTAAGCCAATCACTCCGACACGTACTACATCCATTTTCGGGGTAGTGAGGTTAATTACATCGTGTTGTTTAGCTGGACGAACCGGAACAGACACTTTGATAGGATATGAAGATGTTGTTTTTGTTTGTGCATAATCGACTTGTGCGGTTAACAAGGCCGTTGCGAAGAGCAATGTTGTAATTAGTTTGTGCATGATATGATAATATTAAGGAATATCATTCCGAATATGACAAAGGTATAAAAAATATACTTCCGATGTTAAAGTCACGGAGGTAACCTTCGTGATAATTATTTAAGTTTTTCCACCCTCTTATTACAGAGATGTCATCTAAATTTAATCGATAGGTATTATTTGTCAACCTTACTGCATCCTTTATAGGATAAACAGCATTATATTTCATTAAATTCGGTTTTTCTCCAATATCCTTATTATCGATATAGATGTATTTTCCTTTCAGTAACAGCTTATTGACTGGGCAATCAGTCTTGATGGTGATATAATTGTGTTCGGATAGGTTAGAAGTTGCGTCGATAATTGTTCCTTTTATCCTGTCTATATATTTTTTCCCATTCAGCAGACTTCCATCATTGATGTATTTGTGAATAATTTTTCCGTCTTTGTCTATTGAAATAAAACCGAAGAAACCGCAAAAATAAAAATGATTATCGATGAAGTAATTATTATTATCTGTAGCATTGACGATATAGTCGGTCCTTCCATTTGCCAACTTAACTTTCAAAGCTTTTATTGTTTGATTATTAGCAGCTATTCCCCCAACAGTTACTGAAGCGGTATCAACCGACAAGATTTTGGATGTTTTGAAATAAGGTTCAATGATGGATGCATAGGTCTTTTCCCCTTTACCAGGGACTCTTAGTATAGGTAGCCAATGAGGATTATCCTTATTATTGGTCGGTGGAACAGCTTTTCCTATTTGGATGTTACGGTTATCCCCAATCATCGTCAGTTTGACATGAACATCTGTTTTTGTCCTTTTCCCTTTGCCATAGCAATTCCACGTGTCGACAGCATTCCAGTCAATGCTGAATTTCTTTCCAGCTACTGAAGCGCTCCTAACATCATATAATGTTTTCGTGTTGTATGTAATAGGTTTGGCTGGTAAAAAAGTGAGGCCTCTATATTGTGTTGCTGTACTGTCAATCTCGGCAGTATGAAAATTATACGTATAGGAGAGTGGACTATCTACGCGGAAGAAGTCGACAATATATGAATCATCCTTATCTATTCGAATTAATCCTGTTGTGCGTCTGTAGTGTTTGGCTCTACATACATTTCCATTTTGGACACTATCGGATGAGGCATCGATGAGTTTTACTATTTTGGAATCATCAAAATGCAGCGGCTTTCCATAGCCAACGATATGTCCGTTGTAATTCAGATTATCGAAACTAACGGTGTTATGAGCAGGAGTCGACTTATCCCATTGTTGTTCGGGATTCAAATCGCCACCTAAAGTATTTGGATAACCGAAATCGGGCATCAAGTCTAAATAATAACCGATATATCCTAGGTTGAGTGGGTCGGCATGATTATGACTTGCCGAACGGGTTCCGTAAAATAGCCATAGAGCTCGTTGTGTGAAAGCCTTTTCCTTAGTTGTAGACAAGCCGTCTCTTAGAATACCTAAGCCATAGGCTGTAAAGTTGTGAGATGGCAGTTTTAATAATCCGTCCTTTTGAATTGTTTTCCTAATTGTATTCTGTATGTTTTCAGGATTTTTTGAAAAAATATCTAAATGTATATCCTTTAGGTTTTGATTCTTCAATGTGTAGATGGCTTGGGCCATTTCTTTATCTTGGTATTTATGATATGCCAATATGAGGTTGTCTATATTTAATATGTCATAGTCAGGGTTTCCCTTAAAACCAGGCATGCCCGTTAAAGATGTATCTCCAATATGTGGGACAAATCGGTCGGTTAATAGATACGGATAATTTGATTTCATGAGCATCCTGAAGCGAGGAATGCCGAATATATCCGCTTGAATGCCTCCTTCTAACTTAATATTGTTAGGTAAATGATAACCATCTAATATTTTAGCAACAACCAACCAGTTAGCTAACCAACCAGCATTGTAGGCAATAGATATTTCATCTCCTTGTCCATCACGGCTAATTTTGTTTACCAGGTAATGCATGATGCTACCTCCATCGCGTTTCCCAGTTCCTTCCCAATCGCTATGTCCATTTCGAAAGACTGTATTTAACCATTGGAGAGTCTCAGGATAATGATTCATTAAGACTGCTGCTAATGCTAATGAAGATTGTTGCATTCCTGGGTTACCTTGTAAATCTCCGTCGGAAAAAGCTTTTGGTATTTCACGTAAGATGCCGTTCTCAAAATTACTTTTTATATTATTGGAGTCGCCTTTGTTTGGAAGGCCAGATCTTTGTGCTAATATCTGTTTTGTTTTATCGGATAGACGTTCTATTGCTGGGAACACGGCATCGTAAGCAAACATTATATCCTTTACCAGTTCATTTTCCCAGATGCTTCCTACTATTCTCCCTGCGGAAATATTTGTGTGCCATTTGAATCCATTATTTGGGAAACCGAAATAGCCATTACGGGGGAAGGTAGAAACATATAATGTCGGATATAAATCAGCAATGCGATCCAATAGTACAATAGCAGCATCTGCATAAGTTTGTGATTTAGCACGTTCATTCTTATCATTAGAATAGCGGGTAAACATATAAGCATACGACAAATCTTGAAGCATTGGCATCAGTCGCTTGTACCAAAGTGTCCAATGTGCATAATATGCAACGTATGTATATGGACTGCCGTATTTTTGCTTATCATTTATATTGAAGCGATATCCCATAGCGTTATCGACGCCCCAAAATGGATCTGTAGTGATTCGATGGATGAGAGAGTCGGGGATACCTGTTTCTTTCAAATGCTTTAACTGTTCAGCGTTTAGTCCTTGGATTGAGTATAAGTTAATCAGATTACCTTTTTGTCCTGCACGAATCAATGAGTCATTGTGTGCCTTTGCCTTTTCGGGAATGAAATTACCATGGCCATCTAACCCACTTTCGTAATAAGCCTTGAAATTATTCGTAGGGAAAGTCAGTTGACAGTTCGGACAAGTCAGTTTCCAATCAATTTTGCTCTCGTCGTATAGATAAGAATAATTGCCATATTTGTCGATAGCTTTTCTACAGACCAGACATCCTTCGGATGAATTAACAGCATAAGAACGAGGTATATTTTGAGAAGGGACAAGATCCCACAGTAGTCCAACATCATTGTGATAATAATCTAACCAACGTTCTGCCCGCCTTACAGTTTTTTCTTTTTCTTTTTTTGCCCAAGAGTATCTACGAATATTGTCAGTAGCATTTCGTATTTTATTATCTGTATAGAAAGATGAACAAATCTTGACAGGTTTAGCAGTTTGCCCTATTATTGTAACAATAGGGCAATACGCAGTTAAAACAAAAATGATAAAATAATAATACTGCCGCCAACCGAGATAATCGTTCTTATTTTGTTTCATACTTCCTTAAGGATTCGTAAAAGATAACGGTATATAGAATTGGGTTCCGATTGAAAAATCTCTTAAGTATCCCTTGCTATAGTCGTTTTCATCTTTCCAACCACGTATTACCGATGTATCGCCCAAATCAAGAGAATAAGTATTATTTGCTATTCGAGTGGCGCTAATTATCGGATAAACGGCGTTATACTTCAACAGAAATGGCGGTTGTTCTTTTATGTCACTATTATCTACATATATATATTTGCCTGAAAGTACGCTGCTATCAACTGCTTCATCTGTTTGAATGGTGATACTATTCTTGTTGGATAAAGTATTTGTGGCATCTGTAACATGTCCTACTATTCGATTCTTTGTTGTAGATTCACCAATGCATGTACCGTCATTTATATATTTCAATAGAGGTCTATCATTTGCGTCCAATGAATAAACACCGAAGAAACCGCTGAAATTGAATTTATTGTCAATAGTATATTTCTTATTCATTTCGCGTGAGCAGATGATGTAATCTGTACGGCCATTGTTCAACTTAACTTTGATGGCTTTTGCATCATTGTCTGAAACTGTCTTTGTGCCTTCTTTAATTGCAACAGTTTCAACAGACGATATTTTGCTCTTTTTGCAGTATGGTTCCGCTAATGTAGTAAATGTTGTGCTATCTTTCTCGTGGATTGAAAGGAGTGGTAACCATAAAGGATTGTTCTCCACATTTGTTGGAGGAATTGCTTCGCCTAATGAAATGTGATTGAACTGCCCCAAGACCGTTAATTTAAGGTGTATATCTGTTTTTGCATGTGCTCCATGTCCATAACAATTCCACGTATCGAGTACATTCCAATCAATACTAAATGAACTGCCACTCGTGGATGCTTCCTTCACATTTCGCAATGTTTTAGCATTGAAAGTTATTGGAGGCTCTTCGGAAAAAGATACATTGGAATATTTGGTATTTGAAGCATCGATTTCAGCAGTATGGAAGTTGTAGGAATATGGTCGACTACTGTTTACATGGAAAAAATCTACGTAATAGGAATCTGTATCATCGATGCGAATGAGAGCTGCGGTTCGTTCATACTGTTTTGCAAATAGCACATAGCTGTTTTCAACTTCATTTGAACTTGCTTGAATAACTTGTACTGCTTCAGTCGCATCAAAATGCAAGGGCTTGCCGTATCCGACAATGTGTCCCATATATCCGAGATCATCAAAACTTACAGTGTTGTGGGCTGGAGTAGATTTGTCCCATTGCTGTTCTGGATTTAGACTGCCTCCTAAGGTATTTGGATAGCCAAGTTCTGGAGTTAAATCCAAGTCATATCCAATGTAGCCTAAATTAAGCGGGTCGGCATGGTTATGACTCGCATTCCGTGTTCCGTAAAACATCCATAAGGTGCGTTGTGTGTTTGAATTTTTGCCATTGGCTCTCTCTCCATCACGCATAATGCCTAGTCCATATGCTGAGAGGTTATTTGATGTCAGTTTCAGTTCACCGTATTTTTGTATTTGTTCTTTGATACTTTGCTGTATCTTCTCAGGATCTTTTGTATAGATATCTAGATGTACTTTACTTAAATCTTTATCCTTTAAAAGATAGATAGCTTGTGCTTGTTCTGTCTTTTTATATTTGCTATAGCCAAGGATAAGGTCTTCGATGCTGATGATAGAATGATCTGGTTGTCCAGTTAAACCGGTATCACCGATGTGAGGAACATAGTTATCTGTCAGCAGTAGCGGATAGTTAGCATTAAATAATTTTTCGAAACGTGCATTATGATAAAGGTTAATATCGACATTCCCTTTCATGGTACCCTTTGTTGGAATTTTATAACCGTCAAGAACCTTTGCTATTAATGACCAATTTGGGAGCCATCCTGAATTATATCCCATAGATACTTCGTCGCCAATGCCATCCCGACTGACTCTATCGACAATGTAGCGCAATACACTTCCACCTGTCCTTTTGCCAACTGTTTCCCATTCACAGTTTCCATTTTTGAAAGTCAGATTAAGCCAATCTGTTGTTTCAGGGTAATGGTCTATGAGAACAGCAGCTATAGCTAAAGTAGATTGATATCCTGGATTACTTTGCAAGTCTCCGTCTATAAAAGCTTTGTAAACTTCACGCAGCACGCCGTTTTCAAAATTCAGTTTGATACGATTTGTATTGATGGCTGGATAAACGGCATCATAGGCTAACATCACTGCTTTGATGAATGTATTTTCCCACACGCTGCCAACTATTCGCCCCGCCGATAATTTGGTTCCCCAGTGATAACCACTATTCGGAAAGCCATAATAGTTATTACGAGGGAAAACCTCTACTTTCATTTCTGGGTATAAATCTGCTATCCTATCTAATAAGATAATAGCGGCATTAGCATAAGCCTTTGATTTTGCTTTTTCGATTGGGTCAGAAGAAAAACGGGTAAACATATAGGCATGCGATAAATCTTCTAGCATGGGCATTACTCTCCAGTACCACAATACCCAATGAGAATAGTAGGCAACATAAGTATAGGGGTCACCATATCTCTCTTTGTCGTTAGGATTGAAATGATATCCCATGCCATCGTCAACTCCCCATTTCACATCAGTCGTTATGCGATGAATAGTAGAATCGGATACACCTGCAGATTTCAAATCTTTCAACTGTTCCGCTGTCAGTCCATTAATTGTATACAGATTAATTAAATTGCCTTTTCCCCCTTTTTTAATTAGCATATCATTATATAGACGAGCTCTTTCAGAATTGAATTTTTTGTTTTTATCCAAGCCTCCTTCGTAATAAGCCTTGAAATTATTAGTGGGAAAAGTGAGATGACAGTTGGGACATGTCAGTTTCCAATCTATATGATGCTTATCATATAAATAAGAATAGTTACCATATCTGTTGATGCTTGTGCCACATACTAAACATCCGTTTAAAGAATTAACGGCAAAGGAGCGTGGAACCATTTGTGATGGCATCAGTTGCCACAGAGTATTGTAATTATCCTTGTAATCCGACAGCCATTCGTCTGCACGTTTCACATAATCGTCTTTTTCTTTTTTTGCCCAAGCGTATTTACGGATATTTTCTTCAGCATTACGTACTTTCTGTTCAGTGAAAAAGGTGGAATGGTGTTTGCATGGGATAGGAGAAAGTTTATTTATAGCATTATTCGGAGAAAACGAAAATATCCCTATCAAGAAACATACAAATATTTTATAGCTAACGGATTTTTTCATGTCGAAATGTTTTTTACTTATATGAGCATAACCTATATGCTATTACGTCGTGATTTGGAATGGTAATAGATTTAGATTTCTTTGTATTTCCCTCGATTTTCATAGACCAAAGATTGTAGAGTTTGTATGTCTTTAAATCGAAATTAAGTTCACGATTACTTATGCTGTCAGTTAAATTAAATTTTTGCCAATCTATGATGCATTTTTGTGGATGGCTGCCAACATTCAAGATGGTAAATGCCCAATCACCATTTTCCAATGGTTTTATCCAAAAATTCAAACTATCTATCTCAGTAAATTTTAGAGCTTGAACTCCAAGTTTATCTTGGTCGAGAGCTATTACATCTTTATTTGTCAGTATCTGTAGTGTCTCTTTAGACATATTGCGAATGTCATTGCCTAGAATTAATGGAGCAGATAACATACACCACATGGTAAAGTGAGCACGGTCTTCGTTAACTGGCATTCCGTTACCCACTTCAAGCATATCGGGGTCATTCCAATGTCCTGGACCTGCATATTGGCGTAAAGGAGCTTCTTGTTTGATAATAGAGATCACGCTGTCAAAACTTTTATAAATATCGAGTGTTGTACGCCAAGATTGGCATAGCGGTATTGCCCAGAGCCAAGGATTGTTCTTTCCTCCTTCGCAAATACTATAATATATACTGCGACCGGTTGAATTAAGAGCATCGCGCATCAATCTGTATGCACCGATTGGATTGATATCTTCAACATTGCACCAATCATGTTTCAAGTAATCTACTCCCCATCGAGCATATTGAATAGCATCTTGATATTCGTGTCCGAAACTACCTGGCAATCCAGCACATGTTTCTCTCCCAGCATCGGAATAAATACCTAATTTGAGTCCCTTCGAATGAATATAATCTGCCAAAGCTTTCATGCCAGAAGGAAATTTATTTGAATCACATTTTATAAATCCATCTGGATCTCTCTGAGGGCTTTGCCAAGTATCATCTAAATTAACATAAGTATATCCAGCTTCCTTTAGACCTGTTGAAACCATAGCATCTGCTATTTGCATAATTAAATTTTCGTTGATATCATGCTTAAATTTATTCCAACTATTCCAACCCATAGCTGGAGTCAGAGCTATTTCTTTATTTTTCTGTGCATTCATAGTCGGAGAAATGCATACAATAAGAATTATTAATAGATAGAAATATTTTTGTTTCATAATAGATGTATTTAAGAAAGTCACATTATTACTCTCATATTTTTATTAGTTATGCTCAGAGGTAGATAAAGGAATATAAAAAGTCGCTCCGATATTAAAATCCCGCAAAAAACCTTTTGAATAATCGTCTAAGTCTTTTACTGCACGAATAACAGAGCATTTGCCTAAGTTTAGCCGATAAGTGTCATCTTGTAAATAATATGCATCAATAATAGGATATACAGCATTGTATTTTGATTGAAGATAATTTTCCTTGATCTCATCATTAGAGATATAAATGTATCTATTCTTCAGTAGCTTTACATCTATGTGCTGTTCAAGTTTAATGGTAATGCTATTATCATTTGAAAGTTTATTTGTAGCATCTGTAACAATACCTGAAATTCTATCTAGAACATTTATACCTGCTATCGATGTTCCGTCGTTGATGTATCTTAAAGCACATTTCCCTCTTTCCTCAGAATAGACGCCGAAATAGCCATTAAATTCAAATTTATTATCAATCCGATATTGTTTATGTGTAGTATATGAGCAAACGATGTAATCTGTACGACCATTCGCAAGTTTAACTCTTACAGCTCTGGCTTCATTCGATGCAATCGGTTTTCCATCCAATGTGACTGAAACAGAATCTGCAGAAAGAATCTTTGACTTACCTTTGTAAGCTTCAGAAATTGTTGTAAATATTGTATTTCCTTTGCTTGAGAGCATCAGCATTGGCAACCATTTAGGATTATTACTGTCGTTTGTAGGAGGAACTGCTTCTCCTATTTGTATTAATGGATAATTGCCCAAGGATATTATTTTATAATGGACATCAGTATGAGCACGTTTACCATTGCCGTAACAATTCCATGTGTCGACGACATTCCAGTCAATGCTAAAATAATTATTTTTTGAAGACAACGAACGGACATTCCTCAATGTGTTTTGTGAATAGGATTGAGATCGTGAAGAAGTAAAATTAATATTTTCATATCGTGTCGCTGTACTATCAACTTCAGCTGTGTGGATATTATATTTATATGATTTGTTACTATTGACATGAAACAAGTCGATAATATAAGAACTTTCATTATCGATATGTATCATTGCCGTTGTACGTTCATATGCTTTCGCACATAGATTACCTTTATAATTCACGTCATTTGAACTAACATGGAGTAGTTTCACTTCACGTGTATCGTCGAAATGTAAAGGTTTTCCATATCCAAGGAAATGTGCATTATATCCGAATCCATCAAAACTTACAGTGTTATGGGCAGCTGTGGATTTGTCCCATACCATCTCTTCGTTATCGTCGTTCCAACCTTTCATCGTATTAGGATATCCAAAATCAGGCATTAAGTCCATTTGGTATGCATAGTAACCAATGCCTAAAGGATCAGCGTGATGGTGAGTGCCATTCTTTGCACCGTAGAACATACTCAGAGCTCTTTGTGTAGAAGGACTTTTTGCCGTTTTTGAAAAGCCGTCGCGCAATATGCCTAAACCGTAAGCAGTATAATTGTGAGAAGTTAAATATAATGCGCCATGTTGCCGTACATCTTCTTTTATGTCTTTTTGAATCTGTTCAGGGTCTTTAGTGTAGATATCTGCATGAACATTACTAATCTTACCATTCAACAGTTTATAGATTGCTTGGGCAAGTTCAACAGTCTTATACTTCTCATAGCCCAAAATGAGATTATTAGGATCAATAATAAAATATTCTGGATTGCCTACAAAACTGGGATTACCTGTACGAGACGTATCACCAATATGTGGAACGAAATTATCTATCATCAGCAGGTTCACGTTAGCCATAAACATTTGCTCAAAACGAGGATTATCATAGAGATCACTATCAAGTCCACCATTTAATTTTTTCCCTTCAGGAATTTCGTATCCATCTAACACTTTGGCAACAATCAGCCAATTAGCAAGCCAACCAGCATTATATCCAATTGATACTTCATCTCCTTGTCCATCACGACTAAGTTTGTTAACCAGATATAATAACGCACCGCCTCCTTCTCGTCGATGGGCTTCCCAATAGGTCTTTTCTCTGGCAAAGACAACATTCAACCATTCGAGTGTTTCAGGATTATGATCTATTATTACACCAGCCAAGGCCAATGTAGATTGTTCCATTCCCGGATTTCCATTTAGATCACAATCGTAATATGCTTTCGCCACTTCACGCAATACACCATTTTCAAAATGAGTTTTTAATGTAGTTGAATCGCCCTTTCCTAAATCTCCCGATTTTTTGATTAGCACATTCTTTGCTGTTTCCGATAGATTATCAATATGAGGATATATAGCATCATATGACAGCATAATACTCTTTATAAATGTATTTTCCCATACACTGCCAATTACCCGTCCTGTTACTGGGTGAGTGTACCAAGGATAACCGCAATTGGGAAATCCATAATAGCCGTTACGTGGAAATGATAATTTCATCTCCGGATATAGATCTGCAATTCTATCCAGCATTATTATGGCAGCATCACCATATCTTTGTGATTTTTCTTTCTCAAGCGGATTTTTTGAATATCGAGTAAACATATAGGCATGGGATAAATCTTCTAACATCGGCATTATCCGCCAATACCACAAAACCCAATGAGCATAATATGCCACATAAGTATATGGATTTCCAAATTTCTCATTATCAGATGGGTTGTATTGATAACCCATTGAATTGTCGACTCCCCATTCAGGATCGGTCATTATCCGGTGGATTGTTGAATCTGTGACACCGGCAGCTCTTAAATCTTTTAATTGTTCTGCCGTTAGACCATTTATAGAATATAAGTTAACCAAGTTCCCATGTTTCCCTTCTCGTAGTAATCTGTCATTATAACGTCGAGCCTTCTCTGGATTGAACTTCCCATCTTTCTCCAGTCCACCTATATAGTAAGCTCTAAAATCATTAGTTGGAAAAGATAGATGACAATTTGGGCAAGTTAGCTTCCAATCAATTTTATGTTTATCGTATAAATACGAATAATTACCGTATTTATTAATGCTTGTACCGCACACTAAACATCCGTTTATAGAATTAACAGCAAAGGATCGCGGTATCGATTGAGATGGAATTAAATCCCATAATGAAGAATAGTCTCCACCATAATCAGCCATCCAAGCATCAGCACGTGTAACGACATCATTCTTCTCTTTTTTCGCCCAAGCATACTTACGAATGTTTTCAGTAGCATTCCGTACTTTTTGCTCTGTAAAATAAGTCGAGCGATGTTTAACGAAGGTAACAGGGAGCGAATTTCCATCTGCAATTGATACAAATAATGGAAACAATTCTAACCCTATAATTGAAAAGACTAACTTGCCTAAATGTTTTTTCATCTTTATTCCTTTATTCTCAGTCGATATTCAATTACGTAGTGACTTGGAATAGATTTTATAGGATAAAGCTTGTCGCATACGAGTCAGTACATTTTCGTTTGCTTCCAACATGTGCTGAATAGTACCGGCTTTATACCATTCCATTACTCTATCCTGATGATAGAAAGGTTCGCTGTAGGTAGTCCCATTTTCCAATAGGGCGGCCATATTACAATAATAATCGTCATCCTTAGCTTTGGCTATCAGCTCTGCACGAAGTGTATTAAATTCGCTGATTTGTTCGTCGAATTTCTTTAAGTATTTAGATGGATGATATGTAGAAGCGTCCACATCTTTCAGAATAGCTTTCACAAAGATACCGCTAGCGCCATCGTGATTAGGCCCATCCTTACCAAGCAAACCTGCTATTGTGGGAGCCAAATCTGTTTGTTCAAAATAAGGGAGTGTACGGCCTTCGGCAATTCCGGTACCTATCCATAACATCGGAGTACGCCATGCTTCAGGGTCGAATAAAGAATGCCACCCACCAATGTTCTCACCATGATCGGCTGTAACAACCAGGACCGTATTGTCAAACATCTTGTTCTTCTTCATAAATGCAACAAACTTGCCCAAACATCTGTCGGCATTTTCTATAGCTTTCACGTAAGGAGAACCTTCTCCATAGATATTTCTGCAGTAAGGTTTGTCTTCTGAAGCTTGAGAAATTTCGTAACCACGTGTTCCTGAAGCTTGGAGATGGAGACGCATATAAACAGGATTCTGACTCTGTAGTATACTTATAGCAGAATTGACAACATCCTCATCTGTCATCGTCACATCCTGTATGGCAGTAGAGAAACCGCGTGCTAGACTTCTATAGTCGATAGCATTCGCAATCATTACCGTTTGTTGGGTTGGAAATAATTCTTGTATCATTTTATTCTCTGGCTTGAAGAAAAGAGTCCCTTGCTGCATCAGAGGATTAGGGAAGGAGCAAGTGCTGAACGAACGCCATGCACCAACAGTTGGGTGATTGGGGACAAGCACATACTCTTCAGGAATATAGGTGCCTTTTTTAGCTAGTTCGTTGAAAACAGGCATATTCAATTTAGAGGGAGCATCAATATTTATCCCATCAATAATAAAAAGGATTACTCTTTTTACCTGAGTACTTTGGGCGAACGATTTCGTCATTCCAAAACATAAAAATAACAATGCTAATATAAAAGTTCTTCTCATTTTTTTATTGATTAATAAGTCCTTCACTAAATATCTACTTACTGCCAACAGATATAGGCAGTAAGTAGAAAATGTTATTTAATTGCATTCTGCATTAAGGTAGCCTTCCAATCTTTTGCACCTGCACCAGGACCGAAGCGATGACCGCGGAGCCAGTCCCCTTGTGCATAGAAACGGAGCCATTCTCCCTTTTGGATTCTAAGGACGGCACGATATTCTTCTGGCGTGTCACGTTGACAAATATAACGTTCGGCTGGGAACATGACACCTTCGCCAATCCATCCCATAGAGGGATCTTGATACCCCCAAAGGCCCATTACGCCTGCTCCCTTCTCGAGGAAGAAGTCTTCGACAGGAATTCTAGTCAAAACAATTCCAAGTTGGATGTCTTGGCCTGGCTTTCCACCTTCAACTTTTACGTCGCGCATATCTTCCCAATGGCCACCACGAGCGGTACAATTGATATACATTGTATACGGATTATCCTTAGGACCGATACCCGTCACTGTCCAACCAATCGTTACACTGTCGTTGGACTCTTGAACGAGGCGTGCCTTATAAACGGGATCACCTTCTTTCTCATGTCGAACGGGATAAGCAACGCCATCAACGTACAGAACTAATCCACCACAGCCTCCAGTTTGTCCAACATGGATGATATCCATTCCCCACGTATTGTAATCAGTATGATAAGTATCACCTTTCAGCAAAGGCATGATAAAACCGTCATGATGCTTTCCGAAAAGGTCGAAATGTCCGTCATAACAGCGATAAGCTGCTTTGTCTGACTCCCATCCCCAGTTAGGATTATACCATGTATTGTTCCAGCAAACACGCTTCACTTGATCCTGTTTACGCAAATTCTTTATCCAAGAATCATATCCACCCTCTTCAGGAGCAGTCAACTTAAACTGTTTTATGAGTAAGTTGGCCATTTCATTCGTATTACCTTCTCCACGCAGCGTGTAAAACTGTTTCCAAAAAGCTTTGTTACGATATAATTTTTTCAAAGATACAATACGTCGGTCTGCAGCTAGGCGCAGATAATAGAGCATAGATTCGTTACTTTGAAGCAGTCGTTCCGAAAGATCTTTAGCAATATTATGGCAAATAAGTTTGTCTTCTATCATTTTCCAAACAACGTCAATTCCTGCTCCTTTACATTTACTCTCCAAAGCTGAAACCAAGGCCATGTTGAGATTATACAGGCGAGAAGGCTCTTCTGCCACAACTTCGCTATATGCAGAATTTAACTCGTCAAAGTTCCAACCGACAGGTTTGTTGTCCTTTATATCTAAGTTCCAAGAATCATCCCATTTGCCGTCGCCGTTGACATCTAGTGACATCTTATCGACGATGCCATCTTTGTTAGCGTCAATCCACTCGTACTTCATGTCTACCTTCTGATCATAATCGTAATCCACCTTCAGCCATGTCTTATCACTAGCCTTAATATGGATGCGCTTATCGCCTGCACTGTAGTAATATTCATTCGGAACTTTCGGATGCAGAACAACTTCGAAACGTTTGTTGAAAGGACCGCTATCAGGACCTCCAACTTTTGGCATCTCATAACCCTTTTCTTTTGAATCGGCAGCGAGTAGACCTTCCCAGCGTTCTATGGTATAATTAGGATCACCAATCACGATGTTCAAATCATTCTCATCCCATGTCAGTATCTCACGATTCCATATTTGTTTTGATAGGAAAGGTACCATGACATTGCGTTTTAGTATCTTAGCGGGAAAACCTTCAATCATGATGGTATTGCACATATCATCGCTATATTTGACTGATTGCTGTGATCCTTCGTTGTCTTGGCCCGACTGTCCGTCTCCAACAACTGCACTCAACGATACATCATAATCCCGAGGACTATCTTTAGTAGCATCATTGTCGACATCGAAGCTCCAACGCAAAGAATGGACGGATTGGCCAATCCCTACTAAACGAATTACTTCTTCGGTAAGACCGTCCCCATCACGATCAAAGAAACAAAATGGATTCTCAGAGAAGGTACTCCATTGTTTATCTCCAGGTTTGATATAAAGAGCATCGAAACTCTCGTCACCACCAAAGTTTGTCTTTTGTTCGCATTCCTTTTGGTAGTAGGTATAGTTGATGGTATACCATAATAAATTGTCGTCACCATCGTCACTGCTCCACCAAGCTCTGAGACCATAGTTAGGGTCAAAGAAGAAAAGGCACATACGGTCTACATCCTGATCTCCATCTAAGTCCTCGTAGCTGACCACAGCGTCTACCTTTCCGTCGGCATTATAATCGACTATATATAAGTCGCTGTCCATATCGGGTTCGCCTCCCATTTGCATATCACCGTCACGATCGATAGCACGTACGAGAATTGGTCTTTTAGAATCAAAATGGCGAGGGTCTACATCGACATACCAAACTTCTTCAGGTTTCCCGTCGTTGTTTTTATCTACATAATAACGTTTTCCCGACAGGTCGGCACCGACCTTCTTCACCATCGTCTGATCGATTTTTACCTTGTCGCCAAAGACATATTCAAAACACTTTTGTTGATTTAGCACTTGAGCTTTCAAAGTAAAAGGAAAACACAACAACAGAAGTAAGAAAGAGTAATAAATTTTATTTCTCATATATTCAGCTATTTTATAAAGACCTCCTTTATAGGTCTATTTGTCCACGTTAGCAGCTCTCTTCATCAATAATTGTGGTAATATTGATATTGATGTATCATAAGAGCAGCTTTTGTGTCCTTACATAAATTCAAATAAAAACTAACTAAATATAGAGTGCCGCACTCATCCTGCGCGGCACTCCATAAAATTGATTCACAATGCTATTCTATCGGATTACCATTGACCGATACTAATTTCAATATCCTTAGTTCACTCAAATTAACAACACTTGCTCTTGCAGAATCCATGAATCTTAATTTAATGAAACGGCCCTTTACTACGTTAGCAGTATTTGAAGGGTTAAGATAAGCTTGCTGCCATGTACTTGAGGCTGATGTTCTTACTTGCTGAACAACAAAGGTCCAACTGTTTAGACTTGGATTGTTATAATCATCAATCTTACCTCCCTTCTTTATTGGCAGGAACTTAAATTCGTCATCAGGAGATACATAGAAATTGATTGTCTTTGTATCATTATTTTGTGGACGCCCATAAGTGTTTACACCAACTACATAGTAAGGCTTTTGCATATCAAATACGAGACAGATATCGCCAGGAGCTCTCTTCGCTACACAAGTATGATAATCTGTAAAATTATAATTATAGTCATCAGGTGCTACTCCACCAGTCTTATGACCTGCACCATTTGTTCCTCCATAATTTGTATAAAGACCTGTTCCCCAGCAACTATGCCAATATGTATTCAAAACATTGTCGATAATAGCATAAGGTCCACCATTATCTCCACCTGATTGTTCTGACCAAGATTTCTGGTCACAATTATCAAATACTGGCTTCCATGTCGCTGTTTCTTCTGCACTGACCCATTCAGTTCCATAAGTTGGAGCTGTTACAATGATATACTGAACATGAGGATTTAAGTCTGTATTCGGAAGGGTAGTGGATTTCAACATTAAAGGAAGAACATAATGAACGTCATTCTTTAAAGGAGCACGTTTCAATGAAAGTACAGCAGTTCCAGTTGCGCTTCCTTTTGTAAATTGCAACGTTGGGAGTTTGCCATAAGCTTCGGTTGGTAAAGTCTCGCAAACATAAGAGGGATGTCCATTTTTGAATACTTGAACCAGGCTGTCTTTCTTTGATTCATCCCAGAATTCACAGGTAAAATCACGATCCAAATTGAAATGAGTAACAGTAGCTGTCAAGTTATAGTCTAATGTTTGATAGGTTATACTTGCATCATATTTATTGCCAGGAAGGGTTATTGTCGGCATATGGACATCAATGAATGTCATTATGCCATTTTTGTCAGCATTAACCGTGTCTTTTTCACTAACCATTAAAATAGGCAGAATAAATTTAGTTTTAGCCGTTACATTAGAAGACGACTGCATATAATTATATACTTTGTCTGCGTGAATGGTCATTATCAAATATTTTCCTATTTCACCGCTTTCAAAAGTCATTTCCTGACCATTGTTAAATGCATAACATTCGGTAGGTATTACTCTATAATCTAGACCTTGTTTAACATTATAAACAGAATCAATGGCTGTTTGGTTAACAATATTAAACTTCACATCAGCTTTTAATTTGGGATCACTCCCAGCCTTAAGAACAATCATAGAATCTTGATAATCTGTCTGAACAGTGCTCAAATCCAGAGATAAGGCACCACTATTCTTAAATAACAAAACTTTATGATAACTTTCTGGGAATAGCTTATCGTTATTATATTCTGAGTCACTGCAGGCAGTAATCAACAGGATACAACCAATTAAAAATAATATGTTAAAAACTATCTTTTTCATATTTATCTTCCATTAAATTAATATCCGGGAGCTTGTATTAATTGAGGATTACTGTAAACTTCGCTCACCTCAATAGGCATTAAATACATACGATCATCCCATTGGAAGGGTTGGTCAATCTTAGTACGAGTATTGAAATCTTCAAAAGAAGGACTCGAAACTTCTCCGTTTAAACCTTCACGTACCCCACTCTTTAACAATTGAGGAGCTGTCATCCATCTGCGTACATCATAGTAACGGGAATGTTCATCGAACAGCTCAATAGAACGCTCATTGCGAACCCATTCCATCAATGACATTCCACTCTGTTTAATCATCGTATCTGTCAAGTCAGGAACGCCCGCACGTTCACGAATGATGTTCAGGTTTGCCAAAGCATCCGATTCGTTTCCGAGAGCAGCATAACATTCTGCTAAGTCCAAGTAAAGTTCACCTAATCGAATTACCGGGGCTGGAATGGCTCTGATATTTGCTGGATAAGAAGCATCAGAAGATCCCCATCTTAAATTAGGATCAATCCATTTTTTAGTAAGAAAACCTGTAGTGGAAGTTAAACCTTTTGATGGATTATAGCCTTGCTTATTAGGATCACGCATATTTACTATAACGGGACTACCATTTGCCAATTTAGACGCATACTCACCGCCATTGTAACCAAGCCAAGCATAGAAACGTGGTTCACGGTAATTGCAAAGATTGATAACATCGGTACGCCCTGCAATTTCTGCCGATTTGAACCAATCAGCTTCAGGAGTGAAATTAGGGTCATTCTTTGGCAATAAGCCATTATTAGTATAGAAATGCTCGATAGGATATAGAGTTACTGATATAGGACTATCAGCAGGGAGGTTTTTCCCACTAACGGTTACTATGCTACGAGGTAAGTCCCTCATCCAATGCCATGGATTATAAGGCCAATAGGTATATTGGGTCTGGAAAAGAATTTCGTGGTTACCATCAGCTTCAGTGGTACAGGTTAGATAACGCATTAACATTACCCGCTCTTTTAAGGAATCGCTCATGTTTGCAATTGTAGGTAAAGGCATGCCTTGATTAGCACGATGTGCTTCTGAAGATTCGACGTCGTACAATTTACGTCCTGCTGCAGTAGCAGCGTCAATAGCATCTTTACAAGCATTCATAGCGCGAGTCCATTTTTCAGCACTGTAAGTATGGCTTACCAATTCTTTGCCGTAACCTGGAGTTTCCCATTTCGTGTTCTTCCAATTCTGATAAGGGAACGAACCATTCCACAATGGAGAAGCTGCATACAATAAAAGTCTTGCTTTTAAAGCTTTGCAGGCAACCGAAGTGGCACGTCCTAATTCGCTATCATCTACGGTAGCTGGAAGGACTGCAGCAGCCTGATCATACCAAGAGCTGATTGAATCGACGCAATAATCAAAATGTGAACGACCAGGAATTTCGTTTGCAGGAGTATTCTCGCTATAATAATGACCCATTACAGGAATAGGTCCATAAGCTTCTAGCAATAAGAAATGATAATATGCTCTTAAGAAAACAGTCTCACCAATCCAACGACTCACGTCTTCGTCGGATACATCGTCTGGACGATATTGCTTCATCAAATCAATGAATTGGTTACATTTACCTATATTATCATAAAATCTGTCCCAACGATCAGAGCGAGTACTGCTTTGAGAAGAAGTACCAAGTTGATTCCAAGAAACGACAGAACCTTGCATACCCCATGTACGTGGCCATACATATTCATCAGTTGAACATTCGAATTCAGAGAAGTAATATGCCCTCCAAAAGCCTTCATAATCAGAAAGGCACCAATTCAAACAAGAAGGTCTATCTTTAACTAAATCGGGGATATCTGCTGTTTCTGGAGGAACAACATCCAAATAATTACATGAGACCAGGCAATATGCTGGAATTGCAATTATTACAAAATTGATTATGGATTTTAATATTTTCATATTATTGTTTTTTAATCAAATTAAAAGTTTATCTGAGCACCTACATTGAAGGTACGCTGCAAAGGATATGAATTCCAACTTAACTCAGGATCCCATTCTTTGAAAGGTCCCCAAACGGCTAAGTTATCACCACTAAAGTAAACACGACAATGAGAGAAAGTATAACCCAATTCCAATGTTTTCCATCTCATGAAATTTCCGCAGCGTGTCCAGAAAGAACTCGATTGCAAGTTGTTTCCAGTGAATGTTGAATTCAAGCCTAGACGCGGATATTTGGCATCAGGATTTGGGCTGTCTACTTGCCAGTAATTATCTGCAATGAATTTCATTACATTCTTGTTTCCATTTCCAGCAACAGCTCCAAACGGAGACAGATCATTCATAATCATAATTGTACGTTTTGCCGATCCTGTGAAGAATACACCGAAGTCAAATTTTTTATAGTTTACATCTAATCCTAAACCATACTGAATACGAGGTGTACTTCCATAAGGTGAAATCATAACTCGATCCTCATATGTAATGACACCATCACCATTGACATCGCGATATTTGATATCTCCTGGCATTACCTTACTTGAGAAATTCGTTTGTTTTGGACTTAGTGCAATTTCATTTTCATCTTTGAAAAGGCCTTCGGAAATATATCCATAAGTAGCACTTAGCGGTTTGCCTTTTTGTATTTGCCAAACGTAGGGATAATTTGGCTCATCTTTATCGATGTATTTATTTTTTGTATAGGTGAAATTCGCACGAAGTTCGAAGAACCAGTCTTTATCTACTTGTTTCTTCCAATTAGCGCTTATTTCAAATCCTTTATTATCTACCTTTCCAATATTGCTCCAAGGAGTAAGTGCAAAGTCTTTTGAGCTGCTATAAACATAACCATAGCCTAAGACTTGTGGCCACGTAGCACGTTGCATCAAGATACGATCGCGCTTGTCATAGAAGTAGTCAAAAACAACATCTACTTGATTGAACAGATTAAAGTCTATACCTAAATCTAACTTCTTGACGCGTTCCCAATGTGCATTTTCAACAGCATAAGCTTGAATTGCACCTCCCCAATAAGCTGTATTTGATGGACCGAACCAAGCTCCACGACCTACATTGATTTTTACAGCATTCCTATAAAGGAAATGTTGAGCATTATCCAGATATTCACCTGTCTCATCATTACCAACGATACCATAAGAACCTCTAAATTTCATATAGTTAACGTAGGGAGCAATCGGTTTCCAAAAATCTTCATTACTAATTACCCAGCCTAATGATACTGCAGGAAAGAATTCGAAACGGTGAGTTTTCAAACGTTCCGTACCATTATAACCAAAATTGAATTCTGCCAGATATTTATTTTGATAATCGTAAGTAGCACGACCTGACCAACCTTGATTACGATGAGGCAACACATCCGAACGATATTCGCGCATCATGTACATTAACATTGCCGAAACTGTATGATCACCGAATTTACGATTATAGTTCAACCGTGTATCCAAGTAAAAGGTATTATCACCGTAACGGTAAGGAGAAGAATCTTGGCTGATATAGTTTTCGCCGATTTGTAATTGCTCTAAATCATATTTACTCATATCATCTTGTGTCCAACTACCATCTTTCACACGATAAAAATAAGGTTTCATCGACTCGTTGTAAGAGCTATAGAAGTAGTTTTTCCAATTGACTAATCCAGAAACGTTCAATCCTTGTGTGATAAAATCCAATCCTTGATAAAGATGAACTGATGTATTCAAAGTACTTGTATTATCTTGGTAATAAGAACTGAGCATCGTTGCATAAGGGTTGGTACATAGATTTGAACCATTCTGATATGCGTTACCATAACGAATGTATTTGTCACCTTCCTGACTAGGGAAAGTAGCCGGAAATTCAACCGGAGATACTGCATAAGTATCATAATATAAAGTAGATGTGCTTGTGCCAGGGCGTTTATCTTGACCAATCTGCACATTCATTCGCAAGTCAATTTTAGTTGTTGGCGTTACCTTATAAGAAATATTGTTTTGGAAGATATAATGCCATTGATTAAGATTATTCTTGAATGGAGCACTGCTCGGGACATTCAGAAGTCCTGTATTATGGTTAACTTGTAAACTCATATAATAGGTAGCTCTTGTACCACCACCCTGAATGTTGACGTTCACACGTTGATCCATATTATGGTTCTTGAAGAGTAAGCCATACCAATCGACGTTCGGATAAATGTATGGGTTAATGCCACTCCTGGTGTTTTCAATGTCTGCTTGAGAATAGCGAGGGGTAGCACTTAAGGTACGTGCTAAATCTGCTTCATTATATAATTCCATATAACGGGCACCGTCGACAAATTTCAACTTCCTCATCGACTGTAGATATGAATCTTCTAAAGTGACATGTATCTGAGCCTTACTGTTCTCAGCTCCATTCTTTGTCGTAATCAGCATCACACCATTGGCACCGCGTGCTCCATAAATAGCAGTAGCAGAAGCATCCTTTAAAATAGAAAAAGTCTGAATGGATTCAGCTGGAATATTATTCAAGTCTGTTGCAGAAATTTCAATGTCATCCAATAAAATTAAAGGAGTTGCACGACCACCGAACGTACCTACACCACGAATATAAAAGGCAGAAGCTGACCCAGGTTCCCCCGATCCTGTAACAGAAATAATACCTGCCAATTTACCTGCGAAGTTATTGGTAAGGGATGCACTCGGAGATTTTAACTCAGTACCGCTAATAGCAGTAATAGCACCCGTGACAGATATCTTCTTTTGTGTACCGGCACCGACAACTACAACCTCATTCAATTGTTCACTATTGGGCTGCAGTTGAATGTTGATAACTGCTAAATCGTCGACAGTCACATCCTTTGGCTTATAACCGATATAACTGACAATGAGTTCAGAAGAACTGTTAATATTGTCTATAGAAAACTTACCATTGACATCGGTGATAGCACCAGATTGGGTACCTTTGACACGTATGGATACACCGATAAGCGCTTCTTTTGTCGTTGCATCGGTAACGAAACCTGTTAGTGTTCGGGCAGTAGAACTTTTTTTCTTAATTTGTGCTTTCGGCTTTTGTTGGGCTTGAACGGCAGCAATTGTAACCTGTCTTCCTGATATCTTATAAGTCAATCCCGTCTTAGCTGAAAGCTCGTCAAGAATTTCTTTATTTGTTTTGTGTGTCAATATCATAGACACACTGTTATTGTTCATCCTTTGTACTTCCTCAGAGTATATTAGGATGTAATTACTATGATGTTCTATATAATCGAACACCTCTTTTATTGTCATTTTGTCTACTTGAACTTGCGTAGAGGAAATCTCTTTTTCATTCCCGTTCAATGCGGGTGCTGCGATACTCCAGGTAGGAAGTAAAAGCATAAAAAAGACATTGAATACTGAAAAAATTATAAATTTCTTCTTAATGTTTAAAATATTCATTTTCTTTGTCATAATATTCTTTTTTGGTTAACTATAAATTGCCCTTAAAAGATGTATTACTGGGGATAAATACTTGCATTATTTATTCCCTTTTTATATATCTTTCTATTATGCGTAAAGGCGGGATCGATATTCTTTCAATCCCAGGAAAATTGGCTTTGATTATTTCTTTTTCATAAGCATTATGGTTTAATAGGGTTAATAAGTTCGGTTAAGTATATACTTGAATTTTTCTTTTCTATTTTTATAGGCATAGTCTGTGATATGCATTCAATGACATCTTCAATATTATCTTTCAAATCTAGTTGTCCGTAAATCTTCTTATGTGCAATTTCAGGAGAGTAGGAAATTGGTACGTCATAATATATGCTAAGTTTATGTATTACGTTAGATAAATCATCACCTTTCAACAATAGTATGCCATTTATCCAACTGATATATGCACTTACATCTACTTTCTCTTTGCCGCTGATAGAGCCGTTCGTCAAACTTAACATGTCGTTTGGCGTAAGTGTCGCTTTGTGTGAATGGCTGTCGGTTACAGAAACGGAACCTCTTACCAGTACAATATTGGTCTTGCTGCTGTTATAAGTAGATATATTAAATTGAGTTCCCAGTACTTGCAGTTCGAAATCTTTTGATATTACCATAAAAGGATGTTTCGCATCGTGAGCTACATCTAAATAGACTTCTCCTTCAGCATAAATTCTTCGTTTATCGCCATAGAAGCAACGAGGATAAATAACCTTCGACAAGGAATTGACGATTAAGTGGCTGCCATCTGATAATTCAATGCGAGCTCGTTTCCCTGCAGGTACAATCAAACGGTTATATTCTTCATCGGGAGTGTCGTTATCTTTGACATTGCACGAATCAACTGCGATGTCTCCGTTTTTTGTATATTTAATGAAAGCATCGTTTTTCAAATTCATCTGTTTATTGGATGTGACTAAGGTCACATCTTTTATAGAGGTATTATTCATTTGTGCAGCCATGTCGCGGAATTTGCTGCTGTTGTTCTGATACATTCGCATGAAGAATGCAACGGAAAGAAAAATAAGAAGGACGGCAGCTGCAGAAGATGGAATAAGCCAATACAAACGACGAATATGCCTTGAGTGGTTGAGTTTTATCTTTTGCAGAGTTTTGTTTTTAATAGAAGAAGAATCTATCTCGGAGGGCATACTATTTTCCCAAAAATACTTTATCTTTATCTCTTCTGGGGATAATGATTCAGAATTTCTTTCGACTTCTTTGCGAGCATTCAGCTTGTCAAACAAATCGGTTAGATTATTTATCTCTTTAAAATTCATAATATACCTTTCTTTAAATTAAGACGCAAGTGAATATAAAATGTCCTATTCGGATTCGAATTATTTTTAAATTATAAGAAATCATGATTGATTTTTCATATAATCCGATATCTTTTCTAGTGCTGTAGCAATATGATTATTGATTGTTTTAATGGATATACCTAATATATCGGAAATCTCTTTATAAGGCAGTCTTTCAATTTTAGCTAGAAAGAAAACATGTTTGCATTTGGCTGGCAACTGCTGGATAGCATCGTTTATGGATTTTATTTCTTCTTTACTGATGATGTTGTTATCGGGAAGCGTTACTTCAGTAAATAAGAAGTCGTCTAAATCGTCAAATGAAATAGTATCTAGATGAGTTCCCTTTCTAAGGAAAGAAATACTTTTTCGATAGGCGACAGTATAAATCCAAGAACGGAAATTAATAATATCGTTCAGATTTTTTCTTTGTTTCCACACTTCAAAAAAGATGTCACTTACAATTTCTTCTGCATCTTCTTTGTCTTTAACAATGGCATAAACATAATGATACATACTGGATGAATTGCTTTCTATCAGGCGTTCAAGAGACTTTTCATCACCTGCAATAATACCAGATATGTAATTTTCATTCATCAGCAGTAAAGTATGATAATTTATGTTTATCGCAAAAATAACGTTTTATTGTCAATAAACAAAAATAAATGTAATTAATGATTAATTCATAATTATGTCACCAATTTTTTGTAGTTATGTTCTCGCGAGATCATAGTTATGTTGTTGTGAGAACATAGTTATGAAAATTCGAAATCATAGTTATGATTCGATCACAACATAACTACGAAAAATCGGTGATAACATGATGCCCTTAAATCTATATTCGGACTATACTTTGATGAAGATATGTAGTTTGTATAGAGTACGAACGATGATGAACACAATTAAAGCTTGGACACAGACGGCAACAACAGGGTAATATACGTTCAGCCATTGCTTGAGACCGAAGAATAGTGAGTCAGAAATGGACGTGAACATAACTCTTTCGAACAGACAGTATGCAAGTAGAGAGTTCATTCCGTAATATTTCAGCCAACCGATTCCTTTTATCCATCCTTTGATGTCTACTATATAGAAAAATAGAGCCATGAGCAGAAAGCAGATGCCACCGCTGAAAAGCGTCATCGAGCTACTCCAAATTTTTTTAATGATAGGGAATACAGGATCCATCAATAAGCCGGATACAGTTAGTACGATACCGATAATAAGTAATAACCGTAATTTTTTGATTGTATCTTTCCCTCCTTTGAGGATGTATCCTGCAAAAGCACCTAACATGACTGTCACGATGAAGTTTAAGCTACTTAGAATCCAAGTATAATGATAGTTCGGGTCGAACGACCAACTGCCGTTTTGCCAGATAACACCGTTTCTGAATTTACCCAGTACTGCCTTGTCGATAGTTTCAGCAATATTAGCACCTTGCGTATAACTGTTATCTCCTAATGTGACGAATACTATCAGATAGATTAGAAAGAAGAGGATGCAGGAACCAACTTGCACCTTTATAGGGAAATTAGCATAAAGAATGGCGGCAACGAGATAACCTACGGCAATGGATTGCAATGTATTATCGTATATGTAAAACTGATTAGGGTCTAGAGCCAAGAGATTGCCTTGCATAATCCATCCTAAGAAAAATAGGATGAAGAATCTTCTGAAAACTTTCTTATAGAAAGCTTTGTCTGCCTTTTGCGCCCCGTTCTTATATTTTGATAGAGCGAAAGGAATGGTAATGCCCGACATAAACATGAATAGCGGCATGATTATATCCCAACAAGTAAATCCATGCCAATCGGTGTGACTGAACTGATTGAGAATACCGCTCCACGATGGGTCATTTTTTATAGTGAGCCATTGCACAAAGATAGGTGCAAACATTACAAGCATAAATAAATCGAATCCTCTGAGCACGTCCAATGACGCTAATCTCTTCTTTTCATTTTCCATAGCAGTAAATAATTATTGATTTAGTGGCTCCAAAAGTAGTGTATTAATTAGAATGATGATAATCTGCAGTATTTTTTTAACAGATAATAAACTTTTGCCAGAACAATCGGAAATAAAAAAGAAGATACATCATTTTTAACGTATCCTCTTTTACAGTGATTTGGGCGGGATTCGAACCCGCGACCCACAGCTTAGAAGGCTGTTGCTCTATCCAGCTGAGCTACCAAACCCCATTAATGCGGTGCAAAGGTACATCTTTTAATTAATAAACAAAAGAGATTTATTATTATTTTGTTCTTTTGAGCACCACAGCCGACCGTGCCGGCAAGTATAGCTTCATCCATTCTTTATGTTCTTTCTCATAAAGAGGGTCGTGTAAGGTGAAATGCTTAACGCTGTCGTCCGAGAAGCCGAAACCGCCAAAGTCTTTACTATCTGTATTCAGAATAGTCTCATAAGTACCCGGTGCAACCAAGAATCCGTAATCGGTAAACGATTGTTTTGGATTGAAGTTGAATACAAAGACAAGGTCACCACGTTGGTAAGCTAAGACCTGGTCACCATCGTTATGCCAGATTTCTTGTATTGTGAGACCTTGGAATTTATTCATCCCTTTGATGATGCTCAGCATGGCATTATCGAAATCGTTCAGATAGTGGTAAGCATAATTCGGATTATCTACCAGGCTCCATTGACGGCGAGCATATTTGTACGACCAGCCGTTCCCTTCGCGAGGAAAATCGATCCATTCGGGATGTCCGAATTCATTGCCCATGAAATTCAGATAGCCGCCATTGATTGTTGAGGCTGTCAGTAACCGTATCATTTTGTGCAATGCCATTCCACGGCGAACAGTATAGTTTTCATCACCAATCTGCATATGCCAATACATATCAGCATCAATCAACCTGAAGATGATAGTCTTGTCGCCCACTAATGCTTGGTCGTGACTTTCGGTATAGGAGATGGTCTTTTCATCTGCACGTCGGTTCGTTACTTCCCAGAACATGCTCGAAGGTTTCCAGTCTTCATCAATCTTCTCGGTAATCGTCTTAATCCAGTAATCAGGAATATTCATTGCCATGCGATAGTCGAAACCATATCCGCCGTCGGCAACCTTAACAGCCAGTCCTGGCATTCCCGACACTTCCTCAGCTATAGAAATAGCTTTCGGCTTAAACTCATGTATAAGTTTATTGGCCAATGTCAGATAACAAATAGCATTATCGTCTTCATGACCATTATAATAATCGCCGTAGTTACTGAACGCTTCACCCAGACCATGGCTGAAATAAAGCATTGAGGTGACACCGTCGAAACGGAAGCCGTCGAAGTTGAATTCGTCCAGCCAGTATTTACAATTGGAGAGCAAGAAATGAACGACTTCATTTTTCCCGTAATCGAAGCAAAGAGAATCCCATGCCGGATGTTCACGGCGAGCACCAGGATAGAAAAATTGATTTGGGTCTCCTGCGTAATTGCCTAGACCTTCTACTTCATTCTTTACCGCATGCGAATGGACAATGTCCATAATGACTGCTAATCCTAAGCCATGAGCTTCATCAATCAGTTGTTTCAGCTCTTCAGGAGTGCCAAAACGGGAAGATGGAGCGAAGAAACTCGATACGTGATAACCAAAGCTGCCGTAATAAGGATGCTCTTGAATGGCCATTATTTGGATGCAGTTGTATCCGTCTTTCACAATGCGTGGCAGAGTCTTCTCGCGGAATTCATTATAAGTTCCCACCTTTTCCTCTTCTTGTGCCATACCAACATGACATTCGTAGATAAGGAGCGGGTCGGTATTTGCCGTAAAATCTTTATGTTTGAAAACGAAAGGTTGTTCGGGGCTCCATATCTGGGCCGAGAATATCTTCGTGTTTTCATCTTGAACAACACGAGTAGCCCATGCAGGAATGCGTTCACCACAACCATCTTTCCAATGAATCATCAACTTATATAAATCTTCGTGATGCAAAAGATTTAGAGGAAGGTTTAATTCCCAATTTCCATTTCCGATGGCATTAAAGGCATATTGCTCACTTTCTTTCCAATCATTGAAAGTCCCGATTAAATAGATATGGGTTGCATTAGGTGCCCATTCTCGAATAGTCCAGCCTTTATTGGTGCGATGTAAACCGAAATAGAGATAGCCGGTAGCAAAATCCGATAATGTCTTTTTGCTATTATTTGTTAGTTCAGCTTCTTTATCTATGGCATGTTGGTGACGACCAAGGATAGCATCAGCATAAGGAGCTAACCATGCATCGTTTTCTATGAGTGCTAATTTTTTTTCCATAACTAATTCATTGAGGAGTTCATTATTCCATTTCGTCGATTGTTATATTTACAAAATCGTTCAAACGTTTCATCTGTTTGAAGACTTCATCCAAAGTATCTAATAAATCAGGTTTATAGAAGAAGCTGTCTGCGACGTTCATACAGCAGCTATAGTCTTTGCATTTCAAGTAATCGATATAAGGATAATCTTTGGGATAACCCTTTGGTGCCATCTTCATCTTTTCGAAACCGATGGTAAGGAAGAAGCGAGAAAAGGCTGGGTCTTCGACAATAGCGCGAAACTCATCCATATTGTCGTAAACTGCTAAGCGGAGAGCCTTTTGCATTTCGTTTGTGACACAGATGCTGCCGCTGCAGAGCATACAGTTGTTCGGTTCTAAATGGATGTAATATCCAGAATGTGCAGATTTCTTTCCTTTGGGGTTAATATATCCTCCTATATGACGTTTATAAGGAGATTTATCTTGTGAAAAACGAAGATCGCGATAAATTCGGTAGGTACAATCACCGGGCTGAACATTACGGACACTCTCGTCGAATAGAGAAATACGGGCTATGATTTGGGCTAGAAAATTCTCGAACTCAATACGAGCGCTTTCGTATTCATCTTTATGTTCTTTGAACCAATCCCTGTCATTATGGATATTGATATCTTTTAGAAATCGAAAGATAACTTCTGCATTCATCCTCATCTTATTTTGTTATCACAAATATACAATATATTTTCATTCAGTGTCGCTTTATCGCGATAAATCGAACAGATAACTGACTTTGGCATATATCGTCGTATGCGCGGCACGAGAGAAATAATCTTTCTTTGTGGTATTATAGAAGTCGGATAGTCCGTAATAATATCTACCTTCGATAAGGAAGTTGCCTGCACCTGTTTTCAATTCTAATCCCATGCCGCCGGTGATGCCATAATCGAATTTTTTATCTGCCATCTTCCCGTATTGTTCAGTAACTGTTCTATTGTTCATATTAAAGTTCGCACTCATCTTTTCATTTTCACTGAGGAGGAAGCCAATCTGCGGTCCGAGGTTAAAGAAAACCTGAATACCGCGCGGTTCTTTTCCAAAAGCCAGGTGAGCCAAGAACGGAATTTGTACGTAGTTCATCTGTCGGGAATAAGTATCACCTGAGTTATCGTCAATTTTCTCATCCCAACCAACTTGCGCATAATTCATTTCCAGTTGGGCACCGCATATCATTGAGAAATATTTCTCGGAGATATAACGGGCAGTGATACCACCGGTTATACCACTATATCCGTTCTGTTGGATTCGCGGTTGGAAGCTTACGGAATTATGACACATACCCGCATTGAAGCCAACAGAGAAATTATGTCGTTGTTCTCCAATTTGTGCATGAACAGAAAGTAAGCTAACCCATACAAGCACGAGGACAATATATAATTTTTTATTCATCATCGTATTTAATCAAAATCGAGTTTTACTACTTCCGACTGTGGTGTATAATGGATGAAAAAGACTTTCTGATTGATGAAACCTCCCCAATTGTTTACTCTATTAAAATATAGACCGGTTTGGACAGGAGTAGGTTTCAACTTATGAACGTTCTCATCTAATGCAGAACCATATTGCGATAGGCCTTTCAAGAAGAAAAAACCGGTATCAAAGCCCAGCATGCCATATTTCGGATAACGGTTCTCCATTAGTTTATGGTACCAATACTGGAAGTCCTTCTCAAATTTTTTGGATTCAGGCAATAGGCTATTGGTATAAAAAGAAGAATAGAAATAGGTATTGACTGTAAAGAACTGTTTCAGGTGTTCTCTTGTCACGGTTTGCCACTCAGGATAGCCGAAGAGCTGTATATTCATCGATCTGTTGTTGCGAACCAGCAATTCCAATTTCGGTAGTATCTTGATAAGAGTCACATGATTGCCCGAAGTAGGGATAAATATGTTTTCGTGATCAGAGAATAAAGCATCTGACATATCTTCCAATGAGGCTCCGTCGCTGATTGATGTGAATATAACACCTTTTCGCGTCAACTCATTTTTCATTCCTCTGATAAATTGTTCCTTGCTCTTATCCGAAGTGCTGTTCTCAATGAATATTACATTCGGTTTCTTGAATTGTTTCAGGAAATGATTGTAGACACACGAATAAAGGTAAAGTTGAGGAGTGTTGATCTGATAAATGTACGGGTTGTTGAATACTTCTTCATCTTTCGATGTAAAAGGAATAACCAGCCGAATCTTATGGTTCTTGGCAAAAGTTGACAGCGGTTTAATCTGGTCTTTATCCAAAGGTCCGAAGATAACGTCCATATCAGCCAATTCGCTCTTCGAAGAGATAAGCGATTGGATGTCGGTATCGGCATCATAAGCATATATATCCATCGATACGCCGCAATGTTTCAGACTGTCGGCAGCAATCAGGAATCCTTCGTAATATTCCACCATTCTGTTGTCTTTCGTAAAAGGCAAGATAAGAGCAGCCTTGATGGTTCCTATTTTCTTCTTATATGAATTGCTGTTAGTGAATAACTCTTTATCTGTCGGTATAGGCTCGGCTGCTTTTTTAGGAGATGGATAAGGGATAAAAATCATATCGTCCTTCTGCAATCCTTTCTCCTTCAGACCAGGATTGACAGCAAGCAGCTCGTCGATTGTTATTTTATATTTTTTCGCAATGCTATAGATGGTCTCTTTCTTTTTTGCCTTGTGAACATCTTTGTATCGTAGAGAAGAAGATACGTCGTCCGACGACTTCTTTGTTGCCTGCACGGTCGTCTTATTTCCTTGTTCGGGGTTCGCTATATTATTATTCTCGCTTTTAATCGGGATGCGTATAACTTCTCCTGCATGAAAATTATCAGCATTCAAGCCTGGATTGAGATTACAGATATCTTGTGCCGAAACCTTATATATAACCGTCAGCCGATAAAGTGTTTCGCCCGACTGAATAGTATGGAAAAAGGAAGTTGCATCTTTAGATTTCTGTTGAGGAATACGCAATATCTGTCCTGCATATATTGCCTCATCACTGCCAGGATTAAGCTTGTTGATTTCGGAAACAGAAACGTTATACATGTTGGCGATAGAATATAAACTCTGCCCAGACTGCACAGTATGCAGGAAATAGGTTTGGTTCTCTTGTGCTATTCCTCGGATGCCCAGCATGCTTATCAAGGAAAAGATAAGAATGAAGTTTTTGAATATTTTCATTAATAATCTTTTTTCAGTCTGCAAATATACGAATTATCAGGTAAAAACAGTTTCTTGTTTTCATTTCTTTAGGTATTAATCTTACTCTCGACTTATAAATACTCCTAAATAGGGTAAAACTTCTTGGGATGGGGAACAATTATCAAACAAAAATAGTAATTTTGCATTTCAATTTGAAAGAAAGATGCCAAAGGACTATATAAAAGTGTACGGTGCTCGTGTACACAATCTTAAGAATATTGATGCCGTCATACCCCGTAATAGTCTCACCGTTATAACCGGTCTGAGCGGAAGCGGCAAGTCGTCGTTGGCTTTTGATACCATATTTGCGGAAGGACAGAGACGATATATCGAAACCTTTTCCGCTTATGCCCGCAATTTCCTCGGTAATTTGGAACGTCCTGATATGGATAAAATAACAGGATTAAGTCCTGTAATATCTATTGAACAAAAGACGACAAATAAGAATCCACGCTCTACTGTCGGTACAACAACTGAAGTTTACGATTATATGCGTTTGCTTTATGCAAGGGCAGGAGTGGCCTACTCTTACCTTTCCGGCAAAAAGATGGTGAAATATACGGAAGAACAAGTCCTCGATTTGATATTGAAGAATTATCATGATCATAGGATTTTCATTCTTGCTCCTTTGGTACGTTCACGTAAAGGACACTATAAAGAACTCTTCGAAACGGTTCGTCGGAAAGGTTTTATTCATGTTCGGGTAGACGGTGAAATGCGGGAGGTAATGCCTGGTATGAAAGTCGACCGATATAAAAATCATGATATCGAGGTTGTCATCGATAAACTGTCGGTAGATGAAAAAGATACGACACGATTGAAACAAAGTGTGGCAACTGCGATGAAGCAGGGGGATGGATTGTTGATGATCCTTGACAAGCAAGACGATTCCATTCGCTATTATAGCAGACGGTTGATGTGTCCAGATACCGGTTTAGCGTATCGAGAACCTGCTCCACATAACTTTTCATTTAATTCCCCACAAGGTGCTTGTCCTAAGTGCAAAGGACTGGGTATGGTAAACCAGGTAGATATCAACAAGGTGATACCTAACCGTTCTCTTTCGATAGCAGAAGGGGCTATTGTTCCTCTCGGCAAATATAAAAACACCATGATATTTTGGCAGATTGCCGCATTGCTGGAGAAATATGAAGCAAACCTGAGGACTCCGATAGAAGAACTCTCTGAAGAGGCTATCGATGAGGTGCTGAACGGAAGCGACGAGCGTATCAAAATAAAGAAATCACTGATAGGAACTTCGTCAGACTATTTTGTAACGTATGAGGGTGTAGTGAAGTATATCCAGATGTTACAAGAGTCGGACAGTTCGGCAACAGCACAAAAGTGGGCAACACAGTTTGCTACGACAGTAGTTTGTCCCGAATGTGGCGGTACTCGTTTAAATAAGGAGGCTATGCATTACTTGATTTACGATAAGAATATATCGGAATTGAGCAATATGGAAATTAGTGATCTCTACGAATGGATGAATCATGTAGAAGAGCATCTCTCGGATACACAGAAGAAGATCGCTGAAGAGATTCTGAAAGAAATACGTACTCGTCTGAGGTTTCTGTTGGATGTAGGATTAGATTATCTGACGTTGAACAGAAGCTCCGAAAGTCTTTCGGGCGGTGAAAGCCAACGTATCAGATTGGCTACTCAGATAGGTTCCCAACTCGTGAATGTGTTGTACATCCTCGACGAGCCTAGCATCGGTCTGCATCAGCGAGATAATATGCGACTTATTCATTCATTGAAGGAACTGCGCGATTTGGGCAACACAGTGATTGTTGTTGAACACGATAAAGAGATGATGCTGGCAGCCGATTATGTCATCGATATGGGGCCGAAAGCCGGCCGTTTAGGAGGTGAAGTGATGTTCTCAGGAACTCCTTCCGAGATGATAGCATCCGACACGCTGACGTCTTCTTATCTGAATGGTAAGAAATCTATCAAGCTGCCCGACCACCGTCGGAAAGGTAATGGACATTCCATATGGCTTCGTGGATGTGAAGGCAACAATCTGAAGAATATAGATGTAGAATTTCCGCTGGGTAAACTGATATGCGTAACCGGTGTATCGGGTAGCGGCAAGTCGACTCTAGTAAACGATACCCTTCAGCCGATACTCTCTAAGAAGTTCTATCGATCCCTGCAGATGCCATTGTCGTATAAATCTATCGAAGGCATCGAGTTTATCGATAAGGTGGTGAATGTCGATCAGTCGCCATTAGGCAGAACACCTCGTTCTAATCCCGCCACATATACGGGTGTTTTCAGTGATATCCGTAATTTATTTGTCGAGCTCCCCGAGGCGAAGATTAGGGGATATAAAGCAGGACGCTTTTCTTTCAACGTATCTGGCGGTCGTTGCGAGGCTTGTCAAGGCAATGGCTATAAGACAATCGAAATGAACTTCCTTCCCGATGTATATGTTCCATGCGAAGTTTGTCACGGGAAACGCTATAACAGGGAAACACTCGAAGTGCTCTTTAAGGGAAAATCAATCGCTGATGTCTTGGACATGACGATAAACAGAGCTGTAGAGTTCTTCGAGAACGTACCGCAGATATTGAATAAGATTAAGGTACTGCAAGATGTAGGAATGGGATATATCAAACTGGGGCAATCGTCCACTACTCTTTCAGGCGGTGAGAGTCAGCGGGTGAAGTTGGCTACCGAACTCTCTAAGCGCGATACGGGAAAGACACTATATATATTGGATGAACCGACCACAGGGCTGCATTTCGAGGATATCCGTGTGTTGATGAATGTGCTGAACAAGTTGGTCGACAAAGGAAATACGGTTATTGTCATCGAACATAATCTGGACGTGATAAAGATGGCCGATTATATCATTGACATGGGCCCAGAAGGTGGTCAGGGCGGTGGTAATGTGCTCACCACAGGAACTCCCGAAGATGTAGCAAGAAGCAAGAAAGGGTTCACTCCACAGTATCTGGCCAAAGAGTTAGAAGTGTCTTAGTCGTTGCCTATTTTATCAATGCTTTTATTCGTTGCAGAAGGGTAGGATGCGAATAGCTGACAAATACCACTGCTGGATGAGGAGTCAGATTTGTCAGTGCTTTCGATGATATCTTCTTCAGCGACGATATTAAGTTCTCTTCTAAACCGAATCGCTTGACAAAAGCATCTGCCTGATATTCGAATTTTCTCGATAGGACGTTCATGCCTATTCCTAACAGGGTGGAAAAGAACGAATACAACATGCCGAAAGCCAGTACATTCAGATGGAAGTTGGCTTTCGTTCCGCCCATAGCTTGAGCCAATGCATCACTCTGCAAAATTAATCCTAAAAGGAAGAATAGAATAAGTGAATAAGGAAGACTGATGAACATGTTCTTTAATGTGTGCTTATGTTTGTAATGTCCTATTTCGTGGGCTAACACTGCTACTATCTCATCGGTCGATAAATCGTTCATGAGTGTATCGAACAGCACGATTCTTTTCTTCTTCCCCAATCCTGTAAAATAAGCATTTGCTTTTGTCGAGCGTTTAGAACCGTCGATGACATATATATTCTTAAGTCCGAATCCGGCCTTCTTAGAGAATGATTCGATGGCAAGACGGAGTTCACCGTCGGGCAGGGGAGTTTGCTTATTGAATAGAGGTACTATCAGTTGGGAGTAGAACATCGTCATGAACAGACTGAATGCTGTCACACATGCCCATGCCAGCAACCAGAAATAAGTGGGCGTCAGTTGATAAATCCACATGATTAAAGCCAATATGCCGCCACCGATAATGGCAGTCAGAGCAAGCGATTTCAGCCTGTCGGTGACAAATATCTTGGGTGTTACTTTATTAAAGCCGAATTTTTCTTCTATGACGAAAGTATCGTACCAGTCGAAAGGGATAGAAAGAATATCGTTTGCTACATATAAGATGCCGAAGAACGACAGGGAGACGAGGATGGGAGTAGAGATACGTGCTTGCAGCCAACCGTCGAGCCAGCCGAATAAGCCGAACGCAAGCATTACCATAATGATGATGAAACTCAAAGAAGAAGTGAGCATGCCGAATCGGGTATTGGTCCGAAAGTATCGTTGTTGCTTGTTGTATTCCGAGTCCGAATAAATGCCAGAGAGCAATTCAGGAATAGGACTCTTCGCACTTTTCACATTTAGAGCAGAAAGTATTCTTTCAAAAATAAAATCGATAATTACCAGAACGATAATCGTTATAAATATAGCTTTAACCATGTCCTTTTCTAAAATTTGCGCCAAGATACGCCAAAATATAAAGATAAAAAAAGATTTTCCTTTTTTTGTGATTGCGAGGTTGTCATCGTAATCTTCTCTTTTTATCAATATCGGGAAGTATTGCTAATTTATACTGTGAAATGAACATTTGTTTAATTGCATAATATGTCTATCTTTGTAAAAATCAAATATATAAGAATATGAATGCAGACATCGGACTAATTGGATTGGCAGTAATGGGGGAGAACCTCGCTCTGAATATGGAAGGTAAAGGACTTAAGGTGGCTGTTTACAATCGCATCGTTCCGGGTGAAGAAGGTGTGGTAGATAGATTCCTCCAGGGGAGGGGTAAGGATAAGTCGTTTGTGGGTTGTTACTCTATTGAACAGCTGGTGAATGAAATCAAACGACCTCGTAAAATAATGATGATGGTGAAGTCGGGGGCTCCCGTTGATCAGCTGATTTCTCAACTGCAGCCTTTCTTGTCGCCAGGCGATGTGATTATCGATGGCGGTAATTCTGATTTTCACGATACGGAAAGAAGGGTGAAAGAAGTGGAGGCAGCAGGTTTTTACTTCATCGGAACAGGTATCTCGGGAGGTGAAGAAGGTGCTTTGAACGGACCTGCTATAATGCCTGGCGGTTCCGAAGCGGCATGGCCTGTCGTAAAAGATATATTGCAAAGCATCTCTGCAAAGTTAGAAGATGGTACGCCTTGTTGCGCGTGGATAGGAAAAGGTGGTGCAGGACATTTTGTAAAGACAGTACATAATGGCATTGAATATGGCGACATGCAATTGATTAGTGAGGCGTATGCCTTGTTGAAATACCGTATCGGACTTGCCAATGATGCCATGGCGACAGTCTTCGACGATTGGAACGAGGGAGAGTTGAATAGTTTTTTGATAGAGATTACTGCCAATATTCTTCGATACCGTGATAAAGACAACAGTTTTTTGCTAGACCATATTCTGGATGTCGCAGGACAGAAAGGAACGGGCAAATGGAGTGCTATTGCTGCTTTAGAAGAGGGTGATCCGCTGACGTTGATTACTGAAGCGGTATCGGCGCGATCTTTGTCGTCTCTGAAAGAGGAACGTCAACAGGCTTCCAAACTGTATTCTCAAGTGATAGAAACGAGCAATACTATCACAACCGAGGATGTCAGAAAAGCGCTGTATGCGGCAAAGATTATTTCGTATGCCCAAGGATTCTCGTTGCTGCGCCGTGCATCGCTTCACTACGGCTGGAACTTGGACTTAGGGACTATCGCTCAGATTTGGCGGAAAGGCTGTATCATCCGTTCGGCATTCCTGCAGAAAATTACAGAGGCATACGCAAAGGGTGAACTTGAAAACCTGTTGTTCGATGAGTTCTTCTTAGGAAGGATACAATCATCATTGGGGGCATGGCGGAAAGTCGTTGCCGAAGGTCTGCTTGGTGGCGTGGCAATGCCTGCGATGAGCGCGGCAATGTCGTATTTCGACGGACTTCGCAATGATTCTTCTCCTGCAAATATGATACAGGCGCAGCGTGATTATTTTGGTGCTCATACTTATGAGCGAACCGATACGGCAAGAGGACAGTTTTTTCATACCGATTGGACAGGTAAGGGAGGCAATACTTCTTCAGGTTCTTATAATGCTTAATATTGAAAGGATATGGAAAAGGCAAACGACCAGTTATTGATAATTTTCGGCGCTTCGGGCGATTTGACGGGCAGAAAACTACTCCCTGCGCTTTTTAATCTGCATGTAAAGAACTTATTGCCCGAACACTTCTGCATTCTTGGTGCTGCCCGTACATCGTTTACGGATGAAGAGTTCCGTAACTCGGCAGCAGAGCACATTAAGAACGTTCTTCATGAGGAACAACCTGATGAGTCGGCACTGCATACGTTTGTCGAACGGCTCTTTTATGTGGCTTTCGACTCTACCGATGCTGCCGAATATGGCAAGTTGAGAGAACGGATCTCTGAACTGCAGAAGCAGTTGCAACTTCCCGATAGGATTATCTATTACTTGGCTACACCGCCGGTAATGTACGAGTTGATACCGACTTGTCTGGCCGTAAATAAGTTGAATGTGGCAGATACTCCCGAGGGTTGGCGCCGTCTTATTGTGGAGAAACCCTTCGGTACCGACTTGCTTTCTGCTCAGAAGTTAAACAGGCATCTTCTGAATATATTTGAAGAGGATGAGATTTATCGCATTGATCACTATCTGGGAAAAGAGACAGTACAGAATATCTTGGTGCTTCGTTTCTCCAATGGTATCTTCGAACCTCTGTGGAACCGCAATTATATCGATTCGGTGGAGATTAATGCAACCGAAACGCTTGGTGTAGAAAATCGCGGAAGATATTACGAAGGTGCCGGGGCATTAAGGGATATGATTCAGAATCATCTGATGCAACTGATGGCTTTTACTGCGATGGAACCGCCTTCTACCTTCGACCCCGAGCCGATTCGTGATGAGGTGGTGAAAGTATTCCGCTCTCTTCACCCTTATTCAAGTGCCGATATGGACAAACAGATTGTGCGTGCTCAGTATGTAGGATACCGTGAAGAGAAGAATGTCGCTCCCGACTCGAACACTGAAACTTATGTTGCTATGGAGATGCACATCGACAATTGGCGGTGGAGCGGTGTGCCTTTCTATATCTATACCGGTAAGAAATTGCCTGAAAAGACTTCGGAGATTGTCATCAATTTCAAGTCGACTCCGCATCATCTGTTTATCGGACAGTGTACGGGGAGTTCATGCAACAGGTTGGTCATCCGTATACAGCCCGACGAAAGTATCAGCATGCGCTTCGGATTGAAGAAGCCTGGAGCAGGATTCACCGTACGACAAGTGGGTATGGATTTCAGATACGATTCTCTTTCTAACGACCGGCTCCCGGAGGCTTATGAGCGTTTGCTGCTGGATGCGATGTTGGGCGATTCCACTCTCTACAGTCGCAGCGATGCGTTGGAGGCTAGCTGGAAGATTATCGATCCGATTATCAAGCATTGGAAAGAAGAGGGCAGCGAGAATTTGTACTTTTATAAATCGGGTGAGGATGGTCCGATAGAGAAATATCAGATAGGAGAAAATTTGAACAGTTGTCCATGTTAATGATTCAGTCGTATGATACCGAAGATAGTGAAATATGCAAACAGCGATGAGGCATTGAGGGCAATGACTCATCGGTTGGTGAGTTACCTGTTGCAAAAAAAAGATGATTCTCCTTTTACCCTTGCTTTGTCGGGCGGTGGCACTGCCAAGCAGATGTTCCGACTATGGGTGAATGAATATGCTGATACAGTTGACTGGCAGCGGTTTCGCTTTTTCTGGGTAGATGAGCGTTGTGTGTCTCCAACAGATGAAGAAAGCAATTACGGCCAGGCCTATCGACTCTTCTTCGAGCCGATGAAGATACCGGTATCGAATGTGTTCCGTATTCACGGAGAAACTGACCCGGAAGATGAGGCTGTCCGATATTCGTCGCTGGTCGGTGAACAGGTACCTGCGAACGGTTCGTACCCGTGTTTCGATGCGGTAATCTTAGGAATAGGGAACGATGGACATACTGCATCTATCTTCCCGAACTTATTGCCATTGTTGGCGGACAGCAGAAACTATGTCGTTTCCAGGCACCCCGTGACGAATCAATACCGTATCTCCATGTCGGGCACATTGATATTGAACAGTTCACATCTGCTCATTCCCGTATTGGGGATAGAGAAAGCCGACTTGCTGTCACGACTGATGGACAGCACTTATCTGGAGAATGGTTTGCCTGCTGCTTATATTCTCGAGCATGCCTCGGATGCTGTCGTTTTTTCGTAACTATGTTCTCAGATTTTCATAGTTATGTTCTCTCGGTATCATAACTATGAAAGTTCCATAACATAACTATGAAAGTTTGGTAACATAACTACAAAAATTTGAGAACATAACCACGAAAATCAGAGAACATAAAGACGCTGTTGTTTCTTAAAACAGTAGTGCTTTAGTCTTATAAGTGTTAGAACATGACTTTACTTTATCATTTTCCTACCAATGCGATTTCAGACACAGAACTATTTTGAGTTCCGTCTCCTAAAACTTGATAGACTTTGCCATTCTTCCATATCTTAGCAACATCTGTAGTTCCTTTATACTCACTCCCGCCGACATAGACATCACTGCCTGATACAACTATTGAGTTAGCAAAAGAAGAATTCATTCCTTCGCTCAGTGTCTGATATAAAGCACCGTTTTTCCATACATTGGCTATGTATTTCCCGCTATACTCACCTCCTACCACATACACATCGCTGCCTGATACGGCTATCGAACTGGCAAAAGCATAATTCGTTCCGTCGGTCAAAGCTATTGCATTTCCGTTCTTCCATACCTTGGCTATATTATTCGTCCCGTTACCCTCAGTTCCTGCCACATACACATCGCTGCCTGATACGGCTATCGAATTAGCAAAAGTATTATTCGTCGTTCCGTCGGTCAGTTTTATCGCATTTCCGTTCTTCCATACCATGGCTATATTATTCGTCCCGTTATCCTCTCTTCCTGCTACATAAACGTCGCTGCCCGATACAGCTATCGAATTGGCAAAAGTATCATTTGTCCCACTGCCCAGTGTCTGGTATATTTTTCCGTTCTTCCACACCTTGGCTATATTATTCGTCCCGTTAACCTCATTTCCTGCCACATAGATATCGTCGCCTGATAAGGCTATCGACGCGGCCTGAGCATAATTTGTTCCCTCAGTCAGCGCCTGATATAAAGTACCGTTCTTCCATACCTTTGCTATATAATACGATCCGTTGTTATTCTCATCTCCTGCCACATACACGTTGCCGCCCGATACGGCTATCGCACAAGCTATAGCATTAACATATTTCTCGTTGGGCAGAGTTATCGCCTTGCCGTTCTTCCAAAGAGTAGCGAAATAGCGTCCTGATTCATCCTGTCTATATCCTACTGCATATATTGCTCCTTCCCATTTCAGCGTTCTCGAAGAGGTCAGCGTGGTGCCGTCCTTCATAGAGAGTGTTACTATAAGCAGTGCCGTACTGTCTTCGGGACTCCACGTATCCGGTTTGGTCACCGTCACCGAAGCGTCGTCGTTGCAAGTACCGTCGGTCTGATAAGTCGGCATCGAGAGTTTGCAGCCCCACGTGTTGTCGGTAGCGTCAGCTCGGGTTTGAATGTCGGTTGATGTGCCGTTTACACACTTCACCTCGGCTAGTATGGAAGTGAAGTCTGATTGCTTCAGGCCTGTAGGCAGCGTGAGTTTCAGTACTCTCGAAGGCGTTGCTGTGGAGAATTCGATGATATCGTCGGTGATATCCGAAGCTATCTTCATGGCTTGATAGAGCGGAAGCGAGAAAGTCGTCGTGCCGTCGGCTAGCGTGAATGTCACATTTGTGTTGCCTACCGTCACGCCGTTCTTTGCAAAGACAGCATCTCCCTGGTCTCCCTTGACTTTTACCCCGGTCGACGTCCACGTGGTCCCGCCGTCGGTAGAAATTTCCCAGAAGCCTGTGTCCGTATTAATCTGTACCTTCGGAGCAACGGCATCCTTGCCTGCCGCACCATTGTCGCCTGTAGTGCGTATCATATTGCCGTCGGCATTCTTCATCCAGGTGGCGCCGCTGCCCGTGTTGACTGTCCAGTAATAGTTGCCGTCGGTATATTTTGCCACGCCGATGACAGGGGTTGTCCCGTTGGTACCGTTCTTGATGGTGATTGTTCCGCTATTCTGGAAGGTAATCTGATAACCATCGCCACTTGCCAATGGCACAACGTTTGTCACATAGTCCTTCTTCTGGACCGCAGAGACCAGTCCCTGCAGACTTGTGATATTCTCGTTCACCGTCTTCTGCCAGGCTTCAAGAGCCGTAACCCTCGTCTTGAGGCCGTCTATGTCGTCATCATAATTCTTGCAGCCTGCGAAGAGGAAGGCCACGATAGTCAATAGGAATAAGATAGATTTTTTCATAATGTATTTTTAATATGTTGTTAGCTGTTGGTCATTGACATTTAGCTAATTGCCAATAGCTAATAACCTAATTTATTATTTTCCTGCCACTACGACTTTCATTATCACGCCACCTTGAGTTCCATCCGTCGGAATCGGACACACTTTGCCGTTCTTCCAGAACTTTATTACAGTGTTTGGTGTGAGATACTCCCATCCTGATACGAATATATCACCACCCGATACTGCCATCGAAGTGGCACTAACTAGATGAGTTCCGTCGGACAGCGTCTGATATACAGAACCGTTCTTCCATACCTTGACTACACTTGTTTCGTTATACTCTTGTCCTGCTACATATACATCGGTGCCCGATATGGCTATCGAATTGACATAAGTATTATGAGTTCCGTCGGACAGCGTCTGATATACAGAACCGTTCTTCCATACCTTGGCTATGGATTTCGTTCCGTTAGACTCTTGTCCTGCTACATATACATCGGTGCCCGATATGGCTATCGAATTGGCAAAAGCATTATAAGTCCCGTCGCTCAGCGTCTGATATACAGAACCGTTCTTCCATACTTTGGCTACTTCAATCTTTCCGTTAGACTCATGTCCCACCACATACACATCGCTGCCTGATACGAGTATCGATTCGGCATAAGCACCATGAGTTCCGTCGGACAGCGTCTGATATAAAATGCCGTTCTTCCATACTTTGGCTATATTAATTTTTCCGTTGAATTCATATCCTGCCAAATAGACATCACCACCAGATACCGACATCGAAGTGGCACCAACATATTTAGTTCCATTATCCATTGTTTGATATATAGAACCGTTCTTCCATACCTTGACTACAGAAACTGATGCGCTATTCTCGTTTCCTGACACATACACATCATTGCCTGATACGTCTAACGAAAAAGCTGAAGCATTATAAGTTCCGTCAGTCAGTGCAATCGCCTTTCCGTTCTTCCATAGGATGGCGATATTTTTCCCTGCTGTGTTTATTTGATATCCTGCTGCATATATTCCACCTTCCCATTTCAGCGTTCTCGAACTGGTCAGCGTGGTGCCGTCCTTCATAGAGAGTGTTACTATAAGCAGTGCCGTACTGTCTTCGGGACTCCACGTATCCGGTTTGGTCACCGTCACCGAAGCGTCGTCGTTGCAAGTGCCGTCGGTCTTATATGTAGGCATCGAGAGTTTGCAGCCCCAAGTGTTGTCGGTAGCGTCAGCTCGGGTCTGAATGTCGGTTGATGTGCCGTTTACACACTTCACTTCGGCTAGTATGGAGGTGAAGTCCGATTGCTTCAAGCCAACAGGCAGCGTGAGTTTCAATACTCTCGAAGGCGTTGCTGTGGAGAACTCGATGATATCGTCGGCGATATCCGAAGCTATCTTCATGGCTTGATAGAGCGGAAGCGTGAAAGTCGTCGTGCCGTCGGCTAGCGTGAATGTCACACTTGTTTTGCCTACAGTCACGCCGTTCTGTGCGAACACTGCATCTCCCTGGTCACCCTTGGCTTTTACCCCGGTCGACGTCCACGTGGTCCCGCCGTCGGTAGAAATTTCCCAAAAGCCAGTGGTCGTATTAATCTGTACCTTCGGAGCAACGGCATCCTTGCCTGCCGCACCATTGTCGCCTGTAGTGCGTATCATCTTGCCGTCGGCATCCTTTAGCCAGGTGGCACCGCTGCCCGTGTTGACTGTCCAGTAATAGTTGCCGTCGGTATGTTTTGCCACGCCGATAACAGGGGTTGTCCCGTTGGTACCGTTCTTGATGGTGATTGTTCCGCTATTCTGGAAGGCAATCTGATAGCCTGAGCCGTCGGCAAGTGTTACAACGCTCGTCACATAGTCCTTCTTCTGGACCGCAGAGACCAATCCCTGCAGACTTGTGATATTCTCGTTCACCGTCTTCTGCCAGGCTTCAAGAGCCGTGACCCTCGCCTTGAGGTCGTCAATGTCGTCATCATAATTCTTGCAGCCTACGAAAAGGAAGGCCACGATAGTCAATAGGAATAAGATTGATTTTTTCATAATTGTTGTTTTTTTGTTGTTAAGTGTAATCTGACATTTATTGGTATTTAGTTAATTGCCAAGAGCTAAGCTCCAACGCGAATAGTCGTTCTTGGTTGGTGGCGAAAGATTCTGAGCTTTTGTTGCAGTAAAATACACACCTGCCATTAACAAAGAGGTAGTAGATATTAAGTGTTTCATACTGATAACTAATATATGTGTTAGATAATATCCAACAGAGAAAGGACACAACAAGGAATTACCCAAAAAAAAGTTTTTCATTTCTTTGGTTCGAAATTAGCCAATATCCCATTGCAGGATGGGAAACTGCGTAAAAATTTTGGGAAACTGCGTAAAAAAGATAATAAAATGCTATCTTATCTCTTTCATCTCCCTATTCATGGCTGTTTAAGAAAAAATATGATGACGAAGAATTAAGGAGTAGTGACTTTTTCTCCTATGTTTTTCCTGAACTGAGTAGGCGATAATCCGGTCACACTCAGGAAAGCATTGTAAAAACTTTTGCGATTGTTATAGCCCACAGCAAAAGCCAAGTCTTCAATGTTGCGATTCTTGTCATCGGTGAGTAATCGGACGGCGTCACGAATACGATACTTATTGATGAGCGAATAGAAATTGTTATCCATCTTATTAATTGCAGTCGAAAGATAGGTTCGATTGATGCCGAGTCCCTTAGAAAGAGAATCAAGCGTGAGGTCTGATTTGCGATAACACTGCGTCTTCTCCAAATAATCTTCCACGCAAGCATGAAGTTTGTCTTCGGCCTCTTCTTGTTCCTTTTTCTTCAAAGCAGAGACAATCAGATAAGGTCTGTTCTCAGCTGCCCATTGTTGATTCTTCAGTACAAGAGCCCGATAAGCATTTCGCTTCTGGAAGAACATCATCATATAGAATATGCAGATAATGGCAAATATAATTGACACAACAAGTATAGCGAGGAACAAATGAAAATTCGCTTTGCTTTCGGCAGCCTTCTGTTGCAGTTCGTACTGTCCCATCTGCTGCTCCACTTGAAGGAACGGATTCATATTGTAGTGCAAGTCAGTCTGGTTATGAGCAATCACTACTGAATCGAGATATAAAGAAACTTTAGTCACATCATGCATGCCGGCATAATATTTACTCTTCGCCACATAATAATTTTGAAGATTTAGAAAGTCGTTCGAATATTTGCGGCAAGTATCTGCCAAGGAAATAAAGCGGTGTGCTTTGGAATAATCATTCATCTGGCAGCAACAATCGGCTAATGTAGAAGCTATATAAAAAGAAAATGTATAATCTTTCTCCCGGAACATAGTATTGAAAGAAGTTTCTAGCATTGGCTTAGCTTTGGCAAATTGATGACGCAAGAACATATTCCTACCCAATTCGCCCTGCACAATAGCCATCCATTGGTTGCGCAGTTCTTTGATAGGATGCTGTCGATCTAACGTGATGATAGACTTGAACCATTGGTCGGAAAGGTCGAGCCGATTGTAGTAATCGCGCATGACAAGTCCCAAATCATTGCGCGACAAGATAAAGATGCGTTGATTTTCATCAACAACAGGCATGGATACTATTTTATTGAAATATTTTTCGGCGCGAAGATAATCCCTATTATTAAAATACATTTCAGCCAAAACGAACATGCAGTCTGCCACATCCGGATATTCCTGTGGGGTGATTCTGACAATAAGTTGTTCCATCTGTCTGGAGCAAGCAATAGATTGAACCATGTTAGTTCGTCCCCAGAAATCTAATATTCGCCGTTGTATCCTAAGTTCGAAAATCTTATTGCCACATTTCTGACATTCCCGAATCATTTTATTAAGTTTTTTCAAGAGAAGAGAATCTGAACCATGCCGATAATCATGAATAAAATTAGCTTCAAGAAAGTCAGCTTCCAGTTTCCATTGGTGGTCGTGCAATGCATCCGGCAAACTGCGTAACTGTTTTACAGTACTAATGGCATAAGCATAATTATTGCTATTATAACGAAGCCTTAAACTGTCGCGCAAAGCATAATGATAAGAGCCATAAGGCCTGCCCACGAATTGGGTAAAAGGATTGTTTATCTTTTTTGCTGACATAGAGAATACCCATAGCGCAGATATAAAGAAAATTAATAATTGTTTCATGATAACTTTATCAGACTCAGTCTCTAAAATGAGAATTGTTTTATAAGAATACAAAATATATGGAAAAAGAGAATCAAATAAGAATAAAAATGTTTTAGATGTATTTATTGATAATCTCTAGGAGTTCGGATTTCTTGAGCGGCTTCGTAATGAAATCGTTGCAGCCCACTTCTTCCGACCTCTTGCGGTCGGTATTAAAGGCATAGGCAGTTAGTGCTACGATGGGAATGGTCTGATTAAACTCTCGGATTTTGCGAGTAGCCTCGAGTCCATCCATTATAGGCATTTGTATGTCCATCAAAATAAGATCGAAAGGTTGAGATGAGACTAAATCAACAGCTTCCTGTCCGTTGGCAGCCTGTGTGATTTCATAGTCTCTCAATATGGCTTTTACGAGTAAAAAATTACTTTCGTTGTCTTCTGCTACCAGAATAGATACTTTGTCTCCTCTTTTCATAAACCAGTTGTCGTTAGAATTTTTATGAATGGTACAATTCGAGTTTTCTACATTATCATGTTCTGTGATATTCACATCACATTTGTTCCATGCCCAGAAGACAGAGCCTTTCCCCTCCTCGGATGAGAATCCAATTTTGCCACCCATGGCTTCCATGATAGCTTTGTTGATGGAAAGTCCTAACCCCGTTCCTTGTGCGAAGTTATTCAGCTTCTCGAAGCGCTCAAAGATGAGGTGCTGCTTATCATCGGGTATGCCGTTGCCCGTATCTTCAACGTAAATTCGTATTCCTGAGTCGACAAACGAATAACCTATTTTGATATATCCTTTTGGGGTATGCTTCACTGCATTGCTGGTAAAGTTGTTCAGCACTTGAGCCAAACGATTCCTATCTGTCCGTACCAGACAGTGTTTATATGGATTGTCGCAGAGAATCTGCACCTCTGGATTGTTGTTCCGCTCTTTAAAAGAAGCCGCAGTATTATTGAAGAACTGGGCGAGATCGAATTCCTCTTCTTGTATTTCAATAATACCCGATTCAATTTTAGACAGTTCTAGAATATCATTGATCAGATGTAGCAATAAATCGTTGTTGTCGTTGATAAGTTTAGCGTATTCTTTACGTTCTTCAGGGGCATCGGTATATTGCAACAAGTTAGAAAAGCCTACGATGGCATTAAGAGGGGTGCGTATTTCATGGCTCATATTCGCCAAGAAGGCAGATTTAATCTTATCAGCTTGTAGTGCTTTTTCTCTTTCTTCTTCTAATTTGTGTTGTTTGTTGATGTCGTTGGTGACGTCCTTGCTAGTACCGATGACGACATCTATCTCTTCTTTTTTTGAAGAAGTGATAGCGAATTCTTTTTCGTAATATCTGTATTCGTTAGTATGTTTCCGATCTATCCTAAAGGTATAAGATTGAATATTGTCTTTTTCGAAGATAGTATGGAAAAACAGTTCTTCAAATTTGTGTCGGTCGTCAGGATGAATAGATTGCAGTACTTCTTCGAACGACTTCCCTTCAGGAGGGAATATGTCGCCTTCTATATTATAAAAATGTTTCTTTTTAACATTATATCCCCACACGTTTACGTTCCCTGCATGTATGGCAATAGCAATTCTTTTATTCTTCTCTTCCAAGAGCCGTTTGCTTTTATTCACTTGTTTGCACAATAACTTGATAAAAATGAAAAGAATGGCGGTAGTAATGAGCAGGATTCCTAATGTAATGTAAAAGATACGCGAAATATGGATTGATTTGTCGACGAACCACTTGTTATAGAGTTTGTCGTATGTACCGTCTTTTTTTAATTCCGACAGTGCATAGTCTATATTGTCCAGCAACTTCTCATCATTTCCGACCAGACAATATTCGTGAGGAGCTATATCGAGGTCTATAACCTCGAGGTTGTTTATGCCTTTTTCTTTAATGAAGAACATACCTGTTGGCCTGTCGCACATGACGGCATCGTAATTACCTTTAGACAGTTTGATGATGGCATTTTCCAATTTATCATCCGCTACAATATTTTTATCGTATCCTGCTTCGTGCAGCATAGTATGTGATAAACTCTTGTTCTCGACTGCTACCGCCTTGTCTTTCAATTGAGAGAAAATATGCAGGTGGGTATTATCCTTTCGGACGACCAATGCTAAGTTTGAATAACACCAGATAGGGCCGAACTTGAATTTCTTAGCCCTTTCATTGGTATAGACCATATCGGTTAAATCTATCTTTCCTTGAAGTATTAAATCGGGAATATCTTTCCATTCAGAAAATTCTATTTTGTAGGGCAATTGCAACTTCTTCATCACTTCTTGGAACATGTCAACAACGAATCCTTTCGGGTGTCCTTGATTATCAATATATTCAAAGGGAGGATAATTGTGGTCGCAACGTAAGATAACGGGATTATGATGAGCAAATGTGGGTATAGAATCGTTATCAGCAAAAGCAGACGGCATAAAACACCATACATAGACAAGAATGGTGTACAGCATGAAATGGGGGAAATGGTGATGTCTGCAAATCATACTAATTAGATCTCTATCTGCAAAGTTAACTTCGATTTCGGAATTATTAATCAATTTAATATTAAATAACATTAAAGTGATATTTTATTCTTGTGATGTTTTGTCGTTTAGAAATAACAGAAGTTGAATTCAGAAAACCTGCATTTTTAATCCTAAAGAGAGATGTAAGATATCTTTCATTTTGAGGTAATGATTGGTAAATGCACTTACTATGTAAAAGTCGGTAGTGCCCAGCTCATAGAAGAAGGAGATGGCTTTGTTGTACTTCCGGTATTTGTCGGGAACATAGAACACAAAACGTTGGCCGAGGGCGAGGTTAAGTCGTACACGTGTTGAGAATCCGTAATAACCTCCGGGATATTTGTTCGGTTCATTCACCCAGTATTTTCCCGATAGTATAGAATTGGTATAGATACTGACCGTTAGGGGTTCTATTCCGAAATACTGATTTAACTTTTTGTTCCATGGAATATAATTCTCCTTGATGGTGAAGGTGATTTTGTTATCCGAAGAGTCATACTTCGGAACAAAGCCAAAAAGGATGTCTGTTTCCCAATGATGGTGTTTCCCATATTCCCAACCGGGACCAAAAGATAGGAATCCCATGGAGCCTGCGAACTGCAATTTGTAATGTCTCGGTATTAGTCTCTCCCATGTCGTATGGTATTTTTGGAGATGTTCTATGTATAAACTATCTTGGGCTTCCATATTCGAAGGAAGGAGCAATAGCAGTAATGCGATATTAAAAATTAACCACTTCATATTTGTATCCTTCTTTATAAATGGTAAATACGAGGTAGGAACGTTTGGCTATATTAGCGCTTGCATAGTACATCACACCATCACCGAACAAATCATCGGCTTCGAGCTTATGGTCGTGCGCCGAAAGACAAAACAGGAGATTGGGGAATCTCCGAATGTCGTATTCGAAGATTTTAGCGACATTGTTATTAAATTGGTCGCTGTAAGGACGGGCATGCATGGCGAATATAGTCTTGTGATTTTTTATATCTGTGGTATCGAGTTGACTCTCGATGAAGTCGAAGTTGGGAATAGGGTTCGAATAGTCGAATTCCAATGCATTCGAATTGATGCAGATGAACTTTACTTTTCCTGCAGTGAAAGCAAAATTGGGCTGCCCGAAAACTTTCTCGAAGATTTCATCACCGTCGCCCAAGCAATCATGATTACCGATGAGCACTACGTATGGTACTTTTAGATGACTTAATATATCTCGTTGCCAAAGGAACTCTTTAGTAACGCCGAAATCGGATATATCGCCGCCATGAATGACAAAGTCGATATCATTGCGTTTGTTGAGTACGCTAACAAAGTCTTGTGTTTCATCGTACCATCGCTGTGTATCGCTGATAACAGCAAAGCGGAAGGTGTCTCTATCGGCGCAGTTCTTTTCAATCAGCGCTATGTTTTTTTTGTTAATACCTGACTCTCCCGAAATCCGACCGTCATAAGGTTGGTATTCGAAAGCACTACACGAAGCCAATATAAAAATAATTGGTAATGCTATGTCTATTAATTTTATCATACGTGTATTATTGTGAGGTTAAAGATAGTATTTCTTTCTAAACAGGCATAATCCTTTAGAAAAATCGAACAATAAAAAAGAAATATTTATCTTATGTGTTTCTCCTTTTATAGGATGTGTCAATATTATATAAAATTTGATGCTGTTTATATGTTTTTCAAATTATTATTTATCTTTGTGTAGATAGGGCAGTAATATTGAACAGAAGATGTTTTCTCTTCTTTATACTGCTCTAGTATTTGCAGCTTACACCTTTTGATAATATCGTTAAAGAACATTAATATGAAGTCTTTTACTATTTCTTTTCTGTTGATTCTTTTTTCAATTCTTCCCATTCATGCTACAGAATGGATACGTATCAATCAACTTGGTTACTTGCCGAAGGCCACAAAGGTAGCAGTTTTCATGAGTGATCAGAAAAAATTGGTTAACACCTTTGAAATTGTTGATGTGTTCACTGGAAATGTCGTTTTCAAATCGACAATTGCAGAAGTGAAATCTACGGGTGAGATGGGACAGATGAAATCCACTTATCGCCTGAACTTTACTCGTCTTACCAGACAAGGTACTTATTTTGTAAGAGTGGGAACCTGTGTTTCTCCTAACTTCCCAATTAATGGGAATGTATATAACGGAACTGCCGATTATGTATTGAAATATATGCGTGAACAACGCTGCGGCTTTAATCCGTATCTGAAAGATAGCTGTCATACGAGAGACGGATATATCATTTATCATCCGACAAAGACGGGGCAGTATCTTGATGTTCGCGGTGGGTGGCACGATGCTTCCGATTGTTTGCAATATACTACAACATCGGCGAATGCAATCTATCAGATGATGTTTGCTTATCAACAGAACCCAAGCGCTTTCGGTGATTATTATCAGGCTAACGGACTTCCTGATGCGAATGGCATTCCAGATATTATTGATGAAATCTATTGGGGACTGGATTGGTTGAATAGAATGAATCCTGCAAAGGGAGAGTTGTATAATCAGATTGCTGACGACAGAGACCATGTGGGGATGAAACTCCCGCATGATGATCCTGCCGATTATGGTTATGGTGCCAACAATGGCAGACCGGTTTATTTCTGTACGGGACAGCCCCAGCAGAGAGGTAAATACTTGAATGCTACGACAGGTGTAGCTAGCATTGCAGGGAAGTTTGCATCCGACTTTGCCTTGGGTGCTCAGATTCTGAAACCATTCTATCCGCAATTTGCTGACATAATCGGAAAGAAGGCTGTTGATGCATATCAACAGGGTATCGACCAGCCGGGAAATTGCCAGACGGCTTCGGTAGTATCTCCGTATATCTATGAAGAGGATAACTGGGTAGATGATATGGAACTCGGTGCGATGGAAATGTATCGTAAGACGGGCGATAGCAAGTATTTGGACCAAGCACTTGAATATGGTCGTCGTGAGCCTGTAACTCCGTGGATGGGTGCCGACAGTGCTCGTCATTACCAATGGTATCCGTTTATGAATATGGGACATTATCAATTGGCAAAAGCAGGCAATGAGAGGGTAACGAAAGAATTTATCCGTAACCTGAAGACGGGTATCATGCGTACTTATGAAAAGGCACAGAGTTCTCCTTTCCTATATGGTATCCCTTCCGTTTGGTGTTCGAATAATCTGACTACCGCCATGCTCACTCAGTGTATTCTGTATCGTCAGCTTACCGGCGACCGGCAATTTGAGGAAATGGAAGGGTCATTGCGCGATTGGCTCTTCGGTTGTAATCCGTGGGGCATCAGTATGATTGTAGAGTTGCCATTAAGTGGTAGTTATCCTCTTCAGCCTCATTCTTGTCTCATATTCGAAAATGTAGGAACGACAACGGGTGGTCTTGTGGATGGTCCTGTGTACACTACTATATTCAATAGTCTGAAAGGAGTGAACATCGTGAAGGGCGTGAATGGCGGTGGTGCCAATAATTATGAGGAGTGTCAGCCTGGTAATATGGTTTATCATGACAATATGCACGATTATTCTACGAATGAACCGACAATGGATGGAACGGCATCATTGACTTTCCCGTTGTCAACTTATCAAGAAGAGGGTAGAAGCGAGACAGCTTCTGTAGAAGATAAGAATGTATATAGTGACGACGGCATTATTCGTACCGATCCTTCGAAGAAAACGATTTGTCTGGTATTTACTGCTGCTGATAAGGCAGACGGCGCTGAGACTATCATCAGCACTTTGAAGAAGTTTCATATTCATGGCGGCTTCTTCTTTACAGGAGAATTTTATGAGAAATTCCCGAATATTGTTAAACGACTGCTGGCTGATGGGCATTATGTAGGTAGTCACAGCTATGGTCATCTCCTTTATTCTCCTTGGAAAGACCGTGATTCAATGCTTATTACTCATGAGACATTCGATAAAGACATGCTGAAAAGTTATGCATTGATGCGTAAATTCGGTATTAAGAAGGAGGATGCTCCTTTCTTTATTCCACCCTATGAGTATTATAATAGCAAGGTCGCTTCGTGGGCAAAACAGTTGGGATTGCAAATCATCGATTTCACTCCCGGAACGGGCAGCAACGCTGATTATACTACTCCCGACATGAAGAACTATAGAAGTAGCCAGGTCCTTTATGATAAGATAATGAGTTATGAAAAGAAAGACCCTAACGGATTGAACGGACATTTCCTGATGATTCATTTTGGAACCGATGATACCCGTACAGATAAATTCTATCGTTATATGCCAAAGCTTATCCAAGAGTTACAGGATAAAGGTTATAAGTTCGTCTCTGTAAAGGAGGCTTTGGGCATGAACGTACAATAATCATCACTTTTTTATATGAAACGGCTCTATTCTTTGTTATTATTATTTATTCTGTGTCAGTTTGTCTTGGCACAGAATAAGAAAATAACCATTGCATGGCTTTCTGATACTCACTTCGATTCGTTTGCATATGCGGAAGACGACTTGCGTCAGGCTGTGGAAGATATCAATGCGAATAAAACTGTCGACTTTATAGTAATCAGCGGTGACTTGGCAGAATTCGGTGAGACGAAGGAGTTTGTTGCTTATAAGTCGATTATATCGAAGTTTGAAAAGCCTTGTTTGGTTGTTCCCGGTAATCATGATGTGAATTGGAGCGAGAATGGCTGTTCAGTATTTGAAAAGATTTTCGGTTCTACTCATTTCGTCTACGATTATGAGGGGATACGTTTTATCGGATTGGGAGTCGGCCCGATGATGCGAATGGGGGCTCCTTTCTATCCACGAAAGGAAATAGATTGGTTGCGCAAGATGATCGGTAAAACAGACAAACACACACCTGTCGTCTTCATCAATCATTATCCGATGGATGAACCGATATGCAATGGACACGAAGTAATGGAGCTGTTGAAACGCCGTAATATCGAGCTTGTTCTTAGCGGACATGAACATAAGAATGATGCTCGTTCGTTTGAGAACATACCTGGTATTGTAGGACGTTCATTGTTGCGGAGGAAAGACCCGATAGGAGGGTATAATCTGATTACCATCGAAAATGGAACTGCCACGGTGTGTGAACGTATCATCAAGTCGAAGACTTTACCCGCATGGGATGTCGTAACATTAAAACCTTATGTAGCATCGAAAGATTCTTGCCGTGGTAAAGATACCGTTTCGTATGCTATCAACAAGCATTATCCGCAGGCAATAGAAAGGTGGAGAATAAATGAACATGCTGATATCACTTCGCAAGCTGAAATAGATGGTAATTTTTATGTTTATACTACAGTAGCGGGGTGTGTTGTTGCAGTAAATGCTAAGAACGGACATATCTATTGGCGTTATACGACAGGCAATATGATTCATTCGGCTCCTTTTATCACAAAGGATGCAGTGTATGCTTCTTCTTGCGACGGCTTTATTTATGCATTGAACCGTTCTAACGGTCATTTGATATGGAAATACAATACGGGCTATCCCGTTGTGGCTTGTCCGCTGGTAGTCGACGGCATGCTCTATATCGGTTCTTCCAATGGTAAGTTCTATGCTTTCAACGCTCAAGACGGTAAGGTGATATGGATTGCTTCAGGTCTTGTAGGCTTTGTAGAATCTCGTCCAACAGTCGATATAGACAATGTATATATCGGTACTTGGGGCGCTAAGTTTTATGCCTTCAGTAGAAAGACAGGAGTAAAACAATGGGAGTTCGATACGGGAATGGGACGATATTTCTCCCCTGGTGCCTGCTGGCCTGTAATGATTGGCAAGTATGTATTCATTCAGAGCAGCGATTATTACTTGAGAGCTTTTGATGCTTCAGGAAATATAATTTGGAAGACGAATCAGACAACGGGACGAGAAGCGATAGGACTGTCGGCTGATGCGAAGACACTATACGTGCAGAGTATTGGCAATACGATAAGTGCGCTCGATTTAACTCGTACGGGCTATCCTTTCAAATGGATAACTACTTTGCCGTATAAAGAGAATTTCTTGCCTACTCGTTTAGGAATATCCGGTCATGAAGTGTTTGTGGCGAGCGGTTACGGCATCGTTTATGCAATAGCTGATGATGGCAGCGGACTTCTGTGGGAACATAAGATATCCAATTCGGCTGTGACCTCTTTCTGTACAGCTTCTGATGGCTCTCTTATTGCAACGACGATGGATGGGAAGATCGTGTCAATCTGGCTACCAAAACAGAACTAACGATATTGCCTGTCGAATTTAATAGAGTGGCAGGAATGTCGATGATGGTGCTGATGACCATCAATGTTGCGGCCAGTTGTGGTGAGAAACCGAAGACAGAACAGATAAGCAGTTCTCCTGTCATTCCACCACTGGGAATAGCTCCCATGACTGCCCCGACAAGAATAGCAACTGCAATAATCAATAGTCCGTTGACAGAAAATTGAGTACTTTCACCAAAGATAGTGAGGATAAAGACAATCTTGATGATACCACCCATTACAGAACCATCTTTGTGCATATTAGTTCCAAGGGGTATCACGGTCTCTGCAATGCTGGGAGGAACTCCTAACTTCTCGGCTGTTTCAATATTAATGGGGATGCACACTGCACTCGACGAAGTGGCAATGGCAGTCAATGACGGTGTGAGTATATGACGCCAAAAATTGATGAATCCTTTTTTCCCTCCAGCAATCCAAATGTAGAATGGGTTTAATATGAAAAAACAGAAAGCGGCTAATACCAGATATAAGATGAAAGCATTCAAGTAGCCGTTCAGTATCTGACTGCCTACTTCACCAATGGTATATGCAAAATAACAGCCTAGTCCTATAGGGGCAAAATACATGATGATACGCATCATCCTTAGAACGATAGCTAATCCTGTCTCCAATAAATCGGCTACAGTTTTACCATGTTCTTTAGAATAAGAAGCAGCAAGTCCGAAGAAAACGGAGAATACGATGAGCGGCAGTAGATTCGATTTGGAAAATAAATCGAGAAAATCGGGGACAGTGAACGTGTTGACGAATATCTCCCCTGTCGTTAATCCTTTCGTTTCAACATGTGAAGGCAGATGGGCCAATAGTGTTGCTTTGTCTATATTCGATAAAGGATTGTAGAAGAGAGTAAGAACGTATGCTGTTACAGCAGCGATTATTGCAGAGCCAAGAAAGACCAATATGATACAGCCCAACACTTTGCCTATCATATTCTTCTTTTTCATATTGTAGATGGCGGAAGATACGCTGAGGAATACCAATGGGACAATCATAACGAACATCATGTTCAAGAATATATCTCCAATAGGTTTCACACACGATGTATTATTTTTGAAAAGTATTCCGCAGACACCGCCTATCACAATTCCTATAATCAGACATATTGTAAAGGCATAATTCTTCAATACATTCATAAAACAGATATTTTTGTTTTAGAATGCAAAATTACACTTTCATTTTGAATTATTCTTCTATTCTTGCGAAATACTATTGTTATTTATATCATTTCTACCCGTTGCAATGAAATAGGCAGTTCTGCAGTCCAAATACTGAGCGACAGCATCTGTATATTGGTCGTGAGATTGCTGATCTCTTGTCTGTGCATCCAATAAATCACTCATAGTAGATGTTCCTGCGTGATAATAATCTTTGTTGAGCCGGAGATTTTCGGCCGATTTCACTAAACTCTTTTTAGCCAGTTCTATTTGTTTATAGGCATTATCCAAATCGTTATAAGCACTTTGCATTTGGATGAGCAGGAGCTGACGACTGTCGTCACGATTCTGCCGTGCTATCTGTTCCGCTATCTGTTGATGACGGACACTGTGTTTCCCGCTCCACCATTCACTGATTGGTACGCTGACTGTGGCGAGTCCGATAGCTTTTACATGTCCTGTATTGGATAAGTCTTGATAAATGCCTGCTGCACCTATGGCAACTGTCGGTAGCAATGCGCCGCGTTTCAATTTTGTCTGCAATTCGTTTGCCTCTACATTCTTATCCAGCAGCTTTGCCTCTACACGGTTGTTTAATGCGGAAGTATGATCAGTAAAGTATGTGGCAGGGTTGGGCAGGTTATCTGGCAGAGAGGCATCGATAGTGATATCTTCACCAGAAATGCCGATATATTGAGCTAGCACCATCTTACTAAGTTTAATGCCGTTCTCTAATTTCAGTCGGTTGGCAGCAATCTCGTTTTGTTTCAGTTCAACGGTTAGCACATCGTTCTTGTTCGACAATCCACTCTTAAAAGCATTCTCAGCATCTTGATGAATCTGATTCAACTGTTTGTCGACGGCATCCAGCGTATGCATTTTTTCGTAGAGTGTAATCAGCTGGTTGTAGTATACCTCCGTAGTATTGATAATATCGTCATACGATTGTTGCATTTGCAAGGTGCGGATTTGAGTCTGTAGCTTTGCCAATTTATTGCCATTGGTTATCTGTCCACCCGCATATATAGGTTGCATTGCCATTAAGTTCACCATTGTACCGTGATTGATAGCTTTTAGTGTATACGAAGTAGGTAGCGACGACAAGGCCGAAGGGTTCAGTCCGAGTTGAGTAATCAGTCCAGCAATCTGTTGTTGTTCATCAGCCCCCATACTGATTTTCTCTTTGATGAGATAATCATTTGAGCGGAAATAATTGCCGGTAGTAGAGACTGTCGGAAAATATTTGGTAAATGCTTCTTTCTCTTGTTCTCTAGCTTGTTCGATAGTAAGTTTGGCGTTCTTTATCTTCACGTTGTTACTAATAGCCATTTGCTTACATTCATTTAGCGTGTATACTTTTTGAGCTTTTGAAAAGTTTCCTGTTAAGCAAAACACAAATATCAATATATATAGTCTTAGTTTTTTCATAATTGTCATTTTTCAAAGTTTGATCTATATTGTACTTCTTTGAGCATCGCATCCGAACGTTCTTGCTCGTTTTTCAACTGACGTTTCTTGTCTTGTATGCGGAATATAAACCAGTAACCAATAGGAATCATAGTAATGATGAACAACATAGAGATCAAAGTACCATAGCATACGACGATACCCATGGGTCCCCACATAGGAGAGTTTTGTATCACCATTGGCACAACACCCATCGATGCAGCTGCACTGGTAAGGAATATAGGCCGCATCCTTCGTTGTGCTGCTTGCATGGCAGCGTGTTTGGCAGTAATATGATGCTTTACTCGAAGTTCTTCAGCATAATCAATCATGATAATGCCATTTCGCACGATGATACCCATCAGAGAGATGATGCCTAACGTACCAGTGAAACCGACATCCTGTCGCATGATGAGTACACCCAAGGCAGCTCCTAATAGAGAGAAGAGCAATGAAAACATGATTAAGACAGACATTCGGATATTGCGGAAGTGGAAGAGCAGTATCAAGAAGATTACGAAAATTGAGATGTACAATCCGTTATACATCTGCGGACCATATTCCTCATCACTTGCTTGCTGTCCTCCAGGTGCTAGTTTTACACCGCCAGGCAATTGGATTGCCGATACCTCTTTCATAACTTTCTTGGTAACATTATTCAGATTGAGCCCTCTTTGTGTATCTGCCAAAACAGATATCGTCCTGACTCCGTTTCTTCTGACAATCATCCCATTATTCCAGTCTGGCTGTACATTGGCTATCTGTCGTAGCGGAACATTAACACCTGGTATCATTCCGCTGACGGTTGCATTCTCCAAGTCGTTCGGATGCTGTAATCCCGAATGATTATCCTTCAACATTACTTGAACAGGATAATCTCCTTCCCATACGGTTGTCAGCGGTATTCCTGTTCCGAAGCGAGTAGCCAGGTTCATAGCGAGCATGGTTTTGTTAATTCCTAGGCGATTCGCCTCGTCATTGTCCAATGCTACTTTCAAACCATCAGTCGTTCCTTCGAAATTGCTGCGTACCAATATCAAGTTCGTATCATTACGCATAACCTGCATTGCTTTCTCGACGGTAGTGTGCAGCTGTTGCAAATTGCTTCCGCTGAACCGAAGCTCAACAGGTGCTTCGGCATCCGAATAATCTATCTGCTTAAACCGCACCATCACTCCATTGAAATAGTTGGTGTACATCGGAGTGAACTTATCGAGCAGTTCTACTGTTTCCTTATTTCCCTTGGTATTGACAATAAACTGTGCGAAGTTAGTGCCTCCCATTTGTGGCGCATAGGCTGTATGGAACCGAGGAGAGCCGCTACCATAGAATGTGGTAATGTTGTCTATCCGTTTATCTTTCCGAAGCATATCGCGTAAGCTATCGGCTATCTGAGCCGTTTTCTCGATGGCAGTACCATTCGGCAGGTATATTTCGACAGCAAACTGATTCCTTTCTGCTCCAGGCATCAGCTTTTGAGGAAGATTACTGTATAGAAGTCCACCGACAACAACCGATAGCACACCAATACTTAATGTAACGAAGGGGTGGTCGAAACACTTTTCAATAAGTTTGTTATAGTATTTCTGAATAATCTCCAAGAATGTTGCATGTCTCTTTTTCGTAGTAGAAACATTCGAATGAAGTCCCTTCCTGATAAAGGTGAACTGCATCCAAGGCACCACGAAAACAGCGATGAGCAATGATACGGCAAGGACGATGGATACACCTAGCGGAAACCATTTGACGAAATCGTGCATTACCCCCTTCATGGTGATGAGCATTGGGAAGAAAGTAATTGATATGGCTAAGGTCGCACTGAAAATGGATGAGAAGAACTCCTTTGCAGCAGCTGATGCCGCATGCCAACGACTCATTCCCGAGTCTATTTTCTCTATGTAGCAGTCGATAATGACAATGGAATTATCCACTATCATACCCAGTGTAACGATTAAGGCAGCTAATGTTACCGTGTTCAGTTCGATACCTAAGGCATAGAACACTCCCAAAACAATGAAAATAGTGATAGGAATAGTGCTCGCTGCAACACTGGCAACACGGACAGGCAGCAGCAACATGATAACGAAGATGACGGAGCAGATGGCAATGAGCAATTCTTTCAGGAAATCGATGATAGAAGAGTTTACCACGTTGCTCTGGTCGGTAATTGGATATATGGTCACATCTGGAGGCAATGTCTTCTGAAAGTCCTTCAGGATAACTTTCACGTCTTTACCGAATTTGACGATGTTGTTCCCTTCATTCATTTCGAGGGAGAGAACAATACATTTCTTCCCATTGTTCTTTATATACGAATCAGACTCAGGGTATTCTCTTTTGATAGTGGCAATATCCCGCAGTCGGATTACATTCCCGTTGGGATCAGAATAAACGATTTGCTGAGCTACGTCGTTCTCCGTATTCAGCGACGACTGGAGATGGATAGGACGCACCATCTTTTTATCATCAACAGAGCCGCTTACGATAGTCATTCCCTGTGAAGCCAGCGAACTGAGCAATGTAGCGGTATTCAGTCCATAGTCGGATAAACGGTCACGGTCGATATAAACACCGATCTGTTCATTCTGTTCGCCTAAAAGACGAAGATTCGCTACCGCAGGAAGAGTGCGAAGCCGGTCTTGCAAGTCGGTCATATAGTTATGCAGTTCCCGATAGGTCTTATCCTTGCTTTCGAGAGTAATCAGCATGGCTGAAGTATCTCCGAAGTCATCATTGGCGATAAGCGCCAGGACACCCGAAGGCAAGCTGCTCTTAAACTGTTGCAAACGGATTTTGAATTTACTCCAGAACTCGTCTTTGTTGTTCACGTTGTCATTCAGTTCCACGAAGACATAACATATACCGTCTTTTGTCTTCGAATAGGTCTTCTTCTTCTTTATCTCTTTGAATCCCCATAAGAACTTCTCCAAGGGTTTAGTCAGCTGCTCTTCCACATCATTGGTATTGGCACCGGGATAAACGCCGACAATCACTCCTTGGCGGATGGTGTAGGTAGGAAATTCGTTCTTGGGCATGACAAATAAAGAATATATTCCAAAGATGATCATGGCACCGAGCATTAACAGCATGATGCTTTTATAATGCATCACGCTCTCTACTACGTCTAATCTGCGATGTCTGTTTGTCATATTCTCTTGATTTTAGTGCCTTCGCTTACGTTTTCCTGTCCGCTGACAATCACTTCGTCTCCTTCACTCAACCCATCGGTAATGATAACGCCTTGGTCGTTCACTCCACCTGTCGACACCCTTCTCTTTTCCGCCTGGTCACCTTTTGTAATCCAGACAAACGTATTGCTTCCATCTATCATCACAGCCTCTTGTGGCAGTATCGTGGCAGTACTTGCTTGTAGACCTATATTGGCACTGCATACCATTCCTGGAAGCAGGAGATGCCCTTTATTGGCTAATTCCAGTTTGACATCGTATGTATGACTGAGCGGGTTGGCTTGGACACCGATTTCTTTTACTTTGCCAACAAAGTTCTTGCCGTTCAGGGCAGCCACGGTAAAGTCGATGGACTGTCCTTTGTGAATGCTCGAGATTTCTTTCTCGGGGATAGATACTTTTACTTTAACTTGGTCGAGTTTGACTAATTTGAAACAGCTGAAACCGGGAACGACATTGTTACCTGCATCGACCGACTTCTTAGCTATGTATCCTGCAAAGGGAGCATGGAGAACACAATCGCTCATATTCTTTCGTGCGATGCGTTCACCTGCCTGTGCTTGTGCTAATTGTGTCTGTATCTCGATATATTTCACTTCGGGAAGACTGCCTTTCTTATATAATGTGTATAATCGTTTGTATGCATCTTGCGCCTGAGTTAACGTTGAATGAGCAATGTCGTATGCATTCTGTACAGTTGTCTTGTCGAGAATAGCCAATGTCTGACCCTTGCTGACTGCCTGACCTTCATCCACTAAAACTTGTTTCACTGTTCCCATCGTGGAGAAGCTGAGTTGTGAACCATATTCTTCTTCAACGGTCCCCACATAAGTTCTATTGTTTGTTTCGGTAGTAATTTGTACAGCAACCGTCTTTACAGGAATGACATTAGGTACATTTTGTTGTTTAGTACTCGATTTACACCCTGATAAAAGTCCAATCAGACAGATTAGACACAGATAAATATCTACTTCTTTCATTTTAATATTATTAGATGCTTTATTTCAACCGCAAAAGTAGGTTGTGTACGACATGGAAAAAAGGTTGATATCTTCTACAGATTGTTCGATATTATAGATATTGGTATATTTTTGATAAATATTTGTTCTTTTCTTTTGATTGTTCTATCTTTGCCATCGAATATGGATGATAAACTGCAATTACCCTTTGAGTACATCAACCTCACTTCTGATGAACTCGATATCTGGTCTGTCAATGATTTGATTTCAATGACGGATATGATGGGCGTTTTCCTTTGCATCAGTGGAAGTGTTGAAGGTTCCATCGATTCTAAACGCTATCCTATTAAGAAAAGAGACTTGTTTGCTTTCACCCCTTCCTTATATGTCCGTATATTGAATCGCAGCGACGACTTCCAAGGCATTGTCATTGTCACCAACTACGAATTTGTTATTCCGCTCATCAACAAGGTTATGAATATCCACAGTCAGTTGTCTATCAGGAATAATCCCTGCATTTCACTTTCTGAAAAGCAGTTCCTGTATATCAAAGATATGATGGTTTCGTTGGACAGTCGGATAAAGATGGAGAATAGCTCAGATATCGATCCTCAACGCAAAGTCATTCTTCGCGAATTGATTATGTCGTTGCAGGCAACAATGTTGTATGAATTAGTAAATATCTTCTTCACGAACACGCCCATACAGCCTTTCCCGCAAGACAGGAAAGATATTATCGTCCAGAAGTTTTACATATCGACTTACCGTAATTATCGTCTCGAGCACGATGTCGCTTTCTATGCAAAAGAACAATGTCTTTCACCTGGCTATTTCTCAACCATCATAAAGACTAAGACGGGCAAATCGGCATTGCAATGGATTATCGAAATGATATTGACCGATGCCAAGCAAATGTTGCAATACACCAATGCCAGCATTAAAGAGATAGCGATACGACTTAACTTTCCCACCCAATCTTTCTTTGGAAAGTATTTCAAGCAGTATATAGGCATCTCTCCCAAAGAGTACCGAAAACAACATTCATTGAATAAATAATGGCAATCTGTAGTTTTGCTTTTTATAAAAGTTGGAATTAAGTTTGATTTTTATTTTCTATTTTGTCTACTTGCATTACCTTTGCACCATGCTTCAACATATAAAACAACGATGGGAATAATTATTGGTATAGATGTAGGTGGTAGTACTACAAAAATAGTGGGATTAAATAAGGGGAACTTGCAGTCTCCTATGTTTATCACGGCCGCCGATCCTGTCACTTCTCTTTTCGGTGCCTTTGGAAAGTATGTTTATGATAACGGCTTTAATCTTTCCGATATTGAACAGGTTATGATTACAGGAGTGGGTAGTGCTTATATAGAAGGTCCTCTCTATGGCCTGCCAACTATGAAAGCCGATGAATTTAAATCCGATGGGTTGGGTGCTCGATACGGTTCCAATATGGATAAACTGATAGTCGTAAGTATGGGTACCGGGACATCTTATGTAAAGGTGATAGGCAACTCTATCAAACACATCGGCGGTATCAGCATCGGAGGCGGAACATTGCAAGGACTGGCGCTGCTACTATTGAAAACCAGAGATTTCGTTAAGATCTGTGATCTTGCTGTAAAAGGTAACATCTCCAATGTCAATCTGCAGATACGGGATATCTGTAAACATGATTTGGAAGGACTTCCTCTTGATGCTACAGCCTCCCTCTTTGGAAAGGTCGCCAATAGCAATGCTTCCGATGAAGATGTTGCACTTGGTTTGATATATATGGTGCTGCAGTCGATAGGCTCTTCAGCTATTCTTTCGGCGTTGAATACCGATATCAAGGATTTTGTGATGATTGGCAATCTTACGAAGTTCCCTCAATGTGCCGAACTCTTCCCCTTTATGGAGAGTGTATATAATGTACGTTTTCACATACCTCCTTATGCGGAATTCCGTACGGCACTGGGAGCAGCATTATCTTATCCCGGAGCGGGCGAATAACTCTGTTACATCAGGAGGTAATCACTCCATATAATATTTCGAGATGAATTGCCTACAGCAATCTTAACCTTTCCTGCAGGTATCTTCCATCCGTGTATCTGTGTGTCCCAATACGAGAAGGCACGCTTATTGAGCACGATGGTCACCACTTTCGATTCACTGGCTTTCAGAACGACTTTCTCGAAACCTTTTAATTGCTGTGGAGCGTCTTTCACTTCCTCGGGTAAGCTTACGTATACCTGAACCACTTCCGAACCGCTTCGTTTGCCTGTATTCTTCACCTTCAATTGAATCTCGGCCCCTTCGTCAGTCTTTCTCATCTTTATATTCGATAGCTTGAAGTTAGTGTACGATAAGCCATATCCGAATGGAAAGAGCGGTTCGATGTTCATCTTGTCGTACCAACGATAACCAACGAATAAACCTTCAGAATAAGTAACATTTCCGTTTTCTCCCGGATATTGTGCTGCCGATTTGATTGGAGTGTCATTATCAGTTTTAGGAAATGTGATTGGAAGTTTTCCACTTGGGTTAGCTTTTCCGAAGAGAACTTCTGCAACAGCCAGTCCGTCCTCTTCACCCGGGTACCAGGCTTCGAGCAGTGCATGGCAATTATCTATCCATGGCATTAGCACGGGGCCGCCCGTTTTCAATACTACTACCGTGTTCGGCACAGCCTGAAGGATCTGCGAAGCCAGCTTATTCTGCTTCTCACCGAGGCTGATGGAGTGGTCTCTTCCTTCTGTTTGGTTATCACCCAACATCAGGATAACAGCATCCGCTTTCTTTGCTATTGTCATGGCACTGTCTGTAGAGGCTCCATCGTATTGATATATTTGCATGCCTTTCCCGAATAGCAGTTTCATACCATCGACAGGACTTATTCTGAATATCGGTTCAACGAACGAACTACCCCCGCCACCTGTCATGGCGTTGTGAGAGTAAGGTCCTATAAGAGCGATGCTACGCATCTTCTTTGTGTTTATCGGCAGCAGTTTGCTGTCATTCTTCAACAATACCATTCCCCCTTCGCTGAGTTTTTTTGCAATGTTGGCATGCTCGGCAGGAATAGGCATCCGTTTCGGTTTCGTATTCCACAAGTTGTATTGCATCATTGTGCTGAATCTGCGAATCAGCTTCTCGTCAATTTGTTCCTCGCTGATTTCTTTGTCTTCAACAGCCTTCAGCAGTGCATCCGAGAAATAGATACCGCTAGGCAGTTCCAAGTCGAGGCCATATTTGGCGCATGGTACGGTACTGTGAACGGCACCGAAGTCCGAAGTCACAAAACCCTTGAAGTTCCATTCCTTTTTCAATATCTGATTCAGCAGAATATCGTTCTCTGTACAATGGGCACCGTTTACCTTGTTGTATGCAGCCATGATAGAAGCTACTTCTCCCTCTTTTACAGCAGTCTCGAAGGCGGGCAGATAAATCTCCCGCAGAGTACGTTCGTCGACAACCACATTGATGCTTCCACGACCGTTCTCCTGGTTGTTGGCAGCATAATGCTTCACGTTTGCCATGATGCCTTCGTGCTGTATGCCCTGGATATTTGCTGCAGCTATCTTCCCGCACAGAAAAGGATCTTCACCATACCCTTCGAAGGTCCGTCCATTATAAGGGATGCGGGCAATATTGACATCAGGAGCCTCGAGTAAGATGTTGCCTGTACCAAGTGATTCTTTTCCTGCCACCATACCATATTGCCATGCAGCAGCAGTATCCCATGTGGCGGCCAATGAGATAGGAGCGGGCAGGGCAGTGGCACGACTCTCATGACCTTTTCCTGCAGGGCCCAGTCCCGCAGGTCCGTTGCATAATGGCAAATCAGGAATATTCAAGCTTTTAATTCCTATTACAATACGGTAAGTATTCTTGTCCTTCGTGCCGTGAAGCTGCGAAATCTTCTGCGCCAAGGTCATTCTTTTCACCACCTCTTGTGCTTGCTGAATATAATCCGTCTTGGTTTGCGCCTCCGAATACGAACAGCCTATCATCAACAAGAAAACAGCAACTCCGTACTTTAAACTTTTCATTTTGAATAGATATTATTTGTAACAGTCGATAAAATTAATCATTTCTCGGCATTGTTGAAACAACTACCTCGATAAATTTATACGACCATTTGCTGCATCAGGACACTGTTTCAAGTATAGCCGATAAAGTTCAAAGAAAGTCGGCGCATCTACTAGTTTGATGCTAGGGTCCAGTCGGTGGAGCTCATTTGCCACCTCTACATACCATGTAGGCTTCTTTAATATATTTCTGAACCAATGAAAAGGGATAGGGCGATGGGAGATACGCTCTATTACCATTTCGGCAGCTTTTTTCGGATTATCATCGTTGACATCCCAATCCGATTGCAGTATCGGCATCTCCTTGTAGAGAAGAGTCATAGATGTCTTCTGAGGAACGATGCCGTTAGGACTAAAGGAAGAATAGCAGTCCAATCCTTCTGCATTGAGGGGAGGGGCATTGCCGTCGATGATAAAGCCCGAAATTGCCAGTCCCCATTTCCGATAATATTTCTTGGAGTGTGAAGCCCATTCATCCAAGCCCGAAGGCAGGTGGGAGATAGGACGCGGTTCCTGTAGCATACCCGGATTCAGATATCCTGCTCCGTTGTCTGCCGCTGCGAAGTAATCATTGGCGGTGGCTGTCTTCCGCAAGTAATGCAGTACCATCGGAACCCTTTCTTGCAGTACAGGACTGATGCACCACATCATCGGCAACTTCCCTCTGTTGGGGTCGTCCCAGATAGAAGAAGTCAGCTGAGTAATCCAGGAAGAGGCGTCGTAATCACCCACATAGAATACTACATATTTGTTTTCAGTAACGACTTTCCCATCTGTGCCGATAAATCCCTTAGAGCGTAACGTATCAATGGTCGTCCATTTCTGTGGATACGATTCGTTAAGAGGAAAATGTTGCCAGAAAGAAGCATTTGCCAATGCCCCATATCCGATGGCATCAGCATCTTCGAATGCGTTGTATGCACTGATCAATTCGGAAAAAGCCCATTCCGATTCCACGTCGCCATGTTTCCCGTTGGCATGTCGGGTATATTTGAAAGCCCACGACGGGAATCCGCCGATATAGCAGAAACCTTTCCCTTTGTTCTGCCGATAAGCCAGTAGAAGCAAGTCCTTCAATGTCTTGGTATCGGAGCCTATTTGTTGAGTCGTATCATCAGTAGCAGGCTCATCGTCGAAAGGAGACAAATCGAAGAAGAAACCTTTTCGGCTGACGAAGAAGTCGTGATTGGTAAGCGTATGATGGTTGGCAGGCGCCAGCTCGGGATGCCTTCTCCAATATTGGTCGATATAGTAACCCGCATACAGCGTATTGCATTTGCCCTTCTTCATGTAATGCTCCATGAACCAGTAGTATGGATCATCTTTCGAAGAGCCTGTCGTCGGAATGTGCGTATCGGCAATCATTCCTTTGGCATTAAAGAGCGAAGAGCCGTCCTTGTTGACCAGCCATACCTTGACAGGCAACTTCAGGATGGCGGTGACAGCATGATATAAACTGTGCGAGCAAGTATCATAGCGAACGGCGATAAGATTGTCGATGCCGGCCACAGCAGATGCTATATCGCTTGTTGAGGCAACATTCGAGTCATACGCAACAATCCCCTTGATATATTTCTTGTAATATCGGATTGTCTCCACGACATTTTTCAGTACTATCGTATCCCTGTCTGCCAGCCATTCACCTTTTTGGCGGTATTTGTTCCACCAGTAATCATCTACCGACGAGCCATTCACTTCTACATATTTGATATAAAGCTGTGGTGCCTCTCTGTTCACGATACCCTGCAAGGTAGCAATCGCATGAAGCTGGTCCCATACACCATCTGTCTGTTCCGCATCGTGCAAATCAGCATGGAGCGTATAGCGCATGTCGAGCAAGGCAATGCATCTGCTATGTTTCAGCCCGTTGCCGTAGCAGCATAAAGAAATCAGCAATAAGTTGACGAGACACCACCTCTTCATCAGTTGCAGCTGTTATTTGGAAGCGGCGAATTTAATGAATTTATCCGATGGAGTGCCGCATAACTCACAAACCTTCGACGGCGTGTTGGCATAAACGGTGCCGCATACAGGGCAAACATAAAACACCTTTGCCAGCTTCTTTGGCTGTTTGATGTTAGCCAAGGCAGCAGCATACAGTTTGGCATGAACCTTTTCGGCACCCAACGCATACTTGAAGCTCTTCACAGCCTTATCCTCATAGTCGCCGTTAGCATCGCGGAGGAAAGCCGGATACATCTTGGTAAACTCATACGTCTCACCGTCGATGGCCTCCTTCAGGTTCTCTGCCGACGACTTCACCTCGAATTCTTTTATGGCAGGCTTATAGTCGGCAATGCCGATATCTTTCAAGGCAGCCTGATGATTCTTCAGGTGGATGGCTTCCGCTTTCGATGTCGCATTGAACATCGTTTCAATCTGAGGAAGACCCTCTTTGGCAGCAGCCTTGGCGAAAGCCGCATATTTTGCACTGGCAGTAGCTTCCCCGTCGCAAGCCGCTTTCAAATCTTTCACCGTCTTGCTTTCATTTTGAACGGGAGTCTCAACGTTCGACGACTTATTTTGCTTGTTGTTGCACGATACGAGCATTGCTAATGCCACTATCGGCAAGAGATACGACATATATCTTTTCATAACTTGTGGTATTAAGGTGTTATTGAATTCTCAAAAATAGTTATTCTTTTTGATATTTGATAATAGCGGCACCTGGTTTTGTCTTTATATCGACAGATATACCTTTTTCCATCAGCTCTTTTCCCGTAACGACGACAGGCTGAACGTCCGAATCGAAATCAATTATTTTGTAATGCGCTTTGAGCTTCAGTCCTCTCAATCTGAAAGTCATGGCCGATGCACCGCAGTCATCCCTTCTGAAAGCCTGAACGATACCAGTCCCTTCTTTCGGGTTATTGAATTGCCATGCAATCCAATGGTGCGTATCGATGCTGTATTCCGTTAGCGGATAATAATCACCGTATAGCATGTCGTGAGAAATCCGCGCACATTCCGAATAGGCTTGGTGCTGTGCCGCCGTATTTTCGGGCGTCAGACCTCCCATGCCGAAGCCGGGCAGGTAGAAACTGCGCATAGAATACGTGTCGTAGAAGTAAACTCCCGTCGACTGGAAAGGAAACCATGAAGAAAGTCCGTAGGTATGCCCTTGGTTGCCTCTCACTACATTGTCCATCCCTTCCCATTGGAAATCACTTCTAAGAAGAGGAACAGCCCTTTTCATCGTTTCCAAATCATTCCTTCGTCCTCCCGAAGCACAAGCGTCGATATGCAGCTTCGGATTTCTGCTTTTCAATGCATCCCAGTAAGCCAGGTGCCCTTGCACGTACATATTCTCCGTAATGCCTTGCCTGTCGGGCGTATCATTCTTCAACCATGCGGGTAAGGGACCTACACCGTTCATGTCTTCTCGATACCAATCCAGTCCTTGCAGCTTAATCATACTGTCTACGTGGTTTGTCAGCCAAGTCCTTGCCTGGATATTCCCTTCGTTCAAGATGCCGCCATGACTCGAGCCGGGGAGCAACCATTCAGGATGATTCTTCCCAAGCCAAGAATTCGGATCACCCACACGTTCGGGTTCGAACCACAGCAAGAAGTTCATTCCCCGCCGATGAATCCAGTCGGTATATGGTTTCACGCCATGAGGATAAAGTTCCGGGTTAAATTCCCAGGTTCCCGTATTCAGCCAGGAGTCGCCGCCCTTATACGGGCCGTTGTCTAAGGGATACCAAGGGGCGTCGCGCCAGCAGATGTCGGGTTTGATGCCCGCTTGCAGAAACTTTTTCACATACGTAGTATCTTGTTCCCTTCCCGACACCTGAATCTGTAATATAGGCTGTTGAGGTTCGCCGTTGAAATGCGGAATGATATGAGCCCTATAATATTTGCGCCATAGGTTTTGAGCATCCGCAATATCCTTTTCCTTCCAGAACAACAATGAGATAAGCGGTGTTCTAATCTCCTCACCCGGTTTCAAGTAACAATGAACCGTTTGCTGTCCCGCCTTTATAGCAATCTTTTTCGATGTGTCGAGCACGAAAGAGCTTACCCATTGTCCGGGCCATCCGATGGCGATAATCAATCCCTTTCCACCCGTTTGCAGGTTGTAGTAAGGCCAACCCTTCGGCCCGTCCGACGATTTGCCAGATGAAGCCGGAGCAAAAGCCATGACATTGCCAACCGTCAAAGTATCATGAAAGGGTTCGTAACTGTCGGCCGTGCAGAAGTCGCCTTTGTTGCCATGCAGAATGCATTTGTCATTATCCGCAACAGGCAGTGCGAAGTCGAGGCCTTGTATATCGCTTAATATCGGCGAGTTTGTCATTCCGTTGTTTTTAAAATATACCGTCCATTCCACAACAGGAAAATCCGAATAAACAACAGCAACCTTGCGCACCTCCAAGCCCGTTTTCGGGTCTGTCCATGTCGTGGTATATTGCGTCTTACACTTATCCAGCGTACGTTTCTGAGTCTTTTCAGTCCATTGCTTGAGGCAATCGGGAGAAGCTTGTTCCCCGTACTTAAAAGAGAAAGGAATAGAGGTGTTGAAATTAAATGGAATACATTTACTGTTACTGCAAGAAGCTACGAAGAGCCCTGCAAAGGCAATCAAAAAGCCCAGCGTTACAAAATGTTTTCGATGGTAAAGGAACATGATATCATAATATTTAATTATTGTACATAGAGAATAACAAAGTGTTATAACGAAAGTATAATAACACTTTCATAACAAAGGTAAGATAATTCCTCGACAAATTAATTTAGAGAACAATATATTTATTCACTGTAAAAACTAATTAAAATGATTCTTCTCTCCCTAGCAAGGCAAGTGTCACGAAGTGACGAAAGGGTAGTAACATCAACTGCTAAAGAAGTACTGCTAAGCAAAATTAGAAAGATATAGGCTTTTGTCACTGGGGGTATACGCACGATATTGTTGTAAATGAATTAGTTACTCATACGAATTTTAATATATTTACAATTGGTAGCAGTAAAAAAGAGCCTACAGCATCTTCTTGATGCGATTTTCAATAGACGCGTAAGTACTGTTTTTAGCCGGCAATAAGAGCTTAATATTCTTCATTTATTAAAATTATTTGACAAACGAAAATACGTTCCCATTCTAATTGTATTTTGACCGTGGAAAATAGATTATTTAAAATAATGATGAAAAAAGGCCGAAAAAGGGCTATAACAACGACTATCAAAATGAAAGCAACAGCTATAACATACTATCAGTTTGTCGGAGCAACAATACTTGCGCTGACAACAGAAGATTTTACGAAAAAAGAGCTGATGCTGAAGAAAGTTGCAAATTCACAAAAATTCGATTTTTCATGGTCAAAGCCAAAATCGAGGCTACAATATGCTCACGTTTCGATTTTCGACTACCCCTCGGTAGTGGTGGTAGTGGTCTTTCCTAGGACGGAGATAAAAAAAAGTTTTATCCATTTTATGTATAATAAATTTACTTATATAAGTAGCAATATGATAATACCTAAAATACCTAAAACACAAAAAATTTATGCGCCCTAGGAAACACCACTCACACCACTACCATATTTAATAAAATAACTTAACAGCAACAACGAAATAAATTAACATACAATGAAAAGAAGACAAAGCATCCTCATCGTACTGAATTTTCGTAACTACGAAGAAGAATTTTCCCGGTTACAAACTTTTCACTTCCCGGTTACAAAGATTTGAGAACATAATTATAAACTTTTCATTTCATAACCACGAACTTTTAAGAACATAACTATGAAAAATCAGTAATATAACTATGATTTCTTGTTATTATATTTTTATTATTTTGTATTCATTATTATTAAAATTTGGTCATTTTAGTTCTATGTCAGAAAATGTCAGCGATTTATTTTGGTGTCATTTGTACTGTAGTTTAAATTTGAAATTAATTAACTGTATGAATGTTATACTATATTAATCTATTCATGTCGTGAAAAATTTTATGTATTCTTTTTTAGTGAAAAATAAAATTGTATTTTTGGATATTAATTTAGTTAAATATGAGAAAGAATAAGATCAGGTTCGCCATTTATGCTTTTTTATTTCTGCTGTTCGTTTGTCTTTTATGGATGAGGTTGTATTCATCGGGAGAAAAGATATTAATATCAAAGGTCAATGCTTCCTTGCAGACTGCATTGTATAATGAACTGAATAGGGAGTTCAGTGATCTTAAGATGCCTGTAGTTGTCGCTACAGATCTTGAATATGAAAAAAAAAGAAAGACATTCACATTAATATCAGCTGATGGAAAAGAGACTAGAAAAGTGGGACCTATACATGGTTTATTGGTTGCGACTGAAGATTATTTTAGACGAGATGAACATAGTATTTTGGTCTTAGTGAGGCCTTTAAAGGCTGATTCAATTCTTTTGCTTTTCAATGAGAAACTGCTCGGGCAAGGTGTGAAACTCGAGTCGGCACTCAATGTGAGTATCAATCAGCTAAAAGATACGGTTTCTACTTATGCTGGTGATTCTTCTCTGTGTGTTGTAAAAAACAGAAAGAGTCCAGTTGTTTTTGGAGGACTGGCAAATGAAATAGTTGTAAAGCCATATATACGCTATTCCTGCTTTAGTGTAATAAGGAATGCATCGATAGATGCGGTGGTAATAATCTATATATTGTTAGCTTTCGTATTTTTGTCACTCCTCATTTTGTTACTTAAACCAATGTTGAAGAGAAAAAAAGTGCCTCCTACAGCTATACGTGAATATAAATTACACGAGAGAGTATCTTTTTATCCGGAAATACATAAGCTGTCGGTAAACGGTGAAGAGCATATACTGACATCGCAACTGGCTATTTTGTTGACGTTGTTTTTAGATTCGGAAGACCATAAGTTATCCAATTCACAGATATCACAGGCACTATGGGAAGACGGTTCTGCTACTCCTGATAGGATTCAGAAAGTAATCAGCCGACTGCGAAAAGAACTGCAAGGGGATACATTATTAGAAATAGTACAAAACAAAGGGTATTATCAACTCACACTTTGATGAATTTTGTTTCTTAATAGTAAAAAATAAATTGTATTTTTGGATATTATTATTATAGAAGATGAGGAAAAAGAATATCAAATTCACCATATATACATTTTTATTTCTACTATCCATCTGTCTTTTATGGACGAGATTGTATTCGTCGGGAGAGAAAATATTAATATCAAAGGTCAATGTAGCTTTGCAGGCAGCGGTGGATAAGGAATTAGATAGAGAATATTATGATTTAAAAATACATGAATATTTTACGAGAGATCCAGAAACCGAAAAGATAAAAAAAACATTTATTATAAAATCGGCTTCAGGGACAGAAATTAGGGAAGTGGGCCCCATATATGGCATATTGGTTGCAACAGAAGATTACCATAATAGATTTCAACATACTACTTTGATAAATATAAGACCGCTGAAAGCTGATTCAATTCTTCTACTTTTCAATGAAAACCTGCTCAGGCAAGGCCAAAAACTTGAATCGGCACTCAATGTGAGCATCAATCGGCTAAAGGATACGGTATCTACTTGTACCGGTGATTCTTCTCTGTTTGTCGTGAAAAACAGAAAGAGTCCGGTTGTATTTGCAGGTCTATCAAATGAAATAGTTGTAAAGCCATATATACGTTATTCCTGCTTTAGTATAATAAGGAATGCTTCGATAGATGCGGTGGTAATAATCTATCTATTATTTGCTTTTGTATTTCTATTGCTTCTTATTTTAGCAAACAGGTTTAAAATAAAGGGTAAAGAAATACTTTCTTCAGATATATGTGAGTATAAATTACATCGGCGGGTAGTATTCTATCCTGAATTACATAGGCTGATGGTGAACGGTGAAGAACATATACTGATGTCGCAACAGTCTGCTTTATTGTCTCTTTTTTTAGAATCGGAAGACCATAAGTTATCTAATGAGCAGATATCGCATGCACTATGGCCGGATGGCTCTGCTACTACCGATAGAATTCAGAAAGTAATTAGCCGGCTGCGAATAGAATTACAAGACGATGTATTATCAAAAATAGTACAAAATAGCGGGTATTATCAACTAATAATTTGAACTGTGCTGAATTATTTAATTAAATGTTTGTATGTTATGAATAGAAGAATTTGTAAATATGGAATGATGTTTATTTTGTTAATAGGCATTTTATTGTATTATGGGTATAGTAAGTTATATTTATCTAAGTTGACTAGGCCTTCTCTCTTATTAGAAAATGTTGATGCATTGGCCGATTCTGAATCACGTCTAATTTGCTATGGAGTAGGTTCTTTATACTGTCCTTACAATAACACTTTCGTCATATATATTCATGAGTAAAATTATATTAACTACAATAGTTTTGTTCATGATGATATCTTGTTCAAAACGAGAGCCTAGGGCCTCTGTATCTTTTTATAATGATTTTCTGTACGAGAATAGAATTATGGCAATTCCAGTTCAAATAGGACTTAATTTGATTCGTTATCCATTTCGGTTACGTCGCATTGATGATAAGATAGTTATGATGGACCTTCACGGAAGTGATAAATTCTTTTATGTTTTTCATTATCCTGATTTTCGATATATAACATCCTTTGGTAAAATGGGCCTCTCACCACAGGAACTACTAACTGTTGGGGATATGCGTTGCACTTCAGATACAAGTATATGGGCTTTAGATCCTAATAGAAATAAACTTTTAAGATGGAAGTATTCTTCAACATGTGACTCATTGATATTGAATGAAGAAATAATGTTAGATAAAGGTATTTTTAGAGCTCTTGATTTTGCCCTTTTTAATGATTCATTATTTATTATTCCTGATTATTCGGGAAATAGACATTTCTGTTGGATAAATCGAAATGGTAAATTAATTGGTAAAGTTGGTTTATTACCTAGTTCTGATAAAGAAGCTATGCATTTTTCTCGCCCTGCTTTGTCTCAAGCTTGGCGAAGTTTTATTGATTATAATCCTCATAATAATATATTGGCTTCGGTAACTCAATTTGGAGAAGTGATAGAAATCTATAATTTGAAAACTCATAGATTCATTGTGAAAATTGGAAAACAAGGTGAGCCTGAATTTAAAATAAATGATGGGTATGGTATTCCAACGGGTGGAATGGGCTTTAGTGATGTTCAAGTAACTGATAATGCAATTTATACAGTTTTTCATGGCCGATCGTTTAAAGAAATTGTTAGAAGCAAAGGAACTTGTCCTGATGGCGGGCAATATATTTATGTGTATAGTTTAAATGGGGACCCGTTGTGCAAATATATTCTTAATTGCTATATATATGGTATTTATGTAGATGAAAGAAATCATATGATTTATGCTACAGAAGTAAATACTGATAATCCAATAGTAAAGTTTCATCTCGATAGAATCATAAAATAGTTTTGTTTGCTTGTCAATAGGAATAAGATATATTGCAAAGTGCTAACGAATATCGACTGATTTCTCGATGGAACCTATATAAGTGATTTATAAGAATGATTCATAATATTATAAACAAACTGATAATTACGTGCTAGTCTGAAAATGTCAGCACGTATAGTTTGATTTTTTCTTTTTTAAATTTAAAATTGCAGATTATAAATTTAATACAAAAATATTATGAAAAAAGTCATATTTTCTATCTTAGTGGTGTCGGCCATGATTGGTGCTGTTTATTCAGCCTATAATTATCGTCATAACAGAACAGAAATGTCAGTTTTAGCATTAACTAATGTTGAAGCATTAGCTAGTGGAGAAAATGTAATGTGCCCTAATGGTTGTTTAGATAATGGCAATGGATGTTTATGTCATTATTGGTTCCCTACATATAAAGAAGCTAAATAATTATGAGGAAATGGTACATTTTGATATTAATTTTAATTTGTGGTAGTTGTATATCGAATCCATCAACTTATAAGAAACAGCGCTCACGAAGCAAGATCATAAATATTCATAGTAAGATAATAGGAATTAAAATAGATAGTGTTATGCTAAGCGGCACAACAAGAGCATTTATTATGAATGATTATTTGATTATTGCGGATTATAAACCTGATGATAAGCTTATTCATATTTTTGATAAAAACAATTTTAAATATATAACAAGTACCGCATACATTGGACAGGGCCCTGGTGAAATTACTATTATGGGTAACTTAGGTATAAATGAACAATGTAATGAGTTTTATGTATCTGATCATGGCAAATTTAAGGTTTTTAATTATAATATTGATAGTGTCATCACAAAATCTCATTATATGCCTCAAGTAAAATTGGATATGGACAAAGGTATGTTTCTTGATAGATACCAATATATTAATGATACACTTTCTCTAGGAATAGCTATTAAGCCTACCAGTAATTCAACATTTGAACAGTATACTGCTAAATTAAATTTTGTTACGGGGAAGATAAGTCCCATGCCTTATGAATTTCCAAATGTAGAGAAAAGAAGAATTTGCGTTGCAGCTTCGATACAACAGAATGAATACGTCGAATGCTATCAAAACAGAGATTTAATGACTATCGGGGATTTAAAAGGAAATTTAAAATGGAACATATTTGGACCCGAATGGAATAGTGATAATAGTGATCACAAATATTATTTTGGAGAGGTCTTGATTTGTGGCGATAAAATTATAGCCCTTTATTCAGGAAAAGATTATTATGATAAGAATTATCGTCCTAGCAAAATTATTATTTTTAGTAGTAATGGTAATTATATAGAGACATTAGAAACTGGTTATATCATTAATGATTTTTGTTTTGACAAAACAAAAAATAGGCTTATTATGGCATTAGATGGAGATATACAATATGCATATTTTGACCTTGCTAATCTTAAAAAATAATATACTTCAGACTTTGTACCTATAGATATCATTATGCTAATGATAAAATGATTTCGAAAACCAATATTGAAAATAGAAGTGATTAAAGAAGAAGATAATCCTGTTATTATCATTATTAGGTTATTCTTTGTCACTGTCAGCAAATGTCAGCGTATTTATTTGAGCTTTCATATATCAATCACTATTTTTGAAAATAGATTTGATAGTTTACGTGTGGTAAAATGAATGTATAATAATATTTAATGAATGAGAACACTTAGCCTGAAATATGAATATGCTCTGTTAACATTTTGTTGCTTGCTGACGGCTTGTTCGAATAGCAAGAAAGTTAAAGAAGCTGAAGAGGTAGCTTCCATTTTACCCGAAGCTACCAGCAATGTTACTGTGATGACTTTGAAGAAGCAAGTCTTTTATCATGAGCTGGTGAGCAACGGAAAGGTGTCGGCACGGGTTCGAGCTGATTTACGCTTCGAAAACAGCGAGGTGATAGCACTTATCTTCGTGAAAAATGGGGATCACGTTCGGAAAGGGCAAAAGATTGCAGAGCTGGACAAATTCAAACTGGCTAATAAGGTGGTCCAAGCTAAGAATGCTGTTGAAAGGGCTAAACTGGATTTGAAAGATGTGCTGATTGGACAAGGCTATTCGCTTGATGAAATGAATAAGGTTCCCGATAAAGTGATGAAACTGGCTAAAGTGAAAAGCGGATATGAACAAAATGTTGCTGAATACGAATTGGCTAAAAGGGAGGCCGCTCATGCTACACTGCTGGCTCCCTTTGATGGTGTCATCGCTAATTTGTTTACTAAAACTTATAATATGGCAAATACTTCGGAAACGTTTTGCAGCATCGTTGATGTTCGTGGAATGGAAGTGGACTTTACCGTCTTGGAGAGTGAATTGCCTTTATTGGGGAAAGGGGATAGGGTGAGCATTACTCCTTATGCTGATGCGGTGCACAAATATGATGGGCAAGTGTCGGAAATTAATCCTTTGGTCGATGATAATGGTATGGTGAAGGTGAAAGCTCGTATCAACGGGAATAAGTTATTGTTTAGCGGCATGAATGTGCGGGTGAGCGTGCGCCGAGCTATCGGTAATCAACTTGTTATTCCTAAAACGGCTGTTGTTATGCGTTCGGGGAAACAAGTGGTCTTTACTTTAGTTGATGGAAAGGCACAGTGGAATTATGTTCATACGGGATTGGAAAATGCAGATAACTATGTAGTGAATAAAAGAGTCGATGACAATGCTCCGGATGGTCTGAAAGAGGGGGATGTTGTTATTGTGACAGGAAATGTAAATCTGGCTCATGAGTCGCCGGTGAAAGTGATGGGGCATAAATAAACTAATCGAATCGGCTATGATTAAGTTTCTGATTGAACGTCCGATCGCTGTTCTTATGGCTTTTACAGCTTTCTGTATCATTGGTATGATGACGTATTTCACCTTGCCTGTTTCGCTATTGCCCGATATTGCTATCCCCGAAATAACTGTGCAAGTGACGGGTGATAATACTTCAGCTCGGGAACTGGAAAATACAGTGGTGAAACCTATCAGACAACAATTGATTCAGGTGTCGAAGTTGAAGGATATGACGAGCGAAACCAGAGACGGTGCCGGAATTGTTAGGTTGAGCTTCGATTATGGTACTAATACGGATTTGGCTTTTATTGAAGTGAACGAGAAGATTGACGCTGCAATGAATAACCTGCCTAAGGGCATTAATCGACCGAAAGTTGTTAAAGCTAGCGCTACCGATATTCCTGTGTTTTATCTGAACTTGACACAAAGGAATGATGTGGCTTACGGTTCGACTAATAAACAGAGCTTTATGGAATTGTCGCGCTTTGCCGAATCGGTTATCAAACGACGCATTGAACAACTTCCGGAGGTTGCAATGGTGGATATGACCGGAGTGATAGAAAGCCAGGTGCAGATTGTTCCCGACTTAAACAAAATGGCTATCATCGGTTTGTCGGTGAATGATATTGAGAATGCACTTTCGGAAAATAATGTGGAACCTGGCAGCATGAAGGTACGCGACGGGTATTACGAATACAATATTAAGTTCTCTACCTTATTGCGTACCGTACAGGATGTGCAGAATATCTATTTGCGCAAAAACGGACGCATTATTCAGATGAAAGACTTCTGTAGTGTGACAGTCGTTCCTGTGAAGGAGCATGGCTTGACTATGTACAATGGGAAAAGGGCCGTTTCACTGGCTGTTATCAAGCAGGCTGATGAGAATATGGATAATATGAAAAAGGCATTGTCGGCAACGATAGATACGTTCAGAGCATCGTATCCGAATATTGAATTTAATGTGAGCCGTAATCAGACAGAGCTTCTGGACTATACAATTTCGAATTTAAATCAAAATTTATGGCTGGGCTTTATCTTCATCATCTTAGTGGCAATTTTATTTTTAGGTGATGTGAAGTCGCCTCTTATTATCGGCTTGAGCATGGTGGTCTCGATTGTTATTAGCTTTATGTTCTTTTATCTCTTTAAAATGTCGCTCAATATTATCTCTATCGCTGGATTGATATTGGCCCTTGGCATGATGATTGACAGTTCTATTATTGTTACTGAAAATATATCACAATATAAGGAAAGGGGATATACACTGCGTAGGGCTTGTGTTACAGGAACAAGTGAAGTGATTACTCCTATGTTAAGTTCGTCGCTTACTACAATTGCTGTGTTCTTGCCTTTGATTTTTATGAGCGGTATCGCCGGTGCTATTTTCTATGATCAGGCTTTTTCTGTTACGGTGGGGTTGATGGTTTCTTATTTTACAGGTATTATGTTGCTTCCTGTATTGTATTTCTTGGTGTATAGGATGGGTATTCGAAGAAAGAAGAAGGGTGGATGGCTGTCGTTTAAGATTAATAATCCTATCAAAGAACATACGCTTGACCATTTTTATGATGCTGGCATTAACTGGGTGTTTTCACATAAGACTTTCAGCGTGCTCTTTTGCATTGTTTCTTTCCCTGTGTGTGTGACATTCTTCTTTTTCATGCCGAAGGAACGTATGCCTAAGATTGACCAGAACGAAATAATGGCTCGTGTGGAATGGAATGAGAATATTCATGTCGATGAAAATAATAATCGTATAAAGAATTTATTTACAGTAACTAAAAATAAGGTTACCGAGCAGTCGGCTGATATCGGACAACAGGATTTCTTATTGAATCGCGACCAAGAACTCTCGTCGACGGAGGCAGAACTGTATTTTAAGACAGAACAAAGCAAAGAGATACTGCCTTTGAAACGGGAGATAACGAATATGGTAAGTAAATGGTTTCCATCGGCTGTACTCTCTTTCTCGCCTCCTCAAACTGTTTTCGAAAAGTTGTTTTTTACAGGTGAGCCAGACGTAGTGGCCGAACTGTATCCTCATAACAAGGTGCAATCGCCATCGGCTGAAGCAATACGAGGAATGGGGGAGGAAATGACTCGGAGAACAGGTATTTCCCCCGAAGGTATTGCTTTTGAAAACCAGCTGAACTTGAGTATCGACAAAGAGAGATTGCTTCTATACGGTGTGTCGTATGAGGAATTGTATAGAGTTCTGAAAACAGCATTCAAGGCTAATAACGCAGCTGTGCTGCATTCGTTTCAGCAATATCTGCCCATCTCAATAGCGGAAGACGAGAAGACGGTAGATGAAGTGATGCAGAATACTTTGGTGACGACTTTGCCCGATAATAGGGGTGTCGTTAATTACATTCCGCTGAATGAACTTGTTCATATCTCTTCGTCGGACGACTTGAAAACTATCACTGCCGGAAGAAATGGGGAATATATTCCTTATAATTTTTTTGGTGTGAAGAATGCAAAGAAGGTTATTGCAGCAGTGAAAGATGTGGCAGGTAAAAACTGGGATACAGGTTTTGCTGGCAGTTTCTTTTCGAATAAAAAGATGTTGAACGAACTGGTTGTCATCTTGCTGGTATCGTTGTTGCTGATGTATTTTATTCTTGCTGCACAGTTCGAGAGCTTTATGCAGCCATTACTGGTATTAATGGAAATACCTATTGATATCGCTTTTGCTTTGGCCTTACTGTGGGCGTGCGGTTATACCTTGAATTTGATGTCTGCCATCGGACTTATCGTTACCTGCGGTATTGTTATCAACGATTCTATATTGAAACTTGATGCAATTAATGAATTACGCAAAGGGGGGATGCCTTTACTGGAGTCAATCCATGAAGCAGGACGTAGAAGGTTGCGTCCTATCATCATGACTTCGCTTACCACAATTATGGCTATGGTTCCTCTTTTGTTTTCGTTCGACTTGGGTTCGGAACTTCAGAAACCTCTTTCGATGGCGATGATTGGCACCATGCTTATAGGAACATTGGTCAGTTTGTTTGTTATTCCATTGTTGTATTGGTTCGTTTATCGCAAATCAGATAAAAAAAGGTCGGGAGTTTAATCGCTTATATATTACGGGAATGAAAAGAAGTATTTGTATCATATTGTTGTTTTTCGGATGCTCGTTTGCTTTGACGGCTCAAAAACATTTACGACTGGACTTAACTCGAACCATTCAACTGGCTAATGACAGCTCTTTGGAGGCTTTCAGAGTCAGTAACATGTATTTGTCGGGCTATTGGGATTATCAGACTTACAAGGCGAACAGATTGCCCAGTTTGACGATGTATCTCACTCCTGCTCAATATTATCGTGATATTACCAAACGATACGACTCGCAGCGAGACCTGGATGTGTACCGAACGCAACAATCTTTCTACTCTGATGGGAATTTTACACTTAAGCAGAACTTCGACTTGACAGGCGGTTCTTTCTATATGGTTTCGGACTTGGCTTATATTCGTAATTTCGGATATAGCAAATCAACACAGTATACCAGTGTGCCTATTAGGATAGGTTACTCTCAGGACTTGCTGGGATATAATCCATTTAAATGGGAACGTTGCATTGAACCTCTGAAGTATGAACGCGCTAAGAAAGAATTTATATATAATACAGAGAAGGTGGCAGAACAGGCTACTTCTTATTTCTTTGCTTTGGCAATGGCTCAAACGGAATGTGATATGGCTACAAAAAACGTTGCTTCTGCTGATACGCTGTTCAGTATTGGCGAGCAGCGCTTTAAGATTGCTGCAATTTCGCAAGCCGACTTGCTAACGTTAAAACTTGACCGCGTGAATGCTCATAATACGTTGCAGAATAAAATGAGCGAACTGAAAAGGGCCATGTTTTCGCTGGCTACTTTTCTGAATTTGGATAAGAACACTAATATCGATTTGGATCTGCCTGTTCGTCCAAAGGAAATATTAATATCTTTGGATAAGGCATTGAACTACATGAGGTGTAATAATCCTAAATCGTTAGAACTGAAACAGAATATTCTGGAGGCTGAACAGAAGGTGGACAGAACGAAAAAAGAATCCAGGTTTAATGCTTCGGTAAATGCCAGTATCGGTTTTAATCAGGTTGCTGATAAGTTCGCTAATGTGTATAGTAAGCCGATGCAACAGGATTTGGTCTCAATAAGTTTGTCGATACCATTGATTGATTGGGGTGTCAGCAAGGGAAAATATAACATGGCACGGAATAGTCTGAATGTCGTTAAAATATCGGCTAAACAAGAAGAGGTCAATATGGAGGAGGAGGTTATTATGGCGGTGAATGACTTTAATGTACAACAGAAGATGATTGCAAGTGCTGAAGAAGCATTGGATTTGTCGATCTTAGCTTATAATGAAACGCGCCGTCGCTTTATTATCGGCAAAACAGATATCAATAGTCTGACTCTTTCCTTGAACCGCCAACAAGAGGCTCAAAAAAATTATATTACGGCATTGCAGAATTATTGGCAAAATTATTATAAGATTCAGCGATTGACTCTTTTTGATTTCTCAGAGAATCTGTCGCTTGCAGAGAAATTTGATTTTAACGGAGGTAAGTTTGTAGAATGAATGATAAAAAAAGAAATAAGAAGAGAGCATCGGACTTTACTCTGATTGTTTCTTTTGTATGCATCGCTCTCGTAGGTCTTGCCCTTATTCCTTTGCTTCCCATAAAATTAAATCCGTCGAGAACTCTACCTGGCTTTTCAGTCGACTTTACAATGCCCGGTACGTCTGCCCGAGTGGTGGAGATGGAAGTGACCAGCAAGCTGGAATCTATGCTTTCGCGTATAAAGGGTATTAAAAATATTAATTCGAATTCGGGTAACGGATGGGGCAATATCTCGGTTGAACTCGATAAGTATGCTAAAACCGACATCGTGCGCTTTGAAGCTTCTACTATCATCCGAGAAACATGGCCAGAACTGCCTGATGGAGTTTCGTACCCTATTATTAGCATGAAACTTTCGGATGATGATGCTGCCAGACCTTTTTTGACGTATACACTGAATGCTCCGTCGGATCCGATATTGATTCAACGATATGCCGAGGAGCATATTAAAACTAGACTCGCTCAGATTCCAGGTGTGTATAAAATAGATGTGAGCGGTGCCACTCCCATGGAATGGCGACTGGAGTATGACAGTCGCCAATTACAGAGTCTTGATATTACGACAGGTGATATTTATAATGCTGTTCAGCAGTCGTGTAATAAAGAATTTCTGGGAATATATAATATTAAAACCTCCCAAGGTAATGAATGGATAAGATTGGTGCTGAATCCTGACAGCGGCAATAGGCAGGACGTGTTTGATGCTTCTAAAATAGTAGTCAATAATCATAAGGGGCGACTGATTCATTTGGACGAACTGGTGAAAGTTACCCATGAGGAGGAAGAACCGCAAAACTATTTTCGTATTAATGGAATGAACTCTATTTATTTGTCGATTACTGCCGAGGAAACTGCTAACCAGCTACAGTTGAGTAAGAAAATCAAAGATGAATTAGAGACTATTAAACTGAATCTCCCTACAGGCTATAAAATACATAATTCTTATGATGCAACAGAATATATCCAGCAGGAATTAAATAAGATTTATTTCCGCACTTGCCTTACTGTTGTAATTTTATTACTTTTCGTCCTTCTCATCACCCGTCGATTTAAGTATTTACTTCTTATTGTCATCAGTCTGACTGTCAATATTGCAATTGCTGTTATTTTTTATTATCTGCTTCATCTGGAGATACAACTTTATTCGTTGGCAGGTATAACTGTTTCGCTGAATCTTATTATCGATAATATGATTGTTGTAACCGATCACTATCTGAGACGCCGCAATCTTTGTATATTCGTGTCGATTCTTGCAGCAACTCTTACTACGATGGGAGCTTTGGTCATTATCTTCTTCCTGGACGAAAAAATCCGTTTGAATTTGCAAGATTTCGCCGCTGTGGTGATGATTAATCTTGCTGTTTCTCTATTCGTCTCTTTGTTCTTCGTACCATCGTTAATTGATAAGATAGGATTAAAATGGAGGAAGTGGAAGGCTGTAGGGCATTGGCATTGGCAAAATAGTAAGGGAATGGTTCGAATTCGTGCTTTCAACCACCGCTTCCCTGTTTACTTTACCCATTTTTATATCCGACTTATCCGTATTCTTTGCCGTTGGCGCGTGGCGGTTTGTATGCTCCTCTTATTGTTATTCGGTATTCCTGTTTTTCTGTTGCCTGATAGTATTGATAAGAATAATTGTTGGGCGGATGTATATAACCATACTCTCGGGGCAGACAAGTATAAAAATGACATAAAACCCGTAGTAGATAAAGTGCTTGGCGGAAGTCTACGACTTTTTATTCAAAAGGTGTATGTGGGGAGCTATTTTTCTCGTAACGATGAAGTTGTTCTTAATATCGATGCTTCGCTGCCAAATGGTTCTACTCTAGAACAAATGAATATCCTTATACAAAAGATGGAGATTTTCTTGAGCAGTTATAAAGGAATTAAGCAGTTCCAGACCTTTGTAGAAAGTGCTAACCATGCTTCTATTAATATTTTTTTTTCGAAAGAGAATCAGTATAACGGTTTCCCTTATACGTTGAAAGCGGATATCATTAATGAGGCACTGAAATTGGGAGGAGGAAGCTGGAGTGTCTTTGGTTTGGAGGATGAGGGATTCAGCAATGATGTTCGCGAGAATGCGGGTTCCTCTCACATTAAAATGTATGGGTACAATTATGATGAACTGTATCATTGGGCAGAAGTATTGAAGGATATTTTGTTAAAACACAGACGTATTAAGGAAGTGCTGATTAATTCGGACTTCTCTTGGTATAAAGACGATTATCAAGAGTATTATATGAACTTGTATAAGGCACGGATGGCTCAACAAAAGGTTACTGCGTCGGCTTTATTCTCGGTCGCGAGCCCTTTGTTCGGTCGCGATATGAATATTGGCGAGGTACATGCATCGGACGGAGAAGAGAATATTAAATTATCGTCGCGTCAATCAGAAGATTATGATGTGTGGGCATTGCAACACTTTCCTAATATAGTGGGAGATAGTTTGTCGTTCAAGTTCTCGGAACTTGCAAAAGTGGATAAGGAACAGGCTCCGCAGCAAGTGGCGAAGGAGAATCAGCAATATCGACTTTGTCTTCAGTATGAATATATCGGTTCGAGTGAAAGGGGTAATAAATTGTTGGAGAAGGATTTGAAGGCTTTTAATAAGATGCTTCCCGTAGGATATTCGGCTACATCTGATAGTGAACAGTGGTCGTGGAATGAGAAGGATACGAAACAATATGGGTTACTCTTGGTTGTTATCGTCATTATCTTTTTTATCACTGCAATTTTGTTCAACTCGTTGAAACAACCGTTGGCGATTATATTTGTGATACCTGTGTCGTATATCGGGGTATTTCTGACCTTCTACTGGTTTAAATTAAACTTTGACCAGGGTGGATTTGCTGCTTTTGTACTACTGTGTGGTATTACTGTGAATGCTAGTATCTACATTCTGAATGAATATAATGATGTGCGTCGCCGTTTTCCAAATCTAAAGCCACTTCTAGCATATGCGAAAGCGTGGAATACACGTATCATTCCTATTTTTTTAACTATCGTGTCGACAATATTGGGATTTATTCCTTTTATGATTGGGAAGGAAAAGGAAGCATTTTGGTTTCCTTTGGCTGCTGGAACGATTGGGGGCTTGGTGATGTCGTTTATAGGTGTATTTATCTTCCTACCGATATTGACATTGAAAAGGAACGAGATAGCGAAGAAGCCGTGAACTGAAGCATTGTGCTACTTCTTCTCGACAGTTGCTGGTGTTGTTACCGCTTTCTTCTTGCTTTTTAGTGCTTTCAGCTTCCATCTGTTCCAGAAGAAGAGGTCGCTCCATTTGTCGAAGTCTTTCTGCAGGATGATACCAATGCCCTGTGTCGTCAGGTTGGTCTTGGTATAATATCGGTCGTTCGTTTCGTTGTATGCTTTCAGACGAATGCTTCCGCTACGGCTTAAGAGCCATTCGGCCTCGAAATCGCCGATGAAGTTGGAATTGGACAACGGATTGTCGCGATAGCCGAAATTGCCGTTCACTATGAGCCGGTTGTTCAGTAATCGGCCCGACAATACTCCTTCTACTTCCATATCGGTCCATCCGTTTTGTCCTGTACTGAGGTTGGTTCCGAAATTCCAGTTGTTGTTATCGATAACTTGCGAGAGGATGTTGTTGAGTTGGCCGGAGAGGGTTGATGAGAGTACCGACGACATCATGTTGGAGTTCTGATTGGTGGTTGTGTTCTCCTGCATATAGAACTTGCCGATGCTTAACAGGTAGAGTATCTGTGTGTTCATCTGCTCTTCTGTTCCGATATAGTTGCGTACCAATGTCTGGATTTCATCGCGTTCGTTAGGCAGTTCCAAATCGAAATTGATAGTGGGATGGGGGAGCAATCCCGTTAGATTCAGGAGGCAGTTCACCTTGATATTGTTCTGTTTCACAATGGAGGTAGCACTCGGTATCAAATCGGATAGCGATGCGGAGTTTACAGCATAGGCTGCCTTAACATTCAGTGTGGCATCGAGCGGAGGGCCATTGAAGGTTATTGTACTGCCCTCGCGGATGGAGAAGTCCTTGCGTATGACTTCCTGCAGACTGAATTTGTAGTTTCCTTGGTTGATGACATACGTGCCGAACATTCTGAAATTGCCCTTGTTGTAATACTCGCCACGGATGTTGCCGCTGCCCTTGGCTATGATATTGTCGCCTGCCACAGGGTCCATAATGATTTTCAACGTCGCATCGGGTGTCGCATCTACCAACAGGTTCAGGTTGATATCGCTGGATACGTTCTTCAATACATCTTCCAGTGGGTTGATGACTTCGATGGTATCGGTTACACGACGGGGCGTTTTGTCGATAAAGGTGATGAACTGGTTGTTGATGGCCGAAGTGGTGTTGCGGTTGATATATACAAAGGTGGAATTCTTGTTGGTGCGGATGGCTGTAGTTACATCGAGCCCTTTGCCCGAACCTCCTTGCAGAACGGCATTCCCTGTGGCATATATCTTTCCGTAGAAAGGCAGGTCTTCGGTTTCGTGCGTATTCATCACCAGCATGTTGTTGAAATTGAATTGCAGACGGAAAGCAAAGTCTTTTAAATACTTATAGGTGATGTATCCATTGCCTGTGCCTTGGTGGCCCTCCGAATCGTACAGCTTTGTATTCTTCAGGTGAATGCCCGTAGGGGTAACTATCAGCGAGTCTTTCAGGTAGAAATAGGTATCCAGAATTCCTACTTTGACATTGGCATCGGCCAATGCATCGACACTCAGATTTAGCTCGCTGAACTTCCCGGAGAGGTGTGCTTTGCCCGTCATACGGCCGTTCAAATCGTCGAATATGGACGATAGATAGTACTGCACAAACTTCATGTTGGTGTTTTCGGCATCCATCGTTAAGTCGAGTCCGCTCTTTCCCTTGGTGGGGAAGATGTATCCTGCGATGTGCGTCTTCGATACGTTTGGCTCACTGAGGTGGGCATCTAAGCTGACTCCTTGCTTCTCTCTGTCCCAGGATGCGATGACGTTGCCGTCGCCTATCGGCCCGTCATTGAAAGTGAAGTTGCGAACGGCAAGGTTGCCATATACTTGCGGCTTTTTGGTTAGTTCGCATAAAGAAACATGGCCGCTTACTTCTCCCTTGAAATCGGCATCGTCGAAGTTGAGCACACCGAAGAGGTAGGTCAGATTGATATCTTGTAAGTCTACTTTTACAGTATCGGAAGGCATCGATGATAATCGTCCGTTGATGTGGATATAACGGTCGTTATGGCTGAACGAGAAATTATTGATATCGACATAGCCTTTATCCAGCGTTACTTGCGAAGGATGTATCTGCCAGGTAGTATCGTTGATGATGACATTGGTGGATTTTACGTCCATGATGGCTTTCAAGTGGGAGCGGTCGGACGATTTCAAGAAGTGGGCCATTGCCTGCAGACTACCGCTATAGGTTTGACTGGCATTGTTACCCCAGCTCAAGGTGGTGTTCAGCGTATCGTTGTCGGCGTATGTATTGAGGGCATAGCTGATAGCTCCCGATTTGCGCATTTCATTGAAGCGAACAGAGGCATGGAACTTGTTCGATGGATTGTCGAACAAGACGTATCCCGATTGCAGCTCGTGATTGCTGTAGCGGATATGCGGAATGAAGCCTTCGACATGCATGAGGTGTTTGTTGTCGTCGACATATCCGAACAGGCGGGAATACGAACCGATATGAACGGGTATATCGAATACGGTTGGCAATATCTCGGTATTGTAGATATTGATATTGAATTTGAAGTTGTTGTTCGTCTTGATACCTTTAGTGGGCGGTATAAGCGACGGCAGATAATGGCTGACGAGGTTCTTCACACTCGAGGTGAAGGTGCTGTACTGGAACTTGCCAGTAAACTCGGCATCGGCCATATCCGACTTCAATGTCAGTGTCTTCTGATTGTCCTGATAGGAGGATGTGATGTTCAGGCTCCGCATGTAGTAACTCTTCTGCGGTGTAACAAACGACAGGCTGTCGATGCTGAGCGCTCCTTTCATACGGTCGATAGAGCCACCTGTAAAGTTCGCCTTTATCCTCATTGAGATTTCGGCATTCTTGTATTTATTGGTAATGTTCAAATCGTTAGGGCGTAACTTGTTGATGACGGCCGAGAAATGGAATTCGGGAGTCTTGTTCGCTAAGTTGAAGTTGCCGTTCAGATGGAACGAACCGTTCGGGTCGTCGAGCCCCACTTTTCCGTCGAATCCGCCTCCCTTATACAGGCCGTTCACATTGATATTCTTATAGCAGTAGTTGTTGTAACATAGCGATGAAATCAATCCTTTTACCATGACAGCGGGGTAACGCGAAGTAGTTCGATGTACTGCGTCCACTTTGATATCGAAGGTAGACTGTCCCCATTTCTTGTTGTCTAAGAATTTGCCTAAGTCGAGATCTGTAGCATTTACATCTCCTCGATAGGTATAGGTATATTTGTTTTGGTGTCCGATTCTCAAGTCAGTCTTCAGCGTGCCAATGGCAGAGTGTAGCAATCCTGCCATAGTAATCTGCGACAGGTAGCCCGATATCTTACCTTTGAAGTTTATATCGCCCAAGTTGTTCAAGATGGCAGGCAGCTTTCCTTTCTTATTGATGAAATTGCGGGTAATGAAATTCATCCCTTCGCTGTTGATAGACATATTCGGAAGGTTTGCAGAGAAATAAACTTTCGACAAGTCAGTTGTTCCTTGTGTTAAACCGTTCATCTGCAGCTGGAGCTTACGGCCTGCATCTAATGTGAATCGGGAGATGGTGAGGTTGTTCAGCGAGCCTTTGGCGCTGATGAAGAAGTTCATTCTGTCTTCGAAATTCTTCAGCGCGGGGACAAACATGGAAATATCTTGCATGGTGATATACGACTGTTTCGTACGGACCGCAAAATGTACCTGGTCGGCAAAATGTTTGAACGAATCGAAGTTGTTGTAGGTGAGGTGTATGTCTTCTGTCTGCAATCTCGAGTCGCCGAATTCTAATGCGAACTTCTGCAAGAGCATCTCGTGACTGTTGGCTGTCAGCTTAAACGACAGCTTGTCGACCGACAGTCCGCTCTCTCCATCGAAACTCAATCGCCGCACACCGATATTGACAGAGTCTTTCTGCAGCGCTTTCAGTCCCAGATTGGCAGAGATATTATGTAGTCGGATATGGGATACGTTGAATTTCCCCGGTGTCTGCCGTTCCGAGAAGACATCATAAGAGAATCTGCCTCTTCGGAGGATGATGGAATTGATGCGCAATTTCAGGTTAGACGGTTGCGATTTCTTCTTTGAGGAGAAAGCGTCAATCAGAAACTGGTAGTTGGGCTTCGCTTTTGGATTCAGTTTATTCAGTCGGATATTGAAGCCGAACAGCTGTACACTGTGGATGATGACATTGCCTTTGAAAAGAGGCATCAGCTCGAATTTGACGGAGAAACGACCTGCGGTGAGCAATTCGTGCTTTGAACGGTCGTTGAGTTGTATATCGTCGATGATAACACGGTTGAGCAGTCCCAAATCAACCCGCCCGATAGAAACCTCTGTTTGCAGCTTGTCGGAAAGTCCTTTGGCAACGGACACAGCAATAAAGTGCTGAAAAATAGGTAAATTCAACAAAATAATGATGCCGATGTATAATCCCAAGATGATACCGACAATCCAGCGTACACATTTTTTAAATGTTCTGATAGGCTATCGTTTTCTTTTCGCTGTACAAAAATATAAAATTAGTCGTTACGAATACTACTTTTATTATTACTTTTGCATCGTTTTTAAGAAATATAAAATGAGTGTAGTCATATTAGGTATTGAATCATCGTGCGATGATACCTCTGCTGCTGTAATAAAGGACGGCTTTTTGTTGTCGAACGTAGTGGCAAGTCAAGCTGTTCACGAAGCTTATGGTGGCGTCGTGCCCGAACTGGCATCGCGTGCCCATCAGCAGAATATTGTTCCCGTCATCCATGAAGCGCTGAAACGTGCAGGTGTGAAGAAGGAAGAACTGAGTGCTGTTGCCTTTACACGCGGTCCCGGCTTGATGGGTTCGTTGCTCGTGGGAGTCTCTTTTGCGAAGGGATTTGCACGTTCCTTGGGCATTCCTTTGGTCGATGTAAATCATCTGTGTGGCCATGTGATGGCTCACTTTATCAGAGTAGAAGGAGAAGATTACGACCCTCCTAAGTATCCTTTCTTGTGCCTGCTCGTTTCGGGCGGCAACTCACAAATTGTATTGGTGAAGGGATATAACCAAATGGAGATTCTGGGGCAGACGATAGATGATGCTGCAGGTGAAGCTATCGATAAGTGTTCGAAGGTAATGGGCTTAGGCTATCCGGGCGGACCGATTATCGATAGGCTGGCGAGGCAGGGTAATCCAAAGGCTTATAAGTTCAGCAAACCGCATATCCCTGATTTGAATTATAGCTTCAGCGGATTGAAAACGTCGTTCCTCTATTCTTTACGCAAATGGATACAGGAAGATCCCGATTTCATCGAACATCATCAGACTGACTTGGCTGCTTCTTTGGAGGCTACGATAGTAGATATCTTGATGGATAAACTTAGAAAAGCTGTAAAGCAGACGGGTATCAAGGAGGTGGCTGTGGCAGGTGGTGTATCGGCCAATAACGGATTGCGGAATGCTTTCCGTGAACATGCTGCCAAGTACGGATGGAAGATTTTTATTCCTAAGTTCAGCTATACCACAGATAATGCGGCTATGATAGCTATTACGGGGTATTATAAGTACCTGGACGGTGAATTTTGCTCGATAGATATGCCTGCTTATTCGCGGGTTTCTATTTAAATATAAAATCATGTTTGTAGAGATTATTACAATTGGTGATGAACTCCTGATAGGACAGGTAGTAGATACGAATTCCGCATGGATGGGACGGGAACTGAATAAGTACGGCTTCGAAGTGCTGCGTATCGTTTCTGTTCGCGACAGGGAGGAAGAGATTGTGAATGCACTGAGCGACGCGCTGAAGAGTGTCGACATCGTTCTGATAACGGGTGGGCTGGGGCCTACCAAAGATGATATTACAAAGACGACTCTTTGTCGTTATTTCCATACTGAACTGGTGTTCAGCCAATCGGTATTCGATAATGTGAAGCGTGTTCTAGCCGATAAAATCCCGATGAATTCGCTAAATAAGAATCAGGCGATGGTGCCAAAAGATTGTACTGTCATCAACAATCAGGTGGGTACTGCATCTATCAGCTGGTTCGACAGGGACAATCATATCGTTGTATCGATGCCTGGTGTTCCGCAGGAAATGAAAGCGGTGATGAGCAGTGAAATTATCCCTCGTCTCAGGAAGAAATATCATACGGATGTGATTGTGCATCGTACTTATGTGGTTCAGAATTATGCTGAATCTGTATTGGCGGAGAAATTAGCATCGTGGGAGAATGCTTTGCCCGACTGCCTGAAGTTGGCTTATCTGCCGAAGTTAGGTATCATCCGCCTACGAATTACTGCCAGGGGCAGCGATAAAGAGACATTGGAACGGTTGATAGACGATGAAGAGGTGAAATTGCTGGCCATTCTGGGGGATGCGGTACTGTCGGAAGGGGATATCCCAATTGAAGAGACGCTAGGAAGTCTGCTGCGCGAGAAGAAGTTGACACTCTCCACTGCCGAGAGTTGCACGGGTGGCAATATTGCTTCGCGGATAACATCCATTTCTGGAAGTTCGGATTATTTCAAGGGAAGTGTCGTCGCTTATTCTATACCCGTGAAAGAGGAACTGCTGAAGGTTCCGGCAAATGTCATCGATGAGTTCGGTGTGGTGAGTGAACAGACTGCAGTTGAAATGGTAAAGGGAGCTATACGCACTCTGCATACCGACTGTGCTGTGGCTACTACAGGAATTGCGGGTCCTAACGGAGGTACTGCAGAAGTTCCTGTCGGCACAATTTGGATAGCTGCTGCTGTGGGTGATAAGATTGTCACCAAACAACAAAATACGAACCGAGGACGTGAAATGAATGTTGAAAGGGCTGGTAATTATGCTTTGTTGATGTTGCGTGACTTACTGAAACAGAGTTAGATTTCTTTTTTTGGAATAAAATAAATAATTATCATAATTTTTTGCTCAGATAACTTGGTAGTTAAAGAAAAAAGTCGTTACTTTGCATCCGATTTTCAGAAAAAGTTAGAAAATAATAATAAAATAGGATAGAGAAATGTCGAAAATTTGTCAAATTACCGGGAAGAAAGCCTTAAGAGGTAATAACGTAGCTCATTCTAAACTGAGAACAAAAAGAACATTTGATGTTAATTTGTTCACGAAGAAGTTTTATTACGTTGAGCAGGATTGCTGGATTAGCTTGACTATAAGTGCTGCTGGTCTGAAGATAATCAATAAGAAAGGACTTGACGCTGCATTGAATGATGCTGTTGCGAAAGGTTATTGTGATTGGAATTCAATTAAAGTAATTGGTTAAAGAGGAGTTAAACTATTATGGCAAAGAAAGCTAAAGGTAATAGAGTGCAGGTGATTTTGGAATGCACGGAGATGAAGAACAGTGGACTGCCCGGAACATCTCGTTATATCACCACAAAGAATAGAAAGAACACAACTGAAAGATTGGAATTGAAGAAATACAATCCTATCTTAAGGAAGATGACCGTTCATAAAGAAATTAAATAAAACGTTTAGACTATGGCAAAGAAAACAGTCGCTACATTGCACGAAGGTTCTAAAGATGGACGTACATATACCAAAGTTATTAAGATGGTAAAGTCGCCGAAGACCGGTGCTTATATTTTTGATGAGGAAATGGTTCCTAACGAAAACGTTCAGGATTTTTTCAAGAAATAATCTCTTAGGAGAATATAGATATATAAAAAAGTCTTTTATCAAACGATAAAAGACTTTTTTTATGCTTTATAAGTTCTTAAGCTTTTTCCGGAGTTTCTTCTTCCTTTTTATCTTCTTCCTTTTTCGGTAGAGTTTCGTCTTTGAAATCGGTAAATCCATTTTCAATGAGAATATTGTACCAAGTAATGATCTTCTTGATATCGGAAGGGTAAACGCGCTGTTTGTCGAAATTCGGTAATACACTTTCTAAATAAGCTCTTAATTCGTCGCCTGTAGCTTTCTTGGCATCTAATGCAATTTTCGCGCCGTTCTCTTTGTTTTTAATATCTTCCAACAAAGAACTTAGTGGCTTGTCATCACCGTCAGTATAAATAGCGATATCAGCTAACGAAATAACCTTATCATGGTCGTACGCAGGCATACGTTTCTTATCTTGAAACGATTCAACGATGAGCATACTCTTTGTACGAGAGATAAGTTTAAATAGACCGGATTTACCGGAAATACTAAGAATATTCTTAATCATTTTATTTCTGTTTATAATGAATTATTAGTCAAAGATACTGCTTGCTAGCCGTAATAGCAAAAATTATCGACTTTATTTTTTTATATTGTTATCCAATTATTGTCCAGTTATCTTGTCGACTTGAAATGTCTTTTTTCAATGGATTGAATGACGGATACGACTTTGGGTAGAAGTGGGTTGACATCATCGTTGACGATGATAAAATCGCTCTTTTTATTTCGCTCTTCTTCACTAATCTGATTGTTGATGCGCTTCTTTATGGATTCGGCTGAGGTGTTGTCGCGCAACATTGTCCTTCTTATTCTGATATCGACGGGAGCGCTTACCGTAATAATTTCATCTGTTAAGTCGGAACATCCCGATTCGAAGAGAATGGCGGATTCAATTCCGATGATGTGTGAATCGGCTTGTTCCTTTGCCCATCTGATATAGTCGGCTTTTACTGCCGGATGAATGATTCCGTTCACTGCCTGAAGATGTTTAGGATCAGTGAATATGTAGGATGCTAAAACTGAACGATTGAGCAGTCCGTTAGTATAGAGTCCGTCGCCAACGAGGAGAGTCAATGCCTTACGTAATGAAAGGTCGGTATTCACCAACGATTTCGACTCTGTGTCGGAATCGTAGACGGGTATTCCCATTATCCTCAACAAATGGGATACAATGCTCTTCCCGCTTCCTATACCTCCTGTAATACCTATGTTAATGGACATTTGCAACTTTTTGTTCGATGAGGAAATCTACTTGTGGCGGGGTGATATGTACATTGCGAATGCCATCGGGCATTTTGGTGAGATGTAGAGGATAGTGCTCCTTCTTATAATTCAGCAGTTCTTCGTAGGGGACGTTGATTAGAAAATCGGTTCCCTTAATGCCTTTATATAAGGTAGAACCTACCTGGAAAGAAACAGTCACGCGAGAAGGGAAGGTGAGCAGCCTTTTGTTGTCGGGAAAGTTGATGCCCTGAACAGGTACTTCTACGTTCTTCTCACTGAACACATCTGTCTTGAATGTAAGTTTCACAGTTGAAGGCACGAAACGTACACCAGTAACATGCTTGATCGAAGCTTCGTAATTGATGTTACTGCTGAAGTTTGTCAGGGTGATAAAATTGGTATATGCTTTATCCAATGTATTCAGAATTTGTTTGGGGGCATAAGCTGTTACATAGCTTGGCTGGATAAGCGTATCAGTAATATAATATTGTCGGATAGGACGAATGTTCCCTTGTATTCTGATAGGAATACGTCTTGATTCTCCCGTAGAATAAATATATACCATCTTTTCCGGTTGGATGGCGAGAATCTTTGTGGTAGGACTTAGCTGGCTGATAAAAGGCTTTTCGAGTTCATTCGTATTGACAGTTACGTTTTTACTCTTTTCGTTTTCATAATTTCGGAAGTCGACGACAATCGGATAAAAGTCTTTCTTAATTAAATAACCGATGAGTACAGTGCCCTTGTCTTTTATTTTAATAGAGATGGTATGAGGGAGTTCTTGTGTAATAATGATGTTCTGAGGTACATCTACCATTTTGACGTCGATAGGAATTTGTATCTCGTAGTCGTCATTGAGAACTCTTAGCAGCCAGAAGGCCGTGGCGATGAACAAAAAAAACAAAAAGATTAAAAACTCCCTGCTCATTTTACTCAGCAAAAAGTTCTTAATCCTTTTATTCGATATTAAAAAAGCATTTTTTATGTTCTTGAAAATGAACATAACGCTTTGATAATTATTTATTTGTTAAGTTTACCGGCCGTATCAGATGGATCTGCAAAGACTGAATTAATATCAATTTTAATCTTTACATTATTAGAAATCTCGAGAACAATAACATTATCGTTAATCTCTTTGATTTCACCGTAAATGCCACCTGCAGTAATAACGTGCTGGCCTACCTTAATCGTTTTACGGAAATTATTGATTTCCTTTTGTTTCTTGCTCTGTGGACGAATCATAAAGAAGTACATGATAACAAAGATTGCTATCATCATAATCCACATAAACGATGCGTTTCCGCCGCCACCCTGTGCTTGTTGTAGAAATAGAGTCATTAAGTTCATAAGCAATATTATTTATTTAAATGATTTAGTTTTTAAGTAATTTACCTTCAGCTTTTAATTTCTTGATGATGGCATCGAGCGTTCCATTAATGAAACTCGTGCTCTTTGGAGTGCTATAATATTTAGCAATCTCAAGATATTCGTTAAGTGTAACGCTTGTGGGAATATTTGGGAAAGTGAGTATTTCGGCAATGGCGCATTGCATAATCACTACATCCATAAAAGCGATACGTTTCAAATCCCAGTTCTTCGTATTGTCGCTAATCAAACGACGGTATTCATCGGAGTGCATGATAGCGTATCTGAACAAACGACGGGCGAATTCTTTGTCTTCTTCATCCTTATATTCGGGCAAAAGCGGTTGATTGCTTCCGTTCTTAGGATCGAACCGTTTGATAGTCTTCATTACAAATGTGTCGACAATCTCTTTGTCGTCATTCCAATACAAACTCTGCTCTTCAAGCAATTGATCTAACGATTCATTATTGTAGATGAAGGTCTTGTATAATTTACGCCAGAACTCACGGTCGGAGTCGTATGTGGGCTTGTCGTTCACCATATAGAGTTGATATAGGTTCGATTCAACTATCTTGTCGTATAGCTCTTTGACAAAGTTCTCATCATTGGTCCAATTGTATTTTTGATTGGAGTTGAATTCGTTCAATTGTTTATTTTCTTCGAGTTGGGCGATGAACAGATTATCGACAAAACGCATATTCGGATTTTTATCCTCTTCGGTTTGAATGAGTTTATTCTTTCCTAAGTCGATACGTTTTAATGCATAATCTTTAACAGCGACCATCAACGACAAGAGGTGATTATACAAGTCATAAGATTTGGATAGGCTATACAATAATTCCTTCTCAGCAGAATCTATATTTTTATTCCCATTTTGATAGAAAGCGTATACTAGCTGAATAATCTTTAAACGGATAAGAGCTCTGTTAATCATAATCTGCAAAACTATTTTGGAAATACAAAAGTAGGTCTTTTCCGTATTATACACAACTAAATTACATTTTTTAATGCAAAAAAAATAATCTCTTTCATTTTTCTTTTGACGGTTAAAAAAAAATCTTCAATTTTGGGGGCAAATTTGAAATGATTAGATGTATGGAAGATTTTAAGAAGAAAGCAGGATCGGAGATGATGGATAAAGAAATCGTTTTCTCTAAATCGGTAAAGGCCGGCAAACGGATCTATTACCTTGACGTAAAGAAAAATAGAAAAGATGAAATGTTCTTGACTATCACGGAGAGCAAGAAAATTGTGATGGGTGAGGGAGAAGCTTCACAAGTGAATTTTGAGAAGCATAAGATTTTTCTGTATCAGGAGGACTTTGATAAGTTCCTCGACGGACTGAATCAGACAATTGGTTATATAAATGAGAAACAAGAGCTTCAGCATTACGGTGATACTGCAGTCGAAGAAGATAAGTCGGCGGAGAAGTCTGAAGTAAAGGCTGACGAAACGACATCATCCGATTTAGGCGGTGATATTAAATTAGATATCGATTTTTAGGAGTTTGCTTTGATTATATATAAAAAAGTTGTAAATTTGCACGCTTTTTTACAGCATCGGGTGAATTTATTCACTTCGTGTGATGGTGAATTAAGCAATAACTAACTTAATTTAGAGTAACACAAATTTTTATTAACAATGAAATCTATTGAATTAAAAGGAACTGCAAGAACTATTGCAGATCGTTCCTCTGCCCAGGTAAAGGCGTTGAAAGCTATTCGTAAAGAAGGCTATGTACCATGTGTATTATATGGTGGTGAGAAGAATATCAATTTTATGTTGAAGGAGAACGATCTTCGCAAGGTGATATATACCCCTCATATCTATGTTATCGATTTGTTTATCGATGATTTGAAGAAGAATGTAGTATTGAAGGATGTTCAATTCCATGCTGTAAAAGATACTATTCTGCATGTTGACTTCTACGAAATCGATGAGTCTAAGCCAATCGTTATGGAAGTTCCTGTAGAACTCGTAGGTTTAGCTCCAGGTGTTCAAGCCGGTGGTAAATTACATCATCAGATGCGTCGTATCAAAGTTCGCGCCAAATATACAGTCATTCCTGAGAAATTGACGATTGATGTATCTAAACTGACTTTAGGTAAGGTTATCAAGGTTGGTGAACTTTCTTTTGATGGTTTGGAACTCGTTAATCCGAAAGAAGCAGTTGTTTGCTCTGTTAAGATGACACGTGCTGCTGCTGACACTACAACAACGACCGAAGAAGAGGCTGCAACAACTGAAGAAGCTGCTGCTCCTGCTGAAACAGAAGAAGATAAGAAATAATTTAGGTTATAAAGATTTTAGAGCGCAGATTGTTAGCAGAGTATCTATATCTGCTAGGGTCTGCGCCCTTTTTATATGCATCATACGACTTAAAATTGTCTGTTAATCATGGAGAAGTTTTTAATTGCCGGATTGGGTAATATTGGTCCCGAATATGCAGGGACTCGTCATAATGCTGGTTTTATAGCTTTAGATGCTTTTGCTGAAGCCAATAAGATTTCTTTTGAGGATAAACGATATGGCTTTATCGCCCATCTATCTGTCAAAGGACGGCAGCTGATACTCCTTAAACCATCAACCTTCATGAATCTGAGTGGTATGGCTGTCCGCTATTGGATGAATAAGGAAAACATTCCTCTTGAACATTTATTGGTTATCGTAGACGATTTTGCCTTGCCTTTCGGAACATTGAGGTTACGTGGCAAGGGTAGCGACGGAGGTCATAATGGATTGCGGAATATCTTCGATAATCTGGGCACAGAGAATTATGCCCGTCTTCGCTTCGGAACAGGACATGATTTCCAGCGCGGCGGTCAGGTTGATTATGTTCTCGGTAACTTTGATGAAGAAAGTATGAAACAAATGCCGGATTTATGCTCCACTTGCGGTGAAATTGTAAAAAGCTTTTGCCTCTCTGGACTGGATATTACCATGAATCAGTTTAATCATAAGAAAAATGAAGGAAGCAAGAATTGATAAATGGTTGTGGGCAGCACGGATCTTCAAGACTCGCAGCATCGCTGCTGATGCTTGTAAGAATGGGCGCGTCAGGATAGGTGAATCAATCGTCAAGGCTTCGCATGTTATCAAGCCGGGTGATGTGATTAATGTTCGGAAGAATCCGATAACCTACTCCTTCAAGGTGTTGCAGGCGATAGAGAATAGAGTAGGAGCAAAATTAGTTCCTGAGGTATTGGAGAATGTGACACCGAAAGAGCAATACGATTTACTTGAGATGAGCAAGATAAGCGGCTTTGTAGATAGAGCACGCGGTACCGGTCGCCCGACAAAGAAGGAGCGTCGCGATTTAGATGGATTTACTACATTCGAGTATATTGATGATGAATTTGATTTCGGCGATGAAGAATAAATAGAAAAAAGAAAAGCGCACCTTGAGATGCGCTTTTTCTATTTTGTGTGATGATGACTTTTCAGCTTCGTACGGTTGGGAGGGAATTTCGGCAAGACCTGCATGACGTGCATAATCTGAACCTTCCTCTTTAGCATATAATTCGATGGATGAGCCGAATCGAATATCAAAGGATTTGGTAATGTCGCCGCAATGAGAGCACATTGTCCACGTGTAAGGTTCTGCGGTGTAGTACCAAATTTATGTTTCGCAGCGGCTTCAACTCCATATATGCCGTGTCCCATTTCGATAGAATTGAGATACACTTCCATAATCCGCTCTTTCGACCAAAAAGTCTCAATCAAGAAAGTGAAATAAGTTTCGAAACCTTTACGAATCCAAGTCGAGGCAGGCCACAAGAAAACGTTCTTGGCAGTTTGCTGACTTATTGTACTGGCTCCTCTACTCCTTTTATTCTCTATCCGTTCTTTAACGGCCTTTTGAATCTCAACAACATCAAATCCGTGATGGTAAGGAAACCGATTATCTTCGGATGCAATGACAGCCATTGCCATGTTAGGATTAATCTTATCAAAGGATACCCATTGATGTTTCCATACTACGGGACCGTCGGATGTCATTTGTTCGAAACATCGTTCTACCATCAACGGAGTAACATGGACGGGGAAAAACCGATACCATATTACAGCGATGAAAGTAGATACGAAGAAGAATAGGATGAGGTCGCGTAATATTCGTAATATTAGTTTCCAAATCACAAACTTCACGTCTCTTATTAATTACCGGATTGGTTTTGTGCTTTCTGAATCATAGCCTGGCTGGCATACATATAAACCTCAACCTTACGGTTTTCAGCAGCTGTCTTACTGTCGTCGTACTGGCTGTAACCAAGTCCTTGGATAGTCTTGAACTGTGAAGAACTTACACCTTGGCCAGACAAGTAACTGCGTACAGCTTCTGCACGTTTGTTAGATACTGTTAAGTTAGCATCTTCTGTACCTACCTTGTCGGTATAACCGTAGATGGCGATATCAACATCTTGATCCTCTTTCAGAACCTTAGCGAAGTCAGCTAAAGATTGTTTTGATGCTGAGCTTAAAGTAGCCTTGTTGAATGGGAAAAGTATACCAGAGTTGAAAGTAACCTTAACAGCCTTCAAACCGTTGGCATCTGTTACCTCGTCAACTTGTGCATTCTGAATCTTACGAGCTTCTTCAGCTTTCTTATCCATCTTCTTGCCAATGATAGCACCCGTTCCACCACCAACGGCTGTTCCTATAGCAGCGCCGATAACAGCACCTTTACCATGTCCGGCGATTGCACCGATAACAGCACCAAGAGCAGCACCAGCACCAGCGCCGATACCTGCACCTTTTGCGGTATTACTAGCTGAACCGCATCCACCTAAACCAAGAACTAAAAGTACACTCAGAAAGAGTGACGTAAACTTCATTGTTTTCATAATTGTATAAAATTAAATAACTGTTTTTATGTAGTTGCAAAGTTACAGTTTTTATCAAATTGATTAAATAAATTCGATTAAAAAACGGTATAATTTAGAAATATTGTATGAAAAGTAGTATTTTTGTCGTTCATAAATACTCATTTCATTATGAAAACCATTCAGATTAAAGACAAATTATTTTCTGTTTCTATACCAGAGCAGGAGATTCTAAAAGGTGTTTCGCGGGTAGCTGAAGAGATTAACCATGATTTGGCAGGTAAAAATCCTTTGTTCATTGCTGTATTGAACGGAGCTTTTATGTTTGCAGCGGATCTTTTTAAGCGTATTACGATTCCTTGCGAAATTTCATTTGTAAAATTAGCTTCATACGAAGGTGTCAGTTCAACAGGAAAGGTGAAAGAAGTAATCGGCATCAATGAGGTACTAACTGGTAGAACGGTTGTCATAGTGGAGGATATTGTGGATACAGGTCTTACCATGCAGCGTTTGCTCGAAACATTAGGAACACGTAACCCGAAAGAAATTCATATTGCTTCTCTGTTGGTGAAGGAGGAAAAGCTGAAGGTTAAATTGAATATCGATTATAAGGTATTGTCGATTCCTAACGATTTCATCGTGGGTTACGGACTAGATTACGACGGCTATGGCAGGAATCTTCCCGATATCTATACGGTTGTTGACGACGTTAAGTAAATAATTTATCCTATTTATATGTTGAATATTGTAATTTTTGGTGCTCCCGGCTCAGGCAAGGGAACACAGAGTGAGCGTATTATTAAGGAATACGGAATCAATCATATTTCCACCGGCGACGTTCTTCGTGGCGAAATAAAAGCGGGAAGTGAATTGGGTAAAATGGCAAAAGGATACATCGACGAGGGACAATTGATTCCTGATGAGTTGATGGTTAGAATACTGGCTAGTGTCTTCGATAGTTTCAAAGACAGCAAAGGTGTTATTTTCGATGGTTTTCCACGTACTATTCCGCAGGCTAAAGCCTTGAAGGAAATGCTGAAGGAACGGGGACAGCAGATATCTTTTATGCTTGATTTGGAGGTTCCCGAAGACGAACTGATGACTCGTCTGATTAAGCGGGGTAAAGAATGCGGACGTGCTGATGACAATGAAGAGACGATAAAGAAACGTCTCGTCGTTTATAAGACTCAGACTTCTCCTTTAATCGATTACTACAAGGGAGAGGGAGTATATCATCATATTAACGGCATCGGCTCCGTAGATGGTATTTTTGAAGAAATAAAAAAGGTAATAGGTTAAAATGCAATCTAACTTTGTGGACTATGTGAAGATCTATTGTCGCTCGGGAAAGGGCGGCAGAGGATCTACTCACATGCGTCGTGTGAAATATATACCGATGGGCGGTCCCGACGGCGGCGATGGCGGTCGTGGGGGACATATCATTCTTCGCGGTAACCGTAACTACTGGACATTGATTCACTTGAAGTACGACCGTCATGTCTTTGCTGGACATGGCTGCTCGGGCGGTAAAAGTGGCAGTACGGGTGCCGACGGCGAGGATAAGATTATTGAAGTGCCATGCGGTACGGTGGCTTATAATGCCGATAACGGCGAATACATCTGCGATGTAACAGAAGATGGTCAGGAAGTGATATTACTTCACGGCGGTCGTGGCGGAAAGGGAAATACCTTCTTCAAGACGGCAACGCACCAGGCTCCTCGTTTTGCTCAACCGGGAGAACCGATGCAGGAGATGACCGTCATCCTCGAGTTGAAGCTCTTGGCTGATGTCGGTTTGGTGGGTTTCCCGAATGCGGGAAAGTCTACCTTGCTTTCTACCGTCTCGGCAGCCCGTCCTAAAATAGCGAATTATCCCTTTACTACGCTGGAACCTAACTTGGGAATCGTCACCTATCGCGGCGGAAAATCGTTCGTGATGGCGGATATTCCGGGGATTATCGAAGGAGCAAGTGAGGGCAAAGGACTCGGTTTGCGTTTCTTACGTCATATTGAGCGTAACTCTTTGTTGCTTTTCCTCGTTCCTGCTGATGCGGATGATATTGCCAACGAGTACGAGATATTGTTGAATGAACTTCGCAAGTTCAATCCGGAGATGCTGGATAAGAGTCGTGTGCTCGCCGTCTCAAAATGCGATATGCTCGACCAGGAACTGATGGATGAAATAGAACCTACGCTCCCTTTGGGTGTTCCGCACGTCTTTATCTCTTCGGTGACAGGCTTGGGCATTACCGTACTGAAGGATGTCCTTTGGACGGAGTTGAACAAGGACAGTAACCGCATCGAGACAATAGTACACCAGTCGAAGAGTATGGACAAGCTTCCTGAAGAGCTGAGGGCTATGGGTGAAGACGGTGAGATATCGAAGCCGGAAGAAGAGGAGGATGACGACGATGAGTTCGACTTTGAATATGAGGATGAAGGAGGTTCGGAAGAATGATTTCTCTTTCTGCCAACAATAACTTATTGGCTTTTGAGTCTTTCCAAAAGTTTGCCCCGCATATCACCGACTTCGTGACTACACGACACGGCGGATTCAGTGGGGGCAGCTACGCGACTTTCAATCCTTCGCCCTATAGCGGCGACGACATTTCGCTCGTTCGCCGTAATCTTACCAAATTATGCAGCGAACTTCCTTATCATCCGTTGCAGTTGTTCCGTCCGCGACAAGTTCACGGCACCGAGTTAAGGGTAATCGACAAGTTCTTTCTTTCTCTTCCCAGTGAGGAGCAGATGAAACTTCTTACGGGTGTCGATGCTCTCGCTACTCGTGAGGCAGGCTATTGCATCTGTGTGTCGACGGCCGATTGTATTCCGATTATACTGTACGATAAGGCGAACGATATCGTTGCTGTGGTTCATGCCGGATGGAGGGGCACACTGAAACATATCGTCACTCATACGTTGGGTGAACTGCATGCTCGCTTCGGCACCCAAGGAAAAGATGTTTATGCCGGTATCGGTCCGGGCATTTCACTGCCAGCTTTCGAAGTGGGCGAAGAGGTGTTCGAAGCTTTTCGCAACGCTTCATTCGACATGGAGAAGATATCTGTGTGGAATGAGGAGACGAAGAAGCACCATATCGACCTGTGGAAAGCGAACGAAATGCAGTTGCAAAAGGCGGGTGTTCCGTCATCACAAATTGAATTGTCGGGAATCTGTACGTATACGGATTATGAAGATTTCTTTTCTGCACGGCGGTTAGGGAAAGAATCGGGACGGATTCTGACGGGTATCATGATTAATCAATGACTATGTTCTTTAATGATAAACTGAAGATAAAGGTGTCGTCCGAACTGAAACAGGCTTGTCCTGAGTTCAAGGGGATGGCGGTTTATGCATCGGTCGGTAACTCGGTGCATAATGATGAACTGTGGAAGAAAATAGGCGATTTCATCGAGAAATTGAAGGCTTCCGAGGGGATTGACGACATTAAGTTGCAGCCTGTCATCGCTGCCACAAGGGAGGGTTACAAGAAATGCGGCAAGGATCCTTCTCGTTATCGCCCATCGGCAGAAGCATTGCGTCGCAGGATATTGCGAGGACTCGGCTTGTACGAAATCGATACGCTCGTGGATATCATCAATCTTGTCTCTTTGGTGTCGGGCTATTCTATCGGAGGTTTCGATGCCGACAAAATATGCGGTGATGAATTGGTATTGGGCATCGGGAAACATGATGAGCCGTATGAGGGCATCGGCCGAGGTATTTTGAATATCGAGGGTATGCCTGTCTATAGAGATACTAAGGGCGGTATCGGAACACCGACAAGTGATAATGAACGGACGAAGATGGATTTGGATACCAAACATATTTTGGCCATCTTCAATGGGTACGATGGTCTGCGCTTTTCGTCCTTGTCGGGCGAGGAAAGGGTGAACGACATTCACGATGCTGATAATATCGCTAACTATCTGATATCCTTGCTCACCGATTATGCCAACGGTACGGAGGTTGAAGTTTGTACTTTCGAATAAGTGTTCTTCTATAGATGATTTTGTCGTGGCACCTAGGTGCCACGTGCGTCGTACCTAGGTGCGGCGAGCGCGTCACGTTCGTGACGCATGCGTGTCACATTCGTGACGCGACGAATTGGTACTGATGTTTATATCAAATGATATAAAGAAAATGATACGAAGAGTAAGAGAAACTGATGCCCAGGCGATAGTCGACATCTACAATGAATATGTCGTCAATAGTACAGCTACCTTTGAAACAGAGGCTGTAACGGTGAAAGAGATGTCGGCTCGTATCGCTGCCATATCTTCACGTTACCCTTATTTCGTGTACGAGGTGGAGGGGAAGGTAGTCGGCTATAGTTATGCTCATGCGTGGAAGGAACGGGCTGCCTATCGGAACACCTTGGAAACCACGGTTTATGTATCTCCCGATTTTATGCGTCGGGAAATAGGCAAAGCGTTGATGATAAAGTTGATTGATGCGTGTCGTGCCGACGGCTTTCAGGTATTGATTGCTTGTATTACCGAGGGGAATGCGGGGAGCATAGCGCTGCATAAGCTGTTGGGCTTCAAACAGGTTTCGCATTTCGAGAGAGTCGGAACGAAGTTCGACCGTCGTTTAGATGTTTCCGATTTTGAATTGATACTATCCTAATATTCTATGTTCTTAAACTAAATGCTCTTAAAAGGGCAGTTTTCTAATCTTTTATTTGTTATTTTCTTTTTATTTGTTACATTTGTCGATTACTTTGTGCGATAAAGTTAATCTTTTATCAAACTATTATTATGAGAACAAATTTAGAGTTAACTGCGAGGCAGATGTATCGTCGTATCTTGAAGCGACATGGTTTAAGACTTTTCCTATTGTTTATGCTGTTCATTCCGTGCAGTGAGGCTGTAAAGGCTCAGGAATTCAATACATCTTATTATGATTCATTATATACGTATTCTCATGGTGGTCTTGGGCATTTTGTTAAAACTAAATACAGTAAAACTGATGATGTTCTTGATGTAAGTTTCAGTATGTACATTTCTCTCTCTTGGGACAACTTGCGTTTTGAAGTGCTCGTATCTGAAGATAAACCATTCAAGGAATTAGCTAAGATCATCGAAAAAAGTAGTGCGAATCATGAATTTGATAAAAAGAGTGTGAAAATATATCTTCAGAATGGAGAGATACTTACAGATGATCGTGCAGAAGTCGAAACAGATCGTGTTCCTGAGAAGGATGGTTATGTCTCATTTGACTTGAATATTGCTTCTCTCAAGAGTAATGTTAGAAGTATTTCGGATAACGATAAAAGGCTTGAGAATAATTGTTACTTATTGTCTCATTACCCAATCGATCGCATAGAAGTTGAGGGATGCATTGTTGACATTACTGGTTCCGATTCTCATGAATGTTTTCGCGATATGTTAGCCATTCTAAAAATAGTGAAAAAAGCTTCCGGAAATAATAATGCTTCATCAAGTTCTGTATCCTCTTCAACTACATCCGTTTCGAAAGGTCCTATACATTACATAGATCCCCCAAAATCTTCTCATTTAGGCTATATATCATCTAATATTAAGAAGTGGAAAATATGTAGGACTGGTTGCGTCACTGAGATGGGAGCGGGGGTTGCCGTTATGAAAACGTGGGGATATTCTTATACGGGGAATACACCCATGGAACTTAAGAATAAGCTAGATGAAATTGCCCGAAGTAATGGTAATATTGTTGATGTCAATATTACAGAGAAAGGAAGCTATGTGATTATCTTTGATAGTTACGGCTATTCTGTGAGAGGTGACTATCCACAGTCTTTCGTTGATGCATTGTCCGAAATCAATAATAAGAAAGATGCAATACTTTCAGCCTGCTTCAACGACAAAGGGCAATGGGCGATTGTTACAAAATCATTCTGCGTGCATTCGGCAGACGAGGTCGGTGATTTTGTAAAGAAAGCCACAACAAAATACGGCAAGGTATTGCATGTCTATCTATCTAATGAAGGAATGGTGGCATGTTGTGTCCGTGGCGTTTATTATCATTATATACCGTCGAACTTGGCAAAGAAGTTAAAGCAACTGAAGTTCAAGCCCAAAGTAGTGAAGTTCACTGACAATGGGCTGTTTCTGGTGACCGACGGTAAATCACAATACGGTTATTTCATGTAATTTACCGACTGGACTTATCTAGATTTTCATCGTTTTATCAAACTATTATTATGAGAACAAATTTAGAGTTAACTGCGAGGCAGATGTATCGTCGCATCTTGAAGCGGCATGGTTTAAGACTTTTCCTATTGTTTATGCTGTTCATTCCGTGCAGTGAGGCTGTACGGGCTCAGGATCCAGATGTTATACCATTTAGTTACAAGTTTTCTGATGGTAAACATTTTTTTGAAACGAATAATGAAGTTAACATTTGGGATGGTGTGACGGCTAAAATAGGAGTCTTCACTTCTACCGAACACGCTTTAGCGGTATATGTACAATTTAGAGAAAATAAAGAAAATGGGCCGCTGTATAAAATTTGCCAAGTAGCAGCTAAAAGACCAGATAAAACTCTCCATGTCGATATTCTTGTCAATTTGGGTAGTGGATTTGTTAAGGTACCTTTCAATGATGCATTGTTAATTGATAATACCGATCAATTAAGTGCAGGTTCCAAAATAGGCTTTGCTACTCTTGTTTTTAAATGTCAAAATGCCAATATTTATTCTTATATGGATTTTGAAGAAAATCAAGAAACATTTATTTATTTTTTAAATACCTATCATCTTTCTACTATTCATATTGATTTTGATGGATTATTACTTGATATTCCACCTTATGATATAAAATTCAAAGTAGACGGATTGTATATTGGTTTCACTTTTGCTGCAATTCTTAATAAGCTTAGAGAAAAGGTTGGTCCTGCGGAAAGAGAATATTATACAGGAGTTCCTTATGACCGTGATAAATACAATGAAAATGGCGATAACAATAAAGATAATGAAAAGCCCTCTTCAACTACATCCTCTTCAACTACATCCTCTTCAACTACATCCGTTTCGAAAGGTCCTATACATTACATAGATCCCCCAAAATCTACTCGTTTAAAATATATAAGAGATGATTTGGATAGTTATAAAAAATGTAGGACTGGCTGCGTCACTGAGATGGGAGCGGGGGTTACCGTTGAAGGGAAGTGTGGCTATTCTTATACTAAGGATATACCGGAAGAACTTAAAAGTAAGATAAAAGAACTTAACAGGAAAAATAGTAATATTGTTGATGTCAATATTACAGAGAAAGGAAGCTATGTGATTATCTTTGATAGTTACGGCTATTCTGTGAGAGGTGACTATCCACAGTCTTTCGTTGATGCATTGTCCGAAATCAATAATAA